>Ga0209467_1000011_pt1 | contig 432457 bp, 378 predicted proteins | sample Higcelwee11metaG_FD_187175 | JGI IMG/M metagenome (GOLD analysis project Ga0209467, IMG submission 187175) | Freshwater pond sediment microbial communities from the University of Edinburgh, under environmental carbon perturbations - High... | ecosystem: Environmental > Aquatic > Freshwater >... | reverse complement strand
CAAATCCACTTTTGCCGTCGCATACCCTCTGTCGGGAATGAAAAAGTTTTCAACCAGATCCGGCGGTGCGTCCGACAGTTTCGCATACATCTCATTCGACAGTCTGGACAAGGCATCGTACCGCTCGAGATCGAAGGGATCTTTGGTGTATGCTTTTCCAATCTGGCTGATAGCCTTGACCTTGTTTATCAATGTGATCCAGTCGTTCATCAGGGAGTGGATGTCTGATTGTTGCCAGAGGTGAGGCCTTTGCAGCTCCGCGGGTTTTCCCGCTCCGCTCTTTCAGGCAAAATAGGAAATTCGGGCATAGTTTCTTTTTCCCGTCGATGCGGGTCGGGCAAGGAGACAGCCGTGTGAAGTACCGGCTTGTGATGTTCGATTTCGAGGGGACGCTGGCCGATACGGAAGCGGGGTATAGGCCTTCCCTTGCAGCTGGCGTTCGAAGTTGCGCTCGGTCTTAACGCCGAAGCCGCCGAAGCGATTCCCCGGTAGAGGCGCTGCTGCGATGAGGTATCCTTTGCTTCGACCCGACTGTTTCCGGGAGTGAAGGAAGCCCTGAAGCTGCTGCAGAGCCGGGATGTCCTGCTGGCGATTGCTTCCGGCCGAAAGTCTGGTGCAGCTCCGGGCAGTCTATGCCGAAGAGCCGAACTTTCTCCTCCCGGCCTTCGACGAGGAGCGTTACGGTGTCACCGTCCGAAACGCCGATAACCTTTCCGGTTACGGGCGCTTCCGTTACGTTACAGGCATTGATAAAGAGGATGATGGCGATGAAAGACCCTCAATACCGTAACGTGTGCATGTCAGGACAGTCTGTGCTATTTGCCGTAAAGATCGAAGGTGTTGACCGGCTTGCCCTGCATTTTGAGGTAATAAAAGAGCTGCGCCTTGTGCTGGTTCAGATGATCGATCATCTGCAGCATGCGCATGCCGAGGTTGACGCGTGCCGGGTCCCAGGGTGCAGGCGCGGGTTTTGATTCGAGATCTTCCTCGCTGCAATTGCTGAGTGTATCGAGCGCGAGAGCCTTGTCCAGAGCGAGAAGCTTCAGGGCTTCGTCGATGGAACCGACCGCATGAAGTTGCCCGGCGGGAGGAGGCATTTTCTTTTCCGTTTTCTTTTCGTTCACGGCGCTGTGGTCGGGCATATCCCACTCTCCCGTAGCGAACCCTTTCATCGGCATGCCGCACGATCTACCCAGATGCAGGAGAAGCTGCCCCGTCGTCATCCAGTTGTTTTCCTCGGAGGGTTTCCACGGAAGGTCCTTTTCGTCGAGAAGCCTGACAAGCCGTTCAGCCACCCTGAAGGCGTCTTCGAGCTGTTGGCGGAGAAGCTGTTTCCAGTTCATGAGCGTGCAGTTATGATGTGTCGAGAGATGTTTCATTCCTTCGATGTATAACAGCGGGTACGCTCAGGAGGTTCATTTTCCGGGTATGTATTTCAGACATTGATCACGGAACGCGGACCGGGGCACAGGGTTTCCGCCCGGCGGCCCAGCGGGCCATCGCGCAGGGATGATAGTCTCCATCGGTGATGTGGCAGAGTCCCGGTTCCTCGAACGTGGAGCGTATGGATGCAAGGACGTTCCGTTTCGCGTCGCTGCACAGCAGGCAGGATGTCCGGACAGTCGGTTTTCGTGTCCAGAGCCGCGCGGACCACTGCGGGAAGGTGTTCGGCGGAACTGATCGCAATCACGAGAATATCGATTTTTTCGAAGGCCCTTTCGAGGCATCCTTGTTTCATCAGGTCGATGACGGCAATCTCAGGGAGCGATTCGGCTTCAGGCAGCAGCTTTTTACGAAGCAATTCGAGCCAGGCCCTGTTTCTCCCGAGGAAGCATGGCTTCTCCTGTTTTTTTGCAGCAATCTGCCGGGCAAGCGCCCTTCCGGCAAGTCCTGCCGCCCCGAGAATTCCGATTTTCATTGCAGCGTTTCTTACATTGCTTCAACGGCCAACCATCAGAGTGCTGGTGTTTCCATGGATGCAAAGAGGAAAGCGCTGCTTTCAGCTAAAATATGATAGTTCGTAAAATTTCCTGTTTTCTGCCCTTGCGCCGAAGAGCCGCCTGCCGGTGCCGGCATTCCGCGGAGCAGCATCGCCCGGAGGTGATTGCATGACATACAGGCTTGTGGTGTTCGATTTCGACGGGACGCTGGCCGATACGGAAGCGGGCATCCGGTGCGCCATGGATCTCGTGGCCAGAGACTATGCTCTCCCTGAAGTGGACTGGCCGGCGGTGAAGCGGGGTATAGGCCTGCCCCTGCAGCTGACACTCGAGGCTGCGCTCGGTCTTGGCGCCGAAAAGGCCGCCGAAGCGATTCCCCTGTACAGGCGCTACTACGATGAGGTATCCTTCGCTTCGACCCGACTGTTTCCGGGGGTGAAGGAAACCCTGGAGCTGCTGCAGAGCCGGGATGTGCTGCTGGCGATTGCTTCCAGCAAGGGGAAGGCGGCACTGCTCGCCATGATGCGCCATCTCGGTATTCTCGGGTATTTTTCCTTCGTTGCCGGGGAGCAGGATGTGACACAAAAGAAGCCGGCTCCAGATATGGTGAATCTCGTGCTCGGTACCCTTGGCGTAGCCCCTGGTGAGTGCATGGTGGTGGGCGATACGGTGTACGATATCGAGATGGGGCAGCGCGCTGCCGCCGACACCTGCGCCGTGACCTGGGGCAACAACACCGCCGATGAACTTCGTCTTCTCGGTCCAACGTTTGTCGTCGATTCGTTCACTGAAATCGTATCTTTGCTGAAACCGTAAACCGGAGGGAAGTCTTCATGGATATCCTTGCACTGTTCAGGTCTTTGCGCACACGGCCTACCACCGGGGACAGGTAAACGCACGGCTGCGGGAACTCGGCATCGAGCCGCCCATGACCGATTTCATCGCGTGGGTGTGGGCACAGAAACCCGCTGCGGCGTGGTCCGCGGAACCCTGATTGTTAGACTCATGCAAGCAACGAACTTCAACATCGAGGCATATTTTTCCCGGATAGGATTCAGGGGAAAGGCTGCTGCGGACTTTGCCACACTGAAGGGCATGATGCGCTCCCAGCTCTTTACGGTGCCGTTCGAAAATCTTGATGTGCAGAGGGGAAAGGTTGTCTCGCTCGTACCCGAAGAGATTTACGCGAAAATCGTCGATCAGCGTCGGGGCGGGTACTGCTACGAGGTGAACGGACTGTTCGCCATGGCGCTCGATGCGCTGGGCATCCCGTACCGGTTCGTGGCCGCCCGCCCGATGACCTACCCTGTCCGGCGTCCGAAAACGCATATGGCGGTGGTCGCAGCGATAGATGGCGGGCAATGGCTCTGCGATCTGGGTTTCGGCAGTTACGGCATACGCGAGCCGCTCGACATAAGCGACCTCGACGGCGGGGTCAGGCAGGATTTCGACACCTTCAGGCTCTCGAAGAGCCCGGAAGGGGAGTATCTCCTGCAGTCGCTCGATGATGGTTCCTGGAAAAATCTCTACGAGTTCAATCTTTCCCCGCAGGAATGGGTGGATTTTCAGCCGGCAAACTATCTGAACTCGACCCATCCGGATTCGATTTTCGTGCGCTCGCTCATGGTTGTGCTGCAGACGCCCTCAGGTAAAGAGGTACTTGTCGGCAACCGCTTCAAATCCGTTTCCGAAGGCAGGTCTTTGGAACTGACGGTCAGGAGGGAAGAGATTCCCGCCTTTCTGCAGCGGAAGTTTTCTCTCCGATAAACTGTTATACGAACATGACATTCATGATTCAGGCAGCGGCACCCGAAATTCTATGAACGTGAAGGGTTTGCCGTAACCGGCGGACGAAAGCTGAAGGTGCTTCTGTAAGCCGTATTTCGGCAATCAACACCCCCATTTTCCGCCCGGGGAATTTTTTTACAGGGAAGGGGTGATTCAGCCAAGGGATGTTCGGTCTCCGGAAAAATGCCTGATGCATCATACCTGAGGGATATCGGCAAGCATGGCGGCGGTGACGAGTTCCATGGCCTTATCGGGCGAAGCCTCCGGTTCCCACAGGGCAGTCGTCAGATGCCTGAGGCTGTCGGTTTCCCATGCCGCACCTTCGATGATGAAAATTTTTCCGTCGCAGCAGGGGAGCAGGATCTCCAGCAGCTCGCGCATCGGCATTGCAGGATCAGGCTTTCCTGCCAGCACCAGCAGGTCGAACCTCGCAAAGGGCAGCCCTGTCGAGAGCACGCGGCCGTCGTCCACGCTCAGCACCATCGCATCCGCAGTTCTGTCCAGGGTCAGCATTTTTCCCGCAGAGAAGGGATCGAGATCGCCGTCCCGAATTATCTCTCCGTTCACCCTTACTCCTGACGCATCGTGGCATCCGGGAACCGCACCCTTCTGCAGCAGCCGCGTTTCGAGATCGCGCACCAGCGTACCTGATTGCGCGGAGCCCAAAACCACGGCAGCCGGAATCCGTCCGCTGCCGGTTACCAGCTTGCCGAGGATACGGGCGTACAGTGTTCCCCCCAGAGTCTGTCCCCCCAGATTCGGCTTCGCATTGACCTCGCAGACGACTCCGCCGGTTTCCCTCCACGACCGGCTGATGTCCGGCAGCAGCAGATCGACGCCAGCGATATCCAGCCGCAGTACTTCCGTGGCCCGCTCTGCAAGGCGTCTGTTATCGGGGTGGATCTTGTCGAGAACTCCTTCAGGGACTCCTCCGGAGGCCAGATTGGCCGCCCGGCGCAGCCGCACGAAACGGCCGTCCTCTGGTATGGAGGAGGGCGCCAGGCCGGCTTGTTTCAGCAGGTCGACGGCTTCGGTGTCAAGCCAGAGGTGCTTCAGTTGCGCGAGCCGTCCTGTTCCGCGAAGCGGATTCGCATTGAGCGTCTCCACCAGCTCACGTACCGTGTGCTGGCCGTTGCCCGTCACGCCTCCCGGTATGCGTTCGGCGGCAGAAAAGACTTCGCCCTGAAAAACCGTTACGCGGTAGTCGCGGCCTTCGACATGTTTTTCGACGAGAATGTTTCTGGATTTTTCAAGAGCGCCTTTGAATGCAGCGGTCAACTCCTCCGGGTTCCGCAGTCCTGCAGCCACGCCCACTCCGCCGTCCAGATCCGCGGGTTTCACCACTACGGGATAGCCAAGCTGCCGGGCAATGGCCAGGGCATTGTCGAGAGTGTGCGCCTGCCTGTTGTCCGGCACCGGAATGCCGGCCTGCCTGAGTATCTCCGCCGTGAAGAGCTTGTTTCTGGCAAGCGTTGTGGCGATAACGGGCGTTGCGTCGGAGAAGGAGCTGAGCATCAGGCGAGCGCGTTTTCCCTGTCCGTATTGCAATACATGGCCGGCCAGTTCCTGAATCGGTATGCCCATCGCAATGGCGGCCTGAATGAAAAACCTGATGTTGGAAGGCCGGGGATTGATTTTCTCCAGGTTGCTGATGATCTGGAGAACTCTTTTCAGGTGTTTATGGGGGTTATTTGCCTGAACCTGGCAGTCCATCAGTTCCAGCAGGATGCGCAGCAGATCCAGGAGCGGTTTTTCACTGAGTGGAGCCACAGGAAGGACTACTCTTGAATGCTCCCGGTCGATGGAAAGGATGCGGCCGCATTCGTAAACCGGTTGCCCGGCAATCCTCTGTATCTCCTGCACGGTGGCCAGGAGCCACTGCAAAGAGGTTCTGAAGGCCTTCTCCGATCCGTCTTCGCCTGAGGGAGGCAGGTCGTTTTTCGGTTCCGGCGGATTTTGGTTCAACAGTGCTGAAAGCTCCTCAAGCTGTTTGCCGGAAAGCGCGGCACCTCTGAGGGAGACCACGATAACCGGCTGCCGACTGCCGAAGCCGAATCCTTTCAGCACAAGCGGGTTGCCTTCCAGCCCCCATGTCGTCTCAGTTTCGGATTTGTTCATAGCGGGCCTCTCCGGCTCGAACCGTTAACCTGCGCGTTAAAAGCTTCCGGCTTCAAGCTTGAGATTGTATTCGGGATACCTGTTTTCGAGATACGACGAGAACTGAACCATGTTTTCAAAAAACGTTTCGACCTGAAACGTCTCTTCGATAAGCTTTCCCCGTTTCCAGCAGGTGAAGGTGTCGGGTTTGGCGAAATCGATAAGGCAGATCTCGATTTTCTGATTGTGCTTGTATTCAAAACAGCCCATACAGCCGGAACAGCGGTTTCCCGGTGTCGTATCCAGCCCGTCGAAACGTATTCTGCGTTCAAAATTTTCGTCGGGAGGAATGTACCCGTCCACAAGCTGTTTCATCTCCTCGAGCGAGTAAGGCTCCGTATCGACGTACCGGCCAACTTTGCCGACAGACCGGTAATGGACATATCTGACGCCCTGATAGCCCGCTGCCAGCTCCATCAGCTCCGCCACGACACCTTCGTTGAGGCCGCGGACAATAATGGCGGTAATGGCTATGCGGCCGATTCCCGCGTCGTTGAGGTTCTTCAGCGCCTGTATTTTTTCTTCGGCCACATCGCCGTTGTCGATGAACCGGTACCATGCGTTATTTGTGCCTCCGTTCATCGATATGGTGGCGATGACCGGAACGCCGGTCTCTTTCAACGCCTGCGCGAAGGCGTAATCGGCGAACATGGCTCCGTTCGAGACGAAAGAGACCATGTGGCGGTGCTCGTTTGCCGTGGTGATGAACTCGAAAAACTGAGGATGCAGTGTCGGCTCACCGCCCATGAACCTGAACGCAACGCGCTCCGGCAGACGCAGGCAAACCTCCCTGAAATAATCCAGGGACATATCGGGAAATGTTCTGACCGGGTTGTAGCAGTAGTTGCAGTTGTAGTTGCAGCGGTGCGTCAGATCCACATAGATGATGGGAAACGGGTTGCTGTCGATGTCGTGAACTATCCTCGAACCGAGTTTGCCCGATGGAAACTCCTTGAGTTTTGGCGGATTGTGAGGGGACTGGTTCATATAAGTTCAACGGGTTATTGATTTTTTCTTCAGCTATGCGGGTCGCCTTACAGGAATTTCGGCATCCTGGATTGAATAACCAAGCGATGAGCCCCTTGTAAGGCATGGAGACTGCACAATTTCCACTGCCGATCCGGCAGGGCAGCGGCGACCGGATGCGTGCAGGGTCGCCCGAACAGCCTGAGCGCTTCAGATAATTGGGGATTTTTTCTTAGATTCCGGCTGTAGAATCTGCGGTTCAACGATAAAAATAAACTTTTCGCACATGTCTGATCCTGTCATCAAGCGGGCGCTGGTATCTGTATCCGATAAAACCGGTATTGTGGATTTCTGCCGGGAGCTTTCCCGGTTCGGCATTGAGATTTTTTCCACGGGCGGAACCCTGAAAGCGCTTCAGGATGCCGGAATTTCAGCGGCCTCCATTTCAACCATCACCGGATTTCCGGAGATCATGGACGGCAGAGTGAAGACGCTGCACCCGAAAATCCACGGCGGCCTGCTTGCCGTGCGCGAGAACGCAGACCATGTGAAACAGGCCGTTGAAAACGGCATCGGATTCATCGACATGGTGGTCGTGAATCTCTATCCTTTCGAGGCTACCGTAGCAAAGCCGGACGTTACCTTCGAGGACGCTATCGAGAATATCGATATCGGTGGTCCATCCATGCTCCGCAGTGCGGCGAAGAACAACGAGTCGGTGACCGTGCTGACTGACAGCGCGGATTATGCGCAGGTTCTCGATGAGATGCGCGGGAGCGGAGGCGCCACGAAACGTGCAACCCGTCTTATGCTTGCCCGCAAGGTATTCGAACTTACTTCCCGTTACGATACGGCCATTGCGGCTTATCTTGTCGGCGCCGAGGGCGTGAAGGCCGAAGGTGCTGCCGAAAGGATGTCGGTTTCTCTTGAAAAAGAGCTTGACATGCGTTATGGCGAGAACCCGCACCAGAATGCAGGGTTCTATACAATGACCGGCAGCGATGGCCGCCGCTCGTTCGGCGCCTGTTTCGACAAGCTGCACGGCAAGGAGCTGTCGTACAACAACATGCTCGATATCGCCGCGGCAACATCCCTTATCGAAGAGTTCCGGGGAGAGGATCCTTCGGTGGTGATCGTCAAACACACCAACCCTTGCGGTGTTGCGCAGGCACCGACACTCGTGGAGGCCTACCGCAGGGCCTTCTCGACCGACACGCAGGCTCCGTTCGGCGGCATCATCGCCTTCAATCGTCCTCTCGACATGGATACTGCCATGGCGGTCAACGAGATATTCACCGAAATCCTTATCGCTCCCGCTTTCGGGGAGGGCGTACTCGATCTTCTGATGAAGAAGAAGGATCGTCGTCTTGTGCTGCAGAAACAGCCGCTTCCGAAAGGCGGATGGGAGTTCAAGTCAACTCCTTTCGGCATGCTGGTGCAGGAGCGCGATGCCAGGATCGTTGCCGTCGAGGATCTGAAGGTGGTTACCAGACGGCAGCCTACCGAAGAGGAGCTTTCCAACCTGATGTTCGCCTGGAAGATCTGCAAGCATATCAAATCGAACACCATTCTGTATGTGAAGAACCGACAGACCTACGGTGTGGGTGCAGGGCAGATGTCGCGGGTCGATTCATCGAAGATCGCACGCTGGAAGGCCTCGGAGGTCAGTTTGGACCTGAACGGTTCGGTTGTGGCTTCAGACGCGTTTTTCCCGTTCGCCGACGGCCTGCTTGCCGCAGCCGAGGCCGGTGTGACTGCGGTGATCCAGCCGGGCGGTTCCATCAGGGACAACGAGGTGATCGAGGCCGCCGATGCAAACAACCTGGCCATGGTGTTTACGGGGATGAGGCATTTCAAGCACTGACGTTTGATACCCGCGCCCCTTACGGGGCTTGGCAGAGGAACGGAACATGCAGCCGGCAATGCAGATTGCACCGAAAAAAGCTATCCTTTCAGGGTAGCTTTTTTTTTGCTCGGGGCATTATTGTTCGCCGTTCGCGCTACCGCTGTCGCGCTTCTGCGGAGCATGATCTGAGGCGCTTGACGACAGATTTTCCTTCACGGCCCTTGCGTTGCGTTTAAGCCGTCTGAGGCCGATTCGGTAAACGGGCGTGCCGTAGAAGAGCCTGCGGAATCCCGAACCGGTCAGGTTCAGGATATCATCCGGCGTAAGGGCGAGCAGCTCCTTTTTCAGGGTGAAAAGCCCTTCGGGTGCAGGTTTTCGTGACTCGTTCGCGGGGCAGGACTCCTGGCAGAGGTCGCAGCCGAACAGCCAGTCGCCCACCATCCGCGATTCATCCGGGGTGAACTCCCGTTTCAGCTCGATGGTCAGATAGGAAATGCATCGGCGGGCGTCGAGTTTCCCCGGTTCCACAAGCGCACCTGTCGGGCAGCTGTCCAGACAGTTCCGGCACGCGCCGCATCGGTTCGGCAGCTCTCCGGCGCGTTCCCGTATTTGCAGGTCGATGAGCAGTTCTCCGAGAAAAACGCGTGAGCCGGCTGCCGGAGTCAGGAGCAGGGTGTTTTTTCCCGTGCGGCCTATACCTGAGGACTCGGCCCAGGCTTTTTCGAGCAGGGGAGCGCTGTCGACGGCAATGATCGCCTGGACCGGTTCGTCATGGATGGTCCGGATGAAGGCGAGCAGTTCCTCGAGTTTTCCGTGTACGACCCTGTGATAGTCGTCGATCACGGCATGCCGTGAGATGCGTGCGGTGCCGGCGGCAGCTGCGTCGTATTCGGGCAGGTTGTAGGAGAGCGCTGTGGAGACAACGGTTTTTATGTCGGGAAGATGCTTCGATGGATCGGTGCGTTCCTGCAGCCGGGTTTCGAGCCAGCGCATTTCGCCATGCCGATTTTCCCCGATCATGTCGCTGAATCGCCTGAATGCCTTTTCCTGGGGCGCCGGCGGCGAAAAACCTATGGAGGCAAAGCCGAGCCTCAGCGCTTCACGGCGGACCAGTGCGGCAGGGTTCTCTTCGGGTCTGGGCATCTTTTCCGGTGTGGTGGAGTGCGAGGTTATCTTCGGCGGCATGGTTGCCAGAATTACTATTTATCGTTAAATATACACTTCGCTTTTTTTATCCAACCGATCCGCTGCGGGTCTTAGTTCACCTCTCTTTCATGGAACGTCGCGAGTTTCTCAGAACAGTCCTTTCCCGTGCAGGTATCGGTGCAGGCGTTACCGCGGCTGCCGCTGCCGGAGCGGTCGGTTATTATCAGCCCAGAAAGGAGTTTTACAGGAAAGGAGACGACGGGCAGGAGGGGGGCGGGGACCGTCTTGCTGCGTCGAAAAGCGCCGTTGTGATCGGCGGCGGGCTTGCGGGCATCAGCTCGGCGCTGGAGCTTGCCCGGCGAGGCTTCAGGGTTACGCTGGTCGAGGCTTCTCCTTCGCTTGGAGGAAAACTGACCGGATGGAATCTCGATGCGCTTGGCGAGCGATTTCCTGTGGAGCACGGGTTTCACGGGTTTTTCGACCAGTACTATAACCTGAACGAGATGTTCGCCTATGCCGGGATCACGGACAGCGTTTTCGATCCGGCGCCGGGGTATCCCGTGCTGTTCCGAAAGAGACCGGCGGAGGTGTACGGGCAAACGCCGAAATGGTTTCCCTTCAATATCCTCTCCGTGGTCGGGCAGTCGCGTTCGCTCGATATCGTTTCGTTTCTGAAGGAGTACAAGGGACTCCGGCCGGTGATCGGCATGTTCCGGTACGATTACGGCAATACCTTCAGGCAGTACGATGGAATCGATTTCATGACTTACTGCAAAGAGGGCGGGATTCTTCCTGCGTTTATCGATACGGTGCTGCATCCGTTTGCCGATGCCACCATGAACCGGACCGAGGTGCTTTCTGCCGCCGAGGCTATCCGGTATTTTCATTTCTATTTCATGGGCAGTCCCGAAGGACTTTCTTTCAGGATTACCAACCGGGATTGCATGACGGCTCTCATCGATCCGCTCGAAGCGAAACTCCGCGAGCTTGGCGTCACGATCCTGAAGGGAAAAAGGGCGGCGAAGCTGGTCGCTCTGAACGGAACGGTTACCGGCGTCGAACTGCAGGCAGGCTCCGGCGGCGAAACGTTTCGGCAGACCGGTACCGACACTATTCCCCAGCATGGCTGGGCGATTCTGCAGACGGATACGGGTGTGCCGGTTATCGCTTCGCGGGAGGGCGGCAGGATAAAGGCTTTTGATGCGAGGTGTACGCACATGGGATGTCCGGTGACGTACGATACGCAGAGCGGGGGGTTTTACTGCCCCTGCCATTCCGGACGGTTCGATGCTGCGGGCAATCCCGTCAGTGGCCCGCCCGAGGCTCCGCTTGCCTCGCTCGAAGCCGTGGAGCAGGATGGCGGTCTCGTGTTCCGATCGCAGCAGGCAGCGTCGGGCGTTTCCGGGGAGGTGCTTCCCGCGGAGTACTGTGTTGTCGCTTCAGACGTCAGGGGCACAAGGGAACTGCTGCTTGGTTCCGGTCTCGGGATGCCCGGGTTCGAATCTTCGGTTGCCTCGCTCGGCGAGGCCGATCCTTATGCGGTCTACAGGCTCTGGCTCGACCGTCCGCTCGAGTCCGCCGATTTTCCGTTCTATACGGTATCGGGGTACACCTATACCGACTCGATATCGTTTTATTCCGACTTTCAGGAACCGTTCATCTCCTGGGCCAGAAAACGGGGGGGATGCGTCGTCGAGCTGCACGCCTATGCCATCGCTCCGGAGGATGTGAAGCCGGAACCGGTCATCAGGGCTGCCATGAAGGAGGAGCTGCACCACATGTTTCCTGAAACAAAGGGAGCGACGATCCTGCACGAGCTCTACATGCAGCAGTCCAACTTCACCCGCTGGGCCCCCGGCGACCACAGCCGCCGTCCCGGTGTTGAAACGCCCTTTTCCAATCTGTTCCTTGCCGGCGATTGGGTGCGGGTCGATGCACCGGTTTTTCTCATGGAAGCCGCAGCGTTTACCGGTCGCATGGCGGCAAACGCGATTTTCAGCAGGGAGTCGCTGAATCCGACACCGCTGCCTATTGTGCCGATGGAAGGGATCTTCGCTTAAGCCAGGAGTCAGGGGAGCCGTTTTCAGGTCTTGTTGGCCCCTTGCGTCCTTGTCACCTCCCCTCGATGCACCAGCTGCGGTGTTATTAAGGATACGTTCTCAGGATTTTCAGCAGTTCCTTTTTATCGGCAGCTCGTAACACCCTGGATTTCCACTGGCTGTCCGATGCTGTTTTACTGATGATGCCAAGGAGCTTGATATGGCTGTTCGGGTCCGCAAGCGGGGAGAGCACCAGAAACATGATTCTTGCCGTGTTGCTCGAGTTCGGGTCGTAGATGCCTACCTTGCTGATGCCTATTGCCACCAGTGGCTTGTTGAGCAGTTCGAGTCGTGCGTGCGGAATGGCGATCTCCTCTCCGATGAAGGTGCTGCCCTGTTGTTCCCGTTCGAGCAGGCATCGCATCGCTTCATTCTCGTCGATTTCCGGGGCGAGTCTGCAGCATTCATGGAGCAGTGTCCGGAAAGCGTCCTCTTTTTCCACGACGTGTTCCCAGAGAACCGGCTGTACGTTCCGGATCAGCGTCTTCCAGCTCTGTTCGTGCGGTTTGGCCTGCAGGAGTGTTTCCCTGATTCCCGAAAGGGATGGCGCCGGATTTTTCCTCAGCTTCAGTGTCTCTTCACCCCTCGTGTCGAGCACGATTACGCTGATGCCCCTGCATTCGCCGATAAGCTTCTCTACAATGGTTTTTCGTCCCTGTATGCGCTGCCATAAGGGCAAAGCTCTGCCCGAGTTGCCGATGATGATGTGTCCGACCCGGTACTCATGCGCAAACTGCAGGATGGTTTTTACCACGTCGTCTCCCTTGTAGGTAAAAACAGTTGCCCCGAGATTCTGGGCGAGGGTAAGGGTGTTGGAAAGCATGCGCTGCACGGCCGGGTCGATGACGGCCGGGTTTTCGGCAAAGGTCCGGACGTAGACGGCGTACCAGTTGCGGTTGAGACGTCCGGCGATTCTCGATGCGTAGCGCAGGATGGTTTCGCAGTTCCGGCTTTTTGAACTGAGGCAGACCATGAGCTGGTCGGGGTTTGTCTGGGAATCCTCCACCGGCTGGTTGCGGCGGCGGGAATCGATCTGCGACGCAAGTTCTCTCAGGGAGAGTTCCCGGAGCCGTTCGAGGTTTTCGCTCCTGAAGAAGTTGGCAAGTGCTGTTTCCGTGCGTTCGGCTATGTACACCTTGCCTTCCGTGAGCCGCTGGCGGAGATCGTCGGTGGTGCAGTCCACGTTGACGAGCTGGTCGGCCATCGCGAGAATACGGTCCGGTACCCGTTCCCGGACCTTTATGCCGGTTGCCTGTTCAACGGTTTCGTACAGGCTTTCGAGATGCTGAATGTTCAGTGTTGAAATGACGTGAATGCCGGCCGCGAGAATTTCCTCTGTATCTTCATATCGTTTTGCGTTCCGGCTTCCCGGCACGTTGGTGTGCGCGAGTTCATCGACAAGAACCACGGAGGGTTGTCGCCGGAGAATGGCGTCGATATCCATTTCGGTGATCTCCATGCCCCGGTAGACCACGCTTTTGCGCGGGATGATCTCGAGGCCCGAAAGCAGTGCTTCCGTTTCTTTTCTTCCGTGGGTTTCAACGATACCCGCGACCACATCGATGTCGTTCTCTTTCATGCGTCCGGCCTCCTGGAGCATCTGGAACGTTTTTCCCACCCCCGCAGAGTAGCCGAGATAGATTTTCAGCTTGCCCCTGCGCGATCGCTGGATGAGCCGCAGGAAACTGTCGGGCCGGTTGTTTTCCATCGATTTCCTTCCCCTGATTGTTGATCGTTTTCAGGAACTTATTTCCGTACCCGGTCAAGGGCGCAATTCAGCTGCAGGACGTTGACCAGCGGCTCTCCCTGGAAAGGTACGGCGATTTTTCCGTTTTCCGGACTGTTGACGATGTGCATTACCTCGTCGACGGAAAGCCCCCTTGCACGGGCAACCCTTGGAGCCTGAAATCTGACGGATGCAAGGGAAATATGCGGATCGAGGCCGCTGCCGGATGCGGTGACGAGATCCGTCGGAACCTTTTCGCCCTGTTCAGGCGCAAGGGTTACAAGCACTTTCTCTGTTTTGTCTCTCATGGCCGCAGATGCAGGCGAAAGGTTGCTGCCTCCTGCTCCGGATGCGTTCCATGATACTGCCGAGGGACGGGGCCAGAAGTATTCCGGTCTGGTGAACTGCTGGGCTACGAGACTGCTGCCGATAACCCCGCCTTCAGCGGAACGGACCAGGGAGCCCGACGAAGCATCGGGTGCGAGTCGGCCTGCAAGATAGATTGCGCCCGTATACAGCCCGCTGCAGACAAGCACGGTTAAGGGAAGAATGCGTAAGGATGCGGCAAATTGCCGGAGGATATTTTTTCCCGATAGCGCAGTTTTCATTGTTGCTCGCTTGTTGGTTTATACAAGTCCCGTTAACGCAAGAGCCATATCGATCAGCTTGATGCCGATGAACGGCGCGACCACGCCCCCGACTCCGTAGATGAGGAGGTTTTTGCGGAGCATCGTGTCTGCTCCCATGGGCCGGTACCGGACGCCCCTGATCGCAACCGGTATCAGAAGCGGGATGATGATGGCGTTGAAGATCAGTGACGAGAGAATCGCGCTTTCCGGTGAAGCGAGGCGCATGATGTTGAGAACGCCGAGCCCCGGTATCGCCAGCACGAACATTGCAGGGATGATCGCGAAGTATTTTGCGATGTCGTTTGCGATGGAAAACGTGGTCAGCGCCCCCCTGGTCATCAGCAGCTGCTTGCCGATTTCGATGATCTCGATGAGTTTTGTTGGGTCGCTGTCGAGATCGACCATGTTGCCGGCCTCCTTGGCGGCCTGTGTTCCCGAGTTCATGGCTACCCCGATATCAGCCTGGGCGAGTGCGGGAGCATCGTTGGTTCCGTCTCCCATCATGGCGATCAGCCGTCCCTGCTCCTGTTCCTTGCGGATGTACTGAAGCTTGTCCTCCGGACGTGCTTCGGCGATGTAGTCGTCCACACCGGCGTCCCTTGCAATTGCTGCCGCCGTCAGCGGGTTGTCGCCGGTTACCATGACGATGCGCAGGCCCATGGCTCGCAGGCGTGAAAACCTGTCGGCGATGCCCGGCTTGAGGATGTCGGCGAGCGCCACGACACCGAGCGGTTCCGGGCCATCGGCAACGACGATGGGCGTCATGCCTTTGCGGGCAACATCGTTCACCAGTTCCTGCAGCGTCGCCGGAACCGTGCCCCCCTGTTTTTCGCAATATCTGATAAGCGTATCCGGGGCGCCTTTACGGAAGCTCCGGCCATCGGGAAAATCGATGCCGCTCATCCGGGATTGTGCCGAGAACGGCACCGTTTTTCCTTCGCTTTCCAGGGAAGGCTTTACGGCCAGCATTTTTTCGGCAAGGGCGACGATTGATTTTCCCTCGGGAGTCTGGTCGCCGGATGAAGCCTCCATTGCGATTCGAGCCAGCCGGTCGAGGCCGATTCCCGGAAGCGGGAAGTAGTCGGACGCCTGCCGGTTGCCTATGGTGATGGTGCCGGTCTTGTCGAGCAGCAGCGTGTCGATGTCGCCGGCAAGCTCCACGGCCTTGCCGCTCTTTGCCAGTACGTTCGCAGACAGTGCCCGGTCCATGCCGGCAAGTCCGATTGCAGCCAGGAGAGCGCCGATGGTGGTCGGGATGAGGCATACAAGCAGTGCGACAAGGGTGGGTACCGGAAGCGTCATGCCGAAATACTTTCCGATCGGCCAGAGAGAGCCTGTCACCAGCAGGAACGCGAGGGTAAGGCCGGCAAGGGTGACGGTAAGCGCAAGTTCGTTGGGCGTTTTCTGCCGTACGGCGCCTTCGACAAGAGCGATCATCCTGTCGAGGAAGGTGTTGCCCGCCGAAACGGATATGCGGATCACGATGCGGTCCGAAATGACTCTCGTTCCGCCGACCACCCCGGACCGGTCGCCTCCGGCTTCGCGCACCACCGGTGCCGATTCGCCGGTAATGGCGGATTCGTCCACCATTGCGGCTCCTTCGACGATCTCCCCGTCACCCGGAATGATCTCGCCGGCAAGCACGACAACCCGGTCGCCCTCCTGCAGTTCATCGGAATTCACGGATTCCTCCCGGCCGTTCGTCACTTTTCTTGCAACGGTATTGCGGCGTGTGCGTTTGAGGCTGTCCGTCTGGGCCTTGCCCCTGGCTTCTGCAAGGGCTTCGGCGAAGTTCGAGAACAGGACGGTCAGCCACAGGATGAGTGCGACCGCTACGGTATAGGTCAGGTTTCCTTTGCCGGTGAAGGCATTCCCGGCGGCGATGAGCGTGGTCAGCACCGCTCCCGCTTCGGTAACGAACATGACCGGATTTTTTGCCATCGACCTGGGGTCGAGCATTACGGCAGAACGCCGGAGTGCTCCCGTTACGAGCTGTTTTTCAAACAGTGAGGAGGTTTTTGCCTTACGGCGTCCGGATTTGGCCTGTTCACAGGTATCCGGCAGGGAAGTACGGTTCGTCATGGTTTCAGGTTTGGTTCTTCGGGAAGGTTCCTTTCCTCAATGGCTTGCCGCCGAGAGGTGCTCCGCCAGGGGACCAAGCACGGCTACCGGAAGGAACAGCAGTGCTCCGATGAAGATCACGCTGCCGAGAATGATGAGCCCGAACAGCGGGGTGTCGGTTCGAAGGGTACCGGAGGTTTCCGGCACCGGTTTTTTCGACGCCAGTGATCCGGCGATCGCCAGGGGCAGAATGATGGGGATATAACGGGCCAGCAGCATCACCACTCCGGTGGCGATGTTCCATGCAACGGTGTTGTCGCCGAGTCCCTCGAAGCCCGATCCGTTGTTGGCCGCGGCTGAAGTGAACTCGTAGAGGATTTCCGTGAACCCGTGGGCTCCGCTGTTCAGCACGGTGGCCGCCCCGGCCGGAGTGGCCGCGAAGAGCGCCGTTCCTCCGAGGATCAGAAGGGGATGCACCAGAAGGGCAAGCAGGGCAAGCCGCATTTCCCCGGTTTCGACTTTCCTTCCGAAATATTCCGGGGTGCGCCCCACCATCATGCCGCAGATGAAGACGCCGATGATGATGAAGATGAACAGGTTGATGATGCCGACGCCGACACCGCCGAACACGACATTGATCCACATGCCGGCCAGCGGTACGAGGCCGGTCAGCGGGTTGAGGCTGTCGTGCATGCAGTTGACCGAGCCGTTGCTTGTGGCGGTCGTGAGCGCAGCCCAGAGAGCGCCGGCTCCTGCCCCGAAACGCAGTTCCTTGCCCTCGAGATTCGGGGCGGCTTCGACGGGAAGCCCCCAAAGTGCCGCAGCGGGAGCGCTTTCAAGCCAGAATGCGGCCGCAGCCTTGACGAGCAGCAGAATCATCATGACCGAGAAGATGACCGATGCGTCGCGCATGCGACCCGTGATGCGCCCGAACATCCAGACCGCCGCCATGGGAATCAGGACAATGCTCATGCATTCCACGATGTTGGTGTAGAAGGATGGGTTTTCGAACGGGTGGGTGGAGTTGGGGCCGAAATACCCACCCCCGTTGGTGCCAAGCTGTTTGATGGCCACCATGGCAGCAACAGGCCCGCGGGCCATGGTCTGCGTTGCCCCTTCGAGGGTACGGGCTACAGCAGCCCCTTCGAAGGTCATCGGTACCCCTCCCGCGATCAGGATGAGCGCAAGAAGCAGGGCGAGCGGCAGCAGTATGAAAAATGCAGCCCGCAGGAGGTCGATATAGAAATTGCCGACGCTGCTTCTGCCTCCCAATGCGCGCGCAAGGGCGGCAAGGCATGCGATTCCTGTGGCGGCGGAGACGAACTGCAGCCACATCAGTCCGGCAAGCTGGGAGAAATAGCTCATTGCGGCTTCTCCGGAATAGTGCTGGAGGTTGGTGTTCGTGACGAACGACGCCGCGGTGTTGAATATCAGGCTTGCTTCCAGAGGGCCTTTGCCGTCAGGGTTCAGCGGCAGCGACTGCTGCAGGGCAAGTACCGTCGTCACGAAAGCGAACATCATCATGTTGAACACGAGCATGGAGACGAGGTACTGCTTCCAGTCCTGTTCACCAGTGAGCGCGTCTCCTCCTGTCCTGCAGAAAAGTTCCGATGTCCGGCGTCCGTAGCGGGATGTTCCGCCGGGCTCGATCAGATGAGCCATAACCTTTCCGAGTGGCCAGGACAGCAGGGCGGGAACGATGAGGGTCAGCAACAGTAACGGTGCCATGATTCGATGATGTTAGAATTTTTCGGGATGAACGATCGCATAGACCAGGTAACCCATGCTGGTGATAAAAACGAGCAGGACGATCAAATTCATGTCACTCTCCTATAGATGAAAGATGATGCCGGCAAGTGCGCCCAGACCGGCGATGACGAGAAAAATCAGAATGCCGAGATACAGAGTCTGGTAAACGTTCATGATTGCAGGATTTTTTTCTGCACGCTTGTTCTTTCAGATCAGGTTTTCCGGACGGGCAGGGTGAAAGAGAATCGCGACCCTTTTCCCGGAGAGCTTTCCGCGCCGACAGTTCCTCCGTGCGCATCCACGATCTCCTTGACGATCGAGAGCCCGAGACCGATGCCGTTTTTCTCCCGCTGTCCCGGAACCCGGTAGAACGGCTCGAAAAGGTGTTCCAGATGTTCGGCGTCGATGCCTGTTCCGGTGTCTTCAACCGAGAACCGGATGTTGCCGTCATCTTCGCAGGCATTGAGCGTTATTGAGCCTCCGGCGGAGGTGAACCGGAGGGCGTTGGAGAGCAGGTTTGCAAAAACGTGCATGAGGCTTTCCCTGTCCGCCAGAATATCCGGCAGTGTTTCGGGAATGGTGTTCCTTATGCTTACTCCCTGATCGCGGGAGGGCAGAAGGAACGGTTCCATGCCTTCAGCGCCGATCCGGCAGGGAGAAAGGGCTGACAGGTCAAGATGAGCCTTGCCGGATTCGATCCGGTTGATATCGAGCAGGTCGTCGAGGATATGCACAAGGCGCTCGCTCTCTTCCCGAGCGGCGAGCAGCAGGTCGGCCTGTTGCCCGTTGAGGTGTCCTGTATGCTCCTCGAGCAGGAGGTGGATGGACATTCTCAATGCGGTCAGCGGTGTGCGCAGCTGGTGTGAAACCGTGGCAATGACGCTGCGCTTCAGTTCGAGCTGTTCATGCACCTGCGTGACATCCCGCAATATCAGCGCCGTTCCGGAACTCTCCTCTGCAGGGTGTCCGGAGGGAATCGGAACGATGGTGGGCTGGAAGAAGATCTCACGGTTGTCGGCAAAATGCTGGATAAAACTTCCGTTTTTTCCGGAGTCCGCTCCTGATCCTTTCCGGAACGTTCCGGCCAGCAATTCCTCCATCCAGGGGTATCCAAGGTCATGAACGTTGCTGCCCGGCTTCATGCCGAAGTAGCGTTCCGCACTTTCGGTCGCGATCTCGACAAGACCGTCCGGATCGAATACCGCGACGGGCAGGGGGAGGGTTCTGAAGACATCCTGCAGGGTTTTTCTGGTGCGCAGGAGGATCTGGCTGTCCGCTTTCCGTATCCTGCGCAGGGTAGTCGCCATCTCGTTGAACGAGCGGGACAGCTGCCCGATCTCGTCGTTCGACGAGGTATCGAGCGAGAGGTCGAGATTGCCTTTGCTGATCTCCTGGGCTGAAACGATCAGTTTCCGGATCGGCATGAGAATCCACCGGTTCGACTGGAAACTGAAGAGTATGGCAAGCAGCGCACTTGCAGCAATTGCGGCCAGCATGGTGTTGTGCGCCGAAGCTGCCATTTTTCTGGCGTTGTCGTTCGCCTCGTTCATGTTTCTCTGGTTCATGTCGAGTATGTACCCCGCATGTTGTTTGATTTCCCGGAACAGCGGCAGAAGGGTCGAGAAATAGTATTGCTGCCTTTCCAGCAAAGGACGCTGCGGATCGGTTACCCTGGCGATAACGGTGGAGTACCTTCTGAACAGGGTACTGATACGCATGGCCTTTTCGTGCTCGCCGGGCAGGGTGATATTGTCGAGTTCCGTATGCAATGCTTTTTCGAAATGTCGTTCATGCTGCCTGATGTTGCGGATACCGTCCTCGTAATGGCCGGCAAAGGTGAACAGGACGCCGCTGTCGATCCGCTCGAGTGACTCGGTCATCTCCTGACAGGCGATCACGCTCCGGTAGTTCTGCTTGAGAATGACGTCGATGGCTTCACCAAGTGTATCGATCTGCCGGATCGTGAGTATTCCCATTGCGACGACGATCAGGAGCAGGCTCCCGAAGCCGAGCGCAAGTTTCTGTCGTATTCCGATCATGTATGCCTCCGGATGTGTTAAGCCAAATAGCGTGCCAATGCCTGAAACCCTTGTATATCAACGCAAAAGCAGGAGTTTGGGTTGCCCGTGTCTTGGAAAAATCAAGGAATGCCACGAAACGGCATTGCATTTTTCAATGTCGTTTCATACGCGTTCAGAGAGATCGCTGCAGGAGATCATACCTTGATAGGCAGGATCAGAAAGGGGATGCCATGCACGTAGAGGTTCTGCTGTACGGCAAAAACCGTGTAGTTGTGCAGCCAGCGGTCCATCAGGGATTCTTTGCTGAAAACGAGCTGTCCGCCGAAGAAGACGATATTGGGGAATCGTGCGGTGATGTCGGGTACCAGCTTGTTGATCTCCTCGACGACGTCGGTGCCTATGGATACATAGGCTTCGGCATAGTAGCCATGCTCTTTCATGTAGTCGACATATTTCGACGTCTCGTTGCGTACGAAGTTGCCGAGATTGCCTATTTCATCGGCACCCTTGAAATTTCCGGCATCGATGGAGCCGATCTCGACGAACACGTAATTCCTGTAACTTTCGCCGAACAGGCGGAAAACGCTGAACAGGGTATGCAGGCCGAGACCGTTGAAGCCGTTTACCAGAATGGCCGCTGTTTTGGATTCCGGCTCGAAGGCAGGCATCGGACATGAACCGGCGGTTTCCTTGTCGCTCACATCGGCCCCTGTCAGGACGGCGGCTTCAACAATGACATCGAGCCTTTTCAGCGTATCGTAGGTCTTTTTGTAGTGAGCCTTTATAAAGAAGGCGCCCATGACCAGCAGTCCTGTAATCAGGATGGTGACCCATCCGCCTTCGTGGAATTTGAGAATCAGTACGGACAGCAGGATGAAGGTTGTGAGCACCAGACCGATGCCGTTCACCGCAAGCTTGCTTGCCCACCGTTTTTCGCTTTCCCGTTTCTCCCACCAGTGTTTCACCATGCCCAGCTGCGAGAGGGTAAAGGTGATAAAGACGTTGATACTGTAGAGCACGATGAGAAAATCGACAGACCCTTTCGACAGTACCATCATGGCAAGGGAGGCGGTGCCCATGAGCAGGATTCCCTTTTCCGTCACCAGCCTGTCGCTGAGCATTGCAAAACGCGAGGGCAGCCATTTGTCGAGCGCCATGTTCGCCAGAACCCTCGGGCCGTCGAGAAAACCGGTCTGTGCGGCAATGAACAGCAGAACCGCTTCGGAAAACAGGGTTATCCATACGAAAATCATGCCGTAATGCCCGTTCCACGAAGCGACGATGTTCTGGAAGAGAATCGCATTCAGGGTTTTGCCGGGCGTGTCGCGGACATCGAAAAGAATGTAAGCCAGCATCAGCCCCATCACCGTTACGGAAAGTGAGACCGCCATGTACGTCATGGTTTTTTTTGCGGTTTCGACTTTCGGTTCTCTCAGTACGGGAAGCCCGTTACTGACGGCTTCAATACCGGTAAAGGTACCTGCCCCGAGGCTGTAAGCTTTCAGGATGAGGAACAGTACTCCGGAATACCCGAGGGTGCTGACTGAAGAAGCAAGTTCGCTTCCGGTCTCCCGGTATACCGTTCCGAAGTCTGCCATATGGGAAAACAGGGCGTAAACGATGGCGATGAAGTGGGTGACTATGAACAGCAGGAAAACCGGAACCAGGGGTACTACCGCTTCCTTGATGCCTCGAAGGTTCAGTATCAGGAGCACGGAAACCCCGAATACGGCAAACCAGAGCTTGAAGCCGAGCATGTTTCCGGGAAGAAAACTGAAAATGGCATCAGCTCCGCTTGCAATTGAAATGGTAATGGTGAGAACGTAGTCGATCAGCAGCGCGCTTCCCGAAACGACCCCGATTTCCGGAGAGAGCAGTTTGCTGGCGACAAGGTATCCCCCGCCGCCGTAAGGAAAGAGTTCTATGATGTGTGAGTAGCTGGACGCGATGATCAGAATGGTTACGCCGGTTGCAATGGCTACGAAAATGCCGAGGGTCGGATGACCGGCGAGTGCCTTGAATGCTTCTGCGGGTCCGTAACAGGAAGAGGAAAGTCCATCCGAACCAAGTCCGACCCAGGCGAGAAACGCCGTGAGTGCAAGTTTGTGGAAGATGTTCTGATCACGAAAATCCCGTCCGCGGCCGAGAACAAGTTTTTTTACGCTGCGGAGGATATGGAGACTTGTCATGGTATACTGACGATGTTGATCCGGTATATCGGGTGGCGCATGATTTCCGGTTCAAAATATGAACAGCCGTTTCCCGTTCGGGGTCCCGCGGGTCGGTTGCGCATGGTATTTACATCATCAAACATAAGGAAAGTGCGGTCAGCAACATCTTGCAGAACGCAAGGGGAGGGAGGGAAGTACATTGAAATGCATTGAATTTTGCAATGCGTTTCCTGTCCGGCAAGTTCAGATCCGGTATTGTTTTCGCTTTCGCCAGAGCGTGGCCTGATCGATTCCGAGCGTGTCGGCTGCTTCCTGCAGGGATTTCGTCGATACGAGAATGCTCCTGATATGGTTTTCTTCGATGACCTCCAGCGGCAGCATATCTCCTATCCGAACAGGTGGCGATTGGGTAATGATGGTTTCGGGAAGCAGTTCTTCACCGATTTGCCCGGTTTTGCAGAGAATGACCGCCCGCTCGATTACGTTCCGCAATTCCCTGATGTTTCCCGGCCATGAATATGTTTTCAGGTCATGCAAGGCCTGTTCGGTAAATCCCGAGATGGATTTGTGGTTCTGTGCGGAAAAGAAGCCCAGCATGTTGCCGGCAAGCAGTGCTACGTCGTCCGGTCTTCCCGAAAGCGGCGGCAGCTCTATCTGGATGACGTTCAGGCGGTAGAAGAGGTCTTCGCGGAAACCTCCTTCCCTGACCGCACGTTCCATATCCATGTTCGTGGCGGCAACGATTCTGACGTCGGCTTTTCTGGTTTGGTGGTCGCCAACCCTTTCGTATTCACGATCCTGGATGAAACGCAGGAGTTTCGGCTGGACCGGGAGCGGCAGGTCGCCGATCTCGTCCAGAAACAGCGTGCCCCCTTCGCAGGAGGCAACCCTTCCGGGATTTTCCCTGACCGCTCCGGTGAAAGCGCCTTTCACATGGCCGAAAAGCTCGCTTTCAAGCAGTTCCGGGCCGAGTGAAGGGCAGGAGACGATACCGAAGGGTTTTGATGCCCTGTGGCTCCAGTTGTGGATCGAACGGGCAAGAACCGTTTTTCCCGTACCGCTCGGGCCACGCAGAAGCACGACGGCTTCAGAAGGTGCTACCTGACGGGCGAGTTCCAGCGCCCGCTGCATGGACGAATATCGGGAAGAAAGATACGCTTCGGGATGTATCCGGTTCAGATCTTCCTGCAGGGTCGTTATACGGTTTTCCATATCGCAGAGTCCTGCGAGACGTTCAATAATCAGTTCGAGCTGGCCGGGAGTGAACGGCTTGGCAAGGTAGTCCGCCGCTCCGCGTTTCATGGCTTCGACAGCGGTGTCGATGGAGGCGTAGGCTGTTATCACCACAATTTTTATCTGCGGGCATACTCTCAGCAGCGAATGCACCAGATCGAGTCCGTTTTCCGCGCCAAGCCGCAAATCAACGAAAGCGATGTCGAAGACGTGCAGTTCGGCCTCCCTGACGGCATCTCGGGAATTGCTGACCGCCGTTACCCGGTGTCCCCGCGATTCCACGAAAACCGACAGGGTCTTCCGGATATTGATTTCGTCGTCCACGACGAGAATGTCGAGTTGTGCCATTGAATGCTTGCTGTAGATGGATGTAATCCGTATGCCTGCAATATAGGATGTTCAGGTCGAAGGGACCCGAATCACTTTGTGTTGATGCAGCGTACCACGGTGTCGTGCAGCAGGGGACGGAACTTGCGGATGCTGATGTTTTCCGATGTCGGGTGGACGCGGTTGCTGAGCATGATGACGGCAAGATCCTTTTCCGGATCGACCCAGATGCTGGTGCCGGTAAAGCCGAGATGTCCCCATGAGGAGGCGGAAAATGCCGTTCCTGCCGAAGATGAGCCTTCAAGCGAACGCAGATCCCATCCCAGAGCCCGAGGGGCCTTTCCGCTTCTCGACGTGAACATGCGCACGGTTTCCGGTCTGAAATACCGTTTTCCTTTGTACGATCCGTTCTGCATCATCATGCTGACATACGTAACGAGATCGCCGGTTGTGGAGAACAGTCCGGCATGGCCGGCGACGCCGCCGAGCAGCGCGGCGTTCTGGTCGTGAACGAGGGGGCGTTTCATGCTGAAATGCCATGAGGTATCCTGCTCGGTCGGTGCAATCGAGCCGAGAAGGCCGGAGGGCGGATTGAACAGGGTTCGGCGCATGCCGAGCGGCAGGGAGAAGCGCTGGCGGAAGTTGGCGTCGAGGCTTTTTCCTGTCACGGTTTCCACGATCCTTCCGAGCGTGATGAATCCGAGGTCGCTGTAGAGGGTCGCGGTTCCAGGCGGAGAGATCAGGGTGTCGTCGTCGATGGCGCTGCATACCTCCTCGGGGGTGCGGCAGCTCTTGTAGAAAAAGGTGTGGGCCCGCAATCCCGAATTGTGCAGCATGAGGTTGCGCACACTGACCTTCTCTTTTCCGCGTCCGGCAAATGCCGGCAGGTAGCGCGCGACCGGGGCATCGAGATCGAGCGAATCCCGTTCGACGAGCTGCATGACGATGCTTGTGGTGACCACGGCTTTGGTGAGGGAGGCAAGGTCGTAGATGGTTGTCGTATCTGCGGACGGGGATGCTGCGGAGTAGGTGTACCGTCCGAAAGCGCGGTGGAATACGGTTTTGCCCCGATGGATCACGGCGATGCTTGTGCCGGGAAATACGCCGTCCCTGACGGCTTCCAGGGCAATTCTTTCAAGTGGTCCGAAGTCCGCCGCGTTTGCCCTCCGTGGGCCGGACGCGGCGGAAAGCGCCAGCATCAGGATGAGAAGTGTGCGGCGGATGAGCATGTTTCATATCCTCAGAATACCGAGAACTTGACGTACCGTTTGGGGTTCTTTTTCAGATCGACCAGTACCGAATCGAGTGAAGAAAGCGTCTGGTTCAGGTTGTTGTAAAGGGCCGGATTGGAGTGGAGCTGGCCGAAAGTCCCCTGGTCGCTCTCAAGCTTGGCCATCAGGGCTTCGGTTTTCTCGGCCGCCTTGTTCAGGCGGGAAACGGTCTCTTCGGTATTTTTTGCAAGTTCTCCGTCATTGATGAGCTTGGGCAGCAGTCCGCTGCCGCTGGATGCTTTCCTTGAAAGTGCGGACAGTTCAGCGGAAGTGCTTTTCAGGCTGCTGACGGTTTCGGCAAGTTCGGCGCCCATTTTTTCATCGGAAACCAGCCTTCCGGCTACGCCCTTGCCGCTGTTGATCTTGTCGAGCAGCAGGTTGATTTTGGCCAGAGCACGGTTTGCTCCTCCGGTAAGTTCCGCCATGCCGTCCTCTGCATCGAGGGCGATGAAATCGCCATTTTTCACCTGCGGACCTTTTCCGGTTATGATATCGACATATTTATCGCCAAGCACGCCCAGCGAACGGATGGTTGCCTTGGCGTCTTTGGTGACGAGCACCGCGAACTCGTTGCGCAGCCTGAGCTCGGCGACAACGTAGAGCGAGTCGTTGTTGGTGACGAAGTCGAGCTTTGAGACCGTACCGATCTTTTTTCCGGAAACGGAGACGAAGTTATTTTCGGCAAGACCCTGCACATCCCTGGAAAGAACCTTGATGGTCGTTACGCCGGTGAAGAGACTGCTGTTTTTGCCGACCACCAGGCCGAGATAGGCAGCAAAACCAAGTCCGAGCAGAAAAAAGATGCCGGTTCTCAGATCGCTCCATTTCAGTGCATTCGGATTTTTCATACGGATAGTACGCTCTTGATGTTAAAGTTCCAGGATCTTGTCGGAGAGGATCGACCGGATGAACGGGTGCTGCGACTGGTGCAGCTTTTCCGTTTCGTCATCGAAAATGATCTCTCCCTGATAGAGTACGGCGGCATGATCGGCAATGCTGAACACGTCGTCGATGATATGGGTTACGATTACCGCCCCGAGGTTGCTCGACTGCTGCAGCGTGCTGATAAGATGCAGGATGCGCTTCGAGCTGACCGGATCGAGTCCGGCAGTCGGTTCGTCGAAAAGAATCATGTGCGGCCTGAAAATCAGCGCGCGCCCGATGGCGACCCGTTTGCGCATGCCTCCGCTCAGGTTTTCGGGCAACTGCTCTTCATATCCTTCGAGGCCGGAGAACTTTATCTGTTCGGCGACCCGTTCCTGCACCTCCGCTTCGGGCAGCTTGAGGTTTTCCCTGAGAAAAAAGCCGAGGTTCTGGCTGATGGTCATGGAGTCGAAGAGCGCATTGCCCTGAAAGACCATGCCCATTTTTCTGCGGATCGGGTAGAGTTCGGTTTCCTTCAGCTTCGTGATGTCGGTTCCGTCGACGATGACCTGCCCGCTGTTGGGCTTGATAAGCCCGAGCATGAGCTTGAGGATCGTACTTTTTCCTACGCCGCTCGGGCCGAGGATCGCCTTGATGGTGTTGTCCCTGATGGAGACCGAGACGTTTTTCAGTATCTCCCGTTCCCCGTATTTCAATGTGACATTGCGCAGTTCAATCATCTTCTTACATGTTTTCCAGCACTATCTTCGATACATAGAAGTTTGCAATGAGCACAAGTCCCGAGGAAACGACGATGCCTTTGATGGTGGCGCGCCCGACGCCGGCGGTGCCGCCTTTCGCTATGAATCCGTTATAGCTGCTTACCAGCGTTATGATGACGGCAAATACCGGCGCCTTTGCGAACCCGACGACGAAATCTTTCGGCCCGAGACGGGGATAGACCGCGTTCCAGAAAATGCCGGGGTCAAGGTGGTGATAGTGCTCGGCCAGATATGCGGCGCTCTGCAGGCCGGCAAAATCGGAAAGGGCCGTCAGCGGGATGAACATGATCAGCGCGGCGGCAAGCCTCGGCATGACCAGTTTGGCCACCGGGTCGGTGCCGAAAGCCCTGAGTGCGTCGATCTGTTCGGATATCTGCATGGCGCCGAGTTCTGCACCGTTGCGCGAACCGAACCGGGCGGAAAGCATGAGCCCCATCAGCAGCGGGCCGAGCTCACGGATAACCGAAATCGAGGTTGATCGGCCGAGCATGGTTTTCGCGCCGAAATCCTCGAGCAGGTTGCCGACCTCAATGGCAAGCAGGGAGCCGATCGATATGGCGCTGACCAGCACAATGGGAATGGAATCGGTACCGCAGATGGTGGCCTGATCGAGGAAATCCCGCCAGTAGCGCTTGATTTTCGGCAGGGTGAAGAACGCCCTCACGGAAAAAAGGAAGAACTCCTGCATGGTGAGGAGATACTCCTTCGCTTTCAGTGAGAGGTCTTTTTCAAGAGAACGTATGACGGTTAATGGCATAGATACTCGGTCATGAGGCGGCATGCTTTCCTGCAGAGGGACGCCTTGTAATTTGATCTGATAATAGCAAATCTTTGCATAATCACACAATGGTCGTCACGTTCACGTTTTTACCAGCCGGCTTTTCATTTTTGTCACCCATTCGTAGGGAATGGTAATGGTGCCGAAGGTCTCGTCGTCCCTCTCTTTCAGGCCGTGATAATCCGATCCGCCTGAAAAAAGGAGAAAGTATTCGTTGGCGATTTCACGGTAGTAGTTCTGCTTGTAGGTATCGTGCGAGGGATGGATAATCTCGATGCCGTCAAGGCCGAACGTGATCAGCTGTTTGAGAATCTCGTCGGGGATGTTCTGGGCCGGATGGGCAAGAAAAGAGAGCCCCGAGGCTTCGTTGATAAGCCTGATGACATCTGCCGGATGCGTTTCGATGCTTTTGACGTAAGCCGGACTGTGCGCTCCAAGGTATCTGCTGAACGCTTCGCTGAAGCTTTTCACATAGCCGCCGTCCTGAAGCACTGCGGCGATATGCGGCCTGCCGACACTTCCGTTCTGGGCTTTGAGGATAATCTCCTCGATTCCGATCTTTACACCCATTTTGGCCAGCTTGCCCACCATCCGCTCGGCCCTTTCGGTGCGAAGATGACGGCAGTGGTCAAGATAGAGCTTAAGCTCGGAATGCTTGTAGTCAAAAAAATAACCAAGGATATGAATATCATAACCCTTGTACGTTGAACTCATTTCCACTCCCGGAATGAGTTCGAGGCCTTTTGCTAAGGCTGATGGCTTTGCTTTGTCAATACCTGCAACAGAATCGTGGTCGGTAATACTTATTGCCGCCAATCCGGAAGCCGCTGCCCTTGCAACGATATCCTCCGGAGAGAAGATTCCGTCCGAACATTTTGTATGTATGTGTAAGTCTGCTTTTTCAAAGCCATTCTGCCCTACGCTTTCCAAGCGGTATGGCATGGCTGAATGGTTGATTTTGGTTGAGTAAATTCTTTATATATAAGAAAAAAAATCCCGCCCTCTCAATGAGAAAAGAGAATTCTTTTCAACGGTAAAAAGTTGCCGGGGGTGTCAGGAGTTAAAGAGAGTGAGCCGTGAGCGGTAAGCTGTGAGCCGGGGGCCCGGAGATGGGAGTTAAAGAGAGTGAGCCGTGAGCGGTAAGCCGTGAGCCGGGGGCCCGGAGATGGGAGTTAAAGAGTGTAAGCCGTGAGCCGTGAGCCGTGAGCCGTGAGTCGTGAGTCGTGAGTCGTGAGTCGTGAGCCGGGGCACGGGGTTGAAAGCGTGTGACGGTGTTCATCCCTGAGGTCCTTGCGGTTCCTGTTGTCACTTGTGCGGACGAGTCACGGGTTCTTTTCGTCCTTTGGGTTCCTCCGGGACATCAATCCGGCCGACTCCCGAAGCTCAGGTCGCCGGAAGCATGCCGGATGCAAGCAGGATCAGAATGCCCGCGCCGAGTACCAGGCGGTAGAGTATGAAGACCTTTGTGGTGTGATGTTTCAGGTAGTTGAGCAGAAAGGCGATCGACAGGTAGCCGACCACGGCGGATACCAGGGTGGCAACGAGAATGGCGGTCAGGTTGTCCGGAGAGGAGAGCAGTACATCCCTGGTTTCGTAGAGCTGGAAAATTCCGGCGGCAAAGACCGACGGCAGCGAGAGCAGAAAGGAGAACCGGGCGGCCGCTTCGCGCGAAAGGTTCAGAAACAGTCCTCCCGTGATGGTCACTCCCGAGCGTGACGAGCCGGGAATCAGGGCAACGCTCTGGGCAAGACCTATCAGCAGCGCCTCTTTCCAGCCGATCTCCTCCATCGATTTCATGCCAAGTCCACGACCGAGACGTTTTTTTACCCGTCCTTCGGCAAGGGTAAGCAGCAGGGCAAGCCCGATAAGCGCACAGCTGATCCAGTAGAGCGAGCGGAGCGATGTTTCGATTTCGGTTTTGAACAGCAGCCCGAAAACCACTATGGGTATCGTTCCCGCGGCGATCATCCACCCCATTTTCGCTTCGGGAGTGCCGAGCGGCCTGCCTGTGAGCATGCCCCGCACCACTTCGCGCACGATGGCCGTTATGTCGCGGAAGAAATAGATGAGCACCGCTGCAAGCGTGCCGATCTGGACGATGGCGGTAAATGCGGCTCCGGGATCCTTCCATCCGGCAAGGGCCGGGATGATTCGCAGGTGTGCGGTGCTGCTGATGGGCAGGAATTCGGTCAGTCCCTGGACGATACCGAGAATGACAGCTTCGAACAGGTTCATAAGCCTGGGGGGGTGTCTTGGTTTTCAGGAGAACAGTGTGATCTCATGATTTCGAAAAGCGCTGCCGATGCTTTCAGCAGGGCCAGGGATCGGTGGCTGATCCTGTTTTTTTCAGCTATGGTCATTTCACCGTAGGTTTTTTCCGCTGAATTTACATGAAATACCGGATCATAGCCAAACCCAAGATCTCCTTTTTTTTCTTCCGTGATGGAGCCTTCAACAACTCCTTCGGCGGTATGGCGGAACCCGAAGGCGTTTCCTCCGGACGGAATGCGCCCTTTCATGGCGATAACCGTCCGGAAGCGTGCCGTTCTTTTTTTTATGCCCTGCATCCGGAGGAGAAGGTGACGGATATTGTCCTCATAGGAGGGTTTCGTGCCTTCGGGAACCGGTGCAAAGCGTGCCGACAGTACTCCCGGTTCACCGCCGAGGGCATCGACTTCGAGGCCGGTGTCGTCGGCCATGGTGATGAAGAACGCAAATCGCTGCTCCAGCAGGGCGAATATTGTGTCGGCTTTCAGGAGGGCGTTGCCCGAAAGCGTTGTTTCCGTTTCTTCGATCTCCCTGGTGATGCCGAGGTCGGAAAGAGCGTAGATGGTAAAAAGCGGCGATATCTGTTCCAGGATCGGCCGAAGCTCTTTTACCTTGTCAGGATTTCCGGTTGCAAGCACGACCGGTATGGTTTTTGGGGAGGCGCCGCTGCTCATGCTTCGCTCCCGAGAAGTCTGAGCATCTCCCTGATGGCGCTTTCCAGTCCGGTAAAAGCCGCTCTGGCGATGATGGCGTGTCCGATGCTGACTTCCTCAATTTCGCTGATGGTGCTGAAGGGGGCGGCGTTACGGTAATTCAGGCCGTGGCCCGCAACGACCGAGAGTCCGAGCGAACGGGCGTAACGGGCGGCCTGTCGGACGTTTTCCAGCTCTTTCCCGCGTTCTTCGTCGGTCTCCTTCAGCGAATAGATGCCGGTGTGCAGTTCAACCATAGCTGCGCCTGCCTGCCGGGCCAGATCGATGGCCCTCCGGTCGGGTTCGATAAAGATGCTGACAGCTATGGCGGCATCGTTCAGCGGTTTGATGAATTCGATGAGCGTTTCATGGTGTCTCGTGATGTCGAATCCGCCTTCGGTGGTAAGCTCTTCGCGTTTTTCGGGCACCAGGGTGACCAGTTCCGGTTTTGTTTTCAGCGCGATGAGCTGCATTTCGGCAGTCATGGCCATTTCGAGATCGAGTTTGGTTGTCACCGCCCGGCGCAGCCGTTCAAGATCGTTGTCTCTGATATGACGGCGGTCTTCGCGCAGGTGGCACACTATGCCTGCCGCTCCGCTTTTTTCGGCAAGAAGGGCTGCTGCGACCGGATCGGGGTCGAATTCATTGCGGGCGTTGCGCAGTGTTGCGATATGATCGATATTGACGGAGAGTCTCATGACGGGTTGTTGGGTATTGGTCGGCTAAAGCTGGTATCTTGTGAAAATGATTCAGCAAAAGTAACGAGTTCGGTGGCAAATGTCAAAAGCGATGGAGTATCTTCAATCCTCCCGGCTTTTTCGGAGCCCGGGTTTCATGAAATGAACCGGTATGCATGATGGACGAATTACTGCTGCAGAAACTTGAATTTACCAGAATAGCCGGTTATACCGCAAGATTCTGTCTGTCGCCGATGGGGCGCGACCTTCTTCTTGCCTCCCGGCAGCTTGAAGGAATCGACGAGGTGACCGGAGAGCTTGAGCGCGTGCTCGAACTCCGGAATTTTCTGCTTGAAGGGCACGCCCTTCCTTTTTCCTCCCTGCCGGACACCCGTCCGCTGCTCGCCCATCTCGATGTGCTCGACAGTTATCTCGACGCCGCCGGACTCCTGGATATTCATCAGCTGCTTCGCGCTTCTGCCGAGCTTCGCAGGTTCATGTTCGCCAACCGGGAGATCTATCCGCGCCTGAATGAATGCTGCATCAGACTCTGGCTTGAAAAGACCCTGCAGTTCACCATCAGCGGCATCGTCGATGAACAGGGAGGAATCAGGGACAGCGCCAGTGACGGCCTGCAGATGATCCGCAGCGAACTGCGGGAGAGCCGTATCGCCCTGCATAAAAAAATGGAGCGCATTCTCCGGCGCTGCCTTGAGAACGGCTGGCTGATGGACGATACCGTAGCCATGAAGAACGGCCGTCTTACGCTTGGTTTCAGGGTCGAGTACAAGTACAAGGTTCCCGGCTATATCCAGGACTATTCGGGCAGCGGCCAGACCGTGTTTGTCGAACCGGCGGAAGCGCTCGCCGTGAGCAACAGGATTCAGGAACTCGAAATCAGCGAACGCCGGGAGATAGAGCGCATTTTGCGTGAAGTATCTTCCCTGATACGCCCGGAGCTGGAGAATCTTCGCCACAATCAGGGAATTCTTGCCGCTTTCGACACCATCCATGCAAGGGCGAAGCTTGCCGTCGAGACCGGTTCCGTGCTGCCGGTTATCGCTTCCCGGAGGCAGCTGCGCATTGTCAGGGGGTACCATCCCTGGCTGCTGATATCCCACAGGATGAAACAGGCTGAAGTGCATCCGCTCGATCTCGATCTCGGTGTCGACGAGCAGGTGCTGGTGATTTCAGGGCCGAACGCCGGAGGAAAGTCGGTAGCCATGAAAACCGCAGGACTTCTCTGCTGCATGCTCTCGCACGGCTACCTGCTTCCCTGCAGCGAAAGTTCGGTTTTTCCGCTTTTCAGCACGATCGCCATCGAAATCGGCGACGAGCAGTCGATCGAAAACGATCTGTCCACCTTCAGTTCCCATCTTGCGGCAATCAGGGCCATTATCGAATCGGCCGGCAGCAGCACGCTTGTGCTGATCGACGAACTTTGTTCCGGCACCGATGTCGGGGAGGGCGGAGCCATAGCCAGGGCAGTGATCGAGGAACTGCTCCATCGTGGCGCCATGACGATCGTAACGACTCATCTGGGCGAGCTGAAAGCATTCGCTCATGAACGCCAGGGTGTGGTCAACGGAGCGATGGAGTTCAACCGCGAGGGGCTTCAGCCGACCTTCCGGTTCATCAAGGGCGTGCCGGGCAGCAGTTTCGCTTTCGCCATGATGCAGCGCCTGGGATTTCCGCAGAGCGTTGTGGCTCGGGCCGAAAGCTTCATGCAAAGCGAACATCTCGGGGTAGAGCGGATGCTCGACGACCTGAAATGCCTGATGGAGGAGAACCGCGAGCTGCAGGCGAATCTCCGGAAGGAGAGGGTGTTCGTCGAAACGGAGAAAGCGGAGCTTTCCCTGCTTCGCGGGGAGCTTTCGGCGGAGCGCAGGGAACTGAAAAGCCGGGGATTTCGAGAAATGCAGAAGGAGGTCGAGCATGCCCGCAGGGAGATTCGCGGAATCGTTCATGAGGTCAGAAGTGCATCTTCCGACGAGCGGGCGGTTGTCGAAGCCCGAAAAAAGCTCGATCTGCACAAAAAACGGCTCACCGCCGGGGAGAAAGCCGCCGGAGAAGAGGGGTGCGCCGGGTCGGAGGCCCCGGAGGATATCCGCGCCGGCGATCTGGTGCGGCTTCGCCAGAGCAATGCCACCGGAGAGGTCGAGTCGCTTCATGCGGACAGCGCCGTGGTCCGTTGCGGCAATTTCCGGCTGACCACGAGCCTGAAGAGTCTTGAAAAGATATCGAAAACCGGGGTCCGCAAGATGGAACGGGAACCGCACGCTTCCGGAAAAAAAGCTTCATGGACATCGGCGGGCTCCGAAGTGGAATCGACGACCCTCGATCTTCGGGGCATGACCGGGGATGAGGCAATCGCCGCGGTCGAGCGGTTTCTCGACCTGATGAGCATGAACCGCATAAGAACGGCGACCATCATTCACGGCAAGGGTACCGGATCCCTGCGCCGCAGGACTGCGGAATGCCTTCAGCAGCACAAGGGTGTCGAGCGTTTCCGGCTGGGAGAGTGGGGGGAGGGCGGCGCCGGAGTTACCGTCGTCGAGCTGAAAGGGTAATGATTTTTTTATGGTTGCCGGGGCTTGTTGAAAAACATCCGGTGATGCTTTATCTTAAAGAACAGGATATGTTCCCCCCAAACGTTCCGGAACCGGTTTTCGACCTTCCGCGGGCGTGTCAACCAAACGAAACAGGGTGAAAGAGCAGTTTACCTTACAGATGACGGTTCCGAACCAGCTGACCATGCTTCGCATCGTGCTGGTTCCGGTTTTTGTTGCCCTGCTTCTGCAGGATGATCCCTATCTGAAGCTGATGGGTGTGATCGTGTTTGCCGTCGCCTCCATTACCGATGCCTATGACGGCTACCATGCCCGCAAATACGGCGAAACCACCCGGCTCGGCGCGTTTCTCGATCCTCTTGCCGACAAGTTTCTCATTACTGCGGCATTTCTGCTCTATGTTCACATGGGCTATCTTGTTCTCTGGATGGTGATTCTTGTTGCCATCAGGGACATACTCATCACCGTACTCAGGGTTTACGCCGAATTCCTGGACCGTCCGATCGTGACCAGCCGTGAGGCCAAGTACAAAACGCTTGCCCAGAACCTGTTTGCCTACGTGATCATGGTGCTGCTTCTCATGAAGGAGAAGGTTTTTTTCGGCAGACGGCTTGCAACGGCCATCGAACGGGTTCTCCAGTCCGATTACCTCGACTACGTCATGCTTGCAGTTACGCTCTTTACGGTCTACACCGGAGTCTCCTACCTCGTTGCAAACTGGAATGTTTCCATCCGTCCTTCCGGGAGGGATCTGTAGCATATGAGGATGGTGCTGGCCAGAGCGCTTTCGACCTGTTTCGGTCTCGGCTATTTTCCCTTTGCGCCCGGAACCGCGGTGAGTCTTGTCGCCGTGTGCTGTTATTTCGGCTTGCCGGTTTTTCAGGAGGGTTTTTTCATCGCCCTTGCCGTAGCGCTTTCGACCGCCGCCGGAGTCTGGTCGGGAGGGGTTATGGAGGAGGAGTACGGAGAGGACCCTTCCATCGTTACGATCGATGAACTTGCCGGCCAGTGGGTCGCTCTTGCCGCGCTTCCGGCAACTCCTCTGGTCGCGCTGCTCGGTTTCCTGTTTTTCCGCTTTTTCGATATAGCCAAACCCGGTCCGGTCGACCGGGCACAGCAGTTTCCGGGAGGGTGGGGCATCATGGCCGACGATCTGCTCGCCGGCCTTCTGGCAAATCTTTCGGTCCGGGCGGCTCTCGGCGCTGCGGCGCTGTTTCAGGCAGGACTGCCGCGGTAGAACTCCGTTATCCTTTTCAGCACGGCTTCGGCGGTCATGCCGGTTTCCCGGTAGAGCTCGGGCATGCTGCCGTGGGTGATAAAGCGGTCGGGCAGGCCGATTTTCAGTACCGGACGCGCAATCCCTTTTTCGTTGAGGCAGTCGATGACCGCGCTCGACATGCCGCCGATGACGCTGTTCTCCTCGATAACGGCAAAGTGGGTCGAGCACCCTGCAAGCTTTTCGACAAGAGCGTTGTCCAGCGGCTTGAGAAAACGCATGTTGGCGACCGAAACGTTCAGTCCCTCCTTCTGCAGCGCATCGGCCACCTCGAGAGCCATGCCTGCAAGGGGACCGGCCGAAAGCAGTGCGATCTGCGATCCTTCGCGCAGCAGGACGCCCTTTCCGCTCTCGACCGGCGTAAAGGTTTTTCGGAGTGTGATGCCCGTGCCGTTGCCTCTCGGATAACGGATCGCTACCGGTCCGCTGATCTCGTAGAGCGCCGTATAGAGCATGTCGCGCAGTTCCTGTTCGTCGGCAGGCACCATCACCGTAAGGTTCGGAACGGCGTGCAGGTAGGAAAGGTCGAACGATCCGTGGTGGGTTGGCCCGTCCTCTCCCACAAGGCCGGCCCGGTCTATGGCGAATACCACGTGGAGGTTCTGCTGCGCCACGTCGTGAATGATCTGGTCGTAGGCGCGCTGCAGAAAGGTGGAGTAGATGGCGCAGACCGGCCGGAACCCCAGCGCCGCCTGACCGGCGGCAAACGTTACGGCATGGGCTTCCGCAATGCCGACATCGTAGAACCGGTTCGGCAGGGCGTTCTGAAAAAGATCCAGCGAGGTGCCGCTCGGCATCGCGGCGGTTATGGCGGTAATGCGGGGATCCTTGAGGGCAAGCTCAACCAGGGCTTCGCCGAAGACCTCCTGGTATTTCGGCGGCTGCGGCGTGCCGTTGCTTTTCGGCGTTATACCCGTAATCCTGTCGAATCCTCCGCTGTGGGCGTGCCACTTGCTCTGGTTGTCCTCGGCAGGCTTGAATCCCTTGCCTTTGGTCGTGATGACGTGGAGCAGTTTCGGATGGGGCAGTGTCTGCATCTCCCGGAGCGCCTTGACGAGCTGTTCCATGTTGTGCCCGTCGATAGGTCCGAAATAGCGCAGGCCCAGAGCCTCGAAAAAAGCTCCCGGAGTGAAGGCTGCCTTGAAGCCGTCTTCGAGTTTTCTTACCGCGGTTTTCGCAGCATCGCCGAACTCGTTGTTCAGGAGCGAAATGGAGTTCCAGATGAATTTGCGGGTACGGTTGTAGGTCTTGTTGAGCGTAATGTTGATCAGATGGGTTTTCAGTCCGCCGGTGCTCGGAGAGATGGCCATCTGGTTGTCGTTGAGAATGACCAGAACATCGCTTTTCAGGTCGCCGAGATGGTTCATGGCTTCGAAGGCCATCCCTCCGGTCATGCTCCCGTCGCCGATTACCGCGATAACCTTTTCGTCGCTTCCCGCCAGATCACGGGCTGCAGCCAGTCCCGCCGCAGCCGAAATGGAGGTCGAGGCATGTCCGGTGCCGAAGGCGTCGTGCGGGCTCTCCGTCATTTTCGGGAAACCGGCAAGACCTCCGTACTGCCGGTTGGTGTGCATTCGCTCCCTCCGTCCGGTCAGGATCTTGTGTACATAGGCCTGATGGCCGACATCCCAGATGATTTTATCGTGAGGAGTGCTGTAGACATGGTGCAGGGCGACGGTGAGTTCGACAACCCCGAGCGTGGAGGCGAAATGGCCTCCGTTTTCGGCTACAAGATCGATCACCTCCTTACGGCACTCTCCGGCAAGCCGCTGAAGTTCCGGAATCGAAAGTTTTTTCAGGTCATCCGGCGACTGAATCGCCGAAAGGAGGGGAGTTGCGCTAAGGACGGGAAGCGTTACTGAATCCGGCATGTGGTTACGTTGTCTGTTGAAGTTGACGCATATTGTCCGACAGTTCTATAGTAACCCGGCAAATCATTTCCCGGTTCCGGGCTGCGGCTTCAGATACCGGTAAGCTGCAGAAGAACCGTGCGTTCGGGTCTTGGACCGTCAAGCTCGATAAAAAACACCGACTGCCATTTGCCGAGCAGCAGTTCGCCCCCGGAAAACGGTATGGATTCGGATGCGTTCATGAAGAGTCCGAGCAGGTGCGAGTGGGCGTTGTCGCGGCCGTCTATCGGGCTGATGTTGTGGCTGTAGTTCCCGTCACGAGGCACAAGCCGTTTGATGAAGGTAACCATATCCTCAAGCAGGCGATCCTCCTTTTCATTGATATTGATGAACGCGGTGGTATGCCGGCTGATGACGGTGATGGTTCCATCCCGAAGGCCCGAGCTGCAGACGGTGTTCCTGATTTCAGGGGTGATGTCGATGATTTCGACAGGGCTCACGGTTTCCACCGAAATGATTTTTGTGACGATCTGCATCAGGCCGTGCTCTTTCGTGTTGACAGGTTTTTTTCAGGACTCAGCAGGTTATAACCACTCCTTCATGCGGCGCAAGCATGATCTGCAGGGTATCGGCCGCCAGATGCAGGCCGTTTTTTTTATCGCCTTCTGCAGTGCTCAGAAGGCGTATCCCTTCATAGGAGAGGTTCAGCAGCACAGGGTGACTGAAAGCGATCTCGATACCGGTAACGCTGAAGTTGGCGATGACGAACGCGTGTTCATTATCGGTGAACCGGTGGTATCCGAAACAGTAGGAGGAACTCGATGCGTTAAGGTGCAGCCATTCAATACGGCCTTCCTGAAAAACCGGCTGTTTCTGCAGTGCGAAAAGTTCACGGTAGAGTGCATGGAGTTCGGGATTCTCTTTTTCCTCGGCCTGACGGAGCAGCTGGACGGGGATCTTCTTCCTGAACCCTTCCATCTGGTCCTGGTGCATCAGGTGCATGCCTGGAGAGGTAAGCATCACCAGCGCAGCAGCGCTGTTGTTCAGGCCCATTCTTTCCGCAGCGCGGGGTTCGTCATGGTTTTCGAGAAAACGGCAGAGGTGTTTCTGATAGTGCCATTGTGCCTGCATGTGCCCCATAAGCTTTTCGATATTGGCCGGCACATGGGTGATATAGTCGTAGAACGGCTTGTCGTAGGTGAAATCGAATCCCAGCTGCTGCAGTTCCCACTCCTTGTTCCAGTAGGACTCGGCAAGAAAAAGAAAGTCCGGATGGCGATCCTTGACGGTTTTTATTGCGGTTGTCCAGAACTCTTCGCTCATCGGGCCGCTCAGATTGCTCCAGGTGGTATTGAACACATTCTTCAGGACAAGCATGGCGACGTCGCAGCGAACGGCATCGCACTGGCCGGCGATGGTCAGGAGATTGCCGGTCATCATCTCATGCGTTTCGGCGTTGGCGTAGTTCAGCTGCAGGGTATCGGTCCATGGCGGAAAATAAGGGTCCTTGCCATATGCGAGATATTTTCCTTCGGCATATTCAAAGCATGATTCCGGGTCGTGGCGCTGCTCGGCGGCGGAGATGGGTATGAAATATTCCGGGTGTGCGGGTAGCCACCTGTTGTCGAGGGCGAGATGGTTCGGCACAAAATCGAGCATGAGCCGGATGCCGGAAAGCCTGAGTTTATCGCGGAACGTTTTCAGCTCCTTTTCACCGCCGAGAGTGCTGTTGACCGTGTAGGACGGAATGGAGTATGGCGAGGAGACGATGTCGTCCGGATCGACAGCTCCAAGGTGTTCCAGAAACGTGGTTCTGAGGCCGGGGTGTCCCGTTGCGATGGCCTTGCTGTAGCGGCTCGGCTGCCAGACGCCCATCAGCCAGACGTAATCGAATCCGCATTCGCTGAAAAAACGGAACTCTTCGTCGGGAATCGTTGCAAGCGTGATTTTTCTGTTGTGTCTTTCGCTCAGTTTCTGCAGCCAGACCCGTGTGTTGATTTCGAAGACCAGTGGGAACATGAATGGATGTTGTGGTTCATAATGCGTAAGGCATAAAGTAGTACAAATATAGCAACTGCTGGCGGCAAAACTAATAAATAGAGGTGCCCGTGAAATGACCAACTGCCGTTATCCTTTCCGGTAAGGGTGTACGGCGGGATGTGAAAAGGCAGCCTGCCTGTGCGGGAGAAGGTCAGAAAATTGCGTACTTTTTCAAATGGATTACAATTGACCTAAAGCCGGTGAGAGGCGCAATGAAGCGGAAAAAAAGTGCGGTGCACAAAAGCGTGCCGACGGGCAGTCCTGTGAAAAAGGTGATGCGGAGCCATTCGCAAAAGATCGGGCAGCCGGCCGGGACGCTCTTTCATACGGGGGAACAGAAAATCGTACACCCGGTGATCACGGTTTTCGGTTTCGACGAAGAGCGTCATGTCATGCTGCATGTGGCGTCAGTCGCGGAGTGCCGTGCGCTGCGGGATCAGTTCAGGGTGATCTGGGTCAATATCGATGGACTGCACGAGGTACAGGTCATCGAGGATGCAGGCCGGGAGTTCGGGATCCACCCGCTTACGCAGGAAGATATCCTGCATACCCAGCAGCGTCCGAAAATCGAGGAATTCGACAACTACCTGTTTCTCATGCTGAAAATGCTCGGAGTCGACGAGGCTTCCGGCGAAATTGTCGAGGAGCAGCTGAGCATGGTGCTGGGAAAGGGATATGTCATCACCTTTCAGGAAAAGCCGGGCGACATTTTCGATGCTGTTCGCGAGCGGATTTCCACTTCCGGAACCGCACTGCGCAAACGCGGTGCGGATTATCTCTCCTATGGCCTGGTCGATGCGGTCGTCGATAACTACTTCAAGGTTCTCGAGCAGTTCGAGAGCCGTATCGAGCTGCTGGATACGCAGTTGCTCGAACAATCCGGAAATATGGCATTCCAGTCCATCTACACGCTGAAGAAAGAGCTGATTCTTTTGCGCAAATCTGTCTGGCCTATGCGGGAAATCATCAACAGCATCAGCCGTGAAGGCTTCGGGGTCATCGACGAGGCATCGACCGGGCCTTTTTTCAGGGACATCTACGACAACATCATCCTCGTTATCGAAACCGTGGAGACTTACCGCGATATCGTGATCGGCATGTATGATACCCGGCTTGCCATCGTGAACAACCGGATGAACGAGATCATGAAGGTGCTCACCATCATCGCTACGGTGTTCATGCCGCTTTCATTCATTGCGGGGGTATACGGTATGAATTTTCGTTATATGCCGGAACTGGAATGGAGGTGGGGATATTTCGCCGTACTGGGGTTCATGGCAGCTGTTTTTGCTGGCATGATGCGTTATTTTCATACAAAACGGTGGTTTTAAGTCGTGAAGCCGCTGGTATTCAATGTTTTTCTTCATATTTTGTCTTTTTCTGCGCTGTAAAGTAGGTCATCCCGGCTACGACAAGCGCGATGGCACCTCCCAGGTAGAGTATTTCTGTTTCTCCGTGCCATTTTACCACATGGCCCAGAAAGACCACTGCCATGACCACGACGATCACGCCAATGAGTTTGCTTTTCAGATCGTCGAGATTGCGTATCAGAAGCCAATCAGGCAGGGAGATGGTATTGTCAATAAAGAGTTCATATAACCCCAGCGACATGATGTAGAGCGCCGTCGCGACGAGGAAGATGTCGGCGTTTTCTATGAATCCGAGAGCAAGCACCTTTGCTCCCTTCGACGATACTGTGCTGTTCAGTACCGTATGGGTGATCTGCTGTATGACCGAAATTCCTCCATAGATCAGAAGGGTCATCGCCGAAAGAAAGGTGCCGGCCACCGCGATCATGATGAGGTGACGGGTTGAAGAGAGCAGTTGCCGTACTATGGCCATAATGATTTGTTTTAGTGGTTAACTTATTTCTTTACAAGAATATATGAATTCCCGGCCATACTCCAAACGGATACGGCCGGGTTTCCGGCTGCCTGTCCGGCATCGTTTGCAGCGTGTTTTAACCCGTTCATGCATATGACAACAGATAAACTGATCTGCGATTTTTCGACTCCGCACTGTCTTGACTGGTACAGCGTTGACGATGTTGTAATGGGCGGGGCCTCGGGCAGCCGCTTTTACCGCAACCCCGACAGCACGGGAACGTTCGAGGGCACTCTTTCAACGGAAAACGGCGGGGGGTTCGCTTCGGTCAGGACCTTTCTGCCCGATCGCGACTTCAGTGCTTATGCAGGCATCAGGCTGCGGGTCCGGGGCGACGGAAAACGATACAGTTTCCGGATACGCAACGACGACCGTTTTGACGGTATTGTCTACAAAAGCGATTTCGATACCATTCCGGACGTATGGATGGAGTTTTCGCTTCCGTTTTCGGAATTCAAGGCGGCATTCAGGGGACGGACAGTTGATGGTACGCATCCCATCGATGCTTCGAATATCGTGCAGATCGGAATTCTCGTTTCGAAAAAACAGGTAGGGCCGTTCACGCTCGATATCGACTGGATCAAGGCCTGCGTCGCCGGGTAGTGAACCCCCATGGATGCAACCTTCTCTTGCATGCAGTTGACTTTCGTACATCAACGCGAGCACATTGCGGCTCCAGCCATGCAGCAACGCCTGCTGCATGTAAAACAGCCTGTGTTGACGATCTTTGACCTTTTCCAGGAGCAGGATGTTATGTCCCCAGGGCAGAGAAAAAATCAGAGACTCGATTTTTGCCTCAGGCTGTGGCAAATTTGAGGGTTGCCTGTTTTTTGCCACAGCCTGTGGCAAAAACGGATCGGCATCAGGGTATTCGCGATAAAAAGCAATCATACGCCTCCCTGGTCAATGGGTGATCGGGGCTGCCTTTTTTCAGCAAGGTCGATGGCCTGGAGGATTCAGGTTTCGGCTTGTTCTGAAACTCCCCAGGGCTGTAGAGCAGGATTGTTTGCTTGGTGAGTTTTTCCCATGCCGGGTTGCCTTTTGTGGTGAAGACAGGCAGCATGGCCGGGAGTGGTGGCGTATGACCATGGGGTTACCGGGTTTTTTACTCTGAAATCGGGTGTAAGTGATAATATAGTAAAGGGTTTTTGATTTCGGGAGGAGTTGCGGGGATAGTGAGAGACGCCGTAAAGTTCTTGTACGGCTCGAGTGTCGGCTTGGACGACAGGGGAGGGCGATTTCGCTGCGGTATTCATAATTGCTCACGAAGTGGGGCATTACCGAGAAGGTCATGGCCATGAAAGGGCGGGTTTCCGCAGGGGAGTTCAGCCGCTACATGGTTAGCCTCGAACTGCAGGCAGACTTTTTTGCCGGCGTCCGGGCGCATTACGCAAAACGGATGAACCTGCTGGAATCCGGAGACATCGAGGAGGCGGTCAGTGCCGCCGGAGCGGTGGGGGATGACCGGATCCAGAAACAGAGTCAGGGGTATGCGGCGCCGGACTCCTTCACTCACGGCACCCCGGAACAGCGGATGCGCTGGTTCAGCAAAGGCTATACGACCGGAGACGTTACCGCGGGCGATACCTTCTCCGGAGGAGCGCTGTGACCGGTACTTAGAGCCTGACCGTAATTCCCCGGTCGCGCAGGTACTGTTTGGCCTGGCGTATGGAGTACTGGCGGAAGTGGAAGATGGATGCTGCCAGAGCCGCATCGGCTTTTCCCCTGGTGAATCCGTCGTAGAGATGCTCGAGATTGCCGGCGCCGCCCGAGGCGATAACGGGAATGTGTACCGAGGAGGATACCTTTGAAAGGATGTCGTTGTCGTACCCTTCCTGTGTGCCGTCGCGGTCCATGCTTGTAAGCAGTATCTCTCCAGCTCCCAGCTCCTGCACCAGCTGTGCCCATTCCACTGCTTCATACGCGGTGGGGTTTCTGCCCGAGTGGGTATGCACCATGTGGCGGCAATCTTTCTTTTTCACGTCTATGGCAACCACCACCGCCTGGGAGCCGTATTTTTCGGCGATGCGGGAGATCAGTTCAGGCTTTTCGATTGCCGCGGTGTTGACCGATACCTTGTCGGCGCCGTGCATGAAAATCTCGCGTGCTCGTTCGACGGAGTTTATGCCCCCTCCGACGGTGAGCGGAATGAACACCTCGCCGGATACCTTCAGTACCTCCTCCAGTGTGGTCTTGCGTGATTCTATGGATGCCGATATGTCGAGAAATACCAGCTCATCGGCTAGTTCGCTGTTGTAGAATCGGGCCTGTTCCAGTATCGAGCCTGCGTCCCTGAGCCCTTCGAAGTTGATTCCCTTGACGACCCTGCCGCCCGTTACGTCGAGGCAGGGAATGATTCTTTTTGCTAACATGAGGCAGGTTTGAATTTCACGTTCCGTCCATTGTAAGAAATCAATAAACATAAAATCTCCAACAAAATCGTAAAGGTATTATATTGAGTTCGCCTTGACAGCCGGTACTGCCGGGTGCTCATTCGGCCATTCAGATCCTGTTGTTCCGTACGCTGTTCACCTCCTTTTTCCATCCAGTCAATCCGGGGGTTGCAGCACGCAGGATTTCCATTCAGAGGAAAAAAGAGGGAGGCAACCATGAAGTTTCCTGTTTGTGATTACGCCGATTCCGTAGAAGGATTTTATTCCCAGTGCGCGGGATGCCCTATTGAAAGCCGGGCACCCGGATGCGCACTCGATGAGATGGATGACGGTACCTATGAATTTCTGGGCGAGACGCCGCATGGCGGCACAAGGGCGCTGTTTTTTTTCAAGGATAACGCGGGCAACCAGGTCTCAAAATACGATGCCGTTCATGTCGAAATCCACGAACTCGATGCGGACGGAATGCTGGTTACGATTCTGTACGGTATGGTTGATCCTGAAGGCTTGATCTATCTGAAAAAATCCCCCCGCAGTGATGCCGCGGAATAATGAACACTGCTTCACGTTTATAAACGGCAAGTACAGCCATGACACTCAATAAAGTCTATTACAGCGGCGGTGAAGAGATTCGGGATCTGACCATTGTAGGAGGCGGACCTACAGGGATTTTCGCGGCGTTTCAGTGCGGCATGAACAATATTACCTGCCGGATTATCGAGAGCATGCCTCAGCTTGGCGGCCAGCTTGCCGCGCTCTATCCTGAAAAACATATCTATGATGTTGCCGGATTTCCCGAGGTTCCCGCAGCAGGTCTTGTCGACAGCCTGTGGAAGCAGGCTGAGCGCTATCATCCCGAGATTGTTCTCGGAGAGGCGGTCAGGCGTTACAGGAAACTTTCCGACGGTTCGTTCGAAACCACCACGACATCGGGGAACGTGTTCCTTTCGCGTGCCTTGCTGCTTGCAGCAGGTCTCGGCGCGTTTACACCCCGAAAACTGCCTCAGCTCGGCTCTGTCGATCATCTCGAAGGAAAGTCGATATTCTATGCTGTGCGCAATATCAGTGATTTTGCCGGCAAAAAGGTTGTCATTGTCGGCGGAGGCGATTCCGCTCTCGACTGGACGGTCGGGCTTCTCAAGAGCGCCGGGCAGGTAACGCTGGTGCACCGGATGCACGAGTTCCAGGGGCATGGCAAAACCGCACGCGAGGTTGACGAGGCCCGGGAGCAGGGGGCAATCGGCGTGTATATGGATACGGAAGTATCCTCGATAGAAGAGGTGGAGGGGGAGCTGAAAAAAGTGACGCTTACGCGCAAAAACGGCGCATCCGTAGAAATTGCCGCCGACCGGCTGCTGATATTGATAGGGTTCAGGTCGAACCTCGGTCCGCTTGCCGAGTGGGATCTCGAGCTTGTTGACAACGCGCTGGTCGTCGACAGCCACATGAAGACTTCGGTGGACGGCCTCTATGCCGCCGGAGATATAGCCTGGTATCCGGGCAAACTCAAGATCATCCAGACGGGGCTGAGCGATGCGGCCATGGCCGTCAGGCACAGCCTGACCTATATCCGGCCGGGCGAGAAGATCAGGCACACCTTCAGCAGCGTTAAAATGGGAAAGCAGAAAAAGAATGAACAGTAAGCCTTCCGGTGTGACGGGCGCGGCTCTGACTCCATTCGCTGCATGGATGCTCGCCATACGTCCGAAAACGCTTCCCGCCGGAGCGGTGCCGGTCATCCTCGGCAGCGCCATGGCGGCCGCCGACGGGCGGTTCCGGTTGCCGGCTGCGATCGTGGCGCTTGTCTGTGCGCTCGGCATCCAGGTGGCAACCAATTTTATCAATGAAATCTACGATTTCCGCAAGGGAGCCGATACGGCCGACAGGCTTGGGCCGACAAGGACCGTTGCCGCCGGCATCATCACCGAACAGCGGATGATCCATGTTTCCATCGGCCTTGTTTCTGCGGTTTTTCTGCTCGGCATGTATCTGGTGTACACGGCCGGCTGGCCGATTCTCCTGATCGGTCTCCTGTCGCTGCTTTTTGCCTGGGCCTATACGGGCGGCCCCTGGCCAATAGCCTATTCAGGTCTCGGGGACCTGTTTGTGTTCGTGTTTTTCGGTCTGGTGGCGGTCGGAGGCACCTACTATGTGCAGGCGCTGGATCTCTCCGTTCCGGTGCTGCTCGCGGCGGCTGCACCGGGGGCTTTTTCCGTCAATATTCTCCTGGTCAACAACATCCGGGATATCGCAACCGACCGTACGGTCGGCAAGATGACGCTTCCCGCGCGCATAGGCGGAGCCGCTGCAAGGGCTCTCTACGTGCTGCTTACGGCCGTGGCCTATCTTGTTCCGCTGCTGGTTTGGATTGAGGGTTACTCCGTATGGGGGCTGCTTTCACTTTTCTCTCTTCCGCTTGCCATCGGTATGATCGGGAAACTTTACCGTTCGGAGGGGAGGGAGCTCAACGCCGTGCTTGCAGGAACCGGCAAGGTTATGACCATTCACGGCCTCCTGTTTTCCGGAGGGCTTCTTTTTTAACTCTTTTTTCGATTCATGAGCCGAGAACCCGTTTCCATCGCGCTTGTTCAGACTTCATGCGGGGAAAATCCCGCAGGAAACCTTGAAAAAGCCTGTCAGAAAATCAGGCAGGCCGCAGCTTCGGGCGCAGGGATCATCTGTCTGCAGGAGCTCTTTACAACGCGTTACTTCTGCCAGACCGAAGCCTATGAGCCGTTCGGGTACGCCGAACCGGTGCCCGGGCCATCTACAGACCTCCTTCAGGCGCTTGCCCGCGAACTCGAGGTGGTGATTGTCGCTTCTCTGTTCGAGAAAAGGGCAAGGGGGCTCTATCACAACACCGCGGCGGTTATCGATGCGGACGGAAGCTATCTGGGCAAGTACCGCAAGATGCATATTCCCGACGATCCGGGTTTTTATGAGAAATTTTACTTCACGCCGGGAGATCTCGGCTACCGGGTTTTCGATACCCGTTATGCGCGAATCGGCGTGCTGATCTGCTGGGACCAGTGGTATCCCGAAGCGGCAAGGCTCACCGCCTTGCGCGGCGCCGAGATTCTTTTCTATCCCACTGCGATCGGGTGGGCTGCCGAAGAGCATTCTGAAGATGTTCGGCGCGCACAGCAGCAGGCATGGAAGACCATGCAGCTGAGCCATGCGGTTGCGAACGGGGTTTTCGTCGCGGCAGCCAACCGGGTCGGGGTCGAGGGCGATCTCGAATTCTGGGGCAACAGTTTTGTATGCGACCCCTTCGGTCAGGTTATCGCCGAGGCCGCCCACCAGGACGAAACCGTCCTCATGGCCGGCTGCGATTGCAGCAGGATCGATTTTTACCGTGCTCACTGGCCGTTTCTGCGCGACAGGAGGATCGAGACCTACGGGGATTTACAGAAACGGTTCATCGAGGAGTAACGCATGGTTTTCCGGAGAGAGAAAATTGCATGTACGCGGTCAGGCAGAAGGATCATGCCATGAATGGTTACGGACTGGTTGTTTTCTGGACGCTGCTGCTGACCTTTTTTCTGAAGGTTGTAGCCGACATCCTCAATTTCGCCTCGTCACGCGCAGATCTTCCGGAGGAGTTTCACGGAGTATTCGATCCTGATGCCTACAGGAAGTCGCAGGAGTATCTGCGGGCGACAACGGGATTTTCGATTGCCGAGGCGGCATTTGGCCTGGCAGTGCTTCTCGTTTTCTGGTTTGCCGGGGGCTTCGAGCTGCTGGACCGCTTTTTCAGGGGGTTCGGCTTCGGCGCCCTGCCGACCGGACTGCTCTATATCGGCTCTATTCTGCTTCTGCAGGCTGTCGAAGGCTTTCCCTTCACGCTCTACCGCACCTTTGTCATAGAAGAGCGGTTCGGTTTCAACAAGACAACGCCGGCGGTGTTTGCCGCCGATACAGTAAAATCGCTCCTGCTCGCCCTGCTTCTCGGAGTTCCGGCGCTTGCACTGCTGCTCTCTTTTTTCGCTTATGCGGGAGACTCGGCCTGGCTCTGGGCATGGGGCGTTTTCGTGCTGCTGACCCTTATGCTGCAGTATGTGGCTCCGGCATGGATCATGCCGCTTTTCAACCGTTTCGAGCCGCTCGGAGATGGCGAGCTGAAAACCGCTATTCTGCACTACGCCCGGCACACGGGGTTTCCGCTTTCGGGCATTTTTGTCATAGACGGTTCAAAGCGATCTTCAAAAGCCAACGCTTTTTTCACCGGTTTCGGGAGTCGGAAAAGAATAGCCCTTTTCGATACGCTGATCGCCAATCATACGGTTGATGAACTTGTCGGCGTGCTTGCCCATGAAACAGGGCATTTCAGGAAGCGGCATGTGGTGATCAATATGGTGCTCGGCATGCTCAATCTCGGTATCATGTTTTATCTGCTTTCGCTGTTTATGCTGAACCGCCAGCTTTTCGATGCGTTTTACATGAGCGAGGTATCGGTGTACGGAAGCCTGGTTTTTTTCATGCTGCTGTATACTCCCGCTGAATTCCTGCTCTCGATTTTTCTGCAGGTGCTCTCGCGCAGGCACGAGTATGAGGCCGATGCCTATGCGGTCTCCACATCGGAAAATGGCGAAGCTCTTGCCGAAGCCCTTAAAAAACTTTCGCGCAGCAACCTGTCGAACCTTACGCCCCATCCTTTCTACGTTTTTCTCAACTACTCCCATCCGCCGGTGCTCGACCGCATCCGGAGGATCCGGCAGATGTCAGGATCCGGGGTATCCTGATTACAGAACCTACTTTCATTTCATACCATCATGACCCAATACCGATACATCATGCCGCCCGAGTGGGCGCCCCGCAAGGCGACCTGGCTTTCCTGGCCGCACAAGCTTGCATCCTGGCCCGGAAAGTTCGAACCGGTTCCTCTGGTCTTTGCGGAAATCGCCGCATGGCTGAGTACCTCGGAGGAGGTGCACATCAACGTTCTTGACGAAGCCATGGCAGCCCATGCCCGTGAACGTATCCTTGCCGACACACATGCAACGGCGGTGATGGAGAGGATTTTCTTTCACGGTATTCCCACCAACGACGCTTGGTGCCGCGATCATGGTCCAAACTACGTTTTCCGGCAGGAGGGCGGCCGGATGGAGAAGGTTATCGTGAACTGGGAGTACAACGCCTGGGGCGGCAAATATGAGCCTTATGATGACGATAATGCAGTTCCTCGAAGAGTTGCCGCTCTTCAGCAGCTTCCGGTTGTCTCAACCGGTATGGTGCTTGAAGGGGGCGCGATAGACGTGAACGGAAAAGGGCTGCTTCTGACGACGGAGGCATGTCTGCTCAATCCGAACCGCAACCCCGCAATGAGTCGCCTTGAGATTGAAGGCGAGCTCCGGAAATATCTCGGCGCCCGGAAGGTGCTCTGGCTCGGCGATGGAATTGCCGGAGACGATACCGACGGCCATGTTGATGACATGTCGCGTTTTGTCGCTGAAACAACCGTGGTGACCGCCGTCGAGGATGATCCCCAGGATGAGAACTATCTTCCGCTCATGGATAATTACGAGCGGCTCAAGCGGTTTACCGATATCGACGGCAGTCCGCTGCAGATCCTCCGACTGCCGATGCCCGATCCGGTTTATCATGACGGAGAACGGCTGCCGGCAAGCTATGCCAACTTCTATATAGCCGGTACGGTTGTGCTTGTGCCGACCTATCGTTCATCGAGAGACCGCCTGGCTCTCGATCTGCTTCAGGGGTGTTTTCCCGGGAGGAAGGTTGTCGGCATCGACTGCTCCGATCTGATCTGGGGGCTCGGCGCCATTCACTGCATTACCCACGAAGAGCCCTCGTTACCCGGCAGCCGTTGAGACGGCCGTTGCCGCCTGTCGTCTTTCGGAAGGCCCCGATTCGGGTGAGACAACTGTGTCAGTGTATCGCATATTGTCTCGTTTCGGGATGGTTTTTGTCATGAATTGAGACAGTCGAATCTCCTCCTTTTTCTCATCCTGTCCGGTATTGCAACTTTTAGCCGGATTGTGCTGCATTATCAATGATCGGGACAAAATTTGGTTTTTCTGGCATGAAGGTTGCATAATTATTGATGAACTTCTCACGCCAGTGAGAATGAGCAGATGTAATGGGGGACATCTGCTCGAAAAAAAAGGAGGCCTTTACGGCCTCTTTTTTTTTGTCCGAACTGAGAAGATACTGCCGTCCGTACCCCTGAATGCCGCCTGTTCGGCATGGAATTTCCGGTATGGGTTATTTTGTTTGCTCAGGTACGGTTTTGAGACCTTTCGCCGGATTGTGCTGCATTTGCTTTGATCATACCGGGGATTGATATTTCTGGCATGAAGATTGCATAATTATTGATGAACTTCTCACGCCAGTGAGAGTGAGCAGATGTAATGGGGGACATCTGTTCGAAAAAAAGGAGGCCTTTACGGCCTCTTTTTTTTTGCCCTGACGAACCGGTCGCTGCCGGCAATTCTTCCGGAACCAGTCTTTATTTACAGAATTTCCGGTATGGAAAAACTTTTACCGGCCTTCGGGTTTCGTCTTCATGAAGCCTCTTTTTCCGGAGCAGGAGCTGCTCAGCCTTCATAGAAAGTGAAAACAGCTGTTCCGTCTGTTTCAGGCAGAGACAGAAACCGTGGAAAGTGAGACGGATTGTCCGGTCACTGTTTGTTGCGGAGCGTCACGGTCCGCTTCCTGGGGGGGCATCAGGTGGTGTTTATTTGCCGAAAAGAGCTGTGAATGATGAATTTTACCGTGCAGGGTTGTTCTGGCATGGGATTTGTTGAATAATATTTGTCATTGATATTCCTCACGCCAGTGAGGTAGAGCAGATGTAATGGGGGACATCTGTTCATGAAAAAAGCGGCTTTTTAGCCGCTTTTTTCATTGTGTGAAAACAGGAATCGCTCAGGCGATAATGCTCTGGAGGCTTTTGCAGTTCTCGTCGACAAGCGCCGCGGATTTCTGAAGGGCTTCGAGTTCGTCTGCTGCAAGATCGAGTTCGAGAATCTGTTCGACACCGTTTTTGCCGATTTTGACCGGGACTCCGCAGAAGACGTTATCGATGCCGTACTGTCCGGTGAGGAGCGTTGTGCAGGGGATAATGCGCTTGCGGTCTTTAACGATCGCCTCGATCATCTCGACGGCCGATGCTGCAGGGGCATAGAATGCGGAGCCGGTTTTCAGATGGTTCACGATTTCAATGCCACCGTTTCTTGTGCGTTCGACAATGGCATCGATCTGCTCTTTAGGCATGAGTTCCGAAAGGGGAATTCCGGCAACGCTGGTGTACTTGACTATCGGCACCATGGAATCGCCATGTCCGCCCAGCACGAATGCGTTGATGTCCTGCATGGAGACGTCGAGAGCCTCGGCAATGAAGCTTCTGAATCTTGCCGTGTCGAGTACGCCGGCCATGCCTATGACCCGTTCCTTTTCCAGACCGCTGACGGTGTGGGCGACATGGGTCATGACATCGAGCGGATTCGATACCATGATGATGATCGGATTTTTCGAATACTTCATGACCTGCTGGGTGACCTCTTTGATGATTGCCGTGTTTTTCATCAGAAGGTCTTCCCTGCTCATGCCGGGTTTTCTTGCAAGGCCTGCGGTTATGAGGACGATGTCGGAATTTTCGGAATCTTGATAGTCATTCGAACCGAGTATGCGGGTATCGAACAGCGCAACAGGTCCCGACTCGTACATGTCAAGAGCTTTACCCTGGGGGATTCCTTCGACGATATCAATCAGCACAACCTCTTTGGCAAGTTGTTTTTCGGCAATTCGAAGAGCTGCCGTGGCTCCTACATTCCCGGCTCCGATAACGGTGATTTTCATAAGGCTCTATGTTTTAATAGGGTGAAAAAAAAACTCATGAGACAGATTTTCGGGCTTTTGCCAGTTTACAGCCTGTTTCGATTCAGCAAAAAAAAAAGCCGCCCATATGTGAATAGACGGCTTCAGGAAATATAAGCTTATTTTGTTTCAAGCCAAATCAGGCGGGGATGATATCCACCTGTTTTTTGTTGTTGCGACCGTTGCGGAACGTTACGACTCCGTCAACAAGCGAGAAAATGGTATGGTCACGTCCGATTCCGGCATTGTTTCCCGGCTTGATAACCGTGCCTCTCTGTCTGAGAATGATGGTGCCTGCTGATACGGTCGATCCTCCGGCTGCTTTCACACCGAGGTATTTCGGGTTGCTGTCCCGTCCGTTTTTCGTCGATCCGCCGCCTTTTTTATGAGCCATAGTAAAAAATAATTAACGTTAGCAATCCTGACTGGTTTTTCAGATCGATACCACTTCGATACGGGTCATCTGCTGACGGTGCCCGTTTCGTGACTGGTAGCGTTTTCTGCGTTTTTTCTTGAATACAACGACTTTCTCATCCTTGACATGACCGAGGACTTTAACCTGTACGGTTCCTGAAGACTGTAAAGATGTATTCTCTCCATCGATTGCCGCCATGGACGTTACGTCAAGGGTGGCTCCTACTGCAGCTTTCTGCCGCGGAACGAAAAGCGTGTCACCCTGTTTAACCAGATACTGTTTATCGGAAATCTTGATCAGCGCCTGCATCTTGCACCTATAGTTTAGTGATAAAGGGTTTGAATATAGTCAATCATTCCCTTAAGATCAAATTATTTGCTCCAATACCCTCCGCTTCAGAGCAGAAAAAAAGTTACACCGAGCACGAGAGCGAACATGCCGAGTGAAATGGCAAAGAGCGTGTACCAGTTCCGGAACATTTCCGGCGAACAGGGATAGCTGATCGGCCGTATGGCGCGAACGATGTAACCCATGGTGAGGGCGACCTGCAGGATGATCAGACCGGATTTCACCGCCACCCAAAGGGTCCAGCCGTGAAAAAACGAGGCCAGAAGAATTCCGGACAGGATAACGCCTATGAAGGCGACATCGGCGACTTTCGTTTCCGTTTTGATGTACTCCCTGAGCAGGATCGCATCCTCTCCGGCGCGGACCGCCGTGCCGGTAAGCCTGGACTCGAGCGTTTTAAGCAGGAAGATCGATGCCAGAACCGTTCCGAACCAGGCGCCAAAACAGGTGACATGAATGAAAAGCAGTATGGTATGAAAATTCATGGAGAGACCGGGTGGAAATTGAAGAGTGCTGCACGTTTAAAGGTATTGCTCTCCTGCGGGCTTGTCAAGCCCTGAATGCCTCTGGCGGCTTGTTTATTTTAAGCTTCTGCAGTAGCTTCAGGGACATCTCCTGCCGGCAAGGCCGGATTTCGCTACGCTAACAGGTTCCCTAAAGAAGATCAAGAGAAGGTATGAGTGCCAAGGACGCTGCCCGCAAAGAGCATTCACCCATGATGCGCCAGTATCTGGACGTCAAGGATCGCTATCCGGATTACCTGCTGCTGTTCAGGGTCGGTGATTTTTACGAGACCTTTTTCGACGACGCCCGCCAGGTCGCTGCGGCGCTCAATATCGTGCTGACCAGGCGTTCGAACGGTTCTTCGTCCGACACTCCTATGGCCGGCTTTCCGCATCATGCAAGCGAAGGATACATAGCCAGGCTGGTGAAAAAAGGGTACAAGGTGGCGGTGTGCGATCAGGTTGAGGATCCTGCAACAGCCAAGGGTATTGTCCGCAGGGAGATAACCGATATCATCACGCCGGGAGTGACCTACAGCGACAGCATCCTCGACGACCGGCGGAACAACTACCTTTCGGCGCTTGCATTTCTCCGTTCCGGCCGCCAGACGCTCTGTGGGGTGGCTTTTATCGATGTCACGACCGCCGAGTTCAGGATAGCCGAACTGCATCCGGACGATGCCGCCGATTTTCTTCGCTCCCTCCACCCAGCCGAACTGCTGGTTTCCTCGGGAGACCGGGAACGTCTGGAGATGCTCCGTACGGTGCTCTCCGACAGTGCGGCAATCACCACGCTCGACGAGTGGCTTTTCAGGGAAGATCACGCCGGAGAGGTGCTTTCCCGTCATTTCAGGACCCACTCCCTGAAAGGTTTCGGCATTCAGGGCGGCGGTGCCGCCCGGATTGCGGCTGGCGTTATCCTTCACTATCTCGAAGAGACCCGACAGAGCAGCCTGCAGTATATCACGCGGATCACACCTCTGCAGAGTGGCGACTTCATGACGCTCGATCTGCAGACAAAAAGAAATCTCGAAATCATCTCCTCCATGCAGGACGGCTCGCCGGGCGGCAGTCTGCTCGAGGTTATGGACCGTACCCGGAACCCGATGGGAGGCCGGCTGATCCGCCAGTGGCTGCAGCGTCCGCTGCTGAAAAACACCGATATCACGCTGCGCCAGGATGCCGTGGAGGAGCTGAAAGCCGTTAAATCACTGAGAGATGAGGTCGGGAACCTGCTTGCGGAAGTCAGTGATCTGGAGCGGGTGCTTGCGCGCATCGCCACGCTCCGTTCCATACCCCGGGAGGTCCGTCAGCTCGGTTCGGCGCTTGCCGTCATCCCCCGGTTGAAAAACGCGCTTCGGGATGTGTCTTCAAAGCGTCTGGCTGCGCTTTCCGGCGCTCTCGAACCGCTTCCGGAGCTTGTCGAGCTTGTCGAAAGGGCTGTCGATCCCGAGGCCGGAGCATCGATGCGGGACGGTGGCTACATCCGTGCGGGCTATCACGAGGAACTCGACGGGCTCCGTCTTACAGCATCGACGGCCAGGGAAAGGCTTCTTGAAATACAGCAGGAGGAGCGCCAGCGAACCTCGATTTCTTCGCTCAAGGTTCAGTTCAACAGGGTATTCGGCTACTATATCGAAATCAGCCGGGCCAATCTCGACAAGGTGCCTCCATACTACGAAAAGAAGCAGACTCTTGTCAACGCCGAGCGCTTCACCATTCCCGCCCTCAAGGAGTATGAGGAACGGATTCTCAACGCGGAGGAGCGGAGTATCGTGCTCGAACAGCAGCTGTTCCAGGAACTGTGCCGCACCATTGCCGCCCATGCCGCTCCGATACAGGAAAATGCCGGCAGGATAGCCGAGATCGACTGCCTGCTTTCGTTTGCCGTGTGCGCCGACGAGTACGGCTACTGCAAACCAGGCATCTCCAGTCATTCGGGGCTTCTGATTCTCGGCGGACGTCATCCGGTGCTCGAACGGATCATGGCCGCGGGCGAGGCCTATGTCGCCAACGACTGTCTTTTTGATCAAAAGCAGCGGATGCTCATGATCACCGGACCCAACATGGCCGGCAAGAGCTCTTTTCTCCGGCAGACAGGTCTTATCGTACTGCTTGCGCAGGCAGGAAGCTTCGTGCCTGCCGAAAAGGCGGAGATCGGCATCGTCGACCGCATTTTCACCAGAGTGGGAGCTTCCGACAATCTTGCATCCGGCGAAAGCACTTTTCTTGTCGAAATGAACGAAGCCGCGGCCATTCTCAACAACGCCACGGAGAAAAGCCTGCTGCTGCTCGATGAGATCGGCAGGGGAACCAGCACCAGCGACGGCTTGTCCATCGCCTGGTCGATCGGTGAATATATCAGCCGCCATATCGGCGCGCGGACGCTTTTTGCCACCCATTACCATGAACTTGCCGAACTGGAGGCCCGTTTTCCGGGGATCGTGAACTATAACGCCACGGTTATCGAAACCGCCGACCGGGTGGTTTTTCTCCGCAGGATCGTCAGGGGCGCTTCGGACAACAGTTACGGCATCGAGGTGGCCCGGATGGCAGGCATGCCCCAGGCCGTCATTTCGAGGGCGAAGGAGATTCTTGCCGGTATGGAAAAACGCGACTTTGATATTCCTGCCGTTCATGAACCGGTGCGCCAGAGCATGCAGATAAGCCTTTTCGAGGAGATCGACAACCGGCTTCGCGAGGCACTGGAGGCGATCGATACCGACCGGATGACTCCCATCGAGGCGCTGCTCGAACTTAAAAAGCTGCAGATGCTTCTAACCCCGGATGCGGCACGATGAGCGGCAAGTCTGTTTTACTGATTTTCATTCAGGCCGACAGCGGGGTTGACGGTACCGCTTCCCTTGACAGCGCTTCACCAAAGCATGGCCTGTTCGGTTCGCTCAAGGAGCGTGTTCTGAGCAACGTCATCAGACGCGCACAGTTCGCCATACCGCCGCTCTCCCTTATGATTCTGAGTTCGGTGCAGGTTACGGGTGTCACCCAGACCATCTGCGATCTGCGTTTCGAGCGGCTTCCGCTCGACCGGCACTGGGACATGGCAGGCATCAGCGTCCAGACCGGCGCAGTGAAACCCGCCTTCGAGCTTGCACGGTCGCTTCGCTCGAAAGGCATCAAGGTCGTGCTCGGTGGTCCCTACGTGACCATTTTTCCCGAACGGTGCCGTGACCACGGCGATGCTCTGGTGATCGGAGAGGCCGACGACATCTGGCGCGAGGTACAGGAAGATCTTCTCCTCGGAGAACTCAAGGCGGAGTACCGGGTGACATCGTTTCCCGACCTGTCGCTCGACAGGGTCGTCGGCAAGGGTGCGCTTGATATCGGCAGCTACTTCACCACCAATGTGGTGCAGACCACCAGGGGGTGTCCCTACAGTTGCGATTTCTGCAATGTGCATGTCATGAACGGCCACCGGCTGCGCCACCGCACCATTCCTTCCGTGCTCCGGGAGGTCGAAAGCTTTCTCAGGGAGGACAAAAGGATTTTTTTCTTTCTGGACGATACCGTCAATGCCGATGAGCACTATGCCGAAAAACTTTTTCGCGAACTCATTCCGTTCGGTATCAGCTGGGTAGGGCAGGCAACCACCGCTCTTGGCGAAAAGCCGCGCCTGCTCGACGCGTTTGCCCGTTCGGGCTGCGGCGCTCTGCTTGTGGGCATTGAAAGCCTTGCCGACGGCAGCAACCACGCCCATCAGAAGTTCCATAACCCCGCAGTCCGCCAGGCTGCGTGCATCAGAAACATTCGCGAGGCGGGGATCTGCGTCTACGGCAGTTTCATCTACGGCCTCGACGAGGATACGCTCGACATGCCGCGCATGCTCGAGGAGTTTATCGAGGAGACCGGCATCGATGTGCCCGGCATCAACCTTCTGCGCCCCATTCCCGGAACCGGGGTTTTCGACCGGCTCGCGCTGGAAGGCCGTTTGCTCCATTCGTCGGACGATCACGATGCCTTCCGCTTCTCATGGGGCCAGGAGATGCTCTACCGGCCGCAGCGGATCGCCCTCGAGGAGTTCATTCCGAGCTACACGGCCCTGACCGGAAGGATATTTACCGTGAGGAACGCCCTGAAGCGCGCCATGCGGGCTCCACGACTGCGAAGCGCCGTGTTCATGTTCAACCTGCTCTATGTGCACATGTATGGCACGGCCCGCAAGGATCTTCTTCGCCAGCTCGAGGATTTCGCATGATCGGGAAGGAAAATGGAAAAATCACGTTTGGTGGCTGTTCGCATCTTTTGCGGAAAACACCGCCATTTTACCGTATCGGTTTCATTCTCCGGGCAGGACGTTCAGGGGGGAACGCCGTTCCGGCAAGGCCCGGGAAACAATCAACAACAGAACTGGAATGATGAAAAAAATCATGCTGCTCGGCAGCGGAGAACTGGGCAGGGAGTTCGTTATCGCCGCCAAACGCCTTGGCCAGTACGTTATAGCAGTCGACAGCTATAACGACGCGCCGGCTCAGCAGGTGGCTGACGAGCGCGAAGTGATCGACATGCTTGACGGCGGGGCTCTCGATGCCCTGGTTGCCCGGCACCGTCCGGACCTGATCGTGCCGGAAATCGAGGCCATCCGGACTGAACGGTTTTACGATTACGAAGAGCAGGGCATACAGGTGGTGCCTTCGGCCCGCGCCGCGAACTTCACCATGAACCGGAAAGCCATTCGCGATCTGGCTGCAAGGGAACTCGGGTTTCGAACGGCCCGATACCGTTACGCGGCTTCGCCCGGAGAGCTGCGGGCTGCCGTCGGCGAGATTGGCCTCCCCTGCGTCGTGAAACCGCTGATGAGCTCGTCGGGCAAGGGGCAGTCCACCCTCAGGACACAGGAGGATATCGACCGGGCCTGGAGCTATTCGCAGAGTGGAAGGCGCGGCGATATTGCTGAGGTGATCGTCGAGGCCTTCGTGCCGTTTCATACCGAAATAACGCTGTTGACCGTAACACAGAAAAACGGCCCGACGCTGTTCTGTCCTCCCATTGGCCACCGCCAGGAGCGGGGTGATTATCAGGAGAGCTGGCAGCCCTGCCGCATCAGCGAAGAGCATCTGCAGGAGGCCTGCGAGATTGCCGGAAAAGTCACCGGTTCGCTGACCGGTGCAGGCATCTGGGGTGTCGAGTTTTTCCTGGCCTCCGACGGGTTGTATTTTTCGGAACTCTCGCCCCGTCCTCACGATACCGGCATGGTGACGCTGGCCGGCACGCAGAACCTTTCGGAGTTTGATCTCCACGCAAGAGCCGTACTCGGTCTTCCGATTCCGGAGATCCGGCTGCTTCGGGCAGGTGCAAGCGCGGTTGTCCTGGCCGATGACGAGGGGAAGAATCCCTCTTATGCCGGTCTGGAGGATGCCCTGAGGGAGCCGGATACCGATATCCGTATTTTCGGAAAACCGTTGACCCGCCCATACCGGCGGATGGCCGTGACCCTGGCTTACGGAAGCCCTGACGGCGATGTCGATGCCCTGAAAGCAAAAGCTGTCGCCAATGCAGCCAGGGTGAAGGTAACGGGTGAGTAGGCGTTCGCTTTTGCTTCAGGCAAGGGAAAGGATTTCGTCCTCGAGCAACTGCTGGTTGTAGAGGCCGTTGTAGATACCCTTCCGCTGCAGCAGCTGTTCGTGGGTGCCGCATTCAGCTATCGTGCCTTCGCTGAGTACAAAAATACGGTCGCAGTTTTTAACGGTCGATATCCTGTGGCTGATCAGAATGATGGTTGTTTCCGGCAGTTTCTCGAGGAGGGCATCGAAAATCCGGGCTTCCGTAGCGGTATCGACGGCCGAGAGCGCATCGTCGAGTACCAGTACTTTCGGGTGGCAGGCTATGGCTCGTGCTATGCACGCGCGCTGCTTTTGTCCGCCCGACAGGTTGATGCCTTTTTCGCCGAGCATGGTTTTATACTGTTCCGGAAAATCCCTGACATCGTCGTCGAGCATGGCAATGCGCGCGGCCTCGACCACCCGTCGGGGATCGGCATCCTGCAGGTTTCCATAGCCGATATTGTTTTCGATGGTGTCGGAAAAAAGGAAATTGTTCTGCGGTACGAATCCGATCTGCAGCCTCAGGCTTTCGAGAGGAATCTCCCGGATATTCCGCCCATCGAGCAGGATCTGGCCTCCGGTCGCCTCGTAGAGCCGAGGGATGAGGTTGACAAGGGTCGTTTTTCCGGTGCCGGTTGCTCCAACAATGGCGATTTTCGAGCCGGCTCCGGCCTTGAAGGTGATGTTTTTCAGCACAGGAATATCAGGCTGCGAGGGGTAGTGAAACGACACATCGCTGAACGAGATTTCTCCCCTGCCGGTTGCGGTTTCATCGGTCCGTGGCGCTGTCGCTTCTTCATTCGCGATATCGGGGACGGTGTCGAAAATCTCGCTCAGGCGGCCCTGGGCAGCAGCGGCTTTCTGGACAATTCCGGTTACCCAGCCGATGGAAATGATGGGCCAGCTCAGCATGGTTACATAGACGATGAACTGCGCGATACCGCCGATGGTCATCTTTCCTCCGATGGTTGCCAGTCCGCCTATCCAGATCACCGGAATGAGGGATAGTGCCGTCATGGAGGTGAGCATGGCGAAAAAAAGAGCCTGGAGCTTGCCGAGCGAAAGGTTCTTCCGGTAATAGTCCCGGTTCAGCTTTTCGAACCGCTCGATCTCGACGGCCTCCCGCGTATAACTTTTGACCACCCTGATTCCGGTAAGGTTCTCCTGGACAAGGTTGGTGATTTCGGCATAGCTCTCCTGGATGCTTTTCGAGCGTTTCTGCATCGAGCGGCCTATCCGGTAGACCGAATAGCTGAGAATCGGGGCGGGAAGCAGGGCGAAAAAGGTCAGGACGGGAGAGAGCGCCAGCATGGCGATGATGGCAAAGAAAAGCTTGAAAAAGGTATTGATGGAGTACATGATGCCGGGGCCGAGAAAGTCGCGCACGGCATTCAGGTCGTTGGTGCCCCTGGAAATCAGCTCTCCGGTGCTTGTCCGGTCATAAAAACTGCGCGGGAGCTGCTGCAGGTGACTGTAGTAATCGTTTTTCAGATCATATTCGATGTTGCGCGAGGTAACGATGATTTTCTGGCGGACGAGAAAAAGAAAGAATCCGCTGAGGAGGGCAAAGAGAACATAGATTCCCGTGAAGCGGAGGATATCCCCCATCCGGAACGATCCCTGCATGGCATCGACGGCTTTGCCGATATAGTGCGGTCCGGTTACCGCAAAGATGTTGGTAAGGATAATGTAGATGAATCCTTCACCGAGATGACGTTTATACCTGAGGAGGTAGGGTTTGAGCGCAAGCAGATTTTTCATCCGGTGTTTTTTTGTTTTTGCGGTAGTAATGTATAATAAAGAAGATGCAAAACACAAAGGCATCTGTGTCAGCCCGTGCCGTATTGTGGCCTCTTTACCCCCTTCGGCGCCCGAAATCTTCCCTTTCCCTGGATTTCATGCTCGGGATATTGTGAGGGTTGACGCCGATTCCTCCACTAATTATACCGGGGCAGCGTAACATTATGCCATTCGAGACGCAGAAAAGCTATTATTCGATCGGTGAGGTTAGCCGGATAGCCGGCGTGCCGGCCTATCTTCTCCGGTACTGGGAGAGTTTTTTCACCGAGCTGAGCCCCGCGCGCGATACCCGCGGCAACAGGCGCTACACCAACCGGGATATCGCTATGGTGCTCAATATCAAGGAGCTTGTATACGACAAGGGGTACAAGCTTGGCCGGGCCAGCGAGCTGGTTAAAGGGGATGCGCCGGAGAACGATGCCGACCGGAAAACCGCGGAAATTCTCAAGCTGCGCAAGCAGATCGAGCGTGATCAGAAAAAAAACTCCACCGTTGACGACCGGCGGAGGGTTCTGCTCGAAGAGATCCGCGACGAGGTCGAGGAACTGCTGCAGATGATGGGGTGAAGATGGTGAGCGGTCAGGCGCAAGCCGGGAGATGATTCTTCCGACAGGCAAGACCCGTACCTGGCCGACGAAATCCGGCACAAATACAAAAGCCGGCGAAAGCCGGCTTTTGTATGGTAACTGTGAAGCGTTACTGTGCGTAGAGCACTTCGAACTGGCCGCAACCGCCTTTGCAGACATGCTCGACCCAGCGGGCGTAAGCGCCACCGCTCCAGCGATACTCCTCGAGGTTCTGCGAACGGAACTGAGGTGCTGCATAACGGATCTTGTAGCCTTTGGGAAGCACGACCTTCAGCTGGGTGTCGACCGTGAAGTCATTGAACTTTCCGACCATGCCGTGGTGTACCAGCGGGATGAGCGGGTGGTTGAGAATCCTGCGGAGACCGCCGCCTGCATCTACCGATACGCCGGGGAAATCGCCGTCAACCTTCACCTCGATACCCTGAGAGTCGGAACGGAAACCGGCTTCAACCGATGCCGGCCTGTTGAGCTTGTCGGCAGGGAAGAGTTCCATCCAGCGGGAGATTGAGTCTACAACACCGGAACCGCCGTGGGAGAAACGCCACCTTGTTACACCGACGGGCCCTTTGTCGCTGCCCTGGGTGCCGATGCTGTTAACCTCGATTTTGGAAATTCTCTGTCCGCCTTCGTTCAGAGCGGTGAATGCCGGTCCGATGAACCAGAAATCGCGAATCCAGTCGTTGAATGCGCCGGTGCTCGATATCGCTTTGACGGTGCCTTCCCAGGTGTCGATCACGTCGTTGTTGTCGAGGGGCACTTTCATGATGATGTCGTGGAACTGCCGTCCCTGCATGTAGATCGGATTCGGGACGTTTCTGCGGACTGCGTCGGAGCGGTAGTAGTACATGTTGACAACGGAACCTTCGAAGGAGAACGAGTGCGAGAAGTCGCCGACAGTGACGGATCCTTCGCCTACACAAATTCTTCTTTCCTTGGTTTCATTGGCAATATCGGCCTCGACGACCAACTTGTTCTTGGTACTGTCAACAATCGACTCGATCACTGCGGAGAACCGCACGAACCCCTTTGCGGGATCGAGAGGTTTGACATTGATCTTGACGTTACAGTCGGCAGGGAGGAGCGGGCTTGCCGGAGGTACGTTTACCTTCGCGCGCCCTTTTACCTTTCCCCATGAGCTCGATCCGCCCTCAAGAATAATCTCGTAATCCGAGTGGGCAGTGGTGGTGTCTTTTGTGCCGAAAAGAGCCATAATGATTTCTCCTTTTTCTGGTGGCGTTGAAATTGGATATTTTCAGGAAGCACACGGTGTTGGTTCCTGTTAAATAACAGCTTGGAATAAATTTAAAGAATAAAAATCAATAATTAAAGGAAAATATATCTTACGTCTCCGCTGCTTTGACCGAAATAATGTATACTGAGACCTGCTTTTTGCATTTTCTGTAAACTGCTGCAAAATCCCATGAACGATAACCGGCCTGCACGCCATAAATCAGGAGCCAGATCTTTCGGGTTGCCGCTTCTGAGCGGTATTCTTCTCGGCATTTCTTTTCCCTCCTATCCGTTCGTTCGTCTTGAACTTCTTGCCTGGATCGCTTTTGTCCCGCTGCTGCTTTCCCTGCGGCAGGATGAGCCGCTCGGGAGTGCCTTTCGGAAGGTATGGTTCTCCATGCTGGTGTTTTCCTCCATCGCGCTCTGGTGGGTCTCTCTGGCAACCCTGCCGGGAGGTCTGCTTACCATTCTTGCCGAGTCGTTTTTTCTTTCTGTCCCTTTTCTTGCATTTCTTCTTCTGAAGCGATGGAAAGGGTTTCGTTCCGCTCTTTTTTCACTCCCTTTTTTCTGGACGGCGTGGGAGTGGGCATACATGCAGCAGGACCTCTCTCTTGGCTGGCTTACCCTCGGCAATTCGCAGGCCCATCTGAGCTTCATGATCCAGTATGCCGATATTACCGGCGTCTGGGGCATCACGTTCTGGCTGCTCTGGTTCAACGTTCTTGCCCTGCAGATCTGGCAGGATCGGCAGGAGGGGCGCGTGCGACCGAAGCTCATGGGAGGCGCTGCGCTGATGATAGCCCTGCCGCTTTTCTACGGGGGTCTTGCCTTCCGGGAAAATATGCCGGAGGAGAGTTCCGAGGGTTCCGTCAAGGTTTCGCTGGTACAGCCCAATATCGATCCGGCGGAAAAATGGAAACGGTACAGCGGAGCCGACATTATGGATGTCTATTACCGTCTTACCGGCAAGGCCGTCTTTCTGGATAATCCCGAACTGGTTATCTGGCCTGAAACCGCCATTCCATTCTACATTCTCGACAGCCGGTATTCCGGCTACCTGCATTCGCTGCGTCTTTCGATTAAAGAGTGGAATGTGCCCCTCCTGAGCGGTTTTTCCGATATCGTCTATTTTCATCCTGAATCGGCCGAGGCCAAAAGCGGGAAGGTGAAATACGACGGACCGAGCGGCAGGTATTTCGAGACCTACAATGCATCGATGCTGCTGACCCCCGATTCCCGCAAGCCCCAGGTTTACCACAAGATTCATCTGGTACCCTTTGCCGAAAGGGTTCCCTATGTGGAGTATCTGCCCTGGCTCGACCAGTTTACCTTTTCGCTTGCCGGCATCAGCGGCTGGGGAAAGGGATCGGACTTTCCGGTGATGGAGTTCAATTCCCGTTCGAACGGCACGGTGAAAACAGCCAATATCATCTGTTACGAGTCCATTTTTCCCTCCCTTGTCACCGCTTTTGTCCGTAACGGAGCCCAGTTTCTTACTCTCGTAACCAACGACGGGTGGTATTCGACCTCCTACGGCCCCTACCAGCACGCGGCCATTGCGAAGCTGCGCTGCATCGAAAACAGGCGGGCTATGGCGCGTTGCGCCAATACCGGCATTACCGCGTTTATCGACTCCATGGGCCGTGTTTATGCGGAAATCCCCTGGTGGGAGGCAAAAACCCTTACTGCTGATGTTCCGCTTTCGAGCCGGCTCACCTTCTACACCCGCTATCCCGATCTCCTTCCCGAAGCGGCGGCAGTCGTGTCGGGCGTGCTGCTTGCAGCCGGATTTTTCCGCCGGAAGCGTGCATAGGAACCCGAACGGGCGAAAGGATTTCTTCAGCCGATTCCGTATGCCTTGATTTTGCGGTAGAGCGTTCTTTCGTTGATGCCGAGCATCCTGGCGGTCTTGCGCCTGTTGCCCTGCTGCTGCCGGAGGGTTTCGATAATGGTTTTTTTCTCGATCGCTTCGAGCGAGGTTTCCTCGGCATCAGGCAGCTTTTCTTTTCGGGCGTCAGAGACGCCGGCGGTTTCATCCGGTTCAGAGATCGAGGGAGCTGGTGATGCGGGAGGCGGCAGCAGAAGCGGAGGCTGCTGGGTGCGGGTATGCAGCAGCATCTGCAGGAGGTGGCGGATTTCGCTCATTTCCTGGCGGAGCTGGATGATGCTGCTGTAAATGAGGTTCAGCTCCTGTTTTTCCGATTGTGACGGATCGTGCACCAGTCCTTTATGCCGACTGCGCTGCACGAGATGCTTTTCAAGAACCTCCGCTGTTATTTTTTTTCCCTTCTCCAGAACGAGCAGCGAATCGATCAGGTTGCGCAGTTCCCTGATGTTGCCTGGCCAGGGATAGCGCAGCATGATCTCGACGGCTTCGGGGTCGAACCCTTCGAAGGTGATACCCTGCTGCCGTTCGGCTTCGCGCACGAAATGTTCGGTGAGCAGGAGAATGTCGCGTCCTCTCTCCCTGAGAGGAGGAAGCTGCAGTTCGACGCTCCGGAGCCGGTAGTAGAGATCCTCCCGGAAATTGTTTTCCGCGACCTGCTGGTAGAGGTTCTTGTTGGTTGCGGCGATCACCCGGGCATCCGAATAGACGGTTTCCGATGAACCGACCCGCTGGAACTCCCCGGTTTCAAGTACGCGGAGAAACTTTACCTGGGTTTCCGGAGGCATCTCTCCGATCTCGTCAAGAAAAATGGTGCCCTGGTCGGCACTTTCGAAATACCCTTTCCGGGACTGAATCGCTCCGGTAAAAGACCCTTTTTCATGGCCGAAAAGCTCCGATTCCAGAAGGCCTGACGGTATGGCGCCGCAATTGACCGGAATGAAGTTTTTTGTCCGCCTCCGGCTGTGCTCGTGGATGAACCGGGAGAGCACCTCCTTGCCCGATCCGGTCTCTCCGGAAATGAGGACGGTGATGTCGGTTTCCGCTACCTGCCGGGCCAGCTCCCTGAGCTGGGTTATCAGGGTGGAGTTTCCGAGCAGGGCGCGCTGTTCTCTTGCGGCTTTCATGAAAACACTGTTCTTTTTGAGCGGCCGCCTATCGCAGAGGTACGGCAACCGAAGTGAAGGGAATCGAGCCTCCGGCAATTTCCGCTTCTCTTTCCGTCCGCCAGCTTTTCTGCAGCCGGACCTTGTGCAGAGCGCCCTGCTGAACGATCGATACCGGACCGTATCCTGAAAGCTCAGCCGCCAGTTTCTCTGCATTGGCACGGCTGCCGAAGCTTCCGAACTGGAGGGTGTAGAGGCCGGTTCCGGAAGCGGGTGTTGCCGGTACAGTCACCGGAGGCGGCGCGGAAGGGGTCGCTACGGGCTTCGGCGAAACCGGTTTTTCTTTAACCGGGGCCGCCGCTGCGGGTTTGCCGCTGTCCGGCGGCGGCGCCATCGGCGGTACGCTTTCGGGGAAGGCAAGGGGTCCGTTCAGGACGAACTGGAACGAGGAGAGGCGGCTTCTGCTGAGCTCGTCGAGCGAAGGGTCCGGATACTCGGCAAGCTGCTTCCGGTAAAGGTATGCGGCCTGCGGGCCGTCTTCCGAAAGCAGGGCGTCCACGACGAGTTTTTCGGAAGGAATGGAGATGTTCTTTCGGATATTTTCTAGCAAATAAACCTTATCTTCATTCACATATTGCAGAATCTGGGGAGTGTAGGATGTCGGCGCGGCGCCGAGCGCCAGGTTCGACAGACAGAACACTGCCGACAGTATGATGGTGAGTTTCCTGGTGAGCTTGTGAAAAGAGATCATCGTTTTCACGCTGGAATGGTTGCTTGTAAGGGGTGGTCACGCCTCCCGGTAACACGGTTTGTAGAACCAATATGACAAATATTTTATTTTTTCCTTCAAATCATACTTCGCTATGCTCCCTTTTTCAGTGAAATCATTCGCTAAAATCAATCTGGGCCTTCTGATTACCTCCAGAAGAGCCGACGGGTATCATACGCTTGAAACGGTTTTCGCTCCGATCGACTGGTACGATACCATTACCTTTTCGGAATCCGACGCCCTTTCGATGTGCTGCACCGATCCACTTCTTCCCGTGGACGGGAACAATCTCTGCATGAGGGCGGCCAAAGCCCTTCGGGAATCTGCCGGGATCAGCGCGGGCATTTCCATAACCCTCGACAAGAGGATCCCTTTCGGAGCCGGTCTCGGCGGCGGCAGCAGCGATGCGGCAACCGTGCTCAGAACGCTCAACGAGCTCTGGAACGCCGGAGTTTCCTCGACCGACCTGCACTCCATGGCCTCAGGTCTCGGCGCCGACGTGCCCTACTTTCTTGAAATGAAGGGTCTTGCGTTTGCGCGTGGGATCGGAGACGAACTCGAAGACCTTTCCCTGACGCTTCCGTTTCATATCGTCACGGTTTTTCCCGAAGAACATATCTCCACCGTATGGGCATACCGGCATTTCTATGCGCGTTTCGAGCGAAGCGTGCCTGACCTGAAGGTTCTTGCCGGAAGGCTCTGCACCGCGGGGGATCGTTCGGGGCTCGGTGCTTTCGAGAACGATTTCGAGCCGGCGGTATTCGATCACTATCCTTTGGTGAAAAAGGTCAAGCAGGCGCTGCTCGATCAGGGAAGTTTCTTCGCTTCGCTTTCCGGAAGCGGTTCAGCGGTGTTCGGCTTTTTCGACAGCCTCGGGGATGCGGAGGGCGCCGCGGCCATCATGCGGGGCATGAACTACCGCGTCTGCATCACCGCTCCAGGCTTTTCAATGGCGCAGTAGGGCCTGGGGAGCTTTCAGTCGGGCCGGTTTTTTTTAACGATATGGCGCAGTTCGGAAGCGAACAGCCGCAGATCTTCGTCGAGAAAGTGCGATGAGTGCAGGCGTGTCCGTTTCACCTCCGTAAAATCCAGCTTGACATCGAGAAACTCCTCCCTGAAGAGTGGCGCCACGGCTATCAGCCTGCCGTCCGGTCCGGTGAGCGAGGAATTTCCCCAGTAGGTGAAACTGTCCTCGTTGCCCGTTCGGTTCACGCAGGCCACATAGGTGCTGAACAGAAATGCGTAGGTTTCCGCGATGGTCTCCCATTGCGATACGATTGCCGGTTTGCCGCTGCCGGGGGACATGCGAAGCGGGCTCGACATCAGCGCTACAAGCATTTTCGCTCCCTGCTGGGCAAGCAGGTAGGGAACCGATACATGCCAGAAATCCTCGCAGATGGCCACGCCTATTCTTCCAAGACGTTTTGAATCGACCGCGCGGATATGCTGACCGGCGGAAAAATACCGGAGTTCCTCGAACATGCCGTAAGTCGGCAGATAGATCTTCCGGTGGATGCTCTCCCCCCGGCCATCCTCGAACATGAACGCCGAATTGTACACGCCGTAATCGTCACTGAGTTCAATGCCTCCGCAGATGATGCATATTTTCCGGCTCAGTTCCCGCAGCGGGTCGAGTCGCGCATCCTCTATGTGCATGGCGATATCCTGTGCGGCATCCTGCACATTGTAGCCGGTCAGCGACAGCTCGGGAAAAGCTATGGCATCGGCGCCGTCCCTTACGGCATCTTCGATGATCAGGCAGTGTCGTTCCAGGTTCTCGCTGAAATTGGCCAGGACGCTTCCGGTTTGCGCTATTCTCATGGTTGCATGCAGCATCGATTCTCCGGTTTCAGTGATATGGGTAGAAAAAGTAAAAGGTCAGCGACAGCAGGGCAAGAATCCACATGCCCGGATGCACCTCCCTGATTCTTCCGGTAACGGAGCGCAGCGCGGTGAAGGAGATGAATCCAGCCGTGATGCCTACGCCGATATTGTAGGTGAAGATAATGAGTACGATGGTCAGAAACGCCGGAAACAGTTCGCTGTAATCGTTGAAATCCAGTCTGGTCACCGACTGCATCATGAACATCCCGACCGTCACCAGTGCCGGTCCGTATGCGTAGGGGGGCACGATGGTCAGAATCGGCGAGAAAAACAGTGCCATAAGGAAAAGCCCGGCCACGACCAGCGCCGTAAAACCGGTTTTTCCGCCCTGTTCGATGCCTGCGGCTGATTCGATGTAGATTCCTGCTGTCGTTGTTCCCAGAAGCGAAGCTGCAATGGTCGAGAGTGCGTCAACCAGCATGGGCTTCTCTATTTCAGGCAGGTTCTCCTCGCTGTCGAGCAGGCCTGCCCGCGACGAGAGCCCGAAAAGCGTACCCATGGTATCGACAAAATCCATCACCAGCGTTGTGGCGATGACGCCTGCAAATCCCCAGGTCAGTGCCCCCGGCACATCGATGTTCATGAAGATAGGGGCAATCGAAGGCGGAGCGCTGATGATCGCTTCAGGCAGGGGAGCCAGCCCGAGAACGAGGAATGCCGATGTGATGAGAGCTATGCCGATAAGGATTGCCCCGGTTACCCGCTGCACGAGGAGCATCGTCATGACGAGGAGCCCGCCCATGCTGATGAGCACTTCGGGTTTTGCAAGGTTGCCGAGTTTTACCGGTGCATCCGGAACTCCGAGTGCGACGATGCCCATGTCGTTGAGGCCGAGGAATGCCAGAAAGAGGCCGATTCCTACCGAAAAACTGTGTTTCAGTGAACCGGGTATCGCACCGGCAAGCCACTGGCGCATTCCACCGAGCGTCAGGAGGGTGAAGAGCACGCCGCTTATGAAAATGGCCGCCATTGCGGTCTGCCACGAGTAGCCCATGGTCTGCACCACCGTATAGGCGATAAAGGCGTTTTCTCCCATGTAGGGGGCGACGGCGAACGGCCTTTTTGCATAGACCGCCATCAGGAAGGTTCCGAAAACCGCAGTCAGGATGGTTGCCGTCATCGATGCGCCTTTCGGTATTCCTGCCGCGGCAAGGATTGCCGGGTTGACTATGATGATGTAGGAGAGAGTGAAAAACGTCGTTACTCCCGCAAGAAACTCCTGCCGGTAGCTGGTGCGGTGAGCCTGAAAATTGAAAAAAGATTGCATGCTTTTCCGGGGTTGAGGTAACAATCTGATAGAAAACAAGATAAGCATAAAGAGCGAAAACGGGGAAGGCATTTATCTGCGCATTTTCCGAAACGGTTCCCGCTTCCGGACGGTTAGCATGAAAAGGAGGACGTTTATCCTTCCTGAAGCGGGATTTCCTCTTTTACTGGTTGCGGGAAACCTGAAAATATGTTATAATGGACAAAATAAGTCTTGTTTTCGGACATTGTTAAACCAAATAAAACAAAGGGGATCGATATGGGCGTATTAGTTGGCCGTAAGGCGCCGGAATTCAATGTGGAAGCGGTAACCGGAGGTTCGCAGTTTGTGGATTCATGCAAGCTGACCGATTACCGGGGCAGGTATGTTGTGCTGTTTTTCTACCCGCTTGATTTTACCTTCGTCTGTCCGACGGAGCTGCACGCCTTCCAGGAAAAGCTCGACGAGTTCAGGAAACGGAACGTTGAGGTTATCGGCTGTTCGGTGGATTCGAAATTTTCGCATCATGCCTGGCTGCGCACTCCGAAAAATCTCGGAGGTATCGAAGGGGTCACCTACACCCTGCTTTCGGATATCAACAAGACGGTTTCCCGTGATTACGATGTGCTGGCAGAAGATGCCGGAGTGTCGCTGCGGGGACTTTTCCTGATCGACAGGGAGGGTGTGGTGCGTCATCAGGTGGTCAACGATCTCGGACTCGGCAGGAATGTGGACGAAGTGCTCAGAATGGTCGACGCCCTGCAGTTTACCGAGGAGTTCGGCGAGGTTTGCCCGGCAAACTGGAACAAGGGAGACAAAACCATGAAGCCGGACGATGCCGGTCTGAAGGCGTTTTTCAGCGAATAGCAACCGCTTTCCGGTCGCAGGATCCTGCATGCGGTTTCAGCTGCATGCAGGATCTTCTGCATTGATACGGGAAAGCCCTTCAGCGGGTCCGGGATCAGTAGGCTTTTGCGAAGACGACTTTGCGCGCCGCGGGTTTGCCTGAATAGATGCAGTTGCCGGGCTCATGCATGGCGTAGGTCGCAATGTAATCCTCCTCTTCGGGAAGCACCCGGATGGTGGCCCTGGTTTCCTCCTTGATCTTCGCCTCGGTTTCGGCCGTGCCGTCCCAGTGTGCTATGACGAAACCGTTCTCGACAGCACGTTTGAACTCCTCGTAATCGCTGACTTCCACGGTGTGTTCGGTTCGGAACAGGAGCGCCCTGTCATACAGGTTCTGCTGGATGGTGTTGAGGATTTCACTGACTTCGAACGGCAGCGTGTCGTCGAGGGCCAGTTCTGTTTTTTCAAGTGTGTCGCGCCGTGCCGCAATGCATTTCTTTTCGGCAATGTCCCTCGGGCCGAGTTCGATGCGCAGAGGAATACCCTGCAGTTCGTATTCGGCGAATTTCCATCCGGGCGAGTTCTGTTCGCTGCTGTCCACGAAAGCCGGTATGCCGTGCTTTTTCAGCGAGCAGGCGATGGCTTCCGCCTGTTCGATCACCGCAGCCTTGTCTCCCCTCAGAATCGGAATGATCACCACCTGGCGCGAGGCGAGTTTCGGAGGGAGCACCAGTCCGCGGTCGTCGGAATGCGCCATGATCAGTGCACCGATAAGCCGGGTAGATACACCCCAGCTGGTTGCCCATACGTAGTCGAGCCGTCCTTCGCTGGTCTGGAACTGGCAGTCGAATGCCTTGGCGAAATTCTGCCCGAGATGGTGCGACGTACCTGCCTGGAGCGCTTTTCCGTCCTGCATCAGGGCCTCGATGCAGTAGGTTTCATCGGCTCCGGCGAATTTTTCGCTGTCGGTTTTCCTGCCCATGATGACCGGCATGGCCATGTACTCTTCGGCGAATTTCTTGTAGATGGAGATCATGCGCAGCACCTCTTCGGATGCCTCCTCCCTGGTTGCGTGCGCGGTGTGGCCCTCCTGCCAGAGAAATTCCGAGGTGCGCAGAAACAGACGGGTCCGCATCTCCCAGCGCACGACGTTGGCCCACTGGTTTATCAGAATGGGGAGGTCGCGGTAGGACTGTATCCATTTCTTGTACGATGCCCAGATGATGGTTTCGGAGGTCGGGCGCACGTAGAGCTTCTCGGCAAGTTCCTCCCCGCCGCCATGGGTTACCACCGCGCATTCCGGAGCGAAACCCTCGATATGCTCGGCCTCCCTGGTGATATAGCTTTCAGGGATGAAAAGAGGAAAGTAGGCATTGACATGGCCGGTCTCCTTGAACATCCGGTCGAGTGCAGCCTGCATTTTTTCCCATATCGCATAGCCGTTCGGTCTGATGACCATGCAGCCGCGTACATCGGAATAGTCGGCAAGCTTCGCCGAACGAACAAGATCGATATACCACTGTGAGTAATCCTTGCTTCGGGTAGTGATGGTGTCTGCCACGGTACTGTTTTCTGATTGGTTAGGTGAAAGGCTGAAAATATAAGACCTACTCCTCAAACTTCTTCATCTTTTCCATGAGGTTGCGCAGGTGTTCTTTCTGGGTGCCGCTTACCGGTTTGCGGTTCGCTTCGGTTTTCCTGTATCCGCGGGGTACGCTGAATACCGAGGATGCCAGTTCCCTGGGCTTAATGGAGGTCAGTTGCATCGTGAAAACCCCGTTGTCGTTCTGCTGCACGATTTTTACCGGGAACCCTTCCACACCGGCCTCTTTGAGCGTCCGGGAAAGGGCGGTGTTCGAAAGCCTCGGATTCTGCGACTGCAGGATCCTGAATGTTGAAAAGTCTCCCAGATCGGAGGTTACCCAGAGTTCCAGCTTTTCGGTGGTGCTGGCAAGGCTGATGTGTTCGCACTCGTACCCCTTGATTACTGTCTTTCCAAGCCGCCTGAGTTTGTAGTTGCTGTCGAAGTCGAGCAGGGTTGCGCTCTCGGCGGCGGTTCTCAGGTTGACGACGCTGTAGCTTTTCGTTTCATGGTTGATCAGAATGGCCTCATCCGGCCTTCCTGCCTTGGTGATGACGGTGGTTTTCAGCGGCTCGGGGATTCTGGTCATGTTCATGACCATATCCATGCGCTGCGAACCGGTTCCGAAATAGTAGGTGACGTCGGCGTTTCCTCCCGGCATTTTCAGCATCATATCCATAAGGCCGGTGAACTTCGCGGCCCCGAGGGCGGTGCCGGAAAAGAGGCTTACGCAGAGGAACGTCAGGAGAGTCAGGGCTTTTTTCATCGTAACGGCAGCTAATGTTTTATTAATTGGTATCTTCTTTGCGGCATGGCAGGCAAAATACGTTCGAATACGTAACAATCTGCAAGCTAATGAATTATTTTTAAAGCTTTTTGAGGGGACCGGTTTTTCGGCGTTTTTTGTACGGATTTCCGGTATGGATGCGCCACCCTCCATATCTTCATTTTTTATGGTTGCATGACAAGGGATAGCCAGAGGGAGTGGTGTGTCGTCGATCTTCTGAAAACCACCGCCGAGTATTTTGCCTCGAAAGAGGTCGATGAGCCCCGGCTTGGGGCGGAGATGCTTCTGTCGCATCTTTTCGGCGAAACCCGCCTCTGGCTCTACCTGAACCATAACCGTCCGGTATCGGGTCACGAGCTGGAAGCTTTCCGCGAGTCCTGCCGGCAGCGACTCGACGGCCGTCCGGTTCAGTACATTACCGGTGAGCAGTATTTTTACGGCAGGCCATTCACGGTCGATGAGCGGGTACTGATTCCGAGACCGGAAACCGAACTGCTCGTCGAGCATGCCGCCGGACTGCTTTCCGCCGGGAGGGATAGCCATCCGGAAGGGGAGTGCCGGGTGCTCGATATCGGTACGGGAAGCGGTTGCATCGCCGTCACGCTCGCCGCTCTTCTGCCTTTTCTGACGCTTTCGGCCATCGACCGTTCCTCTCAGGCTCTCGATGTGGCGCGAGCCAACGCAGCGCGCCACGGCATGCTCTCGAGAATGGATTTTCTGGAGGCCGACCTGTTCGACCCCGATCTTGCGTCACGCTTTTCCAGGCCGTTTGACATGATTGTTTCCAATCCGCCCTATATTTGCGAAACGGAGTGGGAGGTACTGCAGCCTGAGGTACGGCGTTTCGAACCGAAAGAGGCGCTCGTCACTCCCGGGGGGATCGCTTCGTATCAGGCCATCTGCCGGGCGGCGCCGGCAATGCTGAAGCCGGAAGGTCTGCTGTGTCTGGAGATTCATGCCGATGGGGCTTCGAAAGTATGCGCGCTCATGGAGTCGGAAAAATTCCGGGAAATCTCGGTCGCAAAGGACTATGCAGGTTTCGACAGGATCGTCTCGGGACGCCTGGGAGTCTGAAATTTATTGCCGGTCGGTTGCGTTATAATTAACGGTATTTACAACGCTTCCGGAGCTGACAAGGCCCCGCTCGGAGAAGATTTTTTTTCGATCGTTACGGTTCTTGATGGTTTTCGCCGGCATTCGTATACTGTAATCCGTCCGTTTCGCAGAAGCGGGCTGAATTTTTTCCGGTACGGACAAGCCGGGCAACCACCGGAAGCCGGACAAACAAGATGTGTGCATGGATAATGGATTCTCGTGAACTTACCTTGCGGGAACGGCAGGTGCTGGGTATCATCATCCAGTCCTATATTGTATCTGCCGCTCCGGTAGGGTCAAGACATATTGCAAGGAACTATAACCTCGGTCTTTCGGATGCCTCCATACGCAATGTTATGGCGGATCTCGAGGATGAAGGCTATATCAGCCAGCCGCATACTTCGGCGGGGAGGGTTCCGACCGACAAGGGGTACCGCTGCTATGTCGATCTGATCATGCATGTGCAGCGGATCAACGACGAAGAGAAGCGCCGGATCGACAAGGATTTCGGCCAGATCAATTCCGACAGAAAAGGAACCTCTTCCGACGTGCTGCTTTCGGCGGCCAAGGTGCTCGGCAGCATCTCCCGCCAGCTCAGCGTGGTGCTCTCTCCGGCTTTTTCAAACGCGGTTTTCGAGAGACTCGACATGGTGCTGCTCACCTCTTCGAGAATGATGGTGATTCTGTCCATCCGCTCGCTGTTTCTGCGCACCATCGTCATGGAACTCGATATCGAGGTTTCACGCAACACGGTCGATCAGGTTACGGTTTTTCTCAACGAACGGCTTTCAGGGCTGACGCTTGCCGAAATCAGACGAAGCATCGCAGCCAGGCTCAGCGACTGTTCCTGCGACAGGGCTCTTCTTGAAAGGGTTATCCGCTCCTCCGGAGAGATTTTTGATGAAACTCCCATTATCGAAAGACTGTATATTTCCGGAGCCGAGTATATTATCGATCAGCCGGAGTTCAAGCAGCCGGAAAAGGTACGGGATCTCATCTCCATGATCGAGGATAAAACCAGCGTTGCAAAACTCGTGGAGCGCGCTTCCGTGGGCGTCGAGGTCCAGAGGCCGGCGGGCATGGATATTTCCATAAGCATCGGCCGGGAGAACAGTGAGAGAAACGCCGGAGAGCTGACCATTGTCTCGACGCCCTATTATGTCAGCGGGATGGTCGGCCAGCTTGGCATTCTCGGGCCGACAAGAATGGATTACGAGCATGCGGTGCGCGTGCTGAACTATATGGCGGACTGTCTTTCGACCACGCTTTCCGAAGCGACTTAACAGTATTTATTAACCGTATTTCATGTTTATGAGAAAAAAAGTATCTGCCAGTCAGGATATTCAACCGGAAAATACCGGCGAACAGGTTGCTGCCGGCACTGAAGGGTCCTCTCCTGCTGCGGTGCCGTCCGAAGTGACGGAGGCAAGGGCGAAAGTTGCCGCACTCGAAGCGGAACTGTCGGTGCAGAAGGAACAGATCGATAAACTGCGCGATGAACTGCTCCGCAGGGCTGCCGATTTCGAGAATTTCAGGAAGGTCAAGGAGCGTGAAGCGATGGCCGCCGGAACCAAGGCTCTTGAAAACACCATCAGGGAGCTTCTTCCGTTCGTTGACGATATCAAGAGGGTGCTTTTGAATGCACCGCGTATTCTTGAGATAACGGCCGAGGCGAAACCATATGTCGATGGTGTCGAGCTGCTCAAGCGGAACTTCGACAACTGGCTTGCAGGCAAGGGTGTAACGGAAATCCGGTCGATCGGCATGAAGCTCGACGTAGAGTATCATGAGGCCATCTCCATGGTCGAGATGCCGGATGCCGAGCCGGAGACCATTGTGGAGGAGTATCAGACCGGGTATCTGCTCGGCGAGAGAGTGATCCGGCATGCGCGGGTGATTGTTGCCAGATAGCGTGACCGGTTTTTACTAATTATGACGGAATGTGAAGCAATACAGGGCATTGTACCATGAAGAAAGATTTTTATGAGGTGCTTGGCGTCAGCCGCTCGGCATCGAAGGATGAAATAAAGAAGGCCTATCGGAAACTCGCACTGCAGTACCATCCGGACAAGAACCCCGACAACAAGGATGCCGAAGAGCATTTCAAGGAGGTCAACGAGGCGTACGAGGTGCTCAGCAACGACGACAAGCGTCGGCGCTACGACCAGTTCGGTCATGCAGGAGTAGGCACTTCGGCAGCTTCAGGGGCAGGTGGCCCCGGCGGAGCCTATGGCGGGGGCGTGAATGACTTCAGCGATATTTTCAGCGCCTTCAACGACATGTTCGGCGGCGGTCGCGCCAGAGGTGGAGGATCGCCTTTCGGATTCGAGGAGGTGTTCGGCGGTGCAGGCGGCGGAAGGCGGGGCCGTGCATCGTCCGGTATTCCCGGCACGGATCTGAAGATTCGCCTCAAGCTTACGCTCGAAGAGATCGCCCGGGGTGTGGAAAAAACCCTGAAAATCAGAAAACAGGTTCCCTGCAAGGAGTGCAACGGCAGCGGATCGAAGAGCGGTGCAACCGAAACCTGCCAGACCTGTCACGGTTCAGGGGAGGTTCGTCAGGCATCGAAAACCATGTTCGGTCAGTTCGTCAACATCGCGGCCTGTCCGACATGCGGCGGTGAAGGCCGGGTTGTCAAGGATCGCTGTACCTCCTGTCATGGCGAAGGCATCAAACAGGGAGAGGTGACCGTCAAGGTTACCGTTCCGGCAGGGGTCCAGGACGGCAATTACCTGACGCTCCGGGGACAGGGCAATACCGGGCCGAGAGGCGGAGCTCCCGGCGATCTTATCGTGGTTATCGAAGAAAAGCCGCACGAGCTGTTCAGGCGGAACGGCAACGATGTGATCTATGATCTTTCGGTGAGTTATCCCGACCTGGTCATGGGCACCAAGATCGATGTGCCGACCCTTGATGGAGCCGTGAAGCTCACCATTCCTCCCGCTACCCAGCCGGACACGATGCTCCGCATTGCCGGTCACGGCATCGGTCATCTGAGGGGTTCGGGAAAAGGGGATCAGCTGGTCAGGGTCAACGTCTATGTTCCCAGGGACCTGTCGAACCAAGATAAGGATCTGCTTAAAGAGCTCAGGAAATCCCAGACGTTCACACCTTCAGGAGGCGGCGACCGGGAGGAAAAGAGTTTTTTTGAGAAGGCCCGTGATATTTTCAGTTAACGGGCCGCAGCGGGAAAACATGAAGGCCGGTCTCCTGTGGAGGCCGGCCTTTTTTTTCGATGTATCCTTTTCTTGCACGCGCAGCACCCTTCAGAGTCCGCCGGTTTCGGATTTCGCTTCCTCTACCACGTCAAGGGTGATTTCCCGGTATCCCATCTCTTCGGCATACTCCTCGGTCGCGATCTTGATCCTGTTCCTGAAGAAGGACGGTACGCTGTCGAGCAGCTCAAGGGCTTCGTCCGTCCACTGCATCGATGCGTTGCGCCGCCGGGCGTCTTTTTTATAGGCATCGCACAGTTCATCCACGAATGACTCGATAACCTCCGGGTCCGAGAGCTGCTGAGGGGCGAAAATCCTTTCGGCAAGAATCCGGTTGCGGACAAGATGCATTTTCAGCTGCGGAAGGTAGAGCAGGGTAGCCATCGGTTCGGGACTGCCGCAGGTGAGGAAGAGGGCGATTTTCTTGCGCTTGAGATACTTTTTCATGTTGCTCTGGATCAGGGCGCCGAGAAGCTGTGACGAAACAAGAAGATAGTAGATCGGCGCTCCCATGATTACGACATCGAAATCCTGCAGGAAACTGTAATCGCCGGTAGCCTTGCATTTGGCTTTTTCGACGTAGGCTCCGTTCTCGGCAAGTTCCGAACCGATCGAATCGATAAGCCGGTCTGTAGAACCGCCTGAAGTACGGCTGTCGTACAGGATAATGGCCCTCATCTGCTGCTGGGTTGAATTCGTCATGTGGAAAGAGTGATGTGCGTTGATTGAATAGTTTTCAATTATAACACATTCACCCAAAAAACGCTAATCGGGCTGACGGGGAAAGGTGGCGGGCGGGAAAAAAAAGAGGGCGGTTTTACCGCCCTCACGAACCGGGATGACCGGATGGATCCGCTTCGATTTATACGAAGTTCGAATAGATTTCCAGAAGATCGACAACCCTGGTGGAGTAGCCGAGTTCATTGTCGTACCAGCCGACAACCTTTACCAGGTTTCCGGAGCTCATGGTCAGGAGCGAATCGAAAATACAGGAGTGGGGATTGCCGACGATGTCCTGGGAGACGATCGGGTCTTCGCAGTACTCGAGATAGCCTTTCATCGGGCCATCTGCAGCGGCTTTCATTGCTGCATTGATCTCGGCTTTCGATGCCTCGCGGTCGAGAATGACGCTCAGATCGGTGACCGAGCCGTCCGGAACCGGAACCCTCATGGCGAAACCGTCGAGACGTCCGACCAGTTCGGGGATGACTTCACCGATGGCTTTTGCCGCACCGGTGCTTGTCGGGATGATCGACATCGCTGCGGAGCGTGCGCGGCGCAGGTCCTTGTGCGGAAGATCGAGAATGTTCTGATCGTTGGTATAGGCGTGGACGGTGGTCATGAACCCTTTGGTGATGCCGAAACTGTCCTGCAGCACTTTTACCATCGGGGCAAGGCAGTTGGTCGTGCAGCTTGCATTGGAAATGATCTCTTCGCTGCCGGTGATGGAGTTTTCATTGACGCCCATGACGATGGTTGCGTCGATTTTGTCCTTGGCAGGCGCCGAGATGATGACTTTTTTCGCTCCGGCCGTCAGGTGCTTTGCAGCAGCTTCGCGGCTGGTGAAAATACCCGTCGATTCAACAACCAGATCGCAGCCGAGAGCCTGCCAGGGGAGCTGGGTCGGATCTTTCTGGGCGGAAATGGTTATGGTCTGTCCGTTGACGACGATGTTGTCGCCTTCGGTCGAAACCTCTCCCTGGAATTTCTTGTGGGTCGAATCGTACTTGAGCAGGTGTGCGAGGGTTTTGGTATCGCAAAGGTCGTTAATGGCGACAATTTCGAATTTCGGATTGTCCATGGCCTGGCGGAATACCAGTCGTCCGATCCGGCCGAATCCGTTAATGCCTACTTTTACTTTTGCCATAATAGCTTATGTGTATTAGAATTAAGAGTTTACCAGCGCCGTATCTGCGGCAGCAGCTGTGTTCACCGTGGAAAAATATCTGACAAGATATAACATCAAAATCAATATTAACCAAAATTGTCGAGAAAAAGTGATTTCAGATTGTTGAAACTGCCATTGCTCATCAGCACGACCACATCGTTTTTCCGGATGGCCGTTCCAAGGAATCCCACGATGTCCTGCGGATAGTTTTCCGGGTCCGATCCTGCCAGAAAAACGGTTTTGCCCTGTTCCTGCAGCTCCCTGCCGAGTCGCGGCATATCGAGCTGCAGGTCGGCGGCATAGCGTTCAGGCCGGTGCACCTTGCCCATTACCACCACCGATGCAGGTCCGAAGGAAGCGGCAAGTTCCTGCTGGAAAATGTTTCTTGTCGTGGTATTCGATCGCGGTTCGAAACAGGCGATGATTCTCCTTTCCCGGTAGAGCCCGGCAACGGCCTCGAGGGTTGCCCTTACAGCTGTCGGATGGTGGGCGAAATCCTCGATCAGGGTTACTCCGGATTGCAGCCCGCCGGTGATCTCCATGCGTCGCTTGGGTCGTCTGAAGAGCGGCAGAGCATGGGCTACACTCTCCATGCCGAGGCCGGCATGTCGTGCCGCGGCTACGGCCGCGAGCGTGTTCATGATGTTGTAGTTGCCGAACAGAGGGACGCTGAGGGTGGCTTCCTGTTTTCCCCTGTAGCAGATGGTGAAGGTTGTCCTCTCGACGTCTCCCGATATGTCGCGAGCGGTCCATTCGCAGTTTTCGCCGAACCCGAACCGTTCCACCGGGCAGAAGGCCCCTTCCGATACCCCGCATGCGGCCGGGTCGTCGCCGTTGACGAAAAGCATGCCGTTGCGGGGAATGAGGTTGACGAACCGTCGGAAGCTCCTGAGAATATCCTCGAACGAGTCGAAGATGTCGGCATGGTCGAATTCAATGTTGTTGATGATAGCGATGTCGGGCCGATAGAGCATGAACTTGCTTCGCTTGTCGAAAAATGCCGTGTCGTATTCATCGCCTTCGGTTACGAAAAATCCCTGTTCCTGCATTCCCGAAGCCCGGCAGCCCATCGAGAAGTTTTCGGGGATGCCGCCTACAAGAAATCCCGGTTTCAGGCCGCCGTTATCGAGCAGCCAGGCAAGAAGGGAGGTCGTCGTGGTTTTTCCATGGGTTCCAGTCACCACCAGGGATGTGTTGCCGGCAATGAGTTCCCGCCGGACCAGTTCCGGCATGGAGATCAGCTCGATCCGGTGTTCGAGTGCATATTCGAGTTCGCAGTTTCCCCTGCTGACCGCATTGCCGACAACGACAAGGTCCGGCAGCGCACGGAGGATGTTCTTTTCGGAGTAGCCGTTGAAATAGCGGATGTTATGTGTTTCGAGATAGGTGCTCATGGGCGGGTAGAGCGCGCTGTCGGAGCCGCTGACGGCATGGCCCGAGTGGGAAAGGGCTACGGCTACCGAAGCCATGGCGGTACCGCCGATTCCGAGAAAGTAGATGGAACTCATGGACGAAAGGGTTTTTTCAAGGGTTTGTTCTGGTTTATATACAGAAAATGCCTTTCGGTCACAAGCGGGGCCCGCTAAAAGAGGACAACCACGGCCGCCGCAGCTGTGCCGCCGGAGAGAAAATGCCGCCGTATGCAGAAAAAGAGTGACGCAATCCGTATTTTACCATCCTTTGAATCATGTTCTCCAACCGAAAACAGCATATGCAATTCATCGACCTGATCTCCCAGAAAAACCGGATACGCACGACCCTGCTTCAGCGCATCGAGGCGATTGTCGACCACGGTCAGTATATCATGGGTCCGGAAGTGGCCGAGCTGGAGTCCCGGCTGGCCGCGTACACGGGTTCCCGTTACTGCGTCTCCTGTTCCTCCGGCACGGACGCCCTGCTCATGCCGCTCATGGCAAAAGGTATCGGGCCCGGTGACGCCGTCATCACCACTCCCTTCACCTTCATTGCAACTGCTGAAGTTATAAGCCTTGCCGGCGCCACTCCGGTTTTCGCCGATATCGCTCCAGGGACGTTCAACATCGACCCCGACAGCATTGCCGATGCCGTTGCACTGGCCAGAGAGAGAGGGCTGAACCCGAAAGCCCTGATACCGGTCGATCTTTTCGGACTCCCTGCCGACTACGATCGCCTCGAAGCCGTGGCCGCCGATCATGGACTCTGGATCCTCGAGGATGCCGCCCAGAGTTTCGGTGCGACATACCGGAACCGTCGGGCCGGAAGTTTCGGGCTTGCAGCGGCCACATCGTTTTTCCCGGCCAAGCCTCTCGGATGTTACGGAGACGGGGGCGCGATCTTTACCGACGATGAAGAACTTGATGTTCTTCTGCGATCGGTCAGGGTGCACGGAAGCGGTGTCGATAAATACAGCAACGACCGGATCGGCATCAATGGTCGCCTTGATTCCATTCAGGCAGCGGTTCTGCTTGAAAAGCTCGTGATTTTCGACGAGGAGATCTCTTCACGCCAGCGGGTGGCTGAAGCCTACAGCTCCCGGTTGAAGGGCAGGCTCGTCGTGCCTGAAATTCCCGAAGGGTCCGTTTCCGCATGGGCGCAGTACTCGCTTCTGGCTTCCGGAGAGGAGGAGCGCGCCGCGATTATGGATCGGCTCAGGCTTGAGGGCATTCCTTCGGTGATCTACTACAAGATACCGCTGCATCTGCAGAAGGCTTTTGCATTTCTGGGGTATCGAGAGGGTGATTTCCCGGTTTCGGAAGAGATGAGCAGAAGGGTGTTCTCCCTGCCCATGCACCCCTATCTTCCGGAAGAGGAGATCGGGAAGATATGTTCGGTCATCGCCTCCTGTTTCTGATGGGCGCCTCTGTATCTGTTCCTGAAACAGATACAGAGATGCCCTGATTGCGAAAGGTGCGCCGGGGAAATCCCTCGCACCTTCACGCTTCTCCTCCCGCTGCCTTTCCCGGCGCGTACAGACGTACGAAAATGCCTCCGATCATCACCAGCATGTTTATGGCGCCCACAACCAGAAAGGGAGCCTTCGGGCTCATGCCGTCAAAAAGCCGTCCCCCGGTCGAGGTGATGATGAGAATGCCGACCGCTCCGCTTATGTTGAACATGCCGATCACCGATCCGCGTTCGGCTTTCGGTGCTTCCTGGCCGATCAGCGACTGGGCGCCGAGGAAGGAGCTGATCTGGCCTATTCCGAGCAGAATGAAGAACAGGAGGGAAAATGGTTCGTGGGGATTGCCGATGAGGCCAAGCGAAAGGTACCCCGCGCTGGCCAGGAACATGCAGAGAACAAGCGCGCTGACCCGGTTCATCCGGTCGATTACCGGTCCGATGACCGGAGCCCAGCAGAGTGCGGCCGCCTGCGAGATGATGAAGATGAGTGTCCCTTTTTTGACGGCTTCGGCAGGCTCCATGCCCATGGCGATGCCTGCAGTCGTTCCCCAGAGCGGCAGGAATGTGCCGATGATCGACTGGTCGCCGCGCGCCACGAACGCCGCAGCGTACGAGAGCAGGATTCTCGGGTTTTTCATGTAGCTGATGCCGCTTCCAAGCAGCTTTTTCAGCGGAGGGCGCTCCTCTTTTCTTACCGGGGTTCCGCTTTTGAGGCCGACTCCTACGACAGCGGCGGAAAGCAGTGCGACAGCGGCTATGCCCAGATGGGTATAGAGGCCGGCATCGCTGCCGCTCATGCCGGTGGCGGTAAGGCGATGGGGCAGGGCTCCGAAGAACTGGTTCAGGACGACGATGCCCAGACCGTTGAGAAACCCGGTGATGGCGATCAGCTTGCCGCGCGAGCGCTCGGCAGGGTAATCGACCATGATGGTGGAGAGCGCTCCGGTAACGGCAACGATGCCGAGCGCATAGATCACCCGGAAGGCAGTGAGCTCTCCGACCGACGATGCGGTCGGGTAGAGCCCGTAGGCGATCGCGAGCAGTATGAAGCCGGCGGAGAAAACCTGTTTCCGTCCGATGCGGTCCATCAGGACGCCGGCGGGAACAAAGAAAAGCAGGGTCACGACTTCCGTCCAGAATACCAGGTCGCCGCTGATGGTGCCCTGTTCGGAGACCGGTATTTTCAGGTTCTCGTTGAGGATGTACGCCTGCCCTATAGAGACGAAGGTGACCAGGGCGATGGAGAAAAACGCCGAAAACAGAAAGGTCGCAGCATGTCGGGGCAGAATGGACGGGGCTAACTGAACCGGACCGAGACGGTGTGACTTTTCTTGTTCTGGCATAAAGAGGCTGCAGGATTTCTTTCGTTCAGGAAGCGGGTACGGCCGGGTTCAATTCGTGCAGCAGGCCGTCCTGCATGTGCAGGCAGCGGTCTGCAAGGGCTGCGTACTCCTCGTTGTGCGTGACGATGACAAAGGAGGTCCTGCGTTCTCTCGACAGGCCGGCCATCAGTTCGTAAAGCATGCGGCTGTTTCTGCTGTCGAGATTTCCGCTCGGTTCATCGGCCAGGATCAGTTTCGGGTTGTTCATGAGCGAGCGCGCAATTGCCACGCGCTGCTGCTCTCCGCCCGAAAGTTCCGAGGGGAGGTGCTCGTATCGCTCCTTCAGGCCGAGTTCCGAAAGCAGCATCTCGGCACGTTTTTTTGCCGGCACAAGCTTTCCTGTGGCGATGAACTCCGGCAGGGCTACGTTTTCGACGGCGGTAAAGTCGGACAGCAGGTGGTGAAACTGGAAGACGAAACCGATTTTCCGGTTGCGGAACGCGGCCAGTTCCTTCTGCGAAAGAAGATAGTTTCCTTTGCGGTAGAGCGGTTCACCCTCGAACAGAAGCTCTCCCTCGTCGGGAGTGTCGAGCGTGCCGAGCATGTTGAGCAGGGTGGTCTTGCCGCTTCCCGAAGCGCCTATTACCGTGAGCATCTCTCCCGGCCGGACCTGAAGATCGATGCCCCTGAGAATGGGAATCGGCGCCTGTCCTGGCAGGGTATAGGATTTCCGGATGTTTCTGGCTTCAAACAGCATGGTTTACAGGGGTCTTGTTTGTCCCTCGCCTTCGATGATCCACTTGTAGCTGGTCAGCTCCCTGAGCGCCATCGGCCCGCGGGCATGAAGTTTCTGCGTGCTGATGCCTATTTCCGCTCCAAGACCGAACTGGGCTCCGTCAGTGAACGCCGTCGAGGTGTTGGCATAGACTGCAGCGGCATCGACGCGTTTGAGGAATTTCTCTTTTGCCGCAGGGTCGCCGGTTACGATGGCTTCGCTGTGTCGCGAACTGTGGGCGGCGATGTGATCGAGCGCTTCTTCAAGGGAGGCCACGGTTTTCACCGAAAGCCTGAGCGAGAGGAACTCCGTGCCGTAATGTTCCGGAAGGGCTTTCTCCAGAAGGGTTTCCGGATAGGAGCCCAGCAGTTTCGCGTATGCCGCCTCATCGGCGTAGATGATGACCATTTTCTTTTCGAGGGGCGCCACGATTGCAGGAAGGTCGTCAAGCCTCGCGGCATGGATGATCAGCGTATCGAGGGCGTTGCAGACACTCGGACGACGTGTTTTGGCGTTGAAGACGATGTCGGCGGCCATTGCGGTATCGGCCGCCTGGTCGATGTAGGTGTGCACGATACCGGCCCCGGTTTCGATGACCGGAACCCTGGCGTTCATGCGCACGAAGTCGATCAGCTTCTGACTGCCTCTGGGAATGATCATGTCGATATAGTCCACGGCATTGAGCATCTCTCCGGCGGCTTCGCGCTCGGAAGGCAGGAGGACGATGGTGTCGGGGTTCAGGCTGTGGCGCTCAAGTACGGTTTTGATGCACTGCACAATGGCCGTATTCGATTCGTGCGCGTCGCTTCCGCCCTTGAGGACGGTTGCATTGCCTGATTTAAGGCAGAGTGCGAATACGTCGAAGGTGACGTTGGGGCGGGCTTCGTAGATGATGCCGATCACTCCTATGGGAACGGTGGCTTTCGTCAGCTCCAGGCCGTTGGGAAGTCTGCGCTGTTCGAGCACGAGCCCGAGCGGAGAGGGGAGCGCCGCAACGCTGCGGATATCTCCGGCTATGGCTTCAAGGCGGCTTTCGCTGAGCAGCAGCCGGTCGTACATGGGATTGGCCGGGTCCATGCGGTCGAGGTCCCTCCTGTTCGCTTCAAGTATCGAGGCCGAAACGAGCGGAATTTCAGCGGCAAGGTCCAGAAGCAGGTTGTTGACGGCGGCATCATCGAGCATGACCAGCTCGCGGCTGGCACGGCGTACGGCCCTGAAGAGTTCTGTGAGGGATTGCTGCATACGGTTTGCGGTTGCGGTCAGGATAACGGGTTAACGGAGGCCTGCCCTGACAGGGTTACTGGGTAATATACAGATAGTCGTAATGGATCAAGGGTTTCTGGCCCTTCTGGCCAATCAGCGTCCGGGTTTTTTCCGCACTGTACTGCGCAAGCCCGTATCCGATCACCGTGCCGTCTGCAGCTGAAATCCTGATGATGTCGCCTTTCAGGAATGACCCGTGCACCGATTCGATCCCTACCGGGAGCAGGCTGTTTGCGCGTTCACCGGCCGTGAGAGCATTCCGTGCGCCCTCGTTGATGACGACCTCGCCCTTCTCCATTCCTTCGGTGTGCGCAATCCACCGCTTCGGCCCGTAGGTGGGTTTTTCCGGCAGGAATGTCGTGCCGGGGCTTTCGCCCTGCAGGATGGCATGCAGGATGCCGGGCGTCTTGCCGTTGGCGATATGGACGGTAATGCCGAGACGGGAGAGCTTCTGGGCGATATGGCATTTGGTGAGCATGCCTCCGCGGCCGAACTCGGATTTTCCGGGATTGATGTACTGGTGGAAATGCTTCGTCGATGGAGGAATTTCCCTGATGATTGCTCCGTTTCCGGTTTTAAGGTCGAACAGGCCGTCCACATGGGAGAGGATGATGTAGCCGTCCACATCCATCATTGAGGCTATCAGTCCCGAAAGTTCGTCATTGTCGGTAAACATCAGTTCCGTTACCGACACCGCATCGTTTTCGTTCACAACCGGAACGATGTTCTGCTGCAGCAGGGCCGAGAAACAGGTTCTCATGTTAAGGTAGTGCAGCCGGTCGCTGAAATCTCCCTTGGTGACGAGAATCTGCGCCGTAACCAGCCCGTGGGCGGCAAAAAGTTTCGTATAGGTATCGATCAGCCTGATCTGGCCGGTAGCCGCCAGTACCTGACGGGCCGCTACGGGAGAGAGGTTGCCGGTCAGCTGCAGGATCGAGCGTCCGGCACCCACGGCGCCTGAAGAGACCAGGATAACCTGTACTCCCTGCCGGTGCAGCTCCGCTATCTGGGCGGTCAGTTGTTCAAGAACAGGGATGTCGAGATGACCATCCCGGTCGGTGATGACGTTTGTTCCGACCTTGATGACTATTTTACTGTAAACGGGATGCAGGTGCTTCATACAGGTCTTGAAAACGATTGTCCGCCGCTCTCGAACCATCGCTTGCGGCGGTTGACAAGTGGAGCCGGCATCTTTTTCTGCGAAATACGGGGCTCCTGTGCCGATAATAATGAAAATCGGGAAATATTCCTTTCCCATCCCCTTCATGCCTCAGTCGGTGACGCAGGCGCTTTTCCGGGTCATTACGCTCTCCTGAAGCCCGAAAAAGCAGCCGTTCGGGAAACCTGCTCCGATGCCGTCGAGAAGTAAAAGATATACAAAGTGCCCATTGTTTCCCTCAAAAACACCGCCAGCAACCCTGCATTCCGGTCCGCCGGTTTTTCTTCACCCCAAGTTATGCCTATCTTCCCTTAATCAGGTGCGGTTCCAATGCCGCACAGTTCGTCAATAAGACCGCTGAAGCCATGTTGTTAGCCGGCCTTACGGAAATTGTTCTGCCACTGAAGAATCCTGTCCTGCAGTTTTCGCTGATCCTGTTCATCATTCTTTTCGTTCCGTTTTTTTTCAAGCGGCTGAGAATTCCCAGCCTGATCAGCCTGATCATTGCAGGAGCTGTTGTCGGGCCAAACGGTCTGAACCTGATGCTTCGTGACAGCAGCATCGTGCTGTTCGGAACCGTGGGACTGCTCTATATCATGTTTCTGGCCGGTCTGGAGATCGATGTTGCCGATTTCAAGAAAAACAGCGGAAAAAGTATCCTGTTCGGCCTCTATACCTTTCTCATTTCGCAGCTGCTCGGTATTTTCGTCGCTCTCTACGTGCTTGATTTCACCCTGATCTCCTCGGTGCTTATCGGCAGTATCTTCGCCTCCCATACGCTTATCGTCTATCCGGTCGTCAGCCGTCTCGGCATAGCCAAGGACAAGGCGGTCAATATCGCCGTGGGCGGCACCATGATCACCGATACGCTTGCCCTGCTCGTGCTTGCCGTCGTGGCGGGAAGTTCGAACGGAGCGCTGTCGTCCGTTTTCTGGATAAGGCTCTTTATCGGCATCATCGTTTTCAGTCTTATCGTCCTGCTGCTCTTTCCGGTTATAACCCGCAGGTTTTTCAAGCGCTTCGACGACAGCGTCCTGCAGTATCTCTTTGTGCTCGGCATGGTTTTTCTTGCAGCTTTTCTTGCTGAAGCCGCCGGTGTCGAACCCATTATCGGAGCATTTCTCGGCGGACTCGCCCTGAACCGCCTCATAGCGCACACCTCACCCCTCATGAACAGGATCCGGTTTGTGGGTGACGCCATCTTCATTCCTTTTTTTCTGATCGGGGTGGGCATGCTGATCGATTTCAGGGCTTTTTTCAAGGATGCTGCCACCATCAGGGTCGCTCTGGTCATCACCGTTGCCGCCACCGTGGCGAAATACGTTTCCGCATGGATTACGCAGAAGATCTACGGTTTTTCAGCCGATCAGCGCAGGCTTATTTTCGGTCTTATCAGTGCCCACGCTGCAGTAGCCCTTGCAACCGTACTGATCGGCTACAACATCATCACGGGCTACACGCTTGACGGCACTCCGGTACGACTGCTCGACGAGAGCGTCCTCAACGGTACGATTCTTTTCATCCTTGTCACCTGCACCCTGGCGACCATTGTCGGCGAAAAAGGAGCGCAGAACATTGCTGCGGCCGAAACCGGAGATGTTCCCCCGGAGGGACTCCTGAAGGCGGGCGCCGAAAGAATTCTCATGCCCATGAACGACATCAAAACGGTCGAAGAGCTTGTCAATCTGGGCGTTACCATAAAATCGAGGCAGAACCTTGACGGACTTTTCGCTCTCCATGTCGCCGACAGCTCCGTTTCAGGCGGGACTGTCGAAAAACATGCGGAGAAAGTTCTTGAAAAAGCCGTCATGACGGCCGCTTCGACCGACAATCTGCTTACCGGTCTGTTCCGGTACGACAGCAGCGTCGCCAACGGCATCGCCGGAGTCGTCAGGGAGCAGAAGATCACCGACCTCATACTGGGCCTTCATCACAAGAGCAGCCTTGCCGATTCCTTTCTCGGCAGCCTGTCTGAAGAGCTTCTTGCGGCATGCAACGTTACGACCTTCATATACAAGCCGGCTCAGCCGCTTGCGACCATCAAGCGTACCATCGCGGTCGTGCCGCAGAATGCCGAAAGTGAGGATGGATTCCTGCTTTGGATCGACCGGCTTTCGAACATGGTGGACAATACCGGTTCGAAACTGCTTTTCTACGGTTCACCACAGACGCTCGGCTATCTGAAGGAGCATCATGGTCTGCGTTTTCCCAATGCGGAGTACAAGATATTCCGGAACCTGGACGATTTTTCGGGACTCGCCAAAGAGATACGGGGCGACGATAATCTCGTTGTTGTGATGAGTCGCAGGAACCACCGCTCCTGGCACTCGAGAATGTCGAAAATACCGGGATACCTCGGCCGGTATTTCGAGAGGAACAGTTTTATTCTGATCTATCCGGTTCAGGCTGGCGGAGAGGAGGAGCTGATCGAGTTTCCGGAAATAAGACTGCCGAAACGTATCCGGTTCAATGTCGTTCCCGTGCGTTCACAGGTGGAAAAAGTACTGAAGAAAATCCCGCTGAAGAGAATTTCACTGCGCCGCAACTCTCCGGAATGAATGATCGGGTGGTTATTTTTCCGGTTTGGCGCCGCAGTCCGGAGTCGTGCATTTGCCGAAAACCTGAAGGCTGAAGCTTTCGAGAGCGAAGCCGTTTCCGAGGCACAGCTTTTCAAGCATTGCCGCCAGTTCGTTGCTGGTTACCTCCACAACCTTGCCGCACTGTTCACAGATGATGTGCAGGTGGTTGGCCACCCCGTGTGATTTTTCATAGTGCGTGTGTTTGTGACCAAGGTCGATCTTGGTGACCAGATGGCATTTGAAAAGCAGGTCAAGGGTATGGTAGACCGTCGCCCTCGATATGCTCATCCCCTTCTTTTTCAGACGGACAAATATTTCGTCGGCATCGAGGTGGTTGCCCGATTTGTAGATCTCCCTGAGCACGATAATACGCTCGTTGGTGCAGCGCATCTCGTGTTCTTTCATATAGGTCTTGAAGATGGTTTCAGCCTGCAGGAGTTTTTCGTTTGTGTCCTTCCGGTTCGGTAATGGTTGTCTCGTCATCGAATAAACAAGATGCGATTTGTAGTGGAATGCCGCGTCTCCGGTTCGGGAGTCTCCGGAACTGGGCTTGTCCTGAGGTATCCCGGTTGAGATCAGGTTTTTTACGCTTTATTCGATAAATTTACAAATTTTGTATGGAATGTCTGCATTTCCATGCCGGCAGGATAAAATGTGGCGAGCAACCAGCGGTTTTCCGCCGTGAAAATGCTTATTTCCCTTCCGCCGGAGCGTCCGCAACTTTTTGTTTTTTCCCGGGGTTCCGGATGAGTGCATTGCGACTGAATATTTCATGACAACGGATTATGATAGTACCGATCAACATATACAGCGACGAGGTTCTCCGCCGAAAGACCGTTTCCGTGACGGGCATCGACGCAACAATAGAGGAGCTGCTCGGCAACATGTTCGAAACCATGTACAACGCTCCCGGCATAGGGCTTGCGGCTCCGCAGGTAGGCCGCTCCCTGCGCCTTCTGGTAGTCGATATATCCTGTATCAGGGAGTATGAAAATGTAAAACGGATGGTGGTGATCAACCCGAGAATTCTGGAATCCAGGGGCTACAAGGCCATGGAGGAGGGATGCTTGAGTCTGCCGGGCGTTCAGGGTGATGTGGTGAGGCCGGCCTCGATCAATCTGTCCTGGCGGGATGAACATTTCGAAGAGCGGACCGGGGAATTCTCCGGCATGCTGGCAAGGGTGCTGCAGCATGAGATCGATCATCTCGATGGCCGGCTGTTTGTAGACCGCCTGCAGAAGAGGGACCGGAGAAAAGTGCAGCAAGATCTCGATGATCTTGCCGGAGGCCGTTTCAGCGCCTCATATCCGGTTGTGCCGCCCGCGGTTCACGCAGGCCAGGCATGAGGATGGCATCATTAATTTTTTTATTCCCCGTTCGTTCATGAGAATCGTGTTCATGGGAACCCCTGATTTTGCGGTTCCTTCGCTTGAGAGGATCGCCTCGGAAAAGCAGGAGTTCGATATTGCGCTTGTCGTTACCGGATCCGACAAGCCCCGTCGCAGAAAAAATGCGCAGGAGGAACCTACCCCGATAAAAAAAGCCGCCCTGCGGCTCGGCCTTCCGGTTTATGAAACCGATGACCCATCGGGTCCCGAACTGGCCGCTGCCGTTGCCGCCGCCAGACCGGATGTGATTGTCGTGGCGGCGTTCCGCATTCTTCCGCCTGCAGTCTACACCCTTGCCCCAAAAGGAGCCTTCAATCTCCATGCGTCGCTGCTTCCGGCCTTCAGAGGCGCTGCCCCGATCAACTGGGCGATCATCAGGGGGGAAAAGGAGACCGGCGTCACCACGTTTTTTCTGCAGGAGAAAGTCGATACCGGCAATATGATTCTCATGGAGAAAATTCCGGTCGGCGCGGACGACAACGCCTCCACCCTTGCCGAAAAGCTTTCGCTTGCCGGCGCAGGGCTCGTTCTTGAAACTCTTCGCCGGATCGCCGGTGGCCGCGTGGCGCTGCAGCGGCAGGATGACCGCTTCGCCTCCAGAGCTCCCAAGCTCACCAGGGAGAACACCCGAATCAGGTGGAATTCCGCAGCTGTCGAACTCTGCGATTTTATCCGGGGTCTGGCCATGAAGCCCGCAGCATGGACGACGCTGGGCGGCAGGACCCTGAAAATCTACAGGGCTCAGCCCTGTGCCGGGCCGTTGCCCTCGGAACCTTCCGGTCCGGGCGGCGTGCTGATTCACGAGGGGCAGTTTTTTGTTGGCGCCGCCGACGGCTGGATTCGCCTGGAGCTGTTGCAGTTCGAAGGCAAAAAAATGATGGAGGCCTCCGAATTTCTGCGGGGTTTCCGTCCCGAAGAGTACCTCACCCCTCTCGTGCTCTCATGATTGCCATCCCATCGCTTTATTTCTTATATTCTCCACCTTGGAATATTGAGGCCGTGCCTGCGGCAATCCCCGCAGGCGCCCTTATTGAAATTAAACGCTCTTTTTTATGTCCCTGCCTTCTTCGGAAGTGAGCCGCACGCGCAACTTCTGCATTATAGCACATATCGACCACGGCAAATCCACCCTTGCCGACCGGCTGCTCGAGGTGACCCATACGCTTGACCGCACCCAGATGGGTTCAGCCCAGGTGCTCGACGATATGGATCTGGAAAAGGAGCGCGGTATCACCATCAAAAGCCACGCCGTTCAGATGAAGTACACGGCCAGAGACGGTCAGGAGTACATTCTCAACCTTATCGATACGCCGGGGCATGTCGATTTCAGCTATGAGGTTTCCCGTTCCCTGGCAGCCTGCGAAGGCGCGCTGCTTATCGTGGACGCCACGCAGGGCGTAGAGGCGCAGACCATCGCCAACCTGTACCTCGCCATCGATGCCGGCCTTGAAATCATTCCGGTCATCAATAAAATAGATCTGCCCTCTTCCGACGTCGAAGGGGTCGCCTCCCAGATCATCGATCTGATCGGTATTGAGCGGGAGGATATCCTCCAGGTTTCCGCCAAGGCTGGAACCGGAGTCGATGAGCTGATGGCAGCCATCATCGCCAGGATTCCCGCTCCCAAAGACAACAAGGACCTTCCCCTCAGGGCGCTGATTTTCGATTCGGTTTTCGACGCCTACCGCGGTGCGGTGGTCTACCTCAGAATCGTTGACGGTGTGCTCAACCGGGGCGACCGGGTCCGGTTTTTCGCCAACGACCATCTCTATACCGCCGATGAGATCGGCACGATGAGCCTGAAGCGCCAGCCGAAAGAGAGGCTTGCCGCCGGCAATGTGGGTTACCTGATCTGCTCCATCAAGGATGTCAAGGATGCAAAAGTCGGCGATACGGTAACGCATGCCGACGCTCCCGCCGCCGAACGGCTTTCAGGTTACAAGGATGTCAAGCCGATGGTCTACAGCGGCCTCTATCCGATCAACTCGAACGAGTTCGAGGACCTTCGCGAGTCGCTCGAAAAGCTTTCGCTGAACGACGCTTCGCTGGTCTACACTCCCGAAACGTCGGTTGCGCTCGGTTTCGGTTTCCGGTGCGGTTTTCTCGGCCTGCTCCATATGGAGATCATCCAGGAACGTCTGGAACGCGAGTACGGGGTCAACATCATCACGACGGTTCCCAATGTGGAATACCGGGTCGTACTGACCAATTCCGATGTCATCGAAGTCGACAATCCGTCGAAGATGCCGGATACGGCGAAAATCAGCCACGTCGAAGAGCCCTATGTGAGCATGCAGATCATCACGCTTTCCGAGTATATCGGCAACATCATGAAGCTCGGCATGGAGCGGCGCGGGGAGTACCGCAATACCGACTATCTCGACAGCACCAGGGTGAACATGCATTTCGAGTTTCCCCTCGCCGAAATCGTTTTCGATTTTCACGATCGTCTCAAGTCCATTTCGAAGGGGTATGCCTCGATGGACTACGAGTACATCGGCTACCGGGAGTCCGATCTCGTCAAACTCGACGTGCTGCTCAACGGTGAGCCGGTCGATGCGCTCTCCATCATCGTGCACCGCTCGAAAGCCTATGAATGGGGTCGCAAGCTCTGTCAGAAACTGAAAGGCATCATTCCGAAACAGATGTATGAGGTGGCCATCCAGGCGGCTATCGGCAGCAGGGTCATTTCAAGGGAGACCATTTCGGCCATGCGCAAGAACGTGCTGGCGAAATGTTATGGCGGCGATATCAGCCGCAAGCGCAAACTGCTTGAAAAACAGAAGGAAGGCAAGAAGCGCATGAAGCAGGTCGGAAGGGTCGAGGTGCCGCAGGAGGCATTCCTTGCCATTCTCAATATCGACGAGTGAGGACTCGGTAGCCAGGAGACGGGAGGTCGGAAAATACTCTCGGGGTTTCTGATGAAAATTCGCCGGAACGAAAAAAAAAGAACGTCGAATATTTTGAGTGGCCTGTTTTTTGCGGAAGAAAAAATGGAGTGGATGTGTATCAGATAAAACCATATAACCATTGTTTATTTTGAACAGTCAACATGAAAAACCGGCTAAAAAACAGTCGAGAGAGTGGTTTGAGGCTCTTGTAATAGCGGCGATTTTCGCAACGTTGCTGAGAATATTTGTTGTCGAATCTTACAGGATTCCAACCGGTTCGATGGAAAATACGCTGCTTGCCGGCGATTTTCTTTTTGTAAACAAGTATGTCTACGGCGCAAAAGTGCCGCTTGTGGGGTTCCGGCTTCCTGCAGCCGACAGCGTCAAAAGGGGTGATATCATTGTCTTCAAGTTTCCCAAAGACCGTTCGCTGAACTACATCAAACGTTGTGTTGCCGTCAGCGGCGATACGCTTGAAATCCGGTCTCAGCAGCTCTATGTGAACGGCAGGGTATCCGCTCTGCCTGAGCATGCGCAGTTCATTGGCCAGAAGGTGCCGCCGGGAGCCGCCGATTTCCAGATATTTCCGAAATATTCAAGTTTCAACAAGGATAATTACGGCCCTTTGCGCATCCCCCGCAAAGGCGATGTGATAGATCTCAATGCCGAAACCTACCAGTTGTACAGTTCACTTGTTGCCGATGAAGGCCATGATGTTTCGCTCATGGGGGTTCAGGTCTATGTTGACGGTGTTCCGGCAAAACAGTATACCGTTCAGGATAACTATTATTTCGCCATGGGAGATAACCGCGACAACAGCCTCGACAGCCGTTACTGGGGTTTTCTGCCGGAACGGGACATTGTGGGTGAGGCCATTATGGTCTACTGGTCGTGGGATCCCGGTATTCCGCTGCTGCTCGATCCGCTTGGCAAAATCTTCTCGGCAAGATGGCAGCGGATTGGCCTGATGGTTCACTGAACCCTTGTTTCCATCTGCCGGATTTTCCTGCAGACGAGCGCGGTTGATTCCTGAAGCTTCCGGCGGCTGAACAGCGTTTTTTCAAGCTCCGGAAAAGCGAGGGCAAGTTTTTTGACGCTTATGTGCCGCCGCAGGTTTTGCGGACACTGTTCTGTCGGGGTCATTTCGACCCGGCTGAGCGTTATGGCGTTCATGCCGAACTCCGGCTCGATCGAGCCGATGGTGAGGGTGTGGGTGTTTCCGCTGGAGCCCTGATACCGCTGCTGAACCTGCTCCCTGAACGTGCCGTTCATCCGGACCGAAGCGACGCTGTAGATGGCGAGGTACCCGAACAGGAAAAGCATGCCCGGCGAGAGAAGCAGCGCTTTTATCCAGGATCGCGGGTTGACGTTATGTTCAGGTGAATGGAGGCTCATGGTCAAGGTTCGGGGTGACGTCGGCACGGAGCATGATGCGCGCCGGTATTACTATTCCATGATACAATTTTTTTCTCTTTATTACAGACAACCCTGTTCGCTCTGTCGATAGCTCCGAAGAACCTTTTTGCAAACCCGTACTCTTTTTATGTCAGTGCAGCCCCGGATTCCCTCGTTTGTTTTTACGCCGCTCATCAGGGAGGTTCACGCCGATACCGAGACCCCTGTTTCAGTCTATCTCAAACTGCAGCGGCCGCATTCATGCCTTCTCGAGTCGGTGGAAGGCGAAGAACGCCTGGCCCGGTTCTCCTATATCGCCATTGATCCGGTCGCCGTGCTCAGAGGCTCCGTAGGCGGAGATGTGACGCTCGAGGTCTTCAACGAACGCTTCAGCAGCCTTAAATCGATTGCCGCCGAGGAGCGCGATCTGCGCAAGGTCATCGACCGCTGTCTGGGTGAGTTCGACACTCTCGAACTGCCGGGTCGCAAGAACGGCTCACCCCGCATGATCACTTCCGGCGTTTTCGGCTATTTCAGCTACGATGCGATGCATCTGGTCGAACGCATACCCAGGCCTCTCCTGCCCGATCCCGCGGGCATGGCCGATATCGTGCTGCTTTTCTGTGATACGCTTGTGGTGTTCGACAACATCATGAGGAAGGTTTTCATCACCACAAACTATCTCGATGGCAGCGACCGGGGCGAGGCCGAAGCGCGCCTCGATGCCATTGCCGAACAGATGCTGCGTCCGCTCAGCCGCGAGGAGGTGGTGCTGAAGCCGGAGCGACCTGCAGAGGTGGTTTCCAACACCACAAGGGATGCGTATCTGGGCAAGGTTGTAAAAGCCAAGGAGTACATCCTGCAGGGCGATATTTTTCAGGTGCAGATTTCCCAGCGCCTGCGTCGCCCGCTCTCCACGCGCCCTTTCGATGTCTACCGGATGCTCAGGACGGTCAATCCGTCTCCGTATCTCTACTATTTCGATCTTCCCGATGCACAGATCGTGGGTTCTTCTCCTGAACTGCTGGTAAAGGTGCAGCGCGACGAGAGCGGGCGGCGCATCGTCGATACCCGGCCCATAGCCGGGACAAGAAAGCGCGGGAGCACCTACGAAGAGGATGCCCGCATCGCCAGGGAGCTGCTTGCCGACGAGAAGGAGTGCGCCGAACACCTCATGCTGATCGATCTGAGCCGCAACGATATCGGCCGTATCGCCAAGGTCGGTACGGTCGAGACCAATGAGATGATGATCATCGAAAAATATTCCCACGTCATGCACATCGTCAGCAATGTGCGCGGCGAACTTCGGGACGATCTGGGAACCATGGACGCCTTCTGGTCGTGCTTTCCGGCAGGTACGCTGACGGGGGCTCCGAAAGTGCGCGCCATGGAGATCATCTACGAACTGGAAGAGGAGAAGCGCGGTATCTACGGCGGTGCGGTTGGTTTTCTGGATTTCAAGGGGAATCTCACCACAGCCATAACGATACGGACCATGGTCGTCAGTGACGGAACCATCTATTTTCAGGCCGCAGGAGGAATCGTGGCCGATTCGAAGCCGGAAAGCGAATATGAAGAGACCATGAGCAAGATGCGGGCCGGACTGACGGCGGTAGAGAACATCGAAGCGTCAGAGGGCATGTATTGATCGGTGTTTTGCAGGAGACGTGTTGTATCGAACGAACAAAACCATACAGGAACCATGAAAAAAAGAGGAAACAGAGTGAAATACCTGCTGCTGCTCCTGCTCGGAATAGCCGTGGGTGGGCTTGTTTTCGCCAACATCGAGTTCAGCTTTTCCGGGCCCGATACCAGTTTCAGGCTGAGCAGCAAGCCGAACTACGCCACGGCGAAAAACAATTTCGAGAATTCCCCGATAGAGACGCTCAGGGATTTCAACGAAGCCTTTGTGCAGATTGCCGAATCGGCAACGCCCTCGGTGGTGACCATTTTTACCGAAAAGACCGTGAACCGCAGGGTTATCAGCCCGTTCGAGTTTTTCGGACGCACTCCCTTCGATGATTTCTTTGGCACGCCGAAAAGCGGCGGTCAGAACTCTCGCAGGGAGGTACAGCGCGGGCTCGGTTCGGGCGTGATCGTCACTTCCGACGGCTATATCCTTACCAGCAATCACGTGATCGACAATGCCGACGCCATCTATATCCGCACTTTCGACAACCGGAAGATCGTGGCTAAAGTCATCGGCGCCGACCCCAAAACCGATCTGGCCGTCATCAAGGTGAGCGACAAGGGGCTTAAGCCAATCCTGATCGGCGACAGCGACAGGCTCAGAGTGGGGGAGTGGGTGATCGCCATCGGCAGCCCGCTGGGCGAGAGCCTCGCCCGAACCGTAACCCAGGGAATCGTGAGTGCTATCGGACGTTCCAATGTAGGCCTTGCGGACTACGAAGACTTCATCCAGACTGATGCTGCCATCAACCCCGGCAACTCCGGCGGCCCCCTGGTGAACATCAACGGCGAGCTGGTGGGCATCAATACGGCGATCGCCAGCCGTACCGGCGGATTCGAAGGCATCGGGTTCGCGGTTCCCTCGAATATGGCCCAGAAGGTCCTCACCTCGCTCATCACCAAAGGCAAGGTTACTCGCGGTTACCTCGGCGTCAGCATTCAGGACATCGATGAGAACATCGCCAGGGGCATGCAGCTCAAGAGCACACAGGGCGTGCTGGTCGGCACCGTCGTGTCGGGCAGTCCGGCGGCCAGGGCGGGTATCCGTACCGGCGACGTGATTCTCGACTTCAACGACCGGAAGGCATTGTCGAGTGTCGAGCTTCGCAACGCCATTGCCGGTCTCTCTCCGGGTTCCATGGCCAAAATCAGGATTCTTCGCGACGGCGAAGTGCGTTTGTTCAACGTCCGTCTGGAGGAGCAGCCCTCCGGTGATGCCGCTTCGCTGCCTGTACAGCAGCAGCAACAGCCGGCTTCCGAAGCGTTCGGGATCCGTGCACAGGAGCTGACTCCGCAGCTTGCCCGGCAGTTCAAGCTGCAGGAGGGAGTTACAGGCAAGGTGGTCGTCACCGCCGTTGACCAGTCGAGCAGCGCATTCAGTGCCGGCCTGCGTGCCGGGGATGTGATCGTATCGTTCAACAAACAGCCGCTGACCTCTTACGCGCAGTATGCCGGACTTCTGCGAAAAGTCAAAAGGGGAGACCTCGTTTTTCTGCTCGTGGACCGTCGGGGCAGCAAGGTGTATTTTGCCTTCAATGTGTAAAAGTTTCTTGCCCTGAAGCGTTTAGTGTTGTACATTGCAAGGGAGTAAAGTCAGCCGCAGAGGCAGCTGACTTTACTCTTTTTTGTTGCCATCTGACCTTCCTGCTCCTCCTGAAAACAGCTTCATGGTGATCTGCAGGAAATGGGCTTCTAACCGATCTGTTTATCGCTAACCATTAAGAGCACAAAACATGAGTGACAGAATTTACCTGACCAGAGATGGATACAACCGGCTCAAGGATGAGCTGCATGTGTTGGTTCATCAAACCAGAAAGGAGGTTCTGGAGAAAATCGCTGAAGCCCGTTCTCATGGCGATCTGAGCGAAAACGCGGAGTACGATGCGGCAAGGGAGGAACAGTCGCAGACTGAAGCCCGCATAGCAGATCTCGAAAACAAGCTTTCGACGGCAACCATACTCGATCCCAAGCAGATCAAGACAGACAAGGTGTACATTCTCACCTCGGTGAAGCTGAAAAACCTGCAGGACGAGAAAGAAACGGTTGAATACACGCTTGTCTCGTCCGAAGAGGCCGATTCCGATCTCGGAAAAATATCGGTGCGCTCTCCGGTCGGGCGTTCGCTTATCGGCAAATCCGTGGGCGATAAAGTGCACATCACCGTTCCCAAAGGCGAGCTGCACTACGAGATCCTCGACATTTTCGTGAAGTAAGCCCGTTCAGGCATTCACTTCCTGATATCCGCCAAAAGACATTGCCCTGCACTCCCGATCCGGAGTGCAGGGCTTTTTGCTTGATGACAACAAAACCGGAAGCCAATCAGCATGCCTCTGATGCAGCGCAAAGTTATACTGTCGGAAAAGAGTGATGCCTATCTATCGTGTTCCCGGCAAGCCGAATTTAATGGCTCGGGAAAAACCGGGCTTTTGTTATATTCAGGAGCTTGTTCAACCAACCATCGCTTACTTATGGGTAAACGTCAAATCATCTACCGTCCGGCTCAGATCGGAGGAAACCAGGCTCTTATGAACCGGGAAATCAATCTTGTCACCAAAGAACAGCGCGTCTGGCACGGGGTGGTAACCTCCGTCGGCAGCAGCGAGATCGAACTGAAAGACGCCCGTAAAGGCAAACACACCTTCAGCCTTGAACAGATCGACAAGATCTACGGCGAGGTAAAAACAGATTATTAACATATGAAGCGCACAAACATCGTTGCCGGCAACTGGAAAATGAACCTCACCATTGCCGAGTCCGTGGAGCTTGCGTCTGCGGTTATCGCAGAGCTGGGAAGCGGCTTTTCAGGCTGCGAGGCAGGTCTCGCCCCAACCTATCCGGCTCTTTTCGAGATCGGAAAACTGCTTGCAGGAGGCCCGCTTTTTCTTGCAGCCCAGAACTGTCATTACGAGAACGACGGTGCGTTCACCGGCGAGGTATCGGCAAGGATGATTCTCGGCGCAGGCTGCAGCTACGTCATTATCGGCCATTCCGAGCGCCGTCAGCTTTTCGGCGAGACCGATGAGGTCGTCAACCGCAAGGTTTCGAAAGCGCTTCAGGAAGGGCTCAGGGTCATTCTCTGCGTGGGCGAAACGCTCGAAGAGCGCGAAAGCGGCATTACCGGAGATGTGGTGACCCGTCAGGTCAGGGCCGGTCTTGCAGGCATTGCGGGCATAGAGGATCTGGTGATCGCCTATGAACCGGTATGGGCTATCGGCACCGGAAAAACCGCAACTTCCGATCAGGCGCAGGAAGTCCACGCACTTATCCGCAGGACGGTCAGCGACCTTTACGGAGCGGAAGCCGCAGACGGACTGCGCATTCAGTACGGAGGCAGCGTGAAGCCTTCGAACGCAGCCGAGCTGTTTGCCATGCCGGACATCGACGGCGGCCTTATCGGCGGAGCGAGCCTGAATGCGGCGGACTTTGCGGCCATAATCAAAGCGGCCTCTTGACGACAACGCTTTTTCATCACCGAATGGTGAAGAACAGGTAAACAGAAAAGGTGCTCCGCAAGGGCACCTTTTCGTGTTTGGACAGACTTTTTTATGGATGTCGGCGACATCATGGCCCGTGTTTCCGGAAGACAGGGCAATTTCCGTTTTTCATTTTCCCTGCGAGCGTTTCATCGAGCAGAAATCCGGACCGCACATGGTGCAGAAATCCTGGTTTTCGACGCTCTGTCCGCTTGCCGCCATGCTTTCGGCGTGCAGCTCCCTTGCCTTTACCGGGTCGAGCGACAGGTTGAACTGGTCTTCCCAGGCGAAGGCATACCGGGCGCGGCTCATCAGTTCGTCCTGCAGCCATGCCGTGGGGTTTCCCTTTGCGATGTCGGCGGCATGCGCGGCTACCTTGTGCACCACAACCCCTTCGCGAACATCGTTGCGATCCGGCAGGCCGAGGTGCTCTTTCGGAGTTACGTAGCAGAGCATGGAACAGCCGTATGCGGCAATCAGTGTGCCGCCGATTGCCGAGTTCACGTGGTCGTAACCGGCCGCGATGTCGGTGGTGAGCGGTCCAAGCGTGTAGAACGGGGCTCCGTGGCACAGTTCGATCTGCTTCCGCATGTTTTCTTCCACGAGATTGAGGGGGACATGCCCCGGCCCTTCTATCATCACCTGCACGTCGTGCTCCCATGCAAGGAGGGTGAGTTCTCCGAGCACTTTCAGTTCGCCGAACTGCGCTTCGTCGTTGGCGTCGGCGATACAGCCGGGCCTGAGGGCGTCGCCGAGCGATACCGCTATGTCGTAGCTCTTCAGTATCCGGCAGATTTCGTCGAAATGGGTGTACAGGAAGTTCTCCCTTTCGTTCGCCTTGCACCATCGGGCCATGATGGCTCCGCCGCGCGATACGATGCCGGTCATGCGCCGGTCTGCGGCGGGCAGGTGCTCCCGGAGGATGCCTGCATGGATGGTGAAGTAGTCCACGCCCTGCTCGGCCTGTTCGATGAGCGTATCGCGGTACAGCTCCCAGGTGAGGTTTTCGGCGACCCCTCCTGCTTTTTCCAGCGCCTGGTACATCGGCACGGTGCCGATGGGAACCGGTGAGTTGCGCAGAATCCACTCCCTGGTCTGGTGGATGTTGCTTCCTGTGCTGAGGTCCATGACGGTATCCGCTCCCCAGCGGCAGGCCCAGACGGCTTTTTCGACCTCCTCCCCGATGGAGGAGCCCATGGCGGAGTTTCCGATGTTGGCGTTGATTTTTACCCTGAAATTTTGTCCGATGATCATCGGCTCAAGTTCGGGGTGATTGATGTTGGCCGGAATGATTGCCCTTCCTGCGGCAATTTCCTGCCTCACGAACTCCGGGGTGAAGGGTTCGAAGGTTTTTCCGCCTATCGAGAATGCGGCGATCCACTCTTCGAGCCGCTGGTTCTCGCGGATCGACACATACTCCATTTCAGGCGTTACGACACCCTTCCGAGCGTAAGCGAGCTGGGTGAGGGAGCACCCTTCCTTTGCGCGGAGTGGAACTCTCTCGGCTGATGTTTCGTTGCCACGGTCGGTCGCAGGTTCCGTGTTCCCGGAATTGAAGTTCCATCTGTCGCGAACCGGGTCCAGCCCCTTTTCGGGGTCTGACGTTTTTGCCGGATCGGAATAGGGCCCGCTGGTGTCGTAGAGCGTGATGGAGGAAAAGGCCATTCCCCTGCAGGTGTAGGTGTTCGTGAGCCTGAGGGTTCTCATGCCGACTTCTATGGGGTGGATGCACCCCTTTGTATAGGTTTTTTCCGAAGCGTTGCCGTACATGCGGTGCTCCGGGCAGTGGATGTTTTCCGAAGAGGTGTTCATGGCTGTGGGTTACACGTAGAAAAAGAGAGTCATGCCGCCCGGAAGGGAAAGAGAAGCGTCTGAAGGAAGAAAAGCTGCTCCATCTTTTCTTGCGGCAGCATTACCTGCATCAAGTTACAAGGGTTTGATCTCAGCCGCTACCCGGTTTTGTTTATAGCGCATGTTCCGGGACAGGCAGCACCCCCAAGATGACGGATAACTCATGCAAAGCCGCCTTGCGGCGAAGAGCGGAGTTTTCCGATACAGGTAGCAGGATAAAGAAAAACCCCATGATTTACAAGGATCGCTCCGTCGAGGTTGCTTGTGCGGCAAGGGGATTTATGTAAATTAAGGGCTTCACGACGGCTATCCGGCAGCAACTGTTATTACCGATTACTTCTATGAAGACCTTGAATCTGATCCGCCTCTCGCTTTTCCAGATGGGTTTCGGCATCATGCTCGGCTTTCTGCACGATACCCTCAACCGGGTGATGACCACGGATCTGGGGATCTCTTCGACCATCGTTTTCGGTCTCATCAGCCTCAAGGAGCTGCTTGCCATTTTCGGAGTGAAGGTGTGGGCCGGAAACATGTCGGACCGTTCGCATATCTTCGGCCTCAAGCGCACGCCCTATATTCTTCTTGGTTTGTTGTGTTGCGTGTTCTCCTTCGTTTTCGCGCCGGCGGCCGCCTATGAGGTGAATATTGCCGGCAAAACCTTTTCCGATCTGTTCGTTGCGGTCGTGACCGATATCGGGCTGCTGAAGCTGGCAATTATCTTTCTTGTTTTCGGTTTCGGCCTTCAGGTGGCAACCACCGCCTATTATGCCCTTCTTGCCGATACGGTGGGGGAGGAGCATATCGGCAAGGTTACCGGAGCGAGCTGGACGCTGATGGTGCTTACCACCATCGTCTCCACCCGCATTGTTGGTTCCTATCTCGATGTTTTCACTCCCGAGCGTCTCATTGCCGTTGCCGAGGTGGGCGGTTCTATCGCCCTCTGCATCGGCCTGTTTGCGGTTCTGGGCGTCGAGAAGCGCAACGCCGAAGTCAGGGCGGGCAAGAGCAAGCACTCCATCAGCTTTTCCCAGTCGATACGCCTGCTTACCTCTTCGCCCCGAACCCTGCAGTTCGCTTTCTACATTTTCATCTCCATTTTTGCGCTCTTCGCCAACGAGATCGTCATGGACCCGTTCGGTGGCGATGTGTTCGGTATGCCGGTAGGTACGACAACAAAGCTTTTCAGGCCGACCATGGGCGGCACCCAGCTTGTTTTCATGCTGCTGGTGGGTTTTCTGCTCAACAGGATCGGCCAGAAACGCGGTGCGCATATCGGTAATTTTTTCGGCATTATCGGCTTCGGCATGCTGATTGCAGCAGGCTTCATGCGCGATGAACAGTTTCTTCGCCTGGCGCTTGTCGTAACCGGCATCGGTCTTGGCGCGGCCAGTGTTTCAAATATTTCCATGATGATGACCATGACTGCCGGCAGGAGCGGTATCTATATCGGTCTGTGGGGAACCGCCCAGAGTCTTGCGATCTTTCTCGGCCATTTCGGGGCGGGCATCATCCGCGATGTGGTCTACCATCTTTCGGGAACCTATGTTTGGGCCTACGCGGCGATATTTATGATGGAAATCATCGCTTTCACGGTTTCCAGCCTTGTGCTGCCGCATATTTCCAAAGAGGCGTTCGAGGCCGAGAGCGAAGCGAAAATCGCAGAGATGCAGATTGCAGGGGAGGCCTGAACGCCATGCCGCTCGACGGAAAAAAAGATCCTGCGGCCCTGAAACATGTGTTCGGGCCGGTATCGTCCAGGCGGCTCGGACAGTCGCTCGGCGTCGACCTGCTGCCCATGAAGAGCTGCACCTGGAACTGCGTTTACTGCCAGCTTGGCCGGACAAAACGCTATGCCACCGAGCGGTGCGAGTTTTTTCCTCCAGATGAGATTCTTGCTGAAATCCAGGAGGCCCTGCATCGTGGCGGGCATATAGACTGGATAACCTTCGTGGGATCGGGTGAAACCCTGCTTTACAAGGGTATCGGGCATCTGATCGAATCGGTGAAAAAGATGACGGATGTTCCCGTTGCGGTGATCACCAACGGGTCGCTTTTTCATCTCGCAGAGGTTCGTTGCGAGCTTATGCAGGCCGATGCGGTTCTGCCCTCCCTGAATGCCGGTTCGGAGGAGCTCTATGAAAAAATCGATCGTCCCGCTCCGGGATTTTCCTTCCGGCAGCACCTCGACGGCCTGGTGCAGTTCCGCAGAGAGTACAGGGGAATGCTCTGGGTCGAGGTCATGCTGCTCGGCGGACTCAACGACTCCGATGAAGCCCTGTATGAACTTGCCGGAGCCCTGAAGCAGGTCGCTCCCGATATGGTGCATCTCGTTCTTCCGACACGTCCCGCGCCGGAACAGCAGGTTGCCCTTCCCGGAGACGATCGCATCGAGCGTGCCTTCAGCATCCTTTCGACGGCGGCACCTGTCATGCATCCGGTAAAAGGCAGCATGGATCTCGGCAGTGCATCCGATCTTCTCGAAGCCGTCATGGCCATCGTTTCCCGCCATCCGGTTCAGGAGAGGGAGCTTTCATCCGCTTTGCTTGCCCGTTTTTCCGGCGACCAGGCGGAGGTCGAGCGAACCATGAAGGATCTTTTCGACACAGGCAGGTTCGCTACCCTCGAGCAGGCCGGAGAGATTTTCTGGATCCCCGGCTGATTCTGCTCCGTCTGCCGCCAGGCGGTTGTCGCTTCGAACTGTTTTGAAAAACCGGTTTTTATCGGTATAATCAGGTTATAAATATCGTAACCCTTCAGTAGTACCCTCCCCCTGTTATGGCAGATTTTTTTCATCGTGACCTGCTGGTCGTTTCGGCATGGTGCCTGTGTTCCGGATGTTTTCTTCTCGTCGTGTTTTTCAGAAGCAGAAAGGACAGGATCGATTGATTTCCGTTTGCGGGAAATCATGTGGCAGTTATCTCCGTGAAGTAACAATCTTTTTCGAAAACGCCTTTATTTTTCGCCGGTTATTTGCTATAATTACGTTTACGCTCCTTTAACCCCTCCCCGAGGCGCTAATCGCTATGATCGATGTTTTCGCTCATGATCTTTTACTGTTGTCCGGCTGGTATCTGCTTGTAGGCGGGATTTTCAGTACACAATTTTTCAGGAACCGAAAAAAAAAGCGGCTCTGATATTTTCCCTCTGTACCGGCTGTCCGGTTCAGTCCTTGCCGTCGTAATCCGCCCAGTTATTCGGCGTTTCATACCAGCGGACCTCCCTGAGCGAAACGCCTTCGGGAAGATGGTTCCTTATCTGTTTGTAGGCCCATTTTGCCAGGCATTCGGCGGTAGGCGGTTCATCGGTAACCAGCACGCGCGAGTTCCGCTTCATGACGAAATCCAGGTCCTCCGGGTCATCCTTCCATACCGCGAAGCCGTGATCGAGCACGTCGTGGATATGTCTCACCATGATCTCTTTCAGGAACTTGAAATCCATGACCATGCCCTCCTCCCCGTCGCCCTTCCTCTCTATAAGCGCACCTTCGACGGTGGCGACAACTACACCGCGATGACCGTGCAGCTGGTTGCAGAACGAAAAGCTGTTGGGCAGCGTGTGGCCGTAATCGATCTCTATTTTTCGTGAAATGCGCATTGTGGCGGAGTGTTCTCTTGAAAATTTCTGTTTTGCATGCAAAGTGTAATAAAAAAATCTTGTTTGATAATACAATCGGCATAATCTTGTGGGGAAATTCCGAGGGTTTTGTTTTTCTTTGCCACCGGAAAATATAATATGCAGAAAGAGGTCGCCCTGAAAAGGGGCTTCTTCGTCTCAGGATTTGTCATGCATGTCGAATTGCACCAGCAGGGTATGAAGAGTATTACGGCTAAAGTCAGTCGGCATGAAAGTGCCGCAGTTCCAGGATTGTTCTATACGGTCAGGGTCAGTTCCCGGGCGCTTCATCCCCGCCTGAAAATGGTTCCCCATGAAGGGCTCGTGGTGGTGGTGCCGCAACGTTACGATATACGTCACGTCGATACGCTTGTCGTTCGCCACTGCGACTGGATAGGAAACGCCATGGCAAGAATCGATAGTGTTCATGCCTCTATGGACCCATCTTCTTCGGCATTGCTCCCTGAAACCGTTGCTTTTCAGTGTACTGAGGATCGCTGGAGGGTGGTGTACCGTAAACAGGAGGGTGCCGTGCGGGTTAAGGTTGTCGAATCGCCGGATGGGGAGCTTGTGCTTCGGGGCCGAATCGAAAATGCGGAGCTTTGCAGGTCGGCTCTCCGGCTATGGCTTAACAGGAGGGCCGGAAGCGACCTTGTGCCTCTGCTCCAGGATCTTGCCGTAAAGCACCGGTTCAGTTTTGAAAAGACTGCCGTTCGCCTGCAGAAATCCCGGTGGGGGAGCTGTACCTCGAGAGGCACCATATCGCTCAATTCCAAACTGCTTTTTCTGCCCCGGCCCCTTGCCGAATCGGTGATGCTGCACGAGCTGTGCCATACCGTTCATATGAACCACTCAGTGGCGTTCAAGGAGCTGCTCACCCTCAGCGATCCCTCCTGGAGAGAGCACGACCGCGAGCTGAAAACGGCATGGAAGTACGTACCGCGCTGGGTCGAAGCCTGATGGCGGCTGAAAAAGCGTTTTCCCTTTACGCATCATAACTTTCCGGATTCGCTTCCAATCCTTTTCAAGTAATAATAAAAAGCCTTATATTACGCTATTAACCCTATCCCCGGTTTTCCGTAACGTTGTAACTATGCCCGAACCTCCCCCCGTTGTTCAGTCCATCGTTTCGGTCAATAATGGTCTGCCACTCGGCCGCAGCCGAACGGCAAAGGTGAATTTTCGACTTTAAAGGACACCCGTGCGCCGGTTTCCGGGGCCTTGTCATTTCATTTGTCAGGCTTTATTTCGATAGTACCCCAATTACTCAGGAAATAAGTTGTTGCATGAACATTGTTGATCTTCTCCGCTCATCTTCCCGACAGGGGACACAGGTTTCACGATTCAATATCATTGCTGCGGCAATCATAGGCGCTTCCGGCCATTTCATGCTGTTTTTCGTCTATAAGTACCTACTGCATAACGATTGGGAGAACCTTCCGGTAAGGCTTGTCGGGGTTGCGCTCTGTATCGGAGTGCTTTTCAGGCTTAAAAACCCGGAGTTCCTGGGAAAGTATTTTGTCTTCTACTGGCACCTCATGCTCATTTACGTACTCCCGTTTATTATTACGCTCTTCCTTCTCAAGAATAATTTTCAGGATCCCTGGCTGAACTGGGAGATTTTCATGATTTTCGTCCTGATGTCCTTCGTGCCGAACTTCGTGATGTTCCTGTTCGATCTGATTGTTGGCGTGGCCATGGCTTTTGTGGCTTTTCTCCTGCTTCCTCCTCCTGTCGAACTCGCCGTCCAGTTCAATGTTTTCCAGTATGGCATCGTTGCTGTTTTTTCGATTTTTGCCGGTTACATGTTCAGCCTGAGCAACATAAAAGGCATTGTCGCCCAGGAAAAAAACACGGCCCTGCAGATGCTTGCCGCCAGTATTGCGCACGAGATGCGCAATCCGCTCGGACAGGTGAAGTTCAGTTTCGAGAAGATCCTGCATGAGCTTCCTGTCGAACATCAGCAGAAAATCGCTGAATATATCTCTTCCGAGGGTCTTGACCGGGTCTATCAAAGCGTTGCACAGGGGAAGATGGCCGTTACCCGAGGAGTACAGATTATCGATATGCTTCTTAACGAGGTTAAGAACAAATCGATAGATAAAACGGCCTTCACCTATTGTTCCTGCGTAGCCGTTACCCGAAAAGCCCTTGATGAATACGGTTATGAATCCGACAGGGATCGCCGGAAACTTACATTCGAATATGACGAGGACTTTTTCATAAAGGTCGATGAAACCTTGTATGTTTTTGTGCTTTTCAATCTCATCATCAATGCCTTTTACTTCATCAAGACGAAGCCTGACGCCCGTATTACCATCCGTATACGAAGCGATGGCGACCGGAACCGGGTTTACGTGCGAGATACTGGGCCGGGTATTCCTCCGGAAAATTTGAGCCGGCTTTTCGAGCCGTTCTTTACATCGGGCAAGAACGGAGGTACCGGTCTCGGGCTTGCCTATTGCAAACGGGTGATGCGCTCTTTCGAGGGAGATATCGTCTGCGATTCGCTGAAGGGCAGCTATACGGAGTTCATGCTTTCGTTTCCCGCCGTCAGCGAAAAGGAACTTGCCGTTTACAGGAAAAAGACCATCGCAGATCATGCCGAGGTTTTCCGCGATAAACGCATTCTCCTGGCAGACGACGAAGCGGAGGGCAGGGAAATGGCGATGGGTTATCTTAAGCATTTTCCGATCAATATCGATGAAGCTGCAAACGGGAGGGAGGCTTTGGAGATGATCAGGCTGAACCGTTACGATGTGCTGCTGATGAACCTGAACATGCCTGTTATGAATGGCTTCGAGGCTGCCGAGGCCATCAGGGCCGGAAAGGCGGGCGACTCGGCCCTGAATATTCCCATTATCGGCTATACGGCGACTCCCTCCTACATAGCAAGCGCTAAAACCGAGAAGGTCGGTATGCAGGGGCTGATTGCAAAGCCTGTCCGTGAATTCGAACTGATCAGGAGTATCGGATCTGCTTTGAAGAACAGGCCCGTCAACGGCAGCGCCTCTTTTTCGGGTCTTACGGTCATGCTTGTCGATGACGCCCACGTCATGAGGCTTTCAATCCGCTGGATGCTGGAAAAACTGCAGATCAATATTATCGAGGCCGTCAACGGAGAGGGGGCACTCGAACATCTGAAGTACAACAGTTATGCCTGTGACCTTATTCTTATGGATATTCAGATGCCGGGACTTGACGGCCTTGAAACAACCCGGCAGATACGCAATGATCATACGATCTGCGGCCGGGATATTCCTATCATAGGGCTCAGCGGGGAGTCGGACGAAAAGGAAATAGCAAGGGCGCTCGACGCAGGAATGAACGATTATCTTCTCAAGCCGGTCGATCACCAGGTTCTGGTCAACAAGATAGGGCAGTGGGCTAATGCGGAGTTATTGCAATAAACACAATCCATTATCCCGGAAAAGGCTTTTCAGGTTTTCCGGAATTGAAAAAAGGAGTTTTTTGTGGAGTTCATAAAAAAGCTGGTGGAAAAAAAAGGTCCTGAAGCGTCGGATTACGATGCCCTCCATCTTGAAATAGAGCGGATCGGAAGTATGCTGGATCAGCCATCTCCGGCAATCCTTTACGGCGACCTGCTCGATATCATCTCCCCGGTGCTTTCCGTCGAAACCATGCAGGGTTTCGCGTTTCACAAGCCTCACGGTTATTCGGGTGATTATGAGATCATAGATAAAATCTACAGGAACTGGAAATCGACACAAGAGGATCTGAGGCGATGGGATGAATTCTTTCATGCCCAGCAGGCTCCCATAGCTGTCAGAAACCGGAAGAGGTTTTTTCTCGACACTCTCGAATCCTGCAAGGATGACGGTGACGAGCTTCGGGTGCTGAACGTCGGGAGCGGTCCCGGAAGAGATATGCTGGAGTTTTTCCAGAAATATCCCGATACGGATATCTCTTTCGATTGTGTGGATTACGACAAGGAGTCCATTGCCTACGCGTCGGAATTATGTTCGACCTATCTCGACAGAATCAGGTTTTTTCATAAAAACGTGTTCAGGTTCACGCCCGACCGGAAGTACGACATCATCTGGTCGGCTGGTCTTTTTGATTATCTGGATGACAGGAAATTCGTCTATCTGCTCGTAAAATTGCGGGCATATCTTGCGACCGGAGGGCGGCTCATAATCGGCAATTTCTCGAACCGGAATCCGACGAGAAAGTATATGGAGCTGTTCGGCAAATGGTTCCTCTATCACCGGAGCGAGCAGGAACTTGCAGCTTTAGCAAAAGCCGCCGGAGTTCCAGAAGAGCAGGTTACGGTCTACTGCGAGCCTTTGGGGGTGAATCTCTTTCTGCATCTCGGCCATGCCTGACAGCTGCTTTGCGAGCTGCGTGGTGCCGGTGTCGCTTTTTTTTGCACTCCCCTCAGCGGTATCGTTTTTTTGCCATCAGGTCGAGGCCTGAAAAAAAAACCGCCAGCAGGAACACGATTATTCCCCCTGCAAGCGAAAGCATCGATGCCGCCAGAGCGGCGGACGTGTTGTGTCGAGCCCATACGAACGCGACGGCAACGCACCAGGAGATGACTGAAAAGAATACAGTGAGAGGCCTGAACGGACGGATAACGGATGGTATCGCCGCCGCGGCGAAGGCTGCCCCCAGAAGAAGCCACCAGGTGATGTCGAGAAAAAAGCTGTTGTTCACGATTTCATGTTCGGGAGTTGCTGTCTTGTTTCGAAAATAGGCATCCCTGCCGGAAAAAGCGCCATAAGGAGCCGTTTTTTTCGCTCCGGGGGTTCCGTGCCGGTGATCGGGGCTGTTTGGCGTGAACCGTTTGGTGCACGTGACGGTTATTGAAAAAAAACTGCTTGACTATGCATATCGGGGTTCCCAGAGAGATAAAAAAGCTCGAAACGAGGGTTGCCTGTACTCCTTCGGCAGTGCGGCATCTGGTCAGCGGCGGGCACCGGGTCATGGTGCAGTGCGGAGCAGGTCTCGACAGCGGCTTCAGTGACGACAAGTACCGCAGGGCTGGCGCCGTGATGACGGAAAGCAGCGAAGAGGTCTGGCAGAGCGAACTGGTCGTGAAAGTGAAGGAACCGCTGGAAGAGGAGTTCCGCCATTTCAGGAGCGACCTTATTCTTTTCACGTTTCTGCATCTTGCCGGAAATCCATCCCTTTTGCAGGCGCTGCTCGATTCCGGTGTGACGGCAATCGCCTATGAAACGGTTCAGGATAACGGGAGATTGCCGCTTCTTGCTCCTATGAGTGAAATTGCCGGCAAAATGAGTGTGCTGATGGGCGGTTATTATCTGGCTCACCAGCACGGAGGAGAGGGCATTCTGCTTGGAGGGGTTCCCGGGGTGCTGCCGGCAAAGGTCTCCGTTCTCGGAGGTGGGTCTGCAGGAATGCAGGCTGCCAGAGCGGCTGCATCATGCGGAGCTGATGTGACGGTACTCGAACTCGACCAGGAGCGCATGCGCTTTCTGGAAGCCGCCCTGCCGCCCCAGGTGCATACGCTTTATTCCACCGAGCAGCATATCGACGAGCAGCTTTCTTCGGTAGACCTGCTGATCGGAGCGGTGCTCGTTCCCGGCGCCGCTGCCGCGAAGCTCGTGACGCGCAGCATGCTCCGGTCGGTTAAAAAGGGGGCGGTTTTCGTGGATATCGCCATCGATCAGGGAGGGTGTTTCGAGACCTCCAGAGCCACGACACACGATGCTCCGGTGTTTATCGAAGAGGGCGTCATCCATTACTGCGTCAGCAACATGCCCGCGGCATATCCCCGAACCTCCACGGAGGCGCTTTCAGGCGCGACGCTTTCCTGCATCCGGAGGATTGCCGATCTTGGTTTTGAAAGTGCCATGGTGATGATGCCGGGGCTTGCCGGAGGGTTGAATATCTGGAAAGGCACCGTCACCCATCGCACGCTTGCCGATTCCCTCGGCCTCTCTTTTACCGAGAACCCTTTCCTGTGAAATTCCCCCTCAGGGTATCAGCAGCTTGAATCCGGTAAGAGGATCAGGCTGCCGGGACGCAGTGTTCTCAAGAAGCTCGGTCATGACTACCTCCATGACATGCCAGACACGAACGCCATTCCGGATGCATCCTGTAACGGTGTTTTCCTCGCGTCCGCAAGCCATGTGCAGATGCAGAACGGGGGATCCTTCGTCATCAGGGAAGATGGTTCCTGTTCCGGTGATCTCGTGTGCATCGTAGAGTTCGTGCGTCATCGGCATGACCGGAAGTCCCCGGCTCTCTTCAGGTCCCACGACAAGGCGGCTTCCCTTGTCTGCGCCGCCGATGATGATGAGCTGCGCCCGTTCGACAGCATGATCGCGTGCGAATTTTTCAAGCTGTTCATGCACCGTTTCACCGTCTTCAAGACGGATGACGAAGATTCGTCCGTGGCGAGCTTCAGAGTATTTTATGGGGTTTTCGGTTCGTTGTTCCTGCGGTTTTTTCTATTGCCTCGTTCCTTTTTCATCGGGGTTCAGCCGGTAGATTCCCCAGTTGAGATATGCGGCGAAAAGCCCCCAGCCAAGGTAGGGGATGAGTAGTGCTCCCGCAAGGGTATTGACCTGAAAGAACAATGTCATCACCACAATGAGCGTCAGGTCGATAACGAGAATATCGAGCAGTGCGGCAAGGATTTTTTTCCGGCCAAAAAAGAGTCCTGTCCAGCTGAAACTTGCCGCGAAGTGGATCAGCAGGAAAAACGTGACCGGAATGAGATTGCTTTTTTCGGGTGAAAGGAAATAGACGATCAATGCTGAAAAAATAAGAATGTAAAGCAGGCTCCAGACCGGCCCGAATACGTTTTTCGGCGGTGTGAAGGGGGGCTTTTTCAGATTGTCGTACCAGGTAGCCATAAGCGGGAAACTGCTTCAGAAAGATGGCCCGTCCAGTTGAACGGATTCCGTTGCCATTCTTCATTACAAGAGTTTCCCGTTCGAAATGGTTCCTTGCCCGGCAGAACTTTTTTTGTTTCTGCCGGGCCAAGCGAACGGGGGTTCTTACATGTCGAAAAACCGGATCTGCAGGTTTTCGTCGGGCTGTTCGCTGAGGCTGTATCGCCCCTTCTTGGATACGGAGAGCCCTTTTTTGTCTGCAGCCGGAATGAGACTCGCTTCGATGCTGTCGGCATTTTTTTTCGGGCAGTCGCTGTTGAAGAAAAGATGCATGACCGACCCGGTTTCGCCGAACTGCAGAAGAAAATCGCTGTGGTTTACGAAAACGAGATCTTCGTATGCATAGGTGACCTCATGGCCGAGCTCTTCGAGCAGCTGCATGACGGTTCCGAGAGGACGTAATGATGTTTCCATAGGTTCAATGGTTCTGGTTTGTGCATGAAAAATAGGCAGGATTCGGGCAGTTTTCCATATCGGTCATTCGTAACGATTCAACCACCTTCTCGGCTCCGGGGAGTGGCGAGAGGTTGATCAGGTTTCTGAGCAGCGCCATGTTGAATCCCTGAATACAGCGACCTCCGATTTTCATGAGAGGGCGTTTGATGAGTATCGGATTGCTTATCATGGCCTCAAGTGCTTCGTCCCTGCTGTAGGCTTGAGGATCGGTTTCGCCGGATTTTACCGATGGCGCGGCCGGGTTGAAACATTCGGCAACCGGTTTTTCCCCGAAAAAGCACCCGAGTTCCTCTTTTGTCCATGGATATTCGAGTAAATTCACAGTTTCGACTTCATGTCCCGAAAGCTGAAGCATGGCTCTCTGCCGCTTGTTGTTGCGGCATCCGGGTTTCTCGAAAAAGAGAATGGTGTTCATGTTTTTTCAGGTTACGGAGGTTTATTCACTTCTATAGTAAGGCAAATATTTTATATTTTATAAATAATGAAGATCATTTAATGAATAAACCGAATAAAATAATGTAAAGTTCCGGTTTTGTAACAATCAAAAAAAGGAGAACAGTATGGCAGAGAGCAATATGCAGGCATGGGAAAAGGTTCTTGAGTATGCGTCGGTGCCGCTGCACGGAACCATGTCGCGCAAAATCCGCAAAGGGGTCAAACTGCAGATTAACGAGGGGCAAATCTATGAGAATGCCGTTCTTTTCATCAGCGATCTGTTTCTTCGTGTAACCGAAGAGGGTGCGGACGGGCTGGCGGTCAATACCTACTACGACATGAAGGCGGTTGCAAGCATCAGGACATACAGCAGCAAGGATTGAAGAGGTAAGCGGTGGGCTGTAAGCGGCGAGTGGCGGGCAGTGCGCAGTGGGCAGGAAATCGGTCTCCAGGCGCTCCCGCCCACTGCCTGCACCGCAGAAATATCCTTTTTCCGCCGCTTACGTTCTTTCGGGGTTTTCCCGCTGTACCGACGGAATGAAGTTCTTTCCTTTGCCTATTTTCGGCAGGCCGAGCAGTTCTCTTGCGCGGTCGAGGGCGTCGTCGATATGTCCGAAAACATTATTTTCCCCGATTTCATCGTAAATGCCGTACTGCTGCATGGCAAAAAGCGGCTGGGCATGCACTCCTGAAAGAATCAGATGTGTTGCTGTCTTTTTTGAATCGGCGTGCAGTTCCCTGAGCATGTTGAGGCCGGTTGCGTCGATCGAAAGGACGTTTCTCATGCGGATGATGCGGATCTTCGGCGCTTTTTCCACGATATGCATGGCATCCTTGAACTTCGAAGCCGCACCAAAGAACATCGCTCCGCTTATTTCGAACACTTCGACGCCATCAGGAACGCTTCTCGTTCTGATGGTGTTCGGGTCGTCCTCCTCTTCCCGGTCCTTCAATTCACTGGTAATGATATTGACATTGGCGATACTTGCCATGTGCTGCATAAAGAGAAAAACCGAAAGCAGCATGCCGATTTCAATGGCAACAGTCAGGTCGAAAACAACGGTCAGGCCGAAAGTCGTCAGGAGAACCACGACGTCGCTTTTCGGGCTTTTGAGCAACTGGCGGAATACATGGTGTTCGCTCATGTTCCAGGCGACCACGATGAGGATGGCGGCAAGTGCAGGCATCGGTATGAGCTTCGCCCATTTTCCGAACAGCATCATGATCAGCAGCAGGGTCAGCGCGTGAACCATGCCTGCAACCGGTGTCCGGCCTCCGTTTTTGACGTTGGTTGCCGTGCGCGCGATGGCTCCGGTTACCGGAATGCCCCCGAAAAGCGGGGAGATGATGTTTGCAACACCCTGAGCGACCAGTTCCATGTTCGATTTGTGCCGGCTGCCGATCATACCGTCGGATACGACGGCTGAAAGCAGGGCCTCTATAGCGCCGAGCAGCGCAATGGTGGTGGCCGGCATGATGAGCTGTCTGATGGTGGCAAAATCCAGGACTGGAAGCGACGGCGCCGGAAGGGTGGAAGGAATCTCTCCGAAGCGCGACTCGATGGTTGCAACATCGAGCTTGAAGTAGTGCACCAGAGCGGTTGCCGCAACGATGGCGATGATCGATCCCGGTATCTTTTTGGAAACCTTCGGCCAGAAGAGGATAATAAGGAGCGAGAGCATGCCGACAAGAAAACTTTCCGGATTGATGGTCGAAAGATGGCTTCCGTAGGCAACCCATTTATCGATAAAGCCGGCAGGAACCTTATCGATGGCAAGTCCGAGAAAGTCGCTGATCTGGCTTGAAAGGATGATGACCGCGATGCCGCTGGTGAAGCCTACCACAACCGGATAGGGAATGAACTTGATGAGCGAGCCGAACTGGGCGAACCCCATGAGCATGAGGATGACGCCGGCCATGATGGTCGCGATCATGAGGCCGTTGACGCCGTATTGTTCTACGATGCCGTAAAGAATGACAATGAAGGCCCCTGTCGGACCGCCTATCTGTACCCTGCTGCCGCCGAGAAACGATATGAGAAAGCCTCCGATAACCGCAGTGATGAGGCCCTTTTCCGGCGATACTCCTGATGCGATGGCGAAGGCGATCGCAAGGGGAAGGGCGACAATGCCTACAAGAATGCCTGAGGTGACATCGCGGGAAATCTGCTGCGGGGTCAATTCCGAAAGAACGCTGAAGAGCTTGGGTTTGAACATGGCGAGGCTGAGGTGATGGAAATGAACCGTTGATGTTTTGGTTTTGGAAAGGTTAAATGAGAAATTCTATATAACTGTTTCACCCTTGTCATTCAACCCTTTGGGGGCAGGTGGTGCAGAAAATGTTGTAATTTTTCCAACCAATCCGGCAATCACGAGTGAAAACCCCGCATACGTTCAATACCGTCAGGGACCTTCTCCTTTCGCAGCCGCTGACGGTCGATGTCGAAATCGAGGACGCCTGGTCCGGACCTTTCGCCGTAAAGGGTCTTGAGTTCGAGGGTGTGGCGCTCTACGCAGGGGTTTCGGGTTTTTCCCGGCTCTCCCTCGAACTGGCCCCTTCCGAGGTGCTGATCTATGAGAACATGTTTCTTTCATGGATCCGCAGGCTGCTTGAAAAGGAGCGGTTCTGTATGGTTGAGCGGTTTATTGATCATGCCGTGGTCATGCTTTTTTCGACGGCATTCGGTTCCGAAGATCCTTTTCTCGATGCCCTGCAGGTATCCAGAATACTTGGCGAAAACGACGAGCCGGGTTTCAGACCGGCTATCGGCATTGCCTCGGGAACCGTCGTTGCAGGTTTTACCGGTTCACCGGGAGAGTACATCCCGTCGGTTTACGGAAGGCCCCTGATGCTCGCGGCCGGGTTTGCGGCGATGAAGCCTGCCGGAGATTTTGCGGCAAACATTACCTTTTCCGAGGATGACTGGCGCGGGTGTTCCCTCGACAGGGTTTTTCCGCCGATCGAGTACGACCATCCCGAAAAAGGCAGGGTGCGTCAGCCCCAGGTCTGGAGGCTCGGTGAAACAAGGCTTGTCGATATTCCCGGTACCGGAAAGGTTGCCGTAAGGGATATCGCGAATTTCATCCACTGGATGTCGGACAGTACGGCCGAGAAAAAAGCCAAAGAGTGGTTCAGTCTTATCCGTTCGAAAGGCTATTATAAAAAAAACCGTTAGTTACCCTTCTTTTTGGATTATTTGCGAATCATTATTACTCTTGTTTATATCTTGTTTTCAGCTGGAACCAGCCTGTTTTTACAGCAATCCACCCATTCCACAAACAATCTCGAAGAACAATCATAAACGTGCACAACCATGCCTACAACGAAAGAGAACCTGAAGGAAGCATTTGGCGGTGAGAGCCAGGCAAACCAGAAATACCTTGCTTTCGCCAAGGAGGCCGAGCGGGAAGGTTTTGTCAACGTCGCCAAGCTTTTCAGAACAACCGCGCAGGCCGAGCTGATCCATGCAGAAGGCCATCTTGCCGCTCTCGGAGGCATCGGTTCGACCGCTGAAAACCTGCTGACCGCAATCGGAGGAGAGACCTACGAGCATACCGAGATGTATCCCCCCATGCTTGAACAGGCAATAGCCGAAGATCACCCGGCAAAGCGCATGTTCGCTTTCGCCGTAAAAGCCGAACAGGTGCATGCCGAACTCTACCGGAAAGCCATGGACGCGGTGCAGAACGGTCAGGATATCACCGCAACCGAAGTATGGCTCTGCCCCATCTGCGGTCATATCGAGCTGGGCAATCCTCCGGAAAAGTGCCCCATCTGCGGAGCGAAATCGTCGGTGTATGTTCAGGTTTGATTCTTTTCCGGATATTTGCATGAAAAGGCGGTTGAAAAGACCGCCTTTTCGCTTCTTTACCTGCCTGATATTTTGTAACTAAAATAAAGGGCCCGCTCCTGCAGGCGCAATGATCTTCTGCTCCGGCCGAAAAGCCGCAATGTTTTGTGCGGACCCCCCTGAAACAGTTGGCGATTTGAATCCGCAGTTTTTTTATGCACGAATTTGATTTTCTCGGCGAACTGGTGCTTATCGGTGTACTGGCAATCGCCATTATCCTGATTTTTCAGCGGCTCAGGATTCCGCCGGTCATCGGTCTGATTTTTACCGGTATCGTTCTCGGCCCTTCCGGCATCGGCGCCGTGTATGACGAGAAGCTGATCGGAACGCTTGCCGAGCTGGGTGTGATTCTGCTGCTCTTTACCATCGGGCTGGAGTTTTCCGTAGAAGAGCTCAAAAGACTGAAAAAAATCGTGCTGGTTGGCGGGGTCGTGCAGATTCTCGTTACCGGACTCGCCCTCAGCTGTCTGGCCTACTGGTTTCTTTACAGTATCGGCAAATCCATTACTGTCGAGGCGGCAATATTCATGGGTTTCACGTTTTCCGTCAGCAGTACGGCTATCTGTCTGAAAATACTTACCGACCGCGAAGAGCTGGCACTGCCGCATGGCAAGATCGCTCTCGGCATCCTGATTTTTCAGGATATAGCCATCGTTCCGCTGATGATCGGCATCAACTTTCTCAGCCCCGATGTAACTCCATCCGTCGAGAATATTTTCAGAAAAGTCGGATTCATACTGCTTTTCGGCGCCGTTATTTTTACCGGTTTCAGGCTTTTCATGCCGCGAATGGTGCGTTTGATCGCTTCGCTGCATGCCCGGGAGGTGCTCGTTATCGGGGCGCTGGTCATCTGTTTCGGGGCAGCTTATCTGACGTCGCTTGCCGGCCTCTCCCTTGCACTTGGTTCTTTTGTCGCCGGTATGGTGATCGCGAGTACCGACGAGAGCCACCAGATCAGTATCACCATCGATCCGTTCCGTGAGGCGTTCACCAGCATCTTTTTCATCTCTGTCGGTCTCCTGCTCGACGTGAAGGTGATCAATCTGCCGCTTTTTGTTTCAATCGCTCTCGGCGTCCTGTTTGTCAAGGGCCTGCTTGTTGCCGGCGTGTCGCTTTTTCTCGGCTACTCTCTTCGGGTAAGCATGATGGCCGGTATGGCGCTTGCCCAGATCGGAGAGTTCTCCTTTGTGCTGGCGGAATCCGGCCTGAATAACAGGATCATCACCAACGAGGTGTTTCAGGCCATGCTCGCCATTATCGTGGTGACCATGATCGTCACTCCGGCCATGATCGCAATCGCTCCCAAGGTTGCCGATCAGGTCGCTCCCGTACTGGGTTTCATTCCGCTTCCGAACAGGGATTCCGGAGCCGTCCCGGTCCGCCCTGCCGACAGCACCATCATCTGCGCGGGGGAGATTCACGCGGCAATCATCGGCTTCGGCGTCAACGGGCAGAATGTCGCAGCGGTGCTGCATGCGACCAATATCTCCTATTCGGTGCTCGAGGTTGACCGTGAAATCGTCAGAACCATGCGCCGCAAAGGTGAGCCGATCTATTACGGCGACTGTACGGAGAAGAGATCGCTTCTGAGGGCCGGGATCGATCATGCCCGTGCCGTTGTGCTCGGCATATCGGACAACGGCGCTGTGCGCAAATGCATTCCGGTGATCCGTGAAATCAACCCCAAGGCGTTTGTCATCGTAAGGGCAAGAACGCTCGACGAGGTTGACAGTCTCTATAAAGCGGGAGCCGATGTTGTTGTGACCGAAAAGTTTGAAACCTCCATCCAGATCTTTTCACAGTTGCTCAACCATTTCACCGTCGATCCGGAACTGATTCTCGAACAGCAGGAGATCATCCGCCGTGAATGCGAAAAGATCTTCTTCGAAACGCCTCCCGCCGCACCTTCGAGGCAGTTCTAACCGCACATGCACGCGGTGGTTCGCCCTGATGCCCATATGCCGCCGCGTGAATGATATTTTCGTAACAATCACGGGATTCCTTTTGTATATTTTAAATTGCCTTTCGGTTAATCTCTGCAGTTCGTTATAACTTCAGCAGTATCGTTATGGAGCAATCTCTCCCGCCTCTGGCCACCGACAAGTTCAGGACCTACCGTCAGCAACTTCTTGAACAGCTCAATGCCGCCACCACCTCGGAAGTCAAGCGTGCGCGTTACGAGCTCGAGCTCATGGAGAAGAGCCATTTTGTCGATCTCAACGGTATTGTACATCATTACCACGATTCCGGTCCCGCCGATGCGAAAACGGTTGTGGTGCTCATTCACGGATGGGATTGCTGGTGGATGTGGTGGCATCACGTCATCAGGGATCTGAACAGCCGGGGAATCAGGACCATCGCCTACGACATGCGAGGTCACGGCTGGTCGGACAAGGATCCCCGGAACCACTACCACATCGACTTTTTTGCGCAGGATCTCGGCCTGCTTGTCGACAGGCTCGGCCTCGAACGGTTCCACATCGCAGCGTTTTCGTTCGGTCCTTTTGTCGCGCTCGACTATGCCCGTTCGGCTCCCGGACGGATTCTTTCGATGACCTTTTTCAATTTCGGTTATTTGCCGAACAACGCCTTTATTTCAGTCGTGGCTCCAGCCTCGCTCACCTTCATGTTCAACAACCTGCTGAGAGGTCTGACCTGGTGGCTTCCCGCATATATTTTCGCCCGTCTTGTGCTTGCAAAGAACACGGTCATGCTGCACGATATTCTCATCGGTTTCAAGAGCCTCGGCCTCTGCGCACCTGAAGCCATCGAGCAGACGACTCGCCAGATCACCTCTTTTGAAATTACGGATTCGGTGCCCGATATGGTCAGGGCAGTCGATATGCCGGTGCTGTTTGTCGCCGGTGAAGGCGACGCCATCATGACCTGTGAGAATACCCGCAGACTGCAGGAGATGACCGAGAAGGGGAGTTACGTGTGCGTGCCGGAGTGCGGCCATCTCATTACCATGGAGCTTCCCGATACGGCTTCCGAGCTGATTCTCAGGCAGGTGCTTCAGAGTTGAGCCGCCTTACTGTTCAGGCGTTTTTTGCCGCATCGATGAATGCCCTGATTTTTTCGGGGCTTTTGATGCCGGGAGAGCATTCAACGCCGCTTGCGGTGTCTACCGCCCAGGGTCGTGTCAGCTGCACTGCTGAAGCTACGTTTTCAGGGTTGAGGCCTCCGGCAAGGATTGCGTAGCCGAATCCCCTGAGCTCTTCGAAGATCGCCGCCGCCATCCCCTGTTCTATCCGCTCGCCGGTGCCGCCCTCCATTTCCGGCCGGTAAGCATCGAAAAGGAAACTGTTGACCCCGCTTTCCCGGGCAAATTTTCTTACCATTGCGATGTCAAAGCCGGGTTCCGGACGAAAAACCCGGATAACCCTGACGCTGGTGACGGCCCTTGCGGTTTCCGCCGTATAGCGGCTGGAGTGCAGCTGGGCAGCCTGCAGCCGGCATCTGGTGCAGATCGAGTTGATTTCCAGGGGGGAGTGTTCAACGAAGATTCCCGTGCAGGCGATGAAGGGCGGCAGTTCCGCAATGATTGCCGCCGCATCTTCAGGCCCGATATTCCGGGGGCTTTGGCTGCTGAAATTGAACCCGAGCGCATCCGCTCCCGCCTCGCAGGCGCAGAGGGCATCTTCAAGGCTTCTGATGCCGCAGATTTTGACTTTGACCATAACTGAAACATAATGATTTGCCGGAATATAAGCCTGTTCGAACAAGAAAACAGCATGCGGGATTTCCTGAAGCGTCACGACCTTCTCCGGATTTATGCCGTATTGTGATTTTCCGTTATTATCCGTATTATCAGGGCCTGCATGTAACGGTGGGGCGTCGCCAAGCGGTAAGGCATCGGCCTTTGGAGCCGACATCCGCAGGTTCGAATCCTGCCGCCCCAGCATGTAATCAGCAAGATCAGTCCGATCCGACTGATCTGACCGATCGGAACGTAAACAGAAAAGGCAGCCTTAGCGGGCTGCCTTTTTTGTTTTGCTGATGGTGCATCAGTAGCGGTAATGGTCGGGCTTGTAAGGACCTTCGACAGGAATGCCGAGGTAGTCGGCCTGTTCCTTCGAAAGGGTCGTCAGTTTGACGCCGAGCTGTCCGAGGTGCAGTCTTGCGACCTCTTCGTCAAGCTCTTTCGGCAGGCGGTAGACGTCAATGGCATACGCTTTCGTCCAGAGCTCGATCTGGGCGAGGGTCTGGTTGGTGAAGGAGTTGCTCATGACGAATGACGGGTGACCGGTAGCGCAACCGAGGTTCACCAGACGGCCTTCGGCAAGCAGGTAGATCGAATTGCCGTTCTCGAAAGTGTACTTGTCGACCTGCGGTTTGATGTTGAGCTTTTTCGCTCCGGCATAGGCGTTGAGCATCTCGACCTGGATTTCGTTGTCGAAATGGCCGATGTTGCAGACGATGGTTTCGTCTCGCATCTGCTTCATGTGTTCCAGGGTGATGACATCCTTGTTGCCGGTGGTGGTGACAAAAATGTTGCCCTCTCCGACGGCCTCTTCCATGGTGGTTACTTCAAAACCTTCCATCGATGCCTGCAGGGCACAGATCGGGTCGATTTCGGTAACGATCACCCGCGCGCCGTAAGAGCGCATGGAGTGTGCGCACCCTTTGCCGACGTCGCCGTAGCCGAGCACCACAACAACCTTTCCGGCAATCATGACGTCCGTGGCGCGCTTGATGCCGTCGGCAAGCGATTCGCGGCAACCGTAAAGATTGTCGAATTTGGATTTGGTGACCGAGTCATTGACGTTGATGGCAGGGAAGAGCAGTTCGCCTTTTTCCATCATCTGGTAGAGGCGGTGAACGCCGGTGGTGGTCTCTTCCGACACGCCTTTCATTTCCGCGGCTACCTTGTGCCAGCGCTGCGTATCTTCGGCGTACACCTCACGGAGCTGCTGGAAGAGTGCTTTCTCTTCGGCGTTGCCGGGAGCTTTTTCGAGCAGTTCGGGGCTGTTCTCGATCTTGTAGCCGAGGTGGATCATGAGGGTTGCATCGCCGCCGTCGTCAACGATGAGGTTCGGGCCTTTGCCGCCTTCGAACTCGAGGATCTGGCGGGTGCACCACCAGTACTCATCGAGGGTTTCGCCTTTCCATGCAAACACCGGGATGCCAGCCTTGGCGATAGCCGCGGCTGCATGGTCCTGGGTCGAGAAGATGTTGCAGCTCGCCCAGCGAACCTCGGCTCCGAGGTCCACCAGCGTTTCGATCAGCACGGCAGTCTGGATGGTCATGTGCAGCGACCCGGTAATACGGGCGCCTTTGAGGGGCTTCTGGCCGGCATACTTCCGCCTTGTGGCCATCAGGCCGGGCATCTCTTTTTCAGCGATCTCTATCTCCTTGCGCCCCCATTCGGCAAGGGATATGTCCGCTACTTTATAGTCAAGCACTTCCGCTTCGATTGTCATAAGAGTCGATTGGTTTTGAATGGTATTGTCTTCAGAGTTCTCAGGCCATGCCGAACGCTTTCTTCAGTTCTTCGACCTTGTCGGCTTTTTCCCACGGGAAGATGTCGCGGCCGAAGTGTCCGTATGCTGCAGTTTCCTGATAGCACCAGCCGTGAGGTCTGTCGAGATTGAATCGTCTGATGATCGCTGCCGGACGAAGATCGAAGATCTTTTCGGCTTTTTCCTGGATTTCAGCATCGGAAAGGCCGTTTTTAGCGGTGCCGTGGGTATTGATGTAGATCGATACCGGGCGGGCTACACCGATGGCATAGGATACCTGAACGGTGCATTTGTCGGCCAGGCCTGCAGCCACAATGTTTTTTGCGACGTGGCGGGAGGCGTAAGCCGCGCTGCGGTCAACCTTCGAAGGATCTTTGCCGCTGAACGCGCCGCCACCGTGAGGGGCTGCTCCGCCGTAGGTATCGACAATGATCTTGCGTCCGGTCAGGCCGGTATCGCCGTGAGGTCCGCCGATTTCGAAACGGCCGGTGGGGTTGATGTGGAACTTGGTGTTGGCGTCGAGCATGTCTGCGGGAATGACCACTTTCACCACATTCTCGATAATGTCTTTCCTGATCACGGCCTGGAACTCCGCTTCGCTCATGCCTGCCGGTTCCGGATCGTGCTGGGTCGAAACCACCACGGCGTCGACGCGGGCTACTTTGTCATCGATGTATTCGAGGGTCACCTGGCTTTTCGCATCGGGGCGGAGGTAGGTCATGATTTTGCCTTCCTTGCGGATTTCGGCAAGTTTCTTGACGAGCTGCTGGGCGAACTGGATGGCGGCAGGCATCAGCTCGGGAGTTTCCGTGCAGGCGTAACCGAACATCATGCCCTGGTCACCTGCTCCGACACGGTCGAACTCGTCGGCAATCTCTTCCTTGCGGTCAACGCCCCGGTTGATGTCGGGTGACTGGCTGTGCAGGGCGGAGAGCACGCCGCAGGAGTTGGCTTCGAACATATACTCGCCTTTGGTGTAGCCGATTTCGGTAACAACCTTGCGGGCGATTTTCTGGATATCGACAATACCTTTGGTGGTGACTTCGCCGCCGACGATAACCTGACCGGTGGTGACGAAGGTTTCACATGCTACACGTGAATTGGGATCCTGACGGAGAAAATCATCAAGCACGGCATCGGAAATCTGATCTGCAACTTTGTCCGGATGTCCTTCTGATACGGATTCAGAGGTAAAGAAATACCTTGACTGTGACATGGTTCTGGTAATGGTTTGGTTAAACGAACAACAGAAACAACTGGGAAAACAGCTTCAGGAAAAGAATTTTCAGTGAACGGGAGTTCAATGGGAGAGACTCTGGACACGGAAAAAATTTCCTCAGGCAACCGGAAAGGGTTTTCCCGGAAGAGCCTGCGGCACCGTGTCCATAGGTAATGGGGATGCCGTTGCTTGACAAAGCAAAAATGTAAGCAATCGGCTGCATTCATGCAACAACTCTCTTATCGCACCCGTATTTCCGAATAGTCGCCGATGTTGATTTCGTGCGGATTGCCGCTGATCGATGCATTGTTGCCGACAATGGAGTGGTCGATCATGATGTGACTCACCCGCGCATCGTTGCCGATAATGGAGTCCCTGATGATGGCATCGGAGACCACGGCATGTTCTCCGATGGTGGCATTGGGTCCGATGATGGCGTTTTCGACCGATGCGTTTTTCGCGATGAAAACAGGGTCGTTGATGATGCAGCCGGGGTACTGTTTTGTTCCGGGCTGATTCTCGAGAAGAAGGGTTTTGTTGGTCGAGAGCAGGGTTTCCGGTTTTCCGCAGTCGTACCATCCCTCGACGGCAAAGGTGGTGAATATCTCGCCCTGTTCGATCATGAGCTGCAGGGCATCGGTGAGCTGGTACTCACCCTTTGTTTTCATTTCGTTCTCGATTATGTGATCGATCGAGGAGAAAAGTCCTTCCGAATGCAGGAGGAAGTAGAGGCCTACTATGGCAAGATTGCTGACCGGTTCATCCGGTTTTTCGACCAGCTTCAGGATTTTTCCGTTTTCCGTCACCGCAACGCCGAACCGCCGGGGATCCTTCACTTCATGAACCCCGAGAGAGGATACCGGGCTTTTGAGCACAGCCTGCAGATCGACGTCGAAGATCGTGTCGCCGAGAATGATGAAAAGAGGTTCATCCTTTTTTACATGGGGTTTGCACATCCAGAGGGCATGGGCCAGGCCGAGCCGTTCGGACTGGTTCACGAAGGTGAACCTGATGGAGTAGTTTTTTCTCAGCCACTCTTCGACCATGTTTCCGAGGTATCCTACAATGACGATCGCCTCGTCGATGCCCGCGTCGATGAGTTTGTCCATGATATGGCCGATAATGGGCTTTCCCGCTACGTTCAGCAGTACTTTGGGGTGTGAGAAGGTGTGTGGACGCAGGCGGGTGCCGACTCCGGCAACGGGGATGATGGCTTTCATGACAGAGGGTGCTTGAGCTGGGTTGAAAAAACCTTGTTTTTATATTTTAATGAAAATAAGGGTAATTCCGAACTGCATCTGCCTCCGCGTCTCCGATGCCGGAAATATGGAAATCAATTGTATTTTATCGGCGAGAAACGACAAAAAAGAAATTTCCGGGTGCGAAGTTGAAAAGACTTTTTAAACAGTCAGGGGTGATTCCCGTTCTTGAGGACAGGCTGGTGCTGATTACGGCCAGGAAATCCGACCGGTGGATCATTCCGAAGGGATATGTTGAAAAAGGGCTCTCCCCGGCGGATTCTGCTGCCAAAGAGGCCTATGAGGAGGCCGGGCTTGTCGGCCGTGTCCGTTACAAGGAGATCGGAGAGTACCGGTACCGGAAGTTCGGCAAACAGTTTTCCGTGAAGGTTTTTCCTTTCTTCATCGAAAACATGCTTGACGAGTGGGAGGAGATGCATCTGCGCGAGCGCAGGGTGGTCTCTCCCGGAGAGGCTTTCGACATGCTCTATCATGATGAACTGAAAGCCATCATTTCGGGTTTTTTCGGAATAAGCCGGTACTGAACCGACGCTTTTCGGCGGAAAGTGGGGATCCGGTTTTCATGGATCCAGTGGCTGCGCCGGAGAAGACGGCAGGTTTTTTTATGTGAGGGATTATTTTTTTGGTAATGTTGTTCCATGTCTTATATTGTGAGCCTTCCATTAAGGAAACGGGGCATGGCGCAGCTGGTAGCGTGCCTGCTTTGGGAGCAGGAGGTCCCGAGTTCGAGTCTCGGTGCCCCGACCGGGTGGGTTCATTGACAGATGTGTTGTGCCCGTAGCTCAATGGATAGAGCATCAGCCTTCTAAGCTGAGGGTTACTGGTTCGAGTCCAGTCGGGCATACAAGGTGTATCCATAGGCTTTTTATGGTGATTGTAGCTCAGTTGGTTAGAGCGCCAGGTTGTGGCCCTGGAGGTCGGGGGTTCGAGTCCCCTCATTCACCCGCAGAAGGCCCCATCGACTAGTGGTTAGGTCATCACCCTTTCAAGGTGGTAGCACGGGTTCGAATCCCGTTGGGGTCACACGATTGTTCAGCCTGCACCGGCGCCTGCCGGTTCTTCCCGCCGGGAGTTGTGCAGGAGTGGAAACATCTTTTCGTTGCTGTTTTTTCAAGCTCTGTACGTTGCCGGTCCAGAGCTTTTTTTATTTTCAAATGCAGATTCTCCCGGTCCTATGAAAATATCTGTCAACTGGCTCAAAGATTTCCTCCCGTCGTTTTCTCCCGACATCCCTGCACTTGTTGAAAAACTGACCTTTCTCGGTCTTGAAGTCGAGGAGGTGCATGCCATGCAACTGCCTGATGAACTGGTTGTTGCCGGCCGGATCGAGGATGTTCAGCCTCATCCCGATGCCGACCGTCTGACGGTCTGCAAGGTTGCTGCCGGCGGCCATGAGCTGCTGCAGATTGTCTGCGGTGCGCCCAATGTGCGCCAGGGAATGATCGTGCCTGTCGCTACCGTCGGCGCAAAGCTGAGGCTGCCGGACGGAGAGGTTCTGGCCATCAGGAAATCCAAAATCCGGGGAGTGCACTCTTTCGGCATGATCTGTGCCGCCGATGAACTCGGTTTGTCGGAGGACCACAGCGGAGTCATGGAACTCGATCCCTCAGTCTTGCCCGGTACGCCGCTTTCGGCTGTTCTGGAGAGTGACGTCATGCTTGATATAGCCGTTACTCCCAACCGTCCCGATGTGCTCTCGCACCTTGGCATGGCCCGCGAACTCGCCCCTCCCGAAGAGATTATCCTGCCGCCGGGGCATCCGGTGAATTTTTCCGGAACCGGCACGCTGGTTGAAATCGCCGACAGGGAAGCCTGCCCTTACTATACCGCGGTTGTGATTCGCGGCATCGAGGTGCGGGAGTCGCCGGCATGGCTGAAGCGCCGCCTGGAAAGCATCGGACTGAATCCGAAAAACAATATTGTCGATATCACCAATTACATCCTCCACTCCATCGGTCAGCCCCTGCATGCCTTCGATCTGAAGAAGCTTTCCGGCGAGCGGGTGGTGGTCCGCAGTGATGTCGCTGCCGGCTTTACGGCGCTCAATCAGGAAAACTGCGCCGTTCTTGCGGGGATGCCGGTTATCTGCGATGCCCTGAAGCCCGCTGCACTGGCCGGGGTTATGGGCGGACTCGATTCTGCGGTTTCGGTCGCCACAACGGACATTCTGCTCGAGTCGGCTTATTTTTCCCCGTCCCGTATCAGAAAGTCCGCAAGGAAAGCCGGAATTTCGTCCGATTCGTCCTACCGTTTCGAAAGGGGGGTCGATCCCCTGAATGTGAAAAGGGGAGCGGAATGCGCCGTTGCAATGATTCTTGAACTTGCCGGCGGCCGGGTAACCGAGGCCATGGAGTGCGGTTCCCTGCCGGAGGAGCCCTGCAGGGTTACACTGAGACCCGACAGGGTCAACGCCATGCTCGGCAGTTCCATCGCCGCGGATACCATGAAGCACATTCTTGTCCGTCTCGGCTTCCGGTTTGCCGCTTCGGCGGAGAATGGCGGTATGGAGTTCATTGTTCCGTCATGGCGAGTTGACGTAACGTCGGAGATCGATCTCGTCGAAGAGGTCGCCAGGGTATACGGGTACGACAATATCCAGCCCTCGGCCCAAATGAGGACAACCTATCCCCAGTCCCGCAAGGTGCCGGAATATTTTCCGGATTATCTCCGGGGTATTCTCATCGGGCTCAATTTTCGGGAGATTCTCACCAATCCGCTGATCAGGCGTTCGGAAGCCGAACTGTTCGACAGCCGGGTCGTTACCGCTCTCAATCCCATCAGTGAAGGTCTGGAGGTTCTGCGCCCTTCGCTTGTTCCCGCTTTTCTGAAAGTGATTGCACACAATATCCGTCACGGAAACAGAGACCTGCGGTTTTTTGAGATTGCCAGTGGGTTCCTCGCTGCAGGTGTTTCCAGGGACGGGGCGTCGCCTCTCGAAGCATTCGGTGAGCGCGAGTATCTTGTCATGGCCATAACCGGCTCCAGCCATCCCCGCCTCTGGAATCAGCCTGCCGTGAAGAGCGATGTTTACGATATGAGCGGCGCGGTGCAGATGCTGCTCGAGAAGCTGAATTTACTTGACAAATCAGCGCTTATTGCATATAATGAAAATACGGTTGGTATTGATTTGCTGCTGACCGGACAGGGGGAGAGCCGTACCTGCCGTGCAGGGACGGTCCTGATGGTGGACAGTGCTGTGCTCGGCGAGTTCGATATCGGGCAGGATGTGTTTCTTGCGGAACTCGATACCGCGGTGCTTGAGGAAGCGTTCAGCGCTGCAGTCGTTTATGATCCACCCTCCAGGTTTCCTGCTGTCCAGAGAGATCTATCGTTCATTCTTCCCCGTGGCGTGGCTGTTCAGAAGCTTGTCGATGTTGTCAGGGCAAGCGATCCCCTCATCAGAAACGTCTCTGTTTTCGATCATTTCGAACGCAGTGCGGAACAAGGTGGGGAACGCAGTGTGGCGCTCTCTCTTGATATTGTCGATCACGAGAGAACCCTGCAGGACGAGAGAATCAACGGTATACTTGAGAAGGCCGGCACGAATGCCGGAAAACAACTTGGTGCGGTAATTCGACAAGTCTGATACTTTTTGTTCCATGCATGATCAGGACAGGCAGACCATCATGGCTGATGTCAGCCTCCTTGAAGAGAATGTCGGAAACCTCGTTTCCCGGCTGGATGAATGCCGGAGAGAAAATGAGCTGCTTCGTTCGGAGCTTGCGACTCTTCAGAATATTCTGAGATCCTGCAAGCTGCCTGATACAGGCTCGACTCCCCTGACCGGTCCTGAATCCGAGTTTACCTATGCCGAGAAACTGCGGGTCAAGCAGAAGCTTGTACTCATTCTGCAGAAGATCGAGCTGGAACTGAGAAGTCCCCGAAACTTGTAGGAGAGCCGTATGGAAAAGATCGATGTAAATGTCTACGGCGACAGTTATCCGCTGCGCACCGGAAGCCGTGAGCTGACTGAAAATGCGGCTCAGGATGTGGATCGTGCCATGCGGCTGTACGCCGAAAAAGCGCCGACTTTTGAACCGGTTAAACTTGCTGTGCTTTCAGCGATTTCGTTTGCCGAAAAGAATATCGAACTCGAAGAGGAACTGGAAGAGTTGCGGCAGAAAATAAACCGGATCAATGTTTTTATTGGGCAAAGTTTACAGGAATAATTTACATTAGAGTAGAAGAAATATCCGCACCAGGTACGAGGGGTGTATTGTAAGTAAAAGAACTAACACTATTAAGACGGGAGCCGAACTCTTCTTTTTGATTGCAGGCCTTGATTGACTCTCCGGTTCATCCGGGTATCATCGGCAGTCACCGGATTTGCCGCATTGGAAGCAAAAAACCTGAAGGAGGCGCCCACCGTGTTGCACGGGTTCTTGAATCTTACACATCCCGCCCTGGTGCGGATTTTTTTGTTTAAAACGGTGCTTCCTTCTCCTGAGAGGTGGAGCATGTTAAAAGGAGGTAAACGGTAATGGGTATTGTCATAAACCTGTTTCTGATTGTATTTGCGGCGGTCGTGTTTTTTGTCATCGGTTTTTTTCTCGGACGGTATTTCCTTGAACGTATCGGTACTACAAGGGTTCTTGAAGCTGAAGAACGGGCTGTACAGATAGTTCAGGAGGCCCAGAAAGAGGCCAACGAGTACAAGGAGCTCAAGGTTACCGAAGTAAATCAGGAGTGGAAGAAGAAACGGAGGGAGTTCGACCAGGAAGTGGTCATCAAGAACAACAAGTTCACCCAGCTCCAGAAACAGATCCAGCAGAAGGAAGGTCAGCTGAAGAAGCAGAGCCAGGACCTCCGGGATGCCGAACGCAAGCTCCAGGAGCAGCGCAAGGAGTCCGAACAGACGATGGAAACGGTCAGGAACCGCTCCGCCGAGCTTGAAAGGATCATTGCCGAGCAGAACCAGCGGCTCGAGAGCATCAGCAACCTGCAGGCCGACGAGGCCCGCCAGATGCTTGTAGACAATATGGTGTCGAAGGCCCGCGAAGAGGCTACCGAAACGATTCACCGCATTCACGAAGATGCCGAGCAGCAGGCCGAACGTCTTGCCGAGAAGACCCTGCTTACGGCCATCCAGAGAATTTCCTTCGAACAGGCCACCGAAAACGCCCTTTCGGTGGTGCACATCCAGAGTGACGAGCTCAAGGGCCGCATTATCGGCCGCGAAGGCCGGAACATCAAGGCTTTCGAGAATGCAACCGGTGTGGATATCATAGTCGACGATACCCCTGAAGTGGTCATTCTCTCCTGCTTCGATCCCCACCGCCGCGAGCTTGCAAAGCTTACCCTGCAGAAGCTGCTCGTTGACGGCATCATTCATCCCGTTGCCATCGAGAAAGCCTATGAGGATGCCAAAAAAGAGATCGACGACGTCATCATGACTGCCGGAGAGGAGACTCTCGCCTCGTTGCAGCTTCCCGATATGCCTGCCGAACTGGTGCGGCTGATCGGCAACATGAAATTCCATACCGTTTACGGCCAGAACCTTCTGCAGCATACCAAAGAGGTAGCCATGCTGGCAGGCCTCATGGCCGCCGAGCTCAAGCTCGATGTGCGCATTGCCAAGCGTGCAGGGCTCCTGCACGATATCGGCCTGGTTCTTCCTGCGGGCAACGAACCCCACGCCCTGACCGGAAGCGCTTTCCTGAAGAAGTTCAATGAGTCGCCGCTGGTCATCAATGCGGTGGCTGCCCACCACGGGGACGTTGAAAAAGAGTCTCCTCTTGCCGATCTTATCGATGCGGCAAATGTCATTTCGCTCTCACGGCCCGGAGCCAGGGGCGCTGTGACCGCCGACGGCAACGTCAAGAGACTCGAAAGCCTCGAAGAGATCGCAAAGGGATTTCCCGGTGTCCTGAAGACCTATGCCCTGCAGGCCGGAAGGGAGATCAGGGTTATTGTCGAAGGCGACAACGTCAGCGACTCCCAGGCCGATGTGCTTGCCCACGACATTGCCAGCAAGATCGAGTCGGAAGCCCAGTACCCTGGCCAGATCAGGGTGACCATCGTACGGGAGAGGCGGTCGATAGCATACGCCAAGTAAGGTGAATGGCAATGGTGCTTTCCGCTCATGACAACGGGGAGCGGAGCACGTTTCCGACAGGGGACAATGGAGAAATGAAAAAAGGCTGCAGGGGATTTTCCCGGCAGCCTTTTTCAGTTTTAAACCGGACGATTGATTTTACAGGACGCCTTTCGTCGATGGCAGCTCCTTGCCGGTTATGGCTACGGCCATTTTCATGGCATAGGCGAACGCCTTGAACATGGCCTCGATCATGTGGTGGGTGTTTTTCCCGTCAAGAATCGCCAGGTGGATGTTTGCATGCATGGTTCTCGACAGGGACAGAAAGAAATGCTCGACCATTTCGGTTGAAAATCCCCGGATAACCGAACGTTTGAAATCCGCCGAGAAGACGCAGTAGCTCCGGCCGCCGAGATCGAGGGCGCAACGGGCAAGCGTTTCGTCCATGGGGATCATGGCCCAGCCATAGCGCTGGATTCCCGCCTTGCTGCCAAGCGCCTGGTTGAGGGCGGTGCCGAGCACCAGCGCGATATCCTCTACCGAGTGGTGGTCGTCTACCTCCGTATCCCCCTTGCAGTCGAGGATGATGTCGATTCCTGAATGTTTGCTGAAGTTGGCAAGCATATGGTCGAAAAAGACCACTCCGGAACGTATGCTGGCGGCGCCGGTGCCATCGAGGTCGACGGTTGCCGTAATATCGGTTTCTTTTGTCGTTCTTGTAACGGTCGCCTTTCGGCCTGGGGTGTTCAGGGTTTGCAGCATGAGCGGTCAGCGGATAAATTTGTTGATAAGGAACAGCACAAGGCTGAGAAGTACGGACAGGAGTATCGACGAGCCGAGAGGAAAGAAAAACCGGAAGTTTTCCTTTCTGATACGGATATCGAGAGGAAGGTTGCCGAACCAGTTCAGCCATCCCGGTATTCCTGCTTTTCCTGCAGCCATGAGCAGCAAGCCGCAAATTACGGCACAAAGTCCGGTCAGAACAAGGAATTTCCCTGCATCGGTAAACACAGCTTGGAAATAATTCAAAAGTTGCTAAATTAAGGCCTTTGTCAGTGATAAGATACGATATTTGGAACATTAATACAGCGGCTGGAAATGCATGTCTTTCTTGTAATTGTCGGTTTGCTTGCTTCGATTCTGCTTGTAGGGTCTGTTTTACTGCAAAGCCCGAAAAGCGGAAGTGGTCTTACCGGCGGTATTGCCAGTATGGGTACGGTTCAGACTCTCGGAGTCAGAAGAACGGGTGACTTTCTCAGCAAGGTTACGGCCACCCTGGCCGCCGTTGTCATGATCGCCGCTTTCATCGCCCAGTTTACCCTTCCGGCAAGAGATGCGAAACTGAAAAGTTCGAAAAGCATTCTGCAGGAGAGCGCTCCGGTTGCACCGCTCAAAAGCGTTCCTTCGCTTCCGAAAACTCCGGTCTCTCCGTTACTTCCTGCTGCTCCGGCGAAATAATATTCTTTTAGGCAATGCACCCGTGGCTCAATCGGTAGAGCAACTGACTCTTAATCAGTGGGTTGGAGGTTCGAGTCCTCCCGGGTGCACCAGTAGCAAAACCCGCAGTTCCGCAAGGAGCTGCGGGTTTTCTGCTTTCAGGGAGGCAGTGTGTTTTACCGGTAAAACAGGTTTTGTCCGCTGAGTCGGGTCTGTCGGGCAGGTTCGGCGGAAATTATCTTTCAGCAGTGAGAGCTGCTGCCGCATTCCCCCTGATTCCTTCCGTATTGGCAATCGTCGAAAAAGAGAGAGTGGAACATTCCTTTGTCCGGTGATTGCCCTGCCAGAGGGCCGGACAACCTTTGCATCGATCCTCAGTTGCATGCTGAATCGTGATCGTCTGCATGATGGCTTCAAATGGTTTCCTCCCGATAACCTCCGCCACAAAACAAGGATGGACGCGAGCCAGAGACAGGCGTGTGTCCCGGAAGAACTCCGCTCATACGTCGATAATCGATAGAGTGGCGTCATCGGCATCTGTAGCTGTTATAACTGACGATCCGGGATGAACGGTGATCCGGTAAAAATGGTATAACCGGACAGCTCCCCCGTAATGAGACAATTGACACAATATTTTGAGGAAAGTCTGCGTCACTGAAGGTATGGCGCCTGGCAATTAATACGTATGATATCGCCGAGCAACTCGATTGTTGCGAGAGTTTTAAGATTGGGGAGACTGCCGGTGAGACAAATAAGATTTCAATTCACTCGATGCTCGGGATTCCCTTTTTTGCAAGCCTGCAGGTACTACTGATTTTGCCTGCAAAAGCATTGCCGGGATTTCCCTGGAGATTCATCCTGTGGTTTTCAGGCAGTACCGGGAGAATCCGGAACATTTCATTGCTGAAGCAGCCTTCCTGATCAGGGTGCGAAACCCCGGCATTATTATCGGGCGATTGGCATGCGATGAAATTGCCGATCGGTGCGATATCGTAATCTTTACCACAGGTCAGTGCTCGCGGGACTTCTCGATGGCGGATGAAAAGCTGAGGAATCACATCTGCGATTATGTGGTCACGGACTCTCAAATCGAAAAGGATTTTTGTGCATCGAATATCCATGGGTTTTTTTTGGGGTTGACCAGGATAAGGTCAAGTATAATGCTGCAGACAATTTCTGTGCGTTGATGGGGATTGTGCCGATGGAGGGAATGATCCGTTGTGCTACAGAGATCATCAATACAGGATCGCTACAGAGAAAAAAGATTGACAGGGTATGCCGGCTCCATAATTATCGATAAGACATACAAATCCACGTCAAGCTGCAATTTCGTTGCGTAAAAGAAATACGATTCTCAATAAACTGTCGTTTAATGAGAATTTCCGGCAAGGGCACGTAATGGGCGCCGCTTTTCAGGAATGACGGAAAAAATACTACAGTAAATCGGTTCGGAAATTATGTTCGGCTGTAGACTTTTGACCGGAAGCCAAGTCCCGGCTTGTTCCCTTTTTCCGGTTTGATGTCAATAGAGAGAAATTACTCGGTTTTTTTATTTGCCGGCGAATAGAGTGTTTGTGTGATATAAGAGTAAATGTTTAGGATTGAGACAATTTATAGATCATGAGAAGATGGCCGGGTGCTTTTATTTTTCTGAATAAGACGAGATCGGGAATAAATTCAGAACTGTATTCCGGAATTTTTTATTGGAAAAAATTTTTATATTGAATTGTTCTCAGTATCTCTTGAAATATTATAATCATGACTTATTATGCAAACTATTGCGGAATTACAGGCACAGATGGCTTCAATCCAGAAGCAGATTAATGAACAGAAAGCAGCAGGCAAAAGAGAGGCTATCGGCGAGATAAAAGCAAAAATGGCCGAGTTCGACATTACGGTGGACGACCTTCAGTCGAGAGGAGTTTCAAGAGGTTTCAAGGAAAAAAAACCTTCCGTGATCAAATACCGCAAGAGCGATAGTGAAACCTGGGTAGGCAGAGGTCCCAAACCGTCCTGGGTCAAGGATGTCGAAGCTGCTGGCGGAAAACTCTCCGATTATCTCGTACAGTAATCTCCCTTGATTGCAATTCCGGCAATTTCAGCGAGTATAATGTTTGAGATTGCCGGGATATGCGTTTTCCCGTTCCGTTGCATTCCATTACTCATCCGGTGTTTTCGTAACCCATTTGCGACACCCTGTTCCGATCCGGTCCTTTGCAAACGGGAGGGATGCTTGTGCGCAAGCGGGTAGGCATTTCCCGTGATAGCACACTTCTCAGGACTGCAGGTTAGCGTGCTTGTCGGTTCGTCAATCGCGTAACGGGGGAAATTGCCGGAAGGTTTTTTTATCCCGATATGCCGCTCTTATTGGTTTTCGGCAGTATATTGCCTCAACGCCGGAAAACCTGATGACACCGAGGACGACCATTTTGTCTATGAACATTATCGACCGCTATATCCTCAAGTCCCATATCGGGCCCTTCTTTCTTTCGTTTTTCACAATCATTTTCGTGCTGGTCCTGCAGTTTCTCGCGGGCTTTTCCGACCGTTTTCTGGGAAAGGGCATCGGTTTTGCCGATATCGCCGAGCTGGTGATGCTGCAGTCGGCCTGGATGGTTGTTTTTGCCGTTCCCATGGCGGTGCTGATTTCCGTGATCATGGTTTACGGAGCCATGACAAATGCTTCGGAAATGACGGTGCTCAGGGCTTCGGGTCTGTCGCTTTTCCGCCTTGCGGTTCCGGTACTGGTTGTGGCGGCTGGTCTGTCGCTTCTCGTGGAGCGCTTCAATAATGTGGTGATACCCGATGCCAATTACCGATCAAAAGCGCTCATGGCCGATATTCTGAGGGCCAAGCCCGCTTTCGGTCTTACGGAAAATGCCTTTTCGAGCTTTATCGACGGGTATTCGATTTTTGTCGGTGAAACCGACGAGGCTTCAGGAGAGATGAGGGGCGTGCGTCTTTACGACCTGACGAGGCCGGGACACCGGACGATGGTGAGCGCCGAAAAGGGCATTATCGGGTTTTCGCCTGACGACCGCTATCTCGTGATGACGCTTTTTAACGGCGAACTGCATGAAATCGGATATCCCGAGCTGATCCGATACCGGACGATGAGTTTCGCACGGCACCGTATTGTTTTCGAGTCATCAGGGTTCGGTTTCACCCGCACTGCTGAAGACCGGATGCGGGGTGATGCGCGCGAGCTTTCAGCTGAAGAACTGCTTGCCGCCGGAAAAATCCTGAAGCGGGATATCGCTGCAGCCGAACGGAGCGCGGCTTCTGCAGAGGCCGGTCCGGACGTCCGCCGGCGTCTTGTTTCGCTGCAGGAGAAATACAACGGCTACATGGCCGAATTCCATAAAAGATATGCCCTTCCGTTTGCCTGTCTGGTTTTCGCCCTTGCCGGAGTGCCGCTCGGGGTGCTTGCACGGCGCGGCGGGTTCGGGGCAGGCGCCGGTCTCTCCCTCCTTTTTTTCGTGCTCTACTGGTCCATGATCATTTCCGGCGAAAAGCTTGCCGAACGAGGTCTTCTCGATCCGGCACTCTCCATCTGGTCGGCCGATGCTATTCTCGCACTTGCGGCTCTGCTGCTGATCCGGCGTTTGAACGGTTCGGTAGCGGCCGGATCCAGATAACGGCATCCTTCACCGGCTACAGAAAAAACGAAATCCCCAGAAATGTCAGCGAAATCAGCGCTGCCGACGTGATGTTCATGATCAGGCCGGCTTTTACGACGGTTTTCAGCGATACGTGTTCCAGTCCTCCGAAGGCCAGCGTGTTTGCCGGAGAGGCCAGGGGCGTCATGTAAGCCGCGCTGGCTCCAATGGTCAGCGAGAGCAGCAGCAGGAGCGCGCTGAGCGAGGTGTGCGGGGCAAGAGTGATTACAAGCGGAGCGAGGATCGCCACGATTGCGGTATTGCTGAGCAGTTCCGAGGAAAAGACTGCCGCCATGTTCATGACGGGGAGAAACAGCAGAGGGGATTTCAGCGGTTCGAGAACTCCGAGGACAAGCGCGCCGAGAGAGGTTATGATGTAACCGTCGCTTTCAGGCGTTGCGGGGTTGTCTCCGGCTTTTACGGCAAAGTAGAGCAGCGATCCGAAGATCATGATGAGCAGCAGTCCGAAATAGGGAATATCGAGAATGATTCTGTTGATGGAGAGTACTGCGTTGCCGTTCGGCGTTTCAAGGCTTCCGGGCTGTTCACCGAAGATGCGTCCCCAGACGGCATCGAAAAATTTCTGAAGCGCCCGTTCCGGAACGACGTGGAACGGGGTGAGCGGAATCCGCAGATGCCGCTCCATCTCCATGGCGATCCGGCTGAAAAGGAGCACCGGAAAAGCAGCAATGAAGAAGATGAGAAAGAGCGCGTTTTTGCGGATGCTTCGGGGTTCGCCTTTTTTTTCCGGATAGAGGAAGGAAAACAGGATGAAGAACACGCCGTAGCAGAGGAATGAAAGATCTATCCACGACAGGCTCGCAACCGACGGCTCCGGTTTCAGGAAAAACTGCACCCCGGTCAGGGTGGTGACGAACCCCATATTGATAGCGAAAAACAGCAGTGGACGATGCGGGAAGAGAGCTGTTTCGGAACTTGTGGCGTAGACAAGCGCGGTCTCACTGCAGTTCCGGGCCGCATGGAGGAGTATCGTACGCCCGCAGGTAATGATCAGGAGCGAAACCGGAAGCCCCACCATCAGCCAGGAAAAGAAGTTGACCTGTTCCCTGTGATCGACACGGTAGAACTCCAGAAGGCCGACGGCGAAGGCATTGAGAGGATTGCCGCTGAGGGATGCCAGTCCCCCGGTTGTTGCTCCGAAGGTCAGGGCAAGATAGAACATCGTCGCGATCTCTTTTTTTGATGCCCTGTCCGAGAGAAAGTTCATAAGGCGGTTGATGACCGGGAGCATGGCCAGTACCACGACGGTATTGGAAAGAAATATCGAGAGTCCGTAGGAGATCAGGAGAACCGATGTCAGGAGCGAACGGAAACCCGACCCGCCATGCCGGAGCAGAAATGCGATGAGCCGGTAATGGGTATTCGTTGCAATAAGCACCTGCGAAAGGAGAAAGCCTGTTGTCAGGATTATGACATTCTGAAGCAGGTTCATCGGGCGGCGGCTTTATGCTTTGGAAAAACAGTCGGTTTCTTCCGTAACGGCCATTCCTGTTACGGTCCCGAGACATAATAAGCTGGGTCGCTCACAATTTTCAGAATCGTTACACAACCGTAACCGTTACCCAACACTGATTTTCTTTATTGCCTGAAGTGGTTGGAAAACAGCATTTCGCCGGTTTTTCCTACAGAAAAAAGGTAATGAAAAAATCATGCAAACCCTCTTCAGGCCACTTCCTTACCTCAGCTTTCGAAAAGCCCTGCTGCTCAGGCTGCTTATGGTGCCGAACCTGTTCCTGAATCGTGCAACGGGGCTTGAAAACCTTCCGCAGTCCGGGTCGGCAATTTATGTATTCAACCATAACAATGCGCTTGAATCCCTGCTTGTTCCGGTTTTTCTCATGTTCCATCTCGGAGGAAGAACGGTGAGTTTTGTCATTGACTGGATGTACGGGAAAATTCCTGTGCTCGGCTGGCTGATGCGATTGACCGATCCACTCTACGTCTATCATAAACGATCGACAATTCCGCTGATCGAAAGACGACGGCCCGCATTGCCGTCGCCGGGTGTTGTCGAACGCTGTTGCCGGAGGCTTGAAGAGGGGGGGAGTATCGGCATTTTTCCCGAAGGCAAAAGAAACCCTCATCCCGAACGCCTTGCCAGGGCAAAGCCGGGTATCGGCCATATCGTTCTCCAGTCAGGAAAACCGGTAATACCGGTGGGTATAGATTTTCCGGTACGCCGGCAAAAGGGCAGAATCCCGGTTTTCGGCCGGATGGTTCTCACGGTCGGGACTCCGCTCTCTTTCTCCGAATGGTCGGAGCGATATACGGCATGCAATGCACGAAACGGCAGTTATGGCGAAAGCCGTCGCCAGCAGCACGATCTGGCGGATGCAACGACCCGAACGCTCATGCGGAAGCTTTCGGAACTATGCGGGAAAAGCTTCGGAGAGCCGGAATCTCCTGTTTCCGGATTATGCGTTTTCAATCATACAATCAGCAAAAAGGAGCTGCCATGTCCGGTATAACTGTTCAGCGGGTATTGGGTTCCGATGACCGCCAGGGGGTTATCGACATTATCGAGCAGGTTTTCCAGAAGGAGAAAAACTGGATCAGCAGCGCTCACTCCCAGATACCGGAGGAGCTCGATGCCGATCAGCCTTTTTCCTGGTTCATTGCCAGGGTGAACGGCCGTCCCGCAGGCGTGCTCAGATTGCTGTACGATCCGCCCCTGAATCTTCCCGAAGCTTACCATGTGACTTTCGTGCCGGGTATCGATGCCGATTTTCTGAGGCAGCAGGGCAGGTATGTGGAAATAGGACGATTCATGATTCCCTGGGAGTTCCGGCGCAACCACCGGATCGCGCTTCGTCTCATGAGAGCCGCAACCGAGGAGGTTGTTTCCCGTGATTATACCCACTTCATTACCGATGTTTTTGAAAACGAACAGCACTCCCCCCTGAACTTCCATACCAGGGTGCTTGGATTTGAAGTGATCGGCAGGCATCTGTTCGGAGATCTGAATTGCGGCTGCACAAGGATTATTCTCACGCTTGATATCCTGAAACTCTACAGCCGGGTTAAAGACAGCAGAAGCCGGATATACAGCGAACTGACAGCAGGCATGCATTCTCTTCTCGAATACAAGAAGAGAAAGCTGCAGACTGATATTCCGAAATCGTAGCACATTTTCGGCTAACACATTTACCGGGGAAGAACCATGCTGCAGCTTGACGAACTCAGAGAGAATGTAAAGGCCGAATTTTATGTGCACGAAGAGTTGCAGCAGCACGACGTCCACAAGGTCAACGCACGTGCCGATATCATCATCAAGCCGTCAGGCCGCAAGGACCTGCAGAAGCTGCTTTCCCGGCTTGAAAAAAACGGGTTTCCCCATATCGTCATCAACTCCAAAGGCAGGGTTGTGTTTCCCGATGGCCGGTTCCGGGGCGCGGTTATTGTGACGGATATCAAATTGTAGGCATAGCTGTTTTATGCGGTAATTTCGCTTTTTATACGACACTTGTCGAGTTTGCAATCTTGTAGCATTCCCTTAACGATTCCTCAATAAAAGGAGTGGTAGATTAGCCCACGAATCGGAACATGCACAAAACGGCATGGAAGAATTCATGAACGCATCACACTAACCAATCCTACTCTTACTATGAAAAAAGTCGCTTTACTGGTCGGTCTGGCAGCTGCTCTCGGCTTCAACAACGCTGAAGCTGTAGACTGGAACTGGAAAGGGGATATTCGTTACCGTTACGAATCGACGTTTAAAGATACGGACGCGAACGATGAAGAGCACAGTCGCGACCGTCACCGCATGCGTGTTCGTATCGGGGTCTATCCATGGATTACCGAAGAACTCTCCGCCGGTGTGCAGATTTCTACGGGAGGTACCGAGCCGACATCGCGCAACGAGACCTTTGATGACCTTTTTGCTTCCGACGACGTCTATCTGAACGAGGCCTATATCGATTATCATCCGATGTTTCTGAACGGAGATGTCAATGTCATTCTCGGTAAACGGGATGTGGCAAAAACCCTCATCGTGATGAAGGACCTTGTCTGGGACAGCGATCTCACTTTTGAAGGCGCTACCCTGCAGTACGGCAAGGATGCCGATGGAAAGGAGAAAGACGGTATCAGCGCGGTTGCCGGTTACTATGTGATCGATGAAAACAGCAGCTTGACTACAAAAGAGCAGGATGCCTATATCGTTGCCGGTCAGCTTGCTTACACCGGTGAGGTGAGCGATCTGGGCTTCAAGATCGGCGCAGGCTACTACGATTATGTACACCTTGACGGTTACTCGGTTTCTTCTTCGGCAGTATCGAAACCAACCGATTCCGCTTTCAAGCCGGGTCTGGATTTCAATATCGTTGAGTTTTTTGCAAGTGTCGGCGGCAACATTACCGAAACGCTTCCCTGGAAGATTTACGGCCAGTATGCCTTCAACACGGCGGAACATGCGGACTTCAGTGCCATTGACGACGCCAAGAGAGATTCCTATCTGATCGGCCTGCAGATCGGCAATGCCAAGAATCCCGGCCAGTGGTCGCTGAGTGGCGAGTATGTCTCGATTGAAGAGGATGCGGTTGCCGATATCACCGATTCCGATCGCAACGGGGGCAGCTTCACCGATCTTGAAGGCTTCAAGATCGGCGCGACATACCATCTTGTCCAGAATATGACGCTTGGCGCCACCTATTACAACTTCAACAAAATAGATGACGATACGACGACCAATCATCTGTTCCAGGCCGATGTAGTGGTGAAGTTCTGAGGTTAGTGTGTGGTTGTTCTTTTCTCCGTTCGGGTTGTGTGTGTCTGTTCTTTTACGCGGCAAAGCTGCCCATGAGGTGATGGGCAGCGGCGCTGTGTGCCCGGGGACTTTTCGAATTGACTTTTTCTGTATGACCGTATTTATTCAACATCAATAAAATCAAATAGCAACATGAATCTTTTCAGGAAAATAGTTTTCGGCGCGGCGGTTCTCGGTTTTATGGCCGGAGGAACTGCAGAGGCAGCAAACAAGATCGTCATGGACGGTTCGACCACGGTCGGCCCGATAGCCAAGTCGTTTGCCGCGTATTTCACCAAAACCACCGGTGTTCAGGTAACGGTAAGTGAGTCCGGTTCGGGCAACGGCGCCAAGAGCCTCATCAACAAAACCTGCGACATTGCCAACATGTCCAGAGAAATGAAGGACAAGGAGCTTGCCGCAGCAAGAGCAAAAGGCGTCAAGCCGGTCGAGCACATCGTCGCCATGGATGGCATTGCCATTGTGGTGCATCCGGGCAACCGCGTGAACGCTCTTTCCAAGGCGCAGATTCGCGGCATCTACAACGGCAAGTACACCAACTGGAGTCAGGTAGGCGGTCCGAATGCCCGTATCGTGGTGATCCAGCGTGAATCGAACAGCGGAACCCAGGACTCCTTCAAGGAACTGGTCATGGGCAAGGAATCCCCCATCACCAAGAATGCGGAAACCCAGGCCAGCAACGGCGCCGTGAAAAACCGCGTTGCAACGACTCCTGCAGCTATCGGTTTCATTGGTCTCGGTTTTGTTGACAGTGGCGTCAAGGCGGTTATGGTCGATGGTATCGAACCTGACGAGAGGACGGTCAAGAACGGGACCTATCCGATCACCCGTCCGCTTTTCATGTACACCAACGGTCCGGCTACCGGTGCCGTGAAGCAGTTCATCGACCTGAAGAGCACCCCCGAAGGCAAACGCATGATCAGCGAGCTTGGCTTTGTCAACCACTGAGGGCAATCTGTTTTCGCCATGCAGTTTCCATTCCCGTTCTTTGAAAAAGCCGCCTTTTCCGGGCGGCTTTTTTGTCGGGTTCCTTTTCGTAATTCCAGAGGCTTTTCATACCTTTACCGACAGGACGATCAACAACACTATCAACGGATATCAAGATGAAAACGATGAAGCATGTTCTGCTGCTGGCGGCTCTGTTCGCTGTGGCCGTATCCTCTCCGCTCTCTGCGGCGGGCAAGAGTATTGTCATGGACGGCTCCACTACGGTCGGCCCCCTTGCCAAATCCTTTGCGGCATACTTTACCAGAAAATACGGCGTCAAGGTTACCGTCAGCGAATCAGGGAGCGGCAACGGTGCGAAAAGCCTCATCAACAGGAGCTGTGATATCGCCACCATGTCGAGGGCAATGAAAGCCCAGGAACTCGCCGCAGCGAGGAAAAAAGGGGTCAACCCGGTGGGACACACGGTGGCGCTCGACGGCATCGCCATGGTCGTTCATCCCGGCAATCCGGTACGGAATCTCACGAAGGCGCAGATCGCCGATATCTACAAGGGGCGCATTACCAACTGGAACCAGGTAGGCGGTCCGACGGCGCGTATCGTGGTGATCCAGCGTGAATCGAACAGCGGAACCCAGGAGTCGTTCAAAGATCTGATCATGGGTAAAACGGCGCAGATTTCGAAAACCGCCGAAACGCAGTCGAGCAACGGGGCTGTGAAGAACCGGGTTTCATCCACCCGTTCGGCAATCGGCTTTCTTGGTCTCGGCTTTGTTGACCGTTCGGTCAAGCCCGTTGCGGTAAACGGCGTGCTTCCCTCACCGGTCACGGTAAGGAAAGGCATCTACCCGATTTCCCGTCCGCTCTATATGTACACGAACGGCCAGCCTGCAGGTTCGCTGAAAACGCTGATCGATCTGTCGAAAACACCCGATGGAAAACGGATGATCACCGAGCTTGGTTTTGTCAATAAATAGCCGGAATTTTTCGTTTTATCCTTTTTATGCAAGCCGGTACTCCACTTTGGTGCCGGCTTTTTTTTTGATACGCTGGTTGCCGACATGTTGCAAAGTTGTAACATAATCCAGTTTTTTTCTTGACGTAAAGGGTATAGATTAGGGCGGTCATAACGATGGGCTGGAGCAGATCTGCTCAGGGTTAATCCGGTAATAAATTGCCACCATGATGAGTGAAGATGTTTTGAAAGAGAGCGGGCGTTCGGGAGCCTTTATCGTCAGCGCTCAAAAAAGGAAGATGCAGAAGCTCGCCAAAACGGCGGGAGAGTCGATATTGCTTCTTATCGCCTCGTTCGTTGCCATTGTCGTACTCTTCATTTTCTATTTCGTCACTGTCGATGCGATTCCCTACTTTCAGCTGCAGGGATTCAGGGAGTTTTTCACCAGCAGCAACTGGTATCCTGCGGGCGATCCGGGGGAGTTCGGCGCCCTGGCCATCATCTACGGAAGCGGTATGGTCACGCTCGGTTCGACGCTGCTTTCGGTGCCTATGGGCATTGCGGCGGCCATCTGCCTCAGCGATATTCTTCCCTTTTCCGTTCGTCAGTACGCCAAGCCGGTTATCGAGATGCTTGCGGCAATCCCTTCGGTGGCTTTCGGCTTTTTCGCGCTGGTAATTTTCGCTCCGCTGCTTCAGACCCAGGGAGGGCCTATTCTCATGTGGGCATGGTGGATTCTTGCCGCTCCGTTTCTGCTTCTTGCCGTCATCGTCATATCGGACCTGCTCAGCGCCAAAATCGAAGACCCGAAACGCCGCCAGCAGATATCGATGTTCCTTCTTGTCGTTTTCGGCGTCGGTGCGCTCGCATTTCTCTACTGGGTGGGATCGGTGCTGCAGGGTATTGAAATCATCACCGGTACCAACGCGCTCAACGTTTCCATCATTCTCAGCTTCATGGCGCTTCCCACCATCGTGAGCGTTTCGGAGGACGCCCTGCAGGCGGTAGGACGCGAACTTCGCGAAGGGAGCTACGCGCTTGGAGCCACACGAGCCGAAACCATCGTCAAAACCATACTTCCCGCCGCCAGCAGCGGTATTCTTGCCGCGGTGATTCTGGGTGTCATGCGCGCTCTTGGCGAAACCATGGTGGTGTGGATGGCTTCAGGCAACTCCTCGCATATTCCCGAGCCCTGGTTCAATTATCTCGAAGCGATAAGGACGCTTACGGCGACCATTGCCGGCGATATGGGAGAAGCCGACCAGGTGACCGGTTCGGCCCGTTATCATGTGCTTTTCGCAATGGGCCTTCTTCTCCTGGTCATCAGCTTTATCAGTAATCTGGTCAGCGAAAGGATTGTTGTGCGCCAGAGAAAGATTCTCTCCGGACAGTAGTTTGCGACAGCCATGAAAAAAGGACTTTTTTGTAATCAGAATCAGCAGTCATGAATCTCGGAACACGAAAGATACTTGACCGTTCATTTACCGCGGTCGGTTTCGGCTCGATTGCAGTTATGGGTATCGCTCTTCTCATCGTTCTGGCGCCCATAATCTATAACGGTATCGGCTCGGTGTTCTTTACCGGTACCCTCGAGCACCGAAACATGCTTTTCAATGAGTTCGGGCGGGGCGACAAGGAGGAGCTTGTAAAGGAAAATGCCGCATCGGAGGTATATCGCAAGCAGATCTACGGCATGCTTGATGCATTCGAGGCGGAGCTCGAAACCATGGAGCCCGAAAAAAAGCAGGATTACCTCTCCAAATACGGTCCGGTGCGAACCGCCCTGCAGACACTGATCGGTCCGCTTCCGGGCGAAGAGACGGCGATCCTGACCCGCTACAAGTACGGGCAGACCAGATGGGAAAAGGCCGAGGAAAAGCTTCACGAGTTTCTTTACGAGGCCAAGTGGGACTACTCCAACCCCGACGTCATGGCTAAGGAGTATTTCGTCAGCCGGGCGGCAGAGTTCGAGGGAACCTCTCTGGTTAAACTGTTTCCCTATGTCGAGAAGCATCTTCCGGATGTGCTTCGTCCGCGCTTTACGGTTTACTGGGGATTCCTGACCGACAGTTCGGTCGATTCCCATATTTTCGGAGGTATCTGGCCGGAAATCCAGGGGACGTTTTTTCTGGCCGTCGGCGCCATGCTCTTTGCCTTTCCGCTCGGCGTGATTGCGGCGGTCTATTTTACCGAATATGCAAGAGAGGGTTTTTTCAACAGTATATTACGCAGTGCGAACAGCACGCTTGCCGGGGTGCCCAGCATTGTGTTCGGTCTGTTCGGTCTGGCTTTTTTTATCAATACCCTCAAGGTGTCGGAGTCGAAGAGTGTGCTTGCAGGTTCGCTGACGCTTGCCATCATGATTCTTCCGACCATCATCCGTGCAGCTGAAGAGGCCATTCTTTCGGTGCCGAAAACCTACAAGGAGGCTTCGCTGAGCCTCGGTTCCACAAAATGGAATACCATTATGACGGTCATTCTGCCTGCGGCGCTTCCGGGAATTCTTACCGGCGGAGTTATCAGTCTCGGCAGGGCTGCCGGCGAGACGGCTCCCATCATCTTTACCGCAGCCGTGAGTGTTGGTTCGGCGATCGGTCTGGCCGATGTGTTTTCGTCGCCGACTCCGGCGCTTTCGTGGAATATCTACAATCTTGCCAGCGAGCACGAGGCTGCCGCCGAAATCAGGCATGTCCAGTACGGCATGGTGCTTGCTCTGGTAAGTATCGTGCTGCTTCTGAATTTGTCGGCAATTTTTCTGAGAGCTCGTATTTCCAAAAAATTAAAAGGCTGAGGAACCATGCACATGACAGCAGATAGCCGGGAAACATCGCAGAAAGAGCAGGTGAAAACCGCAAATCGTGAGATTTATCTGCCTTCCGAGAGAAAAAACATATCCGGCGGCGGAACTCCTCATGTTGTGGCAAAGGATTTTTCCATCTATTACGGTGAATTCGAGGCGGTCAAAAAGGTAAACGCCGATATTCTTTCCAGATATGTGACGGCGATCATCGGACCGAGCGGCTGCGGCAAGAGCACCTTTCTCCGGGCGATCAACCGGATGAACGATCTTATTCCGAGCTGCCATACCACAGGGGCGCTCAGGTTTGACGGCGAGGACATTTATGGTAAATTCACCGATGAGGTGCTGCTTCGCAAAAAGATCGGCATGGTGTTTCAGAAGCCGAATCCGTTTCCGAAATCCATTTTCGACAATATCGCCTACGGGCCGAGACTGCATGGCCTGAACGATCGCAAACAGCTCGCTGAAATCGTCGAGCGGAGTCTGAGAAAAGCCGCTTTGTGGGATGAGGTGAGCGACCGGCTCGACAAGAATGCGCTCGGTCTCAGCGGAGGTCAGCAGCAGCGCTTGTGTGTGGCCAGGGCGCTTGCCGTGGAACCTGAAATACTCCTGCTCGATGAACCGACATCCGCGCTCGATCCGAAGGCAACCGCAAAGATCGAGGATCTCATCCAGGAGCTGCGGGGCAGTTACACCATCATGATCGTCACCCACAACATGCAGCAGGCATCGAGGGTATCGGATTACACCATGTTTTTTTATGAAGGTGTTCTGGTGGAGTATGCACGTACGGCACAGCTGTTCACCAACCCGAAGGACAGGATGACCGAAGATTATATAACCGGAAGATTCAGCTAACGAAACCACTTTACCGTCATGTCAGACAGACCGGTTCATGAACTTATCAAAGAGCTGTCCGAGTCGCTTGTTCAGCTTTCCGACAAGGTGTTGCAGAATTTCTACAACGCCCTTACCGCGGTAAAGAATCAGGACGAACAGCAGGCAAGGGAGATCAGACTGGTGGACGATGAGATCGATCTGACAGAAGTCCGTCTTGAAGAGCGCTGTCTTGCCTTTCTTGCCCTCCAGCAGCCGGTTGCCCGCGATCTGCGCACCATCGTGACCATCATGAAAATCAATGACGATCTGGAGCGGATCGGCGATCTGGCGGTTCACATCATCGAGCGTATGCCGGAAATCAACTCGGAGATGCTCGATAAATTCGATTTCGAAACGATGGGCCATCATGCCGGCGAGATGACCGCCAGGTCTATCGAGGCTTTTGTCAACAAGGACCGTATTCTTGCCGACCGGGTTGAGGCCATGGATGAGGAGATCGACGCCATGCACAGCGCCGTGTTCAAGAAAGTCGCCCGGCAGATGAAGGACAGCGAGGCCGATATCGACCAGCTTATCGCGGCGCTCAGCATTTCCCGTTATATTGAAAGAATGGCCGATCATGCCACGAGAATAGCCGGTGAAGTTATCTATCTGGTTACCGGAGAAATTGCAAGGCACTCGGAAAGTTCATATGAAAAGCTTATCCAGTCGCTCAAGGATTGAACCGGGGGACACGGAAGTCTTCGAATGGGTGCGATTTGTTTTTTTTCCTTGAATTAACCCTTCCGGGAAACTAAATTGAAAGCACTTTTTCACATCCGGTTTTTTAACGCAAGCATGGTATTGTAATCATATGGCAAATCTTTTAGGCAAGCTTTTCGGAGAGACACCGAAATCTGTCGAGACTCCGAAAGCGTTTACTATCCAGATCGATCCGGCCAAGTTCAATCTTTCCACCAAACCTGACGGTCCGGTTCATATTCAGCTTGAGTCGCTCAAGCAGAAGCTTACCAAGCTTTCCTCGAATGTCGAAAACAACCTGATGCTGAGCATTCGTGCATCGACCAAGAAAAATGTCGAGCTTGCCATGTCGGCGTTCAAATTCGACGAGGAGTATATCCAGAAAGGCAAGTTTGAAGTCGAGTATCTCACCCTTGCCTATGCATCGTTCCAGAATCTTAACGACGAGCAGCTTGCGGTTGTCAACAACGCCCGTATGATCCTGCAGGAGCTTGAACGGCTTGCGCAGTTTGCGCTCAATATTGCCGAAAAGGCTGCACATGTGCAGTTCGCCAATGTTCAGGAGCTGCACAAGGACGAATACGGTCTCAAGCCTATGGGCGACATTACCGCAGAAATGATCAAGAAAGCGGTCGAGGCTTTTGTAAGCGGGAATTCGAAACACGCCAGCGAAACACTCGACATGATGAAGGAAATACAGGACCTGTACGATAAGGCGCTGGTCAAGATCAAGTCTTCGGTCAACGATCAGAATATCACGAACCTGACCGGTATCCTCTCGATCCTCAACCATGTCAAGGCCTCTGCCGATATTTCCTGCTCCATATCGCGCCATTTCTGCTGATGGAGCCGACGCTTTTCGTACCGATGTTATTGCTAAGAGAAGGCGGAGCTTGAGTTCCGCCTTCTGCGTTTCAGGGATTATGCGCCGGGGGCAGCGGTACGCTCAGCCCTTTATACGATCAGGACAGATATACGATGAAACAGAAAAAACTCGCGATAGTCATTCTTGTCATTGCCGCTCTTTGCGGCCTTTTCTGGTGGCAGCAGCACCGTTCTGAACCTGTCGGGACCGATTCGGCTTATTCGCTGGCCGTTCCTGTAGCGGTCGTTCCGGTTCGGCGGACTGTCGTTCGCGATTCGCTTGCGCTTACCGGGACGGCGGAAGCCTTCAGGGATGTCGAGGTTTTTTCGGAAACCGGCGGTCTGGTAAGAAAAGCCATGTCGGAAACCGGCGACCGGAAAGCTGCCGGAGAGGTGCTTTTCGTTGTCGATGACGAACTGCAGCAATCGGCCCTGAAAAAGGCGAAGGCCGCGTTCGAAAAAGCCGATCTCGATCATACGCGTTATCTCAATCTGTTCCGTGAAGGCGCCGTATCGCCTTCCGGTCTGGAGGCCGTCCGCCTGAAACGCGACGAAGCTGAAGCCGATCTGATCGAGGCTCGCCGCAAATACCGCGATACGCGTATCAGGGCTCCTGTTTCGGGAACCGTTACCGTTAAGCTTGTCGATGAAGGCGAAATGGTCCAGCCCGGCATGAAAGTCGCCAATCTTGTCGATCTGTCGCAGGTTCGCATCAGGTTTTTTCTTTCAGAAAGAGAGGTGCGGGGCATTGCTCCGGGGTATCCCCTGGAGATACGGGCTACCGACGGTTCCGGGCCGGTGCTGCGGGGCCGGGTTACCTCGGTAAGCGGCAAGGCCGGCCGTGACAGGACCTACGAGGCTGAAGCCGTGCTTGCGAACTTCGCGAATTCGCCTTTGAAGGCGGGAATGTTTGTCAGGGTCATCCTGGCCGGAAAGGAGAGCCGTGAGGCGCTCGTCGTTCCCAGAACCGCGCTTGCCGGAAGTGTCATGAAGCCGGAGGTCTATGTCGTGCGCAAGGGCATTGCACGTCTGCGAAAGGTAACCGCCGGGATGGAGTTTCAGGAACAGCTTGAAATTCTCGGAGGTCTGGCCGCAGGTGAACAGGTGGTGACGAGCGGGCAGAATGAACTTCACGATGGCGCGAAAGTAACCATCATCCCGCAGAAAAACATGGATAGCGCACGATGACCCTGACCGAACTTGCCATAAAGCGGCCGAGCCTCGTTGTCGTTATTTTTTCCGTACTCGGCATTCTGGGCTTTTTCAGCTACCGGCAGCTGCAGTATGAACTGCTCCCGAAAATGACGCCTCCGGTCGTTTCCATTTCCGTGCAGTACCCCGGTGCTTCGCCCGGAGAAGTCGAGACATCGGTAACCAAGCCGGTTGAAGATGCTGTTTCGGCGCTTGAAAAAATTGTAACGGTTTCATCGGTATCCTCCGAAGGGCTTTCGGCCGTTACCGTGGAATTTTCCAACGATGCCGATATCGACAAGGCGCTTCAGGACGCCCAGCGCAAGGTCAATGAAATCCGCGAGCAGCTGCCGGAGGATGCCAGGGAGCCGGTAATCAGCAAATTCGCACTCGACGAAGTGGCTGTCCTGCGCATAGGCGCGACCTCCTCGCTTCCCGATACGCGCTTCTACCAGCTGCTCAAGGACGACATCAAACCGCAGCTTTCGAGCATTCCGGGTGTGGGCCAGGTCTACCTGACCGGCGGCCGGGAGCGCGAGATCAGGGTGAACCTCGATATCGGGCGTCTTCAGGCATACAATCTTACGGTAACGGACGTGCTCGCAGCAATCGACCGGGCAAACCTCGACTTTCCTACAGGAAAAATCGATGCCTCCGACCGGCAGTTCACGCTGCGTCTTGCCGGAAAATTCACCGGTCTCGACGAGCTGGAAAACCTTGTTCTCCGCTCCTCCGAGCCGGGCAGCGATGTCCGCCTGAAAGATGTGGCCGAAGTCCGCGACGCGTTCAGGGAGATCACCACCATGACGCGCGTAAACGGCAGAAGCGCCGTAGGCATCATGATCATGAAGCAGAGCGACGCCAATACGGTCGATGTCAGCAGGCAGGTCCGCCAGAAGCTGAAAACGCTCGAAACGCTTTACAGCAACAGGAATCTCCGGTTCAATGTCGCCCAGGACGCTTCGACCTTTACCGTTGAAGCCGTTACCGCCGTGCAGCATGATCTCGTGATCGCCATTCTGCTTGTGGCTCTTGTCATGCTGCTCTTTCTGCACAGTGTGCGGAACTCCCTGATCGTCATGCTTTCGATTCCCACCTCCCTGGTAACCACCTTCATCGGGATGTATGTGTTCGATTTTTCCCTGAACCTCATGACGCTTCTCTCCCTCTCGCTGGTTGTGGGTATTCTGGTCGATGACTCGATCGTCGTGCTCGAAAACATCTACAGGCACCTTGAAGATGGCGAGGAACCGCGCAAGGCGGCGCTTCGCGGCAGAAATGAAATCGGCTTCACCGCACTCTCGATCACCCTTGTCGATGTGGTGGTTTTTCTTCCGCTTTCGCTGGTCAGCGGCATTGTCGGGAACATTCTCCGTGAATTCGCCATTGTCATGGTGCTCTCCACCATGGTGAGCCTTTTTGTCTCCTTTACCGTTACGCCGCTGCTCGCTTCCCGTTTTTCAAGGGTTGAACGGCTTCAGCCCGTCAATGCGCTTTCCCGCTTCGCAATCGGCTTCGAACGTAACTTTCAGCGTATTCGGGAGTGGTACGTCAGCTCGCTCCGCTGGAGTCTCGGGAACGGATGGAAAGTCATTGCCGGTTCAACGGCGCTGCTCCTGCTCTCGTTCAGCCTGCTGGTGTTCGGGTTCATAGGCGGGGAGTTCATCGAGGTTTCCGATAGGGGGGAGTTTTCCGTGATTATGGAATATGAGGCAGGCACCCGACTCGACGAAACCGACCGCATGACCAGGGAGATCGAACGCAGGATAGCGCGCATGCCCGAAGTTGAAAAGATACTGACAAATGTCGGAGCCTCGAGCGAAGGCTTTTTCAACCAGAGTGCCGATAATGTTTCCGAACTCAATATCACCCTTGTTCCGAAGCAGGAGCGAAGCCGTTCAACCGACGATTTCATGCAGGAGATCCGCAGGAGTATTCGGGATATTCCAGGCCTGAAGGCAAGCATCAACCCCATCGGCATATTCGGAACGGCAAACGAGACTCCGGTTATTGTCGTTTTAAGCGGTCCATTCCGCAATGAGGTCACCCATGCAGCCGAAGCGCTTCGCGACAGCCTCCGCAGTACGCCCGGAAGCGCCGATGTCAAGCTTACCTCTTCTGCCGGAAGTCCCGAAATACGCGCGAGGATAGACCGGGAAAAAATGGCTTCGTTCGGCCTCACCGTTGCCGAGGTCGGTGCAGCGCTTCGTACCGCCTATGCGGGCGACGATGCAGGAACCTACAGGGAGGGCGACAACGAGTACGATATCCGGGTCATGCTCGACGAATATTTCCGCAACGATACCCGCACCATCGAACAGATAACTTTCCGCACCCCGGGCGGGGAACAGGTGCGTCTCGGCCAGTTCGTCACCTTCGAGCAGGACCGCGGCTACACCAGGCTTCAGCGGAAGGATCGCAACAACGCTGTCTGGGTAAAGGCCCAGGTCATCGGCCGTCCGGTCGGCAGCGTCGGTCAGGATATCGAACGCATCATCTCCGGCATGAAGAAAAACGGGGTCATGCCTCCGACGGTCTCGCATGCATACGAATCCGACCTGAAGCGCCAGGGGGAGTCCTTTTCCACCCTTCTCGTTGCGTTTCTCGTAGCCATTGTTTTTGTCTATCTCATCATGGTCGCCCTTTACGACTCCTATATCTGGCCGATGGTTGTGATGTTCTCCATTCCTCTTGCCGTGATAGGCGCGCTTTTCGCGCTTGCGGTTTTCGGCAAGTCGCTCAGCATTTTCACCATTCTCGGCATTATCATGCTGGTCGGCCTTGTCGGCAAGAACGCCATCCTGCTGGTGGATTTCATCACGAAGTTCCGCAGTGAAGGCATGGAACTGCATGAAGCCATCATCGAAGCCGGCCGGGAACGGCTGCGCCCCATTCTGATGACCACCTTTACCCTGATATTCGGCCTCATGCCCATCGCGCTTTCGGGAAGTTCCGGCTCCGAGTGGAAATCAGGGCTTGCCGTTGCCCTGATCGGCGGTCTCGGAAGCTCGATGTTTCTCACTCTTCTGGTCATACCGGTGGTGTATGTCGGTTTCGATCGCTTCCGGAGCTGGCCCGAACGTTTCCTGAAGCGATGGCGCAGGGCGCCGGAACCCTGAAAAAGAAACCTTCAGGCATCAGTGCTCCCGGCCGGAGTTTTTTTATTAACAGCCATCATAGGATTCCTTTACGACTGAACTGTTATCTTGCAGTAAGGCAGTTACGTTTTCACTATCGTATCCAGGTATGAAATCATTTTCGGAACAGGGGGGTGTCATGCTTTTCAGCAGGATTGCCCTTGCGTTTTCATGGATCTATCAGGGGGCGGTTCCCAAGCTCGTGTGCAGAAGCGCCGGAGAGACCGAGCTTCTCGGTCATGTCATTCCTGTTTACCAGTGGGCTTGCATGGCGGTAAGCTGGATGGGCGCCGGAGAGATCGTTTTCGGGCTGCTGCTGCTTGCAGTCCGCCGGATATGGATATTCCATCTCAATATCGCGGTGCTTGTCTTTCTCCTGATCTTCGTGCTGCTTTTCGAGCCGCAGCTTTTTACCGAGCCGTTCAATCCGCTGACGCTCAATGTCGCGCTTATCGCACTATCGCTTATCGCTATTGCAGAGTTGAAAAAAATGAAAAACTGACCAATCGATGTTCATGGACCACCACCTCCAACCCGGCAGCGCACTTGAACTGGTCGTAAAACGGTTTTTTACCGTATCGGTAACCGTAGTTGCCATGGCGGCTTTGCTCGGCGCGGCAGGGGCTTTCACCGGGAACCATTTTCTTTACCGTATTCACCCGTACATTTTTTTTATCGGCTTCGGCAACCTTGCCATCCTGCTGCTCAACCGTTACCTGACAGCCACCATCTACCCCGAGCTGGTCGTGGATCCGGAGAAGCAGATGCGCTATATCTCTTCCGTACTGCTCGCTCTGCTCTCCATTACCGTTGCCGTTTTCATGGAGTGGCCCCTGCTGAAAGCAGCCACCGGGCTTTTTCTCATGATTCTGGTCTCCGGTCCGCTTCGCGAGATATTCACGACGCTTTCCGTCGGCAGAATCTGGAAGGAGGTTTCCGTGCGCTACTATATTTTCGATGTGCTTTTTCTGCTTAATGCCAATCTCGGACTTTTTGCACTCGGATTGAAAGAGGCTTTTCCCCACAGCGGCATCATTCCGTTTTTTGTCACCCAGTCGGCCTACTTTCTGGGTTCCTCGTTTCCCCTGAGCATCAGCGTCATGGGATTTCTCTATACCTATGCGTGGAGAGACTCATCGAAAAGAGCGCTGATCAGAACCCTTTTCAGCCTCTGGTTCTATATTTTCGTCGGGGGCGTCCTGATCTTTCTCATCGTTATTCTCGTTGGCAACTATTTCGGCATGATGCTGGTCAGCCACATTCTTCTTTTCGGCGTCATGGCATTGCTCGGGAGTTTTGCCCTCTACCTCTACAACTTTTTCAAAACAAGTTTCCGACATCCGGCGCTGGCTTTCCTTCTGAGCGGCCTGGCCCTGCTTTTCGCAACCAGCGCGTTCGGCATCATGAACATTTATTACATCAAAGGGATCCCTTTCGGCTTTCATCCCCCCATCCGCATCGATAAAATGTGGATCTATCACTCGCATACCCATGCCGCACTGCTCGGCTGGATAACCTTTTCCTTTATCGGCATGATCTATATCGTCGTCCCTTCGATTCTCAGAACAGCTTCGCTCGAAAAACTCGGAAGCGAGCAGGCTCTTTCGGAGCTGCTCGACGGTCGAACCATGAAAAAGGCATTCCGGCAGCTTACCTTCATGCTCCTGTCCTCGACCGGGGTGCTGCTCGGGTTTTTTCTCGATAGCGGTATGCTGCTTGGCAGTGCGGGAGTGGTTTTCGGGTGCTGCGTGGCTTACCTTCTGAAAAACCTCAATACGGAACTATACCGTGAAAACCTTATAAAACTTGAGACTCATGCAAAATAGTATTCAGCGCCATATCCGTCCGGTTCTTCTTTTTTTCGCGCTTGTTCCGGTTTCGTCCGCTCCTGCTTCGGCATTCGATGCCGCCGATTTCAAGGCGCTGAAAACCGGAGTGACATCATGGAACAGCTACAGGGCAGGGCTTCCGGGACGTTTTGCGGATCTCTCCGGAGCGCAGCTCAAAGGCATGAACCTGAGAGGTGCGGACCTGAGCAACGCCGATCTTTCCGGCGCCGATCTCGGCAGTACCGACCTCAGCAAAGCCAGGCTCGATCATGCCAGGCTCGACTCCGCCCGGCTTTCCTCGGCATTGCTTGTCAGGGCTTCGCTCAACGGGGCGACGCTTCGAAATGCCGATCTTGAAGAGGCCGTACTTGAGGGTGCGTCGCTTAAAGGCGCCCTTATGCAGACCGCGGTACTCAAGAAAGCAGACTGCGCCGGTGCCGATTTCAGCGGTGCGGATCTTCAGGAGACGAATTTTCGTGAAGCCAGGCTTGTCGGCGCACAGCTTGCCGGTGCGGATCTTCGGGCAGCCTACCTATGGCGCGCCGACATGAGCCGATCAGACATGACCGGCATCAGGGTTTCGCCATCCACGGTGCTTGCTTCCGGCAGCTATGCCTCACAGGCATGGGCATCGGAGCATCGGGCGCAGTTTCTCGACGATGTCCCAAAACCCGTTCCGGCTGTTGCCGGGCAGGCGCTTCCGACGGGATCGGGAAAAGGCGGAAATTCCGGGCCGGGGAAAACCGGATCGAGCGGGAACCTTTGGCGCATGTCCGGTTCCGGCGCAACTGTCGCTTACGATCAGGTGCTCTACAAAAAGCTCAAATCCGGGGTATTCGCCTGGAACGACATGCGCAAGCATGACCGGGCCATGGAGGTGAATCTTCGTGAAGCGAAGTTCGATCAGAAAAACCTCAGTTATGTCGATCTTGCCCATGCGAAGCTGCAGGGCGCAAGTTTCAGGAAAGCCGATCTTTTCGATGCCGATCTGCGTGATGCCGATCTGTCGGGCTGCGATCTTCGCGAAGCGAATCTTGAAAAGGCCGATCTGGGTGGGGCCGATCTTTCCGGTGTCAATCTCTGGCGGGCCAATATGAGCCGGGTGCGTCTTGACGGGGTGAAGGTTTCCGGATCGACCATTCTCGATACAGGCAAAAAGGCCACCCCGGAGTGGGCCGGAAGGCACGCTGCCGTATTTATTCATGAGTAAGCCCTTGTGGCTTAAGAGCTGTTTTTATGGAGGTATTATATGATGTTTTCCCATAACCGGCCGGTGGTGTCGGTTGTCGTCCCTATGTACAATAACTCCCGTTTTATCGGCGATACCATCCGTTCGATTCTCGGGCAGTCGTTCAGCGATTTCGAACTTCTGATCTATGACGATCATTCAACCGACGATTCAGTGGAGCTTGCGTCATCGTTTTCCGATTCCCGGATAAAGATTTTCAGGAGCCCGGTCAATCTCGGGCCGGAGAAAAACTGGAACCGGGCGATCAGCGATGTCAGGGGGAGGTACGTCAAGCTGGTTTGCGGCGACGATATTCTTTTTTCCGAATGCCTTGAAAAGCAGGTCGGGGTTCTTGAAAATCCCGTGCATGCCGGGATCAGTCTTGTCAGTTGCCAGCGAACGATCATCGATCCCGAAGGCAAGCCGCTCATCAAGAAAGTCAACTTCATGTCCGGCGGCCGCATCGAGCCGGTCGATGTGATCAGAAAGATGATCCGGATGGGTACCAACATCATCGGGGAGCCGGTCTGCGGCCTCTATCCGGCGGAACTTATCGGCAAAATAAACGGATACAGCGCCGTTGTGCCCTATACCATCGATCTTGATTTCTGGATGCAGCTGCTCAAGCACGGCGATCTCTACATGATTGACGAACCGCTCTGTGCGTTCCGGATATCCAACCTTTCCTGGTCGTCGAGAATAGGGGAGCTGCGTCACAGCCAGTTTCTCGAGTTCATGGAACAGGCAGCTTCCGATAAAAGTCATGAAGTGACCGATCTGGATATGTTTATCGGCCGCATCAACAGCGCGGTCCAGTCCATGACCAGCCTCATGGGCTTCAAGCTTTTCGCCAACCACGAGTGACATTCAGAGAGAAAAACAGAGAGGAGGCGCAACTATGAGACTGAGGGGGAAAACGGCGCTCGTCACGGGAGCGGCAGGGGGCATCGGGAGCGCAGCGGCGTTCTGTTTCGCCGAAGAGGGAGCCTCACTGGTACTGAGCGATATCGATCTCGACGGTTGCGAAACGGTATGTCGCCGGATCAGGGCGCAGGGAGGGAAAGCATCGGCTGTGGGCGCGGATCTGACCATTGAAGAGCAGATTGTCGATCTGTTTGCAGCTGTCCGCAGAACGGAGGGCGGGCTCGATATTCTGGTAAACATCGCAGGAGGCGATCTCGATCCCTTTTCTGCAGCCGACTCGATCAGCAGCGAATCGATAGACCGGAACATTGCACTCAATCTGAAGTCGTGCATGCTCTGCTGCCGGGAGGCCGTCAAAATCATGCAGCCCCGACAGTACGGGCGGATCGTCAACATGAGCTCCCTGGTTTACCGGGGTGCCGATCACCAGTTTTCCTATGCTGCCGCCAAGGGGGGGATTGCCGCATTCACCCGTTCCCTCGCCCTGTCGCTCGGCCAGAGCAGCATCACCGTCAATGCTCTTGCCCCCGCTCTTGTCGACGTACCTGTTTTCCGGAAAGCTCTCGGTCCCGAGCGATGGGAGGCCCTCGCGAGGGAGTGTGCCTCCCGTTATCCGCTCAAACGGGTCGCATCTCCCCTCGATGTCGCCAGAGCGGCCCTGTTTCTCGCCTCGGATGACGCATCCTTCATAACCGGCCAGATTCTGGAGATTTCCGGCGGCGCAAGACTGTAGCCGGTGCTATGATTACTGCCGTATTTTGCAGATATTGAAAACAGGAGGCTCCGGAAATTCCGGCCGTTTGTTTTTACCGAACCTTTAATGGAGACAGTGGCATGTCAATCGAATCCGCAAGACAATTTCTTGTACAGCTTGCCGAAGAGGAGACTTTTCGCGACAATCTGGTGCGGCAGCTTGCCGAAAAACGTCGTGAGCTGGTCAGTGCTGCAGGGTATGATTTTACCGAAGAAGAACTCGAAGCGGCAAAATCGGTACTCCCTCCCGGAGCCCTCGGCCATGTCGCCGGCTGGTTCTGTGACGTTGAAAGTGACAGCAGGCCCATGCACGGCAGGCGATGCGGCGGCGGTCTCTGGCATTGAAGCCAGGGCGATTGCGCTCTCCGGTACTGTTTTTTCTGTTGAACTAACCCCCATTAACTCCTCAATAGCACCGTTATGAAGCCCATCTGCATCAACAACTACTGTTTCGACCGCGTTCATATCTGGGTACAGTACGACTGGCTGGTGCCCCAGTTCGTCGAACTGGTTATCGAAGTATTCTACCCTAAAAACAGGGCAGCCAACGGGCTGGTGATGTTCAGTCACGGCTTTCTGATCGGCAACGATCTCCTCTTCTATCCGAAGAAAGTCGCCGGAGCACTCCTGAACGACAATCCGCTCTTCGGCATCAATCCCTCTTCCTATTACAACTACAGCGAAGCTATCGTTGAAAAAAACTGGGCCATGGGGTTCGTTACTGCAGCCCACATGCAGTCGGCTCTCATACCGTGGGTCGATCTGGGAGGGAACCCGAGAGTCGGGCAGGAGGCATACGCCGCGGCATCCTATCTCATCAAATACGGAGCTACGGACGAGTTCTATAAAATCGACGAGCACAACAGGAACCAGCGTTTCCATGATCGCGAGATTCTCAACAGAACCCGCTTCATGAAGGGAAACAACGTCATCTTCGCCGGTCATTCCGTTGGTGGAGCCCATGCCCAGGCTGCCGCAGTGGGTTTCGAGAACCTGCGGAAACTCGGCGGAAAAAGTTTCCGTCCCTTCAATCCGGTGATTTACGACCGGGAGTTCATTCCGGCCTATTCCGAACGAATGGAAAAGTGGAATCCCGAAGACAGGGCCAATCCCGTCGGACTCCTCCAGCTTTCGCCGGTCGATATGAATATTCCCTTCATTGCGCCCGGCATGAAGCCGTACCGTGATATTCTCTCAGAAACCGGGATACCGGAACTGATGGTGGTGGGTCAGTGCGACTGTGCAACCCTGGAGAGCTCCAATCCGCCCTCCTGGTCGTCCACATCGGGTACCCCAACCCAGTTTACCCAGCTCTCCTCTCCCGAAAGCTGGTCCTCGGTTGCCCGCATCGAAAAGGGCGCGCACTGCGGCTACCTCACTGAAAAGAGCGAGTTGTGCAAGCAGGCCGACAATCCCTCGAAGTGCAAGCTCTGCCCCGGAGTGGAGACCTACAAACCAAACGGAGCCGAAACCGCATTTACCATTGACATGTTCAGGCGCTTCATAAGACTTTATCCCGATGCAGGCGGTTTTCAGGGTACGTTCGAAGCGTGGAAACAGAGCGATTTCATGCAGTGGCTGAACAGGGAAAGCCCCGACGGCACCGTCAGGCTGGTTCCGTTCGCCGACGGGCAGTATGTCGATTTCGCCCGCTGAAGAAGCGATCTCGCGCCGCGTCCCGCAGAGTGCATAGAGCCTGCAGGATGCGGCGCTTTCCGTTTCGCTTTTCTTTTCTCCGGCAGGCATCCTTTCGCGGAATTCTCAACAGTTCAAAAGGGTTTGTAAGGTTATCGGATTGCAAATCAATCCTTTGCCCCGCTTTCCGGCTCCGGGTTGGAGTTGGAATTGAAAATATTTGTACTTTCCAGTCGACAAATACCCTTTACCGGGTTTTGTGAGTCTGCGATAAAGGATCCGAAAAGGTTTTATTAGCCATGATGTTAACAACCGGACCCGAAACGGCGACAGTTTCACATGCCGTTCCAAGGGAAATTCCATTCAACTATACTTCGGCCGACGACCGGCAGGCAATCGCCTCGCTGCTTGGCCGCGATATTGTCAGAACGCTCGACGAGCTCCGTGAACACCGGGTAACCGGCCGTTCGGCACGCCTGCTCATGAGCAGTATCGGCGAAATTCTCATTCACCGGCGCAATCCCTACCTGTTCCAGGAACTGGTGGATTCGCCGCAGCGCCGCCAGCGCCTTTTCGAACGGGCGGCCAAGGATCTCGATATCATCGCCAATTCAGCCAACGGAGAGACCAGGGTGATTACCGTGGTGGCCGCCGTGCGTGAACAGCTCGACCGCTTTCGAACCGCCGTGGAGAACACTCCCGAACTGCGCCGCAGGCTCAGGCGGGAGCTCGGGGCTGTGGTGGGGGTGAAAAATGTGCTGTTCGACCCCTTCTCCCTTGCCGCGCATGCGACCGACGCGACCGACTGGCGACTGCATCTTCCCGTCGCCGTCGTGACTCCCGCAGAGGAACACCAGGTGGCTCCGCTCATTACGGCCATTGCCAATCTCGGGCTCAAGATCATCCCCAGGGGAGCGGGTACCGGCCTTACCGGCGGAGCGGTTCCGCTCCGTTCGCGCTGCGTCATCATCAATATGGAGAAGCTGAACCGGAGCCGGGGCATTTCCCTGCGTGATTTCCATCTGGACGACGGCTCCGTGCGGCAGGCTCCGGTCATCGAAATCGAGGCAGGCGTCGTCACCGAAAGGGCCATGCACGAGGCCGAAGAGCAAGGGCTGGTTTTTGCGACCGATCCGACCAGCGAATGGTCGTGCACGGTGGGGGGCAACATCGCCGAGAACGCCGGCGGCAAGATGGCCGTGCGCTGGGGCACCTGTATCGACAACCTGCTCGAGTGGCGCATGGCCATGCCTTCGGGAGAGCGCTGGACAGTCAGGCGGACCGATCATCAGCTCCGTAAAATCCTGCATGAGGATACGGTATCTTTCGAAGTGCTCGATGAAGCCGGAAAACGGCTTGAGAGGATAGAGCTTTGCGGAACCGATATCCGCAAGAAAGGGCTCTGGAAGGACATTACCAACAAGGCGCTCGGCGGGGTTCCGGGACTGCAGAAGGAGGGCACCGACGGGGTGATCACCTCCGCGGTGTTTGTGCTCTACAGGCAGTATCCCGAAAAGAGAACGCTCTGTCTGGAGTTTTTCGGCCAGGACATGGACGAAGCCAGCCGGGTGATCGTGGAGCTGTCGAAAATTTTTCCCCTGCCGTTCAACGACGAGGAGGCGCTGCTCGCGCTCGAACACTTCGACGACGAATACGTGAGGGCAATCGACTACAAGGTGAAGGCTCCTCGTCCCCAGACGCCGAAGGCCGTGCTCCTGATCGACATTGCCGCCCGCACTCCGGGCGAAGTGCAGCGGGGGGTCGACCGGGTAGCGGCCCTGCTCGAACACCATCCGAACACCCTCATGTTCGTGGCCCGCGACAATGCCGAGTCGGTGCGTTTCTGGGCAGACCGCAAGAAACTCAGCGCCATCGCCCGGAGGACCAACGCCTTCAAGCTGAACGAGGATATCGTCATCCCTCTTGCAGCTCTTGCCGAATTCGCGCGATTCATCGACCATCTCAATACCGACGAGGAGCGCTACTCGCAGCTCCGCTTCGTCGAAAGGGCCTCGGAGATCCTGCAAACCGCAAAAGTGAACGAAGACGGCGGACAGTTTGCCTCCAAAGTGCCCACCGGCCTGGAACTCTGCGGGGAGTTCCGCCGCAAGGTGCTTGACGCTCCGGACGAGTCGCTGCGCTCCCTTGAGATTCTGCATGATTTCTCCGGAGAGCTTGCCGAACTCCTGCAGGGATATCCGAAAATCCAGGGCGCGGTGGAGCAGGCCAAAGAGTACATCCGCAACAGCAGGATCGCCATCGCCACCCACATGCATGCCGGAGACGGCAACGTGCATGTCAATATTCCGGTGCTCTCCAACGACCGGCTGATGCTCGAACGCGCCGACAAGGTGGTCGATCAGGTGATGGAAAAGGTCGTCTCCCTTGGTGGCGTGGTTTCCGGCGAGCACGGCATCGGTGTCACCAAACTGAAATATCTGGATGCCTCGATCGTTGACGAACTTGCCCGGTACCGCCGGAAAGTCGATCCAAAAGGGCTCATGAACCCCGGAAAACTCGAAGACATGGATGTGCTCGGCCATATCTTCACGCCCTCCTTCAACCTGCTTGAGCTTGAAGCGCATATTCTCAAACGAGCCAAGATCGAGGAGCTTTCCAAAAAAGTCGACTACTGCATCCGGTGCGGAAAGTGCAAAACCGACTGCTGCGTCTACTACCCGGCACGGGGCATGTTCTATCATCCCCGCAACAAGAATCTCGCCATCGGTTCGCTCATCGAAGCCCTGCTTTTCGATGCCCAGCGGGAGCGTTCCACCGATTTTGAACTGCTTCAGTGGCTCGACGAGGTTGCCGATCACTGCACGATCTGCCATAAATGCCTGAAACCCTGTCCGGTCGATATCGATACCGGAGAGGTCTCCGTACTCGAACGTGAACTGCTTGCCGGAAGGGGATTCAGGCACTCCTCGCCGGTAACCGAGATGACCCTGCACTATCTCGACAGCCGCTCGACGCTTTTCAACACCGTTTTCCGTAATACGGTGCTTCGTTTCGGCGGCGCCATGCAGCGTGCGGGCAACCGTCTCAGCGCACCACTGCAGCCGGAGGACGATCCGCCGGCATTCTATCCGCTCAGGCTGTTGCGTTCATCGGTGCCTCCGGTTCCCCGGAAAACCCTGCGTGACGTTCTTCCCGAGTGCGGCCAGGACCAGGTACTGGTTTTCGAACCGTCGGGTGTTGGCAACAGTACGGTTTTTTATTTTCCCGGATGCGGTTCGGAACGACTGAACTCGACCATCGCCATGGCCGCCCTGCATCTGCTGCTTGAGACCGGCACACGGGTAATCCTCCCGCCGCCGTTTCTCTGCTGCGGCTTTCCTGCGCATGTGAATGCCAAGAGCGATCAGTATTCGAGCATCGTCCTGCGCAATACCGTCCTGTTCAGCCAGATTCGTGAAATGTTCTCCTATCTGGATTTCGATGCCTGCGTGGTGACCTGCGGCACCTGTCTTGAAGGGCTCGATGCCATTGAAACCGGAAAGCTTTTCGGCGGAAGGATCATCGATACCTCGGCTTATGCTCTCGAGAAAGGGTTCAGGCTGCAGGAGCCGGGAGGAAGGTATCTCTATCATGCTCCGTGCCACGATTCCCTGGGAGGCAAGGCTCTCGATACTATCGGCAAACTCGGCGGATTCGAATCCGTCAAGGCGGTTGCGCACTGCTGTTCAGAGGCCGGAACCCTTGCGTTATCGAGGCCGGATATCACCGACGCCATGCTGCACCGCAAGCGCGACGCCATCCGCGAAGCCATGAACGGGTCGGGGGAGAAGGTGGTGCTGACCAACTGCCCCTCCTGTGTACAGGGACTCGGCAGAAATCTCGATCTTGGCATCGAGCCGAAACATCTTGTGGTGGCGCTTGCAGAAAAGTATTCCGGCCCTGACTGGCAGGAGAAGCTGCAAGCCCAGGCAAGCCGTGCGTCGGCAGTCAGTTTCTGATTCCGGATTTTGAGTGCCTCGATGCATGGTTTGAACGACAGGATGCGCTTCGGCATCAGAGGGATCGCTCTTTTCGAGGCGGGAAAGGGCATTCTCGTCCTTGCTGCCGGATTTTCGCTGTTTTCGCTGATACATCAGAATATGCAGGCGTTTGCCGCTCGACTGGTCGGGCATTTGCATCTCAACGCAGCAAAGCACATCCCCGGGATTTTTTCCGAAGCTGTCGGCACTATTGCCGACAGCCGGTTGCGGCTTCTGGTGGTTCTTGCACTCCTCTATTCGGTTATGCGATTTGTCGAGGCTTACGGCCTCTGGTTCGCAAAGCGATGGGCACGATGGTTCGCTTTGCTGAGCGGAGCCGTTTATCTGCCCTTCGAACTGTATGAACTTGCAAAAGGCTTTTCGTGGATCACGATCGTTTTTCTTCTCGTCAACCTCGCAGTTGTTCTCTCCATGGGTTTTTCGCTTAAGGCAAAACGCCGCGGAAACAACCTTTCCTGAAGACGCCTTTGATTTTTCGATGAATTTCCGGAGCGCAGCCCCGGGTCTCTGCCTGGAGGGGTTGCTGCCGGGGGATGTTTTCCCGCTCTTGTGTGCGAAGCGCCCGGGCGGGCATCAGGATCGAAAGCCGCGCACTCGCTTGTCCATCTCTATACCAGTACATAGACAATAAGACCGCAAACAACCACCATCAGTACGAGTCCGGCGATAAATATCGTGTCGGCGGTGCGTTCCATCCCATGCATCCGGTGCCCGCTGCGAGTCCGGAGGGCGAAATAGGAGAGCATGCACGAAAACAGAAAGAGCAGCGCGTCCAGAGAAAGAAGATCGTCGACGAATGTCGTGACCTGCCGGCTGTTGATGACAATATGAAGAATTCCTATTACCGTCAGGCATACGCCCACCATGGCTGCCGAGACGGTAAAAATATGGATGGATATGTCCTCTTCCAGATGTTCGTTTTCTTCGCTGTTACCCATGGTTTTTCATGTTTGTCGCCATTGCGCTTCGGTGCCGGGTGTTGCCCATCGGGAGGCCGGGTGCGCAATCGGGAGGTGTTGTTCGATCTTTTATGCCCGTTTTATGGTTAATCTAATCACAGCAGGACTTTTTTCCCGTTTCGGGATGCTCCGCATGGGCTCGATGTGGATCCTGCGGGGAAGGTATCGATGAAAACAAACGCAAACGCGACATCCTATGATGCATGAACTCTGGCATACCCTGACTTCGGAGGCCGTTTTGGGCCGTCTTGGCGTTACCGGTCCGGGGCTCGATTCCGACGAGGCCGATCGCCGCCTTCGGGAGTACGGCCCCAACATCCTGCAGTCAAAAAAGGGCGTCAGCCCCTGGAAGCTGCTCTTCGATCAGTTCAAAAATGTCCTGATCATAACCCTGCTCCTGGCCACCGTGCTGTCGGCTTTTCTCGGCCACGGCCTCGAAGCCGCAGCGATTGCCGTGATCGTGCTTTTTGCCGTGCTGCTCGGTTTCATTCAGGAGTTCAGGGCGGAAAAAGCCATCGATGCGCTCCGGAGCATGGCGGCTCCGCAGGCCAGAGTTATCCGCGATGGCAGGGAACAGCTCGTTCCGGCCTCGGAAGTCGTGCCCGGCGATATGGTGATGCTCGCCGCAGGCGACCGCATACCCGCCGATGCCCGGCTGGTCGTGTCGGTCAACCTGCAGGTCGAGGAGGCCTCCCTGACCGGTGAATCCCTGCCGTCCGAAAAGGACGCAGGCTCGCTTTCGCCCGCAAATGCCGGACCCGGCGACCGCAGGAACATGGTGTTTGCCGGAACAGCGGTGAGCTACGGTCGCGGATCTGCGGTGGTGGTTGCTACCGGCATGCAGACCGAGTTTGGCAGGATCGCTGCTCTGCTCCAGCAGGTCGAGACGGAGAAAACCCCGCTGCAGAAAAATCTCGATCAGGTAGGCGCAGTGCTTGCCCGGGCTGCGATGGTCATCGTGCTGGTGATTGTGGCGCTCGGCCTTTTCCGCGGCCAGTCGTTTATCGACATGCTCATTTTCGGCATTGCCCTGGCCGTGGCTGTCGTGCCCGAAGCGCTTCCAGCAGTCGTCACCATTTCGCTGGCGCTCGGTGTCCAGCGAATGGTAAGGCGCAACGCCCTCATGCGGAGGCTGCCGGTCGTCGAAACGCTGGGCAGCACCACGGTGATCTGTTCCGACAAAACCGGCACGCTTACCCGCGACGAAATGACCGTCCGGTCGCTCTATATCTCCGGCACCCTGATTGACGTCGGAGGGTCGGGCTATATTCCCGAAGGCGGCTTTACGGTTGCGGGCGGCGGGCCCCTTCCCGGCAGTCTGCACCGCTTTCTCACAGCGGGGGTGCTCTGCAGCGACGCCCGGCTGCTGAAAAACGAAGAGGGGGAGTGGGATATCAAGGGCGATCCAACCGAGGGAGCGCTCCTGGTGGCGGCCGTGAAAGCAGGACTCGACATCGCGGAACTGCAGGCGCGTTTTTCCCGCATCGACGAACTGCCCTTCTCCTCCGAAACGAAGCGTATGATCACCCTGCATGACGATGGTGGTGTTCCGAACGCCTTCATAAAGGGTGCTCCGGAAGTGATCCTTCAGGACTGCGCGACGGTGCTGACCTCTGAAGGCGTTACGCCTCTGGATTCCTCCATGAAAGAACGGCTGCACGCCGAAGCCGAAGCCATGGGCCGAAAAGCCCTCCGGGTGCTCGCTATCGCCGAAAAGCGCGGAGCTTCCATCGGCACGGCTTCCGTCGGCATGAATTTTCTCGGATTCGCCGGCATGATCGATCCGCCGAGGCCCGAAGCTGCTGAAGCCGTCAGGCGCTGCATCGAGGCAGGCATCCGTCCGGTCATGATTACCGGCGATCATCCGGTCACGGCCGAAGCCATCGCCCGCGAACTCGGCATTCTTCGGGGCGGCAGGGTTGTGGCGGGATCGGCGCTGCAGGAAATGAGCGACCTGGAGCTGCGCCGTTCGGTCGAGGGTATCAGCGTGTTCGCCCGCGTCGCTCCCGAACACAAGCTTCGAATTGTCGATGCCCTGCAGAAAAACGGAGAAATCGTGGCCATGACCGGCGACGGGGTCAACGACGCCCCTGCGCTGAAAAAAGCCGATATCGGCATTTCCATGGGCATTACCGGCACCGACGTTTCCAAAGAGGCCTCGGCCATGATGCTGACCGACGACAACTTCGCATCTATTGTCGCTGCGGTCGAAGAGGGGAGGGGAATCTACGACAACATCAGGAAATACCTGACCTACCTGCTCTCGTCGAACATCGGCGAACTGGGCCTCATGGCCGGAGCCTCACTGTTCGGTCTGCCGCTGCCGCTCACTGCCGTACAGATCCTTTACGTCAATCTCGCCACCGACGGCCTTCCCGCACTGGCGCTGGCCGTCGATCCGCCCGAGAAGGATATCATGAAACGTCGCCCGAACGATCCCCGTCAGGGCATTTTCACCCGTCCCGTGCTTGCGCTCATGCTTGCCGGAGGCATCTGGTCCACTGTGGTGAACATGTCGCTTTTCAACTGGGCCCTCCACTCCGGCCGCCCGGTACGCGAGGCGATGACCATGACCTTCGTCTCCCTGGTGCTGATACAGTTCTTCAAGGCCTACAATTTCCGTTCCGAAACCCGTCCGCTCTATTACAGGCCCTTCGCGAACCGGTGGCTGAACCTGGCCATTCTTTGGGAGCTGATTCTGCTTGCCCTCATCATCGCGGTTCCTTTTCTGCGGATACCCTTCAGCACCTTCTGTCTTACTCCCGAGGACTGGCTGATCGTGCTGCTTTCGTCGCTCACCATCGTTCCGGTCATCGAACTGGTGAAGCTGATGATCCGCAAAAAAGTGATTCAGGGGTAGATGTAACAGCTATGTCGACAGAGGTGTTCTGTTGTGGTGCGCGGTTCGTTTTCTCTTGCACTTTTTTAGGCTGAAACTCTGAAAATGCTTTAATTAAGGCTTACAGCCCGTCTTTTCGACCATCAACAAAACCGGGACCGCACCCTTGAAGAACAGTTTCAGGAAAAAGCCTCTTGCGCTGCTGCTCGAAGAAATGAAGGGCGAGCATCGTCTGAACCGCATTCTCGGTCCCCTGGCCCTCACCAGTCTCGGTGTCGGGGCGATCATAGGCACAGGAATCTTCGTGCTGATAGGCGTCGCCGCCCACGACAAGGCTGGTCCCGCCGTCACGCTTTCGTTCGCAGTGGCCGGACTCGCCTGTATTTTCGCTGCGCTCTGCTATGCCGAGTTCGCCTCCATGGTGCCTGTCGCCGGTTCGGCATACACTTACGCCTACGCCACTCTCGGAGAACTTTTCGCCTGGATCATCGGCTGGGATCTTATCCTCGAATATGCCGTCGCCTCTGCTACGGTCGCACATGGATGGTCCCACTATTTTCAGGACTTCATCGGCATATTCGGGCTCGGGGTGCCCGCGCTTTTTTCCAGGGCGCCGCTCGATTTCAATCCCGAAACCGGCATGCTCGCCCTTACCGGTTCACTTTTGGACCTGCCCGCCATGCTCATTGCCGCGATCATCACGGTGATTCTCGTAAAAGGCATCAGGGAGAGTTCCGGTTTCAATACTGCGATGGTAATCTTCAAGGTTGCCATTGTCCTGCTGGTCATCGTGCTCGGCGCGCAGCATGTCAACCCGGATAACTGGCAGCCTTTCGCGCCGTTCGGTTTTTCAGGCCTGAGTGTTTTCGGCCACCTTGTGCTTGGCGAGCCCGGACTTGGAGGGGCGCCGGTAGGCGTGCTGGCCGGAGCGGCCATGATCTTTTTCGCCTATATCGGCTTCGACTCCATCTCGACCCATGCCGAAGAGGCGCGTAACCCCCAGAAAGACATTCCCATCGGTATCATCTCCTCGCTCATCGTCTGCACCATACTCTACATAGCCGTCGCCGCAGTCATAACAGGCATGGTGCCCTACAACGAAATCAACATCGATGCTCCGGTATCGCACGCTTTCAGCCGGGTTGGTCTCGGATGGGCGCATTTCATCATTTCATTGGGAGCGATAGCCGGAATCACCTCCGTGCTGCTCGTCATGATGCTCAGCCAGCCGCGCATTTTCCTTGCCATGGCGCGTGACGGACTGCTGCCGAAAAACATTTTCGGGGCCATTCACGAAAAGTTCAGAACCCCCTGGAAATCCACCATTCTCACCGGCATCTTCGTGGCCTTCATGGCCGCCCTGCTGCCGCTTCGCCTGCTTGCCGAGCTGGTCAATATCGGCACACTTTTCGCGTTTGTCGTCGTCTGCACGGCCGTGCTCATCATGCGCCGCAAGCATCCCGAAGCCGAGCGTCCCTTCAGGGTGCCCTTTGTTCCCTTCGTCCCTATTGCCGGTATTCTCACCTGTCTGTTGCTCATGTTCTCCCTGCCGGCAGAAAACTGGCTCCGTTTGCTGATCTGGCTGCTTATCGGCATGGCGATCTACTTTTTTTACGGCAGACACCACAGCAAGCTTGGCAAGATGCCGTGAACGTCCTCCGGTCTGCTGCCCTTCTTGTGAACGCAGCCGAAACTGCGTATCTTTTACCATAAAAGCTTCCCGCATCTCCGCCATCTTCCGTGTTCACCGGAAGATGGCGGAACGCCGACGAGCTTCAGCCGTATTCCGCACGACTTTTTCAATCGAAAACCCCTGTCTGCAATGGCTGCCACCGTTTCCCCGAAATCCGAAATACGCTTCGCCGTCGTCATGTACGGGGGAGTATCCCTTGCGATCTACATGAACGGCATAGCGCAGGAGCTGCTGCGCATGGTCCGAGCGACTGCTACGGGGCAGGACGGCGTTACGCCGCTCATTCCTTCGGGGATGCTTGATCGGGTGGAAACCGTTTACCGGAAGATTGCCTATCGCCTTGCCGGCTCGACGAACGTGGATGAAATGCTGGTGCGCGACGCCGCACTGGAACGCAAATTTACTATTGATGTCATTTCCGGTACCTCGGCAGGAGGAATCAACGGCATTTTTCTTGCCAAAGCGCTTGCAACGGGCCTTGGCATGGAAGATCTCAAGAACCTCTGGATTGCCGAGGGTGATGCCTCGCTGCTCATCAACGACTCGAGGTCGGTGAAAGATACCGTGCTGAAGGCAGAGCGATCGCCCCAGTCGCTTTTCAACAGCAGAAGAATGTACCAGAAGCTGCTTGAGGCGTTCGAAAACATGGATGATGCAGGGCAGCCAGGAACAGGTCGAGTTCCCTCCGCTTATGTGCGGGAACTCGATCTCTTCGTTACCACGACCGATATTCTCGGCCTCACCCTGCCCATCGAACTCACCGACAGCACGGTCTACGAACGGAGGCACCGCAACGTGTTCAGGTTTTCATGTTCCGATACAGGCCAGAGCGCCTGGAACGATTTCAGCAAAGAGAACAACCCCATGCTTGCCTTTGCGGCTCGTTCCACCTCATCGTTTCCCTTTGCCTTTGAGCCGGTCATGCTCAGCGATATTGACGATGTGCTCAGGCGCAAACGGTACGGCGATGAGTATCTCTCCAGCGGTGATCGCTGGAAACGGTTTTTCCGGGGATATCCCGACAAGCCTGCTGCAGGCTGCGTATCGTACCGAAACCGGCCGTTTGGCGACGGAGGCTATCTCGATAACAAACCGTTTTCCTATGCGGTTGAAACCATTTCGGCCCGTCACTCCGACCTGCCGGTCGAGCGCAAACTGCTCTATATCGAGCCGGTTCCCGACCATCCGGAATCCGATCCTGAACGGGACGGCAGGCCCAACGCCATTGAAAACAGCGTTGCCGCTCTCCTGAAACTGCCTCGATACGAAACCATACGAGGCGACCTCGAGAAAATTCTCGAACGGAACCGGCTGCTTGACCTGATAGAGCGGATTACCATAAACCTTGATGCCGACAAACTGCAATCCGGGTGGGTTCCGCCTTATGGCGATGTTTATCTGGCGTGGCAAGAGAAAATCGAAAAAGGCGAAGATGCCGGAGCTGAGCCGTTCTGGGCAAAGCCCGGTCTCAATGACCAGGAATGGGGCATGCTCGACATGGCTGACATGACCCTTCGAAAAGGTCCGGGATATGCGGCATACCAGCGGCTTGAAATTGAAGCGGTGACCGATGATTTCGGCAAACTGCTTGCCAGGGTTGCAGGATTCGACGAACAATCCGATACGGCACGAGTGTTCAGAAATCTCGTGCAGGCATGGCGGGAAAAACGGTTTGTCAGATACCGGGGAGAGGAGTATGGAACCGACCGAATAGAGGATGCGCAGGAGGAACAGGCCCCTCGTACCATGAACACTTTTTTGCACTGGTTCGACCTGACGTTTCCCCTCAGGCGACTGCGGTTTCTCAAGCGTCGTATCGACCGGTTTTATGCCATGGATGCAGAGGCGTTGCCAAAAGATCTCGGAAAGTGGCTTGATGAACCGCTTCCTGCCGGCCCGGTCGACTGGGTTTCGTCCTTCAGGGCCGAGCTGCTTTCGGCAAGAAAAGAGACGCTTGCGATGCAGAGCCGGCTTCTCGATGCAGGCCGTGAGCTTCGCTCGCGGTTCAAGCCTCGCGAAGGAACGGACGGGAAAGATGCCAACCCGCTCTATGATCTTGTGTCGGATCTTGTCGATGCTCTTTCCGGAAGTGACGATGTCCGTCTTTCGTTTTCATTGCAAAGCGGTTCCTCGAAACAGGCCGGCGATGACCGGGATGCCACGTTCAGGCCGGTTATCGACTTTTTCCTCGGTTCCGGCCGAGCCAGAGGCAAGAGCCCGGAACAGACCAGCGAGGATATTGCCGCAGGTTTTCTGCAAGGCAACAAAAAAGTGGTCCGGCTGCTCGACCGTATTGCCGTCAAGGTCAAAAACCGGTTGACCCAGGCTATAGAGGAAAGCGACGAAGTGTGCCGAAAGGCGCTTTGTCTCGATGAACCCGCGGCAGTGAATGCCGATTTCGGCGCGACTGCCGCCCGTTCGGTTCTCGGCAACACCTACCGGAGCTATAGCGATTACGATATGGTGCTTTTCCCCATTCTTTACGGCACAGGCACCTGTGAAGGAACCAGAATAGACGTATCTCGCATCAGCCCGGAAGACGCGACTTTTCTTGTGGACGAGAGGAAAGATCGTCTGAAAAAACTTGCGGGAACAGCTCTGGGAAACTTCGGGGCCTTCATGGAAGAGCGGTGGAGGCGCAACGATATCATGTGGGGGCAGCTCGACGGGGCAGAGCGGATCATCAGGGCGCTTCTTCCCGATGCCTCGGATGCCGATCCTTATATCGGCGAGGCGCATGCGGCAATCGTGCTCGATACGATGAGACAGATGGGGCCGGGCGAATCGAAAGACCTGCTCGTTGAAGCCTTCATGCGCCCGGTTTCCGGCAAACCGGTTCCTGAGTTGTTTGTGTCGTTTATCCGCAGGCTGAAAACGTATACAAAGAAGATGGCCCGTTCACGCCATGACTATTCGCAGGCGTTTCGCGACATCGACGAACGGGAGTTGCGTGACCATTACCTTCGGGTGTTTCGCTCAAACCATGTGCCGGAACCAGAAGCCGCGCTGAAAAATGCGGCAAGGGCGGCAACCGTCACCGGCAAAATCCTTTCGGGTATTGCCGACGAGTACGGCATTGCAGGCAAAAGCTATCTGGCGGTGCTGACGCGAGCCGGTACATTTTTTCTGTGGCTCGTCGAGGCGGCGGTTCCGCGAAGCATGAGCAGCCTCGTATTCAAACACTGGCTCAAGCTTCTCTACCTTTTCGAAGTGCTGCTTCTGGTTGCCGGTTTTCTCTTTCTGAATGAGCATGTACAGCGTCTTGGCCTGACCATTGCGGGTGTTACCGCAGCGCTGCATATCGCATTTTTGTGGATCAGGGATATAGTGCTTTCCAGACAGCGTGTTTCGATGGTGCTCAGAAGCATTGCCGTCACTCTTGTTTTCGTTATGGTCGTTTCAGGTCTGGCGGCGCTTCTTGCCGTTACAGGTCTGTTCGGCGATCTGTGGGTCACATTCGACCGGCTGCACGATTGGTTCCTGCACCTTGGTTTGCGGGCGCAGACCGGATGATTGTGCATCCGGAGTGTCTCCTTCATGAGGCTTTCCGTGTTTCTTTCGTATGTGGTTTCTTTTTTATAACCAGAAATAGAGATCATGAAAAAAATATTCTTCAGCTACAGCGAACGGAGCAAGGATGCGCTTCAGCTGCTGATTGCCGATTTGAAGGAGATGTCCGACTATGAATTATGGATCGACCGAAAACTGACTGGGGGGCAGCAGTGGTGGAACGAGATACTCAGAAACATCCGGGAGTGCGACGTGTTCCTGTTTGCCATGTCTCCAGAATCGCTGGAATCAGAAGCCTGTTCCCGTGAGTACACCTATGCATCGCAGCTCGGCAAGAGCATCCTTCCGGTAATGGTCGCGGATGTCGATACCCTGAACCTGCTTCCGAAAGAGCTGAAGATGGTGCAGTACATCGATTACCGGGCAGCCGACAAGCATGCGTTCATGAGGCTTGTCACGGCCCTCGACTCCCTTCCGAAAAGCGGCCCTCTGCCCGAACTGCTGCCCGTAGAGCCCGAGGTTCCGGTATCGTATATCGACGAGCTTTTTTCCGTCATCAGGTCTTCCGACCCCATGTCTTTCGATCAGCAGGCCTCGATACTGGTCAAGCTGAAAGAGAAACTGCATTCGGAAAGCGAACGACAGGATGCCATAAAGCTGCTTGAAAAGCTCCGTGAACGGGACGATCTGTACAGCAAGATAGGCAATCAGGTTACCGATATTCTTGCTTCGGAACCACGCAAAAATGTCCGGAAAAATAGTGACGGCAGCGGAATGAAAGCCGTTCCTTCCATGCATGCATCAAGTTCCGGGTATCAGGTTAACCGGTCTGCCCAGGATGCATCGCGTGAAGTTTCTGGCGTAAAGAACCCGGATGCTGAGAAAGTGATAAAAAAGAAGAACCGGGTGGTTCTTTTTGCTGCCCTTGCGATCATTGTCGTGCTTGCCGGGGCACTGTACAATTATTTTTCCCCCGGTGTCGATGAAGAATGGCCTGTGGCTGCGAGTGACGATTTCTCCGCTCTGCCCTGCAGATGGGCCTGCGGCTCTGCTTCGAGTAATTTCGCAATGGCACAGGCGACGCAGGTTAATGGCCAGTACAGGGCTGACGTCAGCTTCAGTCAGCCCAACTGGTTTTTGTTTCCATCACCCTATGCACAGTCCGGCGACTTCTATCTTGAAGCGGACGTGCAGATTGTTTCGAGAACCAGTCAGGACGCCAGTGTAGGCCTGTTTTTCCGCGGGAACGGAAACAGCTATTATGTGTTGAGAATAGGCGATTCGGGCAAGTATGCCCTTTGCTATAACCAGAACGGCGTATTCCGGGATCTGATAACCTGGACGCAGATTCCGAACTTCGATCCGTTCCGGATGAACAGGATCGGCGTTCTTGCCGAGGGAACGACGATCTCGGTATTCATTGACGGCCGGAAATCCGGAGAGGTGCAGGACAGTTCCGGCCTTGCGGGTGCGACGGGTTTCGAAGTGGCTGCATGGAATCCCATGCAGGTTTCCGTGGCTTTCGATAACGTTGTATTGACGCAAAAACCTTTGCAGGGTTCCTGAAAAACATGTTGCCCGGTTCAATTTTTTTTGAGATGGATGCCATGATTACCTCTTCAACACTGTCGTTTCTCCGAGGCCTTAGGGCCGATAACTCCCGCGAGTGGTTCGAGCTGCACAGACCCGAGTATCAGGAGGCGTACGGGGAGGTGATCGGGCTCGCTGCCGGGCTGCTGCGGGAGGTTTCCGCATTCGATCCCGCAGTCGCCGCGTCGGGCCTCGATCCGAAAAACTGCATCATGCGCATCTACCGCGACGTACGCTTCTCTCGCGACAAGTCGCCCTACAAGACCAACTTTTTCGTGTTCATCAACCGTGGCGGGCGCAGGAGCAGTTTCGGCGGTTACTACGTCCATATTGCCCCTGAAGGGGAGTCGTTCGCGGGTGGCGGCGTCTATATGCCTGAGCCTGCGGTGCTTGAACTTCTGAGGGAGGAGATCGGCGGGCATTTCAGCGAGTGGCGTTCGATTCTCTCTGACGAAGCGTTCAGTAAGGAGTTTCCCGAAGGCGTGCTGCCCTCGGGACTTCTGAAGCGGCCTCCGAAAGGGTTCGATGCCGACGATCCGGCCATCGACTACCTCAGGTACAAGGGGTACTACACCCGGCGGTTCTTCAGCGATGCCGGGGTTACTTTACCAGGTTTTGCGGGAGTGCTTTCCGACCTGTTCCGCACGGTGAAGCCGATGGTGGATTTTCTCAACCGGGCGCTGTAATGATCTGTTTTCGTTTCCCCCATAACCATAATCGCGTTACCGTTCATCATGCATCCCCCTCCATCTCCGGCCGGTGAGCCTGCGGCCTATCGCAAGGCCGCATGGCGTCTCGTGCCGTTTCTGTTCTTCTGCTACATCCTCGCCTATCTGGACCGTGTCAACGTGGGCTTCGCGAAGCTGCAGATGTCGCGCGACCTCGGTCTCGGCGATATCGCCTACGGGACGGGTGCGGGTATCTTCTTCATCGGGTACCTGCTTTTCGAGGTGCCGAGCAACATCATCCTTTCGAAGGTAGGCGCGAGGATATGGATCGCGCGCATCATGATCACCTGGGGCATCGTCGCCAGCCTGCAGCTGTTTGTCTCAGACGAGCACGCATTCTACCTGCTGCGTTTTCTGCTCGGAGTGGCCGAAGCGGGCTTCTTTCCCGGCATAATTCTTTATCTCACCATCTGGTTCCCGTCGGAGTACCGGGCACGGATGGTCGCCTGGTTCATGACGGCGGTAGCCATTGCGGGCGTTGTTGGCGGGCCGGTTTCCGGGGCTATTCTCGAGGCCATGGACGGGTTCGGGGGGCTGCAGGGCTGGCAGTGGCTTTTCGTGCTCGAAGGCCTGCCCTCGGCTGCGATGGGCGTGGTGGTGCTTTTTTATCTCGACGACTCGCCCCGCGACGCCTCATGGCTCGACACTGAGGAGAAGGATCTGCTGATGCGGCGGGCCGCCCTCGACGGGGAGCGGCGGCTGGGCGGCGCGGAGGAGCATACGGCGGGCTACGCCATGAAAAATCCGAAAGTGTGGGGGTTCAGCGGAGTGTATTTTCTCGTGGTCATGGGGTTGTACGGCATCTCGTTCTGGCTGCCGCAGATCATCGGCGACACCATCACATCCGACGAGCGGGCTATCGGCTGGATCTCCGCGATACCCTGGCTTGCGGCAGCCGTAACGATGGTGCTCAACGGCGTGCATTCCGACCGGAGCGGGGAGCGCCGCTGGCATGTCGCGGCGCCCTGCCTCGTAGCCGCGACGGCTTTTGCTCTCTCCGCCATGCCACAGCCTGGAGGGTGGTACGGTATCGTGGCGCTCTCGGTTGCCACGGCCAGCATCATGTCCGCACTTTCGTGTTTCTGGTCGCTGCCTTCATCCATGCTCGGAGGTACGGCTGCAGCTGCGGGCATAGCGGTCATCAACTCGTTTGGCAACATCGCCGGATACGTAAGCCCGGAACTGGCCGGGAGGATTCGCGAAAGCGCAGGGGACCGGATGGAACCCGTGCTCGCCATGTTTTCCCTCAGTCTGCTTCTTGCGGCGTTTGCCACGCTTGCAGTAACGCCTGTAAAACAACCACAATCAAACACTTGGTATCAATGAGTTCACTCGAACTGATCACGAACGGGAAACCGTCGGGAAACAACATTTCCCGGAAAAAAACCTCAAAGGGAGCCCTGCTCGATATCGCCGCACTGATGGACGCCATGGGCGGCCGGTGTATGCCGATGCTGCTCGACAGGGGTGTTGTCGCCCAGTACGGCAAGCGGATCGGGTTTGCCGCCGCAGGAGATGCCTGGGGCATGGTGCAGGTGAAGCTCTGCCAGATGGAACCTCCCGTAACCTTCGAGGATGGCTTTCTCTGGGCTCCGACCGGATTCGTGGCGGAGGTGCTGGGAGGCTCGGTTACGCTTGACGAAGAACGGCAAACCCTCGAGGTGGCCGCCCCGCCGCCATTGCAGATCGGCGATATCGAGCCATCGGCAAAGGATCTCCTTCCCGCGCTCGAATCCCTCGGCTACAGGGTAGAGCAGGGCGACATGTGCCTGAGCGACGCCATCGACGTCTGCTTTGCCGGGTACAGTCCGAACGCGAACGGCAACAATGCCGGATTTCCGTACCTCTGCATCCAGGCCCCGCAGCCACCGGGAATCGATCATGCCGCCGTATCGCCCTCAATCGCCTTCACCATGCGTGAGGACGAGGGTTTCGTACTGATCGGCAGAACGCCTCCTGACTGCGACTACTACAGCTTCCGCAGTTATCTGGCCAGTCGGTGCCTGAGCACCGTGAATCCCTTCGAGCGCCAGAAAATCTATACCCAGCTCGGCGATCCGGTCAACTCGTACAACGTGCAGGAGGATATGTTCTATCCGCCTCAGGCGTCGAAGGTGGATGGTGTGTTCGAATCGTTTTTCATTCTGGTCTCCACCGCCGACCGGCGGCTTTACGACGATCTGCTGCATGCCGTTGACGAAGCGGGCCTCGACACGGGCAAGGTGCTGCTCGATGTGATCGATTCCGGTCTTGTCAGGTTCGGCAACGACGATTTCGCCGATCTTTTCAATGTGCTGCACCGTTTCTCGAACCCTCATGACAAGGCGGCTGGAGAGGCATACACAACCCGTCCCACGCTGGAAGTGCTGCGCCTCACGCCGCTTAAGGAGCGCAAGGCGGAGTTTCTGCAGCCGTTTCCTGCGCGACAGCGGGGTTCGGGCACGAATGAGGATCATCTGCAGCGATCTCTCCTGGCGCTCAGGAAGAGCATCATCGACACCTACAGCTCCCGCTACTGCATTCGTGAGCTCGATACGCAAATCTGGCTCGGAGACACTGGCGAGCAGGCCATCGCCAGGCTTGAGGACGTGCTGGGCGAAACCCGCGATACGCTCTATCTTCGTTCGGAGAGTTTTCCCTTCAACCCGGATACGCTGGTTATCGTCTATGGGGTGAACCACAACACGATTCCCAAGACCGTCTATACCAACGTGAGTTGCTACGGCGAGCGGTATTTCAACGGTTTTGGCGGTATTACCAATGCGGATTATGCAGGCAATGTCGCGCGGAACTTTCCTGAACTGGAGTATGTGGCGGAAATGGACAGGCTCTATGTGTGGAAGTTCGCGCGCACGCGGCTTGACGGCGACACTTTCGCGGTGCCGCAGGACACTGGCCGGAACCTGCGGGGCATCAACGACGGCGATACGGCGTTCATCGGCTTCAGGAACTATGTCGATCCGGGATCGCCGGACCTCATCGGGCCAGATCCCGACGAAATCATTTTCGACCGGGCTATCGTCCTGACCCCGATCCCTTCGCCCGATCCCCGATAGATCGACGATGTATCGCCTGCGGGGCAGAATCCGGTAATTTGTTGATGGCGGGAACCCTGCGTTTCGAGTTCATTGTGTTCATGCCGGCTTGTTCCTGACGGGAATACGCCGTAACTTCCTGAAAAATATCGTTGAAGTTCGTGTCTGCATTCAGGGAACCCCAAACCGGAATAATGCAATGCTTGTAAAAATGGAAGAGCAGTTCAGGGGACTGCCGATGGCGGATCTCATCGGCGGGCCGCTTCAGGCCGCATGCGAAGCGCAGATGCGCCTTGCCGAGGCCACCGCCGATTTCATCAGGAATGTCGGCTTCGATATCGACCCTGCGGGACAGCGTCCGCCCGTCATGCGGGTCGAGTTCATCCGCCCCGACAGGCACGAGCCCGAATATCTGCATCTCCCGCTCGAAGGGCTCGGCAACGACGAGTTGCTCGACAATATCGCAAAGCTGAAGAGTGCCGGGAATGAAGGCAAGCCTGAACAGGCATGATGTTCCGTTCAAAGCGGTTTTCTGCCGGGGATACCCGGATACTGATTTTCTGACAGGGGATGAGCCATGAATATGTTGTCGAAGCTGTTCGGAAAAAAGAGCGGTGCTCCCGTCCCTCCGATTGTCGCCGCCGTAAAAAAGGGAAACATTCGCAAAGTGCGGCAATTGCTGGAAACCGGCGTCTGTGTCGAAAGCAGGGATGAGGCGGGTCAGAATCTTCTGATTCTCGCCGTGCATACGGGTGAGCGGAATCTTGTCAGGCTGTTGCTGGAATACGGCGCAGATCCGGACAGCGATTACGGTAATCCTCTTCATTTCGCCGCCACAAACGGAAATATCGGAATGATCGCCCTGCTTCTGGAAAATGGTGCGGATATCGATCAGCAAAGTGCGTTCGGGCAGCAGACGGCGCTGCATTTGGCTTCGTACAAGGGCCATGCGGATGTTGTCCGGTATCTGATTGAAAAAGGCGCCAATCCGGATTTGCGCGACCGGAACAACGAAACTCCGCTTGCATTTGCAAAAAAGCATGAGCTCCATGAGTGCGTGTCGATTCTGGAGAGTGCGGCGCGGTAATCGAATGCAAAAATTAAGCCCTGCAGGAGTGGCATATCGGTACGCAGAGGGTGATACCCGGTATTCTACCGATATATCGTCCCTCCGGGACTTTTTGGGGACATTTTTCTCTTCAAGCTCCATCGGAGCGACATATCGGTAGCGCAGGGTGTGAGCCCTGCGTTTCGCGTTCCTATTTGCGGGAGAGTGCGGGTGCCCTGTCCAATAAGATAAACGTCTCGCATTTTCGCAGGATGGTGGTGGAAAGGATCGAAGATTCGAGCGATCAGGCCGATTGGCTACCTCATCGGTATGTGGTCTGATGCTGGATTGAGGCCTGCGAGGCACGTTTTCTGTCGCGCCATGACGAATCCATTAATCTCCTTTCCTTCGAACTTCCGTTTTTTCTTTTGCGATCGGCTAAAAAACCACGAGCTCCGCTTTGCGCTCCTGTTTTTCAGCAAGGCAGACGTTCTTTCTTGGGCAGATTGTGCAGGGTAGTTTTAGTGGCTTGCTGGGCGGGTTAGGCTATTTGTTTTCGATAAAGTACATTACTTGACAGTAAACAGGGGCCTTTGTTGGGTTGTTTCGTTTATTTTACGTTAAGCGTTGCTGTTTAGTGGTGCCAAAAGAGCGGCTTACCGATCACTATTTTGTTCTATACTGAATCCATGCCTCATGCTCTCGAATTGAAATATGGCCTTACAGCTCAGGAGTTGCTTGACGCTATCGACAAACGGTTCCGCCTGAAGGTCGCATTGGAAGGAGCGGTAGCTGAAGTGCATTTTGAGAGGAAATTGCGCATTGCTGCAAGGGAAGGCTGGCTGAACGCTTATGATAGCCATGATGTTGATGGAATGCATGACTTCACTGTGGAAACCTTGTCTGGTGTATCTATTCGCGTCGAGGTAAAAACAATACGCAATGAACTGAAACCCAAGGTCGAACTACAAAAAACGCGGGCGGCCAAGGCTGATCCAAGCAGCCGTTACTACAACCGGGATCATTTCGATGTTGTCGCTGTTTGTGTCGGACGTTCTACCGGCGACTGGAGTCAGTTCAGATATGCATTGGTTCGTGAACTTCCGAATCATCGAAGCTATCCAGACAAACTTCAGGTTATGCACCCCATTCCGGATGACATTAATGATACAAAACCTCGATGGTTTTCACGTTTTCAGGATATAATTGATGCATTTTCAGTCTGAACCGATATACAAGACAGAGCTTGGGGCGTTGTACTGCGCGGATAGCCTGGAATTCATGCGGCAAATACCGGATGATTCGGTTGATCTGGTGGTGACCAGTCCGCCCTATGCCCTTCATTTCAAGAAGGAGTACGGGAACGCCAGTCAGCAGGAGTACATCGAATGGTTTTTGCCTTTTGCCCGTGAAATCAAGCGGCTCATAAAGCCATCAGGTTCCTTTGCGCTCAATATCGGAGGTTCATGGCAGCCGGGGATGCCTGTCCGGAGTCTGTATCATTACAGGGTTCTGCTCGCACTTGTTGATGAAATCGGTTTTGATCTGGCCCAGGAGTTTTTCTGGTTCAATCCGGCAAAAATGCCTGCTCCTGCCGAGTGGGTGAATGTCCGCCGCATCCGGGTTAAGGATAGCGTGGAGTATATTTTTTGGCTTGTTAAGGACCCGATGGCCAAAGCCGATAATCGAAAGGTGCTCCAGCCATACAGTGATGATATGAAACGCCTGATAAAACGTGGTGTAAAGCAGACAATTCGACCGAGCGGCCATGTTATCACCGGTACGTTTGCCACAGATCGGGGTGGGTCGATTCCGTCAAATCTTATCCAGTGCGGGAACAACGAATCGAATAGTGCGTATGTAAAGAATAGCCGCCTCGCCGGAAATAAAATTCATCCCGCCCGTTTTCCTGCTGAATTGCCGAGATTCTTCATGGAGTTTCTGACCAATCCGGGGGATTTGGTTCTTGATCCATTTGCGGGCAGCAATACCACCGGGCATGTGGCAGAGGGTCTCAAGAGACGGTGGCTGGGAGTGGAATTCAGGGAGGATTACGCCCAGGAAAGCCGCTTGCGTTTCGAAGGTTTGCCGGAAGAGGTTCTTCTTCAGCAGGGGCAGCAAACCCTTCCATTTTGATATGTTACGTTAAGGTGGACTTACGGGTGCCCTGTCCAATAAGATAAACGTCTCGCATTTTCGCAGGATGGTGGTGGAAAGGATCGAAAGATTCGAGCAATCAGGTTTCCTCCGCAGGCCGGTCGATTATTTCAGATGGACAAGGGTTTTGGCGATCCGGTCGCGCAGGCCGGGCGAGACGGCGGTTTCGTCGGCATATTGTTTCCATTGTGCTACCGTTGCATTGATTTCGTCGATTACTTCCGATGCCTTTTTGTTTTTGATTGATCTGCCGATTTCAAGAAGGTCCTCTCTGGTAATGTCCGTCCGTTTTCCGTTGATGCTCAGGGCATGCTGGCTTACCCATCGATGATCGGGCTGGTATGCGTGGCAGAGGTCATAGGCCGGAGCCAGTTCCCACCGGGCATCCTTTTTCAGCCGGAACGAAAAGTTTTTGGTGTGGTCGTCGCAGTTCCGGGCCGCCACGTTGAAAACCATTCTTCTGAACATCTGCTCGGCTTCGGGATAGGTCAGTTTCAGTTCGCGCATGGTCTGAAAAAGCTGCTCATAGCTGAAACTCGTTACCGAGTTGTAGTCGAAGTGCTTCAGTGCGCTGAAGGTCTGTATGTGATGTTTCGTTGAACCGCCTTCCCGGTCGAAGCGTTTGGTCATAAAGTGGGCCCGGCCGTTTTCTTCCAGCAATCGTGACGGCATCATGGTTATGCCGCAGGCTGTGGCCATGTTGCAATACGCCATTTCAACCCTTCCATAGCCGTGGCTCGCGCCCAACTGTATGTCGCTCACTCCGTCCAGCTTGACGAGCCAGTGCTCGAAGCCTTTGGGGGCAGAGGCCTGACCTGATCGGACCTCCCCTGTTTTTTCGTTGTACGCAATGACGGCCTTCGGCCTTGCTCCGCCGGCAGACGTGCCGATACGGAGCAGTTCCGGTATGGCTTTTTCCTCGTCCGTCCTGAAGTTGGCGGCAAAAGCCTCTTTTCCGGAGAGCATTTTTTTTGCCATGTCCACCAGACTCTCTATCTCGACGGCGAAGGTGCGTTTGCTCTCTTTCATGGTGGCGGGCTGAAACTCAAGGGCGCCCATACCCCGGGTTCCGATGAAGCAGAGCATCTCCACCGGATTCATGCTGTCCTGCGGACGGCCCTGCCGGGCAAGCCACTGGTTGATCAGTTCGTTTCCGTACCGGTCCGGCAGCACGTCGGCCAGTAAGCCGGGCAAGCCCCTGAAGGAGTCCAGGGCAGGTTCGGCCTTTTTGCGCAGGGCCGGAAAGCTGTAGATGTTTCTGGTACCCGAAACCGGCATTTGCAGGGGAGCGATATCCCATCCCTTCGATTTGAAGCCGGGATCATATTCAAACGCAGCCAGTCCTGCGGCATCGTTCCATGCCACCGCGCCGGCCAGCTCTCCCCATATGCTCACTTCCGCTACGTTCATGTTTCACCATTCATGTTCCGCTGCATTTCCGCCTTTTTTTCCTCGCGCCCGCTGCCGTTTCTCTTTCTGCATTCTGGCCATCGCGAGCGGGCTGATGCGCTGCTCCACCACAAACGCCTCCATTACCTGCAGCTGGTCCAGTACCCGGAGCACCTGAATCAGGGTGCCGAGGGTAACCGCTTCGCCTCTTTCCAGCAGGCTCAGGGTCGAGCGGCTGATGCCGGCGGCATGAGCCAGTTCGTCCTGGGTTTTATTCTGCTCCATGCGGTGGTGCCTTACAAAAGCCCCGATATGTCCGACCAGCGCCTTGTCGCTCATTGACGGCCATTTTGTGAGCGAATAATCAGTCATAACGTTGCTTTTTTGTTGGTAATGCATGAGTCGTCATTCGTAATGTATTGTTTTTCCGCCTGAAAGTATAATGTTTGAACGTTTTTTCATTCGCTATTGTGTTGAAATGATCTCTATGCGTGATTTTTAATTCATAATAACTGGTTAATTGTCTGTTTTCTGATCAGACCATTCATCGGAATGCTTTCGGGTGCTTCGGGGATTTTTTTTTGAAACCCCTTTTTTTCCTCCACGAAATGTCTCCGGATAGCGTTATGATTATATAATGACGATTGTTGAACACCTGAAAGGAGTAGCGGCTATGACAGAGAAAAAGATTGCGGTTATCGTTGGGAGTCTGCGGAGGGACTCTTTCAACAGAAAAATGGCCAAGGCTCTCGCAGCGCTTGCGCCCGCTTCGCTGAAGCTTGAGGTAATAGAGATCGCCGGGCTTCCGCTTTACAACGAGGACATCGAAACCGACCCGCCACCTGTGGCATGGAATGCATTCCGTGCACAGATTGCGGCCAGCGACGGGGTACTCTTCGTTACGCCGGAGTACAACCGGTCGGTGCCTGCCGCGCTGAAAAATGCCATCGACGTGGGGTCGCGCCCATACGGCAAGAGCGTCTGGAACGGCAAGCCGGGGGCGGTGATGAGTGTTTCGCCGGGAGCGATCGGCGGGTTCGGCGCGAACCATCACCTGCGCCAGTCGCTGGTGTTCCTGAACGTCCCTGCCATGCAGCAGCCCGAGGCGTATATCGGCAACGTCGCGAACCTGTTCGACGAGAGCGGCAATCTTGCGAGCGACTCGTTCAGGGAGTTCGCCGTGAAGTTCATGCAGGCGTTCGCGGCCTGGGTTGAAACCGGCACCGGCAGCAAGTGAGTTTTTCAGGAAAAGAAAACGTAAAGAGGGGGGTTCGATGAGTGTTTCAAAGGCGTTTGCCCTGTTCATGCAGGAAGCTCCGGCGCATGCCGAAGCCTGGATGCAGGCGGCAAAGGCGCTGGATGCCGCCAGCGCGCTCGACAGGAAGACGGAGGAACTGGCATATGTGGCGGTTCTTGCCGCTACCGGCAATACATCGGGGATCCCCTTCCATGTGCTTTCCGCCAAATCTCACGGCGCCTCGCGTGAGGAGGTGGTGAGCGCGGTTCTTATAGGCCTGCCTGCCGCAGGAGCGGTGGTGATAGGCGCACTTCCTCCAGCGCTGGAGGCTTACGACGGGGAGGGGCGGTAGCGGCCCCGGTGACCGGGTCTTTTACTCGATTCCGGTTACCGCGCCCTCCAGATCGTAGGGCGTCGAGTCGGTAATCATCGCGCGGCAGAACATGCCGGGCCGGACGTCGAAACCGGCGGTTTCGAGTATGCATTCGTTATCCACTTCCGGGGCATCGTACTGGGTGCGGCCGACGGCCATATCCTCGTCCACCTGATCGACGAGCACCACGATTTCCCTGCCTTCGAACTCCCGGTTCTTCTCCTGCGAAATGGCTTCCTGCAATTCCATCAGTTCGGCCACGCGATCCTGCTTCTCTTCGGGGCTTACATCGTCTTCGAGCCGGAATGCGGGCGAGTACTCCTCGTGGCAGTAGGGGAAGCAGCCGAGCCGCTCGAAGCGGGTCTCTTCGACGAACCGCAGCAGTTCCTCGAACTCCTCCCTGGTTTCGCCGGGGTAGCCGGCGATCATGGTGGTGCGGAGCCGGATGTCAGGGTTGCGTCGACGGATCTCTTCGAGCAGCCGAATGGTTTCTTTCTTGTCGATACCCCGGTTCATCGAGCGAAGGATGCGGTCGTTGCAGTGCTGCAGCGGCATGTCAAGATAGTTGCACACGTTCTCGCGCTCGCGCATGGTGTCGATCACCTCCATCGGAAAGTTCAGCGGGTAGGCGTAGAGCAGGCGGATGTGCCGGAACTCCATATCGGAGAGGCGGAGCACGAGATCGTTCAGGAGCGGCTTGCCCCCGAGGTCGCAACCGTAGACGCTGATGTCCTGAGCTATGAGGTTCAGCTCACGCACTCCCGCCTCCTTCAGGAGCGCGGCTTCGCGCAGAAGCTGTTCCAGCGGCTGGCTCCGGTAGCGACCCCGGATTTTCGGGATCGAGCAGAAGGAGCACTGCCGGTTGCACCCTTCGGCGATCTTCAGAAACGCGTAGTGGGGCGGTGTAAGCAGCATGCGCCGGTCGAGCAGCTCCTCGCGGTACCCGGCTCCGATAGCCTGGAGCACTTCGGGAAGTTCGCGGGTGCCGAAGAACCCGTCCACCTCGGGCATCTCCTCCCCCAGTTCTTTCCGGTAAAGCTCCGGCAGGCATCCCATCACGAAAACCTTTTGCACCGCTCCATCCTGCTTTTTCCGGATGGCAGCGAGGGTTTCGGCTATGGACTCCTCCTTGGCGTCCTGGATGAAACCGCAGGTGTTGATGAGGATGATTTCGGCGTCGTCGGCAACCTCGGTAAAGGTCATGCCGCTTGCGGCGGCCTGGGCCATCAGCCGTTCGGAATCGACGGTGTTTTTCGAGCAGCCGAGGCTCAGGAGAAAGATGTTTCGCATGGTTAACTCTGGGTGTTGCCGTTGAACTCGCGGAGAAATTCCTCCTTCCATGCCGTGAAGGTGCCGTTCTGTATCGCTGACCGGGCGGTGGCCGTGAGCCACATGAAGAAGGAGATATTCTGCATGGTGCAGAGCGTGAGTCCGAAAATTTCCCCAACGTTCAGGAGGTGGCGGATGTAGGCGCGGGAGTAGCTGCGGCACACCTCGTTCGGGAAGCCTTCGTCGATGGACCGGAAATCCTCGGCGTATTTCGCGGAGCGGAGGTTCATGGCGCCTTTGCGGGTGTAGACCCGGCCGTTGCGCCCTTCGCGGGTGGGGATCACGCAGTCGAACATGTCGATGCCTCGTTCGATGGCGTTGAGGATGTTTTCCGGCGTGCCCACGCCCATCAGATATCGGGGCTTGTGCTCCGGAAGCAGGGTGTGCGAGAGTTCGAGCACCCGATACATCGCTTCGGCGGGTTCTCCTACCGCCATGCCGCCCACCGCGTAACCGTCGAAGTCGAGATCCACGAGCGCCTTCGAGGATATGGTGCGCAAATCCGCATGCACGCCTCCCTGCGTGATGCCGAACTGATACTGCTCATGCCCGTAAAGCGGTGAGGTCCCGAGAAAGTGTTTTCTGGCGCGTTCGGCCCATCGCAGGGTGAGTTCCCCGGACTTTTCCACATAGCTGCGCTCCGCGGTGGATGGGGGGCACTCATCGAGCGGCATCATGATGTCGCTGCCGATGATGCGCTGCGTATCCACAACGTTTTCCGGTGTGAACTGCAGCTTCGAGCCGTCTATGTGCGACTTGAAGGTGACCCCTTCCTCGGTGATCTTGCGAAGGTCGGAGAGCGAGTAGACCTGGTAGCCGCCGCTGTCGGTCAGGAGCGGGCCGTTCCAGTTCATGAACCGGTGCACGCCGCCGGCCTTGCGGATGATATCGTTGCCTGGCTTCAGGTAGAGGTGGTAGGTGTTGGCCAGAATGATGCGGACGTTGAGGCCTTCAAGAAGATCGGTCGGCACGGACTTCACGCTGGCCCTCGTACCTACCGGCATGAAGATCGGGGTCGGGATGGTGCCGTGATCCGTATGGAGTACCCCGCATCGCGCGGCGGATTGCGGATCGGTGGCGGTGACGCTGAATTGCACGCTCATGACGGTTTTAAGTGGTACCCGAAAGGGTTGAAACCGCCAATCTAACGACTTTTTGCGGGAAGAAAAAAACGGAGGCGCCCGGATAGCACCGAAGAGCCGAAAAGATAGGCTACCAGTCGTAGCCGAGCATGCGCAGAATGCGCTGGGCGTCCTTGTCGCCAAGCCGGGCGGCGGTGCGGGCATCGTTGAGCGCTCCTTCCCTGTCGCCGATCTTGCGTTTGGCCGCGGCTCTGCTGCCGAAGATTTTCGCTACGCCGGGCGCCAGTTCGGCGGCATTGTTGTAATCCTCGATGGCGCCCTGATAGTCGCCGCTGTGGTATTTGTCCTTGCCGCTCCAGTAGTAATCTTCCGATGTTTTCGGCCCTCCGGCGCCGTCGGCGGCCGAGAGCAGAAAGCTGAGCAGGAGGATAATGACCGGTATGCGGGTTCCTGTATGATTCATCATGGCGGTCCGGTCGTCTCTATGGCTTTTCTTAATGATACGTATCGTTCAACATTGACAAAAGGTTATTTTTCTGGATCATTACGCGCTTTTATTGCATTTCCTGAACCTTCCGGGGCAGTGCCCCGATGTAATACGCCGCCCGGAAGGTTCTTTTCAATGCCGGGAAAGCAAGGTTCTTTTCTTATTTTCCCTGAAATCATCTGCGTGTCGTTATGGCGGCCCGTATCAACCTTAAATCATGTATCGATGAACGTTCTGGTTACCGGAGCTGCGGGTTTTATCGGATTCCATGTCTGCCAGCGTCTTCTCGGAAGAGGGGATACCGTCACAGGTCTCGACAATCTCAACGACTACTACGATGTGAGCCTGAAAGAGGCCAGGCTCAGGCTTCTCGAGCCGCACGCGAATTTCCGGTTCGTGAAAACCGATCTTGCAGACCGGCAGGGCATCGAAGAGCTTTTCCGTACGGGTAAGTTCGATAAAGTGATCAACCTTGCGGCCCAGGCAGGAGTGCGCTACTCGCTGCAGAATCCTCACGCCTATGTCGAAAGCAATCTGCTGGGTTTTCTGAACATTCTCGAAGGATGCCGCCACAACGACGTCGCCCATCTTGTGTACGCTTCGTCGAGTTCGGTGTACGGGGCCAACGAAACTATGCCGTTTTCCGTGCATGACAATGTCGATCACCCGCTCTCTCTCTATGCGGCCAGCAAGAAAGCCAACGAGCTGATGGCGCACACCTACAGCCATCTCTACAATATTCCAGCAACCGGACTTCGCTTCTTTACCGTCTACGGTCCCTGGGGACGCCCTGATATGGCGCTTTTTCTTTTTACCGACGCCATCCTGAACAACCGCCCGATCAAGGTGTTCAACTATGGCAACCACCGGCGCGATTTCACCTACATCGACGACATCGTCGAGGGAGTGATCCGCACGCTCGATCACAATGCCGAAAGCAATCCGGATTGGTCGGGGCTGCATCCCGATCCCGGTTCGAGCCGTGCGCCCTGGAAGGTGTACAATATCGGCAACAGCAAACCCGTCAACCTGATGGACTACATCGGAGCGCTCGAACGGCAGCTCGGCAGGACAGCGGAAAAGGAGTTTCTTCCCATGCAGCCGGGCGATGTGCCCGATACCTATGCCGATGTCGAGCAGCTCATGCAGGATGTGCACTACAAGCCCGAAACGCCCGTCGAGGAAGGAGTGCGGCGGTTCGTGGCGTGGTACCGCGACTACTACGGCATCGCCTGAACGGAAAGGGTATAGCTGCTCGAAGGGCCCTCGGTCCTCAGAGCGAGCGCACCTGAGCGAACCAGGGCTATAAGTCGCTCCCTGGCTTCCGCCAGCGGGATTCCCGCCATCTCTCCGTATTCGCCGGCGGTGATCTGCCGGTTCTGCTGCAGGTAGCCGAGCAGCATTTTCTCGGCGACGCCGAACGAGAGCTTCAGCGGATTTTTTTTCGACTGCATCAGGGTTATCCGGTCGTCGCACAGCGCCCGGTTGCGGCTCCCTTCGCGGATATAGACCCGCTTTTCCGTCACGGACTTTCCGGTGTGCGGGTCCCTGGTCTGTTCGATGTGGGAGTGCGGTTTGTCGGGGCTTTCGGGAACCAGCACCATGAGTACCAGCCTTCGCTTGAACTCCTCGTGGTAGATCTCGATTTCCGGTTCCGGATCGATGTGCAGTTTAACCCCTTCATCGACTATTTCAAGGATCTCTTTTTCGCTGTGGATGCCAACGATCCGTTTGTCGTCATCCACGCCGATGAGAATGACGCCTCCTGCGGTATTGGCGAAAGCCGTAATGGGTTTGGCGATTTTTGAGGGCGAGTGCACGAGCCTTTTGAACTCGGTCTGCCCGTTTTCACCCTCCGCTACGAGTTCGGAGAGGGAGAGCTGCTGGAAACGGCTGCGGATAGGGGTCATGAGGTCCGGGTCAGGATGTTGAGGGGAGACCGTCTGCCTTTTTGCATCCCGACTGATGCATCGCGCGACGTTTGGAATCCCCGTGTACTGCGTTGAACCACGTCTCAATATAATCATGAAAGTATGGATTCAGCGTGTCAGGACAGTTGTGGAGCGGTGTTTTTTTGCGGTTTTGCAACATTTTCCCCGGTATCCGTGCATGTCTCCTGATTCGTCAGCCGGTTTCGTGTGTAATCCGGAATTATCCTTACCTTTACCGTATTACGCGGCATCCCGCGGGCGCTGCCTCCCGCGAGTATCCTTTCATGAACCTTGTCTGCATCCCGGATATGAGGGCATCACGTACTTGTTTCGAAAAGCATGTTCCGGTCATGGTTTTTCCCATGCCTGATCCCGATGATGCGCCGGAGCCTGGCAATCCTGTCGATGCTCCTGAACCGAATCCCGACGATGCGCCGGAGCCAGGCAACCCTGACGATGCTCCTGAGCCGAATCCTGATGATGCGCCGGAGCCTGGCAGCCCTGACGATGTTCCTGAACCGGACCCTGACAACGCTCCGGAACCGTTGTGGCCCTGGAAGGATTGCCGGGGCCGTTATGCCCGGAATGTCCGGGGATTTCCCAAAAGATTAGCTGGTTGATACAATGCAGTGTCGCGGACACACGAAATCCGGAAAGCCGTGTCGCAATGAGGCTGGAGCAAACGGATATTGTCGTCTTCATGGCGGCAAGCCATCCGGCAGGGCAAGCAGACGGAAGCCTGCTGCAAACCAGACGAACATGAAGCAGGAACAGCGTCCGGTGCGTGCCAGCGCTACAACAGGCTGGTTGCTGCTTATCATTGTTCTGGCTGTGCTGTACGGGGCGGCCACCGGGGATTGGAGTGAAATAGGAAAATTGCTGGGCTGGTAAGGCCTGATCGAGGCGCTGCTGAGCGTGCTTTTCCGGTCAGGCAGCAGAAAACTGAAAACCGCAAATCAAAAAAACCCCGGTATGCGTCGGGGTTTTTTTGATTTGTCTGTGGAATATCCTTCGGCTCATTCCGGCTTCAGGTGCGGGAAGAAAATGACGTCGCGGATCGATTCCTGTCCGGTGATCAGCATAACCATGCGGTCGATGCCGATGCCGAGCCCGGCGCAGGGGGGCATGCCGTATTCCAGCGCGCGGAGGAAGTCCTCGTCCACCACCATGGCCTCTTCGTCGCCGCGAAGACGCAGTTTCGCCTGCGCTTCGAGGCGCTCGCGCTGGATGACCGGGTCGTTCAGTTCCGAAAAGGAGTTGCAGAGTTCCTTGCCGCCGGCGATCAGCTCGAACCGCTCGACGAAGCCTGGTTTCGAGCGGTGTTCCTTGGCGAGCGGCGACATTTCGGTAGGGTAGTCGGTAATGAAGGTCGGCTGGATGAGCTTCGGCTCGACAAATTCGCCGAAGATTTCATCGATGATTTTTCCTGCGCCGATTTTCGGATCGAGTTCCAGACCGAGATCCTTGGCCGCCGAACGCAGCTCGCTTTCGTTTTTGCCGCTGACGTCCACATTGCAGTACTCCTTTATGGCGTCGACGATGCTCAGCCGCCTGAAGGGCGGTTCAAGGGATATGTCGTTACCGAGGAAGCTCGTTACGTGCGTTCCGTTGACGCTGAGGGCTGTGCGGTAGAGCAGCTCCTCGACAAGCTCCATCATCCAGTTGTAGTCCTTGTAGGCCACGTAGAGTTCGACCTGGGTGAATTCGGGGTTGTGGAACCGGTCGATGCCTTCGTTGCGGAAATCCTTGGCGAACTCGAAAACACCGTCGAAGCCGCCCACGATCAGCCGTTTGAGGTAGAGCTCGTTGGCGATGCGCAGGTAGAGCTGCATGTCGAGCGCGTTGTGATGGGTCGTGAACGGCCTTGCCGCGGCTCCTCCGTAGATCGGCTGCAGAATCGGGGTTTCGACTTCGAGCCACCCCTTCGCGGAGAAGAACTGGCGCATGAAGCTCACGATCGCCGAGCGCCGGATGAAGGTGTCGCGGACTTCGGGGTTGACGATCAGATCGACGTAACGCTGCCGGTAGCGAAGTTCCTTGTCGCTGAAGGCGTCGTACACAACTTTCTGGCCATCTACCTCTTTCTCCTTGGCGACCGGGATGGGGCGAAGCGATTTGCTGAGCAGTTCGAACTGGCGGGCGTGCACGGAAACCTCTCCCGTTTTTGTTCTGAAGCTGTAGCCTTCGACTCCCACGATGTCGCCGATGTCGAGCAGTTTGAAGGTGCTGTAGGCACTCTCTCCCACTTCGTCTTTTTTCAGATAGATCTGGATGCGGCCTTTCGAATCCTGCAGGTGGAAAAACGATGCTTTGCCCATCTTGCGGATGGTCATGATCCTTCCAGCTACCGATACCGGCCGCTGTTCTTCCTCGCGGAAGGTTTCAATGATATCGGTCGAAGCGGCCGTTACGTCGAATTGGCAGGGGTAGGGATTGACCCCTGATTCCATGAGGTGCAGACGCTCGTCGTAACGGCGCTGCATCTGGTCGTTGAGGGAAAGCTGCGGTTGTTCCTGGTTCTGGTTCTCTTTCGGCATGATGGCGGTTGAAATGAATAAAGGTGTTTTGCTGTGCTGAAGACTCCGGCACTCCGATGGTCGGCGCCGCTATGATACGCTTGTTTTGTACCAGATTCCCGGAATGGTACGGATTTTCTGGAAGAACGAACGGTATGCCCTGCGGGAGAAGACGTCGTAGCCGTTCTTTTCGATGGCCTTGAGGATGTTGCAGTAGTTCCTGCTGCTGACCATGACGGCGAACCGGCTCTCTTTTTCAAGCATGGGAATGCCTTTTTCGGCGGAACGGTAGTAGCTTCTTGCCCGTTCGATCTGGAACTTCATCAGTTCGAGGAAGTTGTCGTTCATGGTTTTTTTCATGAACTCCTCCTCGCTGTAGTTGAACCGCTTCAGATCCTCCATGGGAAGGTAAATTCTTCCGCGGTCGATATCCTCGCCGATATCACGCAGGATGTTGGTGAGCTGCATGGCGATGCCGAGTTCGATGGCATGCTGCAGCGCCTGCCGGTCGCTGTAGCCGAAAATTTCGGAAGTCATGAGCCCGACGACCGAGGCGACCTTGTAACAGTAGACGTAGAGCTCGTCGAAGGTTTCGAACTTCCTGAACTCGATATCCATGGCCACGCCATCCATAAGGTCCAGCGGCAGTTCCATGGCGATGGGATAGGTTTTCAGGGTGTCGTGCCACGCCATCATGATCGGGTCGTGATCGACCTCCCCACGATAGCAGCTTTTCAGCCTTGTTTTCCAGTTTTCAAGCAGGCTGTTGATCTCCTGCCGGGTAATCTGCCCGTTGGTGAGCTTGTCCTCGGCCAGATCGACAAGATCGTCAACCGTTCTGAGCAGGGCGTAGATCGCAAAAATAGGGTTCTGCTGGCGTTTTGGCAGGAAAAGAGTCGCCAGATAGAAGGTCTTGGCGTGATGTTTCGATATCTCCCTGCAGTACCGGTATGCGTTGTCGAGGGTGAGCGTTTTTTCGGTTCCCTGCATGGTAGTCTGTCCATTATAACGGTAATTCATGTAACATGCGTACTTTACTATTCAGACTCCACTTCCCGGTCCCCTGAGGGTGCGGCGAAAAACCTTTTCCGTCTGCCGGTCTGGACGAGGTACTGACGGCGGTTTTCCCGGATGCTTATGAGCGCAAAAATGTGTAACTTTTAAAGATAGAGAAACGTTTTTCTGACTGGAATATCCGTTTATCGACTATCGGGCCTGTTTTCGAGACTCCCGAAAGCCGAACGGGCATTTCGCCGGTGCAGAGTGCAATTCCGGAACATGGGGGTTGCGGACACAGTCCGTGGAGCCGTTCAGAGGCGCAATGGAATTTATTCAAGGTTTCCTCATGTTGTGGCAAGATAAAACAATGCGTCAAATATCGCAAAATGCCCACGGGGCAGCGTGTTGTAATTCATTCAGTTACGTAACAGGTACCAGATATATTGAATACATATGTACTTGACCGGCCCAGGGAACGGGCGGTGCTTATAGGGTTGTGCTCTCCTCCCGAGATACCGCGACAGCAGGTGGAGGAGTATCTCTCGGAACTTGCTTTTCTTGCCGATACCGCGGGAGCGGATGTGCTCGATACGATCATCCAGGAGCGCAAGCTGCGCGATCCGGCCCATTATATCGGCAAAGGCAAGGTCGATGAACTTACCGGATATATCAGGGAGGAGCAGATCGACATCGTTATTGTCGATGATGATCTCTCTCCTGGCCAGGCAAGAAATCTCGAACGGGCTTTCGAATGCAAGGTGATCGACCGCACCGGTCTGATCCTGCAGATTTTCGCCATCAGGGCAAAATCCGCCCGGGCTAAAATGCAGGTCGAGCTTGCCCAGCTCGAGTACATGCTTCCGCGCCTTTCCGGCCAGTGGACCCATCTGTCGAAACAGAAGGGAGGCATCGGCACCAAAGGTCCCGGAGAAACGCAGATCGAAACCGACCGGCGGCTGGTGCGCAACCGTATTTCGTGGCTGAAGAAAAAGCTGCGCGATGTTTCGCTGCAGCACAGTACCCAGACGCAGGGACGCCGGTCGATCCCCGGGGTCGCCCTGGTGGGCTACACCAATGCCGGCAAGTCCACGCTGATGAATGCGCTCTGTCCCGAAGCCGGGGCTTTCGCCGAAAACAGGCTGTTTGCCACGCTCGATACGAAAACAAGGCGTCTGGAGCTGAAAATCAACAAGCTTGTGCTGCTCTCCGATACGGTAGGATTCATCAGAAAGCTGCCGCACAACCTTGTGGAGAGCTTCAAGTCTACGCTCGACGAGGTGCTGCAGGCCGATTTTCTTCTGCACGTGATCGATGTGAGCCATCCGGGTTTCGAGGAGCAGATGCAGGTGGTGCGCCTGACCCTGAAGGAGATAGGCGTGCAGCACGACAACATTATCGAGGTTTTCAACAAGATCGACGCGCTCGATGATACGGCAGTACTCCGGGAGCTGCGCACGAGCTATCCCGATGCGGTTTTCATATCGGCGGCGCGCGGAATCAATCTTTCCTCCCTGAAGGAAAAAGTCGGCGACCACCTGGCAAAGGATTTCAGGGAGCGGAAAATCCGTACCCATGTGTCGAACTACAAGCTGATCGGCTATCTCTACGAACATGCGGAAGTGATAGAAAAGCATTATCTTGATGAAGAGATCGAACTGACCTACAGAGTGCACAAAAACAGTATCAAGCATATCGACGCGCACATCAACGCTTTCCGGGAAATGGAGCATGCCGCTGCAGATATTTAACACCACAAGGAAAGCCCTTCCCGAAGATCTCCTTGAACTCGCCGTCAAAGACGTTCTCGCTTCCGAGGGGTTCAGTGTGGAGGAGATTGTTGCGGTCTACTGCGGACGCAGGTTGATCAGAAGCATCAACCGGGAGTTCCTGCAGCACGACTACGCTACCGATACCATAACCTTCCGCTACAACGAGGGAAGCGAGGTGGAGGGGGAATTCTACATTTCACTCGATGTGATCGGGGAGAACGCCCGCCGTTTCGGTACGGATTTTCTCATGGAACTCCTGCGCGTGACCATCCATTCTGCGCTTCATCTGATCGGCTACGAAGATGGAACACCCGAGGAACGGTTCCATATCCAGGAGAAGGAGGAACTCTATCTCAATCGTTTGCGTGATGCCGTAAACCCGTAAACCAGAAATCCGGTAAACCAATGGACGCTCAGGATTTTTCCGAATCACCGGTCGAAAAGCGCTCTCCCCTGAAACGTTTTTTCTCGGTTGCCCTGCCGGTCGCCGTGCTTCTTCTTGCCGGAAGCATAGCTCTCGTCTACTATCTCGGTGAATTCCGGCTCAGGGACGCCGCTGAGAAGGCTTCGTCCGAAAAGCTGCGATATGAAAAACTCCTCGATGAGCGTTCGCTTGCCCTGCAGCGCTCGGACGTCAGGCTCTTTGCCGTTCCGCTCGCCTGGGCGGTCCGCCGTGAACTGATGCAGCAGAATTACGGGCAGATCGACGAGTATTTCAGCGAACTGATCGCAAAAAAGCAGTTCGGCGTGCTCATGCTGCTCGATCCGGACGGAACGGTCAGGGTATCTACCGACAGGAAACTCCAGGGCCTTGCGTTTTCAGGGCTCTATCCCGGCATGAATGCGGCTTCGGAGGAGATCGTTTCCTACTCCCTCTCCGAGGGAAGCAGCCTGTTTCTGGTCCCGGTCATGGGGCTGAACGCGAGGATCGGCACCATCGCCTTTGTCTACTCGTTCGAGCAGCTTTCCCGTCCCTGATGGATTTTTTTCGTCACTTTTTTCAACCATAACCATTTTACGGCCATGCGTAAACTGTTTTCTGTCGTTATCCTGGCACTGTTTACCGTTCTCTTTGTGGGAGCGTGCGGCAACAGTTCAAAAGACGGAGAAAAGCCTTCCGCTGAAAGCGGCAAACCGGGTGGTTCACTCCTCTCGTTTTCACGTGAGTTCGAGGGCTTGCTTACCATGAAAACCACCATTCCCGAAGCGGGAACCACCGAGACGAAAATGTTCATCGCCAAAGAAGGGGTGCGCATGGAGACGAAATCGAACATAAAAAACATGCCCGCAGGTCTGCAGATGGTGATCGTTTCGCCCTCAGAAACCCCCAATCTGGTCTATCTCATCAACGAGAGCAACAAAACCTATACGCTTATCGATACCGACGAGATGAAAAAAGAGGCCGCCGAAGAGGGGTACTCCGATTTTTACAAGGATGCGAAAATCGAAAATCTCGGAAAGGAGAGCGTCAACGGCTACTCCTGCACGCACGTCCGGGTGACCAACGGTGAAAACGTTTCGGATATGTGGGTTTCCAAGGATGTGCTCGATTACGCCACCTACGCAAGAATGCAGAGCACCCGCGACAAGGATATGCCGGAATTCGCCAAGCGCATGAAAGCAGCCGGTTATGACGGGTTTCCGGTGAAAATGGTGCAGTCGCCCTCCGGCGTAACCACCGAGCTGGTAAGGGTCGACAGGCAGAGTCTCGAAGCATCGCTTTTCGAAGTGCCTGCAGGCTATACGAAAACCGAGCTGCCGACCATGAATTACGAAGCGTCTCCAAAACAGCGTGAAGAGGTTGAGGCTATGATGAAACAGATGAGGGAGAAGATGAAGGCGCAGCAGGGCCGATAGGCGGTGATGCTGCCTGGTTATTGTACCATCCCGATCGCTATCCGACAACCAACAATATCGACACCATGAACCTGTATATCAACGATCAGCCTTGCCTGGCCGCAAAGGGGCAGACTCTCGGCAAAGCGGCAAGGCTCAATCACAGCCATGTCGGCTATGTGTGCGGAGGACACGGCATCTGCCAGGCCTGTTACGTGACCCTTCAGGAGGGAGGTGACCAGCTTTCCGCACTCTCCGACATCGAGAAGGCATTCCTTTCCGACCGTCAGATAGCGGCCGGGGGACGGCTTGCCTGTCAGGCCACCATCATCGGAGATGGCACCATCAGGGCGCTCTCGCGGCCCGAAGAGGTCAGGCGTCTTCTTCTGTCGAACCCTCCCGCACTGTTCGCCTACGGGGCTGAAATGGGCAGGGACGTCGCATCGCGCATCGTTCCCGGAGTCGCCAATCTTGCCGGAAGGGTGCAGAGAGGCGAGCTTGGCGGACCCGGAGCGCTCGGTGATCTTCTCGAGTCTGCCGGGGCAGCAGTCCAGCTCGTTCTCAGCGAAGGTCCGAAAATGATACCCTTCCGGGAGCAGATCACAGCCCTGCTGGGGGCGCTTCCCGTTAAGGTGCCGTTTCTTGCCTTGCAACAGTCTGAGGCAAAACCCGGATTGATCTCTCTGAAAGTCAGCGCGAAAGCTCCCGAAGCTGTTCCGTCCGCTCCCGCTTCCCTGGCATCAGCGCCGCCGGAAGTGGCTTCATTCGAAGGTGTGCCGGAAGCCCAGGCGCTGAAGCTTGTCGGAGCGGGCGTCAAAAGCTTCGACGACCTGCTCCTGCAAGGCCGCGACAGGGCCGGGCGCAGATCGCTTTCTGCCTCGACAGGCCTGGACGAAGAGGTCGTACTGACCCTTGTGAACCGTGCCGATCTGGCAAGGATCAAGGGGGTCGGGGCATCCTATTCCGAACTGCTCGAAGCCGCCGGCGTCGATACCGTGCCCGAACTCGCCCAGCGCAACCCGGCCAACCTGCATGCGAAAATCCAGGAGGTTAATGCGAAAAGGAAACTGGTTCAGCAACTCCCTTCTCCGGTACAGGTCCGGGAGTGGGTCGATCAGGCAAAATCGCTCGCCCGCGTCGTTACCTACTGACCGTTTCGGGTTCCGAACCTTCCCCGTACTTCCTTGCCGGGGGTAGCCTCATGCCCGGCACAAACGGGAGCGCCTCTTTTCAGCAGGAGGCGCTCCCGTTATTACTTGTAATTGAAATTTGAATTTCCGGATTTTTATTTATATTTAGTCAAAATAAATTGATTATGCGCTATTCCTGCATCTTCAGGAGTCGTACTCCGATCTCAAGGCACAAAAACACTCGTCCATGAATCGCAAATCCCGTGAGCTCGAGCCTCATATCGTATCGGAAATCATGCGCTGTATCGGTGACATCTCCTATGGGGAGGTCGTGGTCACGATACACGACGCAAGAATCGTTCAGGTCGAAAAACGGGAGAAACGCAGGTTCGATCTTTGCGCAGCGGGGAACGGACGATTGAAATACAAGCAGGGTGAAGCGGTTCTCGATAGGCATGAAGGGTAGCCTGTAAGCAGGTTTTCGATGTCTTCTGCACTTCAGGCCGGTTTTGATCGGTTCCGAATGACCGGGACGTGGTTTTTTTTTGTTCTTTTTTCTATTTATAAATAAACTAAATAAAAAATAATATCCGGTTCAAAATAATGAGAAAACGTGATTACGCACTATTGTCACTGCTGCTGTTTTCTGCCTCTCCGTTACGGGCGCAGGAGGTGGTTTCCGGTTATACGCTTGAAGAAAGCGTCGTTACGGCAACGCTTGCAGAGACTCCTGTCGGCAGGATACCTGCAGCTGTCGAGGTTATCACCTCGAGCGAAATCGCGGAGATGGGGGCTGAAACCCTTCACCAGATACTTGCCGAAGCCCAGAGTGTTGCTCTTGAGGCGACCAGCGGAAGGCAGAGTGTTGCGCGTTTGCGGGGTCTGTCAAGCAGTTCCACGCTGGTTATGGTTGATGGCGTAAGGTTGCCGTCAGGATTTCAGGACAAGGTCGATCTCGTGGAGATTCCTGCCGGAATTATAGAGCGTATCGAAATCGTGCGCGGTCCGGCATCTGCGCTTTACGGGAGTGATGCCGTAGGAGGCGTTATCAACGTCATTACGAAAAAGCCTTCGGGGCAGCCGAAGGCATGGCTGAGTACGAGGTACGGCGAGAGTCGTTATGGGGAGGCGGAAGAGACGGTATTCGATGCAGGGATGAGCGGGAGCGCCGGATCGCTCGGGTATGTGCTTGCGGGTTCGTTTTTCGATAAGGGGATGTTCGATTTCGACGACGCCGACATGAGGAGTGATGGCGACGATACGCGAATCGCATCCGGAGTGGGTCGTCTTGTCTGGCATGCGGGCGAGCGAACCGCGGTCAGCGTTGGAGCGAACTATGCCGAGGTCGAACGGGAGGGTTTGCGTCCGAAGAGGAACAGGGAGAACGACTGGTACAACGATTCGAACCGTTTTACCGGAATGCTCGAACTGCAGCATGAATTCGGAGAGCGTTCGACTTTGGTTATGCGGGCTTCCCGTTCCGAATATGACTGGGGGCTGCGCCTGGTTCCCAAAGACGGATCGGCTTCCGAACTGCACGACGTAAAGCAGGTATCGACCCAGTATGATGGCCGCTGGAGAGTCGGTGTGTCCGACGGCAATACCGTGACCGCCGGGATAGAGTACCGAACGGAGGAGAGAACCGATGACGGCGTTGCGAGCGACGTGCAGAATTTCGCTCTTCTCCTGCAGGATGAAGTCTCTTTTGCAGAGAGGTTTCTGGCGGTTCTCGGTTTGCGTTACGATGACCATTCCGGTTTCGGTTCGGTTTTCAGTCCAAGAATCAATCTGGCTTACCGCCTGAGCGGACTGATTCGTTTTCGGGCTGCATATGGAGAGAGTTTCCGGGCGCCGACGGCCTTCGAGCTTTATTCCGGCTCGCCCTATACGCTCAACAGGGTGCTGTTGCCGAATCCCGATCTCGATCCGGAAACGTCGAGAACCTGGGAGGTTGGCGCTGATCTGACACACGGAGCTTTTTCGTTGAATTTGACCGCTTTTCGCAACGATATCAAGGATATGATAGCGGAGGTGTTTACCGGAAGTTATCAGGGGTCGAGTCCGAGAATACCGGTCAACAGGGTGGAGAATATCGATGACGCCATGACACAGGGTATCGAGGTGGCGGCATCCCTAAGGCTGCCAGGCGGGTTCGAGATCTTCGATGAATTTACGCTGCTCGATAGCGAGGACAAGGCGACTGGTCAGGAGCTGCTTTATGTTCCTGATTTATCAAATGTTCTGCAGCTTGCCTATCGAAACAGGCGGCTTGGTTTGGGTGGTTCGGTCCGGCTGGTGACTTCCGGAACCCGTTCGTATGGCACAGGGGTCAAGGCTGCCGGTTACTCGATCCTGAACCTGCATGCATCCAAAATCCTGACGCCACAGGTAAAGGTCTCTGCTGGCATCGATAATCTTTTCGATAAAAGGGTCGAGGATGCATATGGCAACGTTTATGGGCCGGGAAGCGCCGGTGTTTTCTATTATTGCGGGGTAAGCCTGAATTTGTAACGGTATAACTGTACGAAAAAAATGAAACATTCGGTTGGCGGCATGCGGGGTTTTCTGTGTTTTGTTCTCGTTCTGGCCTGGACGCATGAGGCGTCGGGAGCGGTGGGAGCCGGGGTTGAAGTGGAAAAGCGGAGGGCCGGCATGCAGTTGCATGAAGGGGAGGTCGTATATCGGCGCCACTGTATGGTTTGTCACGCTCTCGTGCCGCCACCAAAAGCGGCTCCGCCCGTCAAGGGTCTTGCCCGGCATTATCGCGAGGCCTTTCCGGAAAGGCAGGAGGCGGTCGGTCATATGGTGGCGTTCATAAAAAAGCCTGACGCCTCGAAGGCCATATGCCACAAGGAGTCCATAGTCCGTTTCGGGCTCATGCCGGCCATGAACCTCCCGGATTCGGAGTTGCGCAAGGTTTCCTTGTGGATATGGGAGCAGTACGATCCCGGTATGAAGCACTCTGCCGGCAATGAGCACAAGCATTGAATGGGGCTTGCTGCGGGAGACGGAAGCGACTGCACCTGCAGAGCGCAACTCAATCCAATATGCAGGCAGCTGACCGGACTTCCGGGGCGTGCCTTCGGGAATGCCAGAAAGGTATGATGCATCATCGAAGCGTGGGTAAAAAAGCATGCAGGGTGCTTATGGCGCTCATCGTTGCAGGATATGCAGGAACTGCAAACGCGGAAAACGCAGATAATCCGGAAAACAGGAAAAACTATTCACTGAAGACCATAACCGTTGTCGAGGAGGAGAAAGCCCTGGGTCGAAACGATCTTGATGGGGAGGACCTGCAGTTCATGTCGAACTACACCGGTTCCATAACCGGCGCGCTGAAGGGTTTTGCGGATGTGCAGTTTTCCAATGACGATCGGAGCAGTCTGACTGGAGGGGAGATCAGGCCACCCCAGATATCGATCAACGGGGCAAAGCCGTACGAAAATTCTTTTCTGATTGACGGGATCGGCAACACCAATACGCTTAACCCGAGCGGCCTTGGCGCGGAAAGCAATAACTCCGGAGCGAGTTTCAACGATCTCAGCGTTCACGGCGCCGAACAGAACATGTTTTACGATACGTCGCTGATCGGGTCCGTTTCGGCATACACGAGCAATGTTCCCGCCAGGTATGGAGGCTTTACCGGAGGCGTTGTCAGTGCGGAGATCCGGGACCCGCGTACAGACCGCTGGCATTTTGCCCTGAGCGGAAAGCATACCCGAAGCGACTGGTTTATCATGCGGGGAGTCGATGGCGATTCGGAAGAGCCGGATGATCAGCCTGAATTTTCAACGTACAGCCTGAACGCCGTTGCGGATGGTCCTCTTTCGGACAGGGTTTCCCTTCTTGTCGCCGCCTCAAGGCGGCACTCGGATATCCCGCTCGTCAGACGGGAGAGGATCGGTTCAACGACGTACAGTTACAGTGAAGACGAGCAGTTCAGGACCAATGAAAACTATTTCGTGAAGTTGCTTGCCAGGCCATCGGACAGGCTGCGGCTTTCGATCGATGCGACCTATGCGCCTTATGCCGAGAAACGGTGGCGGGCGGCATGGGCCGACAGCGACTGGGAAATCTACAATGAGGCATACCGCCTGAACTTCGGAGCGGATCTGACAACCGGTATCGGTATCCTGAAGGCGAAGGTGGCTTACTCGCAGAGCGGTTACAGCAGGGACGCCGACAATAACTACCGTTACTCTTCTTCAAACAGTGTAACCGGGAGTGCTGAATCGTATGGCGGCGTAGGCGATGCGACAACGGAAAACCGCAGTATCGATCTCGCGGTTGATTTCGAGTCGGTACCCCTGAGTCTTCCTTTGCTGAAGCGCGTGTCGAGCGGATTGGCGTTCAATGCGGCAACGCTCGACATGTGGAACGAGGATGCTGTGGGCGATGTGTATGTGGAGAGCGCTACACAGATACTGCATACGTTGACGAGCTATGCTGAGCACGAACAGTCGAAGTCGCTCAGGACGCTTGGGTATTATGCGTCCGCAGAGCTTGGATGGGGACGTCTGTCGCTTACTCCGGGATTCAGGATCGATTACGACGATTACATCGGCAATATCGATGTCGCTCACCGGCTGAAAGCGGAGTTCGATACGTTCGGCAACGGCATGCTGCGCCTTGTCTCCGGTTACAACCGGTATTACGGCGCCACGCTCAGGGCTTACGCCTTCGACCGGTTCCGGCCGTACTTCAACAATCAGTGGAGAACCATCAAAGCGACAGGGGTCACAACGCAGACCATTACGGACAGGGTGGGAGTCGATTACAGCTATTATGCCGAAGGGCTCAATACCCCTTATTCGGATGAAGTGATGGGTGGAATCGCAGGTGGTTCCGGAGGGCTCAGCTACGGTGTCAAGGCTGTTCGCCGCGAGCATCGCAATCAGCTCATGAACAATAGCGAGTTGCAGGATGACGGCAATTACAGATACTGGCTGACCAATGATGGAGAAGGATCCTATGAAGGTCTTTCAGGCGACATCTCCTATGTATTCGATGCCGGAGACTGGGGGAAGCACTCCCTGAAGCTGGAGGCGGCAAAATCATGGATCAAGACCTTCAACGGCGGCTATTACGATAATGCATATACGGAATCGAATGGCATCGAGCGCGACTATTTTATGGTCTATTACAACGGAGAGCTGATTCCCCGCGCGAGCATGCCTGCCGACAACTACAATGCGCCGCTGGTCATAACCCTGACCTGGCAGGGCAGCTTCTTTGATGATCAGCTGCGCATCTATTCCGTCAACCGTTGGCGCGACTGGAGTAAAGGACTGAAGCGCGATACCCGCATCAGCAGCCAGACTCCTTATGGTACGACATCCGGAAGCAACACCTCGGCGAGTTCCTACTGGCTTAGCCAGACGGGGAGCGTGTACTACGATGCGTATGTCAAGGGGGCCATTGCCGGCGGCTTCATGTCGGATCTTTCCGTCGAGATGGATCTTTTCAGGTCCAGAACCCTGAGGGCAACCCTGACAGGGGATGTTTTCAATCTATTCAATGCAAGCGTCGGGACCAGCGCCGCAGAGGATGTGACGGTTCAGGGAAGGGGTTACTATCTCGGTTTCCGCTGTGAATTTTGATTGTGTACGGGAGCTTTTCGGCGGGGGCTCCATTTTCCGATTTACTCTTTTTATTCAATAAGCAGAGGTGTATGGCGCCGTTAATCAAGTGTGAAGGTCTGATCCATGCGTACGGGAGGAAGCCGGTGCTTCACGGCATCACGTTTGCCGTAGAAGCCGGCGGTATTTTCGGGCTGCTCGGGAAAAACGGTGCGGGCAAGAGTACCGTGATCAATATCCTTATGGGGTTTCTTCGTCCGACAGGCGGCGGGTGCAGGATTCTCGGTGAGGAGAGCCACAGGATTTCGCCGGAGGTGCGTTCGAGGATCGGTCTGTTGCAGGAGGGATTTGTTCAGTACGATTTCATGAGCGTTGCTGAGCTTGAGCGATACTATGCCCCGTTCTACCGTAAGTGGAACCGGGAGGTGTTCTACGATCTGATCGGGAGGATGGGCATGCCGGTATCCAGGCGGTTGTCGGCGATGTCCAATGGACAGCGTTCGCAGGTCGTGCTTGGACTGATTATGGCCCAGATGCCTGAACTGATGATTCTCGACGATTACAGCATGGGTCTGGATGTCGGTTACCGGAGGCTCTTTGTCGATTTCCTTCGAGAGTACGTTGCCCAGCACGGCACAACCGTTCTGCTGACTTCTCATGTCGTTCAGGAGCTTGACAGAATCATCGATCGCATGGTGGTGCTCAAAGACGGTCGCGTTTGCGCCTGCATGGCGAAAAAAGAGTTCATGGAAAAATTCCACGGCTTCTCTTTTGCGCGAACACCGTTTTCGCTGCAGATGAAACCGGATGATGTTCTTTGCACGGTAGACCATGCCGCCCGGACGACAACGGTATACGGTTTTCTGGATGAGACCGCGCTGAAAGCGTATCTCGAATACCTCAAGGTGCCCTGCGAAGGTCTTGCGGAGATGCCGATGACATTTGAAGACGCCTTCATCGGGCTGACGGGAAAATACTGAACTGCCACCTATGACGAAACAACAGTTGATTTCCTTGCTGGCCAAGGAGCGCATAAAGCTGCGGAAAGGGATATGGCTTCTTCCCGTATTGCTTTGTTATGCCGCCGGGGATACCTTTCTCAATCTCAATACCCTCGAGCGGGAATTCGGAGCATTCGGACTCTGGGAGGGCGTGGTTTTCAAGCAGCCCCGATTTTTCGATAAATACATGCTTCTTGTCGCATGTTCAGCCCTGATCGGTTTTCTTCAGGCCTGGCCTGAATCGAGGGGCAGGAGATTGCGATTGCTTTTTCATATGCCCCTTGAACCGGTACGAATCGTTTCAGTCATGCTCGCAACGGGTTTTTCACTGGTCCTGCTGCTCAATCTTGTGGCATTCAGCCTGCTTTCGGCTACCTTGCAGCATTTTCATTTTCCGGCAGAAATAACCCGGCCGGTTCTGCTGACGGTTCTGCCATGGGGCATCCTCAGTATCGCGGCTTATTTTGCCGCAATGGCATTTTTCATCGGTAACAGCATATCCGTCAGGCTGCTGATCATTGCTGTCATTTGCCCTTTGTGGGGGATGCTTGGCGAAACCAGCGCCTATGGACTCTACCGGTATGCCTTTCCCGGTTACGGCGTCGTTGCGGCACTGTTTGTTTTTATGCCCTTTTATTCGGTTCTGCACTATTTGGATAGACCTGAGCGGGGGAGGGTGTATTCGTTTGTCCGTTTTGCCTCTCTCTTTCTTTCCACCTGCGGCCTTGGAGTGCTGGCGCTTTCGCTTTACTGGCGAATTTTCTCTCCCGCGGAACCGCATATTGCCATGCATTTCAGTCCGGTATCCGGAGAGTTTGTCATGAGCGGCAGATGGGCCGGTCCGGGAAAGGATCCGAACGACGGACAGCGATACTGGCGGGAAGACGCCACGTCTCTGGACCGTGAAGCCTTCCGTGCAGCCCTTCCGTTTCTGTATGTCAGGGACCTCGTCAAGTGGGATAGGTATCCTGCAACGATTGGCGGTGTGGCAGTCGCTCCGTTCGACGCTGAACGGTCATGGCAGTTCATGCGGCTGTTCTCCGAAGACTGGAATGCTCCTCCACCGATGCTGCATATGCTCTTCGAATCGAAACCTCATGGAGCGAGACTGCAGAAACCGGCTGATTTTTTCAGGCTTTCGTCATCCGGAAACGGTATTGAATTTCTGACACCCCATGATGGAAAGGTGGACAGTCTGAAAAGCAGCAGCTTTACCCGAGCACTTCGAGCGGCAGGTTTTGTGTTTCCCGTAATGGGCCTGGGGGGTAATCCGGATGTGAGAAAACGGTATGACGCGGGATATTTTATTGCTGATTCGAAAGGGTTTTTATTTCAGATGCAGATGGTTGACGGACAGCCATCATGCAGGCGTCTGAAGCAGCAGATCAGCGGGAGAATACGGTATATCGCTGTCAGCGAGCATCATCGTGAAGAGTTTTTCGGTTTTGTCGCAACCGATGACGCCCTGTATGCCATCATGCAGAAGGAGGGAGGGCTCAAGCGGCTGCCGATCGGGAAATTCGATGCCGATGCTCTCAGACTTGCGATTTGGTCCGATATTCTCTATACCTCCGTGTTTATCGAGCGTCCCGGCATGCCAGGGTCGGGAATTGAAGGTGTTGCCATGAATCCCGATTTCAGCGTTGTTCGTCGATACGGCCAGGCGCAGGATTCGGCGTATGCCGGATCAATGCGCCGACTCGATGCCATCGCTTCTTTTCTTTTTCCGCTGCAGATCACTACGGCAGCAGCCGGCTCATCATACCGCCATCTGCAGGTAGTTCCGGGCAGCGATCTCAAGGCCGTTCTTGCCGGCAGCGTGTTTGCCCTTGTTGTTTTTATCCGCCTTGCCCGTTCAGGAACAGGGAAAAGGGCGTGGCTATGGAGCGATTATCTCTTTGTCGCCGCGTTCGGATTCGTCGCCGTTGCGGTGATGTTTCTGTCTGAAGCCGATCATCAGATGCGACTGATGCGTAACGGATGAAAAAGATGTTTGTTGCCGATACCGCGCGACTGCACCTGCAGAGCGCAACTCAATCCATTATCGTGGCTGCCGACCGGACTTCCGGAGTCTGCTTCTTTCAGGGTCAATACGTTATGAACCATAATCGAAAATTGGGAAAAAAAGTCTGCCGCACCCTCATGGCGCTCGCCGTCGCAGGATTTGCCGGCGAGGCGCAGGCTGCGACGGAGTCGCCGGTGCTTGACAAGATCGTTGTAAGCGCAACCAAGACGCCGCATACGCTCGGCGACGTGCCGGTTGATGCGGAGGTCATCACGAGGGAAGAGCTGCTGAAAAGAAACGTTCAGTCCGCCCAGGATGCGCTGGATCAGACAACAGGCCTGCTTGTCGGGAAAACCTCAAGCGGGTGGGGCTCCAAGGGAACGGTCAGGGTTTACGGGCTCAGCGCGAAATATACCCTTGTGCTGGTGGACGGCCAGAGGCTGCTGGGCGGCCATCAGAATGCGATCGACCTGCAGCAGATATCCATCGACATGATCGAGCGTATCGAAATCCTCAAAGGCCCCGCATCGGCGCTTTATGGCAGCGATGCCGTTGGCGGGGTGGTCAATATCATTACCCGGAAAGGGGCGGATAAACCCGAGTTTTCAGGATCGCTGGCCATGGGTTCTCGGGGAACGGCGGTGGGCTCCCTGTCCGGCGGCGCCGGTTCCGAAAATATCAGGACAAGGTTCAGCTATACCTACCGTGAGTCGGACGGCGTCGACGAGGAGCTGGACAGCTACAGCGAACATATACTGCAGGGAACGGTATCGCTGAAACTGGCCGAAAAGGCCGAGTTCACCCTCAAGCCCTACTATTCGTTTCAGGATATGCCCGATCAGGATACAAAACAGGAGCGATACGGCATCAACGCGATGCTGGACTGGGCGCCTGACGACCTCTCATCGGTCAAGCTTCGCGGGTCGTTTTTCGATTTCAGTTACAAGACCGACACGGATGATACCGTGCTGGACAACTACGAATTCGAACTGCTCTATTCGCGAATGCTGTTCGAGAGCCACCTCATGACCGCGGGATACGAGTTCTGGAACGAAAGACGCGACTATTATGCCTCTGCCGGTACGAACAGCAAGATAGACCAGACCCTCAACAGCTTCTATCTGCAGGACGAGATCGATCTGTCTCCTGTAGTTCTGGTGCTCGGAGCTCGTCTCGATTCCCATGAACGGTGGGGAGAGGAGATCAATCCGAAAGCAAGCGTGATGTTCAAGGCTACCGATGACCTCAAATTCCGGGCTTCGGTCGGCCGGGCATTCAAGGCGCCGTCGCTGTTGAGCCTCTATGACGAATGGATGATGGGGAGCATTACGGTGCATCCGAACCCCGATCTGAAACCCGAAAAATCTCTCGGTTACCAGTTGGGGGTCGAATACGCATTCAGTCCCGATATCGTCGCCAAGGCGAGCTGGTTCAGGAACGACCTTGAAGATATGATCAAAAGTACGGTAACGAGGGTTTCCGGAAGGATGCACATGTATTATGAGAACGTCGATCAGGCGATGACCCAGGGGGTAGAGCTGAATCTCGATGCACGGATCAGCGACTGCGTGTCGGCCAAGGTCGGCTATACCTGGCTCGATACGGAAGACAAACTTACAGGAAAGGAGCTGACCTACGAACCGGAAAGCAAATTCGTTTCCGGCCTGAATTTCACGTTCTGTCCCGCTTCCCTGACGCTCGGTCTTGAAGCTTCCTATACGGGAGCGCGGTTTACCGATGCGGCCAATACGGAAAAACTGGACGGTTTCTGGGTATGCAACGCAACGCTGACCAAAAAGTTTACCGAGCAGACCGAGGCGTTTATCAGGATCGACAACCTATTCGGAGAAGAGAACATCACCGACGAATATGATATTGACGGGACCGAATTTCTCGCTGGGTTGAGGGTGAAGATCTGACAGGTGCTTCCTCCCGGATTCGTAAGCCCTGACGTGCTTTTGCGCTTCGTCAGGGCTTTTTTTTGATAGCGCTACGGCAGGCGGGTTCCTGCCCGGATGGCCGCCGCCTGTTTTTGGGCCGTGCTCACGATCCATGCTTCGAGTTCCGTATCAGGCAGGATCGCGTCAGGCTTGTAACGCACGCGCCGCCTGTTGTCGGGAACTGAAGCGACCCCGCCACCGATGATATCGATCTGGAACTTTTCGCTGAACGAGACGAGCAGCGGAATCACGATAGCCCGCTGATGTCTTTTCAGGGTACGGGTTATGGCTGAAGTCGTGCTGTCGGGGCTGTAGTGCGCGATATGGCCGCACCATGCAGTGGTATGCCCGGCGAATCCGGCATCACGGCAGACCTGAAGGCCCGTTGTGGCAAACAGCTCCGTCCATATATCGGGAAATTCGCTCGATCCGTAGCCGACAAGCACCAGAGCCTCTTCGTCCGGATTGGTGGAGAGGGCTTTTGCCCGTCGGAGTACGTTCTGACGAAGCAGGCTGGAAAAACCGAGCGGACCGGCCAGGTACGTCCGTGCTTTCGGGACGTAGCGTTCAATGCCTTCAAGCCTCATCTGTTCGAGTGTAGCGGGATTCTCCTTTTTCCCTATGATGGTCGGGATATCGTCGAACACATGAGTGCCTGCGGTGAGGAAGACCGGTATGACGATGATGTCGGTATAGCCATTCCTGTCAAGTTCTCTGAGCGATTTCGCTATGGATGGTTCCGCGTGCTCCATGAAGGCGGTCGCAAGCGTGTCGATACCTTTGAGGGCGAGGATGCGGAAAGATACCCGTTGTTCCAGCTCGAGCAGCTGCTTTTTCCACTCCCCGGAGCGCGATCCGTGGTTGACGAGCAGAAGTGCGGTTTTTTTTGTTTTCGAATCGCCATGTTCCGTGCCCGCAGGTGGATTTTTGCCGTCTGTGCAGGCAACCAGGAGGAGCAGCGTCAGGAACTGTATGCATCGGGAGAAGCTGAAATTGCAGGGCATTGCGTTCATGGTGGTGTGAAAAAAACTGCCGGGCTTTTTTATTTGTATGCCCGGCAGGATGGGTGGATGGAGCCAGGCCAAAAGGAAAGCGGAAGCATCCTCAGAATTGCTGCGCAATGACGGCGATGAGGGGAGGCATGGCCCCGGCGGCAAGCAGCCATTTGCCTCTGCCCTTCAGGCCATTGTTTCCCCGCAGCATGAACATGCCCGTTACGGTAATGGCTATCAGCATGAGGGCGAAGAGGTCCGATGCCCATTTCCACCATTCGACGCTGTTGCGATGCAGCACATTGACCTGATAGAAAAGCGGTCGCCGCGATACCTTCTCGTAGGTCCCCAAGCCGTTCGTCAGGTCTATCTGCATGGTGGCATTCCTGTAGTAGATTTTTATCTGACTGTCCGAAGGGAAGTCGTACAGCCGGTACCCTTTTTCTCCGGCCAGAAAGCCGAAGGCTTCGACCCGATCCGGGGTTATCTCGTTTTTACCGTACTTCCGATCGAGTTCGATCCGTTTTTTTTCGATGATGAAATCCGGATTCCAGTCGTCCAGATGGTTCAGCGCAAGTCCTGAAAGGCTGTACGCTATGATCAGCGCGGCAAAGAAATATCCCAGATCGCGGTGCAGGATGTTGTTGATCTTTCGCGCCTTGTCAAATTTTTTCATTGGTACCTCTGCCGCTTATTTGCCTGTTGATGATGTGATTGCCGCAGCGGCTGTTTTTACCGAGCTTACGACCCATGCTTCAATCGAGGGGTCCGGCAGGAGCGCGTCGGGTTTGTAAAGAATCCTGTTCTTCCCGGCTGCGGCTTTTTCGAGTCCCGAGCCGATAATCCGTACCTGGAAGTTTTCATCGCGTGCTACGAGTACCGGAATGACGAGGGCATACGGTTTCGTTTTCAGTATCCGCTTTACGGCGGCAGCCGTCGAGTCCGGGCGGTATTGTACGATGTGGCCGCACCATCCGTAAGTACAGGTATCGATGCCGGTCTCCTTTTTTACCGACGCTCCCACCTTGTCGAACAGGGCGCTCCACTCCTTTTCATAGGCTTCGTCGCCGTATCCGATAAGGACGAGCCCCTCTTCCGAAGGGTTTTTCGACAGAGCTTTGACTCGTCTGACGACGTTCTGCTGCAGGGCGCTGCCGAAATCGAGCAGCGGTGTCATATGTATTGCCGCCTCGGGTTTGTATCGTTCGATTTTTTCGAGTTTCAGTGTTTCCATGGAGCGGGGGTCTTCCTTCTGACCCATGATGGTGGGCAGGTCATCGAAGGAGTGGGGACTGACGGTCAGGAACAGAGGGACGACAATGATATCCGAATATCCTTCCCTGTCGAACTCTTTCAGGCGCGTCGCGATCGATGGTTCGCTGTATTCCATGAAAGCGGTCTTGATTCCGGAAATTTCTCCGTCGGCCGCGATCTTCGCCGTGACGGACCTTTCGAGATCGAAAAGGGCCTCGCGCCAGGTTTTTGACGGGGAACCGTGACTGACCAGGAGCACGCCGGTTTTTTTCGATGCATTTGCCGCAGCGGCCGGCTGGCTTTTCCTGTCAGAAGAGCAGGCAGCAAGTGTTATGGCAAGAAGAAGAATGGAGAGCGGGATGCGCACAAGTGAAGAGAGGGGTATCATGTTTGCGTTACGCTGCATGACAGGGGTTTTCGGCTGTTTCATCTCTTTTTTGTTTTCGTCTATTGATAATTCGACAATATAAAAATAAAATCATTTTATCGGCAATGGGCCTGCGGTTTACGAACATCATCGGTGAAGTTTTTTTTTATTTTGATTTTGTCTAAATTAATATTAGATTGCTTGCAGACAGTTGAAAAAGGTTGTGTTGTTCTTCTGTTTTGTTCTCCGTTTCAGGTTGTGCTGTTCTTTCAGAAAGCCCCCGCGTGCCACGGGGGCTTTTTTTTTGTTCGGAATGAAGCCCGGTCAGCCAGACTGCTGATTTGCTGAACGCCGGAAAGGATTCCGGAGCGGGAAACAGAGTCGCTGACAGTCTGGCAGATCCTGATCCGCAGTCGTGAGGCAGCAGCGCTCCAGGGCTCAGGGACGGTGTTTTTCTGAAATGACCGGGATGAATACGGGGAGTAGGGGGCACAGCCGCATAAAAAAACCGGAAAATCCCTTTCCGGTTTTTTTATGCGGCTGTTATGTATTGCGAAGCCAGTACGCGTGCTTTTTCGTACCGCTGCTTTCTTTTTATGGAGGGTTCGGGATCACCGAATATTCTCCAGCCGCAGCTTCCGCTGCAGGGATCGGCGCTGATGCCCATGAAGCCCCATACATCCTTGAGCGGATAGCCGAGAGCGATGCCTATTTCATGAGGAATGGAGCCCGATGCGTGCCAGCGTTCCGCCACTTCAGCAAGAAATAAGGCGCTGTCGAGTCCGAACGGGTATTTCAGGACGCAATGCAGAATCTTTTTCGATGCTGCCGCAATACGCCGGTCTACGGCCGCGGTCCGGAAAAGTATGATTTTCAGCGAGTGTCCGTTATCGTAAAGCAGGCGATGGTCAAGATTCCAGGAACGGCAGAATGACCCGGTGATCTCCATGCAGGCCCGGGCGTTCAATCCGAACATGTCTTTTTTCATGATGATCAGTTCACCGGGTTTTTTTGCGAACAGGACGCCCGCCGCATGGACGAATATCCATTTTTCCAGCAAGGAGTGCTCCTCAGGGGTATGGCCGAGCTTCTGTTTCCAGCGCTCCAGATTCTGCTGATCTGCTTTTGAAAAACAGTGCGTCATGGTTTGCGGATTGTTTTGGTCAAGGCGCGCCTTGTCCGGAGCGCACAGTTTTTTTCTCTGTCGATCTCCGTCTCGGCATGGCCGTTGCCGTTCACGGTATCGATCAGTGAGGCCATCGAAACCGAGAGCGGAAGGATGCTCTCCTTTACGGCAATCCTGATAGGTCCGTTGAAGGGAGCCTTGTCGATTATCCGGCAGGGCGTTCCGGGAACCAGCCCCATATCGCTGATATATTTCAGGAGTTCCGGATCGGTTGTCTGCAATGCGGCTATGGTTACGGTTTTGCCTGGCGCCGTTTCGGAGAGCGATGAAAGGGCTCTCTGTTTTATTCTTCCTTCGCGACCCGGAATGGCGTGGCCGTGAGGGTCGTGTTCCGGAAAGCCGAGCATCCTGTCCAGCGCGTCGGACAGCCTTTCCGATATGACATGCTCAAGTCTGCACGCCTCGTCATGAAGCTCATGTATTCCGTAACCGGCGATCTGGAAGAGGAACGATTCGATCAGCCGTCTTTTCCGGAGAATTTTCCCCGCCGTGATTTTTCCTTTGTCGCTCAGGGTTACCTGTTCCCGCCACTCATGAACCAGAAACCCTTCACTGGTCAGATGTTTTACCTTTTCTGAAACCGTCGACACGCTGTGTCCCATTGCAGCGGCGATTTCGCTGATCGAAGCATGGGTATGTTTTTCGGTTAGACGGAATATCGTCTGTATGTACATTTCACTGGATTCGCTCGGCATACGGCTTCCGTTACTCGATGTGCTGGTTTCTTTACCGGTTTCTCTTTTCTGTATCAGTAATGTACTATATGTATTTATTTAGACAAAATATAAATTCAATGCATTGCGATTTTTCCTGTTTTTTGTTTCAAAGGATTCTGTAATGGATCGGAACGTCGATGCTGAGGGGTTCGAGACCGTATTCGGCAGGAGGCGGGAAGGGCTGGGCTCTCCTGACTGCTTCAATCGCGGCCTTGTCGAGAAGGGTGTATCCTGATGATCTTACCAGACTCGAAGTCCTGACTTCGCCTTCGGGGCCGATGGTAATCCTTACAACGGCGCCGCCTTCCTGACGCATGTCGCGAGCAAACGGAGGGTAGTGTTTTTTTTCCTGGATGCGGCTTCGTACAATCGAGAGATATCTTCCTGACTGCGGGGCAGGAGTTGCCTGCGGCGGCCCGGAAGAGGCTGTGGCCGCCGCAGACTCCTGCCGGGTGACCGGAGGAGAGTCATCCGAAGAAGGAGGCGCAGGTTTTTCAGAAATGCCGACCCGTCTGTCGGGACTGTATTTCTTTTTCTTTTTTGCCGGAGCCGTTTCCGTCCGGCACTCCCGGGTTTCGTTTTTTTTGGCGGATTCCGGTTTTATATCGGTCTTTCCGGTTTCCGCCGTCAGGGCGGTGAAGGTGATATGCGTCGTTACCGGTTCGGGTTCTTGATCCCTCCTTGCAGCCAGGGGCAGGAGCAGGACCGAATGAAAAAGAATCGAAACCGCAAATACTTTCCGCTGCAGTTTTCCGGGTTTCATGGCCGCTCTTTTTTTTCGGTGACGACGGAGACTCCTGTTGCGCCAGCCTGTCTGGTCCGGTCCATGACATCGATGACCAGTCCGAAGTTCACGGTCTTGTCGGCCAGCAGGCAGACCGTCCTGTCGGATCGGCCATCCAGCATCTTTTTTATGTCGAAACCAAGCTGAACGGCGCTTACAGGCCTGTTGTTCAGAAAGGTCAGTCCATCCCTGTTTATGCTGACGGTTATGTCGGGTTCTTCCTTCACGATGGCCGATGCCGATGCGGGAAGATCGACCGGAAGCATCGGTTTGGCGTAAATCGAGGTCAGGAGAAAAAAAATCAGCAACTGAAAGACGATATCGATCATCGGGGTCAGATCGAAGTGTTTTTTCTCGGGAAGATGTTCTCCAAAATCTATCATCTCGTTTCTCCGAGGTGTCTTATGGCTTCCGTACCATAGTATTTCATTTGCCAGGCGAACGATTGAACCTTGTTTTCAAGAAGATGATGCGCAACCATGGCGGGTATGGCTATGGCCATGCCGGCTACGGTCGTAATGAGTGCTTCCCATATCCCACCGGCAAGCATCGACGGGTCAATGGCGCTTTTTGCCGACGAAACCTCCTGAAAAGCCTCGACGAGGCCAAGAACGGTTCCGAGGAGCCCGAGCAGAGGCGCTATTCTGCCGATGAGTTCGAGGATGTGAAGATTCTGGTTGAGGCGCTTGAGTTCTCTGGAGCCTCGAAGCGAGATAACCTCCTCGAGCTGATCCTTCGACTGTCCGGCATGGCGGAGGCCCTCCTCGAGAATTCCGGCCACCGGTCCGGGAGATGATTCGGCAACTGCAAGTGCGCCGGCCGTATCCCCTTTTTCAAGAAGGTCGTGAATCTTTGCCGGATTTTCCGGCTTCTTTCCGGCAAGGAAAAAACTGATGGTTCGTTCGAGAGCGTAGGCGAAAGCTGCTATTGAGCAGAAGAGAAGGGGGTACATTACCGGGCCGCCCTTGAAAAAAAGATCAATCATAAATAAAAGGATGGATGGGAACGTGTGTTGATTTCACTCCATGAGGCATCATGAATTTAAGAATATTATTAAATAGACAAAATAAAAATAAGATACCGTTCATTTTTTTCTGCAAGTCTGTCTTGCATTTATCGTCATGTTAAGGCAGCTTCATCACTGGTTGCCGCCGCAGGCTTGCCGGATCTTTTTTCGCGGTGAATCGTCAGGTGCGGAGCAGAAAAGGGTATAAACCGGATAACCTATGGAGACTTCGACGTTTCTCTGGATCGTATCACTCGTATTGATCGTAACGGGTTATGCCGGACTTGTGATCCCGGCACTGCCGGGTATCGTATTTATTTTTGCCGGATTTCTGACGGCGGCATGGGCCGAGAACTTCGTGTATGTCGGATGGGGAACCATCAGCGTTCTCGGTTTGCTCGCGGGGCTTGCCTTCCTGCTTGATGCGGTGGCCGGGCTTGTGGGGGCAAAGCGTTTCGGAGCCGGGCGCTCCGGTCTTGCCGGGGCGGCGGCAGGCACCTTTGCCGGTATGTTTTTTGGAATTCCCGGGCTTCTTGCCGGCCCGTTTCTCGGAGCCGTGGCTGGAGAGCTTCTGGCCCGCAGAAACCTTCGTTCGGCCGGTCTGGCAGGAGTGGGCGCCTGGCTCGGTCTTGCCGCAGGAGGGGTCGTAAAAATCGCCATTGCCTTTGCTATGGCCGGCGTGTTTGTTTTTGTTCGTTTTTTGTAAGTTTCCGGTAATGCGACGGGAGCTGTACGTGTCGATTCACGGGTTATTAATAAAGCTAAACAGGATACCGAAATGGAAGAGAAGAGCGCACAGGAAGCAGAGAGGGTTGTTGTCACCGATATCCGCATGCCGTTCTGGTCGATGGTTGTGTTCATGATAAAATGGGTATTTGCGAGCATTCCGGCAATGATTATCCTGTCGGTGATCATGAGTATCCTCATGCTTGTCGTCGCGGCCATGACCGGATCGATGTGGTGGCACATGCACAGCATGTTCGAACAGGGCGCTCCTTCGTTCTGAAACCTTTCCTTTTTAATGGAACACCACCCATGAGGAGTGCATGCATATGAGCCTTGCTCTCGGCACCCGCCACGGCTGCGTGATGCAGTCGGAGATCAGGACCATGTCCATAGCCTGCGCGAAAGCCGGAGGCATCAATCTTTCGCAGGGAGTCTGCGATACTCCGGTTCCTCGGGAGGTGTCCGGCAGTGTGGCCAGGGCTGTAGCCGAAGGATGCAATACCTACACGCACTATGCCGGTCTGAAAGCCCTGCGCGAAGCCATAGCCCTCAAACAGAAGCGTTTTTCCGGTCAGGATGTCGATCCCGAGAGCGAGGTCATTGTCAGTGCGGGGGCAACAGGGGCCATGTACTGCGCTTTTCAGGCGCTGCTCAGCCCTGGAGACGAAGTGATCGTGTTCGAGCCGTTTTACGGCTATCATGTCAGTACGCTTGTCGCCGCCGAGGCGGTGCCGGTATCCGTGCCGCTTGCCTTGCCGGGATGGAGCTTCACTGCGCACGATCTCGAACGCGCCGTTACCTCCAGAACACGGGGCATTATCGTCAACACCCCGGCAAACCCTTCAGGCAAGGTATTCAGCCGTGAGGATCTCGAGGTGATTGCCGCTTTTGCCGAACGGTACGATCTGTTTGTGTTTACCGACGAGATTTACGAACATTTCCTCTATGACGGGCATCGTCACACTTCGTTCGCATCCCTGCCGGGAATGAAAGCCCGTACGATAACGGTTTCCGGTTTCTCGAAAACCTTCAGTATTACCGGCTGGAGGCTGGGTTATGCGATCTGTGACGCCCGCTGGGCCAGTGCAATCGGCTATTTCAACGATCTTGTCTATGTCTGCGCCCCTTCGCCCCTCCAGGCTGCGGTCGCTGAAGGCATGCGGCTGCTCGATGACAGCTACTACCGCGCGCTCTCCCGGGAATACGTGAAGAAACGGGATCGCTTCTGTGATGCCCTCCGCCAGGCAGGGCTCTCTCCCCATGTGCCGGAGGGTGCATATTACGTTCTTGCCGATACAGGAGATCTGCCGTGGCGGAGCGCTACGCGGAAAGCCATGTACATTCTTGAAAAAACCGGGCTTGCCAGTGTCCCCGGCAGCGCTTTTTTCAGCGAGGGGCGGGGCGATGATCTGGTGCGTTTCTGCTTTGCCAAGGAGGATGCGGTTCTCGATGAGGCCTGCCGACGCCTTGCGCTTCTCCGGAAGGAGTCCTGAGGCATTTTTTTGTGCTCCGGGGGAACACCCTGAGGGTTTTCCATTGTTAGCAATCGGTAGGAGTGTTCGTATCATGCCTCATCAACCGGTTTATGATAAGGAGCGGCCTCGGATGCGTCATGCGGTCTCTTTTTTTGTCGTCCTGCTTCTGGGTGCCGCTCTGGGCGGATGCATCAGGGTTTCCACCCATGTTGCGGTCCGTCCGGACGGCGGAGGTCGTGTGACCGAACGGGTGCTGATGAACATGGCTTATATGAAGACCATGATGGCCGGTTCGGGAGATGTGCAGGGCAAAATGGAGAAAACCGCGTCTCCCGACCGGAAGACGCTTGAGAGAAATGCCTCCGCGATGGGTGAAGGTGTACGTGTCGAGAGTTTCCGCCACTACCGTGAGGGTGATTTTGAAGGCTATGAGGCGGTTTATTCGTTCAGCGACATCAATCGACTGAAGGTTTCAGGCCGTCCCGACGAGGGCGTCGAGCGTGATGCTCCTGCAAAAGGGGGGACTTCATCCAGAGAGCCGATTCTTTTCCGCTTCAGCAAAGGTACGCCCTCAAAGCTTGTGATTGTGATGCCGGAGGAGGAGAGCCTCCTGAAGCCGGCGGCAAAGAGCGACCCACCGTCTGCGCCCCCGACTCCCGAACAGCAGAAGCTTTCGCTTGCCATTATCAGGGAGGTTTTCAAGGGTACCCGCATGACGCTTTCCGTCGGAGTTGAGGGACGCCTGGTGAGCACCAGCGCGGTTTGCCGGGAGGGATCGCGCATTATCCTTGCCGAGGTGGATTTCGACCGGCTGCTCGGTGATGAAAATCAGGCCCCGGCGCTTCTGAATCTGACCGGTTACGGTTCGTCGCCCGATTCCGTTCGGGATATGCTGAACCGTGTTCCTGGAGTGCGTGGCGAAACCGGACGCGAGGTCACAGTTCTGTTCAACTGAGGGCAGCCTTGGGGAAAATCAACGTATCAGGGGAGGGCAGTCGCTATGAACGTTTCCGATGATGTAGACGTACAGTGCCCGTATTGCGGATCGGTTTTCACGGTTGCCGTCGAATCGTACGACTTCCGGCAGGAGTTCGTGGAGGATTGTGCTGTCTGCTGCCGTCCGCTTACGATCGTGATGACCTTCGATGAAGAGGGTACGGCTCACGCCGAAGTCCATGGCGAGGATGAATAAAAAAAAAGCCGAAACCGAAGCTGTAAGCCGAATTCTGTGAATCGCCTTCCGCAGAAGGTGAAACTGCAGCCATTTATCTGATGCGGCTTACCCGAAAACTCTCCCGGTAAAGGGAATTGAACGGGCCGCTCTTTTTCCCCCGGAGGGGAAAAGTTTTCCTATTTAGCCTTGCTTCGGGGAGGTTTGCCAGGCATATCCCGTTGCCGGAACATCCGGTGGTCTCTTACACCGCCGTTTCACCCTTACTCCGGTTTCCCGGAGCGGTCTGTTTTCTGTTGCACTGTCTGTGAAAGCGGGTTTTCCCCGCTCTCCCCGGGCTTGAATCGCGGATGCTCCGGTTTACACCGGCAGCTCCTGAACTCTCGACCGGCACCCTGCCCTGTGAAGTTCGGACTTTCCTCTGCGTAACCTGAAAGTTATGCAGCGACTGCACGCTTGCGGTTTCAGCAAGTAAAAAGAACTGAAGAGAGACGGAAAAAATTCAATCGGCCGCTTCATCGAACAGCCTTTCGTGAACGACAATCCTTCCGCACGATTCACACAGGTAAAATCCGCCCTGCACAATCATGGTGTGCCGGTTGGTGGGAACCCTGGTGTTGCATCCGGAACAGGCGTTTCGATTCAGTTTTACAACAGCGTTCTGCAGCACGCCGCTTCTGAGATGATCGTATTTGTCGAGAAGGCGTTTGGCTTCACTCATGATGAGCTCGCGCTGCTCGCTGATTTTTTTGTTCAGCGCATCGACTTCGTCGGCGGTTTCAATGACAATGCCCTGCAGTTCCTCTTTTTTCTGTCCGACCTGCCGGCTGAGATCTTCGAGCTGCTGCATAAGCACATCGTCGGGCATCATCTCTTCTGTTATCTCGTCATAACGGTTTTCATCGATGAGCTGGCGTCCTTTCTGCTGGGTTTCCAGGGTTCGCTGCTCAGCATGAGCGATGTCCTGAAGCTGTATTTCCGCCTGGGAGATCTCTTTTTCTTCGTACTCTATCTGTTTGGAAAGCGCGTCATACTCCTTGTTGTTGCGGGCAAGGGTCTGCTTTTCCTTGAAGGTTCTGATTTTCTCCCGGCACTCGTTGATGGTTTCATTCAGTTTTTGCCGGAGTTTCAGGTGATCGTCAGCAATTTTTTTGCGGGCCTCTATCTGACGTTTGGTGAATGCCAGGTCTTCGTCAAGGGCAGTGATCTCTTCCGGTAAACCTTTCTGAAGGCTGATAATGTTCTCGATCTGGTTGTCAAGGTGCTGAAGCCTGACAAGAAGGTTGATTTTTGTATGATCCACTATTGCCTTTGTTTTGGATTATTGAAGCATAAAAAAAGCACCTTCTCTGGAAAAGGTGCATACCTTGATTTAGCTATGTGTAAACAGTCCGGATTCGTATCCTTCGCTGCGATTATTACCTGCTGTCGTCTGCATCTTGCCGTGGAAGCTTTTTAGTGCCCGAAAGGAGATTCGAACTCCTACACCTTGCGGCGCTCGTCCCTGAAACGAGTGCGTCTACCAGTTCCGCCATTCGGGCTTCGCAGAATTAAAACCAGACCAGATTACAATAAACCTTTTTTCGATGTATTGTCAAAAAACAAAGTTACTTAATCTCTTTATGCACCGTGTGGCGCTGCATGTTCGGATTGTACTTTTTCAGCAGCAGCCTTTCGGTGGTGTTCTTCTTGTTTTTTGTCGTTGTGTAGCGCGAAACGGTTTTGCCTTCTTTTTTCGCTTCGGTGCACTCGATTGTTACAACAATCCTGTTTTCTTTTCCTTTTGCCATCAGAAACCTCAGTAATATATATTTAGTTAAGAGGCATGAATATAAGGCTTCAGTAAGGATTTTGCAAGTTCAGGTTTTTTGTTTCTCTTCTTCCGGGAGAAACGCTATACTATAAACCTTTCCATATACGATAACCATACCAGTTGAAGCTTTGAGCGAACGTACTGTTTTTCAATACCGGGACGATGTCCTCTCCTGTGAGGCGGTCCGCCTCGACGAACTTGCCTCAACCTACGGGACACCGCTTTTCGTCACCTCGAAGAGAAGTCTTGTGGAAAGCTGCCGGGAGTTCGAATCTGCTTTTTCCTCTCTCGATCATTTTACCTGTTATTCGGTAAAAGCAAATTTCAATCTCACCGTCATAAGCACCTTTGCCCGGATGGGATACGGCTGCGACGTCAATTCCGGAGGTGAACTGTTCCGCGCTCTCAAGGCGGGCGTTTCTGCCGAAAAGATCATTTTTGCCGGAGTTGGAAAGCGGGCCGACGAGATAGCCTATGCGCTCGATGCCGGCGTGCTTATGCTGAAGGTCGAGTCGCTGGCAGAACTCGAAGCTATCGACCGTATAGCCGGAGAGAAGGGGATGAAGGCGCCTGTTGCCCTGAGAATCAATCCCAACGTTACCGCCGAGACGCATCCCTATATCACCACCGGCGACAGCAAGGAGAAGTTCGGCATCGATGAGGCCGGTCTTGAAGATGCTTTTTCGCTGCTGCACCGTCTGAAGCATGTCCGCCTTGTCGCGCTCGACATGCATATCGGTTCCCAGATTTTCGATCCTGAATACTATGTTGCGGCGACAACCGTGCTGCTCGATATTTTCGAAACGGCTAAGTCCATGGGCTTTGCCATCGAATTTCTCGATATTGGCGGTGGTTTTCCTGTTACCTACGACGCCCGCAAGCCGGCAACCCCGATTTCGCATTTTGCTGATAAACTTGTTCCCCTGCTCGCTCCGACCGGTGTGAAGGTTATTTTCGAGCCGGGCCGGTTTCTTGTGGCCAATGCTTCGGTGCTGCTTACCAGGATTCTCTACAAAAAGCGCAACCACACCGGAAAGCGGTTTTTCATTGTCGATGCCGGTATGACGGAGCTCATTCGTCCGGCGCTCTACCAGTCGCACCATGAAGTGCTTGCCGTTACCCGGCATGAGAGCTCCGTTGAGGTGGATGTTGTCGGTCCTATCTGCGAGTCGAGCGATTTTTTTGCCCGCCAGCGCACCATCGATGATGCGGGGGAAGGGGAGTTGCTTGCCGTGATGTCCTCCGGCGCCTATGCTGCGGTGATGGGCAGCAACTACAACGGGCGTCTGCGTCCTGCCGAGGTTATGGTGGATGGAGATGATGTGCAGGTGATCCGCCGGCGTGAAACGTTAGAGCAGCTTATCGCAAACGAGGTGTTCTGAGTACGCGGCGATGGCGCTTCGTCTGCCATGCCTGAATATAGATCCTGTCGGTGAGGTCAGCTCCGGCTGATATTTTTGAATATCTTCATTGTCGCATCGGCAAGGTTCAGGGTGTAGAAGTGAATACCCCGGACCTGCCGGTCGATCAGCTCCTGCACCTGCGCGGTTGCCCAGTCAATTCCTATTTTTGCCACATCGCTGTCGTTTTCGGCTTCGAGCACCCTTTTGAGCAGGGGCGAGGGAATGCGTGCGCCCAGAGCCAGCTCCGACATCCTGATCATGCCTTTTTTCGTGGTGACCGGCATGATGCCGGCAATGATCGGCACGTCGATGCCCGCTATCCGGCAGCGTTCCTCGAAATCGAAATAGTCACGGTTGTCGAAAAAGAGCTGGGTCACGATGTAATCGGCTCCGGCATCCACTTTTTCCTTGAGGTGCTCGATCTCTTTGAGACGGTTCGGGGTTTCAGGGTGCCCCTCAGGAAATCCGGCGACACCGACGCCGATGGACGGGAAGTCCCGCCTGATGAAGCGGACCAGGTCGATGGCATGGGGAAAATCCCTGATTGCTTCGGCCAGCGTGGCCACTCCGGCCGGTTTGTCGCCCCTGAGAGCCAGAACGTTGGTGATGCCGTGTTCAAGGTAGTGCTCAAGGATGGAAGCGGTTTCCTTGCTGTCCGAACAGATGCAGGTCAGATGCGATACCACGGTCAGTCCGGTTTCCTTCTGGATTTTGGTGACAAGATCGTGGGTTCTTGATCGTGTTGATCCTCCGGCGCCATAGGTGACGCTGACGTAAGACGGGTGCAGGTGGTTCAGGTTTGCGATGGTTTCAAAGAGCGTATCCCAATCTTCGTCTTTTTTCGGCGGAAAGAATTCAAAACTGAATACGGGTTCACTCGCGGAGTTCAGGATCTCTCTGACAAGCATGTAGGGAATGGGCGTTTACGGGTTTTTCAAAGAAAAGAATATACAAAAACAATGATTTGCGTAAGTTAATTAATTGAGGATACTGTAAGGGGTACTTCAGTCCTGTTGCCATGAAGGATATCATTGCTCCATATCCTGCCGTGCGCCTGCTGCTGTTCGTGGTTGCCGGAATTCTTGCCGGAACGGCCTCTTTGCTGCAGCTCGATGCATGGCTTCTTCTGAGTCTGCTCTTTTTTCTTCTTCTGAACGGCGCGTTCGTTTTTGAAGCGGTCCGGCTGCGACACCGTCCGTTTCCTCATGCAGTGACAGCCATAGCCTATCTGCTGTTCGTTTTCTCGTCCTTTGCGGCGGGAAGCCACTACCGGTTCAATATGGTGCCAGAGCGGAACCTGTTGCACTATACCGGCCGCCAGGTGCTGCTCTACGGCAAGATAGAGGGGCGTCCATCGCGCACCGAAAAGGGGCTTTCCTGGACGATGACGGTGCATGAGGTTTTCGAGCACGGAAGGACCGAACGGCTTTCCGATCGGGCTAAAATCTTTATGAGAACCGGAACCGGGGAGCCTGTGGAGCTTCGTCACGGCGACATGGTGCGGGTGAAGGGGACAATTCGCCCGATACCGGGCGCGGCAAATCGGGGAGAGTTTGATCCCCGGCGTCACGCAAGGATGCAGGGTATCTTCGTGCAGCTCTACTGCGCCGGTCCCTGGCATCTGCAGCAGGATGGAGAACGTTCGCTCGATCTGTTCGAGAGCTATGTGGTCGCTCCGCTCTACAGCTACATTGTGGCCTCTGTCGACCGCCTGATTCCCGATGGCGGTGAGCGGAAGCTGGTAAGAGGAGTACTGCTCGGTGAAAGGGAGGTGCTCGACAGGGAGGTGTTCGATGCATTCAAGACAACCGGAACCGCCCATGTGCTTGCCGTTTCCGGTCTCAATGTCGGTCTTCTCGCATTCGGTATCCATCTTCTTCTGCAGCGCTTCAAGATCAGTGCTGCGGGCCGCTGGTTTTCGTTCATCCTGATCGCATTTATCCTTGTGACCTTCAGTTACGTCACCGGAAACTCGCCTTCGGTAAAACGTGCGGCAATCATGTCGATCGTGCTCTTCGGCGGTGAAGCGCTCGGCAGAAGGGCCTACGGTCTGAACTCTCTGGCCGTCTCCGACATCATCATTCTCCTTTTCGACCCCTTCGATCTTTTCAATCCGGGCTTCCTCATGACCAACGCCGCCGTGCTGGCCATTCTGCTGATCTATCCGCTGCTGTATCCTCCAGGGCATCAGGAGGAGGGGATGCTGCGGGCTGCCGTCAGGTTCTTTCTCGGCAGTTTTTTCGTGAGTCTTGCGGCCATCATCGGAGTTTCACCGGTCATCGCCTACTATTTCGGCACCTTCTCCCTCGTGAGTCTTGCCGCAAACCTGCCGGTGGTGTTTTTTTCGACGGTGATGATGTACGCGCTCATGCCGATGCTCCTGTTCAATCTTTTCGCTCCCTTTCCGGCCTCGCTGTTCGGTATGAGCGGCTGGTTTTTTGCCCGTCTGACCCTCGATTCGGCGCTTTTTTTCAGCCGGATGCCCTACGCTTCCGTACCGCTGAAACCCGATCTTCCCCAGGTGCTGATCTACTATGCTACAGCCGGAGCGGTTGCCTGGTTTTTCTACCGGAAAGCGTGGGGCAGGCTCGCCATAGCTTTCCTGCTGGGCTGCAATGCTTTTCTGTGGTATGGGATGGCGGACCGGACGCAACCGGGAAAAGGAGTGGTGACGGTGAATCTCGGCCGGAATCTCGCCCTGCTCTACGCTACAGGCAGCGAAACCGTGATCGTCGATGCGGGCAAAAATGCCCGTGATGCCTTGCGCATCATGCGCCAGATAGAAGAGTACCATCTTCCGCCGCCTGCTGCAGCGCTTCAGTTCCATTCGAAGGATTCGCTTTTCATGGCGCTTCCTGTTCGGCTGCACATGCCGGCCGAACAGGATCGTATGGTGCTCTCCTCGATGGTTATCAGCCGCCCGATGGAGAAGGTGCTCTCCATCCGGAGCCGTGACCGCTCGCTGCTCTATGTATCGGGTTCCAGCCGCCTGCGGGAAGAACTCGCCTGGAAAGCCGATATTGCGATTATCGCGGTCTACCGTTTCCGCGAAAAGCAGGAACGGCAGCTAACCCGATGGCTGAATTATGCGCAGCCGAAGCGCTGCATTTTCCTTGCCGGCTCGTTTCTCCCGCAGCAGGACAAGGCCGCGCTCTGCCGTTTTGCCGGACAGAGGCCGAACATCGAGATCCGTCGGCCCGACCGCCAGATCGTGATTCGTTAGCCGCATGACGGCAGCTCTTCAGGAACCAATGCAGGTTCGCTGTTGTTGATGGTTCACTTGCATGAAACGTTGGCTATAAGTCAGATTCCATGAATGCGTCAGGTTTATTCTGGTATTTCAACTAAAGGGAGGAGACGATGAAAAAAATCATTATGACAGGGTTGATTCTTCTGGTATCCGGTTGTGCTCCTTACATGCATGACCGCGATGACCGTCGCAACGACCGGGATTATCCTCGGAAAGATGGGCGCAGCGATTCTGACGACAGGGATGGCCGCCGCGATCAGAACGACAGGAGAGATCGTGACGATAACCTGTATCAGCCGGGTTACAAATAACTCCCTGAAAACCATCAGTGCCAGCCGGATTCCATGAGCCACCGTCCGGCCGATTCGGGGTCGGTGAACATGCGGAGGATGAGGCCCCGGTTGACGACGACGTTTTCGAAGAAACGCGCATCGGCAACGAATGCCGGATTGCATACGATTGCGATCCTGACTGCCCGTGGAACGTGCGAAGCCAGAAATTTGCCCGCTTCGTAGGTATCGACGGTGCCCAGCCGGTATTCGATGCCGGTTTCGTCGCAGAGCACGCGGGTGGCTCCGGATCGAAGACAGGCCTCGATTACCCCGAGAGCATAACCTTCAACATCCTCGATACTCTCATCGGAACCCGAGGCCGTCACGAAAAGGGTCTCTCCGTCGATTTTCGTGGTGTACCGGATACTCATGGTTGGTGCAGGTTTGCTGCTTTTTTTAAGTCAGGCGTCGTTGCCGCCGCTGAAGAGGTTGTTTACGACGAGCTTGTCGATGATTTTCGTGACGTCCGGCGAGAGGCCGGGAGGGTTGATGCGGCTGATCACCTGGGCAAGGGTGTAGATCTTGCCTTCCAGGGGAAGGAACTTGTTGACCACCACGACCTTGTCTTCCCTCAGGCGGCATTCGCCGCCGAGAAAATTTCCTTTTTCGTACCGCAGGCCGAAGCCGAGTTCCTTTACGGTTTTTTCAAGCAGGGTGAGCTGTGCGGTTTTTTTCATGACGGCCGGGTCCCGGTAATGGTGTCAGCGGTTCAGCATCAGAAGATATTTCAGGATTGGCGCCGCATGAAGTGATTGACGCATCTCTCCCTGGAGTACGATTGTACGCAGTTCCCCGATACTTACCAGATGAACGGATATTTCCTCCGTGGCGTCGAGTTGCCTTGGTCCCAGGGGTTCCACACCTTCAGCAAGAAAGGTGCAGGTGAGATTGTTCTGCAGTGCAGGGTTCGCCGACAGCTCCATCCAGGGTGTCCACGTTCCGCCCCCGAATCCGGTCTCCTCGAGCAGTTCCCGTTTGGCGGCTTCGAGCAGCGACTCACCGGGCTTGTCGTGAACGCCTGCGGGAAGTTCCCAGTAAACGCCTCCGATACCGTGCCGGTACTGCCGGATCAGCACCGCCTGGCCTTCCGTGGTCAGGGCCAGCACGTTTGTCCATGGCGGGTACTCCCAGATGTAGTAGTCGTCGATAACCCTGCCGTTCGGTAGTCTGACCCTGTCCTGCCGCATGGTGAGCCAGGGGTACCGGTAGAGGTACCGGGTGTCGAGCCTCTCCCATGCACCCGGCTCATGCTCGCCGTTCATGACTGTCCGCGCATTCGGGGATCGAGGGCGTCCCGAACGCCGTCGCCGATAAGATTGAAGCAGATCACCGTGGTGAGAATCGCAATGCCGGGAAAGGTCGATATCCACCAGTGGTTCAACAGGCTGTCGCGGCCTTCGTTGATGATGTTTCCCCAGCTCGGGGTGGGCGGCTGTACGCCGAGGCCGAGGAAGGAGAGTCCGGCTTCGGTAAGGATGATGCTGCCGATCCGGAGGGTTGCGGCAATGATGACCGGTGTCAGGGTGTTCGGTGCGAGGTGGCGGAAAATGATTCTCATACTGGAGAGTCCGAGCGCTTTGGCCGCAAGAATGAACTCCTGCTCCTTGAGGGAGAGTACCTGGCTTCTGACGATACGGGCGACACCCATCCATCCGGTGAAGGAGAGCGTGATGACGATCAGGTAGATCGAGTTGCCGAATGCGGCTATGATGATGAGAATCAGGAAGAGTGCGGGAAATGCGATCAGCACATCGACGATTCTCATCAGTACGGCATCGATCCATCCGCCGAAATAGCCCGACGATATGCCGATAACGGTTCCGAGCGTAACCGAGATGAGCACGACGAGAAACCCGATCGAGAGGGAAATGCGTGACCCGTAGATCACCCGGCTGAGAATATCCCGTCCGTACTGATCGGTTCCGAGCACGAAGGTTCTGGTGACTTCCGGCGTTTTTCCACCGCGGTCGGCAAGTTCTTCAACCGGCATGGTTCTTGTTCGCATGCCCTGAAGATAGGTGACCGTGCCGTTTTCGATACGGTAGCCGTCGACAAATTTCAATGCGTTTGGCTCGTTCCGGGTTTTCAGGGTCCTGAGATCGCCGATCAGGGATGCTGCCATGCGGTCTTCGATGTTGTCGGCCCTTGTCACCGGCATCGCCTGAATTTTAGGCTGCAGGAGCACCAGCGCCTGCAGGCGGGTCAACGGCGGTTTATAGGCGGTAACGAGAAAATCCTGCTGGTCGTAAGGACTGAATGGCGCGAGGAGCGGAGCAAGGCATGCAACGGAGTACAGGACGAAAACCACCGCTGCCGCACTCTGGGCGATGGTGTTGCGCATGAACGCCTGCAGGCTGATGCTTCCGAGGCTGGATTCGTTGCGGCTTTCATCGGAATTTTGCCGGGCGGCCTTTGCCGCTGATTTTTCTGAAATGAGAGCGAGGGTCGGGAGCATGGCCAGAAGCACGATTGCGGCAACCCAGAATTCGATGATCTCGATGCTGAAAATTTCCCGAAGTCTGTGGGGCGCCCTCACCAGCAGCGCCGATGCGACGGCAAGTGAACGGAGACTGATGAGCACCAGATCCCACTGCAGGATCAGGATGAGGAGATAGGCAAGAAAGGAGCAGAGCAGAAAAATGCCTTGTCCTTTTCTCTGACGGCGGATAAGACCGAGTCCGGGGATACGATGAAGAAGCGGCAATGCTCAAGTATCTGATTTATGGTGGTCGCTGCTGCTTTGACGGGCAATTGTGTTTTTCGCTTCGGGTCTCCAGAAAATTATCACGCTCCGGAGCGGCGGGCGAAAAAACGCCTGAACCCGGCAATAGCGCTTAACGGTGCAGTCCTGTGAAGCGGTTTACTGCCAATATTGTTTCAATTACCGGAAAAAACAATACATGCAGCCCGAAAACCCTCCGGCGAACAAAAAAAGCAGCTTTCCGATCAGGGGAAAGCTGCTTTTCGAATGCATGTTCTCTTTTCAGTGAAAAGGAAGGAGCGTGTTTCAGGCTTCGGCAGTGGCTTCGTCTGTTGCCTCGGCTTCCTTTTTCGGTGCAAGAACACTCACAACCGGAGTATCGGGGTCATCCATGATGCTGAGTCCGGAATAGCCGCTCATCGGAATCTCTTTCACGTGAATGATATGGCCGATTTCCAGAGCGGTGACGTCGATGGTGAGGTGATCCGGCATATCGGCAGGCAGCCCCTTGATGGTCAGTGCGTGACGGATAATCTGGATTTTCCCGCCTTTTTCAACACCGACGGCGTTGCCGCTTACGGCTACGGGAACTTCAAGTTCAATGATTTCGTCGGCTGCGAACAGCTGGAAATCGGTATGAATGACACGGTCGGTTACCGGGTCGAACTGTACGTCCTTGATGAAGGAGCGCATTGTTTTGCCATCCGGAAACTGGAGGTCGATAATGTGCGATTCAGCCGAGTGAACGAGCTTGTTGAGAGCGATCTCATTGATACTGACTGCGACGGTCTCTTCACCTTTATGATAGATAACTGCAGGGACGATACCGCTCTTGCGCAGTCTGGCGGCTTCGTTTTTCCTGACAACGCGGGGTTCTACCCCTAATGCAATTGTTTCCATGCTCTTCCTTTATATCTTTTCTGCTTGTGATTTAGTGATTGTTCGTGATTTTTTCGCTGATATTTTTGCTGTCGAACAGGCAGCTGACCGAATCGTCTTCATAAATGCGCTTGATGGCTTCGCCGAACAGACCGCTGACCGATACGGTTTCGATTTTAGGCGAATATGCGTGTTTGGTGACCACCGAATCGGTAACGATTACCTTTTCGATAACCGAGGCATCGATACGCTCGATGGCCGGACCGGAAAGGATCGGGTGCGTTGCTGCTGCATAGATGTTCAGGCCGCCTGCTTCGCGGATGGCTTTTGCTGCATTGACCAGCGTGCCGGCCGTGTCGATCATGTCATCGACAAGCAGGACGTTTCTTCCGCTCACATCGCCGATGATGTTCATCACTTCGGCTACGTTTGCCTTTGGACGCCGTTTGTCGACAATCACCAGATCGGTGCCAAGCTCTTCGGCGAATTTTCTTGCGAGTTTGACGCCGCCTACGTCCGGTGAGGCGACAACGAGGTTGTCGCGGAACTCTCTGTGGCGGATATGGTCGATGAGTACGACGCTCGAATAAAGGTGGTCAAACGGAATATCGAAAAATCCCTGTATCTGCGGAGCGTGCAGATCCATGGTCAGAATGCGGTTCGCTCCGGCTTCGGTAAGCAGGTTGGCGACAAGTTTGGCTGTGATGGCGACCCTCGGCTTGTCCTTTCTGTCCTGCCGGGCATAGCCGTAGTAGGGAAGAACCGCCGTGATTCGTGCTGCAGAGGAACGCCGGGCTGCGTCGATCATGATCAGCAGCTCCATGAGGCTGTCGGCAGGTGGATTGGTGGACTGGATGATGAACAGATCCGATCCCCTGACCGATTCGAAATAGTTTACTGAAATTTCCCCGTCGGAGAAATTTTCGACTTTTGCGTTGCACAGCGGCATGCCGAGATAACGTGCTATTTTCTCTGCGATAGCCGGGTTGCTGCGCCCTGCAAAAATTTTAATTGGTTTTGCCATTGCGTCCTGCATTTTCACTATGAAACGGGTTATATTATGGCAGTATTTTTTCATCTCCCGGATGGCCGGACCATTTATTCCGCTCCCTTGATCAGGCCGTCACAGGACTTCGAATATAATGAAAAAGGCTTAAAAATTAATTAATTTTTTCCTCTTTGCACCGTATTGTTATCTACTTATAAAATATGTTAATAAGCGAAATCAGGGACTACCTTGGGCAGTTTTTCGGAAGTGTCGAACTGCATGGCGGCAGCGATGGTGTAATTTCAGGCCCGGCAAAAATCGAAGATGCGCAGCCTGGCCAGGTCACCTTTGTGTCGAATGAAAAATATCTCAGGTTTCTTGACACGACGGAGGCTTCTCTGGTGATTGTCGCTCAAGGCGTCGATGTCGATCGCTATCGCGAACGCTCGGCATTTATCCGGGTCCGCGATCCCTATACGGCGTTCATGCTTCTGCTTCAGAAGTTCAGCAGGCCAAGAAAGATTGCCGCACCGGGCATAGCCCATACGGCCGTGATCGGAAAGGATGTGCGGCTCGGAACCGGCGTGTCGATAGGGGATTATGCAGTTGTCGGCGACGGCTGTTCGATTGGCGACAACTCGGTGATCGGGCCTCATTCGGTACTTTTTCATGACGTTTCCGTAGGCAGCGGAACGGTTATCAGCACGAATGTCACCTGTTATGATGGCTCCGTTATCGGCAATCGGGTAATCATACACTCCGGAAGCGTCATCGGAGCCGACGGGTTCGGTTTTGCCCCCCAGGAGGATGGTTCATATCTGAAAATACCGCAGCTCGGCATTGTCGAGATCGGTGACGATACCGAAATCGGTGCAAATACCACAATCGACCGGGCGACGATGGGGAGCACGGTGATAGGCAAAGGGGTGAAAATCGACAATCTCGTTCAGGTGGCTCACAACTGCCGCATCGGGGATCATACCGTCATCGCCGCTCAGGCAGGAATTTCCGGCAGCGTCATCCTCGGCAAATGCTGCATGATCGGCGGGCAGGCCGGATTTGCAGGTCATCTTGAACTTGCCGATCGTATTCAGGTGGCCGCGAAATCCGGTCTTTCCAAGTCGTTTCCCGACGCCGGTATTTCATTGCGAGGCACTCCTGCACAACCCATGCGCGAACAGCTGAAGCAGGAAGCGCTGGTGAGGAACCTCGGCTCGATGAAGGAGCGGCTTGAGCGGCTTGAGGCCGAACTTCGCCGGCTGCAGGAGGGCTGAACTCCCGTTTTCGTCATCCCGACGTGCTCCCTGAGCGGATTTGTGTTTCCCGCTCAGGGAGCTTTTTCCTTTATGAGAGGTTTCTCGGCACCTGCGAGGAGTGGTGGTGCACGATAGGCCTGTCGAAGGTTATATCGATAACGAAGCTGAACCGGGAGGGAAAACTCAGCAGCACCTGATCGACTTCGAATTCAAAGGAGTAGATACCGCTGATGGTATGCAGGGTTTCGCTCAGGGGCTGTTTTCTCACGGCTTTGTTGTGGAGCCTTACGCCGAGGCCGTCTCTTGTCGCAAGCTGTTCGAAATAGCCTTTTACTCCATCCGGGGATGTAACCGTATGGGGAGAAAATGTTGGAATCAGGACGGCATCTTCATGGTAAAGGGCGGCGATATCCTCGGGGTTTCCGCAGCATACCCGTGAAACCCACTGGAACAGCACTTCTTCAGGATTGTTGAATAGCATGGTGAAAAATGTTTTTGGAAACAGTACAGTTGACTTGTCCCAAATATAGCGCGAGTTTTTTTCGGCGCAAGAATAAAAAAAAAGCCTGAACGCCACCGTGGCGTTCAGGCTTTTTTTTAGGCTGCCCGTTGTGATGCTGCGGAGAGGCTTACATCCTCAGTTCGCCGGTCTGTGCCTGACGTTTCAGATCGTTATTGGCGTAAATAAGGACTTCAACCCGGCGGTTCAGGCGGCGGCCGGACTCGGTTTCGTTGGTTGCAACCGGTCTGGTTTCACCGAAACCTACGGCAGAGAGTCTGTTTCCGGATACTCCATAGGCTCTCAGAAGGCTGGAAACGGCCTGTGCACGGCGCTCGGAGAGCAGCTGGTTGCTCTGTTCGTTGCCGACGCTGTCGGTATGGCCCTCAATCACCACGTTGGTGTCGTCATAATTGTTGAGAATGCGTGCGAGCTTCTCGAGATTGTACCGGCTGGTGGAGGTGATGGTCGATGAAGCGGTGGAGAAAAGAATTCCCGAATCGAACACGACCCGGATACCTTCTCCTACACGTTCCACGGTTGCTCCCTCGACATTACGGTCGATTTCGGCAGCCTGCTTGTCCATGTAGTTGCCGATAAGTGCTCCGGCTGCACCACCGATAACTGCGCCGAGAATGGCGCCTTTGGCCCAGCTTCCCGATCTGCTGCCGATAATGCCGCCCAGAAGTCCGCCTGCGGCAGCTCCGTACCCGGCTCCCCGGCCGGCATTGGTCGTGGTCTGGCATCCCCAGGTAAGAGAGGTCATGGCAATAATCAGAATCAGTGCCACCGGTTTGGTAAGTTTTTGCAGATGTGTCATGGTTACAATGGGTTTAACGTTTGGAAATCTGCGGTCATAAAAAAAAATGGACACGGGTCCTTATCCTGGAACCGGAACAATAAACGTGTACCTGTGTGTATATATACAATGCTAATATATTACCAGCAATGATTTTATAAAATACCTGCACCTGTTCTTAAGTTCCCGTTTTCTCAAGATAAGTCCCCAGGCAGCTGTTTTTTTTTCTTCGGATTTTTTATGGTTGTATGAGGCTGCCCCCTGTGCCGTTGCGTACACCGCTCCGTAAATTTTTTGCAGTGGGATTTCGTTCTTTTCCGGAAGGGAGATCGAGCAAATATAACGAACGGGAGTATGCCTTATGCCGGAACGAGAGGTCTGGATCGCCATGCTTGAAGAGCGGCTTCCGGGGGAAGTGCAGGCCGTGGAACGCAATCTGGCCATTACCTCCGCGTATGCGTCGTGGTATCTTGAAAAGCCCGAACTGTTCAAGTGGGCGGGAATGGCCGCGTTTGCGTCGAGGCAGGTAGGCCTCGCTCTTGTCCTGTTCGAACTGATGCATGCTCCATCGGTGGACGCCCGGCGGACAGGCGGAACGGGGGCCGGTAGTGGCGACCTTTTCGGTGCATTGCTGCGGGCCCCGCTCTCTCTGGCATCCTCTCTGCATACGTTTGCCGCCGACCGGCTGCTTTTTTCCGATTTTGATGTCATACGCAGGGGCAATAACGGCATCTACCGGGACATCGCCTGGGCTCATGCTGCGTACCTGCATGGCGGCGTCGATGAGGTAGAGGCGGGGTGCGGCAGGGAGGATGATCTCATGCTCGAAGGCTTTCGTCTGATCGACGAAGGCCGGCGGGGGTTTGCCGATGATTCCGGCAGCATGGCCGCCTGCAGCCGTGTCAGGGAGGGAAACATCCTGCTGCTGCGGCATGAACAGCAGCATACCCTGCAGCCTTTGTTCGAAACTGTATCGCCTGCCGGGAGGGTCGTGGTGTCGTTTGGCAGCGAACTCGATTTTTCATGCGGAACCGAAGAGGGCAGGGATCGCAGGGCTTCGTTCGCAGGCTTTGCCGGATACCTCGAAACCGCAACAGGCATCCGGAGCGTTACGGTCGAGAAAGACCGGTGGGCGTGGATAGAGCGGGAGGTGCTTCCGGCCTGGGAGGCTGCCGAAGGATCTTTCTGCAGCGGTTCGGCCATCGAGCGGCAGCTTAGGCAGATGGCTGCAAAAGAGAGCGATCCGCTTCGCTTCGTCACCATGACGACTGGCAACTTCTGCCGCAGGTTCAGTTTCGGTTGAGCCTGACGCTGCAGGGACGGGGGCACTTATTTCGGACGGAGCGCCTCGACGGGATCGAGACCGGCGGCCTTCCATGCCGGAAAGATGCCGAACGCCATGCCGATGATCGAACAGACCATGAGCGACACGGTTATCCAGAGCAGGGGAAAGATGAGCGGGAGGTTGAGGTTTACGGCAATGATGTTGCCCGCGCCGACCCCGGCGAGAATACCGATGAAGCCTCCTGTCAGTGAAAGAATAAGGGCCTCGAGCAGGAACTGGTTGCGGATGCTTGTGCGGGGCGCTCCGATGGACTTGCGGATGCCGATTTCCCTGGTTCTTTCGGTCACGCTGACCAGCATGATGTTCATGATGCCCACTCCTGCGGTAAGCAGGGCCATGAAGCTGATAATGAATGCCCCGATGCTGATGATGCGCTGAATATCGCGGAACGAATCGATCAGGGAGTCGTTGGTTCTGATCTCGAAATCGTTGGGTTCCTGTATGGTAAGACCTCTTGCCAGGCGCATGGCGCCTACGGCCTGGTCGATGGTTTTCCGGTACTCCTCCTGTGAAAAAGCCTCAATGGTTATGCTGAGTGTGCTCTTTTCGTTGATATGGTCGAGGTAACGGGTGATGGGAATGACAGCGAGGTTATCCTGACTTTGACCGAATGCCGCACCTTTCTTTTCAAATACTCCGGCCACCGTATAGACCTGCCCGTTGACCCGTATTGTCCTGTTCAGGGGATTCTCTCCGGCCGGAAAGAGTTTTTCGGCCAGTTCTCCTCCCAGAACAGCGATGTTTCTGGCATACTGGATATCGCCGCCGCTGAGGTTTCTTCCAGTGCTGATGGTAAAGCCGTTTGCAGGGGCGAAATTCTCGTCTCCCCCTGACAGGGTTACATCCGGATTGGTAGAGCGGTTTGCGTACCTCGCCTGGTTTCCCGCCGAAGTGATGATGAAGCCGATGTTCCTGGCCTTCGATTCCATGATTTTGCGGAAAAACACTCCCTGCTTATAGGTGATGTCCTCCCGGTTTGCGTAACGGTTCCGGCTGTGTCCCCCTCCGAAAACCGTTGCGGGATATTTCTGGATCTGGAAGGTATTCGCTCCGAGGCTGGTGAGTCCCGATTCCACACTTTTGTCGATGGCGTCAAGCGCGGTCATGACGGCAATGATCGAAAAGACACCGACGGCGACACCCATGGTGGTCAGCCAGGAGCGGAGCCGGTTGACCGCAAGCGATGAGAGCGCCTGCAGGAAGATATCCCGCGACTGTATGGTGTTCTGTTTACTCATAGCGCAGCGAATCGGCGGGATCGAGTTTCGAGGCGTTCACCGCAGGAGCCAGACCGGAAATGATGCCGGTAAGCACCGAAACGCCGAGACTTGCCAGTACCAGGGTGAACGAGAACTGTACCGGAAAGTCGGGAATGGCTTTTTCGATGACGAACGTGATGGAGAGCGCGGTCACCAGACCGACAACTCCTCCCAGAAGGCAGATCATGACCGATTCGATGAGAAACTGCAGGAGGATGGTTCTCCGTTTCGCCCCCAGGGCTTTTCGCAGGCCGATCTCCCGGGTCCTCTCCCTGACGCTGACGAACGTTATGTTCATGATGCCGATAGCTCCCACAAAGAGCGACATGCCGGTAATGAAGATGCCTGCGGCTGCAATGCCGTTCTTGATCGGGTCAAGCTGGCTTTTGAAGGCTTTCTGCTCGTTTATGGAAAAATCCTCCTCTTTTCCCGGCGCTATTCTGCGGATCCGGCGCATCAGGCCGAGCAGTTCCTCTTTGGCTTCGGCAATTCTTGCCTGGTCCCTGATTTTAACCCGTATGGTAACGAACATGTTTCGCCCGTACACCTTTTCAAAAGCGCCGAGCGGCATGATGACCTGATTGTCGAAGCTGAAGAGACCCAGAAACTTCCCCTGTTTTTTAAAAACCCCGACAATCCGGAACTTGCGGTTTTTCAGGCTTATGGATTTTCCCAGCGCGTTTTCATTCGGAAACAGTCCCGAAGCGATGTCGTCTCCGACTACGCAGACCATTTCACTGCCCGCGGATTCCCCGGGGGTGAAGAATCGCCCGGAGGCAAGATCGCCGGATGCGGTTTTCAGGTACTCATGGTTGGTGCCGAGCGAGAAAATCTGTTCAAGTACCCGGTCCTTGTAGCTGGCAGTTGCCTGATAGGTCGACATCTGCGGTACGGCAATGAGCAGCTCCGTATCGGGGTTATCGGCAATGATCCGGTTGATCCGGGCGGCATATTCCGTTTTCAGATCGGGGCGGTTGCGGTAGCGCCACCACTCGCCCATGGTGCTCCAGGAGCTTTTCTGGATATAGATCACGTCGTAGCCGATCATGGAGAGGCTTTTTTCGAATCCCATGTCGATACCGTTGATGGCCGTGCCCATCATGGTGATGGATACAATGCCGATAATGACCCCGAGAGCGGTAAGAAACGAACGGATTTTATTCGAGCTGATCTGAAACAGCGCGATTTTCAGGCTTTCAGCGGTTTCATACCGGAACTGCTGCAGATTTCCGTTCATTGCTTTTCATCGCTTTCGATTCTTCCGTCCCGCAGGCGGATAATCCTGCGGGTAAAGCGGGCGATGTCCTCTTCATGGGTGATGAGGATGATGGTATTGCCCAGATCGGAGAGCTTGCCGAACATATCCATGATGTCGTGGCTGGTTGCGGTGTCGAGGTTGCCGGTCGGCTCATCGGCAAGAATGATGGATGGCCTGTTTACCAGTGCCCTTGCAATGGCGACTCTCTGGATCTGACCGCCCGACAATTCCGCAGGCTTGTGCAGAATCCGGTCACCAAGTCCTACGCTCAGCAGCGCCTGCTCGGCACGTTCCTTGCGCTCTTCGGGCGGAACGCCCGAGTAGATCAGCGGCAGTTCGACGTTTTTCAGACAGTTCATGCGCGGCAGCAGATTGAAGGTCTGAAAGACGAAACCGATCTCCCGGTTTCTGACCCTGGCCAGTTCATCGTCATCCATTTCGGCAACATTAATGCCGTTGAGCTCATAGATGCCCGATGTCGGCGTGTCCAGGCACCCGATAATGTTCATGAGGGTCGATTTTCCGCTGCCGGAAGGACCCATGATCGCGGCATAGTCGTTGCGCCGGAACTCCATATCGATCGAGTCGAGCGCCTTGACGATCTGCTCACCCATTTCGTAGTGCCGGCAGAGTGATGCCATGCGGATGATTACGGGTTCCATGTCGCCTGCTTACCGTTTCGGGATTTTGACGCTGCAACCGTCGTAAAGCTGGTTCGTGATCGCACTGTAGCTGCCGGATACCACATTCTCGCCCGCTCTGAGCCCGGAAAGGATGACGATGTGAGTGTTGTCGGTCGTTCCGGTCTTTACCTTCCGGAATCGCGCCTTTCCGTTTTCCACGACAAAAACGCCTTCAACGGAAGCGGCTTCACGGTTCTGTTTTCTGTCGGGGTCTTCCGACTCTTTCGGTGCGGTTTTCGATCCGTCCGGCGTTCTTACCGTCACGCACTGGATGGGAACGACAATGGCGTTTCTGACCCGTATGGACTCGATGTCCGCGGTTGCGCTCATGCCCGGTTTCAGCAGACGCATATGGTTGAAAATATGGATCTTGACCGAAAAATTCGTGACCTCCTCCTGGGTGCCGGCAGCCTGTGAAACCGCCGAATTCGATATTTCGTGCACGATACCCCTGAAAATACGTTCTCCGAAAGCATCGACGGTAATGGAGACCGGGTTGCCTTTTCTGACGTTGATGATGTCGTTTTCATTGACCTCAACTTCTACCTGCATGCTGTCGAGATTTGCAAGCCGGAGTACTTCGGTTCCGGGAAACTGTCCGGTTCCGACGACGCGTTCGCCGCTTTTGTTGTTCAGCTTGATGATGGTGCCGTCGATGGGCGCCCGCACAACGGTTTTTTTCATGCGTTCCTCATTCTGGTCGAGAAGGCTCCGGTACTGCTCGATGGAATAGTTCGATGCTTCCCAGGACGCCTTGGCTGCTTCGGCATTGGTTTTAGCGGCAAGGTAGTCGGTCTGGGAGATCAGTTTTTCCCTGAAAAGCAGGGCCGCTTTCCGGAAATCATCTTCAGCCTTGATTTTTCTTGACTTTGTCTCGAGACTCTGTGCTTTTGCCAGGTTAAGCTGTGCCTGGCTCTGCTCGACCTGGTTGATGTAGACGTCAGGCTGGATCTTGAAGAGCAGATCTCCTTTTCTGACATCCATTCCGTCTTTGATGGGCAGTTCGATAATCTCTCCGGAAACGTCCGGTGACATGGCGACATCGGTCTCCGGTTCGATTTTCCCTGTAGCGGTGACAACATGCACCACCTCTTTTCTGAATGATTTCTCGATGGTGACCTCGACGGGTTTTTCCCGGAAGATGAAAAAAGAGGCGAGAAGCGTGACGCCGAGGATGAGAACCGACAGGACTATCAGGAGGGATTTCCGGTTTTGCAGCGGTTGTTTTTTCTTCATGAGCGGTTGAGACCCCGACCGGGTCATTGGGTTGACAGAGTTCCTGAGGTGAAGTCGAGCACGTTTTTCTGCAGGGCAAGGCTGTAGGTTGCCTGGCTGAGGGTCGACATGGCATTGAAAAGCGCCGCCCTGGCAGAGCTCAGCTCAATGAACCCTGCCGCGCCGAGATCATACTTTCTCTTGATGCCCTCGTAGGCCGCTTTTGCGGCCTTCAGACCGGCTTTTGCCGATGAGATGCTCGCCACCGCGGCATGATACTCGGCTGCCGCCTGCTGCAGGTCGAGGGCGATATCCGACTGCAGGTCTTCGTAATCGAGCTTCTGGTTGATATGGTTGATTTTCGCCTGCTCGACGTTGAAGCGGGTCTGGAATCCGTCAAATATTGCCCAGCTCAGATTCAGCACAACCGAATAACCGATCGAGTTTTCCAGCTGCTCGGCCATCGGAGGATAGGGGTAATCGACGGTAAAGCCGCTGTAAGTCTGGCGGAGCGACTCCACGCCGCTGGTGCTGACGTTGAAATTCAGGTCGAGCTTCGGATACCAGGATGATGCAGCCTGCCGGATCTGCCATCTGGCGGCATCGGATTCAAGTTTTTGGCTTTGCAGGTCGTTCCGGTTTTTGCCCGCAAGTGCGATAAGGCTGTCGATATCGGGTTTCCGGAGATCGGCCGACAGCATCTCTTTCGGGAGCGGTTCCAGCGAGAAGCCGGAGCGGGGATCGATGCGAAGCCTCCGGAGGAGTTCAAGCCGGCTTCTTTCAAGCTGTGCTTCGGCCCTGTTGACGGAAAGCTCGCTGCTGGCGGTTTCGGCCTGCTGCTGATAGAGATCGGGCATCGATTTCAGTCCGATCTCGAACTGCCGTTCGCTGAGTTTCAGCTGATCTTTTGCGGTCAGCAGGTTTTCGCGGGCGATGGCAAGTATTTCCTGGTTGAGCAGCACCTGGCAGTAGTTCTGCGTGACGTCGAAGACTACGGCCTGCCTGGCGCGCGCGAGTGAAAATTCAGCACCCTCCTCTTTTTTCAGGGCAGCCTGGAGAGCGGCGTAATCCCCGAAACCGTTGAACAGGTTAAGGCTGGTCGTCAGGGTCAGATCGAGCGTTTCCCGTTCACTTTTCAGTTTCACGGTTTCAGTGCCAAATGTGGAAAGCTGGCTGTAGGAACGGCTGACGGAATAGGGCATATAGCCTGCAGATGCCGAAAGTTTCGGAAGAAAACTCCCATAGCTCCGCAATACGTCCGCGCCTTGCAGCCGGACGAGATTATCGGCTTTTTTGAGGGATGATGCGTTTTCCAGCGCAATCGAGATTGACTCCCGGAGCGAGAGTCGCCTTTGCGGAGGTTCTGCAGCAGACAGGTCGGAAAAGAGAAGCAGCAGCAACGAGGCGATAAGGATTCCCGGAAGCTGGCTGCGGTTCAATATGAAGGTTTGTAAACGCGTGGTCATCTTTTACTCGTTTGTCTGCTGGGATCGACAGATACTCACCTCATAAGCTTCAACGTGCATAAATAGTTTCATTTTCTGAAGATGAATCGTTCGGCCCGGATGAACGCGCCTACAGTTGTTCGAGCAGGATGTCGATTCTTTTCCGATAGTGATCGGCCTGTTCCGGTTTCAGCTGGATAAGGGAGGTGTAGATCCTGATGGCTTTTTTATAGGCACCCTGCTGGGTAAACAGGTTTGCAAGGGTTTCCGTAGGAACGGCAATTGGCGCATCGTCGGGGAAGGGCTGTTTCTGTTCCAGAATGGGAGTGGGATCAAAACTTTCCGTTGAACAGTCCGGCTGGAACTCCTGCAATGCAGCCGAGAGCTGCTCAAGCTCGTCCGTTACCGGATCGAAACGTTTTTCTTCTTCGCAGGTTTTTTCCAGAGGAGGAAGTGACTGCAGTTCGATCAGTTCCTTCCATGCAATCTGGTTTGCCGGCGCCAGATGGCAGCACTTTTCGAGATGTCCCAGTGCGGAGCCGTAGCTCTTCAGGCCTTTCAGGGCTCTTGCGAAGAGCAGGTTGAAGAGGTACGAGTCCGGATACCGTTCCAGCAGCGGCTGGAGTTTGTTCAGCCCTGCCCGGTATTCCCCTCTGGAGAGATCGAGAGAGACCTCCGCAAAAAAAAGATGAGGTTCAGAAAGCATGGTTCAAAGGCTAAAAATGAAAGGCTGTGGATCCGGTCTCAGGTCAATTGCGTTGTTTCCATGGCGCAGAGCAGCAGCTTGTCGATAAGCCCGGAAAAGGTGATTCCTGAAGCTTCAAAAAGCTGCGGATACATGCTGATATCGGTAAATCCGGGTATGGTATTGATTTCGTTCAGGACGATCGAACCTGTCGCTTCGTTCACGAAAAAATCTACCCTCGACATGCCCCTGCAGCCGAGAGCCTTATAGACGGTTATGGCGCTCAGGCGGACCTCTTCGAGCAGTTTGTCGGGAAGGCGGGCCGGAATGAATGTTTTTGCGCTGTTGTGGATGTACTTGTCCTGGAAATCGTAAAAATCGCTTCCAGGCTGGATTTCTCCGGGAACCGACGCTACCGGCCGGTCGTTGCCGAGCACGGCGACTTCGATCTCCCTGCCGCTTACCGCAGCTTCGACGAGCACCTTGCGGTCGAGGCCGAAGGCAGTCTGCAGCGCATTGCGGAGATCTCCGGCAAGGTGGACCTTCGATATGCCTACCGAAGAGCCCAGACTTGCGGGTTTGACGAAAACCGGGAAATCGAATTTCCGGACTATGAGCTCATGGATGCTCTCGGCTGAGGTCTCGTAGTCCTGTGCGACAAGGGTGATCGACGGGGCAGTTGCCACTCCTGCGTCGGCAGCGCACAGCTTTGTCAGGGCCTTGTCCATGGCAACGGCAGACGCCGCTACACCGCATCCGGTATAGGGAATGCCCACGGTATCAAGAAATCCCTGTATTCTGCCATCCTCTCCGTAACTTCCGTGAAGGACAATGAAGGCCACATCGACACCCATGCCCGTAAAATTGAAATCGAAGGGTTTCTGGCCGGAATCGAGAGTTTTCCTTTCCAGAAGCTTTTCGGCCTCCTCCCTTGACCTGGAGCGCATGAGCGAAGAGAGGTCGAGCTCCAGAATCTCGCCGGCAAGCCCTCCGGCATACCACTGGCCGTCACGGGTTATGTAGAAGGGGATGATACGGTAGTGTTCGGAGTTGATGGTCCGGGCAATCGAACGTGCCGATATGATGGATATTTCATGTTCGGTTGATTTTCCCCCGAAAAGAAGGGCTACGGTTGTCTTTGACATCGCGATTCCGTTACTAAGGTGTCAATATGGTTGAAACAGCCAGGTCAGCGTCGTTCATCCTGCCCGAGGTTTATGCCGGATTACCGGAACGGTACATTCTCGAAAGCCGGTCTTTGGACAGTGGGGGAACCCTTCTGGCATAATTTGGGAAAATACCCGACTGTATCGAGACTAACAACCCGCAATCCCGGAAAAAATCATTTCGTTTGCTTTTTGTCAGGATCCGGCCGGGGAAACTTACCGTAAGGCACAGTCGTTATGTCAATAAAAGAGCCGTTTTGTTGTCTCCCTGAAGCCCGGTTCGAGCTGAAGGGAACTCAGCCACAAATCCTGCGAGGTGTTCATATGAAGGAAAAAACCGGTTTTATGCGTGTCGCGGCCATACTGTTCATGTTTCTGGCTACCTCGTGTTCCGGACTGTCCGTCATGAGCGATTATGACCGCGATTACGATTTCACCCGGCAGCGAACCTACCGGTGGGTTACGGATTCCGGCCGTGACAGCAGCGATGTCCTTTCGGTCAACCCGCTCCTGAAGAACCGCGTGCAGTCGGCAATCGACAGGGAACTCGCCGCAAGGGGATTTCCTGCAGCCCGGGGTTCGTCTGCGGCCGGTCTGGAGATCGCCGTACGTGCCTATATAAGTGAGAAGAGCATGATCAGGCGTGAGCCCGCGCCCTTCTACCCTCGTCTCTACTGGTGGGGGAAGGGTTTCCGGTATTACCCCTGGTTTGATCCGTTCGAAGGAGTGCCTGTTCTCTACCATTACGACGAGTTTCTGCTTCTGATCGACATGACCGACCAGACGGGAAGGCGCATGGTCTGGAACGGTTCGGCAAGAGGTCTGCTGAAACGGTACAGAACCGGTGAAGCCATGCAGAAAGATATCGATTTTGCGGTATCGGAAATCTTTTCCGATTTTCCTCTGCAGAAAGCAGTCCGGAAGTAGGGGGGCTTCGCTACAAGCAGAAAAAAAGGTGGTTATCCGTGAAGAGGCTTTTTTCAACAGTATACGGAGTCGATACCGGCCCGCAGACCGGCGCACGAAATATGGAGGTCGATTGCATGCTCATGGAGGCCTTTGGCGATGGACGTTTTTACCGCCGGTACGGTTCGGGGAGCTGTTTATGGCGTTTTTACGGCTGGCAGCCCCATGCCGTGACGCTTGGGTACAATCAGGATAGTTCCGCTATCGATACCCTGCGTTGCGCCAGGGAGGGGATCGATATCGTCCGCAGACCGACCGGCGGGAGGGCTGTTTTTCATGCCGATGAGTTTACCTACAGCTTTTTTGCGGAAACCGACGAGCCGAACGCCGTTATCTACCGTCTGGTTCACGAGGTGATCAGGCACGCCCTCGAAGCTCTCGGCATCGACGCTGAATTCTGCCGCTCCACCCTCGGCGAATCGAGTGGAAAAGGTGCTCCCGTAACCTGCTTTACGGCTTCGGCCCGCAACGAGCTTCAGGTGGATGGCCGGAAACTGGTCGGTTCGGCGCAGCGCCGTACCCGTCGGGTACTGCTGCAGCACGGCTCCCTTCCCCTCACCGGAAAGCACAAGGAGCTCAGCGGGCTTCTCGCCGGGGGTGGCAGGGAAGCTGCGGCTTCGACCCTGCGGGAGATGGAAAGGAAAACAGTTTCACTCCAGGAAGTTCTGGGTTATATTCCCCGTTACGGCACGCTGGTCGGATTGATGCGGGATGCTTTCTTCAGGCTTAACGGCTTCGAAATGGTCATGCTTGAGCGCCATGAGCTTGAAGATTTTCTCGACTGCGGGCCGGTGACGTCAAACAGCTAAAAAAAACAGACAGCAATGAACCGAGGCAATCAGCAGAAGCCGGCGCATGTCACCACCAGAAGGCTCCTCGACATGAAAGAAAAGGGGGAGAAGATTTCCGTGCTGACGGCCTACGATTTCACCATGGCGCGCATTCTCGACCGTGCCGGGGTCGATGTGATTCTTGTGGGAGATTCGGCGAGCAATGTTTTTTCAGGCCACAACACTACGCTGCCCATCACCATCGACGAGATGATCTACCATGCCAGGGCGGTGGTCAAGGGCGTGCAGGCCGAAACAAGCCGGGCCATGGTGGTTATCGACATGCCGTTCATGAGTTATCAGCTTTCCGGCGAGGAGGCGCTTCGCAATGCCGGCAAAATCATGAAGGAGCATGAGTGCGATGCCGTGAAACTGGAGGGCGGGTATGTCATAGCCGAAACGGTCAAACGTATTACCGATGTCGGCATCCCCGTCATGGGCCATCTCGGGCTCATGCCTCAGTCGATCTACAAGTACGGCAGTTACAAGGTTCGGGCGCAGGAGGAGCGGGAAGCCGAGCAGCTGCTCGAGGATGCCCGCCTGATCGAGGAGGCTGGCGCTTTCGCCATCGTACTCGAAAAAATCCCGTCGAAACTGGCCGAAACCGTGACCCGGCAACTGAGCATTCCGACCATCGGGATCGGTGCCGGTGGTTCCTGTGACGGTCAGGTACTGGTGATCAACGACATTCTCGGTCTCAACCGCGAGTTTCATCCCCGTTTTGTGCGCCGTTATGCGGATCTCGACGAGGTTATTGAAAATGCAGTCATGCGCTATGTCGAGGATGTCCGTTCCGGGAGTTTTCCTTCCGCCGACGAGAGCTACTGAAAAGCGTTTTCTTCTCCGGATGATGCTTTCAAAGCCGCCTGAAAGATTGTACCTTTAAGGTCAAATTTCACTGAGGATCCCTGAAGGCAACCGCTCGGACATGCCGGGATGCAGAGATCCCGGCAACCGGTAGCACGACCTATGGCAGACGCTGAAAAACAGACATCCCGCAAGCGCTATCCGCCCGTTCTCCGGAGCGATCCGGAGGGCCGTTCCCGTTTACTTCCTTTCGTATCCCGTTCGTTCGTGCCATCGGTTTTTACCGTCATGAACATGGTCTGCGGTTATATCGCCATTGTCATGTCGGGAGAGGGGAGTTTTACCGCAGCCTGCTGGTTCATTATTTTTGCGGCTTTTTTCGACACCATCGACGGATTTGTCGCCAGGGTGACAAACGGGACGTCGGATTTCGGTATCGAGCTCGATTCGCTTTCCGATCTGGTCTCGTTCGGGGCCGCACCGGCATATCTTGTCTACCGGTTTGCGCTGGAGGGCATGGACGGCTATACCGGTATTTTTCTGAGTTCCCTCGTCATGGTGGGCAGCGGTCTTCGTCTGGCCCGCTTCAATATCAATCTGATCGGATACCGCAAGGAGTCGTTCTCGGGCCTTCCCTCTCCGGCCCAGGCACTTACGGTTGCCGGTTTTGTGCTCTGGATGGGTTCCGAACGCATGCTTCCGGCGCAATCGCTTCAATCCGTGCTCGGATGGTTGTCGGTCATCCTTTCGATTCTGATGGTCAGCAAGGTGAATTACGATGCCCTCCCGAAACCTACGGTTGAAACGTTCAGGAAGCAGCCGGTGCAGCTAAGTCTCTATCTGATAGCGATTTTCTGCGTACTTCTCTTTCAGGCGAAGGCTTTTTTTCTTGCCATGTTGTTGTATATTCTGCTCGGGGTTATCCGCTCGCTCGGGCTTTTTATCCGGCAGTGGCAGACTTGATTTTTTTCAATCTATCCTGAACGCACAATGCCATTCAACGCTAAAATAAAGGTTACCCTGCGCCAGTCCATTCTCGATGTGCAGGGAAAAGCTGTAGAGCATGCCCTGAAAAATCTGGGATATACCACCGTCGATTCGGCAAGGATCGGCAAATACATCGAAGTAAGCATCAACGAGGCGGACCGCCAGGAGGCCGAGCGGATATGCAACGAAATCTGCCAGAAACTTCTCTCGAATCCCGTTATGGAAAACTACGCTTTCGAGCTGGAACAAGTCAATTAAATTAGAATCCGATTATGGCTGATATAACTGCAGGAATTGTTGTTTTTCCCGGCTCCAACTGCGATCACGATACCGAATATGCCGTCGCGTCCTTCAGCGGCGTAAAACCGGTCATGCTCTGGCACAATGACCGCGATCTGCAGGATGCGGATGTCATCATTCTTCCGGGAGGCTTTTCCTATGGCGACTATCTGCGTGCGGGGGCGATAGCCCGTTTTTCGCCGATCATGCTGGAGGTGATCGAGTTCGCCCGCAAAGGCTATCCGGTACTCGGTATCTGCAACGGCTTTCAGGTGCTGCTTGAAAGCGGCCTGCTCGAAGGCGCGCTATCGAGAAACCGCGACAAGAAATTCATCTGCTCCCCGACGGCAATCAGCGTGGTCAATACCGCAACCATTTTTACCGGTCTCTACCGGCAGGGAGAGGTGCTTTCCGTCCCGATTGCGCACGGTGAAGGCAACTACTTCGCTCCGCCCGAGGTTATCCGGAGGCTTGAGGACAACGACCAGATCGCTTTCCGTTACTGTGACCCGGATGGAAACGTCACTCCCGAATCGAATCCCAACGGTTCCGTCGGCAACATCGCCGGCATTGTCAACAGGGAGGGCAATGTGCTGGGGCTCATGCCGCACCCCGAAAGGGCCAGTGAACCGCTGCTCGGGTCGGGCGACGGACGGCGGCTTTTCGAATCGGTTTTCGGCAGCATCGTCGGCCGGCGGTAACGGGATAAATCCTGAATGTCGTGACCCAGAAACATAAAGTATTTTCATGGCTGCTGTTTGATTTCGCCAACACCTCGTTCAGCGTCATGATGGTTACGTTTGCCTTTCCCCTGTATTTCAAGAATGTAATCTGCAGCGGGGATCCCTTTGGAGACATTCTCTGGGGGGCCGGGGTCAGCCTCTCCATGCTGCTTGTCGCCCTCATTTCTCCGGTGCTGGGTGCAGCTTCGGATTATTCCGGCAAAAGGAAACGGTATCTCTTTTTCTTTACCATGCTCTCGGTGGCCGCAACGGCGCTGCTGGGTTTTTCGGGCACCGGCATGGCCATTTCGGCAATCATGCTGTTTGTGCTCGCCAATATGGGCTTTGAAGGAGGACTTGTTTTTTACGATGCCTATCTGAAGGAGATCACTTCAGAGACAAGCATCGGCAGGGTGTCCGGTTATGGCTTCGCCATGGGTTACCTGGGTTCGCTTTCCATTCTTCTGCTCATGCGTCCGCTTCTCGCCGGGGGCATCGTTCCGGAAAACGCAGTCAACGTTCGTTCCGGTTTTTTCATAACGGCGCTCTTTTTCCTCATCTTTTCGCTGCCCCTTTTTCTGGTGCTCCGCGACGAGAAGAAGCGTGACGGCCGGGCGATTTCCCTGAAGCTGATCCTGCACTCCATCAAAGAGGTGAAGCACACCGTCCGCCACATCATGAGCTATCCCGACCTCGCCCGCTTTCTTCTGGCATACTTTTTCTACAACGACGCCATTCTCACCATTATCGCCTTCTCATCGATCTACGCCCAGAATACCCTTGGTTTCACTACCGGAGAACTGATGGTCTTTTTCATGCTGGTGCAGACCACCGCCATTTTCGGCTCGCTTGTTTTCGGATTCATAACCGACAGGATAGGTCCGAAACGAACCATTGTTCTTACCCTGATGATCTGGTTCGGCGTTGTGCTGCTTGCAGTTTTCGCCGACAGCAAGGAGCTGTTTTTTTCGGCGGGCATGCTTGCCGGTATGGCCATGGGCTCCTCGCAGGCCGCCTCGCGCTCCATGATGGCCAAACTGACGCCTCGTGAACATGTTGCGGAGTTTTTCGGTTTTTATGACGGGACCTTCGGTAAGTCATCGGCAATAGCGGGTCCCCTGGTATTCGGCATGGTATCGGCCCAGGCCTCGAGCCAGAAAGTTGCGCTCGCCTCACTGCTGGTGTTTTTCGGCGCAGGTCTTCTCCTGATGCTCCGGGTCAGGAGTTCGAGCGTATCCGGCCGGCCGGCCGTGCAGAAAAGCTGACCGCGATTGCAGGGACGGGTGAACCGGCGGTCAGTATCTGCGGGAGAACAGCAATGGGAAAAAATATGATGGAACCTCCTGTTTCCGGCACGTTCAATCCTGCCGGCATTCCGGCTTACTTTCGCCGGATGGGCCCTTTTTTTCTGAAAAATCTTCTTGCCGACAGGCTTTTTCTCAGTGCGGCATCGCTTGCCTTTCAGACGCTGCTTTCCATGGTGCCGTTTCTTGCCGTGACGCTTTCGGTGCTCAGGGTGTTTCCTTTTTTTGCGGCATTGAAGCGCTATGTCGAAGAGTTCATCCTCCAGAATTTCGTACCCTCCTCCGGCGAGCTGTTTCAACGCTATTTCGAGGAGTTTATCGCAAAAACCTCCAGCGTGCCGCTTGTTGGAGGCATGCTGCTGTTCATCATTGCCCTCTCCCTGATTTCAACCATCGACAGCATCTTCAACGATATCTGGAAGGTGCGTGCTTCCAGAAAACCGATGCAGGCCTTCACGCTCTACTGGACGGTGCTGACTCTCGGCCCGGTGCTTATAGGCGGCAGCCTTGCGGCAAGTTCGTACGTATGGTTTACCGTGTTCACCGAAGGCCCTCTGCTCGAGATGAAAATGCGCCTGATCTCGTTCCTTCCGTTCATGAACTCCCTTGCGGCTTTTTTTCTGCTTTACGTTCTGGTTCCGAACTGCCGGGTTAAATTTCTGCATGCGCTCTCCGGTGCAGCGGCAGCCGCGCTGCTTTTCGAACTTTCAAAAAAATGGTTTGTGTTTTATGTCAGCCGCTTTGCTACATTTGAACATATCTACGGTGCGCTTTCGGCTGTACCGATGCTGTTTTTCTGGATTTATCTCGGCTGGCTGGTGGTGTTGACCGGAGCCGAACTTGTTTTCACCCTTGGGGCGATGAGGAAGGGCCCGCAGGCAGAGACGGTTACAAGGACGCTGCAGGGTCTGGCTCCGGTGCTTTCGGTGCTCGGTGCTCTCCGGCAGGCGCAGCAGGCAGGTTGGCCGCTCCATACGGGTAAACGGGAGTTGGCCGGACAGGAAAGGATTATCGATCTGCTGCTTGAAAAAGGGGTGATCCATGAAACCGCAAAAGGGGAGCTTGCCGTGAGTCTTGATTTGTACAGGACAACCCTTTTCGATCTCTACAGGCTCATGCCCGGGGATTTGGTCCGGGATGATGCTTCTGCTGATTCCCTCGACGCTGCTTTCGGGGCTCTTGCCCCGATCGAGGAGGAGGTGACGGTTTGCCTGAAAAGACTTATGGCTGTGCCGCTCGCTTCACTATTGGAGGATTCATTTATTGACAAATCATGAGTTATCAGGTCATTGCGCGCAAATACCGTCCGAAAACATTTGAGGACATAACGGCGCAGGAGCATATCACCAGGACGATCCAGAACTCTCTTCGCATGGGCCGGGTCGGTCACGGCTATATTTTTTCGGGTTTGAGGGGAGTAGGCAAAACCACGGCGGCGAGGGTTTTCGCAAAAGCGGTAAACTGCCAGAAAATCATAGAGGATCCGGAGTATCTCAGAACGGTAACCGAGCCTTGCGGAGAGTGCGAAAGCTGCAGGGATTTCGATGCCGGAACCAGCCTGAACATTGCGGAATTCGATGCCGCATCGAACAACAGCGTTGACGACATCCGCACGCTTCGCGAAAATGTCCGTTACGGTCCGCAGAAAGGCCGCTACAGGGTGTACATCATCGACGAGGTGCACATGCTCTCGATTGCGGCTTTCAACGCGTTCCTGAAAACGCTGGAAGAGCCCCCCGCGCATGCGATTTTCATTTTCGCCACCACCGAACTTCACAAGATTCCGGCTACGATAGCATCCCGCTGCCAGCGTTTCAACTTCAAGCGGATACCTCTGGAGGAGATTCAGAAGCAGCTGCAGATGATCTGCGATGCCGAAGGGATAACGGTTGAGCCGGACGCCCTCCAGCTTGTCGGCCGCAAGGCCCACGGCTCCATGCGCGATGCCCAGAGCATTCTCGACCAGGTCATCGCTTTTTCGGTAGACCGGAAGAGCGAAGGGGGTGTCAGCTACAGCAAGGTTGCCGAACTGCTCAACTACGTTGACGACGATCATTTCTTTGCCGTAACCGACGCCGTGCTCGAACGCAATCCGGCAGCGATGATCGATACCGCCCAGTTTGTCATCGAGAACGGGTATGACGAACAGGATTTTCTTGAAAAGCTTATCGAGCACCTGCGCAACATCCTCATGGTTCAGAATCTCCGCTCCCCGAGGCTTGTAGAAAGGCCCGATGCGGTCCGGGAGCGCTATCTGCGCGATGCAGGGAGGTTTTCTCCCGCTGTGGTCATGCAGATGATCGATCTTCTGCTCAATACCTCCAGGGAGCTTAAATTCCAGTTCGAGTACCGGTTCCGTTTCGAGCTCGCGCTCCTGAAACTCATCGATCTCGCATCCGTTTCTCCGGCAGAATCTCCCGGCGAGCAGCAAAAAAAAAAGCCCGTAATGCAGCACTGAAAAGCAGTGTGCCGTCGCCGGCCGAACCGCCGCCTCCCGCCAAAGCGGCGCCGGGTGTCCCCAAACCGATAAACACCGATATCGATCTCGGTTCCTGGCAGAAAAAGCTTTCCGGTTTTGCTTCGGGTTTTACGCCGCACCCCAGGAATATGCCAGCCCCGCCAGCCGGAGTGGCTGAGGATGCCGAGGATCTGACCGGCTCCATACCCGATATCGAGTCGCTGAAGGTGGAGTGGCACCAGTTTCTCGAAGCGGTCGCCCGTGCCGATCACAGCGTTCTCTCCGCGCACCTGAATTCCTGTGAGCCCGTATCCTGCACCGGACGGGGCGTTTTGACGGTTTCATGCTGCAGGAAGTTTTCCTACGAAGAGCTTCAGCAGGAACTTCCGGCGCTGCAGAAGGAGCTTGCCGCGTTTTACCGTCTGCCCCTGAACCTGCGTCTTGTCTATGACGCCGAAAAGGACGCCTGCACGAAAGAGAAAACCGTTTTCACGCTTTTCGACGAGCTCTCGCGCAGCAACAGTGTCGTCCAGTTCATCATCAGGGAGTTCGGAGGGGAGCTGATCTACTGAGCAGGAGAGGCTCCCGGTTTTATAAATCAGCAAAAATTCCCGATATTCAGACTTTTCCGGCTATCCATTCAGACAATTCATTCATCATTATCAAAGAGAACAGAAGTTATGCATAGAGCTGCAGAGAAGGCGATAACTCTTCAAAACAGGTTTCGAACGGACTACTGCGGCCAGCTTGGCCCCGAGTGTGAAAACCGTTCCGTCAGGCTCGGGGGATGGGTTCACCGGAAGAGGGACCATGGCGGGCTGATATTTATCGATCTCAGGGACCATTCCGGAATCTGTCAGCTTGTCATCCAGCCCGAGCAGCAGGACCTGTTCGATGCGGCCGGGCATCTGCACTCGGAGTCGGTGATCTGCGTGGAAGGCACGGTTGTCCGGCGCAGCGCCGAAACCGTCAATTCGCGTCTCGCATCGGGCCAGATCGAAGTTGTGGTCAGCGCGCTGAGCCTCGAGGGCGAAGCCCAGCCACTCCCTTTTCCCGTAGCCGACGATGTGCAGACTTCCGAGGAACTCCGGCTGAAGTACCGCTTTATCGACCTTCGCCGCGAAAAACTCCACGAAAACATCATTTTCCGCAGCAGCCTCACCGCCGAAGTGCGCAGCTACCTCGTCGAGCGCGGCTTCATCGAAATCCAGACTCCCATTCTTACATCGAGTTCTCCCGAAGGCGCAAGGGATTTTCTGGTGCCGAGCCGTCTGCACCCGGGCAAGTTCTATGCGCTGCCGCAGGCTCCCCAGCAGTTCAAGCAGCTGCTCATGGTTGCGGGCTTTCCCCGCTATTTCCAGATAGCGCCCTGTTTCAGGGACGAAGACGCCCGTGCCGACCGCAGTCCCGGCGAGTTTTACCAGATCGATATGGAAATGGCCTTTATCGAGCAGGATGATCTTTTCGAGATTCTCGAAGGGATGTTCCGGCACCTCACCGAAACCATGTCGAAGAAGCGGATCACAGCGTATCCGTTTCCCCGCATCAGCTACAAGGATGTGATGAACCGGTTCGGAACCGACAAGCCGGATCTGAGAATACCGCTTGAAATCAGGGATGTGACATCGCTTTTTGTCAACTCGTCGTTCAAGGTGTTCGCTTCCAACACCCGGGAGGGTTCGTGCGTCAAGGCGCTGGTGCTCAAGGGTCGCGGCGGCGAATCGAGGCTGTTCTACGACAAGGCAGAAAAACGCGCCCGTGAGCTCGGTTCGGCAGGTCTTGCCTACATCCAGTTCAGGGAGGAAGGCCCGAAAGGCCCCGTGGTGAAGTTTCTCGGCGAGGAGGAGATGGAGCGCCTGAAAGCCGAGCTCGGTCTGGAGACCGGCGATGTGGTGTTTTTCGGAGCCGGCAAGTGGGAATCAACCTGCAGGATCATGGGGGGCATGCGCACGTATTTCGGGGACCTTTTCGAACTCGATCGCGACGAGCTCTCCTTCTGCTGGATCGTGGATTTTCCCATGTACGAGTACAACGAAGAGTCCAAAAAGATCGACTTTTCGCACAACCCCTTCTCCATGCCGCAGGGCGAGATGGAGGCGCTCGACACCATGCAGCCGCTCGACATCCTGGCCTACCAGTACGACATCGTCTGCAACGGTATCGAACTTTCCAGCGGCGCGATCCGCAACCACCGCCCCGACATCATGTACCGCGCCTTCGAGATAGCCGGGTATTCGAAAGATGAGGTCAACAGCCGTTTCGGGCACATGATCGATGCTTTCAAACTTGGCGCTCCGCCGCACGGAGGCATAGCTCCCGGCCTCGACCGTCTCGTCATGATCCTGCGCGACGAGCAGAACATCCGCGAGGTGATCGCTTTCCCGATGAACCAGTCAGCCCAGGACCTCATGATGTCCGCACCTTCGGAGGTCATGGAGCAGCAGTTGAAGGAGCTCTGCCTGAAGATCGAGCTTCCGCCCGCAAAAGAGGAGAAAAAGTAGGGACATCGCGAGAGGGCCCGAATAGTTACGGTGACAAAAAGAGGCTTTCAGGCCTCTTTTTGCGTTTTGAAGGGGTGATCAGTCGAGCTGCTTCAGATCGAGGCGTCGCAGTTCCGGCGCAAACCAGCCGGTTACGCCCACTACGATCAGCGTCATCACCCCTCCGAACACCACCGAGGGCACCAGCCCCAGGAACCTTGCGGCAAGCCCCGACTCGAACGCGCCGAGCTCGTTCGATGAACCGATGAAGATGCCGTTGATTGCTGCCACACGTCCGCGCATGGCGTCCGGAGTGACGAGCTGGATGATCGTTGTCCTGGTGACCATCGATACGCCGTCGCAAATTCCCGAAAGGAGCAGGAACATCGCTGCCGTCAGAAGATCACCCGACAGGGCGAATCCGATGATACATATCCCGAAACCGGCGACGGTTCCGAGCATCCAATGTCCGTTGTTCCTGCTGATCGGGCAACGAGAAAGCATGATACCGGTTGCCATACCGCCGAGCGCCGGCGCCGCACGCAGCAATCCGAGCGTTTCCGGACCAGTGCTGAAGACATCCTGGACGAAAGCCGGCAGCAGCGAGACCGCGCCTCCGAAGAGCACGGCAAACATGTCGAGCATCTGGGCGCCAAGAACGATGCGGTTGTTGCGCACGAACCGAAGGCCTTCGACAATGCTGCTGATCATCGGAGAATTTTCAGCGGGCGCCCTGGCTTCGGTCCTGATGGAGAGCAGTACCGCCGCCGCGCCGAGGCCGAAAACGGCTGCTACGGCATAGCTGGCGGTTTTTCCGATGCTGGCCGTCATGATGCCTCCGAGGGCAGGTCCTGCGACGAGGCCGAGCTGAAATACGGTACTCCCTGCAGCCGCGCCACGGGCATAGCCGCTTCTCGGCAGGACCTGGGCGAACATGGCGCTGTAGGTCGGGCCGATGAACGCCCGGGCAACACCGCCTATGGCGATAGCTCCGTAGATCCATATGACCGGGTTGCCCGGAATTATCCCGTCGGAAACGCCTGCCAGCATGAGGGCGTTGAGGACGATGAGCAGGCAGGACGCCACTCCGAAAAGTTTTCTGGAATGACGGTCGATGGCATGGCCGGCGAAGAGGGCCATGCAGAAGTAAGGTACGATCTCGGCCAGTCCGACAAGTCCCAGCGAGAGAGGATCCCGCGAGAGTTCGTAGATGTGCCATCCGGCAACGACGGCAATTACCTGATAGGCCAGTACAACGAGAATGCGGAAGGCCAGCAGACGTGAAAATGAACTGTTCTTGCTTGAATGCGGCTGGATCATGTATACAGGATATGCTCTCTTTTTCCGGCTGTGACGGCGGGGCGGATTGTCCTGCATTTGCGCCGATGCGCCTTGACGTCGTTTCCCGTCTCGAGGGTATGGGTGTCAGGCTTGTTGGAAAATGAGCCGCAAGTTCGTAAAGAATCCGTGCTTTTCATTGAAATAACGCTGACATTTTCGAAAGAATGTCTTTCAAAATAACGAAATGTCCGACAGGCAAAGCCTTTTTTCGGCACATTCTTCAGATATCCCGGCATTGCTGTGCCCTGAGGGTCGTTTCTTTTGCCGAAAGCAGTATGTTACTGGAGAAGGCGCGTTTCGCGAAAACCGCCGGGGCCGCCCTGAACCGGGCTTTTGTCAACGAAAGATGATCAGGTATGGAAAAGAAACTGCAGGATATTCTCACCAAAGCCATTCCGCTGACGCAGGCGATGGGCATCACCGTCGAGCGCTACAGTGGAAGGGAACTGACGATTCTGGCGCCGCTTGCCAACAACTTCAACCATCTCGGAACGGCGTTCGGTGGCAGTCTCTACATCGCCTGCGTGCTCTCCTGCTGGGGTCTGCTCTATCTGAGGCTTCGGGAGAAAGGGGTGAAGGGGAGTATCGTCATAGGAAAGGGGTGTGTCGAATACCTCAGTCCGGTTACGGGCGATATTATCGCCACCGGGACGATGCCTCCGGAAGAGGAGTTCAGCCGTTTTCTCGACAGCTACAGCGTCAAAGGCAAGGCGAAAATCACCCTCCGTTCGGTTATCGAGGCCGCAGGCGGAGGTCCTGCAGTGAGGTTCGAGGGCGAGTTCGCGCTGGTGCGGATGCCGCAATCCTCTCAGTAGTAGTATTCGGGCGAGAGCTTTTTGGTGAAGCGGTGCATCATGTAGTTCACGAACCAGACCCAGTTCAGCGGCTTTCCCTTCATGCGCTGCATGATCGAACGGCCCCTGTAGACCTCCTTCTGCAGCTTCACGAAGTTTTCGAGCAGTTTCTCTCCGCTCATCCTGCTGGGCTCGAACATGTAGTGGTAAGTGTCGTACTTGTCCCAGTCGAAGTGGCGCACGCGCGACTTCATCTCGTCGAAGTAGGGCGTGCCGGGGAACGGCGTCACCAGCGAGAAAACCGGGAACTCGATGCGGTTTTTCATGATGAAGTCGTAGGTGAGCTGGAAGCTCTCTTCGGTATCGTTGTCGAAACCGAACATGAAGTAGCCCTGGATCGCTATGCCGTTGTTGTGCAGGTTGCTGACCACCTTCTCGTAGCTGCCGAGGCGGTTGGAGCCCTTCTGGACGCTTTTCAGGGTTTCCGGATTGAGCGATTCGAAGCCGATGCTCAGGAGGTCGCAGCCCGAGCGTCCGGCCAGTTCGGCCACTTCCGGCTTGTCGAGGAAGTTCATGGAGATGTTGGCATTCCAGTGCACGCCGAGCTTTGCCATCTCTTCGAGCAGCGTCATGAAATACTTCGGCCTGAAGCTGATGTTGTCGTCCATGAAGGAGAAGTTGATCTTCCGCTTTCCCAGCCTCTCCTGATGGTAGCGCATCTCGTCGAGCACCAGATCGAGTTCACGATACCGGTAGTTCTTGCCGTATATGGTCGGCGTCGTACAGAAGTTGCAGCCGACCGGGCACCCCTTTGTTGCAAGGATGGGGATCAGCGAACTGTACTTTTTCGCATTTCCGGAGTTGAGGGCATAACTGAAATCCGGGCGGTGCATGTCGCCCATCGGTTTGAGCATCTTTGCCCGGTAGACGGGCTGCATCCTGCCGTTGAGCACATCGGTTGCCAGTTCCGTCCAGATCGACTCTATTTCGCCGTATACCACGCTGGTGCAGTGCTGTGAGGCTTCGTCGTGCAGCATGGTGGGGTGAACGCCGCCGAGAATGACGGTTTTCCCCTGTTTGAGCGCCGTATCGCCGATCCGGTAAGCCTTCTTTGCGTTCAGCGTGCGCGAGGTGATGGCGATGACGTCGAAGCCTGAAAGGTCTTCGGGAACACTTTCGCCGAGCCGTTCATCGATAAAGGTGACATCGAAAAGCTTTCCGACAATCGTGGCGACCATGATGAGGTTGAGCGGCATGCTGACCGTTCCCGAGTCCACCATCATGCTGGTATTGCTCACCGGCTGAACCAGCAGCCATTTCTTTCTTGATTTCTGACGGGAAGCGAGCTGCTGCAGAAGTTCTTCGGAATAACCTGCGGCGGGGGCAAACGTTGATATCACAGCGTCGGATTGTTCTGTCTGCATACCCTTGTGGACGGCAAAAATGTTTAAAACTGAAACTGCGAAAGAACAAGGTATGAAAAGTTTTCAAAAAAAAACGTCCGGCTGATTCGAAAAAACGAGTTTCCCCGGCGACCTCCGGATTTCAGTCGGGTTTCCGCAGAACGGCTACCGTAAAGCGGCTGACGCAGACGAGTTTATTTTCTTCGTTGCGGATTTTTATGTCCCAGACCTGCGAGCTTTTTCCGAGATGCAGCGGGGTTGCCGTAGCGTAGACGAAGCCCTCCCGGACCGGCCGTATATGGTTGGCATTGATCTCCTGGCCGACAATGTAGCTGCGTTCCCTGTCGACGCAGTAGGAGGCTGCGATGCTCCCTACCGTTTCAGCAAGTGCGAGCGAGGCGCCTCCGTGCAGGATGCCGATGCGCTGGATCGTACGATGATCTACCGGCATCTTTGCCGTCATGTAATCGGGGCCGACCTCGGTCATTTCGATTCCGAGATGGCGCGCCATCTGGCCATCGATAATCTGGGTTTCGTTGATCTCTTCAGGTGAAATGGCGATGGAAAAAATCGAAGATGTTTGCATGAGCGGGATTGATGGAAGGGTGTTTCCGATAGTGGTCCGGTAGTGACTTGAGAGCGGGTGACGAGATTCGAACTCGCGACATTTTGCTTGGGAAGCAAACACTCTACCAACTGAGTTACACCCGCGTGAACAAGCGAAGCTCTATTGATGCACCATGGAATTCCGGGTCGCTTCCTGCGACCATCAACAGAGCTTCACTCGGAAGTGGTGAGAGAGGGAGTTGAACCCTCGACCTCAGGGTTATGAATCCTGTGCTCTAACCAACTGAGCTACCTCACCAGTTAACGGGCTGTAAGTATAGGAAACTATTGAAAAAAAAACAACCGGGTTCACAATTTATTTTTCGCTGGCCATCTCTTCACCGGCCTGGAGTTTCCGGTAGATCGCTTCGGCCACCGCAATGTCTTCCGGAGTGGTTATCTTGATGTTGTGATAGCCGGTTTCATAAACCCTGACCGGCTGTTCGGGGAAAAACCGTTCGACCAGCGAAGCATCGTCGGTACCGTACCACTGCTCCAGTTCGGCCTGTTCGTGAGCCTGGATGAGCAGGGCGCTCATGAAGCTCTGGGGAGTCTGAACCTGAAGGAGGCGATTCCTGTCGGGAGTTTCTCCGAAAAATCCCGGATCGCTTGCTATGAATTTGATGGTGTCCTTGGGTTTTGTCGCCGGCACACATGCTCCGTACTGCATGGTGAGCCGGGAGATGTCGTCGATTTCCGAGGGCCGGATAAACGGTCGGGCACCGTCGTGCACCATGATGATATCGGGCCTGCTCTCCCTTTCTGCCATTTCGTTTTCGATGGCGCGGATGCAGTTCCTGATCGAGTCCTGCCGTTCCTTTCCCCCTTCGATGACTCCCTTGACCTTGCTGAATCCGAACGCTTCGGCCATGGCGCAGAGGGTGGCGATGTTTTCCTGCCGGGTGGCGATGTAGACCTCCTGAATCGTGGATGCACACTCGAAAGCCCTGAGCGTATGATAGATCACCGGCAGCCCGCCGATCTCGAGCAGCTGCTTGCTGCGGCCGTCGGAGAGCTGCATGCGTTTACCGATACCGCTGGCGGCAATGATGGCACAGGCATTGATGGTCATAGGGGAGAAAACGGCTGTTGATTTAATGAATGAGCATGGCGTCACCGTACGCAAGGAACTGGTAGTCGCTTTTCAGGGCCATTTTATAGGCTTCCATGAGAAGACGGTGTTCGGCGAAAGCGCTGACGACCATGAGCAGCGTTGTTTCGGGCTGCTGAAAGTTGGTGATGAGCGCATCGGTTACCTTGAACTGGTAGGGAGGGTAGATGAACTTGTCCGTCCAGCCCCGGCCGAACTTGATTTTTCCGTCTACGGTGGCGTTGGCTTCAAGCACCCTGCAGGTCGTCGTGCCCACGGCGATCACCCTTCCGGACTTGTTGACCTTGGTTTCGTTGATCTCCATTGCGGTCTGGTAGGGAATATTGAAGTATTCCGAATCCATTTTGTGCTTCGATACATCCTCAACTTCGATGGCGCTGAAGGTGCTCAGGCTCGGATGGAGGGTGATCGGAAGGATCTTGACGCCCATTTTCTGGATTTTCTGGAGGAGGGGCATCGTGAAATGCATCCCGGCCATCGGGGCGACGACCGCACCGGTCTGGGATGCGTAAACCGTCTGGTAGTCCTCCTTGTCGACTTCCTTGGGTTTTCTCAGGAAGTAGGGGGGAAGCGGTACATGACCGATCCGTTCGACCAGGGAGAATACATCGATTTCCGGGTTCAGGAACCGGATGGTTCTGCCTCTTGAGGTGGTGTTGTCAACCACTTCGGCGACAACATCCTCTTCGAAGTAGATTTTATTGCCAACACGTACCTTTCGGGCGGGGTCGACCAGTACATCCCACAATCCGGCCTCCTTGTTGAGCACCCGCAGGAGAAATACCTCGATTTTGGCATCGGTTTTCTCTTTCTGTCCGAAAATCTTGGCAGGGAATACCCTGCTGTTGTTGACGACAAGCAGATCTCCTTTTTTGAAATACGAAGCGATATCCTCAAAAACCTTGTGCTCGATCTCTTTTTTCCGCCTGTTGAGCACCATGAGCTTGCACTTGTCGCGGGGCGAAACCGGATGATCGGCGATTTTTGTTTTGGGCAGATTGTATCTGAAATTGGACAGGCGCATAAGCGGTGATGCAATAGGTCGTCAGAAAAAGTAAAAAAATAAAAATAATACGCTTTTCCATCTAAAAGAACAATACGCCAGCACGCCGGAGCGTTGCCGGTGCAGCGGTTCAGGGATTCATGCCATTTCCACGGCGATGCCTTTTGGAAGCGTGACCATGTGCCCGTTGATGCATGCCGGAGTTTCATCCTCCTCGGAAGCGTCGAGTGTGACCGTTACGCTGCCGGGGGCAAGGGAAACCCTGTAGTTGTTCCTGCGGAAGCTGACGTTGAGTTCAAGCTTTTTCCAGTGAGGGGGCAGGTTCGGATGCACGTTGAGCATGGCGTTGTCGAACGAAATCCCGGCAAAATACCGGACCACGGTATCAAGCGTGCCGGCCATCACACCGCAGTGGATGCCTTCCTGTGTCGTGCCGCCCTGGGTGTCGCCTATATCGCTTTTCAGGGCTTCCATGAACCATTTCCATGCCGTTTCGTGGCCGTCGTCGAGGTAACTCGAAATAATCGAGTGGACAACCTTGCTCAGTGTCGAGCCGTGGCTCGTTCTCGGTTCGTAGTATGCGTAGTTGTCGCGCACCAGCTTTACCGGGTCGGGTACGGCATAACCGTTTTTTTCGAGGATTCGGGCCACTTCCGCAGGCGAAAGCGTGTAGAAGGTCATCAGCACGTCGGCCTGTTTTGCAACCTTGTAATAGTCGGGAGAGTCTCCTTCAGCCTTGAGAATGCGGTCCATCCGGTGGATATTGCCGTATTTCGAGCGGTAGTGCGTCCAGTCGAGCTCCTGGAGCGACATGTATCCTTCGAACTGTTCCAGAATATCCTTGCTGCCGAACGGAATATTCATGGAGCTGCTGATATCCCGCCATTTCTGCAGTTCGTCGAATCCGAGGTGGATTTTTTCGAGCAGGTTCCTCAAAACAGCCTCATCAATGGTTTCGCTGATTTCGACGGCTTTTTCGAAAAGCCAGGCAGCCATGATGTTGGTGTAGGCATTGTCCTTTACTCCTTCCATGCCGCTGCCGGGGAGCGTTTCATGGAACTCGTCGGGGCCCATGACCCCTTCGATATGGTATTTGCCGGTTTCCGGAGAGAGCGAGGCGATGCTTGCCCAGAATCGAGCAATTTCGAACATCATTTCCGTTCCGTATTCGTTGAGGAACCGGGTATCGCCCGAGTCATAGATGTATCGCCAGGTATTGTAGAATACCGCAATGGAGACATGCCGCTGCTTGCGGCTGAGATCGGGGCCCCAGGAGCCGCTTGTCGGATTGAAATGGATGACCTGGGTGTCCTCCTCTCCGTCGTCGGCGGTCTGCCAGGGGAACATCGCTCCCCGGTAACCATTCTCCCTTGCGTAGTTCCTTGCCGCATTGAGCCGGTTGTAGCGGTACATGAGCAGGGCTCTGGAGATATCCGGGAAGGTTCTGTTGAAGAACGGAAGAATGAAAATTTCATCCCAGAAGATGTGTCCCCGGTAAGCCTCTCCGTTGAGGCCTCTTGCCGTGATACCGGCATCGATGCCGGTGTTGTGCGGCGATGCCGTACCCATCAGGTGGTAGATGTGCAGGCGCAGCACCTTCAGGCTGAACCGGTCGCCCTCGATGACGAGGCCGTTTTTCCTCCAGATAGTTTCCCACGCTTCGGTATGCGCCTGAAGCAGTCCGTCGAAGGTCTCCTCCTGCTGCAGGGAGGCTTTTGCCGCTTCGAGCGGGTTGCCGACGCCATCGCTGTCGAGTGAGGTGTGGATGGCTACAAGTTTTTCGATGGTGCAGCTTTTCTCCGGGCTCAGCAGCATGCTGAAGGAGTGCCCGATGAAGCGCTCCGTGGATGTAAGCGTCCGGTCCGCCTCGAGAGGCTGCCCGTGGCAGACCACCCTTGTCCGGGCTCCGGTTGCGATGCCGTAATGCGAATGGCTGGTGCGGACATGAAGAAAGATCGTTTCATTGTCGCTGCATGCCTCGATATGCTCGAGATGATCGGAGGCCAGCTCGCTGTATCGGGCGACCCCCTTGTTTTCAATGGTGCCGTCGATTGCCGAACGGAATGCAACCGATGCGGTGTAGTTGACCGGGCGGAGGTTGAAGCGGAGGGCGCAGCGGTGCGGGTTGGCCATGCTTGCAAAACGCCGGCTGCTGATTCTGCTTATTCTTCCGAGATTGTCCTGTATGACCATCTCCCGTTCCATGACGCCGTTCCGGAGATCGAGGTTCTGCCGGTAGCTGAGAATTTTCTCGGCGAAAGGGTCGGTGAACTCGCCGCCACCGATACTGAACTCCAGCGGCAGCCAGTTCGGGCAGTTCACGAAATCGTTGTTGAATACGGTCTGGCCGTGCACATCCGACGGGAGACGGTTGTAAATTCCTGCGATATAGGTGCCAGGGTAGTGATGCCGGGAGTTTTTCGAGCCTTCATAGGTTCCTCTGACGCCGAGATAGCCGTTTCCCGACGAAGTGAGCGCCTCCCTGAGTTTTTCGTCCCGGGCGGAGAAGCTGTTGTAGGTCAGGTTCCAGCCCTCTTTTTCGAGTCCCTCACTGAACCATGCCTCGATATCCTCAATCGTGATTTCCCCGAGGTCCCGGACGACGATATCGGCGCCCTCATCCCTGAGTTTCGAGCCTTCGATTTCGCGTGCAATGCCGAGGACCAGGCCGAAATTACCCCGTGAGCCGGCCTGAACGCCCGAAATGGCATCCTCGACCACGACGCACTCATGTGGTTCCAGCCCGAGATTGTGAGCTGCGGTGATGAAAATGTCCGGGTTGGGTTTGCCTTTAAGGTTCATTTCGATGGAAACCTCTCCGTCGACCCTGGTTTCGAAAAGATGCTCCAGTTCGGCAAGCTGAAGGATCACCTGGCAGTTGCGGCTCGATGAGGCTATGCCGATCCGGATGCCTTTGGCTATGAGTTTTTCGATCAGTTCAACCGAGGTTGTATACACATCGGGCCCCTCCCTGACGAGGATTTCGGTGAAGAGCGTGTTTTTCCGGTTGCCGAGACCGCAGACGGTCTCTTTTTCGGGAGTGTCGTCAAGCTCTCCGAAGGGCAGTTCTATATCCCTGGATGCAAGAAAGCTTTTGACTCCCTCCATGCGTGGTTTTCCGTCAACATATTTGTGATAGTCGTGAACCGGATCGAAAGGCACAAACGGTTCGTTGTTCACTTCAGCATAACTTTTCAGGAAGGAGTTGAACATCGATTCCCAGGCAAGGCTGTGCACTTTGGCCGTACCTGTGATTACTCCGTCGAGATCGAATATTGCGCCTTTAAATACGTTGCTCATTACTACACATTAAATGTTTGCGAGAGTTTGCCGAACTATGTTTTTACAGTGACAGAAGGCCGAGAATGGTCAGGAGAATATCGGGAGAAGGAACGGTGTAGCTGTTGGGACAGATCTCTTCCACCTGTTTTTTCAGTTTTTCATCCCGCGTTACAAAGACCGCCCAGACATCTTCGTACATTTCCACGGCTTTCTTCAGCATGGGAATGTCCGATGCGGTATCGCCGCAGACAAGGTTGGGTCCTGTTGCGGTGTCTATGCCGAGCTTGCCGCTGATGAAGGCAAGACCGTCCCCCTTGTCGAAATCCTTGATGGAGGAGCTGTCGCGGTTGACGTCTATGGTGAGAATGATCTCGATATCCAGTCCGGTGTCCTCGATGCGGAAATTACGGCCTTGCGGGTCGATTTCCCTGACAATGCTTTTTACTTTTTCAAGAAATGCCGAGGATTCATCGTCCCTGATGGATTTGCTTATGTCCTGCCGGGCTACCGTTGTCTGCCCGAACTTGATCTGCATGGCCGATCCGATAAAGTTGAACTTTTCGAAATTCGGATCCTGGAGCAGCACGTGAAGACGGTCGTTCAGCAGACGGATCATCTTCTGCTTGTTTTCCTCGATGGGATAACTGTTGAAATGCTCATCGAGGTCGATGAACTCACGACCCTTGGAACCGGCATACACAAAGGTGTTGCTTGGATTGATCGATACGTTGAGAATACCGAAATCCTTCAGCGGCGCAGAGGTGATGAAAATCGGAAAGCGGCAGCAGTTTTTTGCGAACCGGGTGATGAAAACGGAGTTGTAGATCGGCTGCACCGAAGAGCGGTAACGGCCGCAGTAGTTGTTGGTCGTTCCGTCGCGGTCGGTCACGAAGGCGTTGAACCGTTTTCCCCGGAACATGTCGATGCCGTGGTTGACATAACCGCGGAAGCCGGGAATGAATTTGGCCAGATAGTCGATGAACTTGTCTTCGCCGTATTCCAGATAGTAGATGTCTTTCTGGAGTTCGCGTATTTCGTAGGTCAGATCGACCTCGATCTCTCTCATGCCGTCGATGCGCAGAAGCCGCTGTCCGGTGTCGTCGTCGATGTAGATGGTTTCGAGGGAGTAGAGCGCGTTTTTAAGCGATTCCACGCAGGAGCGGCCGACGACCCGCTGCTTGATGATGTTTCTGACAATCGGTTCCCGCAGTTCCCGTGTTTCAGCTTTCAGACGGTAGAGTTCCTTCAGAGTCCGGATATCCTGCAGCGTGATCGGAGAGATGCAGGTGGTGAGTTGGTGCTCTTTGAGAATCGTTTCGTGCATGCGTAGCCGGTAAGGAGATGTGGATAGAGTAGGTCGATAACCAATCTAAGCAAAAACGCAATAAAAGCTTGAAAAAACTTTTCTATTAACGCCTGAATATCCTCCGGCAGTTCCCGCTTCCCGAAGCTTTTCCGTATCAGGATTTTCCGATGGCCGAGAACGCCGGAAACCGTTCGCCGAGCGAGGCCACAATCGCTTTGTGCAGCTTTTCGGGATCGTCGAGCGCATCGAGCACGACGAAACGGTTTTTTTCCTTTTCGATGATACGGCGGTACCCCTCCCGCACTCTCCGGTAGAAATCCGATCCCGACCGTTCCATCCGGTCAAGTTCGTTTTCGTCGAAAGCCAGCGGGAGCGATTTTTCGGAAAATTTCCGCAACAGGGCGTCCTCCGGCGAAATATCCAGATAGAAGGTGACGTCGGGGCGCAGCGAAAAGGTGGAGAGCCTGATGATGGACTGGAGCATTTCGGCGTCGAGACCTCTGCCGTAACCCTGATATGCCGTCGTGGAGTCGAAAAAACGGTCGAGGATTACGGTTTTTCCTTCGGCGATAGCCGGAAGGATGACCTGCTGCACCAGTTCGGCCCGGCTGGCCGAAAAGAGCAGCAGTTCGCCGACCGGGCTGATGTCGTGGCGGCTTTCCAGCAGGATGTGCCGGATTTTTTCCGCGATTTCGGTCCCTCCCGGTTCTCGCAGCACGATCGGTTCGCACTTTTTCCCGGCAAGCAGCTTCTGCAGTTTTCTGATCTGTGTGGACTTGCCGGCACCGTCGATGCCTTCGAAAGTTATGAGCATGGTGTTCCAGGATAAGGATGTTCAGAAAGAATGAACTCCCTGACGGTTTCTGAAAATTTTTCAGGGTATTCAAGCATCGGCGCGTGGCCGCACTCTGCAAACATGACCAGGTCGGAACAGGGGAGCTCTCTTTTTACCGATTCGGCTATTTTCGGAGAAAAGTAACGGTCGCGGTCGCCCCAGATGACCAGAACAGGTATGCGAAGCTCTCCGAGGCGTTTGCGCAGGCCGGTGCGGTTCATATCGAGTTTCACGAGGTTCCGGTTCAGGCTCATGACCGTGTCGAAAGCCTCGCCGTCTCTGACGGCTGCGAGATTTTTGCGGAACGAGAGGGGATCGACGTTCTCTGTACGGTAAAATGCCGAGGAGAACATTTTTTCAGCCATTTTTTCTCCGGTCAGGATCTTTTTGAGAATCTGCCGCACGCCGGGAAGGCTTATGCCTCGGACCAGGGCAGGGACGTGGATGAACCCGTCCGTATTGCTGAGCACCAGCTTCCGGAATGTGCCGGGGTAGAGCAGCGCCGAGGCAAGCAGGTATTTGCCGCCCATGGAGTGTCCCGTGGCGTAGAGGGGTTCGCCGATGCTGTCGGTCTTTTCAAGAAATTCGCGGATCAGCGAGGCGTAGAGCTCGAGGCTGTAATCCGTATTGCGCGGTTTGTCGGAAAGTCCGAAACCGAGAAAGTCAAGGGCGAGAACCCTGAAAGAGCGCGCCAGGGATGGAATGACCTGCTCGTAAAAATCGAGCGAGGACGAGAGCCCGTGCAGGAGCAGCATGGTGTGTCCGGAACGCCCGGTTTCGATATAGTGGTGACGGTGACCTCCAAGGGTGATATACCTGTTTTGAGGAGCCATGACCGGGGAATGGGTTTACAGGCGATTGCGGGAAATACTCATCATATCCCGACTAAAATAATATCCGCAGGCAAAAATATCGCCGTGAACCGTTTTTTTCCTCGATCGTGTGCTGTTTTTTCCTCTTCGGGGAATTCAGTGCGGCTGTCCCGATGGCCGGATGACGATTTCATTAACATCGACATGAGGCGGTTGTGAAAGTGCGTAAAGTACAGCTCCGGCGACATCTTCCGGTTGAAGTTCCGGCGTGCCGGGTTTTTTCAGATGGTCCCAGAACGGGGTATCGACCACTCCCGGTTCTACGAGGGTAACGCGTACTCCGGTTCCGGCCATTTCGTTGCGTATGGCCTGCGCCATTCCGGTAACCGCCCATTTTGTGGCCGAGTAGAGGTTCCTGATCGAGGTGACCCTGCCGACCACGGAACCCGTCAGCAGAAAATGGCCCTTCGTTTTTACCAGTTCCGGCAGCGACAGTCGGGCTGTTGCTGCGGCACCGAACACGTTGACCATTACCATTTCCCGCCATTCATCCGGTCTGTCCTCCCCCCCCAGAAATGGCGAACCTTTCGAGAACCCCGCATTGGCGAACACGGCGTCGATACGGCCGAACCGGTCAAGGGTCGCGGCGATCATACGCTCCTGCGACGACCAGTCCGCAACGTCGCAGTGAACGGCGAAAGCCCGCTCCGGACCGATTTCTCCGGCAAGCAGGTCGAGTTTTGCGATGGAGCGTGCGGCCAGTACGACGCGGTACCCGGCATCTGCAGCCAGTCGCGCCGTCGCCGCCCCGATTCCGGTCGATGCTCCGGTAATGAGAAATACCCTGTTCTCAGCCATGGTTTCTGTGTTCTTGCGTTAAAAGAAAAGTACTTGTAAACATAGAAATAATTGCAGAATTTTTCCTTAAACTGAGATAATCCGGGCAGGATTGAGATGCAGCAGTTGTTTTTCGTTTTTCATGAAGCGGGTTGTTCGGCGCAAGCCTTGGGGTTTTTCTCCTCTATTGACGGAAAATTCGGGTTGTTTCGCTAAAACATCTTGGCTGAATAATGAAAGACTCAGAAGAATCCTGGCTGGAAGACGCCGGTCAACAGCTTCCCGAAAAACAGGCGCATCACGCCGGGAAGCCCGGATCGGACTTTGCCCATGCCGGAAGTCCCTTGGACGGGGAGCGTGAAGCTTATCAGCAAAGCGTCCTTCGCGCCGTACCCGTAGGTATCGGTGTGGTCGTCAACAGGGTCATAAGGGATGTCAATCCTCGACTCTGCGATATTCTCGGCTACCGTCGCCAGGAGCTTCTGGGCAGGAACTCCCGGATACTCTACGCGTCCGACGAGGATTACCGGTATGTCGGCCGCGAAAAATACCGCCAGATAGCCGAATACGGTACCGGAACCGTCGAAACCCGCATGCAGTGCAGGGATGGCCGCGTCATCGACGTGCTGCTCAGCTCTTCCCCCATCGATAGCAGCGATCTTCTCAAAGGCGTCACCTTCACCGTTCTCGATATTACCGCAGGCAAACAGGCTGAAATACGGCTTCGCGAGAGCGAGGAGAAATACCGCAGTCTTGTCGAGCAATCGATACAGGGGATGATCATCGGCCGGGACAATCCGCCGCGCATATGTTTTGCAAGCAAGCCCATGGAATCCATTATCGGCTATACCCCCGGCGAGCTTATGGCCTTTTCTTCCGAGGAGCTGCTCTCCATGGTTCATCCTGACGAGCGGGAGATCTATTACAGGACCTTTCGCGAACGGATTGCCGGTCGGCTGCAGCAGATTCGCCGGGAGTTCAGGATGATCCACAAAAACGGCCAGGTGCGCTGGGTCGAGCTGTTCGGAACCACCATTTTCTATGAGGGGGCTCCTGCGACGCAGACCGTCATGGTCGATATCAGCGAAAGGAAATATGCCGAAGAAGAGCTGCTCGAGAGCGGCGAGAAGCTGAAAAAACTGTTCGACAATATCCGGGACGGACTGTTCGTTCATGCCGTGACCGATAGCGGATCGCATGGCGTTTTTGAAATGGTCAACCGGTCGGCATCGGAGATTCTCGGCTACAGCGAGCAGGAACTGCTCGGGATGTTCCCTGAAGATATCTATGCCCCGGTCTCTCCGGATGCCGGCATCGCCCTTGAGATGAGCCTTCTCGACCATTCCGGAAGCCAGTTATTCGAAGCGGTTCTGGTTCACAAAAACGGCACAAGGGTACCTGTCGAGGTCAGGACATCGAGAATAGAACTTTCAGGCAGGGAGTGCACCATTTCAACAGTTCGCGACATAACCGGCAGAAAACGCTCCCATGAAGAGCTGAGGAAGATCGCAACCGCAGTGCAGCAGAGTCCCACGGTTGTCGTCATGATGAACGCCGAGGCCGAAATCGAGTATGTCAATCCGAGATATACGGAATTGACCGGTTACAGAGCCAGTGAGGTTTTAGGGAAATATCCCGCCATTATGCAGGCAGGTATGATACCCCGTGATCAGTACAACCGGATGTGGAAGACCCTCAAAAGGGGAAGGGTATGGCGGGGAGAGCTGCTCGACAGGAAAAAAAGCGGTGAACCCTACTGGGAAAACATCATTATCGCGCCGGTAAAAAACGATCAGGGGGTCATTGCCAACTATGTCGCACTGGCCGAGGATATCACCGAACAGAAAAGGCTCTGGAGCGAACTTGTTGCCGCCAAGGAAAAAGCCGAGGAGAGCGACCGGCTGAAAACGGCGTTTCTTGCCAATATGAGCCATGAGATCCGTACACCCATGAACGGGATACTGGGTTTTTCGGAACTGCTGAAAGATCCGCTGCTCAGCGGCAGCAAGAAAGACGAATATATCGAGCTTATAGGCCAGAGCGGAAGGAGAATGCTCTGCATTCTGAACGACCTTATCGATATTTCAAAAATAGAGGCAGGGGAGATTACCCTGCAGTATACGGACGTATGTCTCAATGAAGTTTTTCATGACCTGCAGGCTTTTTTCGAACCGCAGGCTACCCGGAAGGGCCTCTATCTGCGTTGCGGCAAGCAGCTCGATTTTTCCGACTTTCATATCGAGACCGACCGGGTCCGCCTTACCCAGATACTGACCAATCTCCTGCAGAATGCCCTCAAATACACCCTTTCCGGAGGCATCGAGTTCGGCTGCACGAAAAAAAACGACCAGCTCGAATTTTATGTCAGGGATACCGGCATCGGCGTTCCCGACCATCTGAAAGAGAGGATTTTCGACCGGTTTCTCCAAGGGCATGCCGATGTCGCTTGCAAGCATGACGGCGTAGGTCTTGGCCTGAGCATTTCAAAATCGCTTGTGGAACTGCTCGAAGGGTCGATCCGGCTTGAATCTTCCGAAGGGAAGGGATGCGTCTTTTACTTCACGCACCCCTACCGAAAGGTCCGGCGTCAGGAGAAAGAGCGGAAGCCTCTCTCGGCGCCACCCGGACAAAAATTCAAACAAGACCTGTGCATTCTGGTTGCCGAAGACGACAACGTCAACCGGATATTGCTTGAGAAAGTGCTCGGCGGCAAACATATCGATGTCGTTGCAACGGTCGACGGCTGCCAGGCCGTTCGGGAGGTTCGGCAAAACCCCCGGATAAATCTTGTGCTTATGGACATCCGCATGCCGGGCATGGACGGATATGAAGCGCTGCGGGAGATCAAGGGGGCCAGGCCGGAACTGCCGGTTATCGCCCATACGGCCTTTGCTTTGCCCGAAGATAAAAAAAACGCGCTGGATGCCGGTTTTGACGCGTTTCTTACAAAACCGGTCAATATCGATGAGCTGTTTGGTCTGATTCGCCGTTTCACGGAATGAACTTTCAGTATGGCCGTTAACAGCACGTATTTCCTTTACAAACCGAAGCCAAAGGAGCAATCCATGCAGCTCAAAATCCTGATTGCCGGAACACTCCTGCTTGCAGCATCCGCATCCTGCGCACCTGCGCCGCAGGCGGGCAAGGAAAGCCAGCCGGCTGAAACCCTGATCGTCGAACCACTCCAGCCGAGGCAGGGAGAACCCGTTGCGCCCATTGCAGCGGGATCGGTCTCCAGTCCCGCTATGGCCGAACTCGGTAAGAAACTTTTTTTTGACCCCCGGCTTTCAAAATCCGGCATCATCTCCTGCAACTCCTGCCACAATCTCAGCATGGGGGGCAGCGACAACCTGAAATCCTCGGTGGGTCACAAATGGAACAAGGGACCTGTCAACTCGCCGACGGTGCTGAACTCGTCGATGAACCTCGCCCAGTTCTGGGACGGCAGGGCCAAAGACCTCCAGGAACAGGCGGGCGGCCCTATCGCAAATCCGGGCGAAATGGCATTCACCCACGAGCTTGCCGTCGGCATGCTGCAGTCAATCCCCGGCTATGTCGGGGAGTTCAGAAAGGTATTCGGGACCGATTCCATAACCATCGACCAGGTCACCCGGGCAATAGCGGCTTTCGAGGAAACGCTTGTCACTCCCGGATCCCGTTTTGACAAATGGCTTCTGGGAGATGACGCCGCCATAACGAAAGAGGAGCTTGACGGGTATGCACTCTTCAAGTCGAGCGGCTGTACTGCCTGTCACAACGGACCCGCTCTCGGCGGCAATTCCTATCAGAAAATGGGTGTCGTCGAGCCATACAGGGCAACGAGTTCCGCAGAGGGACGTTCGGCAGTAACCGGCAAGGACGCCGACCGATTCAACTTCAAGGTGCCCACGCTGCGCAATGTCGAGTTGACCTATCCCTATTTTCATGATGGTGAAGCCGCTACGCTTGCCGAAGCCATCGACGTGATGGGACAGATACAGCTTGGAAAGAAGTTTTCCCCTGAAGAGAATGCCAAAATCGTGGCCTTCATGAAAACGCTTACCGGAATCCAGCCTGTCTTCGAACTGCCGATTCTTCCTCCCTCTTCAGACAGAACCCCGGCTCCGGAGCCTTTCGGGAAATGATGCCCCCATATCGTTTCTTCACGGAAATCGGCCAAGGGCGCACATCTGTAGGTGCGCCTTTTTTTTTAACGCATGAAATATGCGCCCATCGGGAGGGAATGATTCGTCATGCCTGACTTCGCGGCTCTTCGGGACCCCGTCAACGGGCAAAACAGAGTCCTGGCAGAGCGCATAGCCGAACAGGAAGATATCCTCCGGCTTCTTTCTGAGCAGTTGCTGCGCCGGTGGCAGAGGGGTTCGAAGGGGCGAGCGGATCCGGATGTTTGCGCGGAAAGCGGCACTCTTCGTCGCTCAGGCAGGAATTGCCCATTTTGCAGCGGTTTGTATTTTTTCCCTGTTTGTTATCCCTTCCTGCCGTTTTTCGGGAGGCCGGCTTTTTTTGATCGGTCATTTGATTATTTTACATGCAGTTAGCTTGAAAATAGCTGTAATACTAATTTTCTTCGCTTTTCATGGTACCCCCTCCATGATATCAATGCGGTTTTTAACAGAGGTGCCTTTCGGTACATGGTTCAGCGTACCCGCCGATCATGCTGGGGCATTGATCGCCGGAACGGCTGTTTTGTTTTTCATGGTTTTCCGCAGAAATGGGGGCGTTTTTTTTCTGACAGTCTGCTCTTGCCGGGCTGCATCGTTCTGAAGTTTCGGGGCCGGTATCCGCAGAAGGGAGTACCGGCCGTTCTGTTTTTGTTTTTCGTTGACACAGCATCATCAAAATCATATCAATTCAACACCATGAAGAAAAAAAATCTTTTGCTGGCGGTTGCGCTTGTTCTGCTGGCTCCTTCGGCTCCCGCCGCTGCGGAACTTCGTTTTGGCGGTGAAGTCGGCCTCCGTCTGAGAGGCGAATTCACCGACACCGATTTCAACGGTTTCAAGGACAGTGAGGACGATCTGAGCTTCCAGTACCGTATCGGTCTTCATGCCGCAGCAGATCTCGGTTCGGGATATTTTTTCAAGGCGTTGATCCAGAACGAGGCCGGAATGTCGGGCGGCTGGCAGACCGTAGGGGAGAACAACACCGAGTCGTACGGGCTCGATGTGTCGAATTTCATTTTCGGGCGCGCTCTTGAAAACAGCATGTACATCCTGGGACGCCTTCCCCTCAGCAGTGTGGAAAACCCGATTTACGACGTGCTGCTCTATCCTACGCTTCCTTCGGATATTCCCGTTGCGACCTACAATCTCGACCGTTTCTTCGGCGGCAATTACAAGACGAAAATAGGTCCCGGCATGTTCAGCACCACCCTCGTCGTGATCGACAACAACTCCCAGGACGACAGCGCCGCTGAAGGCGACGGTATCTTCAACGACGGCTATGCTTTCCTGGCCGCATACAAGACGCATATCGGAAAAGTTGTCATCGAACCGGAGTTCGTCACGCTTCTGACAAACTGTTCGCCGGTCAACGAGTACGGTACGGTTTTCAAGCAGTCGGTAACCCCGATGGCTTTCGGCGCAAATGTGTCGGTTCCTCTCGACGACGCCACCATCGGGCTGAGCGCCTTTTACACCAGGGCCGACGACAAGGTTCCGAACACCAACGAGAATGTCGACTACAGCGGCTATCTGCTCCGTATCAAGGCCGAAAAAGGTCCTTTTACGGCATGGTTCGACTACAGTGCGGCAACGGACAAAAGCTCTTCGGTGGATGTCGATTACAGCAATACCTTTCTCTGGGCGCAGTACCGGATTCCGGTCTACGAATCCGCTGCCGGCACGTTCAACCTGACTCCGACGGTCCGCTATCTGACTACCTCGCGTGAAGCAGGCAGTTCGGACATCGACAACAGCCGTCTGCGAGTGGAGCTCTACAGCACCATGACGTTCTGATCCGCATTTTCTTTTCTTTCAGCCGTTCCGGTCTGCCGATACAGGGCAGGCCGGAACCGGTTTTCAGCCAGCAACGGCCACATCTTCCATCCTTTCGCAACAGGCGGCATCGCTTGCGCGCCGCGCCCCGCTGCCACGATCCGGCGCTTTTTGCAGACGGCAGCATAGATGCGTTTTTCCGGTGCCGGTTTTCAGCGGTACGGGGGAGCGTATGGGGTTTTCTACTGCAGGGCCCGGATCTTTTCGATGATGTTGTGATGCGGGTGCTTCAGGAGGTCGTCGTCGTGTTCCGGCAGGGTGACGTGCCGGGCAACCACTTCGAGCATGCGCTTTTCGAGATGCTCGGCGATGTCGAGTATATGGGTGAGATGGTGCTGCAGTTCGTAGTGAATGAACTTTTCGGCATGATGCTTTTTCATCCTGGCGAGCAGTTCGGCCATCATGGAGGGTTCGATGTGGCGGGAAACCTCGCTGAAATACTCGAGCGGAAGGTCGTTGGCGTAGCCGGTGGCCTGGTCAACGCCCATTTTCCGGCAGACACCAGCGGCGATGGGGGGTTTGATATGCTCGACCATGAGCGGGATCACCACGAAATGCGGGATGTATTTCACGATCATGCCGATGGCATGGTAGAGATCTTCGAAGCCGTCGGTTTTACGGCTTACCACCGCCCTGACATAGGCGGCAACGCTCTGCTGCTGGTTTGCCGGCAGATGACGGAGATCTTCGGGTACGGGAATGTCGGTCCATGCCAGCGCTTCCTGCAGTTCACTCATGGGATTGTACTCTTTAAGACGTCGCCGTTTTCGGGTTTGCTGTTTGAGATAGAACCTGCAGTTTATCAAAAAAAAACCGAAGAATGAACCCCTCGGGTCTCTTCAGGATTAAAACGGCAATGAACAACGAAAAACCATGGGTTGATTGGCTATATTGAGCGGTTTTTGGATGTGAAGATTATCGCGCGGATGTGATGCCCCGAATAACATAACAGGTGGAACGGTATGGTGCTCTTAACGGTGGAAGGTCTCAGCAAACAGTATGGTCTCAAGAAGCTTTTCGAAGATGTCTCGTTCGGAATAGACGACAAGGACAAGATCGGTATTATCGGGGCTAACGGCAGCGGCAAGAGCACGCTCCTTAAAATTCTTGCAGGGGTTGAAACTCCCGATACGGGCCGGGTGACGGTGACCAATAACCGGAAAATCGCCTATCTGCCGCAGGAGTCGCCCTATAACCCCGAGGATACGGTGCTCGAGGCCGTTCTGAAATCGGGCGACAACGTCATGCAGCTCATTCTCGATTACGAGCTCGCCTGCCGGGAACTTGAAGCCGGTCACAGCGACGATCCCGGGCTGCTTGAACGTTTCAGCCATCTGTCGCATGAACTCGATGCGTCAGGAGCCTGGGATCTCGAATCGAACGCTACGGTGGTGCTCGGCAAACTCGGACTGAACGACGTGACGGCCAGAATGGGCGAGCTTTCCGGAGGGCAGCGCAAACGGGCCGCCCTGGCTCATGCGCTTGTTACCCCTTCAGATGCCCTGATTCTCGACGAACCCACCAACCATCTCGATGCCGACAGCGTCGAGTGGCTTGAAAACTATATCCGCCGTTACCAGGGAGCGGTTCTGCTCATCACGCACGACCGGTATTTTCTCGACCGGGTCGCCAACCGCATGTTCGAACTCGATGGTCGCACGGCGCGGACCTTTTCGGGCGGTTACGCCAGCTACCTGCAGCAGAAGGACGAGCTGGAGCAGCAGGAGCAGCGGGAGGATCGCAAGCGGCAGGCGCTGATCCGCCAGGAACTCGACTGGATGAGAACCGGCTGCAAGGCCCGCACCACCAAGCAGAAGGCCCGCATGCAGCGGGCTGAAGAGCTGGTCTACGCTCCCGGAAAGGAGCAGCAGAAGGCGCTCGAGATCGGTTTCGGCGCGGATCGGCTGGGCGGCATGATTATCGAGTTTCATCAGGTCTCCAAATCGTACGGCTCGAAAAATCTGCTGCACTCGTTCGACTATATGCTGCAGAAGGGTGACCGTATCGGTATTATCGGTCCCAACGGTTCGGGAAAGACGACGCTTTTCGACATGATCACCGGGCGGGTAGAGCCTGACAGCGGGCGCATCGATATCGGCAAGACCGTAAAGATCGGCTACTACGATCAGGAGAGCCGTGAACTCGACGACGACAAACGGGTGATCGAGTTCATCCAGGAGGAGGCCGAACAGATAAAGCTGAAGGACGGACAGGTTTTTTCGGCATCGAAAATGCTGGAGCGTTTTCTTTTCAGCCCCTCGACGCAGTACAGCTATATCAGAACCCTTTCAGGGGGCGAACGCCGCAGGCTCTACCTGCTTCGCCAGCTTATCGGCTCGCCAAACGTGCTGCTGCTCGACGAGCCCACCAATGACCTCGACATTCCGACCCTCCGGGTGCTCGAGGATTATCTCGACAACTATCAGGGGTGTCTTCTCGTGGTGAGCCACGACCGCTACTTCCTTGACCGCACGGTCGAGCATGTGTTCGTTTTTGAAGAGAATGGACGGATCAGACGCTACCCCGGCAATTACAGCGTCTATCTTGAAATGAAGTCGAAGTACCAGGAAAAACCTGTGCCGAAAACGGACGCGAAAGAGCCGAAGAAAGACGCTCCGGCTGTCGCTGTCTCGTCGAAACAGCGCAAACTCAACAGCAGGGAGAAGCGCGAGCTCGAACAGCTCGAAGAGTGGATCGCGAAAGCCGAGGCCCGCCAGTCCGCTATCGGTGATGAACTGAACGCCGCATCCGGCGACTTCGCGCTGGTGCAGAAACTGACCGAAGAACTGCGCACCATACAGCAGGAGATGGACGGCAAGATGCGCCGCTGGACGGAGCTTGCCGAGTTTCTTTAGGGGGAAGGAGGACGTGTGGGCAGAAGTGCCGGTTGAAGGCAATGGGGGAGATTCCGGATTCCGGATCCGGGTGAACAGCAGGTAATGATCGCCAATATGTTGGGAACTGAAATACGCGGAAGGCTCGAAGAGCTTGCCGATCACAAAACGGCGGAAATTCTCCGGTGGTTTTTCAAGACCGGACCCGGCGAGTATGGAGAAGGGGACATGTTTCGCGGAATCCGTGTGCCCGTGCTTCGCAAGCTGTGCCGCGAGTTTTCCCATGCGAGTGTCGACGATGCCGTCGGACTGCTTGCATCCGGGTGGCATGAAGACCGGCTGCTGGGTCTCCTGATGCTCGTCGAGCGGTACAAACAGCCGGATGAAGCACAGAGAACCCTGATTTTCAATCACTACTGTTCCCGTACCGACAGGATCAACAACTGGGATCTCGTCGATCTTTCCTGTCCGAGGATTGTCGGTTGCCACCTGCAGGAGCGCGACCGCTTGTCGCTGTACCGCTTCGCACTTTCGGAGAGCCTCTGGGAGCGCCGCATCGCTATCGTCTCGACGTTTCATTTCATCAGGGCCGGTGACTTCGGCGATACGCTTGCCATAGCCGAAAAGCTGATGGGCGACGCAGAGGATCTGATACACAAGGCAACAGGCTGGATGCTCCGCGAAGTCGGCAAACGGGACGTCGATGTGCTGGAAGGGTTCCTTTCGGAATATTACAGAGGCATGCCGAGAACGATGCTTCGCTATGCTATCGAAAGACTGCCGGAGCCTCGCCGCCAGGACTGGCTCAAGGGTCGGATCTGAGCCGCTGGCCGCTCCAGCGGAGCTGAAGTCTTCCGTTCCCTCCGCGGCTACTCTGCCGTCTCAATGCTGAAATTCCGGATGTCCGGTCTGCCACAGGCCGAAACTCAGGACGTCTGCCAGCGCTTCGAAGTTTTTCGTTTTCGAGTTTCCCATCCCATGACCGGCTTCGAAATCGGTGAACAGGAGCACCGGTTTGCCTGAAGCGGTTGCATTCTGGAGACGTGCTGCGAATTTTGCCGGCTGCCAGGCGATGACCCTCGGATCGTTTATTCCTGCCGTAACAAGCGCTGCCGGGTAGTTCACTCCCTGACGCAGGTTGAGATAGGGGTCCATGGCAATCAGCGCCCTGCACTCTGCGGGAATTTTCATGGTGCCGAACTCCGGGACGTTGACCGGCCCGTTGGCGGTGGTCTCACCCCGCAGCGGATTCATGGCGCCCACCTGCGGAATGGCAGCGGCGAAGAGATCGGGGCGTTCGGTCATTGCCCGGCCGACCATGATGCCGCCCGCGCTTGCGCCATTGATGACGATATTGCCGGGCGAAGAGTAGGCGTTTTTAACCAGATATTCCGCCATGCTGATGGCATCTTTCCATGTGTTGGCCTTGGTGGTTTTCATGCCTGCCGTGTGCCACCGGTATCCGAGTTCTCCTCCTCCCCGTACGTGCGGCACCGCCAGAATGCCCCCTTTCCATGTCCACAGCAGCATCGACGGACTGAAAAACGGGGTTATGGAGTTACCGTAAGCCCCGTAGCCGTAAAGCAGGACGGGATTCGACCCGTTCCGCTGGACTCCTTTTCGGTAGATGAGCGAGAGCGGCACCTCGACGCCGTCGTGCGACGGCACCATCAGCTCCTCGACGGCAAGATCGTCGTATTCCGGATAGGCTGCCGGAGAGGAGAGGGTTTCGTTGACGAATGAACCGCTTTCGGCGTCGAAGCGGAACCGGCGGTAGTCGCGGTTCCATCCGGCAAGCACCGCCCAGACCTCCGGGTATCTGAACCCTTTCGAGGAGAGTGTTATGGTGCCTGCGCCGAAGGGGAGCGTGAGTTTTTCGGAAAGAACGCTTCCGTACTTCTGGTGGTAAAGCTCCTCCTGTACCCCGTTCCGTGAAAGGGTGTAGAAAATGCCGCTTCTGGAGAGGACGAATCCGGTCAGCATGGCCCCGCGGAATTCGGGTACGACGACTTCAGCACCTTTCAGGTCGGGTTTCTGCAGGGAGGTTTTCAGCAGTCTGAATCCCGGCGCGTTTTTCGGGGTGTAGAGGTAAAGATCTTTTTCCGTTACGGCGAAATCGTGGATTTCATCTTCAGGCCTGAAAAGTCTTTTCCAGGCGATTTTTTCCTTTTCCAGTTCGGAGACCGGCGCGTAATAGACCGTCAGACGCCGGTCGACATTGGACACGAAAGCGAAAAGCGAGCCGCTCTCCTTGTCGTAGGACACCTCGGGAATGTCGTCAGGATTGATGGCAAGCTCGGCGTTCAGGGTGCTTGAAAAAATTTCCCTGTCCGCAGCCGGATCGGTTCCTGCCTTGTGCAGCCAGGTTTTGCTGGCGTACTGGGGACTGTTTTCCTTTTTTGAGGGAGCTTCGAGGCGATTGTACAGAAACGCACTGCCGTCGGGCGTCCATGAGGGCGAAGCGAAACGGCAGCGGCTTATGGTTTCAGGGTAGAGCCGAACGGTTCCGGTTTCCATGATCAGGAGACTGGCGTTTTCCGAGCCATTGGGGTAAACGGTGAACGCCACCTTCGAGCCGTCGTCGGAGGGCGCTATCGTACCGATGACATAGCTGCCTTTTCTGTCGCCCGAGTAAACCCCGGGATCGAACAGCAGGGTTTCCTTTCCGTTGTATCCGTCCCGGCAGCAGAGTTTTCCGGTTTCATCGCCGGGCGTCTGTTTCAGGTAGAAGTACCGGTCGTTGTCGGTAATGGCGAGATTGTAGATTTTCGCGGATTTTCGTCCGTCGAACTCCTGCATCTTTTTCAGCAGCTCCTTTCGGCCCGGAATGCCGTCCAGGACTTTTCGCGCGAATGCCGACTGCTCTTTCATCCATTTGAGGACTTCAGGAGCCCTGGGCTTTTCCATATAGCGGTAAGGATCGGCCAGGGTGGTATCGCAGAGGGTTTCCTGAAAGGATGTTGCCAGTGCCGGTGACGGAGGGTTCGAAAGAGACCCCGAACGGTCAAGGGCGGAGGCAGTCCCCGGCAAAACAAACAGAATCGAGAGCGAGATCAGGTTTTTGCAAAAAGTCATAACGGTCCAGATGAAATAAAATGTGTTGTCGGGAGCATAGTGTCCCCTGCAGTACGGGAGTGCTTGAGGACGCCGGTTTTTGCGGCCCTGCAAGCCTGAATATACGATCTCCGGTATCGAAAACAGCGTTTTTGACCAATTCACGGGGGGGGGGCCCCGGAAAGTGGCGAACAAGAGAACGGCGGGATGCCGGACCGGCAGACCCGGTGCGACATCCCGCCGTAATGGCGGGTATTCATCATTCCCTATCTTCTGTCGTCTCCGCCCCGGTTGCCGTTGTCATTCCGGTCATTCCGGTCATTCCGCTTCTCCTCGAACCGCTGGTCGTCACGGTTCTCCATCCTTTTGTCCTCCGGAGACCGGATCTCCTTTTTTACCCAGCGGTTCCCGTGCTTTTTGCGGTACTCGGTGTCGCGGTGCTTTCTGATCTCGGCCCAGCGGTATTTTCTGAGTTGGCCGGGCAGCCGGTTTTCGCGTACCACTGCCCACTGACCCCGGTGTGATGATGACCGGTACCAGTAGCCCTGCCTGTAGACGTAGTAGTAGTTTCCGTAACGGATAATGTCATAGGCGTTGCCGGTCGATACCGAAAAACCGAGTTTCGGCACGTAGATGAACTCCGGCCAGGAGTTGATGACAAATGCCGGCCGGTCGGCGGTCCTTACCTGTACGATGACATCCGCCTCCGCGTTAGCCTGAGGCACTGCGCCAAGCAGCATTCCTGCAATTCCCGCCGTTATCCAGATCTGTTTTTTCATGGTGATATTTCTTTTGTTACACATTGAGCGTTTTAGATACATGAGCCGCGTGATTGTGATCGCTTGCTCCGTTCATTTTCTGTAGCCATCCCGCCATTCGCCGTAGCTGTTGCCGTCCCGGTTCCGGTCGTTCCTGTCGGGCCCGTTGTCGTCACGGCTGCGTTTGTCGCTGCGACTATCCTGTTTCTCCTCTTTTTTGTTGCGGCCATTGCCGGCTTTGTCGTCGGAGCGCCGTTTTTCGATAACCTGGACGTAATTGGCTGGACGACGCTCACCTTCGCTTCTCCGGTCGTCGTCGAAGCGGCGTTCATCGCGATTGTCCCTCCGGTCATCGATGCGGGGTCCCTGGTTGAACTGGCGGCTTCTCTCGTGTTTGCGGTATTCGACATCGCGATACCTCCGGATATCCACCCAGTTGTGTCTGCGGATTTTTCCGGGTATCCTGTCGTGCTGCACGATCATCCAGGGACCGCGTTTATGGGATGAGCGGTACCAGGAGTTGTTGCGGTAGACGTAGTAGTAGTTGTCGTACATCACGATATCCCAGGGGCTTCCCACAGCGACGGAGAATCCGAGGGCCGGGATGTAGATGAAATCATACCGTTCCGCGCTCTCTCGCCACCCGCTATCGCGATGACGCCGGTATTCGTTGTCGCGGAACCGGCGGATATCCACCCAGCTGTGTCTGCGGACCCTGTCGGGCAGCCGGTCGCGCTCGACGATAACCCAGGGGCCACGCTGATGGGAAGCCCGGTACCAGTAGTTGTCGCGATAGACGTAGTAGTAGTTGTCGTACCTTACGATATCCCACTGATTTCCCTCGGCTACCGAAAATCCGAGATCCGGTACATAGATGAATTCAGGCCAGACATCGATGGCTATCGGGGGCCGGCTGTTGACTCCGATATTGACGTTGATATCGGCACGGGCGTCGGATGGGGTATTGCCGAGCAGCATTCCTGCGATTCCGGCGGCCACCCATATCTGTTTTTTCATTCGTTTGCTCCTGATTTGCTTTTATCAGTTGTTCAGACTCCGTTCTGCATCGTTTCTACCAGTTCAGACGTCCAATTCCTCCGGATTCCTGCGGAAAAAAATTCGGGAGCGGGGAGGCGGTGAAAGATTGTGGGCGGTGAGCGGTATGCGGTAAGAGGGAAAAGGAGTCGGGAACGGGGAGGCAGTAAAAGATTGTGGGCGGTATGCGGTGAGCAGTGAGCGGGAAAAGGAGTCGGGAACGGGGAGGCGGTAAAAGATTGTGGGCGGTATGCGGTGAGCAGTGAGCGGGAAAAGGAGTCGGGAGCGGGGAGGCGGTGAAAGATTGTGGGCGGTGAGCGGTATGCGGTAAGAGGGAAATTGGGTCGGGAGCAGGGGTGTGGGTGAATAAGGATAAATACGGGCGATTGGAGGTCAGCTGTGGAGCTGGCTTGCAAGCACGGTTCTGATCCTGTCGAGCGTACGGAGCATGTCGATGGGCAGGGGAGCGCTGAAGGAGAGCGTTTCATGGGTCGTGGGCTGGCTGAAACGCAGTTTTTCGGCATGCAGCGCCTGCCGGGGCATGATTTCGAGCAGATTTTTTACGAAGCTTTCGCTCCGGCTGAAGGCGAGTGTTCTCAAAACCCGTCCTCCGTAAGTTTCATCCCCGAGGATCGGATGACCGATATGCTGCATGTGCGCCCGGATCTGGTGGGTGCGGCCGGTATGCAGGGTGAGCGAGACGGCCGAGAACCAGAGCAGGTTCTCCCCGACAAGGTAGTCGGTAACGGCATGTTTGCCGTCAGCCCCTTCGTAGGGGTAGTTGGCCATCACCTTCCGGTTTTTTTTCGATCTTCCGATGTTGGTCAGGATGGTGCCCGAGACGGGATCGGGCACTCCCCAGACAATGGCCTTGTAACTCTTTTCCACCTGCCGCTGCGCGAACTGCCGGGCAAGCCGGTGCAGGGCCGTCGGATTTTTGGCGATAATGATGAGGCCGGAGGTGTCCTTGTCGAGCCTGTGGACGATGCCCGGCCTGAGTTCAGAGGGATCGAGCGTTCCGGCGTCCTTTCCTATGTGGTGCAGGATGGCGTTGGCCAGAGTGCCGGTCCAGTTGCCGAATGCGGGGTGCACCACCATGCCCGGCTCCTTGTTGACGACCATAAGATCGCAGTCCTCGTAAACGATGCTGACCGGAATGTCTTCAGGGGCAAGCTCCGGAGCTGGCGGACGGAGAAAGGTTATCTGGATGGCGTCGCACGACTTGATGCGGTAGTTCGATTTGACCGGTCGGCCGTTTACCAGCACACGCCCCTCCTCGATAGCCTCCTGCACCTTGTTCCGCGTGGCGTTTTCAACCTGCTGGGTAAGGTACTTGTCGATCCTCATGGGTATCTGCACCTTGCTGACCTGGAGCGCAAGTTTTTTAGGCTCGGCCTTCTCCTCTTCCGGCTGGAACGATTCGTTTTTTATGGAGTGATTTTGCATTTTGTGAAACTTGACGGCCTCCGGGGGTTCTGTTCCGGATAAGGTATAATAAAACCAGCAGATTTCTTTCATATGCAGGAACAAAGGGAAAGCGGGCTTTACGATGTCGATGTTGCCGTTATCGGTTCGGGCCCCGGCGGATACGAGGCCGCCCTCAGGGCCGCACGCAGCGGCATGAAGGTGGTTCTTGTCGAAAAGGCCGCTCCGGGCGGCGTCTGCGTGAACTGGGGCTGCATTCCCACCAAGGCCCTGCTGCGCAGCGCGGATCTGTTCGATGAACTTCCCAAAGCCGGGGTGTACGGCGTGCATGTTGAACATGCTTCATTCGATCTGGCGCAGGCCGTCAAGCGCAGCCGCAATGTGGTGCTGAAGCTCTCCAAAGGCATCGAGTTCATGCTCAGGAAAGCCTGTGTCGAGTACCGGCAGGGCGAAGCCCGCCTCTCCGGAGAGCACGGAATATCGGTCACTCGCCAGGACGCTTCCGCTTCCGCGTTTTCCGCCCGGCATATCATCATCGCCACCGGCGGACGTTCCAGGGAGCTGCCGGGCCTGAAGCCCGACGGACGGCGCATCATCACCAGCAGGGAAGCGCTCGCCCTGAAGGAGGCGCCCCGTTCGATGCTGGTGCTGGGCGGAGGAGCCATAGGGGTTGAAATGGCCTGGTTTTACGCAAAAGCCGGCACGAAGGTCACCATCGTTGAAATGATGCCCCGTATCCTTCCGCTCGAGGAGACCGAAATTTCGGAAGCCCTCTCCCGTTCGTTCGAAAAGGCGGGCATCGAAATACTCACCGGGGCAAGGCTTCAGGAGGTTGTCTGCGGTGATGAGGGAGTTCAGGGCGTCATCACGAGGGAGGGCGAAGAGCCCCGGCCGGTCAAGGCCGACTGCCTCCTGGTTGCCGTAGGGGTGGCGGGCAATGCCGAAGGGCTGGGACTCGAGGAGGCGGGCGTGGAAATTTCCGGAGGCTTTATCCTCACCGATGCCCAATGCCGGACGAGGGTTCCCCATATTTATGCCATCGGCGACGTCCGGGGAGGCATGCTGCTTGCCCACAAGGCATCTGCCGAAGCTGCAATCGCCGTTGCTTCCATTGCGGGAAAACCGCTTCCCGGTCTCGACGAGACGAAAATTCCGAGATGCGTCTATGCCGAGCCGGCAGTCGCCAGCGTAGGACTTACCGAAGCGCAGGCTGCAGCCGCCGGCTACAGGGTCATCACCGGACGCTCGATGTTTGCCGCCTCGGGCAAAGCCAACGCCTACGGTCATCTCGAAGGGTTGGTGAAGCTGGTATTCGATGCGGGGAATCATCGTCTTCTCGGTGCGCACATTCTCGGCCACGGTGCGGTGGAGCTTGTCGGCGAAATCGCTCTGGCCCGCCATCTTGAAGCGACGGCCGAAGATATGGCGTATGCCGTTCACGCCCATCCCACGCTCTCGGAAACCATCAGGGAGGCTGCCGAACATGCGCTCGGGCAATAGGCCTTCGGGGCCGTTTACGCGGGAATTGCCAGGGAACGACAAAAACCTTTCCGAAGTGCGAGAACTATTTTCGATTGTCTCCTTAAAAGCATAAATTCAGAGTTTATTATTTGAGTTTTAAAAAAAAACAGTAAGCCTTTTCCTCTGAATAAGTTCACCCTTCAGCAGGCGGAGTAACAACCAAAAGATCAATTATGACTCAGACTGAAACAGCTGCAAAAAAGAGTGCCGCAGCCAAGGCAAAAGCAGGTTCGGATGCGCCGGCAACCCAGGAACCGAAGAAAGCGACAAAGCCAGCTGGCAAAAAGAAGTCAGGCCTGGCATTTCCGTTTACGGCCATTGTCGGTCAGGAGGAAATGAAACTCAGTCTGATTCTCAATATTATCGATCCGAGGATTGGTGGCGTGCTGGTCATGGGACACAGGGGTACCGGAAAAAGTACCACCGTCAGGGCTCTTGCCGAAGTGCTTCCCTTTATCGACAGGGTCAAGGACGATATCTACAACCGCACTCCCGAGCAGTACCTTGAAGGCGAGGACGCCAGGAAGGGCCGCAAGGCAATCGATCCGGCATCCATCAAAATCGAAAAAATTCCGGTACCCGTCGTCGATCTTCCGCTCGGAGCCACCGAGGACCGCGTCTGCGGAACCATCGATATCGAACAGGCCCTCACCAGCGGCGTCAAGGCTTTCGAGCCCGGACTGCTTGCCCAGGCGAACCGCGGCTTCCTCTACATCGACGAGGTCAACCTGCTTGACGACCACCTGGTCGACGTGCTGCTCGACGTTGCCGCCAGCGGCAAGAACGTCGTCGAGCGCGAAGGTATCAGCATCCGCCACCCGGCCCGTTTCGTGCTTGTCGGTTCCGGCAACCCCGAAGAGGGCGAGCTCCGTCCCCAGCTGCTTGACCGTTTCGGTCTGCATGCCCGCATCATCACCATTCTCGACGTCGCCAAACGTGTCGATATCGTCAAGCGCCGCCGCGATTACGACGAGGATCCGGACGCTTTCATGAAGAAATACAACCGCGAACAGCTGAAGCTTCAGAAAAAGATCCAGCAGGCCAAGGAACTGCTTCCCCAGGTGAGCATGAACGACAGCGTGCTGACCGATATCGCCAGGCTCTGCATGAATCTCGGCATCGACGGCCACCGCGGCGAGCTTACCATTACCCGCACCGCCCACGCCCATGCAGCTTTCCTCGGCGACAAGGAGGTGACCATGAAGCATGTCAGGGAAATTGCAGGACTCTGTCTCCGGCACCGCCTGCGCAAGGACCCGCTTGAAACTCTCGACGCCGGTGAAAAAATCGAACGTGAACTCGCAAAAGTCCTTGGAGAAGCAGAAGCAGTATAATGATAGCTTTTACCGATATAGTTGGAATGGATCTGGCCAAGCAGGCGCTCATGCTGCTGGCCGTCGATCCTTCACTCGGAGGGGTGGTTATTCCCTCGGCGGTCGGTTCCGGAAAGTCAACGCTTGCCCGTGCATTTTCGGGCATCCTTCCTGAAGGAACTCCATTTGTCGAGCTTCCTCTGAATGTAACCGAAGACCGCCTGATCGGCGGTGTCGATCTCGAAGCCACCCTTGCATCCGGCGTCCGCGTCGTCCAGCACGGGGTGCTTTCCAAAGCCCATGGCGGCGTCCTCTATGTTGATTCGCTCAGCCTGCTCGACAGTTCAGCCGTGTCGCACATCATGGACGCCATGTCGCGGGGCGAAGTGCTCGTCGAACGCGAGGGCCTCAGCGAGGTGCATCCGGCCAACTTCATGCTGGTCGGCACCTACGATCCCAGCGACGGAGAGGTGCGCATGGGGCTGCTCGACCGGATCGGCATCATCGTTCCCTTTACCGCCCAGAACGATTTCCGGGCGCGCAAGAAAATCGTCAATACCGTGCTCGGCAAACGGGATGCGGAGGATACGCAGGATGAGCTGAACATGCTCAAGGGCCTTATCCAGGCCGCAAGGGAGCAGCTTCCGCACGTCTCCATAACCGGCGATCAGGTAAAGGCGCTCATCCAGACCGCACTCAGCCTCGGGGTCGAGGGAAACCGGTCCGACATCTTCACCGTCCGTGCGGCTCTTGCAAGCGCGGCGCTCGCCCAGCGCACCGATGTCGAGGAGGAGGACATGAAGCTCGCCATCAAGATCGTGCTGATTCCCCGCGCCACGCGCATGCCTGAAAGGGAGCCCGATGCCGACGACATGCCGCCGCAGGAGGAACCTCCGCCGCAGGAGGAGCCCGAAGCAGAGGACGAGGAGGCGCCGGCCGACACTCCCGATTCGGATGCGGAATCCGACGAGGAGCAGAAGGATACTCCCGACATGATCGAGGAGCTCATGATGGACGCCATAGAAACCGAGCTGCCCGACAACATTCTCAATATTTCGCTCGCTTCCAAGAAAAAGAGCAAGTCCGGCAGCCGGGGTGAAGCGCTCAACAACCGGCGCGGTCGTTTCGTGCGGGCTCAGCCCGGCGAAATGCGCAGCGGAAAGGTTGCCCTTATTCCGACGCTCATTTCCGCCGCACCGTGGCAGGAGACCCGGAAGCGCGACAAGAAAATGGCAGGCAGGCCGAAAACCGCGCTCATCATCAGCAAGGACGACGTCAAGATCAAGCGGTTCCGCGACAAATCGGGCACGCTTTTCATCTTCATGGTAGACGCCTCCGGCTCCATGGCGCTGAACCGCATGCGGCAGGCCAAGGGCGCCGTGGCGAGCCTGCTGCAGAATGCCTACGTGCATCGCGACCAGGTTTCGCTGATCTCGTTCCGGGGCAAACAGGCACAGGTGCTCCTGCCTCCGTCGCAGAGCGTAGACCGCGCCAAACGCGAGCTGGATGTGCTGCCTACGGGCGGAGGAACTCCTCTCGCCTCCGCGCTCTACCTTGGCTGGGAAACCGCCAAGCAGGCTCGCACCAAAGGCATTTCGCAGATCATGTTCGTACTCATTACCGACGGACGCGGCAATATCGGTCTGCAGTCGGCGTTCGATCCCGAAGCTCCGAAACCCTCCAAGGAGGAACTTGAAAAAGAGATCGAAGCGCTTTCCGGTTCCATATGCGCCGACGGAATCGCGGCAATTGTGGTGGATACCCAGATGAACTACCTTTCGAGGGGCGAGGCTCCCAAACTCGCCCAGAAACTCGGAGGCCGTTACTTCTACCTCCCCAATGCCAAGGCGGAACAGATTGTCGAAGCCGCACTCAGTTTTTAGTTTTTCTTCCGCCTCCTGTGTATCTTGTGTATACAGGAGGCGGAAAGGAATGATTTGCCTTCAAATCACATTAGATGCACAAGTTTCTCCGGAAAAAGCAGATGATTTCGTCTAATGCTCACCTATCAGTTACATCATGTCAACTCGCCGCAAAATCGCCGCTATTGTAGGGCTTGAGCAGTACAATGCCGGTCTCTGGAAAAAAATCAAGGGGCTTCTCCAGAACGAAGCCGAACTTACCCAACTGAGTGATGTCGATCTTGAAAAGCAGACCCCTGAAGCGGCCGAGGCCATTCAGGACGCCGACTGCGTCTTCATGAGCATGATCCAGTTCAAGGAACAGGTCGACTGGTTCAAGCTGCAGCTCGAACAGGGCAAGCCTGACAAAACGGTTTTTGTTTTCGAGTCCATGCCCGAAGCCATGTCGCTTACCAAGGTCGGCAATTATGCCGTCGGCGACGGGAAAGCCGGCATGCCGGACATGGTGAAAAAGGTGGCCAAGATGCTGGTCAAGGGGCGCGACGAGGATGCCCTCTACGGCTACATGAAGCTCATGAAGATCATGCGCACCATTCTGCCGCTCGTGCCCAGCAAGGCGAAGGACTTCAAGAACTGGCTGACGGTCTATTCCTACTGGATGCAGCCCACACCGGAAAATATCGCCAACATGTTCCGGCTGATTCTCCGGGAGTATTACAACGAGCCGGTGACGGTAGGCGCCATAGTGGACGTGCCGAACATGGGACTCTACCACCCCGACGCTCCGGCCTACTTCAAGGATGTCAAAAGCTTCAAGAGCTGGTCGAAAAAGCGCGGCATCAACTTCGATAAAGGCCAGAAAATAGGCGTTCTCTTTTTCCGCAAGCACCTCATTCAGGAAAAAACCTATATCGACAACACGATCCGTGTGCTCGAAAAACAGGGAATCCATGTTTTTCCCGCTTTCGTGATGGGCGTCGAGGGACACGTGCTGGTCAGGGACTGGCTGCTCAGGGAGAATCTGGACCTGCTTCTGAACATGATGGGATTCGGTCTTGTCGGCGGTCCGGCAGGTTCGACCAAGCCCGGCACCGCATCCGAGGCCCGTCAGGAGATCATGGCGAAGCTCGATGCGCCCTATATGGTGGCGCAGCCGCTGCTGACCCAGGATTTCGAGTCATGGCAGGATTACGGCGTCTCCCCCATGCAGATTACCTTTACCTACTCCATTCCCGAAATGGACGGAGCGATATGCCCGGTCATTCTGGGAGCGCTCAGGGACGGCAAGATCGAGACCGTTCAGGAACGCCTCGAGCGGCTTGCCCTGCTCGTCAGGCAGTGGCTCCGTCTGCGGGAGGCTTCCAACCGCGACAAGAAACTCGCTTTTGTCGTGTACGACTATCCTCCGGGACTCGGCAAGAAAGCCACGGCAGCCCTGCTCGATGTGCCGAGAACGCTTTTCGTCATTCTGCAGCGCCTGAAAAAGGAAGGGTACAACGTCGGGCAGCTTCCCGAAAGCGCCGACGAGCTGTTCCATGCGCTCGACCGTGCGACCGACTACCAGATACAGCAGCAGCGCCCCGACGCCGTGAAGGTCAATTACGAGAAGTTCAAGGAGCTGACCTCGGCCCGCGAACGGGAACGCATCGAGGAGCGCTGGCAGGGTTTTCCCGGCGAAATCGTGCCGATCGGCACCGAGGAGGTGTTTGTCGGCGGCATAAGATTCGGCAACATCTTTATCGGCGTGCAGCCGCGGATCGGCGTGCAGGGAGACCCCATGCGCCTGCTTTTCGACAAGGCCAACACACCGCACCACCAGTATATCGCATTTTACCGCTGGATCAGCCGCGAGTTTCAGGCGCACGCCCTGGTGCATGTGGGCATGCACGGATCGGTCGAATGGATGCCCGGCCTGCAGTCCGGCCTGACCGGTGACTGCTGGCCCGATGCGCTGCTCGGCGAGGTGCCGCATATCTACATCTATCCGGTCAACAACCCCAGCGAGTCCTCGATTGCAAAACGAAGGGGACTGGCCACCATGGTTTCTCATGTGGTGCCTCCGCTCGCGCGTGCAGGCCTCTACAAGGAGCTTCCCGCTCTCAAGGACCTGCTTACGGATTTCCGTGAACGCAATCTGGCCATCTCGTCCGACGGCAACGACGACAGAACCGGCATGGAGGAGGCGATCATGGAGAAAGCCGAACTGCTCAACCTTACCGACGACTGTCCCCGTCGCGAAGGGGAAGGGTTCGGCGACTACGTCAGCCGGCTCTATATCTACATTTCGGAGCTGGAGAACCGGCTGATTTCCAACTCCCTGCACGTATTCGGCGAGGCCAGCCCGCTGGAATCGCAGATCATCACCATTACCGAAACCCTCAAGAACCGGGGAGATGACGGAAAAACCCTGCCCTATATCCTCATGACCTCTTCAGGCAGGAACGGCCACTACCGGAGCTACGAGGAGCTTACCAGCCGATCCAGAAAGGGCGATGAAGAGGCGATTCGCCTGCGCGAGTGGGTTGAGCAGGCCTGCCGTGATTTCGTGCAGCAGGTGCTGTTCGACCGTAAAAGCGTTTCGTCGTCGTTCGCCTCGATAACCGGCGGAGCCCAGCTTGCTGCCGAGTATGCGCCCCTTGTCGAACGCCTCACCACCGAGGGTTCCCAGCTTCTCCATGCGCTTCGCGACAACACCGGAGAGATGGAGTCGCTCATGAAGGTGCTTCGGGGACGTTATATCCCTTCAGGTCCCGGCGGCGATCTGGTGCGTGACGGCATCAACGTGCTCCCTTCGGGCCGCAACATCCACTCCATCGATCCGTGGAGAATTCCTTCGGAGCTGGCATTCAAGCGCGGTACGCTCATCGCCGACAGTATCGTCAAAAAGCATCTCGAAGAGAACGACGGCAACTATCCTGAAACCATCGCGCAGGTGCTCTGGGGCCTCGATACCATCAAAACCAAAGGCGAGGCTGTAGCTGTTGTCATCAGGCTGCTCGGCGGCGAGCCCTCCTACGACGGTTCAGGCAAGATCAGCCACTACTCTCTGGTGCCGCTTGAACGGCTCGGAAGGCCGCGAATCGACGTGCTCATGCAGCTCAGTCCGATCTTCCGCGATGCGTTCGGCATTCTCATGGACCAGCTCGACCGCCTCGTCAAGGAAGCCGCGAAAGCCGACGAGTCGATCGAAATGAACTATGTGAAAAAACATGTCGACGAGGCCCTCGCTACCGGCGTGGAGTTCGACAGCGCTACCGCCAGGCAGTTCACCCAGTCGCCCGGAGCTTACGGCACCTATGTCGATGATATGATCGAAGATTCCGCCTGGGAGTCGGAAAGCGACCTCGACGACCTCTTCATCCGCCGCAACAGCAGCGCTTACGGAGGCGGCCGCAAAGGGGAGAAGGAGACCGAAATTCTCAAAAACCTGCTCGGATCGGTCGATCGGGTGGTGCATCAGGTCGATTCCACGGAGTTCGGCATTTCCGATATCGACCACTACTTCTCATCCTCGGGCTCGCTGCAGCTTGCCGCAAGACGCCGCAACACCCGCACAAGCGACGTGAAGCTGAACTATGTCGAGTCCTTCACCTCGGACATCAAGGTGGACGACGCCGAAAAGTCGCTGCGTGTCGAATACCGCTCCAAGCTGCTCAACCCGAAATGGTTCGAGGGCATGCTCAAGCATGGCCACAGCGGCGCCGGTGAAATCAGCAACAGGGTGACCTACATGCTCGGATGGGATGCCGTGACCAAGAGCGTCGATGACTGGGTGTACAAGAAAACCGCAGAGACCTACGCACTCGATCCCGAGATGCGCGAACGGCTTGCCACGCTCAATCCGCAGGCCATCAAGAACATCGTTGGTCGCATGCTCGAGGCGCATGGCAGGGGAATGTGGAAGGCCGACGAGAGCATGATCGACGAGCTGCAGGAGATCTACGCCGATCTGGAGGATAGGCTCGAAGGGATGACCGACGACGAATGAGGTGTACGGCTCGTTCCGTTTGTTGCGCGATCCGTCAGCTGCGTTGGGTGGTGCTCGAAATCCTCACGTACTTCGTGTACGCTCCGGTTTCTGCGCTCCATCCGCCTTGCTGTCGAAACGCTCACGACAACGGAACGAGCCGTCCATGCTGATGTAATGTCTTTTTACACTCGCGCTCCTCAACGGAGCTTGTTTTAGCGACACCGGCATTTACGAGTGAACCTGTTTCCTGCAAGGGCAGATCTCTGTGTCTGTCTTTGCAGCGCAGGGCCGCCCTGCTTTTTTTTGCCCTCTCAGCCCCTTATCTCCTTTTCACAACTTCGTGCGCATGCAGCGCTCGAAGCGCGATTTCACCTTGTCTGCGAACCACTTCGTGGAAAGGTTCCTGCCCGAAAACTTGTCGCTTTTCAGGGGGATTTCAGGCATTCCTGCATGGATGGCACTGCCGAATTTCGATTTGTGCAACGCCGAGATCGTTTTGTATGAGAAGGTTTTCTCGAAATCATAACTCTTTTCTTTCCGGAAATCCTTTTTGATATCCTCTTCGTTGAAAGCCATTCCCGTCTCCTTCAGATAGTCGATCATGATGCCATAGGTGGACCCAAAGGAGGCATGGCCATCTTTATAGCTGAGCAGGTCGCCGTCCGGAACGATGTTTTTCCGGGTCAGATTTGCCAGCATCTTCTGGAAGCCGACGTTCCGGGAGGCATAGTGGCCGGCGTTGTAATCGGCGAACACATACTTCCAGTCATCGTAATTGTGCTTGAAGTCGAGCAGATAAGCCGATCCGTAGAATACTCCGCCTTTGCAGGTGTAGAGGATTTTACGGATATCGTCATGCTCGACGTTTTCGGGTTTTCGAGGGTACTGCCCGGCAAATCTGACCGATATCTGCATCGATCCGATTGTGGTGATCAGATCGTCCACATCCTTGTCGAGCACCTGAAGCATCGGTTTGGTGACATCGGCAGCGATAAATTCGTTATACCACAGTTCCACATCGCGCTCGCTTTCAATCGGATCGATGTTCTGGCGGAACGTGTTTCCGTTCGCTGCTTTTTGGTCCAGTCGTGATTCAATGATAAAGCGGACAATGGGATTGCTTCCGGCATTGTTCAGTTTGCTGCGCAGGATATTGCCCATTCCGGGTGTTTTCGGAACGGTTTTAAAGCCGCTTTCCTGTGCAATGACAGCTATGACGGCGCACGCATTTTCCTTGCTGACAGGTACGCCGATCTCCTGAAGGCTCTCTTTGATCGCTTTCGCCCATATGTCGGGAGAGTCGAGACCCGGAGAGGCAACGAGAATCAGTTTTTCAATCGATTGTTCCGCAAGCCCGGAATCGTCGTTTCGGGAACAAGCACTTTGAAAAAAGGTCAAAACGAGTGCGCAGAGGGTGAAGAGCGCGATGCGGGTTTCTCTTGTCATGGCCGGCAGATTCGTGTCTGTATAAACAATGGGTGCGAAATAACCCCGAACCTCATATCCGTGTGCGCATGCAGTGGTTGAAGCGGGACTTCACGCGCTGGGCGAACCATTTCGTGGACAGGTTTTTGCTCGTGAATTTCGGACTGTTCAGGGGGATATCGGGCAGGACAGCGTAGATCGTGCGTCCGAATCTCTGCTTGTGCATTTCCGCGATGGTCTTATAAGACCAGGTGTCCTCGAAATCATGGCTTTTTTCCTTCGAGAAATCCTGCCTGATCTGATCTTCATCGAACGCCACTCCCTTTTTCTTCAGGAAGCCGGTGAAGGTGACATAGGTGACCGAAGGGGCGATATCGCCGTTTTCATAGTTCATCAGGTCGCCGTCCATGGTGACCGTTCTGTGCGTCAGATTTGCCAGCATTTTCTGGAATCCTGCGTTCCTGCTTGAGTAATGCCCGGCGTTGAAATCGGCGAACACATACTTCCAGTCATCGTAATCGTACTGGTAGTCGAGCAGATAAGCCGCACCGTAGAACACGCCGCCCTTACAGGTGTAGAGCATGTCGCGCACGCTTCCGAACCCGGCGTTACCGGGCTTTTTCGGATACTCTTCGGCGAACTTCACCGAAACCTGCATCGAACCGATCGTGGTGACCAGATCGCTTGCATCCTTGTTGAGCACGAGAAGAATCGGTTTCGTTATGCTCGCGGAGGTGAACTCATCATACCAGCGCTCGAAATCCAGCTCACTTGCAACCGAATCGATGTTTTCGCGGAATGTCCTGCCGTTGGAGGCGTTCTGATCAAGTCTGCTTTCAATAATGAAACGCAGCACCTCGTTCGATTCGGCAGCCTCTATCTTTTGTCGCAGGATGCCGGCCATTCGCGCGTTTTTTGGCGCAATCGAGAATCCGCTGACCTGCGATATGACCGCCACCACGGCAGAAACATGCTCCTTGTCGACAGGTTGCCCAAGCTCTTCGAGGCTCTCTTTTATTGCCTTCGCCCAGATGTCAGGCGAAGGATTGTTCGGTCTTGCGGCAAGAACCAGTTTTTCTATCTGCTCTTCTGTCAGTCCTGTATTCCTGGTTCCCTGGCATCCGCCGAGAAACAGGATGAAAAGCAAAGCAAAGAGTATGAATCGTTTCGCTCTCGGCATGGCGATGGTTTCAGTGGAGAAATTCCGGTTACATCGAGGTCGAGTAGTTCGGGGCCTCTTTGGTGATTTTGACGTCGTGCGGATGGCTTTCGCGCAGGCCGGCCGAGGTGATGCGCACGAACTGCGTTCTGCTTTTCAGATCTTCCACCGTACCCACTCCGCAATAGCCCATTGCCGATTTCAGTCCTCCGATAAGCTGGTAGACCACCTCGTCGAGCTTGCCTTTCGAGGGAATACGCCCCTCGATGCCTTCAGGTACATATTTTTTCGATTCGCTCGAAGCGTCCTGGAAGTAGCGGTCGCTGCTGCCTTCGGGTTCCGACATGGCGCCGAGCGAGCCCATTCCGCGGTAGGTCTTGAACCTCCGGCCTTCGTAGAGAATCGTTTCGCCGGGGCTCTCGTCGGTGCCGGCGAAAATGCTGCCCATCATCACCGAATCCGCTCCGGCGGCAAGGGCCTTGGCAATATCGCCGCTGTACTTGATTCCTCCGTCGGCAATGATCGGCGTACCCGTTCTGGCTGCCTCCCCGGCGCAGTTCAGGATGGCGGTAAACTGCGGCATGCCTACACCGGCCACAATGCGGGTGGTGCAGATGCTGCCCGGTCCGATGCCCACCTTCACGCAGTCGGCGCCTGCCTCGACGAGGTCCCGCACCGCTTCGGGCGTGGCCACGTTTCCTGCAATGACCTGCAGTTTCGGATAGACCTTCTTGATCGCTTTCACCGTATCGAGAACGGCCTGGCTGTGGCCGTGAGCGGTATCGACGGCAACCACATCGACTCCTGCCTCCACCAGCGCCTTGACCCGGTCCAGCGTGTTCTCCCTGATGCCGACCGCCGCGCCGACCCTGAGGTGGCCCTGGCTGTCCTTGCAGGCGTCGGGGAACTGCTTGCGGGTCTGGATGTCCTTGAAGGTGATGAGTCCTTTCAGGTTGTTCTCCTCATCGACGATCAGAAGCTTTTCGATCTTGTTTTTCAGCAGGATCTGTTCGGCGGATGCAAGATCGACATCCTCCCTGGCCGTGATAAGATTTTTTCTGGTCATGATGGTTGCGATACCAGCGTCGAGCGACGGCTTGATGCGCAGATCGCGGTTGGTGACGATCCCCTTGAGCTTCTTTGACGGGTCGCCTTCGTAGGCCGGGTGTTCGATAACCGGAATGCCGGAAATGGAGTGACGCAGCATGAGATCGAGCGCATCCTGCATGGTGGCGTCTTCGTACAGGGTGAAGGGATCGCGGATGATGCCGCTCTCGTAACGTTTCACCTTGGCGACTTCCCGAGCCTGCTCTTCGATGGAGAGGTTCTTGTGGATAATGCCGATGCCGCCTGAACGGGCAAGGGCAATGGCAAGGCGCGACTCCGTCACGGTGTCCATGGCTGCACTGACGAGCGGTATTCTCAGCTCTATGGATTTCGTGAGGCGGGTGGCGACCCTGGTCTCTTTGGGAAGTATATTTGAATATGCGGGAATCAGGAGCACGTCATCGAACGTAAGCGCTTCGTACAGTATTTTCGTCATCGTCAGGCAGGTTTAGAATTGCTGCTAAATTGAATCTGCCAATTTACGAAAAGTGCCGGGACTATGGCAATGTTAATCACTGTTAACCCCCCGATGAAAAATTGCTGTCGGGAGGTCAAGCGCCATAAAAAAGCGTGTTTAGCTGCATTTTTATCCGGATTGCGTTTTTGAAAAGTCAAAAGAGAATGTAAATTACAGGCCATTTATTACGGAGAGGTCGCATAGTTGGTCTAGTGCGCTCGCCTGGAAAGCGGGTAGGGTGTAACAGCCCTCGAGGGTTCGAATCCCTCCCTCTCCGCCAGGAAGAAATTTCAGCTCCGGAGGAGCGACATATCGGTAGCGCAGGGCGACAGCCCAGGGGGAAATTCCGGTAATATTTTTCTCTGGCATTTTTCCCGCAATTCGCTATCTTTGATGCCTGTTCTTTAGGGTAGCTGGAGGATTAGCCTAATTGGTAAGGCAGCAGTCTTGAAAACTGCCGGGTTCACGCCCATGGGGGTTCGAGTCCCTCATCCTCCGCATAACATTTTCAGGAGAGGTGGCCGAGTGGCTGAAGGCACCGGTTTGCTAAACCGACGTAGTTCGTAAAGGGCTACCGAGGGTTCGAATCCCTCCCTCTCCGCAACAAACCCCGCACCAGCGGGGTTTTTGCATTAAGGGAGGGGTGAGAACCCGAAAGGAGGGTTCGAAAACGGCTTCAAGCCGTTTCGACGGCGAGCGGAAGCGAGACCGCCCCGATTCATCGGGGTGAGGGCCGAAAGGCCCGAATCAATCCCTCCCTCTCCGCAACAAACCCCGCACCAGCGGGGTTTTTGCATTATGGGAGGGGTGAGAACCCGATTTAAAGGGGGGCGGACATTCCTGTCCGCCATTCGATTTTCTCACAACACAGCGACCCATTCCCAAAAGGGGCAATCCATTTCAAATAGCGCATAAATCGTTTCACCGGGCTCGAGGTGAGTATACCGTTGAAAGTGTGCCCCTGATTCCCGTTGAAAGTGTTTCACCAATTTCGCAGCTCGTTGATAGCCCGGTGATTTGTCATTATCCGGCGGGTGTTGTAGTGAATGCAGGATTGAGTTTGCTGGTGATGTCTTCGAGCATTCTGTTGATGTCGAGCAGTTCTTTCTGGAGGTCGATGACGGTGTTCTGGAGGGCACGGAGTTTTTCGGTGCATTCGTGCAGTTTGGCCATGACTTCGGGATCGGGTCCGGCTGGGACGGGTGAGAATCCGCGTTTGCCATAGAGCACATACCCGACGTCGATGCCGACGGCTTCGAGTCTTTCGCGGAGGATGTTGCCGATTCGGTTTTTGCCGCTGACGTATGCGCTGAGGTAAGTTGCGTCGCTGGTTCCGATGGCTTTGCAGAGAGCTACCTGAGTATTGAATTTCTTTTTGACCTCTTCGCGAAGCCGGAGAGCTTCTTCCCTGTATTGCCCTGTAATGGCCATATGTTGTTGAAATAGTATATATTGGCAATAATAGATAATTCTATCTATTTATTATGATAAAGATAGGAAAAGATTACGAAAGATAAGCAAAGATAATGATGATGAGCGGTGTGGTATTGATAGTTTTTGTTGTATTCCCCCATTTCCGCTTATAAAAAGATGGAGATGTGATGCCGGCGGCGAAGATTTCGGAGGATAAGATAACGGCGATACGCTCAGCCCTGGAGGATGGGCATTACCGGGAGGTTGCGTGCAGGCTTGCGGGGATCGACCGGAAGACGCTGTTGAACTGGCTGAAGCGTGGCGAACGGGAGAGGAGCGGGTTGTACCGGGATCTGTATTCTTGCTGTCGAGCAGGCTGAAGCGAAGGCTGAGGAGTTTCATTTGAGGAACATCAAGACAGCTTCGGCGAAGAACTGGTTTGCGTCGGCGTGGTATCTGGAACGGAAGCATCCGGAGCGGTGGGCGAAACGGAATCCGGTGCCTGGGGATGATGGGCCGAAGGATGAAGTTGTGGTTATTGGGTGAGGGTGTTGCTTAGGTGTGTCGGGGTTATACAATGAGAAATAAAAGAAAAATAGTATTTAGGATTATTTAACGTAAAGGAACAGACATCAATAGAATGTAGGATCCTGTATTCGCTTACTTGAGGTTTTTGTTTTCTTTGAGTTTTATAGATGTATCAAGCCAAGATTTAGCAGGTAAGTATTTTTCAGGAAGCTCCCAGTATGAACCAAATCGATCGCGCCTTGAAGAAATACTACAATTGTCAAGTAAATTTTCGATTTTTTTGCGATCATTGTTATCAGATAGTTTGCCTCGCTTGCAACGGAGCCAATTCAAAAGCCACTCCGAAAAAGCTTCCCATTTGTCGATATCCAACCCTTTGCTGCCAAGGTTTACAAATTCTTCAGCTATATCAGATACTGGTGTTATGCGGATTTTCCCTGAATTACGATCTACAGTGAATACAAATGATCTCTCATAAACTTCAGAAATGATCTTGGCATCATCAATCTGTTTCGTTTCAACTCGTGCAATGTTGTTTTTAGCAATCTTGAACTGGAAAAAAGCTGTCTTGGTAAAATCAGGCGTCTCAATCGTAAATGCGAGATCAGCCCCGAATTTATCGACTTGATTTGTTCCTCGTCGATGGAGTTCAAATAATTCGGATGAAACTGAATAGGATTCTGAAATGCCGATATCGCAAGTCCGAGCACGTTTGGAATTGAACTCAGAGGTGATCTGGTTCATTAAGGAGACCTCGTCGGCAGCCATACCATTAAGCCATGATTCAAGTGCATAATTTAGTCGCGGCAATACCTGACTTAGTAGTTTATCTTCGTCAAATCTGTCGAAAAAGGACATCTTGTTTTGGCTAAAAATAACAATAATTGATGGAACTGCCTGACCTGCGTAATCTATAATTATAACTCTATCCGAGTCTGATGCCAGCTCCTGTTGCTGGGGAGCGCAAGCGACAATATATACACAAATCCGGAGTCTATCACTGTTGATAGCGTAATTATTTGCCGATTGTTTGGTAGTGGGAGGAGGATTCGGGAGGTGACTGAGGAGGTGAGCAGGGGCGGGTGCCCCTGCTTTTTTTGTGTTAGTTGAAGAGGCCTTCTTGCCTGAAGCTGAAGTAGTTGCCGTTGCTGCCGATGATGACGTGGTCGAGTAGTTCGATGCCGATGATGTCGGCTGAGCTGCGGATTTGTTTGGTTACGGTTTTATCTGCATTGCTTGGTTCGGGGTTGCCGGAGGGGTGGGGGGCGCGACATGTGGAGCGTCACGGAGCGAGTCGGCAATCCGGGCGGGGTGTACGGGACTGGAGTCGCCAGAGGTCAGTTGTCATACAGCAGGGATTGAGAGGATAATTGAGGCCGGGTGTCATGGAAGCGCGTGTTGCGCACCCGGAGCTGGAGAGCTAAGCGGCTGGAGTGAAGCGTTGTTGCCGGTTGGTCATGGGGTTGGGAGAGATGGGAGCGGAACGGAGGCTGCGTGCGCGGAGGCGGAGGGGCGTAAAACAGGCGCTGCATTGGGGCTGCCGTCTTCGGGGTTCGGCAGCTATGGTAACGGCAAAAGCAAGGGTTGTACGGAGGCTTTGGCGGGGCGCTTGCTTTGAGTTCGGCAAGCGGCATGACAAAGCCGGAGGGCAACCTTTGCGATGTTCAGGACTGGCGTGATGCTCGGAGCGGGGTCGGGGTGCTGGTCTGCATATCAAATGGGAATAGGCTGGATACAGAAGTAAGCTTGAGGTGCGATACTCTCGAAGCGTTTGCCCTGGCATTTGCAATATATGGCTAACTTTCGAAATAACTTCTTGCGCCGGCCCACGTTGCTGTTTCTACAATGTAACCCAATAACATCGAGCCATATTGTTCGAGGATCTCTTGTTCTGATTCAAATTTGATAATGCGATGCCGGGATTGCCATTGCTGCACAAGAATATTTTTGCGGTCTTCGTCAAGGTGCATGATCGCATTGCGAGCAAGTGCATCGAATTCAAGTGCTGCGGGAAAATACGGAAAGTCGGTGTACTCAGGCCCATATTGTGTTTGATATTTCAGTTCCTTCCACCATTCTGGAGCAAGCATACGAACATGTCGTAGTAGTGGGCCCAGAATCCGCGTTTCTTCACGTGTCATTCATACATTGTGTATAGATGTACAACGTTTGAGCTCAGGCCGCGGCCCGTCAGTACCGTCGCGCCTGCAGCGAAAGGTTAGATTGCACCCTACATGGCTCGGTCAATTGTGCGCACGATTCCTCGATTATTCGCTTCAGTTGACCACTGCAATTGCCACATGCGGCTATCCTTGCGATCCAGAATCAGAAAGGTGTACATGTTTTGCGTTGGATAAATCGTGAATCGTCCGCTTTTAGGTGCCGATCCAGTCGGCAAAAGGGATTCGTTGTTTATCTCGAATTTTGCAGACGGTGCATCGTCACCCACCGAGAATTGAACTTGCCACGCACGGCCGGTTGCCGTGTCAAGGAGTATGTGCGTCCAGATGTTCGTAGTTGGGTACAGCTGATACGCATAGGCTGCATCCGGTACTGGAGCCTCCAATCTCGGTGGCGGCTGCTGGCCTTCCGCTATTGCGGAGCACGCTATAAGCGTAGTGATTAGAACAAAGAAGACCGAAGTGAGATATTTCTGCCTCATTTTCATTCTCTGATACTCACGATGTGTGTTGTGAAATCTAACGTGGCCGCGGATCGGGCGCGGCACGGAAAGCTGAAAAATAAAACCGCATTATAACCGCGCTCCGGTTGAGCGCCATGTTAGCCCGCTTTGCACCATGCATTGACACCTATCTTGCCAACAATATGAAGCAAGATTGCGATTGCTGGAGTAATCAGTGCAGCAGCCAACCCTAGTGTTGAAGCAATGACACTACTGATGCCAGAAACAACAAACATGGCTGTAGGGGTGGCTTGAGCAAGAAGCTTATCCCGGTCTTTTTTATATTTCTTATCGCCACAAACAAACAGACGGAACTCAGCCATAAGTCGATCCCAAAATGGTTGAGGATTTCCTTGCTGTTGACCGCCAAATTGTTGTGTGCTCGATGGGCCATTGGCGGCTAACCATCTTTTTGCCGCTTCTTCTTCGCCATGAATTTCAATCAGTGTTGCAATTGAATTCTTTTGGTATGGTTTCAATGCTGCCAATAGTTCATCCAGACTGAAGACTGGAAGGGCGTTATTTTCAGTCATTACATCATCTCCCGAATATATTCAGCCGAAATGATGTGAGTTGTTTGATTCAGCTCGGCTGGATTTATTCCTCCAAGAGAAATCCCAAACTGCGGTGCGTAAGTTCCAACGAGCAGGCCTACGACCTTTTGTAATCTTGGACTAAAAACCATAGAGCCAGATTGACCCGGACGGGACTGAATATTAAGAACCGCATGCTTGCTCTTGATTGAGCTTGATTCAAGAAGAATTTTTGCTCCAACCGCTGTGCTTTGAAATGTTAGTACACGACGCCCTTCTGTGCAGTGAGGATAGCCAAATATGCCAACAGTTTCGCCAACGGCAACCTCATCAATAGATACCATGCTTGGAACAAGTCCAGAAAAATTAACATCAGCCTTAATTATTGCTAGGTCTTTAATTGGATCTATCTCTAAAACGGTAGCGTTTACCGGCTGGCAACGTGTATCAGTCACATCTTGATATTCATCTATTCTTTGAATGTGAGGAGCCAAGACAACTAGCCCATTTGGATTGTCACCGATTACGTGACGTGACGTTGCGTAGAACCCATTATTTGAAATCATAAAAGCCGTGCCAAGCATTTCAACATGACTAGGGGTCATGCGCCCGACAATTGCAACGAATTGAGTGAATATGTCCATAGGGTATCCTGATGGCTAACGTGGCCGCGGATCGGGCATCCGCGGCCACGTTCACCCGACCGCAGGGCGGGTGAACAATAATTAGATTAATCCACCTAAACCGCAGAAATCCGAATCATAACCCATATAAGACACAAAAAACTCAAGGCTTGAAAATCCGTTATATGCTTATCAAGCATGCACTTATATAATGGCTGTGATTTTATTTAGGCTGTTTATATGGATCGGTATAAAAACGCTGATTGCTACTTCTTTTTCAGAAGAGTAACCTGATAATGTACACAGGAATTTTGAGTATTCCACGGCGATAGCGTGGTTTTTGGGATGGTTGTGGAATGAAGATCGTGCTACGGGTAGCGGATTACGTGTTAGGTGAAGATGAATGTGTGCTGTTTGGGATCGTTGGCCGGATGGCTTTTTTTTTGTTCGAAATATAGACAATTATTTCTATTATATGGGATTTTGTTGTTCGTTTGGAATGAAAGATATTTCTATTCATGAGATGGAGGGGTTATGGGATTGATGGATGGGTTTTTGAGGCGGACGTTGTTTCCGGTGCGGTATGTGGTTGAGGATGGGGGTGGTGCGGGGGCTGCCGGTGGCGCTTCGGGGAGTGGTGATGGTTCTGCTATACGCCCCTGCGCCAGAACGGATTCTCCCTTGCATTACCGGAGGAGAGAGAACACGTTCCCTTCACCCCTCTCTGCGTCGGCCGGGTGTGCTGCAGTTTTTCGCGCGTCGTGATGCTTTTGTACGTTTTTTTATTTAAAATTAGTTTAAATAAAATTTGACTCTTTTTCGGAGATTGTTAATTTAATGCGGTCAGGTAAAGCATAAGAACAGTGTTTTCTGCATGCGCTCTTTCAGGAGATACTGGATTGAAAACTGTTAACGAAAAAGAACATGAAAGAGGATGGGCTGCATATGAATCAGGGTTGTGAGCCGGTGAAAGCCGGGCTGTGCGGCGTTCCGGAAACGATGCTCTGGACCCTGCACAATCGTGCCAGCGAGTCGGTGCGTCAGGACGCCTGGTTTCGCGACGAGCATGCCGAGCGGATTTACCGATCGATTGATTACGACTACCGGCGGAGTTTCGGGCCTCCGGACAGTTCCCACGCCGTTCGTTCGATGATGTTCGATGAGGCATTGCGGCCCTGGATGGAGAATCATCCGGGAGGCACCGTGGTGGAGCTGGGCTGTGGTCTGGAGACCCAGTTCCAGCGGATAGATGACGGAAAGGTGCAATGGCTGTGCGTGGACGTGCCGGAGGCAATCGACGTCCGGGAACGGTTTCTCTCTTCCGGACCGCGTTGCAGGCATGTTCGCCGCAGCGCACTGGATCGGGCATGGATGGACGAGGTCGACGGCGGCGCAGGTGTTTTCGTTACCGCCCAGGGGCTGTTCATGTACTTCACCGAAGAACAGGTCAGAGAACTGCTTCTTGCCATACTGGAGCGGTTTCCGGGTGTCGAAATCATGTTCGATACCATTCCGCCCTGGTTTTCAAGGAAGACCATGGCCGGGATGTGGAAAACGCCGCACTATCGGACTCCGCAGATGCCCTGGGGGGTGCTTCGCAACGAGATCGACCCGCTGCTCCGGGGGTGGAGTCATCGCGTGGAGTCGGTGACGAACGAGCCTTACCGGTATATCCGCGCCGGGTTTTTCATACGGCTTTTCATGCTGCTTGCGCGGTTGCCTGTTCTCGGCAATCATGTTCCCGTCATTGTCCGTGTTCGTGGCAAAAAAGCATAGAGCCTTTTCCGATTGTTGATTCGTCAGGCGTTTTTCAATTGCAATCCTTTGTTCCATGTCGTCATTATTGCTTTCCGGTTGCTGGGCATCTCGCCAGTGTCCGTTCTGGCTATTGCTGCCATCGTGACGTTTTCGCTGGTTCATTACCACAGTCTGCATCCGGGCCAGCGCGTTCAGAATTTTCTGACGGCCTGCAAAATCGCCTTCATCCTGCTTTTCGTTGTTGCCGGTTTCGGTTTGGGTCAGGGCGATCCGTCCCGTCCGGATCTGCCAGAGCCAGACCTGCTCCGTCCTTGCCGGACATTCGGCTATCCCTTTACGCCGTTGCTTTTCATTGCCGGAAACCTCTGGGTTGTCGTTTTTTACGATCTCCAGCAGACCGCTTGTCGGGGCAGCCGGAGTGCTGACGATCGGTATAGGCGTTGCACTTTATTTTCTGCTGAACAAACAGTCGGACGATTCAGTGGCCTCGTGCTGCCAGGCTGGTGAACTGTGATCGGGCAGCGCCGCCGCCCCGTTTTCGGGATTTCAAGGGGCAGCGGTTCTATCCGGAAAATCCTGCCGGATGCGGAGCGCGGCTTCGGGCGAAATCCTTGCGGCAGCGGCGAACTCCGGCCAGCGCCCGACGGCTTCGGCCACTTCGCTTATGATGCTTTCATGGTCCGGCACCCTGAATCGCTTTCCGACCATATCGAAATCCTCTCGTGAACTATCGCTGAACTTCCCGTTGACCGACATCCGGTGCCGGAACTTCCACTCTCCGTAAGGGGTGAACGCGTGCGTCAGGCCGCAGGCGGGGGAGAGCGACCAGTTGCCGTCAGGGTCCATGAGGAACGAGAGCTTCCGGGTGTGATCGTCGCAGTTGGCCGCAAGCACGTTGAACACCATACGCCGGAATGCCTCCTGCATGGCCGTTTCCGGAAGCCCGAGCGCCCAGACGGTTTCGAAATACCGGTCGTAATCGTGGGCGTCCCTCCGGGTGAAGTCGAGATGGCGCAGGGCGCAGAGGCTCTGCATATGCAGTTTTTCGCCCTCCCTGCGGTCGAAACGGCGGGCCATGAAGTGCGCCCTTCCGTTCTCCTCGAGCAGGCAGCACTCCGTCATGGCTATGCCAGCCGCTTTTGCCATCATCGAATAGGCGTACTCTATGCGTCCTGCAGAGCAGTCGTTTGCCGCTTCATCCTCCACGCCAACGCCGTCGAGCTTGATGATCCAGTGCTCGAAACCCGGTCCGGCAGGCAGTTGACCCGAGCGGATCTCGTCGGTTTCCTCGTTCCACGAGATAACGGCTTTCGGCTGCTCGCCTCCGGCCGACGCGCCGACCTGGAAGAGGTTTGCTGTTGCGGCTTCGGTTTCACGGTCATTGTGGAAATTTCCCGCAAGCGCTGCGTTCGATGCGGCTACCAGATGGTCTATTTCCAGTTCCTTCGGTTTCGAAAAGCGCGGGCCGCGCACAGGGCGGAACTCCAGCGCTCCCATGCCGCTGCTGCCCATGTAAGCGAGCCGGTCAAGCGGCGTGATCGCCTCGGGGGAGAGTCCCTCCTTTGCCAGATAGGTCTCGATGAGCCTGCCGGCGAACTCATCGGGGATGGAGTCGGCAAGCAGGCCGGGGAGGCGCATGAAGGCGGCTTCCGGGAGCAGCGGAAAGGTGTGGACGGCCTCTGCGAGCGGCATGGTCAGCGGTGCGAGCTCGATGCCTCCGGCCTGCCACGAGGGGTCGTATTCGAAAATGCAGCAGCCGGAAGCGGGATCCAGGGTAACGGCTCCGACGGTGCGATTCCAGGCGCGAACTTCAATGCGGTTGACGGAACGGTACATGGCGGGGTTACTCCGGTTATGTTGGCTGCGCAGGTGCATGGTGAAGCCTGCAGGATAACGATTATTGCCGATATACAAAGCCCGTATCGGGGTTATTTCCCCGTTTTCCGGACCATTTGCCGGCCGGTCGGGTTCAGGATTGCGACGGGCCGGGAATCTCCTTCATGGCCCCAGGCGCATCGGCGAAGAGCGCAGATGCCGAACCTACTCAATCTCGATGCCGTAGGTGTCGAGCAGGCCGACGACCCCCGGCAGGGCGAAGCGCGCTTTGCGGAGGCGGTTGGCTTCGGGGTTGATGGAGTAGTTGAAGGCCGTGCGGAAATCCGCTTTTTCGAGGTTCGTGTGGTGAAAGAGGGCTTTCAGGAGGTCGCTCCCGGCAAAAGAGGCACCCGTGAGGTCGGCTTCGGTGAAGTCCGCCTCCTGAAGGTCGCAGTTTTTGAACACGGTCTCTTTCAGGCTGAGTTTGAGAAAGGTCGTGAGTTTCATCATGCAGCTTTCGAAGCGCAGTTCGAGAAGAAAGGTCCTGCACTCGCCGAACTGCACGCCGAGCAGCTTGCACTCCCTGAAGAGCACCTCCTGCAGGCTCAGGTTTTTCATCTTCGCCAGACTGAAATCGCACCCCTCGAAGGTGCAGTTCCTGAAGGTTATGCCCGAAAGCTCCGCGCTGGTGAAGCCGCAGCCGAGAAAACGGCACTCCTCGTACACGCCGCAGAGCGGGTTTTCCGAGCCGAATACGCTTTTTTCGAAAACCCGGTTCTCGGTAAGCTCGATGTTCGTTTTGTTCCCCTTGTTCATGCCTGCAACTTACCATCCGGAAACCTTTTCTGAAAATCAGTCAGGCCTACGCCGCCATAGTTACATTATTGAGTGAATTGATTCGTATTTTGCACAGTGTTAACACTGAAACCTATTGGTGCAAAAAATGGACAGAAATACAGCGCTTAACCTCCTGAAAGCCATCGCGGCGCCGATCCTTGTCGACGGGGGATACTCGCAGTTCGGACGCATGCTCTATGTCCTGACGGACGAAGGGCTGATCAGCGTGGATTGCCGGGTGTACGACCCCCTGCTCGGCCCCATCGAGTTCTCGCTGAAACATTACGCTGAGATAAAAGAGATCGCCAAAGAGAGCGAATCGCTCGAAGAGAACGAGGATCTCGATCCCGACGAAAAACTTTTTCTCTTCAGCGACGGCAAACCGGGCGTACCCTACTGGGCATTCCAGCCCCACGACGACGCTGCCCTCGAAGACTACGTCTTTTCATCAGATATAACAGTGATCGAGAACGCCTTCATCGAACAGGCGCTCGGCGGGAAGGTCGAGACATGGGAGGGTATGGATGAGAAGAAGCTGATCGAGTGGGCTGAGAGGGTTGCTGGGTAGGAAAAAATAGGCGATTTGATACTGTTTTATTTTTATATTTATTATTACGACTTATAGGCAGATTTGTTATTGCGTATCGCAATATAATAAAACAAAGTCGTTTGTTTTGCTTGCTTTGCTTTTTGTTGCTCAATGTAATATGAGCTTCTAGCGGAAAGAGTGCCTATAAGTCGTTTTTTATTATTCTAAAAAGATCAAATGTCGGATTTGAAGAAATTGCAAGAGGTAAAGACCTTGCGTGAATTTTCTGTTTTGATTGGTTGTGATGAGCCTGCTTTTTTTGGTCTTTTGAATTATCTTCTTTATAAAATTCCATATAACAGTAAATATGTTGAGTTTTTTATTCCTAAGAAAAATGGAGGTAAGCGTAAAATATGTGCACCAATAAGGCCGCTTAAGATTATTCAGAAACGTTTAGCTGTTTTATTGTATAATTGTTTTATTGAAATTGAATCTCAGGGTTCTATTAAGGGTGTGTTGGCTCATGGTTTTAGAAAAGATTATTCTATAATAACTAATGCCGGTAAACATAAAAACAGGCGTTATGTTTTTAATGTTGATTTAAAGGATTTTTTTCAGACTATAAATTTCGGAAGGGTGCGGGGCTATTTTATAAAGAATAATTACTTTAAACTTAGCCCAGATATTGCAACTATTATTGCGCAAATAGCTTGTCATAATAATGGTTTGCCGCAAGGAAGTCCTTGTTCGCCTATTATCTCTCTTTTAATAGGTCATTTGCTTGATGTTCGAATGGTGAGTTTGGCAAAGAAAAATAATTGTACATATTCGAGGTATGTTGACGATTTGACCTTTTCAACTAATAAAAAAGATTTTCCTGAAAGTATGGCATATAAGTCGTTTGATGCCGATGATGTTTGGGTTTGTGGGAAAACTCTTAAGAATGAAATAGAGAGGGCTGGTTTTGAGATAAATGAAAATAAGATTTCTTTTCAATATCAAAGTGGAAGACAGATCGCGACTGGTTTGGTGGTGAATAAAAAAGTAAATATAAGAAAGGAATATTATAGGCAAGCAAGATCAATGTGTCGTTCGCTTTTTAGTGTAAACTATTTTTATGTATGGATAGCGATTGATTTTGATAAAATATATATTATTGATAAGGCTTTATTAAGGCAGCAAGGACAGTTGTTGTTCTGGAAAAAATTTGTTTATGCGATCTCTAAAGAGAAAGTAAAGATAAGAGGTCAGATGTCTCAATTGGAGGGGATGTTAAATTTTATTTTTTATGTAAAAAGTCAATGTACTGAGTCTTATGATGAGAAAGGTTGTGATCCGAAGGGGATAAAAAAACTTTATATTAATTATCTTTTTTATAAATATTTTTTCGCGTTAGAAAAGCCGCTTATTGTTTGTGAGGGGAAAACGGATGTTATATATTTAAGGTGTGCATTAAGGCGGTTAAGTGATAGGTATGGCTCTTTGGTAAATAGAAAAAATAATATTTTTACTTATCAAATAAATTTTTTGCATTCATCGAAAAATATAAAAGAGTTGTTAGGTCTTTTGACTGGTACTGGTGATATGGCTAAATTTGTGCATAATTATAATAGATATGTATCGGTATTTAAGGGGGAAGGTAAAAAATATCCTGTCATAATTTTACTCGATGATGATAAGGGGGCGAGGCAGTTTAAAAAGAATAATTTTATTGCCTATCCATTTAAGTCTTGTGGTGATAATTTGTATATAGCTCCTATTCCATCAAAAAATGGAGAAAAAGGGACAGAAATAGAGGATTTTTTTGATATCAATGTTCTTGAGACAAAGGTGGATGGGAAGACTTTTAATCGTAATAATAAAGAGGGAGACCATCTTTCCCATTATGGTAAGACTATATTTGCAGAAAAGGTAATAAAAGAGAATGAAAAGACTATCGATTTTTCTGGGTTTGAGGTGATATTGAGTCAGTTTGTTGCGGTTATCAATGATTATGCTAATAAGATAAAATAAGAGACTCTGTGACGTTTACCCGTAGCAATAATTATCCTAACACACTTCTATGGAATAGCTTGCAGGATATGGGAAAGGCGAAATGGTTTATTTGTCCCCTTGAACTCCGAAAAACAGCCTGAACAATGCGTTCAGCTTCGGGATTCAGGTTGAGGTTTTGCCGGAAATGTATCGACACAAGAGTCTGGCAGGGGATGGGTTGTTTGTGCTACCGGTATGTCGTCCCTACGGGACTCGGGAGAAAAGAGGATAGCTCTCGCGCCGGGATTTGCGCCCATGCCTTTTCAAAAATAATTCACTGAAAGGATTTGATGTTGCGCCTCAGGAAGGTGCTGAAAGAGGCGGGACTCTTTTGTTTTTGCCGTTAACTCCCGATGAAAGCTCAAGTCCGATTAGAGGGAATATTGAGCAGGTGTTGATTGAAGAGGGGAATAACGGAAATGTTTCTGTGATCCGGCAGCAGGAACGGGAGTTGGCATCGAGGAAAAAGACCCTGACGCCGAAGTTTGTCTGCAAGCACGCCGTATCGATAGCCGAGACTGGAAGACGGTTGGGAGTGACGACGAATGCGGTTGGCTATATGGTCAGAACCAGGTGAACGGTTGCTCGACAGAGCCGGAAGCTCTGTTTTTCGATAGTTAAATTACTGCCACGTACCACTCAAGAATTTGAGGAGTAAATATTATGCCTAACTTGTCAATCCATCGGACCGTCGGCCAGCTTTGCTGTCCGCAGTCCGCCGAGTTAGCACGTTGGGCAGATAAATCATTTATGAAAAGCAATTTAGACGATAAGCACTTACTGGATCGAGCCCCATTCAGCAGTATCTTTCTGAAATACGCACTACCAAGCGTCGTCACGATGGTATTTTTTGGCGTGCAGAGTCTGGTAGATGGCATCGTAGTGGGAAATCATCTGGGGTCAGATGCTCTGGGCGGGATCAACATCATTCTGCCGTTTTTCAGCTTTATTATGGTGTTGGCGCTGATCGTCGGCATCGGAAGCCAGACTCAGGTCAGTATGGAACTGGGTCGCAAAAACACAGAAAAGGCGCAGGACGCTATGTCTACTGGCTTTTGGGCGCTGGTAGCGGTCAGTTTGATAGCAACGGTTTTCCTGGTTCTGTTCGCTGAACCGCTGACCTCACTGATGGGGGCCGACGAGCGCTTGCTGCCGTACTCTCTTGCCTACCTTAAAGGGCTGTTGCTGTTCATATTGCCGCTGATTTTATGCTTTTATTCCGACGCGATGCTGAAGGCATTGGGTCATCCCGGGTTCTCGATGATTATCATGTCACTAAGCGTGGTGGTCAATGTGGTACTGACGGTCTATTTTGTGATGGGATTGGACTTGGGCACGACTGGAGCGAGCGTGGCCACTGGTCTGGCTTTCACCATTGGATTGTTGATTTCCGGGAGTATCACCTTTAATCCCAAACAACGGCTGTCGATGCTGAAGGGGCGTTTCAACATGCAGATATTGCGCCGCGCCGCTTACAACGGCTCATCCGAAGGTGTGTCTGAAATGGCGGCTGCGATCAGTATTCTGATCATCAATCTCACCGTCGTTCGTCTGTTGGGGGCTGACGGCGTGGCTGCGTTCACTGCCATCAACTTCGTTAACTTCATCGGTGTTTTGTTGTTCCTCGGAGTTTCGGATGGTCTGATCCCGGTGCTGAGCTACAATTACGGAGCCGGAAACTACGAGCGGGTGAAGCGATTATTTCGCTTTGCCGCAGGGGTCAATATGAGTATCGGTGTCGTGGTGTTTGTCGTGTTGCAGTTATTCGGAGGCCATGCAATGCTGTTGTTTTTCGATAGCCGTGAAAGTCAGGCGTTCCGGATCGCTGCGGATGGCTTGCACATCTTCGCTTTCGTGTTTTTAGTAAACGGACTTAACGTGCTGATTATCGCCTATTTCACTGCACTGGGCGAAGCTACAAATTCATTTATCATTGCTGTGCTGCGTGGTTTGGTGTTCTTGCTGATTGGTGTCACTGTGTTACCAATATTTATCGGTATTAATGGTGTTTGGGCGGCAATTCCGCTGGCGGAATTGCTGGTACTGGGAGTGGCACTCCTACTGATTCATAGGACACACAAAAAATTGTTTTCACATGTATAGACATTTACCTGACAACCGGTTGCAGCGGCCACGTTAAGCCTTACATCACATGAAACTCATCCTGCCTGTTTTTTTTGCATTTATTGCGGCGACCGGAAATGCGTTGTTTGCATATGGTCAGAGGCAATCCGCCGGTATGAGTAACGGGCTGGTGTTTGTTGGCGCCAGCGCAATGGTGGCTTGTCTATTAGCTTTGTTTACCTCTCCGGTAGTTGGCCCGGTTAGTTGGGAGGGCATTCGTCAAAATCCGGGACTCGTCATCGTCAGCGGCATTGGGCTATTTCTCACCTATCTTGGTTTCAATCTGCTCTATGCAAATTTTGGCGTATCGCCCTACATTTTGTATGCAGTCATTTCAATCGTAACAACTACGGTAGTTGTTGGTATTCTTCTACTCAGGGAGCCAGTAAATGCGTATCACATGGCGGCAATCGTCGCTGCGATTGTTACGGTCATCTTATTCTCTATCGGGCAGTCCAAGGCCTAACCCTTTGGTCGAGAGGCACCGCCGGCCTGCATTGCCGGAAGGTTCCCTCCGCGTGCAGGCACGGCTTATCGATAGCCGTTTCATCCGATAGAGCGGATCTTGTTATTGTTCTGATCGAGGGTGCTGAGATGCGGAATGCAGAAGCCGGAGGTGGTGTTCTCCAGCTGCGTTATCAGCTTGCGTGCGCTTTCGCCGTCGAGCATGAAGTGGCGGTTGCCGGGAGAAACGATGCCCCAGGTAGCGTAGTAGGGCATAGTGCGATGCTGAACCAGCTTTTCGTACAGCGTTCTCAGGGTGTCCACATCGTCGTTGATGCCCTTGAGAATCGGCCCCTGCTGGAGAAGCACGATTCCGGCATCGGAAAGACGGTCGAGCACGCTGCACACCTCGTCACTCAACTCTCGCGGATGAATAAACGAGGTGATCATGATGAGGGGTTTAAACCAGCTGAGCATCTCGATCAACTCACTGGTAAAGATTTCCGGGGCGAATATGGGGGCACGGGTAGTAATGCGGATGATCTCCACATGGGGAATGCAGCGAACTTCATACAATGCGTGTTCCAGGCGATCGGGGTTTCCGTACATCGGATCACCGCCCGTGAAGATCACGTCACGGATCGATTCGTTTTTTCGCAGATACTCGATGGCCTTGTCGAGCCGCCGTCCGTCAAGAGTTGAAGCGACTTTCTCCGACCTGAAGCAAAAACGGCAATGGGAAAAACAGGCGGTAGTGTACATAAGCAAAACCTTGCCCGGATAGCGGTGGATGATTCCTTCAACCGGCTGATATTTGGCCTCGTCCCGATGCATATCCAGCGCTTCATCATCGGGGTATCGCACCAGCTCTTCGACTGAAGGAATGACAAGCTTCCTGAGCGGATCGTCAGGATTGTCGCGATCCAGCAACTCCGCATAATGCCTCGTGATTTTCATCGGCATGACCGGTCTGCACTTGCAGATTCCCTCTTTCTCTGCATCGGTCAGCGTGACATATTCAGCGAGCTGCTCCTGTGTGGTGATAAGATCGTGTTTCACGCACCTCCCGTTCATCGTCTTCTCCAGTTATTGCCTCCATCGATACTTTATTTTTCGCGGAAATAATGTAGCTCAAAACATTGTTACGTCAGCGTAACATCTCAAGGGCGCAACTCCTGTTTTGTTTTTTGAACAGTATGGCGAGTGCGCGTTCATAACCACGTCAACGTTTACTTTGGAGAGAGCGCCTGTGTCGCTTCTTTTTTAACCGGTATACCGCTCCCGACATGTCCGGTCTGAATAAAGGGGTGGATGGGTTGCCTGTGCTGCCGGCATGTCGCGCGTTCATGCCTTTTCAAACCCCACAGGGGTGCAATGTCGGTAGAGAAGCGCGCCCTCCTCCCACATCCAGCTCCGCAGGAGCTGCGTGAGACTCCGGGGCATCGATCCGGATTCACAATAAGTCTGCAAGGTATTGAAGAGAAACCGGACAGACGCGCGCCGTTCAGGGCTCTGCCCATTGTGCGCAGTCGCGCCAGCTCATGACGCTTACCCCGCCTCTTTCGTATGAATCGTCACCTCCGTAGATCAGCCAGGGCTGAAGCGCCTCGTCAGCGGCAAATCGTGCGGCTTTGAGGCCTGAGCGGATATAGTCGCCGGTAATGGTCTGGCCTGATTTTATTTCTATCGGCTGAAGCATTCTGCCCCTTTCAAAAACAATATCGGCTTCGAGCCCGTTGTTGTCGCGCCAGAAGTAGAGGTCGGCAGGAAGTCCACGGTTATACCGGGCTTTGAGGCATTCGCTGACGATGCATGATTCAAAAATTGCTCCTCTCAGGGGATGAATGGCAAGAAGTTCGGATGAACGGATGCCAAGAAGCCAGCAGGCAAGACCCTGATCGATAAAATAGAGCTTCGGCGTTTTTACGAGCCTCTTTCCGAAGTTTCTGTAGTATGGCGGAAGCAGATGAACAAGGTAACTCGATTCGAGAACCGAAAGCCATGAACGGGCGGTTGTATGGGAAATGCCTGTTTCGCCCGCAAGAGCATGCAGGTTCAGCATCTGTCCGTTTCTCCCTGCACAGAGGCGCACAAAGCGCTGGAAGACCGACAGATCCTGAATTTTTATGACCTGCCGGACATCCCTTTCGATATAGGTTGCCGTATAACTGGAAAACCAGTCGCCATGCAGCATGTTTCGGGCATGAAGGGCGGGATAGCATCCCTGCAGGAGCAGATGGTCGAGAGATATCGAATGCTCGCCAACTCCCGGTATTTCCGACAGCGATAACGGGAGCAGCGTGGTCATGCCCACGCGGCCGGCAAGCGACTGGCTTACTCCGGAGAGCAGTCCGAATTGCTGTGAACCGGTTACGATGAATTTTCCGGGAACCGGTGCTTCGTCAACCATGCCCTGAAGGTACGAAAACAGATCAGGCCAGCGTTGCGCCTCATCGAAGATGGCTCCATCACGAAACCGCTGAAGGAATCCTTTCGGGTCTTCCATCGCGAATGCCCGTTCTGCAGGATCTTCAAGCGTAACATAAGGCTTGCCGGCAAAAACGGATTTTGCCAGCGTTGTTTTTCCCGATTGCCTTGGTCCGGTTATCGCAATAACAGGAAATGCGTTGGCCAACCGCTGAAGGGTTGCTGTCATGTTTCGATAGATCATAGAAAATTATACAATTTTAAAGTTGAAAATTCAAATTGTATAAAATGTGTGGATAGCGAGGAACCCGGACGGGGAGGCGTTGTCCGTTGCGATGAGGAAAAAAGGTCAGTTCGAGTAAAAAGCGATCAGGCCGAAGGAGACAAAGAGCACGGAGGCCAGAAGAATGGTATAGTCGCTGATCCTGCGCATGAAGGCCGTTTTGTTCTCCTTGTACAGGCTTGCGATTACGATCACGGCGACGTTGTTCGCCAGAAGGTAATAGGTGGAAGCCGGCAGATTTTCCGAGGAAGTGAAATAGAGCAGGAGCAGGCCGCTTATCAGGCTCGTGACGATGAGAAACCGTTTCGTTTGCGCGAAGGAGAGCGTGTTGGCGATGGTTTTGATGCCGCTCATACGGTCGCCCCGGTGGTCGCGCATGTCCCACATCACCTCCACGAAAAACGCGCATATGAACACATACCCCCAGCAGATCCAGGCTTTCAGCGACAGCGCCTCGCCTTCGAAAAACAGGGGCAGAAAGACGAGCGCGGTGGCCCAGTCGATGGGAGGGGTGAGATTCTTGACGATGTAGATGTCTTTCAGACGCCGCGCTCCGTTCAGGCGACGGGAGAGGAAAGGGGGAAAGCATTTGTGGTTGTACAGAAAGCCGATGAGGATGACGAGCGCCGTCGTCAGGAACGCAGGCTGCCCGAACTGAAAGGCTGTGACGAGCGAGACCAGGGAGAGCAGGTAGAAGGTCGCGTAGGTGATAAGCGCTTCGTGCCGGAGTGCGTTTTTCAGCCCTTCCGGGTCGTTCGTGGCGTCTTCGCCTTCGTCGGTAAGCCGGTTGTCCTGGTAGATCGAGAAGGTCAGGAAGAACACCGTCAGGACGGCCCATCCGTTGACCGGAATATCGAAATACAGCGACCAGCTCGCGGCTCCGAGCGAGGAGAGAAGCGACAGATGCAGTTTGTTTCTGAAGAAGTAGTGCGGCACGTTCTGTTCTTCCTCCCGGTTGATTGTAAAGGGCCCCTCTGTAACGATTCCTTCCTGCCTGCAACTCTATTGCTCATCACCCGTTACAGAGGGGCCCTGAAATTATTTCGCTGTGGGCGATCCGCTATCCTGTTTCGCCACAGGCGGGAATTTGCCGGGGTCGATGACGAACCAGACCTCGTTGATCTTATGGCCGTTCGTATCGCCGGCCTTCAGGTCCATGGCGTAATAGTAGAGCGGATATCCGCGGAAGGTGCTCTGTTTCTTCCCGTCAGGCCGGTCCATGGCGCCGAAATCGGTTGCCTTGAGGGATGGAGGAACGGTGAACACGGCACCGCCGAAAAATGCCGGCCACTTTTCCAGACAGGCACCCGTGCAGGCGCTTGTGTTTTTGGAATCTTTTTTAAACCAGTAGAGCGTTTTACCGCTGCCGTCGGCAAGATAGCTGCCGATACCCTCTTTCTGCCCGACCGTTACCGACGGATTCGCGGCAATGGCGGTGTTCAGGGCGATAAACATCATCGCGGCGCCAAAAATAAACAGCACAATCTTTTTCATGGTCTTCTCCCTTCGCGTGTTGATTGATTAATACGGATCGTCCGGTACTGCATTTCAAGAAAAGCCCTGACTGCCGGTATTGATTATGGGGGGAAGCAAAATCATCAGGTGAGCCAGTCAATAAAAACAGCCCGGCAAACATAAAAAGTTGCAGTTCCGGCAACTTTGCTTCGGAAAATAAAGCATGTTTAGGGGAGTGCGGTCGCGTAGGCGGAGACTTCGGACAATTGTTTTTTTGACGGGAGCAATTGCGGTGAGGCAGGGCCGAATGGATGGCGTGCGGCAACATTCCGCTCCCCTTGCGGCTATGCCGACCGGCGAGGTGTGCGCACGATCGTGAACCCTTGGATTGCCTAAAGCGTTAATCTTCTGGCGGGGAGTAATCCTGAACGTTCACTTCAGGGTTTCGTGGCGATCGGGGTTGACGGAGGGGATTCGGTTCCGCGATGCGCAGAAAGGTGCGGATTTTAAAAGAAAATCGCCTTGGACAACGCCGGTATTTTGTTTTTAATTAATGTGATAAGGATGTTGTAACAGGGCTGCAGGCTGCGATCGGCTCGATTTTTTTTGCGTCCGTTTTTCCTGCGGATGCCGGATACGCGATTGAAGCGTGTTGCACTGCATTGTCCATCCGCAGGCATTCCCCGCGCTGCGGCACTTCATGGTATCGGGTCGTCCCGGAAGGAGTTCCCGAGGCATCCGGTCCCTCTTCCTGCCGGATTCGATGCATCCATTCGATGGCGGCAGCGTGATGCTGCATCTTCTCGCCGACGGTCCGGTTATCCGGTAACCGGGCCTTTACTCCGGATGTGCCGCCCTGAAAGAAAAGGTTTTTGCAAATGCAAGGTGCGGGAAACGGGGCGTCATCCGTCGTTATGTATAGATAAACACGTAAACAATTGGTCATGATTGAACACTTCTTTCCGCAGATTCTGTTGCTTCTTGCTCTCACCGTAGCCGTGGTGATCGTTTTTCAGAGGATGCGCATTCCCTCGAGCCTCGGCTATCTTCTGGTCGGCGTCATACTTGGCCCCCATACCAAAGGGCCCGTACTCGATGTGCAGCCGATCCGGGAACTGGCGGAATTCGGCATCGTATTTCTGCTGTTCACCATCGGCCTCAACTTTTCGCTTCCGCAGATCCACGCCCTCCGCCATCTGGTGCTTGGTCTGGGCACCGCGCAGGTGCTGCTTACCACGATTGCCGTCGGGCTCCTTCTCTGGCTTTCCGGTCTTTCGCCGATGGTCGCCTTCGTAGTGGGTGCCATCTTTGCCCAGTCATCGACAACCATCATCAGCAAGCAGCTTGCCGAACAGGGGGAGGAAAATACCCGGCATGGACGGCTCGGCGTCGCCCTGTCCGTATTCCAGGATGTCACGGCCGTGCCGTTCGTCGTCGTCATTCCGGTACTGGCCGCGTCCACATTCGGCGCCGGTTTACTGGCCACATCCCTCGGTTGGGCCTTCGCCAAGGCGATAGCCGCTTTCGCGCTGGTGTTCGTTATCGGACGCTGGGCATTGCGGCCGCTTTTCCATATGGCTTCGGAGCGCCGTTCGGCCGAGATATTCACCCTCACGGTGCTGCTTGTTTCGCTTGTTGCGGCATGGATCACCAGCAGCCTTGGGCTTTCGATGGCATTCGGGGCTTTCCTTGCAGGAATGATGCTGGGTGAAACGGAGTTCCGTCACCAGGTGGAATCGACCATCCGGCCGTTCAGGGACGTGCTGCTTGGCCTGTTTTTCATTGGAATCGGCATGCTTTTCGATCTTGCCTCCCTTCCTGCGATATGGCATTTCGCTCTGCTCGGCGCCCTTATCCTCATGCTGTTCAAGACCCTGCTGGTGTCGCAGATCGTGAGGATGAGCGGTATCGATCCGGTTACCTCATGGCGGACAGGCTGGCTTCTTGCCGTAGGCGGCGAGTTCGGTTTCGCCCTGCTTGCCATCGCTCTCGACTCCCGGTCGCTCGATTCGCGTACCGGACAGATCGTGCTGACGTCGGTCCTTTTTTCGATGATTCTCGCGCCGTTTTTCATCCGCTACAACCACGAACTGGCCCGTTTGTTCACCGGAGGGAAACCGGTGAGTGAAAGCGACGAGAAAAGTCAGGTTCCCGGCGAAATTCCTTCGCAGACCCGCGATCATGTAATTATCTGCGGTTACGGGCGCATCGGCCAGAGCGTGGCGCATTTTCTGGAAAAGGAAGCCATACCCTATGTGGCGCTCGACATGGACGCTTCAAGAGTGAAGGAGGCCCATCTTGCAGGCGAGCCGGTTTTTTACGGGGACGCTTCCGAGCGCGACATGCTGGAAACCATCGGTATCGATGCCGCCAAAATGGTCGTCATCAGTCACGAAGATGTGGCAAACGCCCTCAAGACCCTGCATCATATCCGCGCGCTTCGTCCCGATATACCCGTAATGGTCCGTACCCGCGATGAAAGTCATCTCGAAGAACTGCGGCAGGCCGGCGCCACGGAAGTGGTTCCCGAAACGCTCGAAGCCAGTCTGATGATTTCATTGCATGTGCTGCTTCTGCTCAATGTTCCTGCCGACCGCGTTCTGCGCTGCCTCCAGGATCAGCGCGAAGGGCACTACCAGTTTCTCAGAGAGTTTTTCAAGGGCAATGCCCTCATGACCGAAGGGGTATTCGAATACACGGCCGACCGGCTGCGGCCTGTCGTGCTGACGCCGGGAAGCAACGCCGAAGGGAAGCGGCTGGGCGACCTCGATCTGAAAGCGGTCATGGTCACCGCGATCGTCCGCAAAGGCGAGCGGCAGATGGAACCCTCTGCCGATACCATGCTCCTTGCGGATGATGTGCTCGTGCTCTCCGGGAACGCCCTGGCACTGGATCAGGCCGAACAATTTCTTGTCGGCTGAGAGGGCCTGCCGTATTGCCTGAATGCCCGATGAGCCGGAAACGCTCAGCATGGATTGTCGTTCATGGGGCGCAAGCTGAACTGCGGGGCAGGGAAATGTGTTAATGGAGGAAATTGACTGCAATAGCTGCAATAGCGGAACAAACCAGGGGATTTTACCATGTCGATACTGTTCACTCCGGCAACGCTCGGCCCGACAGCGCTTCAGAACCGTATGGTGATGGCGCCCATGACGCGCAGCCGGGCGACCGGCAACCTTCCCAATGCGCTTATGGCCGAGTATTACGCACAGCGCGCATCGGCGGGGCTCATCATCACCGAGGGAACCTCCTCTTCGCCGAACGGTCTGGGTTACCCGCGCATACCGGGAATATTTTCCCTGGCGCAAATCGAGGGATGGAGAGCCGTTACCGGAGCGGTGCATGCAAAGGGTTCAAAAATGTTTCTGCAGGTCATGCACTGCGGGCGGATATCCCATCCGCTGAACATGCCCGGAAGCGCCCGTGTGCTTGCGCCTTCAGCCGTTGCGGCTGCCGGCACGATGTACACGGATGAGGCGGGGCTGCAGCCTTTTCCCGTACCGGAGGCCATGAGCGCGGAGGATATACGCTCCACCGTCGCCGAATATGCCGATGCCGCCCGCAATGCCGTGGCGGCGGGATTCGACGGCGTGGAGCTGCACGGCGCGAACGGCTACCTGCTTGAACAGTTCATCCGCCCCAATACGAACCTTCGCACCGACCGGTACGGCGGTTCCATGGAAAACCGCGCGCGGTTTGTGCTCGAAGTGGTGGATGCGGTGATCGGGGCCGTCGGCAGGGAGCGCGTGGGCATAAGGCTTTCACCCTTCGGGGTGTTCAACGACATGCCGCTGTATGACGGCATGGAGGCTGATTACGCCTATCTTGCCGGCCGGCTCGAAGTTTCGGCTCCTGCGTACCTTCACATTGTGGACCACTCATCGATGGGAGCGCCGGTGGTGCCGGAGGGCATCAAGGCGATGTTCCGCTCCGCGTTCAGCGGGGTGCTGATCCTTTCCGGCGGTTACGATGCCGTTCGGGCCGAAAGCGATCTGGCTGCGGGCAGGTGCGATCTCGTGGCTTTCGGAAGGCATTTTCTTGCCAATCCCGATCTTGCCGAGCGCTTTAAAACCGGAGCGGCGCTGAACACTCCCGATATGGATACGTTTTATTCTCCAGGGTCGAAGGGATATACCGACTATCCGGCGCTCTCATCCCCGTTTTGAAGGGGGTGGCCGGTACGGGTTGCACCGGACCGAAAGGGGGGTAACCTTGTACCGGGTTACTTCCGTTCGAACATGGCCAGAACAACCCTGTCGGATGTCGTATAGGCTTTGATAGCCTGACAATCGTCATACCGCCACAGTCCGCTTGCAGGGTTGTATTCCAGAGATTTGCACCAGATGGTTTCACCCGAATCGTTGACGATTTTGTATGGTATCAGAATTTCGACATTGGTCGCATTGGTCGCTCCGGAGATATAGGGAGGGTAGTCGGGGCCGGTTCTGTGCATCGGGGCGAACGGGTTGATGGCTCCATTCAGTGCATCGCACAGGGATTCGTTTGCATAAATGGCGGCATCGTCGTTGTTCAGGTAGAAACAGTTTGCTTCAATTTCGCTCCTGTTTTCCGCAACGGATCCTGTTTTGAATACAACCAGAAAATTCCCGTACGACTTGGGACAGCATTTTTTGAAGTCGCGCAGGATGTCGGTATCGAGCGTGCCCAGTACGCGGAAATTATCTATCCACCGCAGTTTGCCGTCTTCGCCGCCAAAAGAGATTTTGTTCTGGTAATCGTTTCTCGGACCGATCTTGAATGGATCGTAAGAAGAGTGCGACGCGGGATCGGCGTGTTCTCCCTGTGCCTGTGCCGATTCGGTTTCGTTCAATCCTGTTTCCGTCATCAGTTGCCATTCGCTCTCCGTCCAGTCATCTTCCGGGCGGTTATTGACGGGACAGCCCTGCTCCAGCCAGAGTTTGTAGGCAAGCGTCCGGATCTCTTGTTCGGTGATTTTCGCCATGGGCGGTTTTCCTCGGTTTAAAAGGTTGAGAGGGCAAGGGGCTACTGCGTCCGGACACAGGATGTTTGGGTGCAGCAGAAGATAGCTGTTTCCGGACGGAAAAAAAGCCGTTTACCGCAGCGAATCAACATGAAAAAAATACGCAGTTGAGCTGTCGGGTACAAGAAAAAGGTTTGCATTCGTGTTCCGAAAGTTTTCGGTTTTATGAAAGCAAATCTGATTTCAGGGAATAAATCATTTCTATCCATGGATAGTGGGCATCAGAAAAAGAACGGCGCTTCGCATGATGCGGGCTGTTCGGATTGCGGGTTCCTGAACTGCTACAGGCAGGAGAGCCGGTTTCCGGATTTCTGTCCCGGAGAGATCGTCGAAGACCGATGCTCTGGCGACGACGCTCATCGTCAAGGAGAGGGTTTTCGCGCACAACCCGGCTGCAGCGCTCTATACCAGCGGCTCCCGTTAATCCTCATCTGTTCCGCGTACACTTCGGTTTTTCCGGCTTCTTCCGACTTGCTCATTGATCGCTCATGACACGGTAAAGGGAGTGAAAAAGCGGAAAACGATGAGTTGCATCGGGGGATAATCCCGTTTACAAGGGTTCCTGAGAGTCGAATCACGTTCTTTTCGCATGGATTTTTCTTTGTTTATTATTGCTTTAATATAAAGAGTTATTTTTTTTGCAAATTATTTTTCATTACTATTACAGCGGAGTCAATTTCTCATTGACATTGAATCGAGGCGTATTGGCAGGAGAACGTCAGGGTTTTGTCTTATGCCGACTTTGATTGTTACACTCGGGGATCGATATCCGTGATGGTTATCAGGGAATTTTCGATAAAAGGACGGGATGAGATGAACACAGTCAGGATTGCGGCTATCGTGCTGATTTTATCCGGTGTTCTGGGATTGGTTTACGGTAGTTTCAGCTACACCAAAAAGATCGGGGAGGTCAAGTCTGGATCGATCGAATTGTCGATAAAGGAAAAGCAGACGGTCAACATTCCTGTATGGGCGGGTGCAGCGGCTATTGTGATTGGCGGCTTACTTCTGCTTCTGGCGAGCAGTAGACGTCAGCTCTGAAAAGGCCAGGGACAGATTTTCAGCACCTATTCCGGAATATCGCCGACAAGCTTGAACGTCGAATTGTCATGAGTGCTCCTGATTGAGTCGAGGCTTCTCTCAATGCGGGGTTATGAATGAGATGTCCGCTTATCTCTGCCGCAAGCAATAAATAATCAATTAATAAATGCAAGACAGCGTATCCCTCAAGCGCAAAGGGAATAGGTTTTTATGTTTTAAATGATGTGTTTTTATGTAATTATGAGTGTATAATCATGATAATTTCTTTATTGACCTTGTGATTTTGCTGTGAGGCGCTGGTTGTCGGTATCTGAAGGTTTCTATGGTGCTTCAATGGCGCCTCCGACAATTGAGATCGGCTGTTATTATTTGAATCCTTCGATGACCGGCATGGGTGATGCTGTGCCTGAGAATACTCTTGGCAGGCTTATAAGTCATTTTTTATTATAGCATAAGCTATTCAGTTGTAAACTATTTCCCCCGGAGATTTATTGATAACAAATAAAAAAATGATCAGATGAAGAAATTAAAAGGCGCATTTCCAATGCTATGTTCTGCCGCAATGCTCTTGTCATCACCTGCCGAGGCGCTGGTAGTACAGCCGATTTCACCGAACATTCACGGCAAGTCGCTTACAACTCCCATTGCATGGGGGAATGCCTACGGAACCATCTACGCAGGAGCGGCTTTTACAACACCAGCCCCCTACACTGATGAACTCGAAACCGCAGCAGCACTTGGAATCGGGATCGGTAACCCATACAAAAATCTTGGTCTGCAGGCTACACTGCTTGCAATCGATCTTGGAGAGTTCGATGATTTTTCCCTGAATCTTCACGCATTCCGCGCGTTCGGAAGTTCATCCGCCATAGGTATCGGCGTGGAAAACATCTTTCTGAACGAGACGGATGAATGGGATACCGACGAAAGCTATTACATCGTATTCAGTCAAAGCTTCGGCGGAGATGCTTTAGTCAATGAGCAAACTAACAGCTCCAAGCTTCATTTCAGTATCGGAGCAGGAAACGGCCGTTTCGGAAATAAAAGCGGATGGGACATCGCTGATGGAAAAGGGGAGCACGGAACCTATGTATTCGGCAATATAGCCTATGAATTGTTCAATGAATTCAATGTTATTGCCGACTGGAACGGTCTTAACCTGAATGTTGGTGTATCAAAGAACTTTCTCATCGATAACCGTCTCCCTATTGTCATAACGATAGGAGCGGCGGATCTCACTGATAATTCCGGTGACGGTGTTCGTTTGATAGCCGGTATTGGCACCGGATTTATGCTTTAGTTTCATTAACCGTCAACACAGGAGAGCAATCATGAAAAAAAAACATCTGTTTCTTTCGGTTGCAGTCGGCATGATTTTTCTTTCATCGCCGCTGCTGGCTTGCGATCTGCCAGTACCGCCACCGCCGACACCGCCTCCGGTTACGCCGCCGCCTCCGGTCCCGATCAGCAACACCGTTCCTGTTGTAAACGTACCGAGTGTGATACAGGTCGGGCAAATCGGCAGCAACGCCGTTAACGTGACCGGTTTGCATGACAATCGTCAGTTCGAAGAGCCGGTTTATGCAAATGAAAAGGAACCATCAGAAAAAGAGGATACCGTAGCAACGATTGATAATTCTGAAGCAGTTGAGCTTGCACCGAAGAATCCAAGAAATTGAATGCGCTGTCTTCAGGGTTCGGCAGCATGTTTTTTGTGTGCCACGCTGGATTGCCCGATAAACCGGCAGGAACGGTCGCAGGCACTTCCAGGCCTCACGCCGCATTGCGGCGTGAGGCCGGATCCGGTTTCAGGTATCGGCTAAGCGAGTGATCAGGAAGCTTGATTTATGCAACATATAATCTCTTGACTGTATGACCCGGACAGGCTTCTTCCACTTCCTCAGTTCCGTTTGTTTTTTTTTCGCGGTCATCATTGCCCTTGCCATTCTGCCCGTCATGAACCGGGTATGTTGCAGCGAAGGGGTTCTTCGTGAATTTGTCGTTTCAGCGGCAAATGCCTCAGATGCAGTAGTCGGGATGGTTTCCTGGATAAGGGATACCAACGATAATAAAAACAAGCCGTTTGCGCTGATTGATAAAAAGAACGCAAAAATTTTCGTTTTCAATGCAGAAGGCCAGCCGGTAGCATCCGGGCCGGTACTGCTTGGAGTTACAAAGAAGGATCATCTCGATCCAAACACCATGTACGCAAGCAACGACGAACTCTCTGTCGATAACCGGGTTACTCCTGCAGGCAGATTTCAGGTAAAAAACGGCCGGGATCTTCATCGAAAGGAGCTGCTCTGGTTTGATTACAGCAATGCTCTTGCGCTTCATACGGTCATCAAGGTGCCCGGTCAGCAGAGAGCAATGCGATTGCGGTCAGAAACACCGAAAGACAACCGGATCACATGGGGGTGCATCAATGTATCTGTTCCGCTCTATTCGACTGTAATCAGCCCGTTATTCAAACCAGGGGGCGGCATTATCTATGTCATTCCTGAAGAAACGGGAATAGGCGATTTCATCAACAGAGGATTTCGCTGAACGGTAAGGCCTGAGAGCCTCCGCCACCCGGATCGATCCCGTCTCATCCCCCGATTATCCAGCCTCAGGCCGGGTCTGGTCGTCCTTCCTGTTGGCAGGGCTTTTTCCGGATCGGGTTCCTTTCTTATTTTACCGAACAGCAACACGGATGACTGAACGTTTTTCCTTCGGCGGGCGTTTTCTGCACGCAGTCGCTTACGGCGCATTCGGAATCTATCGGGAAGTTTACCAACAGGAGTTCGGTTTCATGATCCTCTCTTTGCAGCAGACGGCAGCAGGCCGCATCGGAATAGCCGAGTGCGAAGGCGCATTGACCAATCTCTATTTTGAGTCGGACCCTTTGCCCGGAGATGCCGAGATCGGCGAAACGGCGTTTCTCCGGGAGGCGTTCAGGCAGCTGCAGGCATATTTTCAGGGAGGTCTCAGGGAGTTCGATCTGCCGCTCGATCCACGGGGCACGCCCTTCATGCGCGAGGTGTGGAGGCATGTCGCCGCAGTGCCGTACGGCAGGACCGCTTCGTACCGCGATGTCGCCGTGGCTGCAGGGAATCCGAAGGCCGTGCGTGCCGTGGGTATGGCGAACCGCCTGAACCCGGTGCCGGTGTTCATCCCTTGTCACCGCATTATCGGCAGCGACGGAAAACTGACCGGCTACCGTGGAGGCCTTCCGCTGAAGGAGCGTCTGCTCGATCTGGAGCGCTGCCGCTGTGCGGGGGGGGGGTGATATCTATGCCATATGCCAGCTTCTCCGGAGCCGAGAAATAACGCTCTCGGGCACGAAAATTTCCGCTCCTTCCGATGTCTGCCGGAATAAAAAATATCGGAAAAGTTCATTATATCTTATCCTGTACCGTAATAGGGTTTACTCCCGTTGTTTCGTTCAGGTTAAAAAATTAAGAAAAACCGCTGCGTTTCGCAGGGCAGTTGGCAGGTATGTTTCAGTAGGAAAAACAGGCGCGAAAGGCTTTTTTTGCTTTACAGGGAAAGCTTTCCCTGGAGGGCTTTCGCTATGGTTGGTTTGAAAAGTGCATTTTTTAGGGATAATTGTCCATCGTATTTAATGCATCTTCGTTATATGTTTATGTTTGGATTGTGCAAAATTCAGTTAACGATTGATTAATGACACGTGAATCCCAGGCATGATATTCCGCTTGCCCGTCTCGAGAACTGCTTTTTTGAAATAGCAGAGTTCAGCGAGTTGGGGTCAGAAATTGTGCGAGAGCACCATCGGCACGATTTTTTTGAAATTCTCTGGTCGACCTCGGCCACGGGGAATTTCCATTATATCGACTTCGAGCCGCATCCCGTAGAGGCCGGACTGATGTATCTTATGGCTCCCGGACAGGTGCATGCCTATTCCGGACAGGCGCCTTCTGGCTGCTATATCGCTTTTTCCGTTGATTTTTTCAGCAGCATCATGGAGCCCGAGTTCTCGATTCTGTTCAATCCCTTCGTCAACTCCGGCATCAGAATTCCCGAAAAAGCGGTGACTCCGCTCCAGCAGCTTGTCGATCTGATGTTTCTTGAAAGCCGGGGAAAGAACGATTTCTGCATTCTTCTGTCCTATCTGAAGACCTTTCTCCTGCACATCGCCCGTCTGCATCGCGAGAAGAATTTTTCCTTCGACAAGAACGGCAAGCGCATGAGCCAGCTCTTCGAGATGATCGAAAAGCATTTCCGCAAGGAGCGGCATGCGGAGTTTTACGCTTCGGCTCTCGGTATCACTCCGAAACGCCTCAACGAGATTCTGCACGAGAAGTTCGATGTGACGCTTACCCGCATTCTGCACTCGCGCCTCATCCTCGAAGCGAAACGCGAAATCGCTTACGGCAGAAAGAGTTTCAAGGAGGTTTCCTTCGAACTCGGGTTCAGCGATCAGTCCTATTTCAGCAGGTTTTTCAAGGCGCAGACAGGATATATGCCGGCGGATTTCCGCAAGCATATCGTATCCCTTTCAAGTACCGGCAATGGATTACTACCTATAAAATAAAAGAGATGATGATGACGATCTACAGACGATTTTTGAGAATGCCGGTTTTTGCGGCTTTTTTTGTGCTTCCGCTGGCATTCGCAGGCTGCGGAGGCCAGCAGGGATCGGGCCCGCAGGCCATGCCTCTGGCCGCGCTGAAGCTGAAGCCGGAAGCGGCAGTCGTGATGCAGGAATTCCCTGCCAGGCTTGAAGGGAAGGTGAACGTTGAAATCCGGCCGCAGGTCGACGGCATTCTGGAGAAGATCTATGTGGACGAAGGCGCGCTGGTCCAGGCCGGTCAGCCGCTTTTCCGCATCGACAGCCGTCTCTACCGGGAACAGTATAACCAGGCGCTTGCCGCCCAGCATGCTGCCGAAGCCGCAGCCTCCATCGCAAGGCTCGATGTCGACAAGCTTGCGCCGCTGGTCAGGAACAAGGTGGTTTCCGATATCCAGCTCAAAAGCGCAAAGGCGTCGCTGCTGGCTGCAAACGCCAATGTCGAGCAGGCGAGAGCTTCGGCGCAGTCGGCCCGCATCAATCTCGGCTATACGGTGATCAGCGCACCGGTCGGCGGCTATATCGGCACCATCCCGTTCCGCACGGGAAGCCTGATCGCGCGGACCGGCACCACGCCGCTGACCATGCTTTCGGACGTGCGCGAGGTGTACGGCTATTTCAGCATGAGCGAGGCCGATTTCATGCAGTTCCGGCGTCAGTACGAGGGTGCGACGCTCGAGGAGAAAATCCGGAACGTTCCGCCGGTGACGCTGCTGCTTGCCGACGGAAGCACCTATCCGGAAAAAGGTCAGCTTGAAATGGTGGGCGGTCAGTTCGACGAGTCGACGGCGGCAATCGCCGTGAGGGCGGTGTTCCCCAACGAAAACGGACTGCTCCGGACGGGCAATACCGGCCGGGTTCGGCTTGAAAGCCGCTTCGAAGGCGTGCTGCTGGTTCCGCAGGCTGCAACCGTCGAGATGCAGGACAAGGTTTTCGTTTTCAGGCTCGACAAATCGGGAAAGGTCCACCGCACGGCGTTCACGGTTAGCGGCAAAAGCGGCGACAGCTACATTGCCGGCGGGGAGCTGAAGCCCGGCGACGTGATCGTGACCAGCGGTCTCGGCAGGCTCCAGGACGGTATGGCTGTCAAGCCGGTGTTCGACAAGGCGCCTCAGAAATAAACGGAGAGGCTCCCGCTATAATTGTTTTTCGGAAAGATTCACGGATGGCTTAATTCCCAGAGATACTATGTTTGAAAAATTTATAACACGTCCGGTACTTGCCACAGTAGTTTCCATCGTGCTGGTGATTCTCGGCATTGTGGGCATGGGCCGCCTGCCGGTCACGCAGTTTCCCGATATCGCGCCTCCGAGCGTTGTGGTAACGGCAATGTACCCCGGCGCAAGCGCCGAAACCATAGCCCGTTCGGTTGCGCCTTCGCTCGAGGAGGCGATCAACGGCGTCGAGAACATGACCTACATGACCTCGACTTCGGGCAACGACGGCATGCTCACCATTACGGTCTACTTCAAGCTCGGCACCGATGCCGACCAGGCTGCCGTGAACGTGCAGAACCGCGTTTCCCAGGCGCAGAGTCAGCTCCCTTCGGCGGTAATCGAACGCGGCATCACCACGGTGAAGCAGCAGAACAGCATGATCATGGTCATCAGTCTCATCAGCGACAGTCCGAATTACGATGAGACCTTTCTGCAGAACTATGCGAAAATCAACCTTATTCCGGATATCAAGAGGGTGCCGGGCGTCGGTCAGGCAAGCGTATTCGGCAACAAGGACTACTCCATGCGCATCTGGCTGAAACCGCAGCAGCTTGCGGCATACAGTCTGACTCCGGCGGAGGTCGCTGCGGCCATTCAGTCGCAGAACATCGAGGCGGCGCCGGGCAAGTTCGGCGAGGGAAGCCGTGAAGCCATGGAGTTCATCATCAAGTACCGGGGAAAATTCAATACCACGGAGGATTTCGGCAATATCGTCATCCGCTCGGGCCAGGACGGCATGCAGCTCAGACTCAAAGACGTGGCCCGCATTGAACTGGGCTCTTACGACTATACCGTAAACTCGAAAGTCGACGGACGTCCCTCGGTGACCATGGCCATCTACCAGGCGGCGGGATCCAACGCAAACGCCATTCAGACCGAGCTGCAGCAGGTTCTCGACAAAGCCTCGGAGTCGCTTCCCGCAGGGATAAGCTATGCGGTGCCCTACAGCACCAAGAAATCGCTCGACGAGTCGATCGAACAGGTCATCCACACCCTGCTCGAAGCGTTCGCGCTCGTGTTTCTCGTGGTGTTTCTCTTTCTGCAGGATTTCCGATCCACGCTGATTCCGGCCATGGCGGTGCCGGTGGCCATTGTCGGCACCTTTTTCTTCATGAACCTGTTCGGCTTCTCCATCAACCTGCTGACGCTCTTTGCGCTGGTGCTGGCCATCGGCATCGTGGTGGACGACGCCATCGTGGTGGTCGAGGCGGTGCATGCCAAGATGGAGCACCGGGGACTTGCAGCTGCGCCCGCCACCGCGTCGGCCATGAGCGAAATAACCGGAGCCATCATCTCCATCACGCTGGTGATGTCATCGGTCTTTCTGCCTGTCGGATTCATGGAGGGGCCAACCGGAGTGTTCTACCGGCAGTTCGCCTTTACTCTTGCGACAGCGATCCTGATTTCTGCGGTGAACGCGCTGACGCTCAGTCCGGCGCTCTGCGCGCTCTTTCTTGCCGCGCCCGCCGATGGGAGCAAGAAGAAGCTCATCATGTTCAAGGGGTTCGGCACTCGATTTTTCAGCGGTTTCAACGCAGCGTTCTCCACCCTGACGGAGCGCTACATAAACAGCCTGCGTTTTCTGATCGGCCACAAGTGGCTGAGCATCGGCGGTCTGGTAGCAGTGACGCTCCTGACCCTTTTCTTTTTCAAAACCACGCCGACCGGCTTCATTCCGGACGAGGATAACGGTTTTGCCATGATCACCGTTACGCTTCCTCCCGGCGCCTCGCTCGAACGCACCAACAGGGTGCTCAAGGAAGCCGACGCACTGCTGCACAGGGAGGAGAGCGTCGAGCGGGTGATCGCCGTGTCGGGTGTGAACATCATATCGGGCGCCAACACCCCTTCCGCAGGCATCATGTTCGTTCAGCTCCGCGACATTGCCGAGCGGGGCAAGGTGAAGAACATCCAGTCGATCACCGGCATGATGAACCAGAAGCTCGGCATGCTTACCGACGCGTCGTTCTATGTGCTCACCCTGCCGACCGTGCCGGGTTTCGGCAACGTGAGCGGCGTCGAGTTCGTACTGCAGGACAGAACTGCCGGCAGCCTGCAGAAGTTCAACGATATCTCCAGCAGCTTTATCGGCGCGCTCATGCAGCGCCCCGAATTCGCTTTCGCCTTTACCCCGTTCAATACCGGCTATCCGCAGTACGAACTGGTTGTCGATACCGGTATGGCCGAGCAGCTCGGCGTGAGCACGTCCGATATCATGGCCGTGATGCAGGGGCTCTACGGCAGCATGCAGGCCTCCGATTTCAACCGGTTCGGCCGGTACTACAGGGTGATCATGCAGTCCGAAGCCGCAGATCGGGCCGACCCCTCCTCCCTGAACGGCGTTTCGGTCAAGAACCGGTCGGGATCGATGGTGCCGCTCACCTCGGTGGCCTCCCTGAAAAGGGTGTACGGTCCTGAAACCGTCGATCATTTCAACCTTTTCAACGCTATAGGCATCACGGCAAACGTCAAGCCGGGATTCAGTACCGGCCAGGCGATCACGGCCGTCGAGGAGGTTGCCGAAAAGACGCTTCCTGCCGGTTACAGCTACGACTGGAAAGGCATGAGCCGCGAGGAGACTGAGTCGGGAGGCAAGGCGGCGGCCATTTTCGTGCTCTGTCTCGCCTTTGTCTACTTCCTGCTCGCCGCGCAGTACGAAAGCTATATTCTGCCTTTTGCGGTGATGCTCTCCATTCCGACCGGACTGCTCGGCGTGTTTCTCGGCATCAAGCTGGCGGGAATCGACAACAACATCTACGTCCAGGTGGCGATCGTCATGCTTATCGGACTGCTGGCCAAGAACGCCATTCTGATCGTCGAATACTCCATCCAGCGCCGGAGAGCGGGAAAGGACCTCGTGCTCTCTGCGCTCGAGGGATCGAGGGCAAGGCTTCGTCCCATCCTCATGACCTCGTTCGCCTTCGTGGTGGGACTGCTGCCGCTTCTCTGGGCTTCCGGGCCGTCGGCTCTCGGCAACCACTCGATCGGCTGGGCCGCTGTTGGCGGCATGCTCAGCGGCGTACTGCTCGGCATTTTCATCATCCCGGTGCTGTTCGTGATCTTTCAGGCTCTCCAGGAGAGGATTTCCGGTCCGGCTCACCGGATCGAGGTGGTCCATGCTCCCGTGCTCGACGATGCGGACGATACTCCTGATTTTTAACGGTGTCCAATAACAGAACGATATGCAACCAACGATAAAGAGTGTTTTCAGGACCCTTCAGGCGTCCGGTTTTCCGGTGTTTCTCATTTTGGGGCTGGCCGCCTGCAGCGCCACGGCGCCCTACAGGCGTGCTGAGGTGAACCTGCCCGGATCCTACCGGGGTGCGGGGTCGGCTTCCGGGCAGCAGGCGATAGGGGAAATTCCCTACCGCAGCTTTTTCAGCGATCCGGCGCTCGTTTCCCTTATCGATTCGGCAATGGTCCGGAACTACGATCTGCAGATAGCGCTTAAAAACATCGATTACGCCCAGGAGAGCCTGAAACAGGCGAAACTCGGCTTTCTGCCCTCGCTCTCGCTCAACGCATCGGGAGCGGTCAGCAGGCCTTCCGACAACAGCCTCAACTCCTCAAGCCTGCAGCAGGCACTCGGCCAGAGTTATTCCGAGGACTATTCGCTCTCTCTGGGCACCTCCTGGGAGATCGACATCTGGAGCAGAATCCGCAGCAAAAAGAAGGGCGCGCTGGCCGGTTACCTGAAAACCGTGGAAGCGGCAAAGACCGTGCGCACGAAACTTGCCGCCGACGTGGCGTCCGGCTACTACAATCTCCGGATGCTCGACGCCCAGCTCGATATAGCCAAAAGAAACCTTGCGCTGGCCGACACCACCCTCCATATGATCAGACTGCAGTACGACGCAGGCCAGGTCACCATGCTTGCCGTCGGGCAGCAGGAGGCCGCAAGGCAGGCTGTGCTGCAGACCGTGCCGCAGATCGAGCAGGGGATCGCCGTGCAGGAGCATGCGCTGAGTATTCTCGCGGGCAGTTATCCCGGAGCGGTTGCGCGCGGCAGAAGCCTCGCCGCCATTCCGGTTGCGGACAATCTTCCTGCGGGCATTCCTGCGGCGCTGCTGCAGAACCGTCCCGATGTGCGCGAGGCCGAAATGGCCGTCATGGAGTCGCATGCCGATATGGCCGCGGCAAAAGCGGCCATGTACCCTTCGCTCACCATTACCGCCCAGGGAGGGCTGAACTCTTTCCGCAGCAGCAACTGGTTCACCACACCCGGATCGCTTTTCGGTCTGGTTCAGGGCGCCATTCTCCAGCCGATTTTCCAGCGTGGAGAGCTGAAGGCCGGGTACGAGAAGTCCCGCATCCGTCGGGATCAGGCCGAAATAGCATTCAAGCAGTCGCTCCTGAATGCCGTCGGAGAGGTTTCGGACGCGCTGGTCCGCCTCGACAAGCTCCGCGAGCAGGAGCGGGCCGCAGCGGCTCGGGTCAGAACGCTCGAGGGGGCGGTGCGCAATTCGAACATGCTCTTCAAAAGCGGCATGGCGAACTATCTTGAAGTCATTTCCGTTCAGGGCGGTTATCTCGAGGCTGAACTTGCCCTTGCCGATATACGCCGCCAGCATCTGACGGCCATGGCGGAACTCTACCGTTCCCTTGGCGGAGGCTGGCGCTGAGTGAGCCTTGTGCAGCGGCTATGAAGCGGATCGATATGCTGGTCGTAGGCGGCGGGGCTGCCGGAATGCTTGCTGCTGTCGCGGCGCGTGAAGCTGCGCGCAAACGGCAGATTCCGGATAAGGATTTTTCCATTGTCATTCTGGAGCGTAACGCTCTGCCGGGCGCCAAAATCAGGATATCCGGAGGCGGGAGATGCAATGTCACGCACGCTGCGGAACCGGACGAACTGCTTGCCAGAGGGTTTCTGAACAGGAGCGAACAGCGTTTCCTCCGCCATGCGCTCCATACGTTCAGGAGCGACGACCTGCTTGCGCTTCTCGATCGGCAGGGCGTCAGGTGCGAAGCGAGGCCGGACGGGAAGGTTTTTCCGGTTGCCGGGTTTTCCGCTTCCGATGTCGTGCATGCGCTTGAGCGCATGACGGAGGAGCGCGCCGTTACGATGGAAACCTCCTGCACGGTCGGCGCCATCGAGCGGTTGGAGGATGCTTTTGCCGTTACGGCAGGAGAGCGAACCTTCACGGCGGCGGTACTCATTCTCGCGACAGGGGGTGTCTCATACCCCTCGACCGGCAGCAGGGGAGACGGTCTTCTTTTTGCGCGCCGGCTCGGTCACACTATCGTAAAACCCTCACCCGCACTTGCTCCGGTACTGACCATGGAGAAACCCTCCCCGATGCTTGCCGGCGTGTCGCTCCGTTCTGTGGCCCTGATCGCTTCCGCCGGCGGAAAACAGGTCGGCCGAAGGGGGGACGTGCTTTTCACGCACCGGGGCTTTTCGGGGCCTGCCGTGCTTTCGCTTTCAAGGGCGGTTGCGGAACTGTTCAGAACGGAGGGCAGCTGCCGGCTTTTTGCGGATATGTTTCCCGATCTCACTCCGGATGCGCTTCAGGAAACGCTGCTCCTGGAGACGAAGCGCAACGGTGCAAAGCTGGTACGGAAATTCCTGCAGCACAGCCAGGGGGCCCCGCCGTCCGCCCTTATAGCGGTCATCATGCACCAGGCGGGGGTTCCTGCCGATGTGCAGTTGAGCGGGCTTGCCCGAGCCAGCAGACTCTCGCTGCTGCAGACACTGAAGCGGTTTCCCCTTGGCAGCGTCAAAGCCGTACCGCTCGAAGAGGGGGAGGTATCGGCCGGCGGGGTATCACTGACGGAGGTGAATCCCAAAACCATGCAATCCCGCCTCGTGCCTGCTCTTTTTTTTGCCGGCGAACTTCTCGATTATGCCGGAGAGATTGGCGGCTTCAACCTCCAGGCTGCATTCTCGGTCGGTTACCTGGCAGGGAGAAGCGCTGCCGGACTCAGGAGCAGGTAGTCATTGGCCGGCAGCCCTGAGTAGGGATTGCCGGGCGAGTGCATGCGCCGAACGTTTTCTTCCCGATCCGGATTCCTTCCTTCCCTGCATTCAGCTCATCCTTCCTTTCCGATGCTTCATTGCATGCTGTACGATCTTCCTCCAATCCGGAGGGCCGTCGTGATGCATTTGATTTTCATGGGCCGTAACCGGCCCGTGACGCGTAGTTGCGGGATAGGGTCAATTTTTTTATCTGTTTGTTTTATAATGAGATACGGAAACTTTTCCGGAATGTCACAGGGGATTGCAAGTCCGGTGAGCCGCAAGCAGGAGCGTTCGGGGAAGGAACATGAGAAACGAAGCTTGATTTCCATCATTATTTTTATAAATTATGGGCATATGCTTATAAATGATGCATTGGTGCGCTGCTGATGCCGTTTCTCGATCGGTTTTATGGACTTGCTGAAGAAGCATGAATGCGATTCCGTTCAGTTGTGGCTTCCTGCGCTGTCCAACAACAAATTCAACATAAAGGGAAGATGAAAATGTGGAAATATCTCTCATGGCTGCAGAAAAATCTGGTCTGGAGCATTCCTCTGTCCATGTTGGCCGGCCTGGTGTTCGGAAACGTGTCCGATCCTGCATTTCTTCGATCGGCCATTCTGCCGCTTACGTTTCTGATGGTCTATCCCATGATGGTTACGATGAACGTACGTGACCTGTTACATCCCGGGGGAAACAAGCTTCAGGGCGTTACGCTTGCCATCAACTTTCTGCTGATGCCCGCTTTCGGTTACGGCATCGGCCTGCTGTTGTTTCCTCATCAGCCCATGATCCGGCTGGCGTTGCTGCTGACCTCGCTGCTGCCTACCTCGGGAATGACGATTTCCTGGACCGGTTTCGCGAAAGGCAATGTGCCTGCAGCGGTGAAAATGACGGTTATCGGTTTGATCGCAGGCTCTTTTCTTGCACCGGTCTATCTCAAGATTCTTTTGGGTGCGGTAGTCGAAATTCCGCTGATGCAGGTATTCCTTCAGATAGCCCTGATCGTGTTTCTTCCGCTGGTGCTCGGCGCTCTCACACGCAGCTGGCTGATCAGCCGTTTTGGCGAGCAGGAGTACAATCAGCAGATAAAGCCGAAGTTTCCGCCTCTGTCGACCCTGGGTGTACTGGGCATCGTGTTCGTATCCATGGCGTTGAAAGCCAAAAGCATCATCGCGCATCCTGACATGCTACCGAATCTTCTTCTGCCGCTGGTGCTGATATACGCGATCAATTTCTTCGTAAGTACCATCATCGGCAAGATGCTGTTCACCAGAAACGATGCCATTGCCCTGGTTTACGGAACGGTCATGCGGAATCTTTCGATTGCGCTTGCGATCGCATTGGGCGTGTTCGGCGAAAAAGGTACTGATGCCGCGCTGCTGATCGCTTTGGCCTACATCGTGCAGGTGCAGGCGGGGGCATGGTATATCAAGTTCACGGATCGTCTGTTCGGTGATTCGGGTTCTGGTTCGGTGTCTGTTGCCTGATGCGCTCAAGCAGGCATGAATTTCAATCTGCGCGGTAGATTCCGGCAGTTCGGATGATCCGCCGCCGTTTCCCCTGAAAGCCTGCAGGATATTTTCCTGCAGGCTTTTTGATTTCGCCTGACCGGATTCCGGCTCTCCGGGCTCGATCCGAGCGCCATTTCCCCATTTATTTTTTTGTTTTTGTTTAAATATGGGCATATGCTTATGATTGATTGTGGCGGGAAGGCGTGCGGCTTTTTTGCTGCCGAACTCGAAACGGTCAGAAAAAAACGATTTAATCAGTAGCACCATGAGCAGTGATATGATCATCACCTTCGAAGGAGGAAAAAAAGTGAATGCCGAATTCAAAGGGTTCACCATACAGACCGATCAGTCGGAATACGCGGGCGGAGAGGGTTCGGCGCCTGAACCGTTCACGCTTTTTCTCGCGTCCATAGGAACCTGTGCGGGTATCTACGTTTTCTCCTTTTGTCAGAGCCGCGGTATTCCTACCGAGGGAATCCGGCTCGTGCAGTCACACTTTCCTAAAGAGGGCGGACGGGGTATCGGCAGGATCGTGCTGACGATCGAGGTTCCTCCGGATTTTCCGGAAAAATACCGGGACGCAGTGGTGAATGCAGCAAACCTCTGTGCCGTGAAAAAGCATATACAGGACCCTCCGGTTTTCGAGGTTGTGACGGCCAGTGCCGGCAAGTGATTTCGTGACGGCTCATGAACAGGTCGTCAGTCATGGCAGTACAGAGCATAAACCATTGCCGTATTTCTTGTCCGCACTTCGGTGGTGACTGAAAACGTGGAGATCCGCCAGGAAGATCAAGGGTTATCAGGAAAAAACGCGTATGAAGCAGAACAGGGTTGGCCGGCCGATGAGCTGCCGGTGTATTGAGGACCTGCCGAAATTCACCTGCTTCAAGCCGGAAGGCATCTCTCCGTCGAGGCTTGAGAGCGTCGTGCTCACCGTCGATGAGGTCGAGGCGCTCCGGCTTGCCGACAAGCTGGGTCTTTACCAGGCCGAGGCCGCAGCGAAAATGAAGGTGTCGCGGCAGACTTTCGGCCGCATAATCGAGTCGGCTCATAAAAAGGTAGCCGTAGCGATCGTTGACGGCAAATCGATCTGCGTCGAGGGCGGAAACATCGAACAGGTCTGCGGAGAGGCCGAAACAGCAGGAGAGAACATCTGCGTCTGCCTGTATTGCGGTTTTGAAAAGCCCCATATCGAAGGTATTCCCTGTCGCATGGATCTGTGTCCGGATTGCGGCAAGCCGCTCATTCGCAAGGGGAGGTGCAGCAGTGTCGTCTGAACCCCTGCCGGTTTTTTCCCTTCTCAGGTTGCCTGCGCTCCATTTCGGAGCCGGCAGCTTTTCCTCTCTTCCAAAACTTGTATCGGGATTCGGCAGGAACCCCATGATCGTGACCGGCAGTCGTTCGCTCGAAGCTTCGGGTCGTCTCGCCCGGCTGTTTGCGGAGCTGCAGCGTGAATGCTCGGGTTTCCTGCATACGACCGTTCCGGCAGAGCCCACTCCGGAACTGATAGACGCTGCAGTCGAGTCGGGCCGGAAGGGCGGAACCGATACGGTGATCGCGATTGGCGGCGGCAGTGTTATCGATGCCGGCAAGGCGGTTTCGGCCATGCTGCTTCAGCGCCATCCGGTCGAGCGTTTTATCGAGGGTCGCCCCGGTTTCCTCGAACACGACGGAAGGAAGGTTCCGTTTCTTGCCGTACCGACAACCTCCGGCACCGGTAGCGAAGCTACCTGCAACGCGGTGATCAGCCGGATAGGGGCCGACGGGTTCAAGCGCTCCCTGCGCCATCCGGCTTTCGTGCCGGAGGTCGCGGTGCTCGATCCCGAGCTGCTCTGTTCGGCTCCGCGTCATCTGACCGCCTCGTCCGGAATGGACGCCTTTACGCAGCTTATGGAAGCATGGGTATCCCCGTTCGCTTCACCGTATACCGATCTGCTCGCTTTTCACGGTCTTGAATACTTCAGCCGGTCGTTTCTGAAGGCCTGTTCGGACGGGGCTGCAGACCTGGCGGTACGCGGCGATATAGCCTATGCGGCGTTTCTTTCGGGCGCAGTGCTCGGCAATGCCGGACTCGGCATCGTTCACGGCTTCGCTTCGTCGGTGGGCGGGGCGTTCGACATTCCTCACGGAGTGCTCTGCGCAATGCTGCTTTCGGAAGCCACGCGGGAAAATATTCTGCGGCTGCAGCTTTCCGGATCCGGCAGTCATGCCCTGCGGAAATACGCCGCGGTCGGCCGGCTGCTCACGGGAAGGGCCGAAGCGGGCACCGAAGAGGGCTGCATGCTGCTGGTGCAGGAGCTTGAGAACTGGCAAAGTCTGCTCGATATTCCGCGGCTCGGCGCTTATGGTATCGGTGCGGGTGATGCGGGTCGCCTTGCCGGAGTGACGCGCAGCAAGAGCAATCCGGTCGACCTCGGGCCCGAGAGTCTTGAAAAAATCCTGCTCGCCTGCATATAGTTGCTTCGGGGATTTTTAATTCCTGCGCTGCCACCGATTCATTCCTTTTTGCGAAAGGGCATTTGATGTATATTGAGAGCGCCGTTATCAAACAGATGCCCGGTACGGAGCCGTTTTTCCGGCTGCGCATCGGGATGATCGAAAACAAAGCCTTCCCCCAACACGACAAAGGCTTTTATGAAATCAAGGATTCGGGTAATTCTGATTGCCGCCGCATCGGTGGCGATTGTTGTTGCAACTGCTGTTTTTTTTCAGCGGACGCAAAGTTCCGCAAGCTCCCTGAAAGCGGGGGAGCGTCTTTTTTACGAGCGGAACTATTCCAGGGCTCTTGCCGCCCTTTCGACTGCACATGCGAGAAATCCTGAAGAAGAGCGGGCGGCCTGGTATCTGTATCTGACCTATCTGCGCCTCGATCGACAGAAAGAGGCTGATGCGCTGCTTGCGGATTTGAACCCGAACGGCATTCGAGACAGCGGCATTCTGGCCGAACTCGGCAATTACCATTATGAAAAGAAAGCATATGCCCAGGCCGCCCGCTGCTATGCCGGAAGCCTTTCTCTGGCCGAGAATCCCGCTGTCCGCCGCAGGTATGCGGAGACGCTTGTCTGGCAGAAGAGCTACAGCAGGGCGCTTGCCGAACTCGATCGTCTCCTGCGGAGCAACCCCTCCGACTGGCGGCTCCAGGAGCTCAGAGCCGACGTGCTTTCGTGGGACGGCCAGTATGTGAAGGCGCTCGGCAGGTACCGGGAACTCTGCCTTGCCGGCTATCACAGAGAGGCGATCCTCAAAAAAATGGCGCCGCTTCTCGGATACGCCGCAGCAGATTCAGCAGGAAAGGGTTTCGGCAGGGAGCTGCTCTCGGAAAAGAGCGGCGTCACTGACCCGGCGGAGCGCCCATCTGCCGGGAGCCCGGTGCATCATGCAGAAGGCTCTGAGGTCATCCCTTCCCGAATGTCATCCGTCCCGGATGCGGATCGCGGCAGGGGGCTTGCCGGTAAGGCATCTGTTTCCGGCATGTACCTGCATACTGAAGAGAGCGCAGTGAGGCTGCTCAAACGGCATCCTGACGACGAAGGGCTTTTGCGGAGGGCGATTTCGGCTCACGAGGCCGCAGGCCATCCGGAACAGGCCCTTGCACTGTATGAACGCCTTTTGACAAAGAGGCCGCACGATCCGGCATTGGCGACGGCGGCGGCAAGGACTTTTGCATGGGCGGGAAGGCTTGATCGCGCCCGGCAGCTTTACGGCGCAGTCATACGAGGCGGAAAGGCGACCGACGCGGCAAGGGCTGAATATGCAGAGGTGCTTTACCGGGACAGGGCTTACGGAGATGCTGCGGATCAGTACCGGGAGCTGTGGAAAAAAGGGGCGCTCAAAAGCAAGCAGGCGCTCGACTACTCCCGCGCGCTTATCTCCCTCAGGGAGTATGCGGCGGCATCGGGCGTTCTCGAAGAGCTTCAGCGGCGTGAGCCGGAAAATTCGGGCGTCATCGAGGCCAGGGCCGATCTGGCATTCGCGCTCCGGGAATACGACCGGGCGGAGCGGCTTTACGGCACTCTGATTCAGGCAAGGCCGCAGGACCCCGTGCTTTACGGCAGGCTTGCCGATATCGCCATGGCAAGGCACGATTATCCGAAAGCGCTCGGCATCAGCCGGGACATGCTCCGGAAGTTTCCTTCCAGCGAGAATGCCCTGCTGAACATCGCCCGCATATCGAGCTGGCAGAGGGACTACAGCACCTCTCTGGAGTATTACGACAGGCTTCTCGGGTCGGTTCATGCCAGCTCCCGCCATTACCGGGAAAAAGCGAGGGTGCTCGGATGGATGAGGGCATACGGGAGATCACTTCGCCTCTACCGGGAGGCGGTTTCCCGGTATCCGGAGGATTCCGCTCTCAGGGCCGAGTCGGAGGCCAAGAAGCACTACTACAGGAACGCCTACCGCAGCTCCGTCAGGGCATACAGGAGCTGGCTGCTTGCCGAACCGCACCATCCCGAGGCGCTTTTCGACCTCGGGCAGCTCTACATGCAGCAGCAGCGATGGAGGGAAGCCGCGGAAACCTATGACGCGCTGCTTGCCGATATGCCCGATCACCGGCAGGCGGCAACCGTAAGAAAAAAAATCGATGTTCTTTCTTCCCTCAGGAGGCTTGAAAGCGGTGCCGAATATTTCAGTGCAAAGAGCGCCAGTCGTCTTACCGACGTGAACTGGACCGGCCTGCGCACGGCTCTGTACATGCCCATCAGGGACCGGGTTTCGGTATTTGTGAAGTTCGACCGGAAGGACTACCGTTTCGAATCAGGACGGCATACCCCGTTCAGCAACGCCCTTACGGCAGGGGTGGAATACCGCAACCGGCCGGATATCATGCTGCGGGCCGCATACGGATTCAAGCAGAACTCCGGAGATCTCAGGGACAGTCATACCGGCAGCATCGAAGCCGAAAGCATGCCGCTCGACAACCTTCATGTCGATCTTGCGTTCCGGCGCGAGGAGGTGATCGAGAATTATGAAACATTCAGCAGCCATCTTCAGAAAAGCCGGTGGCAGGGCAGGGTGCTCTACGACGGCTTCCGGCGCTGGAATGCCGGCGCTGATTATGCTCTCGACCGTTATTCCGACGGCAACAGCAGGACAAACATCGGAGCCGATGTCACCGCGCATCTTTTCTATGAACCTACACGCTTGAGCGTGAGCTACCGCTGGCAGAACTACGGTTTCAGCGACAGGAGCGGGGTGTACTTCTCGCCTGAATCGTTCACCACCCATACGTTTGGTCTGGAGTGGCAGCATTTCCTGAATGACGAAGAGCTCTACCGCGGCACAAACGACACCTACTACAGTGCGGCGTACCGGGTGAGTCTCGAACCGGGCAGCAGCCTCTCCCACCATGTCGAGGCCGGCGTATACCGCGACTGGAACAGCCGTTTATCCACCTCCCTGCAGTACCAGCATACATGGAACAGCAAAGAGGCGGTCTACGAGGACGACAGGCTCTCAGCCCAGGCTCAGTGGCATTTTTAGGTAACGCTTCTTAACGCTACGTTTGCGATGCAGCAGAAAAAAAATTTCAGGATTCTCGCGGCCCAGGTGGTTGTGCTGCTTGTTGCCGTCACCATCTACGTGCTCGCGCGAGCCTGGTTTCTCTACCATGCCCGTTTCGATACCTTCGAACGGGTTTTCAGCATCGTGTTTCTGCTTTCGGAACTCTTCATCATGTTTCATGCCTTCGGTTTTTTTTCGAACCTCGTCAGCGAAAGCCGCAAGCATGAACCTTCTCCGCAGGCGGAGCCCGGTCAGGACGCTTCGGTTGCCATCCTCATCCCGGCAAGGCACGAACCGAAACAGGTTGTCGAAAACACCCTGCTTACCTGTATGGGTCTGGCATACCCCAACAAGCGGGTTTATCTGCTGGATGACTCGTCCATCGAAAGTTACAAGCAGGAAGCACGGGAGCTTGCCGAACGATACGACATTACGCTTTTCACCCGGGCCGACAACAGGGGTGCGAAAGCCGGATTGATCAACGACGTGCTGAAAACCCTTACGGAAAAGTATATCGCCGTATTCGACGCCGACCAGAATCCCATGCCGGGATTCCTGAGAAAAGTGCTGCCTTTCCTGGAAGCCGACGATCGTCTCTCCTTCGTCCAGACGCCGCAGTTCTACTCCAATACCGACGCCAGCCGGGTTGCGCTGATCTCGAACGTTCAGCAGGCGGTGTTTTTCGAGTACGTCTGCGAGGGAAAATCGTCGAAAGAGTCGATGTTCTGCTGCGGCACCAACGTGGTGATACGGCGCAGCGCGCTTGAAGATGTGGGGGGATTCGACGAACAGACCGTTACCGAGGATGTCGCCACAACGCTGAAACTGCACCGGAAAGGGTGGAAGTCCCTTTACTACAACAAGGCTTATACCTTCGGCATGGCGCCTGAGGATCTCGGCTCGTACTTCAAGCAGCAGAACCGTTGGGCGATGGGCAACGTCCAGCTTTTCAGGAAGCTTGTTATCCTGTTTTTCACCGACATCAGGGTGCTCAAACCCGTGCAGTGGTTCGAATACGCCATAACCTCGACCTACTATTTTATCGGATGGGCCTACCTGTTTCTCCTGGCCGGTCCGATTCTCTACACCTTTTTCAATGTTCCCTCCTATTTCATGGATCCGTCGGTCTACGTACTGACCTTTGTGCCGTATTTCATGCTTTCGCTTCTGGTTTACTATTCGAGCATGGAAAAGAGAAACTATTCCACGATCAACGTTTTCAGGGCACAGATGCTGAGTCTCATGACCATACCGGTTTACATCAGGGCTTCGGTGTCCGGCCTGCTGAATGTCGGAAAAGGATTTCAGGTGACGCCAAAGGACGGAGCGAAAACCGTTCCGCTCCGGGTGCTCTGGCCCCAGCTTCTTTTGTGGGGCGTGCATGTTTCCGCCCTGACGTGGGGGATCCTCAGGCTTTATTACGAGCAGAACGTTTCCCTTCTCATGAACGTTTTCTGGATTGGTTTCCATTGTTTCATGTTCAGCGGAATCTTTTACTTCAACCGTGAATGAAGGTGTTTATTCTTTTGCTGTTTTTCATGGCGTTTCAGCTTTCGATGGTCAACTGTTGTGCGGCTCCTCCGAGTCCTTCGGAGATTGTACGGGGTTCCTGGGAGCATTACCGCCAGGCCTTTATCAGGGAGGGACGGGTGGTGCGCCCAGGGAACGGCAACGATACCGTTTCAGAGGGTGAGGCTTATGCCATGCTTCGGTCCGTGCTCATGGACGACAGGAAGACCTTTGACGAATGCCTTGCATGGACCGAATCCCATCTTTCCCGCAAAACAACCCATGGAGACAGGTTGCTTGCCTGGCATTATGAAAACGGCCAGGTTACCGATTCCACCGCCGCTTCGGACGCAGACATCGACTACGCCTTCAGTCTTGTTCTTGCATCGCGGACCTGGAAGGATGGAAGCTATCTCGATCTTGCCCGGGAGGTGCTCCAGAGCATCCTCATGCACGAAACCGCCGAACGTGAAGGCCGGCTCTATCTGCTGCCCTGGCCTGGAGCTGCCGGCGCACTTCGGGATACGCTGCCCCAGAACCCGTCCTACTATGCTCCGTCGCACTTCAGGACTTTTTACGAAGTCAGCGGCGACAAACGCTGGCTTGAGCTTGCCGACACCGGCTATTACCTGATCGGACGTCTTCAGGAATCCTTCAACGGAGCCAAAGGGTGCGGACTCGTGCCGGACTGGTGCGCCGTCGATCTGCAGGGGAACATAGCACCGCTTCCCGGAAAATCGTCGATCTACGGCTGGGAGTCGGTCAGGGTTCCACTCAGGGTTGCCGCAGACTACCAGATCAGCGGCGACAGCCGCGCCCTGGGCGTTCTTCGGCGTTTCGGTGCGTTTTTCGACCGTGAGTTCAGCCGGAACGGCAGGATTTTTTCCGAATATGCCTGTGACGGCAGAGCCGTTGGGACCTTTGAAAACGCACTGTTCTACAGTGCAGCCTATGCCGCTCTCCGTTCGTCCGGTTTTCAATCGGCTTCCGCCGTGCTCGGGCGTCTCCGGGGATATGTCCGTCAGGATGGCGCGCAATGCTGGTATCAGGATCGCGACGACTATTATGTCAACAGTCTGGCATGGCTTGTAGAGTATCACCACATGAAGAAGCCCTGAAGCATATGTCCGGGGTCTGAAAACGGGGGGACCCGTGAAAGGAGGATGTCTTTACCTCTCCGGAATCAGGTGTCAGGGTGCTTGTTGTGTTTTTATTGTTTGGCATGGAAGTTGCTGATTCTATCTGTAAAGGCGACAGCAAACCCCAACCCCAAACGGATAGAAGCCATGTCACAGCAATACAAAAACATACTGGACTCCCTCAATGCCATGGGCCTTTATGCCAAGCATGTCAAGAGCACCCTTGAATTTTCCGGACTTGAGGAGGACTCCCGCAGGCAGATAGCGGTCATTCTCGAATCGATGTACGAAGAGTCGTGCCGTCAGGAGAGAGCTTTCAAACAGGCTCTCGCGCACTGAAAGCAACAGAAAACCCCTCGCTCCCGAGGGGTTTTCTGTTGCTTTCAGCTTTTTTTTCAATCAGATAGTAATGCCCGATTGCTGATACAGCCGTATCAGATCGAGTCAGTTGTCTTATATAAGATCAGTTTTGTCCGCTTCCTTTCGTTCCGGTTTCAGCCATTTTCATGATTGCATGGGTAATGATTTGTCTGGCACGGGATTTGATGATGATTACATAAAAGCAGAAACAACCCCAAGAAAACGGAGCCGGAAATGTTAAGCAAGGAAATGTATCAGGATTACTTCGAACAGATTCTCGATGTACGGGCAAGACTTATTGCGCAGGCATCTGAAATCGTCAGCGAGGCGGATGACGAGGCGGTACAGGAAGTTGTCAGGAATATCGCGGCATTCGGAGAGCGCCAGCTTTCGATGGCAGAGGAGCTGAGCCGTCTTCTGCATGCGGCCTGAGAGGGAGATGGACGGCGGCAGGAGCCTGAAAGAGTTTAGCTGTTCAGGCGACCTGCCGTTGATCTTCTGTGGCTGAATTCCGCTCCCGATCCGGATGAGGTGAGGTATTTGCTCAGATGCTCCGTTTACTTTTCCGCTTCGAAACGGGACCTGACTTTGGCGACCAGCTGCTTTTCGGTCATACGGTCGCAGGCTTCAACTGCCGTGACTTTCCCGCCAGGCCGATGGACTTTTGCGATCTCTGCGGCAAGTTCCTTTTTCGCCTCGCCGGGGCCGAAAATCCAAATGGTATCGGCACCCCCGAGCAGGGCGATGACCTTTTTGTAGAACGCATGGTACTGGTGCATTCTGCTCTCTTCCGAACTCTTTTCCATTCCAACAGCCTGGGCGACCGACGTGCCTCCCGATTTCCAGCCTCCGGATGGCTTGAAATGGCTTTCAGCCCCGGACTGCAGATGCTGTACGGAGGTGTTTTCGCCTTCAACGGAAACCAGAATGGCTTCCCTGTGGTCGATCCATATACCGGTATGTTTTTTCATGGCTTCGTTCCTTCGGTTGCTGCAGTTGCTAAAGGATACCTCCACACTTCAATATACGGTGCTTTTGTGCCTATTGTCTTGTAGACCACCACTCTTCTCCGTAGTTGTAGAAAAGTTCCTCGCCTTTACGTATGTCGCGCAGGGCATAAATGACGAGTTCCGGCCCGAGAGAGGTTTCCTCGAGGTAGTAGGCCACATTCGGAGTGGAGGAGTGGTTGAACAGCATGCCGTTACCCATGGCGACAAGGCGTTTCTTCTCATCGCTTCCGTAAAAGACGTAGTTGAGCAGCTCCCCCCCGACATCCCTGTCGGTCACCTCCAGCGCCGGACAGCGTTCGACGGTAGCCCCCTCCCTGATGTTTTTCAGCGCAAAAGCCCCTCGTCCGGCAACCGTTGACTGAGCAATGCCGATCGGCCTGTCACCGGCGCTTCCGGTACGGGCTTTCAGGAGAAAGCCGATCGCGATGCCGGCAAGAAGCCCTGTGCCGAGCAGGGCGGAAAAAAGGAGGTACTGATTTTCCATCATAGGTTTTCTGGTGTGCCGAAGTACGCAATGTTACGAAAAAATGGCGATTTTCGGAGGTGATGCGCGCTCTTCATTATTTACGGGAGTTTTTGACCGGTCACACGGCTCCGATCTGAAGGACCTCATTGCCCGTCAATTTTCAGAGGCGGCCCTGGCATTAAAGGCATCGGAATCATCTGCTTTCTTTTCTGGTTGTACATTTCTGACCGAAACCATTATGCTGAGTGTCGATGAAGCCTTTTACCGTTTTACGTTATCTCTGGGCGTTGCCCAATACGGCTCTCGGATTGCTGCTGCTGCCGCCTGCGCTTGTTTCTGGAGGCAGGATAAAACGGATCGGGGGTGTGCTGGAAATCAGCGGCAGGGCGCCGGCATGGGTGCTCGAACGCATTCCCTTCGCCGGACCGGCTGCCGCTCTGACGCTGGGCCATGTGGTGCTCGGCTGCAGCGAGGATGTTCTTGAACGGTGGCGGAGTCATGAGCTGATCCATGTGCGGCAGTACGAGCGGTGGGGTCCTTTTTTTATTCCCGCCTATATGTTCAGTTCTCTTTCCGCCCGTCTGAAAGGGAAGGACGGCTATCTTGCCAACCGTTTCGAAGCTGAAGCTTTTCTGCGTCAACGGGACGTCACCTGAGGATGGCAGCACGCACTGCAACGCCTCAGGCTGTCCTGAAGGATAAGAAAAGGCAAGCCGCAGGGATCATCACCTGAACCAGATCGATTCGGGGTATCGCTCGTGCAGGTTTCTGTCGAGACCGAGCCAGTGGCCGGAGGGCAGAATCATCATCAGTACCGAAAAAATCATGAAGGGTGGCAGGGTGAGGTTGTAGAATCCTCCTGCCGCGAAATTCAGCACCATGAACAGGGCGAAGGCCGCATTTGCCCGCACGGTAAGTCCCAGGGCAAGGCATACCCCGATGATCAGTTCCCCAATGGTGACGATCCATGCTATCGGCAAGGCCAGCGGAATGGCGAAGTGTTCGAGATAGATGGTCTGAAAGTCGTTCAGTGGCGGAGGAGCGTAGAGACGCTCTGTGAAAAAACCGAACATCTTGTCGGTCCACAGCCACCCCCTGGTAAGTTTGTGCCAGAAACCGTAGAGAAAGAAGATCGCGAAAATATAGCGTCCGACAAGGAACATCACGATGCCTGCGGCTTGCAGCGGATGTGCCTTCATGTCTTCCCGCGTCAGGGTAAAGGTACTCATACTACCGTTTTTAAAGCGTTTATCAAAACAGTCCAATATACGAATTTCCTGGAAGTCAAGCTATTGGGGAGACAGGAGACGGTGGGTAGTAGGCAGTGAGCGGTAGGCGGGAGGCAGTAGGCGGTGGGCAGTAGGCGGTGGGCGGTGGCGGTTGGGAGTTGTCGGAAATCCGGAATCCAGTCTGCCGGCCCACTGCTTACCGCCTACGTTTTTCACTCACATCAGATTCTGCGGATCGACGTCGATGGTTACCGAGAGCTTTGCGGTGCGGTAGAGCGCGTGGAGCGCGTCGATCTGGTGATGGATGAACGCGGGGGAGAGTTTTCCGGCAAGAATTTTTGCAAGCAGCTGATAGCGGTACCTCCCGTTCAGCCTGGCGATGCCTGCCGGCGCGGGGCCGAGCAGTACGGCCTTGTCCGGCGGCAGGTGGGCCTCAAGCTGTTTTTTGAAGGAGAGGGCCGCCTCTTCGGCATGATGTTCTTCGGTGGAAGAGAATTCGAATTTAACCAGTCTTGCGGCGGGCGGATAGCGGAGCATGGTTCTCAGGGCCATTTCCCGTTCGAAGAACTTTTCGTAGTTCCCTTCCAGCAGAGCCCGGAAAACCTCGCTCTCGCTTTTGTAGACCTGAAGATAGACTTCGCCTGGAATTGCGGCTCTTCCTGCCCGGCCTGAAACCTGGGTCAGGAGGGAGTACATGCGTTCGGCGGCTCTGAAATCGGGGAGGTTCAGCCCGATATCGGCCATCAGGACTCCCACGAGGGTTACGTCGGGGAAATCGAGCCCTTTTGCAACCATCTGCGTGCCGAGCAGGATGCGGGATTTTTTTTCGTGAAACGCTTTCAGGATGCGGCCGTGCGATCCTTTCGCCGAAGTGGTGTCGATGTCCATTCGGAGAATGTTTTCTTCGGGAAAGAGGGTTTTCAGCTCCTCCTCGATCCGTTCCGTGCCGCTGCTTTTGTAGAAAAGGCTGCCGGAGCCGCACTTGCCGCATTTTTCCGTGAAAAGCTCGGTATGGCCGCAGTAGTGGCACCGCAGCTGCATTCCGGTGGAGTGGTAAACCAGGGGGATGTTGCAGTGAGGGCATTCGGGCGTATGTCCGCAGTCGAGGCAGAAGACGCTTCCTGCAAAACCGCGCCGGTTCTGCAGCAGGATAACCTGTTCGTTTTTTTCGATCCGCTTCCTGATTTCGCGGAAGAGCCGGTCGGATATCGATGCCGAAGCCTTTGGCGCTTCACGCATCGAGATCAGGGTGACGAGCGGCATGGAGGCTCCGTCGATCCTTTCCGGGAGGCGGATCATGCGGTATTTGCCGTTTTTGGCGTTGTGGTACGATTCGAATGAGGGCGTCGCCGAGCCCAGCACGCAAACGGCGCCTTCAAGCATGGCCCTCATGACGGCGGTATCCCTGGCATGGTAGCGCGGGTTCCGGTCCTGCTTGTACGCTCCGTCGTGCTCTTCGTCGACGATGATCGCTCCCACGTTGTCGAGCGGGGCGAAAATGGTTGAGCGCGCGCCGAGCGCGATTTTTGTCCGGCCACTTCTGAGACTGTGCCAGGCGTCGTACTTCTCCTGATCGCTCATGGCACTGTGCAGAATGGTTATGTCGTCATGGAAGTGATGGCGGAAGCGACCTGCGGTCTGGGGAGTGAGGGATATTTCCGGAACAAGAACAATGGCGGTTTTGCCGCCGGCAATCACTTTTTTCAGCAGTTCGATGTAGATCAGTGTTTTGCCGCTTCCGGTCACTCCGTGCAGCAGGAACGCCCCGAAGCTCTCCTGCTCTACGGCCTGGCCGAGAATATCGAGAGCCCCGCTCTGGGCGTCGGTAAGGCGTTGCGGCTTTTTGGGGGTTTCCGAGTAGGTGTTCCGGAAATTGCTTCTTATATCGACCGCCGTTTTTTCGGCAATTCCTTTTTTGACCAGTTCGTTGAGGAGCGCCGGAGAAAACCCGAGGGTTTCGGCGAAACCGTCCTGATCTCCGAGTGCCGCCAGAGCCCTGAACGCCTCGAGCTGCCTTGGCGCGCTGACCAGAAGCTCTTCCGGGTTGCCTGGCGGCGCAGCGGCGGCTCTGTATGCGGTTTTCTGTTTCGGCCGGGTTGTGGCGAATTTTTTTTTCAGGATGATATAGCCGCCTTTTTCCAGTTCGGAGAGCGTTCCGAAAAGCTGCTTTCTGCCCAGCCTTTTCTGAAGCTGGCGCACGGTGAGTCTCTTTTCTTCGGAGAGCAGCTGCAGGATCGCGCGGCGTAGCGGTGTGCTGACGGTTTTCTGTTCGGAGGGCTTCAGCTCGAAGCTGTTGAGTTCGACCACGTCGTGAACGGTGGTCCGGATTGCTGCAGGAAGGGAGGCGATGACCGTATCGAGGGGCATGGTGAGATAGTAATCGGCCATCCAGCGCGCGAGCCTGAGCTGCTGGCGGCGCAGCACCGGTTCTCCTCCGTAGAGAAGGTCAGCTATGAACGGCCCGGCGTCGCCGTCGCTTTTTTCCGGGGAAAGCTCCAGAACGTACCCGGGGTAAAGCGTTTCCCTTCCGTTCCGTAAATTCACCAGCACCATGCTTCCGGCCTGTATCTCCTTTTCAAGCCCGTCCGGAACCGGAAGCGTTACGGATTCGCCCCTGAAAAGCCTGTCGATAACGAGGAGTGCCTGCATAGCGCGTAAAGAAAAAAGTCAGTGGCTGCCACTGACTTTTTATGTTCGAATTTGACTTGTGGTCAGATCAGCAGGATGAAAGCGCTTCCAGAATCCGGTCCCTGATCTCTTCAACGCTGCCGGTTCCTTTCACTTTCCGGTACTTCGGCGCATTCTCTTCTCCGTCCGCCGCCCAGCCGCTGTAATACTCGATAAGCGGTGCGGTCTGGCTGTGGTAAATTTCCAGGCGTTTTTTTACGGTTTCTTCCCGGTCGTCCTCTCTCTGTACAAGCGGTTCTCCGGTTTCATCGTCGAGGCCAGCCTCTTTCGGAGGGTTGAACTGGATATGGTAGGATCGGCCTGAAGCAGGATGGATCCGCCTTCCGCTCATGCGGGTAATGATTTCAGAGTCGTCCACATCGATTTCAACGACCTGATTGATCCTTATGCCGTCTTTCTTCAGGGATTCCGCCTGCGCAAGCGTACGGGGAAATCCGTCAAAAAGGCATCCGTTCAGGCAGTCGGACTGCTCCAGACGTTCCTTGACGAGCGCAAGGATGATGTCGTCCGAAACGAGCTGTCCTGCATCCATTACCTTCTTGGCTTGAAGACCTACCGGCGTTTCAGCTTTAACAGCAGCCCTGAGCATGTCTCCAGTAGAAATCTGGGGGATGTTCAAAGCTTTTGAAATGAAGTTCGCCTGCGTTCCTTTTCCGGCTCCGGGAGCCCCCAGTAAAATAATTCTCATCAAAAGCTGCTTAGGTGGTTTTTTTGGTGATAATCGTGAATTTCGGCTTGGACGGCTTTGCCTCGGATGCCTCAGTTTCCGTTTCCGCAGCTGCAGGGGGCGTTCCGTTCTGCTCGGCAGGCTTTTCCGATGACGGTTGGACGGCATCGCTTTTTGAGCCCATTGTCAACGGTATGGACTGAACAGGACTTTTTTTCCTGAATTCGATTGATTTCGCCTTGGGCGAACCGTCGGGTTTTTTCTGGTTCTGCAGCCTGGCCTCGTCGAAAATCTGCTGGAAGGCCGCCGTCGCGCCCCTGGGATCTACAGAACGGTAGAGGTAGTCCTCCTCATTGATGATTTTTTTTCTGAATTCGAAATCCAGCGCTCCAAGCAGCATCCTGATGACTCTGCGGCTTTCGCCGAGATCGCCTTTCGATTCGATATTAGTCAGCGCCTTGGCGTTGACGGTGGTGATCAGGCGGCCGTTTACATCCTTTTCCTCATGGAGTCCGAAGGTGACATCGATTTTCATGCCGAGCAGCGCAAAGGAAAATACCTCGGCCCGAATGACCCGCATGCCTCCGACCGCCGTTTTTTCATGCTTGAAATTCCATCCTACCCACCGGTCGATCTTGTCTACGATGAACTCCGAAACCTCCTGGGCGGGAAGTTCATACCTGCGAACCTTCAGTTCGTTGAAAACAGGCGTTTCCGAAGTGTGCGTGGCATTGCCGGTCAAGCCGTGATAGGCTTTGGCGAACTCCGTTTTGAAAGGAATGAAATCTGTCAAATCCATGGTTGTTGAGCCGGTTAGATAATTAATACGGTTCTTCCGGGATATGCGGTCCTCTTTCTGCGGCAAGTTGACCGCATGCGGCATCGATGGTCGCTCCCTGACTTTTTCTGACAGTTACCTGAAGCCCTGAATCAAGAAGAGAGCGCATGAAGAGCTCTCTGGTTCCGGCATAAACAGGCTTGAACTTAATATTAACGATTGCATTATAATCAATCAAATTAATTTTACAGAAAAGGCTTTTTGCGAATTTCGCGAGAGCCCTGGCGTCCTCCGGGCTGTCGTTGATCCCGTCGAGCAGCATATAGACAAGGGTGACCTGCTGCCCGGTTTTTCTGCTGTATTCCGAGAGTGCCCGCTTCAATTCGTCGAGCGGGTAGTCGCGTGCGACAGGTATCAGGGACTCCCGTTTTTCCTGGATTGCGGCATGCAGCGAGACGGCCAGTTTGGTTTTTACCGACGCTTCCCCGAGAAGGCGGATTTCCGGCGTCAGGCCAACGGTGGAGAGCGTTATTTTGCGCTGCGGCAGACTGAAGCGGTAGTGCTGGTCGGTCAGGGTCTGAACGGCGTCAAGGACATTGGTCATATTGAGCAGCGGTTCGCCCATGCCCATGAAGACCACATTGGTTATTTTTTTCGTCTCCCCGTACCGTTCAGCAAGAAAATCGTTGAGCAGGAACACCTGATCGGTTATCTCTCCGGGGGAGAGGTTCCTCCTGAAACCCATCCTGCCTGTTGCGCAGAAGGTGCAGTTGAGCGGACAGCCGGCCTGTGAGGAAATGCAGGCGGTTATTCTGTTGGCTGAGGGTATGAGCACCGATTCCACGGACTGGCCGTCCGGCATGCTTACCAGAAATTTCGTCGTCGGCATCTCCGGACCGGCGACGGATTCCTCCAGGTGTTCGTCCAGGGTCGCCTCCCTGACGGCGTAGAGGGAAGATAGCCGCCGGCGCAGCGCAAGACTCAGGATCGTTATGTCGTCCATGTTTGCGGAGCGGTGACTGAACAGCCACTGGTGGATCTGCGAGGCACGGTATGCCGGTTCGCCGAGAGATGAAACCACCTCTCTCAGTCCGGTTCTGGTCAGGTCCTTGATGTTTGGAAGTATCGGCTGCATGGGTTGCATTAAAACAGGGAAAAAGGGTGCTCGAAGTACTTGTTTGCCGGTAACGGCCGGCACTGATTTGCTTGTAATCGGTAAAAAAGGTTTTTTTTTGTCTGAAATAGGCTTAAAGGGATTTTGGAAAAAAAGAGTAAATCATTATAGTGATTTTAGTGAGCTTCTGATGGCATTTTTCGTGTTGTCGTCGGGCAGGAGACCAGTTCATCATCGTAAGTAAATTATTTTAAAACTCCCCCATTCGAGTATCATGAGTGCAAAAAACGGGAATGATGTCAACTATGACCATCAATTGCTCGACAAGGTAATACATGCCCGCATACGTTTTGCCGCTCTTGCATATCTTCATGCGGCGCATCAGGCCTCGTTCGTCGAGATCCGTGATCAGATAAGGGCGACCGACGGTAATCTCAGTGTCCATATGAGGAAGCTTGAGTCGGCAGGCTATATAAGCTGCGACAAGGAGTTTCAGGCACGCAAGCCTCAGACAATCTACAGCATAACATCGGTTGGCAGGGAGGCTTTTTCGAACTACAAAAATCTCCTCGGTTCTTTTTTCGGAGAAGAGACCGTTTTTCAGCCCGCCTGAAGTCATCCGTTCAAAAGCCGCTCTTTATTTTTTCCTTACAGGGAAAAGTAATAGATTAAGTTCTTTTGTTAAAGTTATAGGAAACGGATGATACTACCGGGTTACGGGCGCAAGCTTGATTTGAAGGAATGGTCTCCTGTTATAGAGGTTTTGCTTGAAGGTCGTCATTTTGTGCTGACGACTCATGAAAATTCCGACGGTGACGGTCTTGGCAGTGAAGTCGCCCTTGCGCTGGTACTCAGGGCGCTCGGTCGTGAAGTATCGATTGTCAATCCCACGGAGGTTCCCCCCAATTACATTTTTCTGAAAGAGGCCGGAGATATCGTGCTTTTCAACGACCGCGACGAGGAGGCCATTCAGAGCCTTTCGCTTTGCGATGTCGTTGTCGTGCTCGATGCCAACCTCGGAGACCGCATGGGTTCACTGAGGCCGCATGTCCAGTTTGCGCGGGAGCTGGGGGCGCTTAAGGTAGTCTGTATCGACCATCATCTCGATCCCGAGGATTTTGCCGATGTTATGGTCTGCGAGCAGTATGCGTCTTCCACCGGCGAACTGGTATACGATCTCATCAGGGCTATCGAGGAAAAGACGGGCAGGTCGCTCATTTCGCCGCAGGTCGCCGAGGCGCTCTATACCGCGGTCATGACCGATACCGGTTCATTCAGGTTTCCCAAGAGCACGCCCTATGTTTATCGGCTTGCCGGCGATCTTGTCGACAAGGGCGCTGATCCGTCGGTGATCTACGACAGGGTGTACAACTCGCTGACACCGCAGGCGCTGAAACTGCTTGGCGCATCCCTGAGCGCCATCACGATACACGACGACGGAAAAATCGCTTCGCTTTTCATTTCGCGGGAGATGATGAAGGCGACAGGCAGCAAACTGTTTGATACCGATCTGATCATTAAATATCTTCTGAGTGTGCCCTCGGTGCTCATTGCCGTGCTCATGGTGGAGATGCATGACGGAAGGATCAAGGCCAGTTTCCGTTCGAGGGGCAGCATTTTTGTAAACCAGCTGGCCAAGCGTTACGGCGGCGGAGGCCATATGAACGCAGCAGGGTGCCTCCTGCAGTATTCGGCTGAACGGGCACGCAAGGCCATACCCGATGATGTCAGGGCTTTTCTGAAAAAACAGGATATCTGATTACACTGAAAGACAAACGAACACTCCTTTTATGAACATATCCGCAACAGCCACTCCTGTCCGGAAAATCGGCACCGCTCTTCTTGTCGTTCCCTTTACCGGCGCTTCGCTTAAAAAAAACGGTTCGGCGCTGCTCTCCGACATGGGATTCGATGACGGGGTCATGGAGGATTTCAAGGCTGAAAACGGCCAGATGGCGTTTCTGTACGGAAGTACCGGAAAGACCGCCGCCCGGCGTGTCGTCCTGCTCGGATTAGGTGAGGGCAGGAAACTCGATGATTACCGGAAAGCGGGGGCCCTGCTTGCAGCAAAAGCCGTCGAAATGAAGGTCGGATCGCTGGCGGTCGATATGACTGCCGTCAAGACCTTTGCGGCATCGGCCAAAACCTCGGCGCAGACTGTGGTTTCGGCGTTCATCGAGGGGTGCATTTTCGGTTCCTACCGTTTCGACCGCCTGAAAAGCGACAAGCTTAAAAAGAAGAAGGACAGGGACGATAAAAAGAGGGATATTGCCGAACTGGTTCTGAGATCCGATACGGCGCAGCTTGCCGCTCTTGAAGAGGGTTTCGCTGCAGGCCTGATTACCGGTTCCTGCCAGAATATGGCCAGAGATCTGGTGAATCTTCCCGGAAACATGCTCCAGGCCGAGGATATCTCCCGTGCTGCCCTGGATTCCGGTGCAAGGGGAGGCTACGAGGTCAGGGTATTCGGAAAGGAGGAGATCGAAGCTCTCGGCATGGGCGGTCTGCTTGCGGTGAACAAGGGCAGTCAGCATCCCCCGACTTTTACCGTACTGGAATACAACCCGGCAGGAAAAGCCTCCAGAACTGTCGCGCTTGTCGGCAAGGGCGTTACCTTCGACTCCGGAGGAATTTCCCTGAAACCCTCCGAAGGCATGGGTGAAATGAAATCCGATATGGCCGGCGCAGCTTCGGTTATCGGCGCCATTGAAGCTGCAGCCCTCCTCAGGCTGCCTGTTCGGGTTATCGGTCTTGTTCCCGCTACCGACAACATGCCGAGCGGCTCCGCCCTGAAACCCGGCGACGTCATCACGACCTATTCCGGCATTACCGTCGAGGTCGGCAATACCGATGCCGAAGGCCGGCTTATTCTGGCCGATGCCCTCACCTATGCGAAAAAACAGTACAACCCCGACATCATCATCGATCTTGCCACGCTTACGGGAGCCTGCATCGTAGCTCTTGGCTATTCCGTCGCCGGTCTTTTCAGCAACAGCGACAGGCTTGCCGAGGATATCTGCGAAGCCGGGCAGCGTACGGGGGAGAAAGTATGGCGCATGCCGCTCTGGGAAGAGTATGACGAAATGATCAAGTCCGATGTCGCCGATGTCAGCAATCTCGGAGCCAGAGGCGCCGGTTCGGTAACCGCCGCCAAATTTCTCGAGAAGTTTACCGACGGCCACAGGAAATGGGCGCATATCGATATTGCAGGACCGTCATTCGCTTCCGGCAAGGGTGGCGCGAAAGTCTCCGGTGGAACGGGTTTCGGCGTCAGACTGATCGTCGATCTCCTGAAAACCTGGTCGTAAAGGGAACTGCCTGGAGAATGATCTGTTCATAAAACGTTAACGCTCATGACGCTGCCGCAACGGAATCCGGTTGTTATTGTCCCTGGCGTGCTTTTCTGGGACGGCCTCTACGAGGTGATGCGCGATGCGCTGTCCGAATACATGCCGAAAGAGAAAATCGCCATAGCGCCGGTGAGTTTTCTTGACTGGGTCGGTTTTCCACCCTCGCCCGAACGTTCCACCAACAGGGTGATGGCGGCAATCGACCGCTCGGTACGCGTTTTGCAGAAGCGGTTTCCGGGAGAACCGGTAACGATTGTCGCGCACAGCGGCGGAGGCACCGTCGCCATGATCTATCTTCTGGAAAAACCCTTTCAGGGAGAGGTCTATCATCCTGGCGAGTCTGTCGGAAAGCTCGTGACGCTCGGTACTCCCTTTCATACGCATGAGTATTATGCGAAAATCAAGACGGATTTTATTTTCAGGCATCTCGACAGGGACTTTTTTTCCCGAAAAGAGGTCGTATCCATCGTGAGCGACCAGTATCCGGGTAATCTGCACGGCAGTGTTCTTGAAAAGATGTGTTTCATGTTCTATAAAAGTGTTGCCGAAGACGGTCAGGTTTCCGGAGACGGCATCGTTCCCGCAGGGAGCTGTTTTCTTGAAGGTGCGCACAATGTGACCATTCCGCATGTCGAGCATCTTCCTACACCGCATACCAGATGGTATGGCACAAAAGAAGGGATTGAACAATGGATTCAATGGCTGTAAGGCATAAAGGGGGCAGGCCTGCCGCAGTGCTGGCGTTTATGGCACTGTTGCTGTTTCTTTCGGGATGCGACCGTTCGGCAAAGCCGGAAGAGGACCCGCAGCAGCAGCATATGGAATCCATGATGGCCATTCTGACGCAGGTGCAGAAAAATCTGGTGCGCATTCAGCAGAAGGAGGCTGTCGTCGAACGGCTTTCTTCCGATATCGAAAAGCAGGACAGCAGGGATGCCGAGCAGATTGGAAAGGATATCTATGCAAGCATCCGTTTTATCGATTCGACTCTCTCGGCCAGCAAGGCTCTTATTGCGACGCTTGAAGAGGAGAACCGGAAATCCCAGTACCGGGTAGCGTCGCTCGACAAGCTGACCTCCGAGATGAAAACCGCCATCAACGACAGGGATACCGAGGTAAGGAGGCTGAAAGGACAGGTGCAGCGGCTCAGCAGCGAGGTGACCTCCCTGATGAAAACGGTCGATGTGCTTGACGATTTCATTCAGGAGCAGGGTGATCAGCTCTATACGGCGTACTATATTTCCGGTACTTTCGACGAGCTTGTTTCCAAGGGTGTTCTTGTGAAAATCAATCCGCTCGAGAAGTTTTTCGGCAATCAGTACCGTATCTCTCCGGACTTCAATGTGGCGATGTTCAAAAAACTCGATATTACCGAAACCAGAGACATCTTTTTCAGCAAGCCGCTCAAGAACCTGAAAATTATCACCCCGCACACAACAGGCTCCTATGAGCTTGCCGGCGGCGGTACGTCATCTCTCCTGCTGATCCGCGATGAGAACGAGTTCTGGAAAAAGTCACGCTGTCTCGTTGTCGTTTTCGAATGACCGGGAGCTCCGCCTCCGTTTTCCGGGGCTTTCAACTTACATGAATTAAATAAAATAGCTGATGAAAATCACGATATTCGGTTCCGGTTACGTAGGTCTTGTCACCGGAGCATGTTTTGCCGAGGTCGGTAACGAAGTGCTGTGCGTCGATATTGACCAGGCAAAAATCGACCGGCTGAAAAACGGTGAAATTCCCATTTACGAACCCGGACTCGATACCATCGTTCATGAAAACAGCAGGAATGGCCGGCTTAAATTCACATCCGATATTCTTCAAGGCGTGGAGTTCGGTCTCTACCAGTTCATTGCCGTCGGAACTCCTCCCGATGAGGATGGATCGGCCGACCTCCGCCATGTCCTGAGCGTGGCGGAAAGCATCGGTACTCACATGCAGGAGTACCGCATCATCATCAACAAGTCCACGGTTCCGGTCGGTACCGCCGATCTGGTGCGCGAAAAAGTGCTTTCCGTCCTGAACGAACGCAATGCCGGCATAGATTTCGATGTGGTTTCCAATCCGGAGTTCCTCAAGGAGGGCGATGCCGTCAACGATTTCATGAAACCCGAAAGGATCGTCGTGGGTGTCGACAACCCCCGGACAAGAGAGCTTCTGCGTTTCCTCTATTCGCCATTCAACCGGAGCCATGAGCGCTTTATCGCCATGGACATCCGCTCGGCCGAGTTGACCAAGTATGCCGCCAATTCGATGCTCGCCACCAAAATCAGCTTCATGAACGAGATCGCCAACATCGCCGAGCGCGTCGGCGCCGATGTGGAGGAGGTCAGAAGAGGCATCGGTTCTGATTCCCGGATCGGGTTTTCGTTTATCTACCCCGGCGTGGGCTATGGAGGCTCCTGTTTTCCGAAAGATGTGCAGGCGCTGGAGCGTACCGCACGCAAGCACGGATACGATGCAAGGATTCTTCAGGCCGTCGAGGCGGTCAACCACGATCAGAAAAGCAGTCTCGTACGCAAGATCAGGGAGCATTTCAAGGGAAACATTTCCGGACGCACCATCGCGATATGGGGTCTTGCCTTCAAGCCCAACACCGACGACATGCGCGAGGCGCCCAGCAGGCGCGTGATGGAGGAGCTCTGGGAATTGGGCGCGACCGTAAGGGTTTACGATCCGGTGGCCATTGAAGAAGCGAAAAGAATTTTCGGCCAGCGAGAAGACCTTTTCTATGCCTCGAGCCCCGATGATGCTGTCGCCGGCGCCGATGCTCTTGCCATCCTGACCGAATGGCTGATGTTCCGCAGTCCTGATTTCGACATGATCAAGCGGGAACTCGGGGAACCGGTGATTTTCGACGGCAGAAACATCTACAACCCCGATTTTATGGAGCAGTCCGGTTTCACCTACTACTCCATCGGCCGGCGTCCGAGGGGCGTGAACTGAGAGCGGTTAACTCCAGAACCGGTAAGCGTGATGCAGTGGGCCGCTTCCTTTCCCAAGACGGTAGGCGGCTCCTGCCCTGATTGCCTCGAACGTGTAGGTTTTTGCCTTTTCTACGGCCGATTCCAGCGACATGCCGCAGGCGAGAAAGGCCGCGATAGCCGAAGAGAGCGTGCAGCCGGTGCCGTGGGTGTTGCGGGTAACGATTTTTTCCGTGCTGAACCAGCTGATCCGGTTGTTGCAGAGCAGGCAGTCGCTGCAGCGGTCGCCTTCCTGATGTCCTCCCTTTACAAGCACCGCTCCGGCCCCCATCTCCTGCAGCATTCGCGCGGTCCGCTCTATCTCCTCCCTGGATGCCGGCAGCCGCTTTTCTCCCAGAAGCAGAGCGCTTTCGGGAATGTTCGGCGTAATCAGCCGGGCAAGAGGGAAGAGCTCTTCTATCATGACCGGCAGGGCATCGCGTTCAAGCAGATCCCTGCCTCCTGACGATTGCAGAACGGTGTCGAGTACGACAGGAATGTCGATTTTCCTCAGCATTCCGGCTACCGTCCTGACGATGGCTGCGCTTCCGAGCATGCCGATTTTCACGGCATCGAGCGGTATGTCGCCGAGAATCGCCTCCAGCTGGGCTTTTACGCTCGATACCGGCAGTTCGAAGCTGTCGGCAACGCCAAGGGTGTTCTGTGCGGTGACGGCCGTTATGACGGAAACTCCGTAGCAATCCAGAGCGGCGAAGGTTTTCAGGTCCGCCTGTATTCCGGCTCCGCCGCTGCCGTCGGAACCTGCTATGGTGAGAACGGTTCTGTAGCGCACTTCGGTTTATTGTTGGTGTTGAAGAATGCTCACCAGTTCCCGAGCTGCACGTTCAGGTTCAGGAGCCCTGCTTATTGCCGCGATAACGGCAATTCCCGATGCTCCCGAAGCGATCGTACGTGCGGCGTTCAGCCTGTTTATGCCCCCTATGGCGACAATCGGAATGCCTGCCGCTGCCCTTACGGCGGCTATGGCTTCGGGGCCGAGCGGGCGGGAGTGCTTTTCTTTCGAAGAGGTTTCGAAGATATGGCCTAACCCCACATAATCGGCTCCATCCATCTCCGCACGCAGCGCCTCCTCCAGTGTGGATGCCGAAATGCCCATGATTTTTTTCGGGCCAAGGAGTTTCCGCGCCTCTCTGGCAGGGAGATCCTCCTGACCAAGATGCACGCCGTCAGCGTCCGCTGCCAGCGCTATATCCACCCTGTCGTTGACGATGAAAACGGCGTTGTGCATCCTGCAGAGATCCTGCATTTCCTTCGCCCACAGGTAAAGCTGCTCCCCGGAAGCGGATTTATGGCGAAGCTGGATCATCGATGCCCCGCCCTCAAGAACTTTCCTGACAGAATCGACCGGAGAGGGGGATTCATCGGTAACATAACAGAGAAAAGGAGCCGAAGGGATCATGATGCAAGCAGTTTTTCAAAGGTTTCCAGTAATTCCGGCAACGTTACGGTATCGGTAAAAAGGGAGAGCGCGGCAACTCCGTATGCGCCTTCCGCAAGGCATAGCGGTGCATTTTCCGGTGTAATGCCCCCTATGGCAAACACAGGGACCGATACGGTGCGGCAGATGGCTCCCAGAGCGTCCGAGCCCTGCGGAGCGCCGTACTGCCGCTTGGAAGGGGTGTCGAAAACAGGTCCGAAAATCAGGTAGTCCACGCCGGATTCTGCGGCTTTCACGGCGGATTCCAGCGAGTGAACGCTTTTTCCCGTGAGCATGCGCCCGATAAAGGACCTGACCTTTCCGGCTGGACATGACGATTCCCTGAGGTGGACGCCGTCAAGGGCTGCCGCCATGGCTATATCGGCCCGTTCATTCAGGAGAATCAGCGCATTTCGGGATGCCGCCTCCTCTTTTACGGCAAGGCTCAGCCTGAAAAGCGCTGCTGCATCGAGATGCTTTTCCCTTATCTGCAGGAGGCACGGCAGGGAAGGGCGGAGCAGCCGGAGCTGCCGCCTTATCTGCATGCCCGACCCGTCCGGATCCGTACCGCTGCTGACGATGCACAGACGCGGCAGCATTGCCGGAGTGTTTATGCTCATACTACGCTCGTTCAGAGTGTTTTTTTTATGGCACTCTTCGCTGACAGGCTCTCTTTCGGCAGCCCGTCTTGCTAAAAAGAGGGATTTGATGTAACATACCGTAAACTGCCGGAGGCTCAGACGCCCCTGCAGTACCGATCGGCTCTCTTCACTGTGCAATATAACGATCCCTGAGCATGTCGCATATCGAAGATAACATTCAGCGTGCCGGCTTCCGGTTACCTCCTTCGGCGGCTCCTGCCGGATTCTATCTGCCGGCGCTCCGGCAGGGCGATCTGGTCTACACTTCAGGTCAGCTTCCTCTGCAGGACGGCAGGCTCCAGGAGCCTGGAGGCAAGGGAAAAGTCAATGAACTCAACCAGCAGGATGCGGCTGCAGCAGCCGGAACAGCTCTTCTCAACGCCCTGGCCGCCATAAAGACCATCACCGGATCGCTCGATGCCGTTGAGCGGATCGTCAAGCTTACGGTCTATGTTGCCAGCGAATCGTATTTTTCCAGTCAGCACCTTGTCGCCAACGGGGCATCTTCTCTTCTCGTCGAATTTTTCGGAGAGAAGGGGAGGCACGTGAGAAGTGCTGTAGGTGTAGCCGAATTACCCTTCGATGCAAGCGTTGAGCTTGAGCTTATCGTTGCTTGTAACCACTCGTACAGGTCTGAATAAATCTGCCCGGAAAATATTTTCCGATCCCCCATATATCGCATCAAAACACTTCATACTTTCCGGAAATTCTGTCCATTATCGATTTCCAAAAGAGAGATGAATTTATGAAATACCCTGATCATTCTTGACGATAACTATGTTGTTTATAATAAGATAGTTATCTGTTTGTGTTTGTTTTTATTTTGTATTCCGGTAAATATTTTGATTTATAAATGGTATGGTCATGGTAAGTATAATTTTTAATTACTATCACTGATTATCCTGTTTGTGTTTTTGTTGTGATTTTTTTTAATCTTATTATTTTTGTGGTTAATTTGCTAAAAACTTTTTTATGTAAAAAGTATTATTTTATTTAAAAAAAAGAAAATAGAGTATTTGTGCTAATGTAATATTTATGTTTTTATGTCTTTTTTTAATGAGCCTGTCTGATATGTTTTTTATGATGATTTATTTTTTTATGTTTTCGGATTCACTTGTTTTTTATTTTATGATTATAGCATATATAATTATTTTTTAATGTGTTTGCTGCTGATGTTTTTATGATTTATTTTCCGCTTTTTCTTTTCTTTTGAAAGGCTGTTTTTTTTTGTACAGTCCGGTGATTTTTTGAGTATTGTAACTGCATGGCTGATGTCGATTCCTGTCCGATTTTTTTTATTTCGTTTTTTTGTTTTCCTGTGGTGCTGTGTTTCGGTTTTTTACGATAAATCCGGAAAGTTCGGGGTGAGGCGACCAGAAGTGACTCGTGGGACGGAAGGCGGGGGCTGAGGGTTTGGAATGTTTTTTTGCGTTTTTGTTCCGTGATCGGTAAAATAGGATTCAAGATGAATGAAGATGCTTTTCGCTTAAATCAATCCAGGCTCACATGTCCCGCATTTTAACCGTTATCATAATGGTGGTTGTTCTTGCCTTCGGTGTCTTTCTCGGTACCAGACTGAACAGGGGCGAGCAGGAGAGCACGGGCGCCGAGAGAAAAATGGCTGATGCATATAGTCTGATAAAGGACCTGTATGTCGATGAGGTGCAGGCCGACAGTCTGGCAGGGGCTGGCATAAAGGGTATGGTGGAGTCTCTCGATCCTCATTCTGTTTATCTCGAAGCCGAGGAGGTTTCCTTTTCACAGGCGGAGTTCGACGGTAATTTTGATGGTATCGGCATTGAATTCGATGTCATCAATGATACCCTGCTTGTCGTTACCCCGCTTTCCGGAGGACCGAGTGCTGCAGTGGGCATCGCGGCCGGCGACAGGATTGTCGCCATCGATTCGGTTTCGGCCATAGGTATTACCCATCAGGAGGTATTGCGCAAGCTCAGGGGCAAAAGGGGGACAACGGTAAAGCTGAAGGTGTTCCGTCCACTCAGCGGAAAGATTATGGATTTTCTCGTCACCAGGGAACGGATTTCGACATCGAGTATCGATGCGGTTTTTGTGCTCGGTGACGGCACCGGATATATCAGGTTGAGCCGTTTTGTGGCAACAACGGCTGACGAGTTCCGAAAGGCGCTTGCTTCGCTGAAAAAACAGGGTATGAAGCGCCTCGTGATCGATCTGCGGGGAAATCCCGGGGGATTCCTCGAGCAGGCCGTCGAAGTGGCCGATGAGTTTCTGCACAAGGGTCAGCTTGTCGTGTATACCAGGAGCGCTAAAAATGCAGTTGAAGACGCCCGTTACGAGGCGAAATCAGGAGACGGCTACGAGACCGGCAAGGTTGCCGTACTGGTCGATAAAGGCAGTGCTTCCGCGTCGGAAATTCTTGCCGGGGCCCTTCAGGACAACAGGCGCGCGGTGATTATCGGAGAGCTGACCTTCGGCAAGGGACTTGTCCAGCGGCAGTTCGAGTTCAAGGACGGCTCGGCCCTGCGCCTGACCGTATCGAGGTATTACACCCCTTCAGGACGCCAGATTCAGAGAATCTACCGCAAAGGCGGCGACGGACGGGAGTTGTACTACAAGGATGCAATGGTCAATCTTCAGCCGGTGAAACTCTTTGCGGCTCCGGACAGTTACCTCTATCTTAAAAACAGCGATATATCCGTTTACCGCACAGGTTCCCTGCCCGGAGTTCTTTCTCGTCCTGAAAACGGCAAGATTCTGCAGAAAGGGCAGTACGAGCTGCTCAGGGATGCCGGCGGCATCATTCCCGATTACTGGGTAAGCGGCAGGCCCTATGCGGATTTTTACCAGGCGCTTTATGCCGCCGGCTCTTTCGAGTATCTTGCACAGAGGATTCTTGACGATCCGGCAAGCAGCGTGCAGAAGCACCGGAAATCGCTCGATCGCTTTATCAGAGACTACACCGAGGAGAGCCGTCTCGAGGCGCTGGTGATGAAAGTCTGTGCGGAAAAAAAGATTACATTCCAGAAACAGGCATTCATCAGGGAGCGAAAGAACATCGCTCTTGCGGTAAAAGCAAGGCTGGCTCATCGCATGTTCGGCGCGGAAGGTCAGATCAGGGTTTACATCATGCAGTCCGACCCTCTGGTTACGGTTGCATCAAGGGTTCTTGGCTCGGAAACGGCCGCAGCGCATTAATTTCAAAACAATACCGCCATGTCCCTGCTTGAAAAAATAAACAGCAGCACCTGCACCCTTCGCCTGAAAAACGACTGGCTCAGGATTTTCACCTGCCCGGTTCCCACATCTGAATTTCTTTCATTTGTCGGCGTCGCCGAAATCGACGCTCCCCAGCATGCCGTGCTCAGCCTGCTCTACGATATCGAAGCCGCAACGGAGTGGGTATGGAAAACCAGGGAGATGCGCCTGCTCAGGGAACTTTCCGAAGAGGAAAGTGATGGCAGGATCGTCTATCAGCTTGTCAGCGCGCCCTGGCCGATTTCCGATCGTGAAATCATTACCCGTTCGCAGGGGTATACCGATCCCGAAACCTCCGAGGTTTTCATCAAGCTTGAATCCGTGCCGGATTTTCTTCCCCTGAACGACAGGTATGTAAGGGTCATGCAGCTTGAAGGGGCATGGAATATCCTGCCGCTTTCCGACAGTTCGTGCAGGGTGGTTTTCAGGCTGCATATCGAACCGGGTGGCGAAATTCCCGCATGGCTTGCCAATATCGCCGTAATCGATACCCCCTACCATACCCTGAACAACATGCGTCAGATGGCCAAACGAGAGAAATACCGGACGCCTGTCGCCGCACCGTTCAAAAACTCGCCCGGCGATATCGTCCAGAACTACGAGGATTTCATTTCCGAATAGCCTTTCCGAAAAAATTTGTCTTCAAAAGCAGGTATGCTTTTTTTTACACTTAACGTTTCTGCTATATGGATGTTCAGTCGGCGCTGCAGGCAAACTGGGATTTTCGCGTAGAGCACAAGGGAATCCGGATTTTTTCCTCGAAAGTGAAAAACTCCGATGTTCTGGGTTTCAAGGGGGAAACGGAATTTCCGGTAACCTTCAGAAAGCTGATAAGTCTTTTTTACGATACCGCAAACTACCACCGCTGGGTTCACCAGCTTGCGGGTATGGACGTTCTCGAAAAAAACGATTGCCTCGAGTATGTCGTTCGCCAGGTCATCAATGCGCCCTGGCCGCTGCAGAAGCGGGAGATGATTGTCCGTACGGGGCTTGCCCAGGCCGGTGATCATGCCGTAGCCGTCACGATGACCGGAGAGCCCGATTACCTGCCGCCGAATCCGCAATACCACAGGGTGCGTCACTGCAGGGGATTATGGATTTTTTCCCCTACGGACAGCGGCGGCGTGCATATAACCTTTGTCATGCATGTCAATCCCGGCAGCGACGTGCCTTCCCCGGTCAGCAATACGGCCCTGTTCGAAGTGCCCTTTTACTCGCTGCAGAACATGAGGAATCTCCTGGTCAGCAGTTCCTACAATCCCCCCTATCCGGAGGAGATCGAGGAGCACCTCTGCATTATCTGAGATGCTCCTTCCAGGCCCTGACAAGTCTGTCGGCCCTTACCGGTACAGCGCCGACCTCCTGACAGACGGTTCCTGCAGCCAGGTTCGCGATTTCGGCGCTCGTGACGATATCGAGCCCTGCGGCAGTTCCCAGGGCAAGAACGGCGATCACGGTATCTCCGGCTCCCGAAACATCGGCAACCTCGACCGAGGCTGAAGGTATGTGGGTGAACTCTCCGTTGAAAATGGTCATGCCCTTTTCGCTTCTCGTTACGACAATGTTTTCCGCCTCGAGCTTTTCCTCGAGCATCAGGCAGGCCGCTTCGACCTCGAAATCGGTGTTGTGCACCACCATGCCGAGAGAGGAGGCCAGTTCTGAAAGATTGGGCTTGAATACCGTGCTTCCCTGATAGGCGAAGAAGCCCTGCAGTTTCGGATCTACAAGTACCGGCAGATCGTGATCACGGGCAATGCCGATGATTTCCCGGATGAGGGTCGCTGTCAGGAGCCCCTTGTTGTAGTCTTCGAGAATGACCGCGTCGATCGATCCGGCGATTTCACGCAGTTTCCCGGCAATCAGCTTCGCGATTTCCGGGTCTACTGGAGCCCGGCTTTCGATGTCCACTCTGGTGATGTGATGGTTCTGCGACAGAATCCTTGTCTTGCAGGTGGTGGGGCGCGATGCGTCGCTGACCAGATAGTCGGATGGAAGGCCGTGGCTTCTGAAAAGGTCGGCCAGCATCTCCCGTCCGGCATCGGAGCCGGTCACCCCGATCAGAAAGGTTTCGGCCCCGAGCGAGAGGGTATTGCGCGCCACATTGGCTGCTCCGCCGAGGCGGTGGTCCTCGTGGGTGACGTCAACCACCGGAACGGGGTACTCCGGCGAAATGCGCGAAACATGGCCGAAAATATATTTGTCGAGCATGACATCGCCGATGACGGCTATTTTCAGGCGTCTGAACGAATCGATGATCTTTTCAATCGGGAGAGCGTACATATGACTTGCGTAGTTATCATTACTGTCTTCGCGCAGTGCCGCGCACTGTTTTTCAGGTCGGGCCGGATGTTTCTGTGTCGGCGGCCCTGCATGCCGGAAGTGCAGCCGTTTTGTTCCGGGCTCCAGTTCCCCCCGGCAGGGGGTTTAATTGTTTATAGGTAATAAAAATAGCGTTAAATTCCAGAATAAGCGTAAACTGAAGCGGTGGTGATTTTATTTTTTGCGAATTTTTGTTATAATTAAAGCTAATCATTTTTAAGCTTTATCTTAAAAAGCAGATACGCTCATGTTCGACAGTCTCAGTGATAAATTAGAGCTTGCCTTCAAGAAACTTGCAGGCCAGGCAACCATAAACGAAATCAACATCGGTATCGCCATGCGCGATATCAAGAGGGCGCTGCTCGGTGCGGACGTCAACTACAAGGTTGCCAAAAAGCTCGTTGAGGATATCAGGGAGAAATCCCTTGGCGAAGAGGTTATCAGGAGCGTCTCCCCGGCCCAGATGATCGTCAAGATCGTCAATGACGAACTGACCGAGCTGATGGGCGGCGAAAACAGGCCGCTGAACCTCTCTCCCAAAAAACTTCCGGCAATCATCATGGTTGCCGGTCTTCAGGGTTCGGGAAAAACCACCTTCTGCGCCAAGCTGGCGAAAAGACTCAAGAAGAACGGAAAAAACCCCATGCTGGTAGCCGCCGACGTTTACCGTCCGGCTGCGATCGATCAGCTGAAAACCCTGGGCGAGCAGGTTGACGTTCCGGTTTTCTCCATAGAGGCGCAGGACGCCATGAAAGCCGCCATGCAGGGCCTTGAGGCCGCGCGTGCCGGGGCGAAGGATGTGCTCATCGTCGATACCGCCGGACGCTTGCAGATCGACGAGAAAATGATGGCCGAGGCCGAAGCGCTCAAACATGCGCTCAAGCCTGATGAGCTGCTTTTCGTTGTCGACTCCATGATGGGTCAGGAAGCTGTCAATACGGCCCGCGAATTCAACGAACGGCTTGATTTCGACGGTGTCGTGCTCACCAAGCTCGACGGTGACGCCCGCGGTGGCGCCGCTCTCTCGATCCGGCAGGTTGTGGAAAAACCCATCAAGTTCATCAGCATCGGCGAAAAGGTTGACGATCTCGACCTCTTCTACCCTGAACGTATGGCCCAGAGGATTCTCGGCATGGGCGATATCGTCAGTTTTGTCGAGAAGGCCCAGGAGACGCTGGATCTCGAGAAAACCATGCAGATGCAGAAAAAGCTCATGAAGAATGAGTTCGATCTGAACGATTTCTTCGATCAGCTGCAGCAGCTCAAGAAAATGGGTTCCATCCAGGGGCTTATCGAAATGGTTCCGGGTCTCAATAAAATGGTGCCGAAGCAGGAGATCGACAATCTCGATTTCAGGCCTATCGAGGCGATGATCAACTCGATGACGCGCCAGGAAAAGGAGAATCCCGAAATCATCAACGGAAGCCGCCGCCAGCGCATAGCCAAAGGCAGCGGAACCAGGGTTCAGGATGTGAACCTTCTGTTGAAACAGTTCGGCGAGATGAAAAAGATGATGCGCTCCGTGTCGAAACTGTCGCAGTCCGGCAGGAAGATCACCTCGCAGAATCTGGCCCTCGACAAGTTTTTAAAGCGATAACGTATATTTGTACTTACCATCAACTAAACTATTGAAGCATTGGTAAAGATCAGACTTAAAAGAACCGGAAGAAAGAAAATGCCGTTTTACCAGATCGTCGCTGCCGACTCGCGCGCACCGAGAGACGGCAAGTTTCTGGAAGTTGTAGGGCACTACCAGCCTACAGCCAAACCGCATGCCGTCACCATCAAGAAAGACCGTGTTTCCTACTGGATGCAGACCGGTGCACAGCCGACCGATACCGTCCGCAGCCTTATCCGTTCTACCGGTCTTCTCCATGAGCTGAGGCTCCGTAAACTTGGCCGCAGCGAAGAGGATATCATCGCCGAGATGGAAAAGTGGCAGCAGAACCAGGCCGACAGACGCGTGAAGCGCATTGCCGTCAAAACCCGTCGCCGTCAGGCCAAAAAAGCAGCCGAAGCGAGCGGCAGCGAAGCCTGAGCCCTTCGGGGTGAGGTTTTCAGGGGATGGATCTCTACAAGACAGGCATCGTACTCAAGCCCAAAGGCCTGAAAGGCGAGGTGAAGGTTATGCCTGTCACCGATTATCCCGAGCGGTTTCTTTCGCGGAAGGCTTATTATGTAGGTAAAACGGACAGCGACGCGGTGCTCCGCAGCGTTGTCCGCGCCTCGCTCGGCAGGGGCTTCGCGTGGCTGTTTTTTGAAGGTATAGGAAGTCGTGAAGAGGCCGAGGCCATCTGCGGCATGAACCTCTATATCGGGGAAAAGGAGCTGCAGAAGATGCCCGAAGGAAGGGCTTACCTGCATGAGCTGACGGGACTGAAGGTGATTGACGGAAGCGGAGCGGAAGCCGGTGTCGTTGCCGATGTGCTCAGCATGCCGGCCCATGAGGTTTATGAAGTAGCCATGAGCGACGGCAGAATCGTGCTGATTCCGGCCATCGAGGAGTTTATCGAAGAGATTGATACCGAAAGACGGCTTATGGTTGTCCCGAGGTTTGAAGAGTTTTTGTAACAGGTTGTTCTTAAACGGGAGCTGACGTCCCCTGGCCATGATGGAACCACTCCGGATTGATGTGATTTCCGTTATTCCCGGCTTTTTCGACTCGCCGCTCGCAAACGGCCTGATCGCGATAGCAGGGAAGAAGCAGTATGCGGAAATCCATGTGCACAATCTGCATGATTACGGTCTCGGGCGCTACAGGCAGGTTGACGATACCCCGTTCGGCGGTGGAGCCGGCATGGTGCTTCGTCCCGAACCGGTTTTCGCGTGTATCGAAAAACTGCTTGCCGAGAGAGCGTATGATGCGGTTATCTTTCCCACTCCGGATGGAAAACCGTTCGATCAGCCGCTGGCAAACCGGCTTTCGCGTACGAAAAACCTCATGCTGCTCTGTGGCCATTACAAGGCGGTGGACGACCGGATTCGGCAGAAGCTTGTCACGCTGGAGGTTTCTGTAGGCGATGTTGTGGTTTCGGGAGGCGAGATACCCGCGCTTCTGATCATGGATGCGGTTCTGAGGCTGATACCGGGGGTGATCGGTGACGGGGAATCCGCACTGACCGACTCCTTTCAGACCGGGATGCTCGATTGCGTGTACTACACCAGACCGGCGGAGTTCAGAGGGATGAAGGTTCCGGATGTTCTCATGACGGGGCATCACCGCAACATTGAGAAATGGCGTCACGAGAACGCCCTCCAGCGGACACTTGAATGGCGGCCGGACCTGCTGGAAAACAAGTTTTTTGAAGAGTGAGTGAAAAAATAACGTAAATAGTTGTCGAAAAATGGATCAGTTAATTCAGTTAGTTGAAGCCACGCAGAGCAAAATCGATTTTCCGGAGATCAATCCCGGTGATACCGTAAGGATCCAGCTGAAGGTTATCGAAGGCGAAAAAGAGAGACTGCAGGCTTTTGAAGGCGTTGTCATCAGCGACCGCGGTGCAGGTGGTTCAAAAACCATCACCGTTCGCAAGATTTCGCACGGCGTCGGTGTTGAAAGGATCATTCCGGTCAACTCCCCGAACGTCGAAAGCGTTACCGTACTCAAGCACGGCAAGGCAAGAAGGGCCAAACTCTTCTACCTGCGCAAACGTACCGGCAAAGCCGCACTCAAGGTCAAAGAGCGCAAGGTCGCTGTAAAAGCCTGAAGCAGTAACAGGAGAACCGGCAGATATCCCATACCTGCCGGTTTTTCACCTGCCCGGCTTCTTTTTTAAACGGGGTTATCCTCCTTCAGGACCGCCTGACGGCTGTTTTTTTGCGTTTTGCGCTCCTTTCCTGTTTTCATTCCTTCGTTATCGGGGTTTTTATCCGCTCAACAGCGGTGACCTGCGGAATTCCGCGCTTCCGGCCTTGCCGGGAAAAAGTCCGGAGTCTTTGTGAATATTGTCTCCGGCGCCATAACTTGACCGGGAAGCGATTCCGGGTCGGCACAACCGAACAACAGATCAACAGGGCATACTATGATGCAGATAGGCGACTACCGGCTGTACTCTCTCGACGTACAGGATTTCGCGCTTGACGGCGGCTCCATGTTTGGCGTGGTGCCGAAGGTCATGTGGGAAAAACTCACCCCGTCCGACGACCTCAACCGGGTCATGCTCAAGACCAGGGTGCTCCTGATTTCCGGCAACGGCAGGAATATCCTTGTCGATACCGGCATGGGTACGGCCTGGAGCCAGAAGCTCCGTTCGATCTACCGCCTTTCCGGTTTCAGGCTTGAAACGGAACTGCAGGCTCACGGTTTCGTCCCGGAGGATATAACCGACGTCATCTACACCCATCTGCACTTCGATCATGCGGGAGGGGCTTTCAGGCCGGCGGGGGATGGTCTCGAACCGGTTTTTCCCTCCGCCCGCCACTACGTGCAGAAAGAGAACTATCTGTCGGCCATAAAGCCGAACCAGAAGGAGAAGGTCAGCTACTCGGCGGCTTTCGTCGAGGCGTTCACCCGGCTTTCCGGCGTCGAGCTGATCGAGGGAGCTGTCGAACTGTTCGCCGGCATAGAGCTGATCGTGAGCAACGGCCACACCAGAGGCCAGCAGCTCGTGCGCGTGAGCGACGGAAAGCAGGCGCTGGTGCATGGAGGCGATCTTGTCCCCTCCTCGGCGCATCTGCCGCTGCCGTGGGTGATGGGTTTCGATATCGAGCCACTCACGCTGATCGACGAGAAAGCAGCCCTGCTCCGGAGGATGGTCGAGGGCGGAGAGCTGCTCTTTTTCGGACACGACCCCTTCCACGAGGCGGCGCTGCTTACACTTGACGAAAAAGGAGCTGTTGTCGCCGACAGCTTCATCACCCTGTAAAAGAAAGGGCTCATCTTGAATACGGTTCTCCTGCGCCCGGAGCGGATAGAGGATTTCCGGACGAAGATTTTCGATTTCTACGGCCACAGTCGCCGCAGCTTCCCCTGGAGACAGACCTGCGACCGTTATGCCGTCATGGTAAGTGAAATCATGCTCCAGCAGACACAGGCCGATCGTGTTGCCATAAAATATACGGCCTGGATGGAGCGTTTTCCCGACACGGCAACGCTTGCCTCAGCCTCGCTCCGGGATGTGCTTGCCTTCTGGAGCGGTCTTGGCTACAACTCCCGCGGCCAGCGGCTGCAGACCTGCGCACGGACCGTTATGGAACGTTTCGGAGGCGTGGTGCCCGCCGCTCCCGCCGAACTGATAACCCTTCCCGGCATAGGCGACTACACCAGCCGCTCCATTCCTGTTTTTGCCGACAATCTCGACGTTGCCGCTGTCGATACCAATATCCGTCGCATCATCATCCACGAATTCGCTCTTCCGGAAGATACCCCCAAACGGCGGATGCAGGCCATTGCGGAGCAGCTTCTGCCGGCGGGCCGCAGCCGCGACTGGCACAATGCCCTCATGGATTACGGTTCGCTCTGCCTCACCAGCCGCATCACCGGCATTCGACCGCTCACAAAACAGTCGAAATTCCAGGGCTCGAAACGGTGGTATCGCGGCAGACTGCTCAAGGCTCTCGTGGATTCGGGGCAGCTTCTGCCCGAAGAGATCGAGGAGCGCTACGGCGACTGCCCATGGGGGATACGGGAGATCATAGACGGTCTCGTCCGCGACGGGCTTGTCGATGAGGGCGGGAGCCGGAACGGACAGGGGCGGGTGCTGCGGATAAGGGAGTGATCAGGCTTTGCGTTTCAGGCAGTGCATCCCTTTTTTTTCGGCTCGCCAGAAGACGCATTCCGACGGTACGGAGGGGCATATTTCCTGATGCTTTCCGGAAACCTTCGATATGATGAGCGGGTGGCCCGAAGATTTTTCCAGGCTTTTTCGGGCGTCTTCGACGTCGGAGTTTCTTGCCTTTCCGGCACGAACCATTGCAATGGCAAGATCGTCGAGAAACACCGATTCGCTGCAGACCGAGCCGGGGTGGAGCGCCCTGCAGACCCTCTGGCCCAGAGCAACGGCTTCTGCCTGCCGGATATACTCCATAGCCTGTTCGATCGTAAGGAGACGGGGCTCGAACGCATCGATTCGCTGCCGGATATGGCGCGATTTTTCATCTTCGGGCACGGGTTCGTCCACGGTATTGAAGTACACGAGCGTCTTTCGTATTCCTTCAAGTATGGTGCCTTCAGCGTACTCTTCTGCAGTCGCCATTTTCGATCGGGATTATCGGGTATTCAGCCTGTGACCCGGATTGCGGGCGTCATGCAACGCCGGCGGCGGCTCAGAGCTTGAAAATGAAGTTGGCGACGGTTTCGCGTTCCTGCCATCCGAGTTTCTGGTAGAACTCCCGCTTGTAGGAGTGGCGGGTCCGGCTGTTGCAGAGCATCAGGCGGGAACACCCCTTCGCGTCAGCTTCCACCCGAACGGCTTCGAGCAGCGCCTTTCCGATACCCCCGCCCCGGTAGCGTTCATCCACGAAGATTTCCGAAATATATCCTTCGGGAGCCGGAAGAAAGAGATAGGGGAGCCAATGAACAGTAACGTACCCTGCGAGAATGTCTTCCCCGGTTTCGGCAACATAAGCCGAATGACTTTTTGCCTCGGCATAGGCGTTATCGAGAAACTCGCCGATACGCCTGGCGTTCTGCTTCAGGGTGTCGCCGTTGAAAAAAGGAAACCAGCCGGTATTCTCCAGGATCGATGCAATTGCCGGGGCATCGGCCGGTTCCGCCTTGCGTATTGCTATCTCCCGATGCATGGGCGCTTAGGGGTTCGTGCGATAAACTGAACGTCTTTGGTTAAAATAATACATAAAGACCGGAATGCAATGGTATCGGGCACTCTCCTTCGGGACAGGGTGTTTCCCTGCGGCTTATCGAAAGATGGAGCGGCTCCGGAAGCCTGCAGAGAGAGGGGGTTCAAGGTTTCCGGAGGGTGTGCGGGAGATTGCAGGTTCGGGGTGGGGAGCTGCCCGGAGGCTCACTCCGTGTTGTACACCATGTTGAGGGCTTTGTATACCCTGTCGATCTCCTGAGCGTACTTCGCCGTTATGGCTTTTCGTTTCAGCTTCATGGTAGGGGTCATGTCGCCCTTTTCAATGCTGAAGGGTTCTTCGATCAGGAGGAACTTGCGTACTTTTTCGTGAGTGGCGAGCTGGCGCGAGATGGTTCGCATGAGCTTTTCGTAAATCTGCTGCACTCCCTTGTGCTCGATCAGCTCCCGGTTTGTTTTCGCCGAAATCGAGTTCTGCGCGGCATATTCGTTGAGTTTGGCGAAATCCGGCACGATGACGGCGATAAGGAAGGGGCGTTTTTCGCCGATCACCATGACCTGATCGACAAAGGGGCTTTCGGTGATGAGGTTTTCTATCGGCTGCGGAGCAATGTTTTTTCCACCGGATGTGACGATGATGTGCTTTTTCCTGTCGGTTATTTTCAGGTATCCGTCGCGGTCGATTTCGCCGATATCGCCGCTGTAGAACCATCCGTCCCTGATGACGTCGCTGGTAGCGGCCTCGTCCTGCCAGTACCCCTTCATGATGTTTGGCCCCCTGAGCAGGATCTCCCCGTCGGAAGCTATTTTCACCTCGACATTTTTTACTGGAGGTCCTACCGTGCCGAACTTGATTTTTTCCGGCCGGTTGACGTTGGTGACCGGTGATGTTTCCGTCAGCCCGAACCCTTCGAGAATGTTGATGCCGATCGCCTGGAAGAACTCCCCGATTTTCTGTGGCAGGGCGGCGCCTCCCGAAACGAAATAACGCAGGCGGCCACCGAATTTTTTGCGGATCTTGTGATAGACAAGCCTGTCGGCCAGGCCGTGCTGTATCGAAACTGCCGTCGAGGCCCGGTTTTTCTCGTTTATCTGGCGGTTATACTCCTCTCCGGTTTTGACGGCCCAATGGAAGATTTTCTGTTTCATGGGGCTCTCGTTGCCAATCTGCTTGAGCATGTTGACCTTCATCCGGTCGAACAGTCTCGGCACCGTAAAGATGATGGTCGGTTTCGCTTCGGCGATGTTGAGCGATATGGTTTCGATGCTTTCCGCAAGGTAGATCGCCGAGCCGCAGGCAAAGAGGAGGTAGTACCCTCCCGTACGTTCGTAGGCGTGAGAGAGGGGGAGAAACGAAAGGCTGCAGTCCGTTTCGTCGAGGCGGATGACGGTCGAGCAGCTTTTGACGTTTTCGCAGAGGTTCCGGTGCGTAAGCATCACGCCTTTCGGCAGGCCGGTAGTGCCCGAGGTGTAGATGATGGTGGCCACATCCTCCGGCTCCACCCTGATGCCGTCGAGAGTCCAGGGTTTTTCCTCGATGATTTTTTTGCCGGTCTCCTTTACGTGGTTCAGGTCGATGACGTCCTCGATCGGCTCCTCGAGCCGGTTCAGCACGATGACCAGGCTCAGGTCGGGCAGGTTCTGCCAGATGGAGAGAATCTTGCCGAGCTGCAGCATGTTTGAAACCACAATGCCTTTGGCTCCGCAGTTGAGCAGGATATATTCGATCTGGTTTGGCGGAAGAGAGGGGTAGAGCGGTACGTCGATAGCCCCGATAGTGAGAATGGCCATGTCGGCCAGATACCAGCCGGGCCGGTTCTCCGAGAGAATGGCAACCCGGTCGCGTTCGGCAATACCGTTTTCCCTGAGAAATGCCGCAAGATGGCGCATGTCCTGCTCCAGGGAATCGTAAGGAATCGGTTCATAGACTCCGTTGATTTTTCTTGCAATCGGGAATTTTTCCTTCTGACCGTGAAAGTGACTGAACACTGAAGAGAAAAGCTCAGGTAGCGTATGAAAATCGGAGTTGATAAGTCCCATAGAGCGCCATTGTTATTCTTGAAAATGCAGAAAAGCAAAAGGCAGAGAGCCGTTCTCTGTTTTTTCCCGGAACCGCAGCTTCGTCCTGTTCGCATCACGGCAAACCTGGACTTCACACGAAACGGAGAGGTACTCTGGCTGCCGGAAAGAAGAGTTGAGCGAAAGAACAATACAGGAAGGTTTGAAACGATTGAACAAATAATTAACGATACAATATTATCTTTGCAAAGTGTGTCTGGTACTTTACGGTATCTTTTATGTCTGTTTTTTACCCGTTTTATGCAGTTGAAGCAAAATAAAAGCAATAATCTGCCGGGATATGCCGGTCTCCTGCTCGGTGTTTCTCTTATTGTCTACCTTTTCAGCCAGATCGATCTTCAGGGAGCTGTCGAAAGGATTTTTTCGATAGGTTTTTCCTCGGTGCTGATTCTCGCGCCCTTTCTTGTGCTGCATGTGGTGGAAACCTTCGCGTGGATAAAGGTTTTTCCTCCCGGCATGAGGTCGATTCCCTTTTTTCCACTCCTGAAAATACAGCTTATAGCCGAAACCGTTTCGATGACGCTTCCGGCTGGTGTTGCTGTAGGCGAACCGCTCAGGCCCTACCTCTGCAAGCGCTTTATCGGTCTTCCCGTTCCCGAATCGGTGGCGAGTGTGGCGGTGCGCAAGCTCATGCTCGGGGCCGCGCAGGGGCTTTATACCCTGATTGGAGCCCTGGCGGGTTACGGCTTTCTGCAGATGGTCTCGGGCCGGATAATCGGGTTCGAGGGTCTCGGTCTGCTGATGGTTCTCTGCGGTCTGGCCGTTTTTCTTCTGTTCATGCTCTTTCTGCTGCTGCTCCTCAACGGACAGGTGGCCGGACATATCCACCGGTTTCTGATGCTGGTGCCGTTCAGGCGGGTCAAGGAGTGGCTGCTTGAAAAGGAGTCCGGTTTTCTCGATACCGATCAGGCGCTGAACAGCTACAGGGGCTCCCCCTCCGGAGGACGGCTGCTGGCGATGCTTTACTATGTTGGCGCATGGTTCATGCTGACGGCCGAGAGTTATATCATCCTGTCCCTTCTGGGGGTTGAGATTTCCTTTTACCAGATTTTCGCCATCGACATATCGCTGGCCATGCTCCGCTCGCTGTTTTTTTTCATTCCTTCGGGACTCGGGGTTCAGGATCTCGGTTATCTGCTGTTTTTTCAGGCGCTCGGCATACAGGATTTCTCATCCTGCGGTGCGGCATTCGTGCTGCTGCGGCGTTTCAAGGAGCTGCTCTGGTATGCTTTCGGTTACGGAATCATGTTTCTTTCCGGGGTGCATCTCGGGGATGCAGCGCGAGAGGACGACATCGGGACGTGACGCTGATTTTCCGGCAGCTCAGGGCCGCTTGGCCTACCGGTGAAGCCGGCAATCCCCCTGCATCGATTTTCACCCCGCGGACCTCCCTGGCCGTACCGTATCGGGCGGTTTGCCGGGGTATAATCGACAGCAGGTCCGGTGTTTCAGGACCGCAGGCTTCCGTGAAGCGGGAGCGGGGGTTTTCTGTTTGCCATCCTGCCGCAGCAGCAGGATCGTCAGGCTCCGGAGACAGGGGCGCCGGCTTTCTTCAATGAACCCGTCATCAGGTAACCCGGCTGGCCGATCCGGGGATTTTCAGGAATCTTGTCAAAGCTCGGGATGAATGCCTGCGATGTTAACGGCTTTTTTATATTTTTGATCGAAGTTATTTTATCCTCATGCAACGAAATAGACGAAGAGGCCTCTTTAACCGGGCATGCTCATGAAGAAGATTCTCTTTATCTGCGGCTCGATGAACCAGACCACCCAGATGCACCAGATTTCGGAGTGGCTGGGGGATTACGACCGCTACTTCACTCCGTTTTTCAGTGACGGTCTGCTTGGCGTTGCAAGCGGCAAGGGCCTTCTGGAATTCACCATTCTCGGCAGGAAACGCTCGGGAAGGGCGCTTCAGTATCTCCTCGATAACGATCTGCAGCTCGATACAGGCGGAACGGGTCGTGATTACGACCTGGTGATTACCTGTACCGACCTGATTGTGCCGAAGGAGATCCGGAGAAAGAAAATCGTCCTGGTTCAGGAGGGGATGACCGAGCCGGAAACCGTGCTTTATCATCTTGCCCGCAACTTCCGCTGGGTGCCCCGCTGGGTTGCCGGAACGGCGATGACCGGGCTGAGCGACCTCTACGAGAAGTTCTGCGTGGCAAGCGAGGGGTACCGCGATCTGTTTATCCGCAAGGGGGTCAATCCCGACAAGATTGTCGTTACCAGCATTCCCAATTTCGACAACTGCGAACAGTACCTCCGGAACGATTTCGAATATCGCGATTTCGTGCTGGTCTGCACCTCCGACAACCGCGAGACCTTCATTTACGAGAACCGGAAGAAAAATATCGGGAAGTACCTCGATATGGCGGGGGGGCACCAGCTGATTTTCAAGCTCCATCCCAACGAGAATGCCGTGAGGGCAATTCGCGAGATCAGGAACTGGGCGCCTGAAAGCCTGGTGTTTGCCGAAGGGAAAACCGAGGAGATGATCGCCAATTCGCGCATGCTCATAGCGCAGTTTTCTTCAACCATTTTTGTCGGTTCCGCACTGAACAAGACCGTGCATTGCGGGCTGCCCCCCGAGGAGCTCAGGGCGCTCACCCCGCTGCAGAACAAGTCGGCGGCGCGCCGTATTGCCGATGTCTGCCGGTCGGTCATCGACGGATAAACCGAAGGGTGAACGCCATCATGGAGGAGAAGGAAATCCGGAATATCGCCATCATTCCCGCAAGGGGCGGATCCAAAGGGCTCAGGGGAAAAAACATCCATCCGGTTGCCGGCCGTCCCCTTCTGGCCTGGAGCATCATGCAGGCGCGCGAGTCGGAGCGGGTCGACCGGGTGTTCGTTTCGACCGACGATCCCGAAATCGCGGCGGTAGCCGAGCGTTACGGCGCAGGGGTTATCCGGCGTCCTGCGGAGCTTTCAGGCGACAGGGCCTCGTCGGAATCGGCCCTGCTGCACGCCGTCGAAGTGCTCGAACGGGAGCACGCCATTCCTGTCGGTCTGGTGGTGTTTCTCCAGGCCACCTCGCCCCTGCGCAAGCCGGGGGATATCGACCGGGCGATCGGGCGGTTCGAAGCCGAAGGGGCGGATTCACTGATTTCCGTTACCCGGCTCGACGATCTCACCGTTTGGGAGCGTCAGGCTCACGGCTGGCAGAGCGTGAATTTCGATTTCCGCAACAGGGGCATGCGCCAGGAGCGGCCGCAGCAGTATATCGAGAACGGTTCCATCTATCTGGTCACTCCCGAGGTGCTCAGGGTGTGCGGCAACCGTATCGGAAACAGGCTTTCCGTCTATGAAATGGAGTTCTGGCAGACGTGGGAGATTGACAGTATCGAAGAAATCGATTTAATTGAGTTTTATATGTTCAAGAAAAACCTGGCCGGCCAGGAATCAGGACCGGAGAACCCATAGCATCAACACCTATGCAATTTTTTCTTTCCACCGATCTGGTGATCGGCGTCAATGAAGCCCTCAACCTGCAGGAGTACGTCCGGCAGACCGGCATGAAAAAACCGGGCATCATCTACGATGCCAATCTCGCTTCGAGCCTTTATTTTCAGGACGTGCTGAAGGGGCTGACCGGCCGCTTCACCGACCATGTGCTCTACTGCAACGAGTTCAGGGGTGAGCCCACCTATGCCCATCTCGAGAACGTGGCCGGGTTTTTCCGCAGCAATGCCCCGGACGGTATCGTGGCCATCGGCGGGGGAAGCTCGCTCGATCTCGGCAAGGGCGTTGCTCTCCTGCTCACCAACCAGGTGCCCGCGCTCTCCCTGAAAGGGTTTCCGCAGGATGTCATCGATCCCGTTCCGCTCGTGACGGTGCCCTCGCTGCTCGGCAGCGGCGCCGAAGTCAGCTTCAATGCGGTTTTCATCGACGAGGCCGAAGGGCGCAAGCTCGGCATCAACAGCCGCCGCAATTTCCCCCGGAAAACCGTGATCGATCCCCAGCTTTCCATGACCGCCCCGATGGAAAGCGTGATCGCCACGGCCATGGACAGCCTGGTGCACTGCATCGACAGTTTCGGTTCGCAGAAGCACACCCCCCTGAGCCGGATTTTTTCCGTCGAGGGGTTCCAGCGCACCTTCTACGCACTCCGGCAGGGCCAGCTCGACCGGGCGGAATCGCGTCTCGATCTGGCCATCGGCAGCATCTGCGGTACGGCGGCGCTCATGAACTCGGGAGACGGCCCCACCAACGGCTTCGCCTACTATCTCGGCGTGAAGCACAAGGTGCCGCACGGTCTGGCCGGCGCGATTTTCCTCAAGGAGGTCATGCGCTACAACTTCGACCGTGGCTACGAAAAATACGCGCTCCTCAACCCCATGCGCTCCTCTCCGTCGGCCAGGGAGGCTACCCAGGAGCTGCTCGCAGAGATGGACGATCTCTACCGGGATCTCCGGATTCCGAACCTTGTTCCCTACGGATACGCCAAGAGCAACGCTCCGGAGTTCGCCAGAAACGTCTCGGCGGCCCTGAAAGGATCGTTTGCCGGAAATCCGGTGGAGTTCAACGAGGATTCGGCACGGCATGTGATCTACAATCTGACCTGACGGCAATCGGGACGGTGACATTAATCCGGCGCTTGTTTAATACATACAGCGAGTCGCCATTACGCAACATTTTATCAGTAACGCAGCATGGCAGGAGCAGAACTTATAGGCCGTGAGGAACTGGCCGAAATTCAGGACCTTTTCAGTGGCGAAAAGGTCAATCTCTACCGTTACGGCGGAGGAAACTACAAGGCGAGAGAGTTCGAGGAGCGGTTTGCCGAGTACATGGGCGTGAAGTACGCCCATGCGGTCTCCTCGGGCACGGCGGCCATTCACTGCGCCCTTGCCGGCGCGGGTATCGGCCCCGGCGACGAGGTGATCACCACCGCCTGGACCTTCATCGCCCCGGTGGAGGCCATCAGCGCGCTCGGCGCGGTGCCGGTGCCGGTCGAGCTTGACGAAACCTATCACCTCGACCCGCTGGAGGTGGAAAAAGCCATCACTCCGGCCACAAAGGCCGTGGTTGCCATTCCCATGTGGGCCCCGCCTAAAATGGACGAGCTGGCGGCCATCTGCGAGCGCCGCAACATCATGCTCATCGAGGATGCGGCCCAGGCGCTGGGAGCCTCCTACAAGGGACGCAAGCTCGGCACCATCGGCCGGGTGGGCTCCTTCTCCTTCGACGCGGGCAAGACCATGCACACCGGAGAGGGCGGCATCATCGTCACCAACGACAGGGAGGTGTACGACCGTGCGGCCGAGTTCTCCGATCACGGACACATGCACCTTGAGGGTCTGCCGCGCGGCAAGGATCCGCGCCGGGCAAAAGGGCTCAATCTGCGCCTCAGCGAGGTGACGGCGGCCATCGGCCTTGCGCAGCTCCGCAAGGTCGACCTGATCCTTTCGCGCGCCAAGGAGAACAAGAAAAAAATCAAGGAGGCCATCAGCCATCTCGGCAACATCACCCTCCGCCCCTTTTCGGACGAGAAGGGCTCGCAGGGCGACACGCTGATCTTCCGCGTACGCGACCGCGATGCGGCCCTGCAGTTCGAAGCGCACCTCATGGAACGCGGATTCGGCACCAAAATCCTGCCCGAGGCGCTCGACTGGCACTTCGCCGGCGTCTGGAGCCACCTGCTTCCGGAGTTCGACCGCTACCGCGATGTCGATCTCGAAACGCTCTGGCCGAAAACCGGCGCCATGCTGCGCAGCAGCATCTGCCTGAACATTCCCGTGCTGATGGATGAGGCCACCATCGAAAAGCTGGTGGAGGCAATTATTACGGGAGCGGAGAAGATCGGGTAGGGGTTCCCGGTTCCGTGGAAGCAAAAAAAAACAGCTGCAGGGTGCAGCTGTTTTTTTGAGGCGAAGAGCGGATTCGAACCGCTGTACAAGGTTTTGCAGACCTCTGCCTAACCACTCGGCCACTTCGCCATATCGTTCAGGGAAGTAAATGTAAAAAATTGAAACGGTTATTCAAAAAGGAAGCAAAACTATTTTCACCGCGCCGGTCCGTCTGTCCGCCCGTCGCACCCCTTCCCGATGCCGTGCGGGTTGTGCTGGTGACAGGGATTCCGTTCATTCGTTCATCGCCATTGAAAAGAGGCTTGCGAGGGATTCGTTCATAACGCCGTACCATTCAGGAATGCTTCCGAAACCGATTCTGACGATGGGAAATATCCGTACCGAAATCACGATCGCAGCCACGTTGTCCGATGTCTGGCGCGTTCTCTCCGACACCGCCGCCTGGCCGGAGTGGAACCCTTTGGTCACGTCCTTCGATGGCGTTCCCGAAGAGGGGAGGCGTGTGCGTATTCGCCTGAAAGTCAAAGCGCTTCCCGCGTTCAGGGTTCCGGTCCGCGTCTCGGCTCTGAAGCCCGGAGAGCGCCTCTCCTGGACCTTTACCTTGCCCTTCGGCATATTGCGCGCCGAACACTCTTTTTCGCTCTCCGAAGGGTCGGACGGAAGCACCCGTTTTCTTGACACCGAACGGTTTACCGGGCTGCTGGGCGGTATCGCGGGAACGCTCATGAACCGGTTTTTCCTGGATGATTATCGGGGGATGGATCGGGCGATAGCGGAGAGGGTTGCCTCCGGGAGATGATCCGCCCTCCGTTTGTTATCGGACGTTTTTGGGTTTAACAATTCTGTAATGTGCTTATCGAATGTAAATGTGCTATATTGCGCGCAGTAAAATTTGATACGTTTTCCGGATATCCTGCAAACATGCCGCTCTACAGAGATTTTCCTTTCTTGTATACGCCCAGCTTCCGATTCCGGAACCTATCGTTCTGCCAACATTAAGCGTGTGGAGTCATCATCAATAACAGAATCATAGATATTACCGAGCTTGCCCTGCGTGACGCCCATCAGAGCCTGATTGCCACCCGACTGGGCATCGACGACATGATCGGAGCCTGCGCCGATCTCGACGACGCCGGTTTCTGGTCGATAGAGTGCTGGGGCGGAGCCACTTACGACGCCTGCATTCGTTATCTGAACGAAGACCCGTGGCAGCGTCTGCGCACCTTCAAGAGCCTGATGCCGAAAACGCCGCTGCAGATGCTTCTGCGCGGCCAGAACCTGCTGGGATACCGTCACTACGATGACGAGGTCGTGGAGCGTTTTTGCCGGAAGTCCGTGGAAAACGGCATCGGTGTTTTCCGGATTTTCGATGCCCTCAACGACCTGCGGAACATCGAGACCTCCGTCCGGGCCGTCAGGATGGCCGGCGGGCACGCCCAGGGCACGATCTCCTATACCGTCAGTCCTATCCACACCACCGCGCTCTTCGTCGATCAGGCGCGGAGGCTTCAGGATATGGGCATCGACTCCATCTGCATCAAGGACATGGCTGCGCTCATCAAGCCCCAGGCGGCATTCGACCTGGTCAGGGGGATAAAGGATGCGTGCGGAGAGGATCTGCGGGTGCACCTGCACGCGCACGCCACGACCGGCGTCACGCTGGTGAGTCTCATGAAGGCGGTCGAGGCGGGGGTTGACTGCGTGGACACCGCCATCAGCTCCATGAGCCTCGGACCGGGACACAATCCCACCGAGAGTTTCATCGAGATGCTCGATGGAACGGGCTACGGCACACGGGTCAATCAGGAAAAGATCCTGCGGGTCAAGGAGCATTTCATGTCGGTGCTGGGCAGATACGCCGAGTACCAGTCGAAGGTAACCGGAGTGGAGACGGAAATTTTCAGAAGCCAGATTCCCGGCGGGATGCTCTCCAACATGGAGAGTCAGCTCCGCCAGCAGGGAGCAGGCGACCGCATGAAAGAGGTGCTGGAGGAGATTCCCCTGGTCCGCAGGGATACCGGCTACGTGCCGCTCGTCACTCCCAGCAGCCAGATCGTCGGCACCCAGGCGGTGCTGAACGTCCTTATGGGCAGATATGCCGTGCTGACCGGCGAATTCGCCGATCTCATGCTCGGCTACTACGGAGAGGTTCCGGGAGAGAAAAACCCCGAAGTGGTGGAGCTTGCCCGCAGCCATGCCAAAAAGGAGCCCATAACCTGCAGGCCGGCAGACCTCCTGAAGCCGGAGTGGCAGAAGCTCCGCTCCGAAGCGCTGGCTCTCGGCGGCTGCAACGGTACCGATGAGGATGTCCTTACCTGTTCCATGTTTCCCCAGGTAGCCCCGAAGTTTTTTGCCGAACGGCACGAAGGTCCGCGCAATCTCGGCAGGGATCCTCTTACCGGCGCGTCCGAAACGCACCCGACCGAAGGGCACCAGGGCGCCATCACCGGCCCCATAACCTACTCCGTGACCATGAGCGGCCGGCAGCACAAGGTGACGGTAACGCCATATCAGTAATTCCCCATGTCAACAACCATGAATATCGACAGTAAAATACAGGAGCTTAACCGCCGGAAGGAAGCGATGCAGCTGGGCGGCGGACAGGCCCGTATCGACAGGCAGCACGAATCCGGCAGCCTGACGGCCCGTGAACGGATCGACGCCCTTCTCGACCAGGACAGCTTTCAGGAGACGGGGCTTTTCGCCCGTCATCGCGGAACCCTTTTCGGCATGGAGGGCAAAGAGATGCCGGCCGACGGAGTGGTTACCGGTGGCGGCAGCATAAACGGCCGTCTGGTGCACATCGCCAGCCAGGACTTCACGGTAGGCGGCGGCTCGGCAGGCGAGATTCATTGTGCGAAGATCGTCCAGATGATGCAGTCCTCCCTGAAGACCGGTTCGCCCTTCATCATGGTCAACGATTCCGGAGGAGCCCGTATCCAGGAGGGGATCGACAGCCTTTCGGGTTACGGCAAGGTTTTCTACAACAACGTCATGCTTTCCGGCGTGGTGCCGCAGATTTCGATTATCTGCGGTCCATGCGCCGGCGGGGCGGCCTACAGTCCCGCCCTGACCGACTTCATCATCCAGACGAAATCGGCACGGATGTTCATCACCGGGCCCTCGGTCATCAAGGCCGTCACCGGCGAAGAGGTCAGCGCCGAAGATCTCGGCGGCCCTGTAGCGCAGATGGACATCTCCGGAGTGGTGCATTTCATCGCGGAGGACGACATGGATGCCATGGCCATCTGCAAGCGCCTGCTCTCGTTCCTTCCCTCCAACAATCTCGAGGATCCGCCGCTCAGGGATGGCGAGGATATCATTCTGCCGGACAAGCGGCTCAACGAGATCGTTCCCGTTGACCCCAAGCAGAGTTACGATATCCGCGACGTGATCGCCCGCCTCGTGGACCACGAGGACTTCATGGAGGTGCAGGCCTCCTTCGCGCCCAACATCGTCATCGGTTTCGCCCGGCTCCAGGGCCGTTCGGTAGGAATCGTGGCAAACCAGCCCTGCGTTATGGCCGGGGTGCTCGATATCAACGCATCGGACAAGGCGGCCCGCTTCATCCGGTTCTGCAACGCCTTCAACATTCCGCTCCTTACGCTGGTCGATGTGCCCGGATTTCTTCCCGGCGTCGAGCAGGAGTACGGCGGCATCATCCGCCACGGGGCCAAAATGCTGTTCGCCTACTCCGCGGCCACGGTGCCCAAGATCACCGTCATCATCCGCAAGGCCTACGGCGGAGCCTATCTGGCCATGTGCTGCAAGGATCTGGACGCCGACAGGGTCATCTCCTGGCCGACGGCCGAGATTGCGGTCATGGGCGCGGAAGGCGCTGTTGACGTGATTTTCCGCAACGAGATCAAAAAGGCTGAAGATCCTGCAGTGCGCCGACAGGAGTTGATCACGGAGTATCGCGACACCTTTTCCACGCCGTACGTTTCGGCCTCGCGCCTGCATGTGGACGATATCATCGAACCGTCCGACACCCGGCGGTATCTGGCCATGGCGCTCGATATCCTCCATTCGAAACGGGAGTTCAGGCCCCAGAAGAAACACGGCCTGATTCCCCTGTAACCATACTGAACAGCGCAATAATGAACGAACAGGAAACGCCCGAACAGGAACCGGAAATAACGCCGGAACTCCTGATCATCATGTCGGCCTCCATAGCGGCCTATCTCGGAAAGAACGTACGGATCCGCAGGGCCCGCTTCATCAGCGATCAGGGGCAGAGCTCGTGGTCGCAGCAGGGCCGGGTATCGATCCAGTCCTCGCATACATTCAGTGTCAACAAATAAGGAGTCGCATTGTGCAGTTGATCTTGACCATAGATGGAAAAAAATATGTAGTTGACGTGGAAGTGCTGGAAGGAGAAGAGGTGCGCACCCCCGCCCTGTTCCCGGAATCCACCTCCACCATCCAGTCGAAACGGCCCGTTTCGGCCCCTTCACCCAGGCCTCAGGCCGTGCAGCCCGCGCCGGACGGTCTGCCGGACGACAAGGTCTGCCGCAGCCCCATTGCCGGAATCGTGCAGCGGGTCAACGTGCAGGTCGGCCAGAAACTGCAGGTGAACGACCTGCTGGTGGTGCTTGAGGCCATGAAAATGGAAACCAACATCACCGCCCACACGGCGGGAACCGTCAAGGTCATCATGACCTCGCCGGGAGAGGCCGTCAAGAGCGGCCAGGCGCTCATCGAGTTCGAATAGGGGAGCGCGCGGAAGCCCCTGCTCTGCGTTCACCCAGATGAACCCGACAGTCACCCTTCATGCACAGAGGTGTATGAGGGTGCCCGTTTCTACCGAGATGCCGTCCCTCCGGGACTTCGAAGTTTGATACTCCACAAACCCCGCTGGGGTGCAATGTCGGTAGCAAACCGATCCCCAAGAAAGGGAGGAATGCTTTCGACCTGCATACCGGCGACAAGATCGAGTTCGTGCTCGAAAAAGAGGGAGCCATCACCCTCAGGCCCATCAAGAAAAGCGTGGACGATGTTTTCGGCAGGCTGTTCAATCCCGCCGCCACCCAGACCTGCAGCAGCGACACGCTGCTCGCCTGACGGGCAGGTCAGAAATATCCTCTTTTTGTTTTTTTTGTTTGCAAATAAAAAAATGATACCATAAAATAGTATCATGCATAAGCGGCATCAAAAGATTCTTGACCAGATTTTTCAGAATCCGGTTCGATCCGATGTTCAATGGACTGACATCGAGAATCTGCTGAGTGCTCTTGGAGCTGAATTGTCTGAAGGTAAGGGCTCACGGGTTCGCATTGCCCTTAAAGGAGTTCGTGCTGTTTTTCACCGGCCACATCCCCAAAAAGAAACAGACAAGGGGGCATTGCAATCAATGAGGCGTTTTTTACAAGAAGCGGGAGTTCGATAATAATGCTGACTTATAAAGGATATACTGGTCATGTTGAATATGATGACGAGGCCGGTATTTTTCACGGTGAAGTGCTGGATACAAGGGATGTCATCACGTTCCAGGGTATGACCGTTGACGAGATAGAGGATGCATTCAGGGCGTCGGTCGATGACTATCTCGAGTTCTGTCAGGAAAGGGGAGAGGAGCCTGACAAGCCGTTTTCCGGTAAACTGGTGCTGAGAATGAGCCCGGAACTGCACCATAAAGTATTCATCAAGGCTACAAAATCCGGAAAAAGCCTGAACAGGTGGATTTCCGATACCCTTGAATCGGCATGACGTTTGCCAAGGCCGCAGAGGGGCAATTTCAGACCCTTTACCTCAACATAGAGCTCCGTAGGAACGGACCCAGCCTCCAGCATGAAACCCTGCGAACGTTGTAATTCCCGTTTCTACCGATATATCGCCCTTACAGGGCTTAGAGGAAATGGGGGAGATACCCGTTTCTACCGAGATGCCGTCCCTCCGGGACTTCGAAATTGGCACTCCACAAACCCCGTAGGGGTGCAATATCGGTAGAAAGCCGACGCCCGCCCGTCTCCACCTCTGGCTCCGCAGGAGCGGCATGCCTGTCTCGCCTCATGAACCCCTGCGAACGTTGTAATTCCCGTTTCTACCGATATATCGCCCTTACAGGTCTTAGAGGAAATGGGGGAGATACCCGTTTCTACCGACATGCCGTCCCTCCGGGACTTCGAAATTGGCACTCCGCAAACCCCGTAGGGGTGAAATGTTGGTAGAAAGCCGACGGCCATTACCACCCCATACGGCTCCGAAGGAGCCGTATACGACCGCATGAAATCCGACCAACATTTTAATTTCGATCTACCGATATATCGCCCTTACAGGGCTTAGAGGAAATGGGGGAGATACCCGTTTCTACCAACATGCCGTCCCGCCGGGACTGCGAAATTGGCAATTATGAAACCCCGTAGGGGTGCAATATCGGTAGAAAACCGACGCCCATCACCACCCCATCCGGCTCCGTAGGAGCCGTATACGACCGCATGAAATCCGACCAACATTTTAATTTCGATCTACCGATATATCGCCCTTACAGGGCTTAGAGTAAATATTCGGTATTCATGAGGGCTTTTTGCCGGAATTGTCGCAGGGTGTCGGGCTGAAAGGAATTTCCTCGGGAAAGCGCCGGGCGTGAAGAGCGGAACGCCGTTCCATTCGGCAGGATCGAGCGAGATGTAATGTTGCCGGAGATAATTTCAATCATTTTGGAGCTTCCTGTGAAGGTTACTGTAAAGGTATTCGCGGAAATTATTGGCGACTCTCTGTGATTGTATTGTTGTGACGACAATGTGCGTATACTGTATTGGGCGTAATTCGCCTGTTTTAGAGGTTCCCGTGCATAAAAGGAGAAATATTGCCACTACACATGTCACGGGTTCTTTCTTCCGTTTAAACGATCCACAATGCTTTACAGCCTTCTCATGCTGCTCGTCATCTCATGTTTCAGTATTGACGCATACGGACATGATAAGGCGGCATTTGTGCTCTACGATAAAGCCGGCAGGGAGGTGAGCTATCACAAGCTGCTGAAAAAGGCGAAGAAAAGCGACGTCGTCCTGTTCGGGGAGTTGCACGACAACCCCATTGCACACTGGCTGCAGCTGGAGCTGACCAAGGATCTGCACAAAAGGAAAAAACTGATTATGGGCGCCGAAATGTTCGAGGCCGACAATCAGAAGGCGCTCGACGATTACCTGTCGGGCCTGATCGATTACCCCAGGCTGAATTCTCTTGTCAGTCTGTGGTCGAACTATAAAACCGATTATGCTCCGCTGGTGGATTTCGCCAGAGATCACCGGATACGCTTTATCGGAACGAACATCCCGAAAAGATTCGCGCGTCTGGTCCATAAAAACGGAGGCTTCGCCGCCCTGGAGAAGCTCGGCGATGAAGAAAAAAAGTGGATCGCTCCACTGCCGGTTCATTTCGATCCTGAACTGCCGGGGTACAGGAACATTCTGACGATGGCGGGTGAACACGGGACTCCGGAACTGGTCAAAGCCCAGGCCATCAAGGATGCCACGATGGCCCATTTTATTCTGCTGAACCATAAGCCCGCCCATATCTTTCTTCACTTCAACGGGGCGTACCATTCGGACTTTCATGAAGGAATTCTATTCTATTTGCGGCGTCAGAATGACTCCCTGCGATACTTGACCATCACCACGGTTGAACAGCATGATATCCGGCATCTGGAGGCACAGCACAGGGGACGTGCCGATTTTATTATCTGCGTGGATAGCGATATGACGAAAACCTACTGAACAGGTTGATGGTGGTGAGCGGTGGGATTTTCCTGCTGATTCCGCTACGTTCAGGCTTCGATGTGCTCTGTTTTCCTGAGCAGAATCCTGGAGAAGGTGCTCAGATCCTGCTTCAGCCATTTCCGCTCGAACCGGGTGTCGAATTGCGGCGGTATGGTGCCGTTTTCAACCTCGAAGCCGGTGCCGTGGAGCTGCGTCAGCACCCAGTTGCAGTAATCTTCGCTGTCGGTCACGATGAGCGCTTCGCTGCCTGAAATAAGCCTGTTGTTGAGCAGGCGCAGGTACGGTGTCGAAAAGAGCCTGTATTTGCTGTGCCTTCTTTTTGGCCAGGGATCGGGAAAGAGCGAATAGGCCCGTGAAACCGAACAGGCGGGGAACAGGTCGGTGAATGCCTCCCTGGCACACGACTCGAGCAGGCGGATGTTGTCGAGGTTACGGCTCGCGACCATTTTTGCGACCTCCGTTATCATGCCGGGTTTCTTTTCGATGCCGATAAAGAGTCTGTCAGGGTATTGCGACGCCCTTCTGAGCAGATACTCGCCGCTGCCGAAGCCTATTTCAACCTCGACCGTTCCGGCATCCCTCAGATTGATCTCCTCCCATGCTTCACGATCTGCGATTATGACTGGGCTTTCGGACAATGACGCTCTGGTATCCATGAACTTACAGGATTTCGGTATGACTCGCCGGAACCGCTGAAAAGTCATTGTACTCCTTTGCAGCGGTTCCCATAAAACGGGCCGCAATATACGCAAAGTCCCGAAAGAGGCCTCAACGAGCCTGAAAAAGCCTCCCGGTTCGCCGGGCATGCACGGGGCCACCCTTGTTGCCTGAGGCTTTATGGCTATATTTTCAGGAAAGCCCCATCCCGCTTTTCGTTGAGACAACTACTTTTGTTACGGACATTTAAAAATCTAACGGTGAAAGTCGATGAAAACTCATGATCTGCTGAACAGGACGGGGGCGGGCGAATCGCTTTCGCGCGACGAACTGGTTTTTCTGCTTTCTCTTCCGCCTGATTCTTCGGACGCCTATTTGGTTATGGCTGAAGCAAACCGGATATCGAAGGAGGTATCGCAGGGAAAAGCCGAAGTCCATGCACAGTTCGCCCTCAATCTTGCGCCCTGCAGCTGCGATTGCCTGTTTTGCTCGTTTGCGGAAGTGAACGGGGTTTTCACCGATGCAACCGTGCTGAGTCCCGACCAGGCCGTCGCTTATGCGCGGCAGTTCGAAACGGACGGCGCGAACGCGCTTTTTCTGATGTCGACGGCCCACTATCCTTTTGAGCGTTTTCTGGAAATATCGGGGGAGGTGCGTAAGAACCTGAAGCCGGAAACGACCTTGATTGCCAATGTCGGCGACCAGTCGCTCAAAAGCGCCGTGAAGCTTAAGGATGCCGGGTTCACCGGCGTGTATCACGCGCTTCGGCTCCGCGAAGGCGTCGATACCACCCTCGATGCCGGCAGGAGAAAGCGGAGTATCGAGAATTTCAGGGAGGCCGGTCTCGAAGTCGGAACATGCGTGGAGCCGGTTGGGCCCGAACATACCAACGAGGAGCTTGCCGATATGATCGCATTCACCGCGTCGTTCAATCCTGCCTATAGCGGCGCGGCGCGCAGGATTCCCATTCCGGGCACCGGATTGGCCGCGCTCGGCATCATCAGCGAGCTGCGGATGGCCCAGATCGTTGCCGTTACGAGACTGGGTATGCCGAGGAGCGTTTCGGGAAATTGCACCCATGAACCATGCACGCTCGGCGCTATCGCCGGCGCAAACCTGTTCTGGGCCGAAGTGGGAGCCAACCCCCGTGACGTTGAGGCGAAGACGGAGGAGGGAAGAGGTGAAAGCGTGGTCAGCTGCCGCTCTGTTTTTCGGGAAAGCGAATGGGAGGTGCTGCAGGGGCCGTCAAGGTTTTACCATCGGGAGTCGTTAGCCAGTAGGCAGTAGGCGGCAGCAGTATTGTTTACCTTAACGTAACGTACGGACGCTTTCCGCGGTTCGGAAAAAGCCGTAACATAACCGTTGTGCCGTTGTTGTTAGAGAAGTGAATGCGAGAGGAAAGATGAAAAAAGGTGTCTTACAGGTTCGGAAAACACGAAACGGATTACTGCCATGTCAAACGATGCGATTGAACGGGATGCGCTGACACCGGAACAGCGAGAAGAGCAGATCAGGCTTGCCGCCTATTTTATCTGGAAAGCAAATGGTGAGCCGGAGGGTACTGCCGAAGAGGACTGGGCGCAGGCTGAGGAAGCTTTTGCAGAAGAGAGCGTCGAGGCCGTGTAGGCAAGGCCTTGCACTCTCTCGTTATCCGTGACTGACCGGTAGCGCCGTGTGCCGCTATCGGTCAGTCATTTTTTTTCCTTATTTTCCGGAAGAGGCGAACTGTTCATTCCGGATACCATCATGCGAAAACTCCTGCCCCGGATTCTGCTGCTGCTGGCGGTTGCAATGGCGGCAGCGATTGCCTGGCGGGGGTGCGCTGTGCGCAGGCCCGTTACGGAAGGGAAGTACGACCTCCGCACCAACGGCATCTGGCTCCAGCACGGCTGGCTCGGGGACGACGGGTGGTTCCTGCGGAACCGGCGGGACCGGTCGCGGTTCCGTAACGACGCCCGTATCCGTGAACTGTCGCTTCTCCTCGCCGGGCACGGGGTGAGGGACGTCTTTCCGCATCTCTGCCCCTGCTCTCCCGACGGCCGGATCGCTCCGGCCGATTCGCTTCAGACGGAACGGTTCCTCGACGGGTTTTCAGCTTTCAGGGTGCTGCCGTGGGTTGGCGGGGTTTCCCTGAAGCACTGCTTTACGGATTCCGCCGCATGGCGCGGGACCTTCGTGTCTTCCGTAGCGGAGTTGCTCGCCAGGCACCCGAGGCTTGCCGGCATCCATCTCAACATCGAACCCGTTCCTGACGGGAATGAGGCTTTCCTCCTGCTGCTCGACGAGCTTCGCCGGGCAATGCCGGAGGGGACGATCATTTCCGTGGCGGCGTACCCTCCTCCGAAGGGTTCCCGCACGTTTTCGAACGTACACTGGCAACAGCCCTATTACGCCGAGGTCGCCCGACGGACCGACCAGATCGTGCCCATGATGTACGACACGTCGGTCCGCTCAGCCAGATTCTACCGCCATGTGATGCGGGTCTGGAGCCGCCAGGTGCTCGACTGGTCCGGCACGACGCCGGTGCTTTTCGGCGTTCCGGCCTACGAAGACCCCGGAGCAGGGTACCATATAGCCGAAGCGGAGAACCTGCGGAACGCACTTTCGGGGATTCATGCGGGACTGGATGCTTACCGGGCGCCGCCGGGGAACTATGCCGGGGTGGCCATCTACTGCGAATGGGAGATGGACGGCAGCGAGTGGGCCTCTTTCAGGAGGGCGTTCGGGAAAAAACCGGAGCGGGTCAGCTTCCCTCTGCCTGCTCCAGAAGACTGAATCGAAGCGAAGCCTCCTTGATGAGCGGAATAAGTTCCTCCGGGTTCATTCCTGAAATCGAGATCGCCGTGCCGAGTTCATCGACCATCGTCCTGAATCTGTCGGAATGAGGGCTCTTGAGCGATCCCTCCTGGAAACGCTTGAGGAAGCCGCTGAGCGCCAGTGCCGCGAGACTGCCCTCGACGACGGCGGACATGTCGCGATTCATGAGTCTGGCATTGTGGAGCATGCGCAGAACGCGGTATCTGGTCCGGTTCCGGCACCGCTCCAGAGCCGGCGTCGAGTCCGTTCCGGTCATGAGCAGCAGGTCACTGGCAATCGAGACCAGGATGGAACGCAACCGCAAGGCGGGATTGAGCGCAATGACATAGCGGAACGAAACGAGGGCGACGCCGATACCGGCCAGCCCGGCCGCTCCTCCCATGAGGAAGTCCGTCCTGCTCACGGTCATCGGCATGCCCGGCTGCATAACGAGGAGGAAAAACATCATCGTGTCCATGGCCCCGAGCGCCGTTTTGCGGTGGTTTTTGGCGATCATTCCCCCAACCAGTACGGGAAAGGTCAGCAGGCCATGGATGAGGGGGCCGCTTTGCCCCGGTATGACGAAAAGACGGAAGATAAAGGCAAGGAGGACGCCGACAAAAGCTCCCCGGAATATGTGCGATAACAGGACGGACGGGTGGTCATGGGTCGAAAAGACACTGACCATGATCGAGGTCGCCAGCATCATCGCCGCCCCCTCCTTCCAGCCGGTCAGCTGCCAGACGGCGCCAGTGAGGCCGACCGCTGCGATCGTACGCATCGAGGCGCGCACGGCGCCGGGCCAGTCTCTCTGGCGAAGCACGGGGCGCGATACGGCGACCGGAATTTTCGGGGGCGCTGAGTCCCAGCGATCGAGGACGAAGCCCAGGGAGACCGGGAGCGCAAGCAGGGAGTCCCGGAGTACGGGCAGCTGGGTGCCGATTTCGGCGACGAGCCTTTCGAACTCCTTGTTCGCGGCGATCGGGCTCCACGCGCGTTCGAGACCGGAGATCACCTGATCCAGGCGGTCGGCAAGGGTTCGGCGAATCCGGACGCTCTCTTCCTCGCTCGTCCCGGTACGGCCTTCGAGCAGGACGCTTGTTTCCAGAAGCGAGAGGAGATCGACGAGCAGGTTCTCGATGTGGAAACGGCGCCGTTTCAGGTCGAGGGTTCCCGCACCTGCGCCGTCGAGTGTTTTCTCGATATCGGCCAGCATGAAAAGAATGTCGTGACGGCTTCGTCCGATCCCGGCATGGTCGGCGTCCCGGAGAACAAGGCTCACCAGTCCCATGCTCGCGGCAACCGCTTCCTGCAGGCGCAGTTTCAGTTTTTTCATGCCGTTGCGCGGAGTGAAGGAGATGTTCACCATGGTTGTGAAAGCAATTCCGATGCCGATGCAGCCGATTCGGGCAAAAACAATCTCGCCGATCCGTGCCGGGTGGCTCCATCCGTCAAGAGCGATCACGGCCGCCGTAAAACCTGCCACCATGAACCCGTATGACCGGTAACCATAGAGCTGCAGGTTACCGGCGCCGACACAAACGCCCAGCCACAGGCAAAGCATGATCGTCAGGTTGAGCGATGAGGTCGCAGGGAGGAGCATCAGCAATCCGGCCAGCGCACCGATGAGCGTTCCGACAAAGCGGTAAAAACTTTTTTCGAGCAGCTGCCCGCCGGTCGGCTGAATGATGATGATGGAGGTCATTGCCGCCCAGTACGGACTCTCCAGTTTCAGCGCAACGGCAATGGCGTAGGCGGCAAGCGCCGCCGCCACGCTTCTGGCGACATGCCACGCCTCAGGCCAGAGGCCTTTCAGGCGGAGGCTGCGTGTCTTTCGCATCGAATGCGTCACGACTGCCGGGCAAAGTCGTTTATCGACGTTTCGAGCCTCTCAAGCAGATTTCCCAGCAGCAGCATCTCCTCTTCCGTATAACCGCCGAGCAGCGTTTTTTCGAGAGGCACGAGGATCCGCCGGATGCTGACGACGGCGTTGTGTCCCTCCATCGTCAGTTTAAGGATCTTTGCCCGCCGGTCGCTCTTGTCCTCCGCCCTGATGACGAGCCCTTTGGCTGCAAGATCGTCGAGAACGCGAACCAGAGAAGGATCCTCTATGCCGATCGATTGGGCGAGATCCTTCTGACGGACGCCGTCTCCCAGGAGGCTGAGGTGCAAAAGAGGCCTCCATGTTGCATCAGTCAGCCCGACCTCCCTGAATGCCGCGTCCAGTACCTTGCGCCAGCGTCTCGTCATGAGGTTGAGCCGGTAGATGAGGTTGCCCCTCCGGATGTTTCCGGTCGTCAATGTTTCCATGGCAGATAAGTTTATAGGCTTATAATTAGCATACTAATTATATAGCGAAAAACCAACTGCCGGGCAAGCCGCAACTTACTGCCCGACCCGCAGGAAATCGGCAGTCCTGAGGCTTCAGTTTGCCGGTGGGGGATTTTTTGTGAGAATGCCGTCCGCAACCATTTTGTCGATCATCTTCGTAAGCTGGTCGTGTGTGCGAATCAGCGCAGGAAGCGAGAGGGCAAGACGTCCAACCGGCTGTATGTCGGGCTCCTTGCCCTGTTCTACTGAAATGACGTTGACAAGGTCGATGCGTATGACGCCATCAATAAGAGTCATATTTGCGATGCCGTCAGCATAAATGGTCTGCATGTTAGTTTCCTCCGTGGTATGGTTGCGTGGTTGATGCCCGTAAACGGTTCGCAATATACGCATTGCCGGAGACAGTAGGCAGTGGATTGTGGGTTATGTAATGCGCTGAATTTGTACATTATCAACGGCGACCGGGGCTGGCGAAGCGCCAGCCCCGGTACATGCATAACAGGGATCGATAAAAACATAGACACGGGAGGATTCGTATGAAACGGGTGGTTCTTTTTTTGCTGACCAATATTGCAGTGATGCTGGTGCTGTCGGTCAGCGCCCGTATTCTGGGTGTAGACCGCTTTCTGACCGCCAACGGGCTGGATATGGGCATGCTGCTGGCATTTGCCGCCCTGATCGGCTTCGGCGGCTCCTTTATTTCGCTCCTGATGTCCAAAACCATGGCGAAATGGAGCACCGGTGCACGGGTTATCGAGCGCCCCGCCAGCCAGGACGAGTCATGGCTCGTCGATACCGTCCGGCAGCTTTCCAAAAAAGCCGGTCTGGCGATGCCTGAGGTTGCCATTTTCGATGGCGCCCCCAATGCCTTTGCCACCGGGCCCAGCAGGAACAGATCGCTGGTGGCGGTCTCGACCGGGCTCATACAGAGCATGAATAAACAGCAGGTTCAGGCAGTACTTGCCCATGAGGTCGCCCACATCGAAAACGGCGACATGGTGACCCTTACGCTGATACAGGGTGTGGTCAACACCTTCGTGATTTTCCTGTCGCGTCTCGGCGCATACGCGGTTGACAGCTTTCTTCGCCGGGACGACGATGAATCCGGCAGCCCCGGCATCGGCTACTGGATCAGCAGCATTGTCTTTGAAATCATGTTCGGCCTCCTGGCAACGATGGTGGTCATGTACTTTTCCCGCAGGCGTGAATTCCGGGCCGACGCGGGAGCTGCCGCGCTGATGGGCGACCGGCGTCCGATGATCGACGCCCTGCAGGCGCTGGGAAGTCTCGATACCGGCCGGCTGCCGAAGGAGATGGCGGCCAGCGGGATTGCCGGTGGCGGGATGATGGCGCTGTTCAGCAGTCATCCGCCTCTTGAATCGCGGATCGCTGCCCTGGAATCGGCACGCTGAGATCAGCCGGCCGATTGACATGGTTCCGCAAGATACTGCGGGGCTTCGTTGTTTTTGATGTTGCGATGATGATGTTTTACCGGCAGTCACCGACGGTATGTGATGACGGCAACCGTAATCTATAACTGGTAACTATTGCATGCAGGAGACGTTGGCGGACAGTGTGGTGGTGCTGGATTTCGAGACGACGGGCCTGTCGCCGCATTACGGCGACCGGGCAATCGAGATCGGTGCGGTGCTTCTCGAGCATGGGGAGGTTGTCGACCGCTTTCAGAAGCTGATGAATCCTGGTTTCAGGATCAGCCGGTTTATCGAGAGGTATACCGGCATCTCCAACGGGATGCTCAAAGGCCAGCCTTGCTGCGAAGAGGTTATGGCCGATTTTTCGGAGTTTATAGCCGGCCGGAATATCGTCGCGCACAACGCGTCATTCGACCGCCGTTTTCTCGATTTCGAGCTGAAACGGGCGAAACGGGCATATGAAGGCGCCTGCTGCTGCTCCCTGCTCGTTTCGAGAAGGATTTACCAGGACTCTCCGAACCACAGGCTGCAGACCCTGGTAGCACATGCGGGCATTCCGGAGACCGGAACGTTTCACCGTGCGCTGGCGGATGCCGAGATGACGGCACAGTTGTGGATGTCGATGATCGGGTGTATTCGACGGCAATACGGGATTCCGGCGATTACCTTCGAGCAGCTGCGTGAGCTCTCGACAATCGACAAGCTCTATACCCACCGGTATCTTACCTCCCTGGCAGAGGAACGGTAATGGCATGTTCGTGAAACCCCCCGGGGGTGTAACGGGGCTGCGGAGAACTGGCGGGAATCGTGCTTCCGGAGCACAAGAGCGTGCTGTCGTCGGCGTCAAACAATCATCGGAATTTCGTCAACCTCATTTCATACGATAGCTCATGAAAAACCGTTTGCTGCCTTTCCTTCTGGCCGCTTCCATCCTGCCCGGAAACGCCGTTCTCGAAGCCGGGCCCGCCGCAGCCGGATCATCAGGGCCGGGATCGATTCGGGAAGTCCCGCCGGGAAAGACCATGGAGAAGTACGCGCTTCAGTACGACAACCTGAAGCCGGTCGACGGCCGGTGCCCGTCGGACTACAGGCTGGTGCAGATTGCGCTCCTGCTCGATACGAGCAACAGCATGGACGGGCTGATCAACCAGGCAAAAAGCCAGCTCTGGCGCATCGTCAACGAGATGTCGCGCATGCACAAGCGAGGCGAGCATATCCGGCTGCAGGTGGCGCTGTACGAGTACGGCAACAACTCGCTTTCTCCCTCGTCCGGGTATATCCGGCAGGTAACGCCTTTTACCGGGGACCTCGATCTGCTCTCCGAATCGCTGTTTTCGCTCGACACCAACGGCGGCTCGGAGTATTGCGGGCATGTCATCGGCAGCAGCCTGAACCGGCTGCACTGGAACAGCTCGCGTGAGGGGCTGAAACTGATCTACATAGCGGGCAACGAGCCGTTCAATCAGGGGGATGTGAGCTATGAAGCCGCCTGCCGCTGGGCAGCGGAGCGTGATGTCACGGTCAACGCCATCTACTGCGGGGATTACCGGACAGGGGTCGATACCTTCTGGAAAAGAGGGGCCGAGATCGGTCGCGGCAGCTATTTCTCCATCGACAGCGACATGGCCACGCAGGGGGTCGTCACCCCCTATGACCAGGATCTCATGCAGCTCAACAGCCGGATCAACACCACCTATGTGCCTTACGGCAGGGAGGGGAAGGCGCGTCAGGCCCGCCAGACGCAGCAGGACATGAATGCGGCAGCCCTTTCCGCGCCTGTCGCCGCCGAACGGGCCGCTTCGAAAGGCTCGAAACTGTACGGGGCTTCCGGATGGGATCTCGTGGACGCCCTCGACAGCAAAACCCTGCGGGCAGACAGGCTTGAGCGGGAGAGCCTTCCCGACGAGCTGAAGGGCAAGACGCGCAAGGAGATCGAAGGCTATGTAGAGAAGAAAAAACTGGAACGCGACGCATTGAAACAGCAGATCGCCGACCTCGGGCGCAAGCGGGAGGAATGGGTGCAGCAGAAGGAGCAGGAAACGGCCGGAAGCCAGAGCCTCGGAGCGGTTATCCTCAAAGACCTGCACACCAGGGCGGCTGCGAAAAATTTCGGATTCAGGTGATGTTCGGTTCCGACTGGCTGCTTGAGGGCGCAATCATGATGATCGGGCGCATGCATCGGGTGGAAAACCTGGCGGCCGACGAACTGGCGGCAATGCTTGCCGGACCGGAACCGCCTCTGCTGTTCGACATCCGCACCGCCGCGGAGTACGAGAGGAGCCATATCGCCTCGGCCGTGCGTCTCGATCCCGAGACCGGTCCGGAGGAGTTCGCGGCTCGCTGCGCCGCTCTCGTGGAGGGTCGCGATACGGTTTTTTACTGTTCGGTAGGCCAGCGCAGCTCGGAACTGCTGGAACGGGTGGAGCGTGTGTGCACGAAAGCGGGGGCCAGGAGCTGCCGCAATCTGCGCGGCGGCATCTTCCGCTGGTATAACGAGGGGAGGCCGGTCGTCGATGCCTCGGGTGCGACCGACGATATCGACGGGTTCGATCCGGTATGGTCCGTGATGGTCGAACGGCGGCGGTAGCGGGGCTATGGGAGGAACGGTCTCCGGAGCAGGGCGAGGAGCCGCTGCTTTTCGGAGCCGCTTTCATGCTCGAGACCGGGACGGAGACCGTCGAGACTCTCTTTCAGGAGGAAGGTGCCGAAGAGACGGTCCCACACGGAGAGCATGCTGCCGTAGTTGGTGTTGTGTTCGACACGCAGCATCGAGTGGTGCAGGCGGTGCATCAGGGGGGAGGGGATGACGGTCCGGACAAGACGATCCAGTGCGGGCGGAATGGAGACGTTGCTGTGGTGGAACTCGATGACCGGTGTCATGAGGAGCGAGTAGAGCAGCAGGTGTTCGATACCCGCACCCATCAGCATGAAAAGAGGGAGCCGAAGCAGTTCCGAGAGCGCGATCTCCATGTAATGGAACCGCAGGCTGGTGGTGACGTCGAGCGTGGCGTCGCTGTGGTGCACGGAGTGGAATCTCCAGAGCAGCGCCGTTTCATGGTTGAGCCGATGCCAGACGTACATCCACAGGTCGATGACGGAAATGATCAGAAGGGCTTCGAGAGCCGGGGGCAGGCCCAGCATCCGGATTCCCGGCCAGACCGTTCCCGACCAGTTCAGCACGGCCGACATGAGTATGCCCGAAGGGAGCAGGATCAGCAGGTTGAGCGCGGCTATCGAAAGGTTGAGCCCTGCATGGAGCCCACGGCGCTTCCGGCCGGAGAAATAGGGAAAGAGCCCTTCGAGGAGCCAGAGCAGCACTCCCGCGGCAATGGCGGCCCCGTATGAGAGGACACGGAGGTCGGGTATGGAGAGGAAGCTTTCCGTCATGCTGTTCCGGAAGATTTCTGAAAGTATTCCACGCAGGCTCCTCTTGCGACCCTAACCGACTTTGGCAGCGAGTTCCCGGAAAAAATCCTTGAGGTGTCTCGTGCCTGTTGCCGGAGCGACGTTGTCCATGCGGCTTACGGAGAGGGCGAAGGAGAGGATGCTTTTCAGGGGCTTGTTGACGAGGCCCATGACGAAAAGGGCGATATCGCCGACCCACATGGGTACGTGTATGATCCATGGTTTCATCCGGAGGGCCTCGAACGCCATGAGGTTGGTTTCGTCGTAGGTATAGATGTCCGGCCCGCCGACATCGATCTCACTGTTCCCCTCCTCCTCCGCCGCATCGACAGAGACTCTGGCCAGATCGGCCCCGTGGATCGGGTTGAAGCGGTTCATGCCGTTGCCGAAAAGGAGGACGTGGCCTTTACGGGCGAAGGAGAAGAACATGCCCATGTCGTTGAAGTACGCGGCAGGCCTGATGACGGTGTACGGCATACCCGAAGCCCGAAGGTACTGCACGAAGAGCTCGTGAGCTTTCACCATATCCGAATCCATCATTTTCCGGGAGTTGAAGACCGAGATGTAGACGAACTTCCTGACGCCGTGGGCGAGTGCGTCCTGCAGCAGAGCCTTGTTGCCGAGGTGGTCCACCTGCAGGTTCGTTATGCCGCGCTGCGGCTTGGTGAGGCCCATGCAGGAGAACACGATGTCCGCTCCCTTGCAGGAGTCCTTCAGGGAGGCGCTGTCGGCTGCGTCGCCGATGAAGACCTCATCGACGAGCTCCGCAACCGCCGGTTCGAGGTTCGGCCCTTCGTCTGCGAGTTTTTCCCTGCTTCTGACGAGGGCGCGGACGCCGTAGCCGCGTGCGGAGAATTCACTGACGACATACCTGCCGAGATAGCCCGAAGCTCCTGCAACGACTACCGTCTGTTTTGCCATGCCCGCCCTGTTTTGTATTTGGCCGCCGGTTTCCTTCTTTCGTATCGGTTCAGGATTTACGCTTCATCGATCTGACGAAGGATTTCCCGCAGGGAGCCGGCTGTCGCCAGTTTTTCCCCGTCAGTCGGAGCATGGTAAAAGCCGATAATGGCTTTAGCGCCGATACCGATCGGGGGATACTCCTTTCGGGCAAGCATCGGCATCAGGGAAAGATAGTTCAAGACCTTCTCCCTCTCCATGCCGTTTATTTTGCCCAGAACCTCTTCCGCGATGCCGGCGGCGGCATCATCGCCGAGACCTGCAACGTAAGCGGCGCCCTGCACGGCACCGTACTGGAAGCCGAGCACGGCAAAAACGACATCCCTGTTCGTGCTGCTTTCCAGTCCGGCGGGACATTGCCCGATCGCTTCAGCGAGGAACTGCAGCGACATTTTCGTTACAGCTTCGATGCTGTCCGTCATCCTGAAATCATTCTTTTTCCCTGACCTCCTCCAGAACGAAAAGCAGCTGACCCTGTTTCACCATCTGGTTGAGATGCACCGCGATTTCAGTGATCTGCGCATCGTAGGGTGCGAAGATCGCGTTTTCCATTTTCATGGCCTCGAGATTTGCGATCTCTTCGCCCTTGTGCACGATATCGCCCGCCCTTACCGGACCGCGTTCAGGATTTCCGATGCGCCAGACGGTTCCGTTGATCGGTGCGCCGATATCGGTAAGGCCTTTGGCCATCCTGATCTCCGTCTTACGGGCGCGGGGCGTTTCGATCTTGAATACCCGGATCTGGTTGTTGACCTTCATCACGGCGTGAATGATGCCGTCGTGCTCCGCACCGATCGAGACCCGCTCGATGGAGTACGGAACCCCCCGGTATTCAAAATCGACCTTGCTGCCCGCATTCTGCAGGCCGGACTTCCAGACGTCGGTCGGCAGCACGAGCGGGGTATCTCCGTATTTTTCGCGGAACTGGATGAAGTCGAGGGCATCTTTCGGGTGCATGAGATACAGAATGAACTCCTCTTCGCCCGGGGTACGGTCAAGCTTTTCGGTAAGCTCCTGGTACAGTCGTTTCAGATCTTCGTCCGGCAGGGCGTCAAGCGGGGAGTCTTCGCGGCGCTGGCGGATTTTTTCCGGGCCTTCCTCTCCGAAACAGCTGGTATAGACCCAGTCCGCTGGCCATCCCATCGGCAGTTTTCCGTAGCTTCCGACGATGAGGTTCTTGAAATCTCCCGGGGCGCCCCGGAAAAGATGGAGCAGTTCGTCCTGATCTTCGGGCGACATGGCGTCGAAATCCTGCTTTTTTTCCTCGATAAACCGGGTCAGAAGATCGATGACGTGATTGACGCCGGCCACGCCGCGCTCCTTGGCGTAGTGGTTCACGATGCCGCTGCAGGTTACCCACGTGACCTGCGAACCGGGCGTCACGTCGAAATATTTCACGATCTGGTTGTAGAGCGACATCATTTTGAGGATCGCGGGCATCAGGTGCAGGAATCCCCCTTTTTGCGCCTGCTCGAAGGAGCTTGGAAAGGCCCCGCCCGGCATGCGGTGCATGACGACGCCGTGATCGAAGCCTTTGAAGGGCGACTCCGCCCATTCGTAGTGGCGGATCCAGTCGCGCACTTTCTGGACGGCGTCGTCGGCCGCCCTGATGTTGAGATGGACCCTCATGCCCGACTCCTCGAGGAACGAGGCTACGCTCAGAAGCGGCGCCTGGCCGAAGAAACGGGTGAGGGAGTCCTCTTCGACGTCGATGATGCCGGCTCCCGCCTGAACGGCGGCCAGAATGGCCGGGAGGGCAAGGCCATCGGTGGCGTGGCGGTGGTATTGCAGCACCAGGTCGGGATAGGCCTGCTTGATGGCGTCAAAGAGCGAATGCATGCGCCGGGGGCTTCCGACGCCCGCCATATCCTTGATGCAGAGAATGATTTCGTCCGTGCCGCCGCAGAGATCGACGATCTCCCTGACGAGCTTCAGGAAGTAGGCGTTCGTCGTCCAGTCGGCCTGGGTAAAGGCGATGGCCGGCTGGAAAAGTCGGCCGCGCTTCATGACCACTTCGGCCACCGTACGCATATTGCGCACGTCGTTGAGGAACGAGAAACAGCGCCACACATCGATATCGACCCTTGAGATCACATGCTCGATGATGTTTTTCGGATAGGGACGATATCCCCACAGGTTGGTTTCGCGGACGAGCGTCTGCAGCAGCACGTTCGGCATCTTCTCCCGCAGCAGCGCAATCTCTTCGAAGGGGCTTTCGCGGCGGTTCATGATTCCCACATGCCAGCGCGCTCCGCCGTGGCACTCCGAGCTGAACAGCCCCATTTCGTTGTATTCCTGAGAGAGGGTGGAGAGGTCGCGGATTCTCAGGCGGTTTTTATAATCCGACTGTCCGGCGTCTCTCATTCCGGTCGAGGTAAGGGCAATCGCATCCAGCCGGCGAACGTTGCTGACGATATCTTTCGGGCTCATCCCCGGTTTGACGAAGACAGAATTGGTCATGGTTGTTAAATCCAGTTCGGTGTTCCAAGAGCGGAAATTTCAGCTACATATCTGGCGATTTTCAGTACGTCCTCTTCGCTGTCGCCCTCCGGGAACATGGAGACGAGTTCGTCCATATGCTCTTCGATAAAGCGCGTCGAGAAATCGCCCCTGATGAAGTCGCGGTGCCGGATGATGCTCAGAAGCAGCGGTGCGAGGGTTTTGACCCCTTCCACCCTGAGGTTGCGGCAGAGAATGCTGTCCATCTTCATGATGGCGGTCTCCCGGTCGGGGCCGGTCGTCATCAGAAGCATGACCAGCGAGTCGTAGTAGGGCGGAATTTCGGAGCCTTCATAGACCCCCTGCGATACCCTGGCGCCGGGATAGAGGTTCAGGTGCAGACGGCTGATGTTGCCGAACGACGGGCTGAACGTTGCCGGATCTTCGGCGTTGAGGCGGACTTCCAGAGCCCATCGGTTCGGGCGGATGTCCTCCTGCTGGAAGCTGAGCGGGTCGCCCTGCGCGATGTCGAGCATGAGGCTGACGATATCCACGCCGGTCACCAGTTCGGTGATCCCGTGCTCCACCTGCAGGCGGGTGTTCACTTCGAGGAAGTAGAATTTGCCGGTCGCCGAATCGAGCAGAAACTCGACCGTTCCTGCCGAGGAGTAACCGATGGAGCGCATGAGCCGGACGGCCGTATCGCAAATCGAGCGGCGGGTCACGTCGTCAATGCTCGGAGAGGGCGCTTCTTCGATGATTTTCTGGTTGCGGCGCTGCAGGGTGCACTCGCGCTCGTAGAGATGAATGACGTTGCCGTGCTGGTCGGCGATGATCTGCACCTCGATGTGCCGGCCCTTTTCGATAAACTTTTCAACGAGAATCTCGTCGTTGCCGAACGATTTTTTCGCCTCGGAGCGGGCCTGCGCCAGTGCGTTCTCAAGTTCGGAATCGTCGGTGACCCTCACCATTCCCTTTCCGCCGCCGCCGGAGGATGCCTTGATGATGATCGGAAAGGCCACGTCCTCCTCCTGCATCCACCTCCGGATTTCCCCGGCGGTTTTCGGGGAGTCGATGCCGGGGATGGTGGGGACTCCTGCCTCCCTGGCGATGTTCTTCGACTCGATCTTGTCGCCCATTTTATGGATGACCTCGGGGCTCGGCCCGATCCATATCAGGCCCGAATCCTGCACCAGCTGCGCGAACTTGGCGTTTTCGGAAAGAAATCCCCAGCCGGGGTGTACGGCATTGGCGCCGTTCTTCCGGGCTGCCGCGATAATCTTTTCCATGTTCAGGTACGATTCAACGGGCGGGGCTTCGCCGATATGAACCGCGTCGTTTGCCATGAACACGTGAGCCGCGAGCCGGTCGGGAGTGCTGTAGACGGCCGTCGTCGGGATCTTTCTGTCTTTGCATGTCTGAATGACCCGTACGGCCGGTACGCTGCGGTTGGCTACGAGAACCTTTTTGATTTTTTTATCCATTATGCCTTTGCCGACTTAAGAAATTCGGGAGTTCCGGTTTTAAAACGTGACAATACAATCCATCATACCTATTTGAAAACATGCTTGCAAGAGATTTCGCAGTTCAGGAATATCATTTTTTTTAACAGCCCCGCAAAAACCGGAGAGAGAAGGGGCCTGGACTTTTCGGGACGAAAGAGCGTGCGAACGTGCGCCGGTGTGAACAACTCGTGAAATTTTTCCTCATGAACCTCCCGTTCCGTTTTCCGGAAAATCCTGTGTATATTTGAACATGACGTTTCAAAGCCGGAGGGCCGGATGGCTCCTTTCGGCCTGTAACCGGAAAACAACAACAGGGAGTTGTATTATGCTGAAGGACGCTGCTGCTGCGGCTGGAGGTGCCATACTCCTGACGCCATTGGGAATGCCTTTCGTTATGCACGGGGTCGCCGGAATGCTTGTCGGCGGTGCCGGACTTTTTATTGCCGATTCGCTCATGAAACAGGTGGTCGAGGCCATGAGCAACCCTTCCGGCAGCGACGAAACGCCGGGATCGGAAAGCGGGGTTGTCCACGTGGACGTGACCAGTTCCGGAGGCGGGCAGTAACGGCACTGGAGCCCGTTTTCTGCTTCACCATCGGCTTAAGGCCGACAAAAAAGCCGGAATCGTAAACGCAAGCGGGGCGGGTTGTGGACAATATAGGACTCGAACCTATGACCTCTCGCGTGTGAAGCGAACGCTCTAACCAACTGAGCTAATTGTCCGTGTATCCGGGCCGATACGGCTGCGGAAGGCCCGGAATCCGTTAAAGTAAGGATTGCCTTCGATTTGACAAAAAATAATCTTCCAAAAAAGGAGTAGTATGGAATCGATGAACCCTCCGGGTGGGCTTCTCAAAACCGCAGCAGGAGTGGCAGGCGCAGCCGCCGTCGCACCCCTTGCCCTGCCGCTGCTTCCCGCCGTGGCCGGACTTGCAGTAGTCGGGTTCGGTATTTTCGCTGCCGGTTCGATTCTCGGCCAGGTTGTCGACGGGGTCAAGCACAAGGCAGAGCGAGACGACATCGAGGACCGGCTGCCTTTCAACGGATAGCATTTTTCAGCAGCTCCCCGAGCGCTTCCGGGGTGCTTGCGGGGAGTCTGCATGCATGATCGATGCACAGGAAGAGCATCGGCGTCGGCGAATGCGGGTCGATGCCGTGCGGTATTTCGACATGTTCCAGATTTCCGGCCGCTGCATGCAGGACGCTCAGGCCCGGCAGGTAGCGTGCGTTGAGCGTTTTCAGCAGTTCCTGCATTCCGGGCGACTCCGCACTGCTGGCAAGAATGGCCGAAATTCCCCCTGTACCGGCATTGTTCAGGGCTGCGAGCATCAGCGGGAGAGCGTGGCCGTTTCGGGAAAGCGTATCGCCGAAACACCTGAAGCTCGCTTCCGCCATCCGGCGATACGCTTCGTTGCCGGTCATCACGGCGAGATCGAGCAGGTTCAGGATGCATACCGAAGAGGCCGCAGGTTCGGCCCCGTCATACTCCTCCTTCAGCCGCACCGGAACCGTGTCGTCGTCCATTGCGGTGCTGAAATACCCTCCGTTGACCGGGTCGTAGAACAGATCGTTGCATTTGCTCATGAGCCTGCATGCGGCATCGAGGTAGCGATTGTCGAAACAGGCCTGATAGAGGTCGAGCAGTCCCCTCGCAAAAAAGGCATAATCCTCGGCTTTGCCGGCGATCGCCGCTTCGCCGTCGCGGTAGCGGCGCAGCAGCTTTCCGTCCTCTTTCCTGCAGAGGCGCAGGAGTATGAAATCTGCGGCATTCCGGGCTGCCAGGAGATACGCCGCATGGCCGAGAACCCGGTAACCTCTGGCGAGAGCCGATACCGTGAGGCCGTTCCATGAGGTGATGATCTTGTCGTCGAGCAGGGGACGGGGACGCTGCAGGCGCTTCCGGTAGAGCAGCTCCCGTATCTCGTCGAGATCGGCCGAACGTTCTCCTCCGGAGTGCTCCCGCATGAGCACGTTTTTTCCTCCGAGCTCGCCGTGCGGATCTTCCTGCACGTTGCCTTCGGGTTTCATGCCGTAGGTGCTGGCGAACAGCTCCAGCTTCTCCCTTTCGGCAGGAAGCGCCTTCACCTCCTCCCAGCTCCACACATAGAAAGCGCCCTCACGCTTTTCCTGAGTGTCGCCGTCCGGAAAGCTGTCGGCATCCTCCGCCGAAAAGAACCCTCCGGCGGGCGACTGCATGTCGCACAGCAGGTAGTTGAAGATATCCTCGGCAACCGACGAGAAAAACCTGTCGCCGCTTATCTGGTATGCTTCCAGATAGCTCACGGCGAGCTCGGCGTTGTCGTAGAGCATTTTTTCGAAATGGGGCAGGTGCCAGCGCAGGTCGGTGGAGTAGCGGGCGAACCCGCCCCCGCCGTTGCCCATGCTCCGTACATGATCGCGCATGCCCCCATCGGCCATTTTTTTCAGCGTGTGGAGGGCCATGTCCGAAGCTTCCCGCCTTCCCGTGTGAAATGCGTGGCTGAAGAGAAAGGTGAAGAGCGCCGGACGAGGAAATTTCGGTGCGCCGCCGAACCCTCCCCACAGGGGATCATATGCCGATGCAAGCCACCGGAAGCAGGCCTCCGCCGCCGCTCCTCTTTCCGGAACAGAGCTGTTTTCAGCAGGGGAGGGGGGCTGAAGCTGTTCGAAAAAGAGGCGGGAAGCGTCCCTGATGCGCTCCGGATCGGCCGCCCACAACTGCGCAATGGAGGCGAGCACGGTTCTGAACCCCGGCATGCCGTAACGGTCCTCGGGAGGGAAGTAGCTGCCTCCGTAAAAGGGTTTCAGGTCGGGCGTGAGCCATACCGACATCGGCCATCCGCCTCTTCCCGTCGAGGCCTGCACATAGGTCATGTAGAGCCGGTCGAGATCCGGAAGCTCTTCGCGGTCCACCTTCACCGGTATGAAGCTGCCGTTGAGCAGCCTTGCGGTCTCTTCGTCCTCGAACGATTCCCGCTCCATCACATGGCACCAGTGGCAGGTCGCGTATCCGACGGAGAGAAAGATCGGCATGTTCCGTTCCCTCGATTTCCGGAAAGCCTCAGGGCCCCAGGGGTGCCAGTCCACCGGATTGAAGGCGTGCTGCAGAAGATAGGGGCTCTTTTCCCTGGCCAGGAGGTTCGGTTCTGCCGGTTTACGGTTCATGGTGCTTGCGCTCTGCATTTGCCTTCGATGGATGTTCTCTCTTCAACACCCCTGACGGGGGCGAAAGTTCTCCGGGGAGAGGAGAAACCAACAGGATCACCCCGCGGTTGTATGGATATGGAGTTATACAGGTCATTCCGCTTCCGGCAAACGCATCAGTCGCAACAATGAGCTTCATCTTCGACAACGCCACGGCCAACAACCGGAGTATGTCGCTCCTTCCGGTGACCCTTCTTGTGCTGCTGCTTGCATCCTGTTCCGGCAGCGCCCTGCCGGTGCCGGGAGTTCATGTTCAGGAACAAAAGGAGAAACATATGCCATACAATCAGCTTACCCCCGAAGAGGAGCGCGTGATCGTCCGTAAAGGCACGGAAGCACCCTTTTCGGGCAAATATTATCGGAACAGGGAGACGGGAACCTACCAGTGCAGGCGGTGCGATGCCCCCCTGTTCCGTTCCTCCGACAAATTCGAATCGGGCACCGGATGGCCGAGCTTCGACGATGCCCTTCCCGGCGCGGTCAGAGAGGTTCGCGACGCGGACGGACGGCGTACCGAGATCGTATGCGCCAGCTGCGGCGCTCATCTCGGCCACGTTTTCTTCAATGAAGGCATGACCGCCAAAAACGTGCGCCACTGTGTGAACTCGGTTTCGCTGAACTTTCAGCCCGAAGCCCTCAAGCCGCCTGCAACCAGGACGGCGTTTTTTGCCGGCGGGTGCTTCTGGGGAGTGGAATACCATTTCAGCAAGGTAAAGGGCGTGCTTTCGGTCAGGTCCGGCTATACCGGGGGGGAGACCTCCAATCCTTCCTACAAGCAGGTGTGCAGCGGCAGGACAGGGCATGCCGAGGCCGTGGAGGTCGAGTACGACCCCGGCCAGGTGAGTTACGAAACCCTCGCGAAGCTGTTTTTCGAAATCCACGATCCGACTCAGGTGAACCGGCAGGGGCCGGACGTCGGCACACAGTACCGTTCGGCGGTTTTCTTCGCCGACGAGGAGCAGCGCCGGGTGGCTGAAAAGCTCATCGCAGAACTGAAAGCAAAGGGGTACGGGGTGGCTACCACGGTTGAAAAAGCCGGAACCTTCTGGCCCGCCGAGGATTACCATCAGGATTACTACCAGAAGACAGGGCATCAGCCGTATTGTCATATTTACACGAAACGATTCTGATACTCGCGCTCCTGAACGTCGCTTGAAACTCGCGTTCCCGATGTTTCGGGGGAGAACTTGACACTCGCGCCCCCGATGTTTCGGGGGCTTGACACTCGCGCTTCTGAACGTCGCTTGAAACTCGCGCGCTGCGTTGGCTCCGACCTGTCGGGATCGAAATCCTCGTGTACTGCGCGTGTGCACTCCGGTTTCTGCGCTGCGTCCGACTTGACCTCAAGTTTATGACACCCCGTAGTGACTTCCCGCGTTCTTCCTTTTTTGGTTGTGTTCCGCATAAAGAACTTTAATAAGTAAAGTATGCGCAGAAAGGGGGGAGAAGGGAAAAAGTGGATATGCGGGGAGGTTGCCGATGCCGGGGATGGGGGTGCGTTTTTCGCCGGTTTGTATGTATCTTGCAGAAAAGTCCGACGTTACCCCATCTGAAACCTATATGAGCGATCCTGTTATTCTTTTTCTGCTGCTGCTTGTGCTGCTGCTGCTTGTTTTCGTCCTGTTCCGCCAGTTCGGCGACGCGCCGCGCAAAGCCGAACTGATGCGCCTGCAGGGCGCCGAGGTGGAGCGGGACCGTGCGCTCTCCAGACTTGAAGCGGCAGGAGGAGAGCTGGAGAAGCTCAGGGTCGAGCATGCCCGGCTCGAAGCCGACCTGCAGCACGAGCGCCGGAGCGCCTCCGAGAAGATCGCACTGCTTCAGGATTCCGAGGCCAGGCTTCAGAGGGAGTTCGAGAACCTTGCAGGCAGGATCGTCGAAGAGCGGGGGCGGGTGCTCGGCGAAGAGAACCGGCAGCGGATGGACACCCTCCTGCAGCCTTTTCGCGAGCAGCTCGAGGGGTTCCGCCGCAGGGTTGACGAACTGCATGAAACCAATATCGCCGGTTCGGCGAGCCTCAGGGAACAGGTGCGGCAGCTCATGGAGCTCAGCGGCAGGGTGAGCGACGAAGCCAGCACGCTTGCCCGTGCGATCAAGGGCGACGCCAAGGTGCAGGGCGACTGGGGCGAGATGATCATCGGGCGGATCTTCGAGGCTTCCGGACTTGAAAAGGGACTCGAATATGTGGCGCAGGAGAGTTTCCGCGGCGAGGACGGCGCACTGAAGCGTCCCGATTTCATGGTGCTGCTTCCGGGCGAAAAGGCGGTCATCGTCGATTCCAAGGTGTCGCTGACCGCATATGAGCGGTTCTGCAGCCTCGAAGACGGGAGCCGGAGGGAACAGGCCCTCAGGGAGCATGTGCAGTCGGTTCGCCGCCATATTGCCGCACTGCAGGAGAAGGATTACCACGATATCGGGGGCAACCGCACGCTCGATTTCGTTGTCATGTGCATTCCGCTCGAACCCGCATGGCAGGCCGTCATGCAGGCCGACCCGGATCTGCTTTACGATCTTTCCGGAAAGAACATCGTGCTCTGCGGCCCGGCCACCCTGATGATCACCCTCAAGCTTATCGCCCAGCTGTGGCGGCGCGAGAACGAAAACCGCAATGCCGAACTCATTGCCGAGAGGGCAGGCCGGATATACGATCAGGTGGCTCTCATTGTCGAGAGTATGGAGGACGCCCGCAAGAAGCTTTCAGGCGTGTCGGATTCGTTCGACCTTGCCGTGCGCCGTCTCAGGGACGGGCGCGGAAATCTTGTCGGAAGGGTTGAAGAGATACGAAAGCTTGGTGCGAAGGTGAGCCGGCGGATTGCCCGGAGCGCCGGAGAGGATGCTGCTCCGGAGGCGGAAGCGTGAGTCTTACGCCTCGGCGGGGTTTTCGAACACCCGGATATCGCGTTCGATACTGCTGCCGGCGTTGTTCATGGCGAGCTTCAGATCGTAGTCCATCTGCAGGCCGAACCAGAACTGGGCCGGCGTGCTGAAATAACGCGCAAGACGCAGAGCCGTGTCGGCGGTGATGCACCGCTTGCCCGTGATGATATCGTTGATCCGCCATACGGGAACATGAATATCTTCTGCAACCTGTTTTTCGGTCAGCTGGAGCGGATTGAGAAAATCCTCGAGAAGAACAGTTCCCGGATGAAGCGGAATATTTTTCCTGACGTGCATGAAGCGGTTCTCCTGGTTGCAGAGCGAGTAGATTAATCTGGGGATATGTAACCACAGATTACTACTTTTTTCCGGATTTCAAACCCTGAAAACACCGGGTTTCTTGCAACTCCGCTCCTGCAGCCTGAGAGCGTGGAGGCTATCCGACCTCCTTGCCGGCCATCACCAGCGTCGGAGGCGCTCCCAGATGCCTTCCGGCGAGCAGCACGTTCCAGTAGAGCCATTCGAAACCGAGTTTTCCGTACCAGTTCATTTTGGTCTCCTTCAGCAGGGAGAACGGTCCCAGCTTCGGCATGGGGAATTGCCCCGGCAGCGGTTCGATCTTGTAGTTGAAGTCGATGACCGAGGAGGTGCCTTTGGAGTAGACGATGAAGCAGGTGGAGTGTCCGTCGAAAATCTCCTCGGGCTTGACTCCGTGAATTTCCGCCATGATGTTGAACACCACGACGTCGGCTTCGTAGTGCGCCACCGATCCCGCTTTGGAGGTGGGCACGTTGGTGGCGTCGCCGATGACGTAGATGCCTTCGTGCTTGAGTGCTTTCAGGGTGTTCTGGTGCGTCGGAACGTAACCGATGCCGTCATCGATGCCTGAATCGCTGATCATCTTGTCGCCGAGCGTTGTCGGTATCGATACCAGCAGGTCGTACTTCACCTTGTCGCCCTTGACGGACTCGATGTACTTCTCCTTGCCGTTGACCGAACTCAGCTCGAAGGCCGGAGTGATTCTGATATTTTTTTCCTTCGCCGATGCGGTGAATACCGCCGAAGCCTTGGGCTTGGTGAAGGCCCCCTGAAGAGGGGTGACCAGCTCGATCTCCACCCTGTTTCTGATGCCTTTCTGCTTGAAATACCAGTCGGCCATGAAGATGAACTCGATCGGCGCCACCGGGCATTTGAAGGGGAGTTCGGCAATGTTCAGCACAACCTTTCCCCCATCGAACTCCTTGAGTTTGTTCCTGAGCAGCTCTGCATCCGGGATGGTGTAGAAGGTAAAGGCGTTCTTGCCCCATGCATCGAGCAGGCCGTCGTTTTCCTCCGGAGCGATCCGGCACCCCGTGCTGATGACGAGAAAATCGTAGGAGAACCTGTGATTGAGGGTCGTCACCTCTTTCCGCTCGGGATCGACGCGGACAATTTCGTCGATGACGAAATTGATGCCCGCCATGATGTATTTCTTTCTCGATTTGACGAGCCTGCCCGGTTTTTGAATGTCGAAAGCCACGAACAGCATGCCCGGCTGGTAGATGTGCTGGTCGTCACGGTCGATGACCGTTATCTCCCAGTCCTCGGGCAGGTGCCTGCGCAGGTTGTTCGAAATGATGGTTCCTCCAGTGCCGGCTCCAAGGACAACGATTTTTTTTGACATGTTTCAGTTTCCTGTCTGGTTAAGGTTCATGAAAATAGAGATGCCTCAATACGGTGCTCCCCCTGTATCTGTTGTCAGGGGATGCTGTAAGGCGCAATGGGCGGCAAGAAGAGTGTGATGGCCGGGATACAGGAGCCGCCGGGCGTAACGGTACAGATGGTTGTATTATATATCTGGATGATTATATAATTTAACAATTATATGAATATGTGCAACAGACGGTTCTCCTGCAGGCGAAAGCGCTCTCCGGTCGTGATTGCCGATCGCTTTAACCGGCGTTGCCGCTGGCCCGAAAGATTTGCCGAAGCGCGACTCTCGAACTTTTCGGGCAAATAACATGTGGTTTAAAGCGCAGGGCAGGCCTATATTGACACAGTTCGGCCGGAGTTCGTCAACCATAAAGGAATACGCCATGCATTTCGCTCAGCTGCTGCAGGATTTTGCCGTCGATATCGGCTGGAAAGACCAGGTCGAAAGCTTTGAAGACGAAGGGATATGCCGTCTTGCCGTCAGGCTGTCAGTCGGCGGCCGTTCCTACCGTCTCATGCTCGAAGGTCACGAGGAGCGCCAGTGGCTTGCGCTCTATCTCTATGCGCCGTTTACGGTCAGGGAGGACAAACTGGTCGATGCCAGCATGCTCTTCAACTTCATCAACTGGAACTTCAGCTATTCCGGCAGCATCAATGTGTCTGACGAGGGCATCATCTCCTACAAGCAGATTATCGATCTCGGCGGCTGTACGGCGGATACGGCATTGATCTACAACATGCTGCATGCCGCAGTCGATATGTTCGAACGCAACGCTGCGGAGCTGGAGGCTGTTGCGTCCGGCGATCTCCGCTACGAAGAGGTCCGCAGGGAGATGGAAAGAAATATAGCCCGTCAGTTCCAGGACGGGAGCAGGGAGGAGTAGCGCGGAATTTTTCTGCCGGAGAAGCGTATCCGCACCATCGGGGGCGCTCCTAGTGTACTCGTACGGCTTTTCCGGGTTTTATGCGTTTCAGCCGCAGATCCGCCATTGCATCGACCTTGAGCAGCAGATGCACCTTCTTGCTGTCGAGGAGAATGTCGCACTTTTCAACCCGCAGACTGTCAACCCTCAGGTCTATCACTTTTCCTGTTTTGCCTTTGGCGATAGCGTTGCTGATGATGCCGGGCACTTTTCCGATAAGCGTGTCGAGCTTCACGTTCAGTCTCGTGGCTACCGTATCGCGCACGAAATCATGCAGAAGGTCATCGCCGGTGCGGACAATGGTGTTTCCGGTGTCGAGGGCGTAATCGAACTTTTTCACCTTCAGCGTCTGGGTCGGGGCATCGAATACGATTTTGCCGCTGGTTACCAGATAGCCCCTGATGTCCCTGTCGGTGCTGACGCCAATCGAAAGGCCCTTGTCGGATGCATAGGTTTTTATATCGGTGATGGTGACGTTGTACCCTTTTCTCGACAGGGTTTTTCCCCTGAGGTACCCGTTAAGCTGGTCGTTGATCTCTTCGAATGAGGTAAAGGCGTAAAGATTGATAACGGAGTGCCGACTCTTCTCCCCCGGCCGGAGTCGGCTGAACGCAGGCAGCGGGTTCGGTGCGGCGATTGCCGTGGTATCGGTGAGCATAAGCATGGCCGCATCGATGCGCGTAAAGCAGGTGATGTCGTTCCGGTTCAGGGCTATATCGCTCCTGATGCCGCTGCAGTGAAAGCGTATCCAGACCGGAGCGGGTTTTCGGCTTATAAGAATGGGGTCCTGAAGATCGAGCCAGACATCCGAAATGGTGGAGTGCAGGTTTGCCGCCTTGTAGATCTCCCGGTCGAGCATGGCGGTCAGTCTGCCTCCCTTGCTGTTGAGCGCCTCGGTGATTGCCGGTCTGAGATTTTTTTTGAACGGTCCTATGCGAACGACCGGCTCGCTGAGCCACCGGATGTTTCTGATGCGGAACCTGGTGACGATGCTCCAGTTCCGGTCGAGAGCGATCGGTGTCGAGAGCGTGACGATGATGGTGGTGTGCAGCGGTTTTACCAGTCCGGAGAGCATTTTTCCGAACCGGCTGTCGAGCAGGATTGCGTCGACCGTCAGGGGAAAGGTGCAGAGAAGTTCCCGTCCGCTGGTGGTTATGAGAATGTTGTTCTGCCTGGAGAGGGTCAGGGCGATTTTTTCTTTTTTGTCTTTTCTGATCCGGATAGTTTTCTGCAGAAAGGTGCCCCTGATTTTCCCGTTCAGATAGGCAGCGAGAGTTTTTGTTTCGATGTGTACCGGAAGATTGAAGGTGGAGGGAGGGGCCGTTACGGAAATTTCTGATGTGAGCGGTTCCGGGGGATGGTTTTCAGAGTAACCGATGAATTTCAGGAAAAGAAAAACTCCTGAAACGACAAGAGCGATGACGATTCCTGCGGCTATGAGAGGTTTTTTCATTGGAGGAGGTTCTGAGGCGTTTCCTCTCGGCCGGGGCGGGAGTGAAAATGGTTCCGGACCCGGCCGGAAGTGATCGGAAATAGATCTTGAAAGAGGCGCTTCAGGTCACTTTTTTGGTTCCCAGTAGCAGCGTTTCGGCGATACGATCCGCTCTTCGTCCTTGAGCGTTTTCATGGCTTTATCGACCTCTTTGCGATCCAGCTTGCCGGAGTCGGCAATCTGGCCGGCACTCATGGGTTTGCCTTCCTTTTCAAGCAGATCCAGAATTGCTTGCTTGATGTCCATAGGGTTACAGGGATTACTTGTTGGTGGATAGCGAGATGGTTCGTTTTCTCATGCTTCTGATAAACGATCCGTAAGGATAATAATTCCCGTTTTTCGTGCGGGTGGGTATGCATATCCGGTTTTTTTTCTGCAGGTGGATCGCGGGCGCCGGGTTTTCCGGCTGCGGGAGATGAGTGCGGGGAAAAAAAGAACTGCCATGCCGCGTATCTTCTTTTCCGACGGTTACCGGATTGTTTTGGATAGAATCAGGTAGAGCGATATCGCAGCCACGAGAAAGCAGGCGAGTGCGTACAACTTGAATTTCCACCCGAATGAAAAGGTGTAGTGAACTCCCAGAAGCAGGGAGTATACCAGGGCTCCTGAAACTACGTAAAGCATAACATCAGACATATTCTTTTTGAGAACGTCTACATGTCAGTTTTTCTCAGGCCGTGACCATTACCTGCATTACCGTGTAAAGGGAACTGCAATTGTTCAGGATAGTACCGGCATGCGAAAATATTTCGTTCAGGTTTTTCTTTCCGGATCTTTCAATACCTGAATCGACAGGGGCTGACATAATAGTTTGGGGGTAATGTTAAGTTCTTTGAACTTACAAATTTTTTTTAAACTTTCTTTTTTTTAAGGTCTTTTTTAGAGGCAAAGGCTTTTAATTCCTCTGTTTCCGCCATTACGGGCCGGAATTCATCGGAATTCTTTTCTTGTAACTGTTTTTTTTGGTAGTTTTCTGCCGCAGGATGTTCCGGTATCTCCCCACCCGCGCCATACCGGCAGCACTTCTGTTTCATCAGCTTTCTTCAGCCCCTTTTCAATTCTTGATTGCAGGGTTTTATCTGTTTCTGCGCTCATTCTGTCAACCTTGACAAAGGAGGTGCCTGTTTACATGATTTCAGTTACCTGTCGCATTGCATTTTTGAACTGATTGTAAAAAAAGGAGGGAACTATGCCTGAGCCATTACTTTCCGGTCCTCATATGGACTTTCAGCGCATGGAGTGGAAGTGGAAAATCGGTATCCCTGCCGACTTCTGGCTTGTCGAGGAGGAACTGATCGGCAAGTTCATCACCGCCAACAAGCTCAAGGCGGCCGGTAAAGTCGCCGCAGGTGTTGCCAAAAGTACGGCCAAAGCCATCTCGATCGATAACATCATCGATCCGAGAGGGGGCAGAAAAACGCCTCATCTGCATTTCAAGGGCGATATCTATCTGCTCGACGCCAAACAGTGGCGTGAGTTCAGCACTCCGGTTCTCAAGGAAATGAGTGCAAGGCTCGCCGCGGTCAGGTCAATTCCTTTCGAGAGCTTTATCGAAGTCAGCCAGGCCGTGCTTCCCCATCAGTAACCGTTGCGGAAATCAGCGGCTTCGTTGTTTCAGGACTGGATGCAGCCGGAATAACGAAGCCGCTGGCCGCACTATTCTTCCAGCCAGTTATGAAGTATACCCTTGCGGTTACCCGGCAGTGTAATTTCGGATGCGCCTACTGCTACATATCAGGCATCTCCGGGCACGATGCCGTCATGAGTCCCGAGACGGCCGAACGGGTTGTGGAATTTATCTTCAGCCGTACTCCGGAGCATGAGAACATCGATATCGGTTTTTTCGGCGGGGAACCCCTTCTCGAATTCGAGCTGATCAAATCGATTATGAGGAGGATTTACCGCCACGAACGTTATGACCCGGAGAGGTTTCTTTTTTCGGTAGTCACCAACGGATCGATTTTCAGCGATGCCATAGCTGCCGATCTCAAGGAGTTCCGGATTTCTCCCGGCATAAGCTGCGACGGCCCGGCATGCATCCAGAATCGGTCGAGAGTGTTCCGGGACGGATCGCCGACTTCGGCGGCGGTGGAGGGCAACATCCGGCATGCGCTGGAATTTTTCCCTTTCATGCCGGTCAATGCGGTGTACTCGCCCGATACCCTCGATATGCTTCCTGACGTGGTGGAGTATTTCCATGCGCTGGGAGTTAGAAACATCTATCTCAATCCGGATATTTCTGCACGCTGGACAGCCCGGCATGCCGAAATGCTCGACGGGGTGTTCAGCCGGATCGGAACACTGTACCTCGACTACTACAAGGCAGGCGCACCGTGCCATATCAGCCTGATCGACAGCAAGATAACCGTCATACTCCGGGGCGGCTACGAGCCGCTCGAACGGTGCCGGATGGGCAAGGGCGAGTTCGCCTTCGCTCCTTCGGGCAACATCTACCCCTGCGAGCGCCTCATCGGTTCCGATGACGGAGATCGGCACTGTCTCGGCAATGTGCACTCCGCCACCGGCATGCTGAAACGCTGCAGCCACGATTCGGAGCACACCTCCAATCCGTTCTGCCTGAACTGCGGCATCAGCCGTTACTGCATGAACTGGTGCGGTTGCACGAACTATTTCGCCACGGGAGACTACAACTCGCCCGGAGCCTTTATCTGCGCCTCCGAAAAAGCCTCGGTGACGACGGCTTACGCGTTGATCGAAAAGCTCGGGGAGGAAGGTTTTTCATTTGCGGATCATCTTGCGGGCACGCCGCTCCAGAGCATTGTCGGGGAGGTTTCCGGCCTGCAATGACGGCGCCGGAGCGAAGGTTTATGTATGGTTCGCTCAGAGGCTTCCGGGATTTTTCCGGATGAGAGCATACGCGTCGAGCGCTCGCCGGCGCGAGGCCCGAAGTTCCACGAGAGGTTCGGGGTAGGTTTTCCCGATAGAGACTCCCGCGGCCTGCAGCACGCCGGCGGGGGCTTCCCACGGGGCGAAGAGGTGTCGGTCGGGCAGTCTGCCGAGCTCGGGAACGAAACGGCGGGTATAGGCTCCCCATGCATCGAATTTCTCTCCCTGGGTGACCGGATTGAAGATGCGGAAGTAGGGCGCCGCATCGGCTCCGCAGCCGGCGACCCACTGCCAGCTTGCGCTGTTGACGGCAAGGTCGGCGTCACAGAGGCAGTCCCGGAACCACCGCTCGCCGCTGCGCCAGTGCAGAAGCAGGTTCTTGACCAGAAAGGAGCCGACGATCATGCGCACCCGGTTGTGCATGTAACCCGTCTGCCAAAGCTCCCGCATGCCGGCATCGACAATCGGGTAGCCGGTCATGCCATTCTGCCAGCGCCTCAGCGCTGCCGGATTTTCCACCCATCCGAAGCGGTCGAACGAGGCGTGCAGGTTGGTGCGGGGCAGGTCGGGATGGTGCCGGATCAGGCTGTAGGAGAACTCCCTCCAGGCGAGTTCGCTCAGAAAATGGTCGATATCCGTGCCGTTTCCATGGTTTTTTGCGGCGTGCCAGACCCGGTTCGGCGAGATTTCGCCGAAATGCAGCGACGGCGAAAGTCGCGAGACGTTGGGGCGGGCGGGGTAGTCGCGTCCCTCTCTGTAGCCCTGCAGCCCATGCTGCAGAAAGGTTTCGAGCCTCATGGATGCGCCCTGTTCGCCGATAGTCCAGTGCGCTTCGAGCTGCCTGTCCCAGCGTATGCGGGGCAAAAGGTCAAGTGCGTCGAGCGGCAGGCTGCCCGTCGGAGGAAGTGCGGTTTCAAGCCTTTCGGGAGCCGCAAGGGGGAGTCGGGGCGATGCGGCTCCAAGGCACCCATTGCGGTAGTAGGGCGTGAACACCCGGTAAGGCGTGCCGTCCGGTTTTTTTATCTCCCACGGCTCCCAGAGCAGCGAACCGTTGAAGCTTTCGACGGTAATGCCCGTTTCGCGGAGTTTTTCCCTGAGCATGGTATCCCGCCGTATGCGCCAGGGCTCGTAGCAGCGGTTCCAGTGTACCGAGGATGCACCGGTTTCTGCAGCCAGAGCCGGAAGGATTTCCAGCGGATCGCCACGGAAAAGCGCGAGCCGCCCCTTCAGCGAGCGGTCGAGCGAGGCGAGGCTGTGGTGGAGCCACCAGCGGCTTGCCCCGCCCATCCGGAATTCGCCGGCATTAAGGTCGTCGAGAATGTAGATCGCCAGCACGCGCCCTTTCAGGGCTGCCTGGCTGAGCGACGGGTTGTCCCCGAGCCGGAGATCCTGCCGGAACCAGTGTATGGCAAGGTTGCCGCTCATGAACCGTTTTCCGTCGGGTCGCCGATGCGTCCCATGAAGAGGATTCTGCCGCGGCCGTTTTCACGGATGGTTTTCAGCCGTTTTTTGAAATCCGCCAGTTTGCCGTGGTGCAGAAGCGCATCCTCCGGCCTGACGTGCAGCGCGATCGGCACCAGATGGAGCGTGAGTATGGCGTTTTTCATCTTGTCGGTTGCTATCGGATTGCCGGAATCGCAGAGGAGTATCCGTTGCCGAAACATAAACATTTTTTTCGGCGCACGCCATGATGAACGAAACCGGAGAAATTGATGTATTTTTCACCTGCAACGGGCAATGCGCCCGCTCAGCGTATCGTTAACGCCGCTTTTACCATCTTTTATGCGAAACAAGCTTTTCCGATATCTCAGCATCAGCCGTGACGCCGAGTCGTTCAGGGACATTCACGCCGCGGTCGAAAGCGACATCGAGTTCAAGGGCAGCCGCCTCTGGATCCTGATTTTCGCCATCGTGCTGGCTTCGGTCGGGCTCAACACCAATTCGACGGCGGTCATCATCGGCGCCATGCTCATCTCTCCCCTGATGGGTCCGATCAACGGCGTGGGATACAGCATCGCCACCTACGATTTTCCGCTGCTCCGCCGCTCGCTCAAGCACCTTTCGTTTGCCGTGGCGGCAAGCCTCGTCACCTCGACGCTCTATTTCGCCATCAGTCCGGTATCGAGCGCCTATTCCGAGCTTCTGGCCCGCACCAGCCCAACCATTTACGACGTGCTGATCGCCCTGTTCGGTGGTCTTGCAGGAACGGTTTCCATCACCACGAAACTGAAAGGCAACGTGGTGCCGGGAGTCGCCATCGCCACGGCGCTCATGCCCCCGCTCTGTACGGCGGGGTACGGGCTTGCGACCGGTCAGTTCGGTTTCTTTTTCGGCGCATTTTATCTCTTCACCATCAATGCCGTGTTCATCGGTCTTTCGACGGTGATTTTTTCGCAGTTCATGAGGTTTCCCATCAGAAGCGATATCGCCGAAGCGCAGAAAACGCGCATCAACAGGTGGATAACCGCGGTTATGATCGTTACGCTCGTTCCCAGCATCTATTTCGGTTTCGTGCTCGTCAAGAAGGAGCGCTTTATCGAGAATGCGGACAGGTTCGTGCGTTCGGTGCAGGTATTCAGGGGCGAATACCTGCTTCGCAACGATATCGACGCCGACAAACGCCGCATTACCCTTATCTATGCGGGACGTTCGCTTACCGACGAGAGCAAGAGCATCCTGCGCAAGCGTGCGGAGGAGTTCGGCCTCGCCGATGCGGCGATTTCCTTTGAACAGGGAATTTCGTTTGCCGATATTACCGGAGATCTCAGCGAAAAAGAGAAGGTGCAGGCGCAACTGAGGAAGCTTTCGCTCACCATCCAGGAGAGCGGAAAAATCCGCGACAGCCTGCAGCGGCGGGCCTTTTTCGGCAGAACGCTGCTCAGGGAGCTGAGAACGGTTTTCCCTCCGGTAGAGGCCTGCCTGTTTGCCGAACCCTACCGGTTCAGCGCGGAGGATGCCGATAACCCCAGAAAGCTTGCCTATGTTGTGGTTTCGCTATCGAGCGATCTCGGGACTCAGGATCGCGAAAAGATGAAGGCGCTGCTCCGTACCCGTCTGGGGAACGATACGCTGCGGGTTGTTTTCGAACAGGGCAGCGAGCTGCTGCCCGACAACAGGGATAAAAACAGATAACATCAATTTTTCTACATGGGATACGTCGAGAAAAACCTCATGCAGGGCGAAAAGCTCTATGCCAGGGCAACCCTTCACTGGACGGTGTTCGGCAAGGCGATACTCTTCATGGCACTCTCTCTGGGGCTGATGGTTTTTTCGTATTGGGCCACGCTTGACGGCAGTCCGGAACTCTCTTCGGCTGCCTGGTATACCGGAGTCGTCATTCTGGTGGCCGGGCTGTGGTTTACGGGTGAGGCGTTCGTGAAGCGGCAGTCCACCGAGCTTGCCGTCACCTCGAAACGGGTGATCGCCAAGTTCGGCTTCATCCGGCGCAGCACCATCGAACTGAACCACAGCAAGGTGGAGAGCTTCCATGTGGAACAGGGGGTGCTGGGCCGCATGCTCGGCTACGGAACGCTCAGCATCAACGGCACCGGCGGCGGGATAACCCCGATACCGGGCATCGGCGATCCGCTGGGGTTCCGCCGCAAGGCCATGGAGGCGATCGATGCGTTTCAGAGCAACTCCTGAGCCCGGCTCGATGCCGCAGTTCCCGGTTTACGGTTCATTCCGCCTATACCGTCAATACCGCCCGGGCCGCCCATGACGCTGCACCTCTACACCGGAAACCGGATGGAACTCCTTGCAGACGCACTGGCCGGCGTGCTGCAGCGAAATCCGCCGCCGGTTTTCGAGTCCGAACGGATCGTGGTGCAGAGCCGCGGCATGCAGCGGTGGCTGTCGATGCGGCTCGCGGCTCGTTTCGGAGTCTGGGCCGGAGCCGACTACCCGTTCCCGAACCGGCTGGTGCAGCAGCTCTTCGACTGGCTGGGCCTCTCCCGGACCGATTCGGAGAAGTTTTCCAGGGAGGCTATGTGCTGGTCGTGCATGCGCCTCCTGCCGGAGATGCTCGAGTGGTCAACGTTTTCGCCCCTGCGCTCCTACCTGCGCAGCGACCGCGACGGCCTGAAACTCTTTCAGCTTTCGGGCCGTATCGCCGATACCTTCGATCAGTACACGCTTTTCCGCCCCGACCTGCTCGCCGCATGGGAAGAGGGGCGGGACGACGGGGCCCGTGACTGGCAGCCGGAGCTGTGGAGGGCGCTGGTGGCGGAGAGTTCCGGCAGGCACCGGGGACGCCTGAAAACGGAGTTCCGGCTGAAGGTGAAGGATGCCGTACTGCCGCCCGGATTTCCGAAGCGGATTTCGCTCTTCGGCATCTCCTACATGCCGCCCTATCACATCGGGATGCTCGAAGCGCTGGCCGCAAGGATACCGGTCAGCATCTTCATGTTAAGCCCCACCCGCGAGTACTGGTCGGATATCGTCTCCCGAAAGCGGCTGTTCAGGATGAGCGGGAGCGAACGGGAGCTGAGCACCGAGGGGAATCCGCTGCTCGCCTCGCTCGGCGGAAGCGGCCGTGAGTTCGCCGGGCTGCTGCTCGAAGCCGGCGGCATCGAAAACGAGTACGATCTCTACAGCGACCCCGGCGGTGACACCCTCCTGCACGCCCTGCAGTCCGACATGCTCGACCTGACGGGCACGGGGGAGGAGGGGGAGCGCCGTCCCGCCCCGGAACGCGCCGACCGTTCGGTGCAGGTGCACTCCTGCCACAATCCGCTGCGCGAGGTCGAGGTGCTGCACGACAACCTGCTCGACCTTCTCCAGCGTCTTCCGGGGCTGGAGCCCCGTGACATCGTGGTGATGTCGCCGGATATCGAGACCTATGCCCCCTATATCGCCACGGTCTTCGGAGCCCAGGGAGAGGGCGTGCCGCGCCTGCCGCATTCGATCGCCGACCGCCGCATGCTCGACGAGGGAGGCGTCACCCCGGCCATGCTGAAGCTGCTCGATCTCTACGGCAGCCGCCTGACGGCCCCGGCCCTGTTCGACCTGCTCTCGTCGCCGCCGGTGAGCCGGCGTTTCAGGCTCGAGGGCGAGGCGCTCGGCACGGTCCGCCGCTGGGTTGCGGAGACGCGCATCCGCTGGGGGATGGACGAGCGTTCCCGGAGCGGCCTCGGTCTGCCCCCATTCCGCGAAAACTCCTGGCGTGCGGGTCTGGAGCGGCTGCTGCTCGGCTGCGCCATGCCGGACGAGGGGGTGCTTTTCGACGGCGTTCTGCCCTTCGACGTCGGGGGGGAGGCGGAAACCCTCGGCAGGCTCGCCGATTTCATCGACGCCCTCGATGCGTTCTCGGCGATGTTCGACCGGCCACGCACCCTCGATGGCTGGCGGGAGCTGTTCATCCGGATGCTCGATACCTTCATCGAAGCCGACGAGGATTCCGAAAGGGAGGTTGCAGAGATCACCACCGAGATCGACAGGATCGCTGAGCTGTCGGGGCTGTCGGGCTTTGGGGGCGAGGTTTCGGCTCAGGTGATGATCGCCTGGCTGCGGGCGAAGCTTGAAGCCTTCGAGATGGGGCTCGGCTTCATGACCGGCGGCATCACCTTCTGCGCCATGCTGCCCATGCGCAGCATCCCGTTCCGCGTGGTGGCCATGATCGGCATGAACGACGGAGCCTTCCCCCGCCAGCAGCGCCCGCCGGGTTTCGACATGATGTCGCGTGAGCCGCGAAAGGGCGACCGCTCGGTGCGGGGCGACGACCGCTACCTCTTTCTCGAATCGATCCTCTCGGCCCGCGACGTGCTCTACCTGAGCCATGTAGGCCAGAGTGTCAGGGACAACACGCCGCTGCCGCCCTCCGTCTTGGTGAGCGAACTGCTCGACACCGTGGATCGCGGCTTCGCCTTTCCCGAAGGGGAGGATGCAGTATCGCGCCTCGTTGTGCGGCACAGGCTTCAGGGCTTCAGTCCCGCCTGTTTTACCGATGGATCGGTGTTCTTCAGCTATTCGCTGGACAACTTCAGGGCGCTCGAAGGTCGTGACGGCGTCAATCCGGCTGCGCCGCGTCCCTTTATGGATGAACCGCTTCCGGAAGCCGCCGACGGGGAACGCGTGGTGAGCATCGACGATCTGGCGAAGTTTTTCGCCAACCCGTCGGCCTTCTTCCTCGACCGGCGGCTCGGCCTGAAACCCTCGGCGGCTCTCGAGCCCCTCCAGGATCGCGAGCCATTCGGCGCCGGCGGCCTCGACGCCTACGTGATGCGCCAGGAACTGCTCGAGGTGGTGCTGGAAGGGGAGGATGCCCGCCCGCTTCTGTCGCTTTTCCGCTCCCGCGGGCTTCTGCCTCCGGCAACCCACGGCGAACTGCTTTTCGACGATCTGCTTGCCGAAGTCGCGGAGTTTGCCCTGAAGGTCCGGGAGCTGCAGGGGAGCGGCCCGTTCGAGGTTTTCCAGGCCGATCTCGACATCGGCGGTTACCGGCTCACCGGCACGCTCGACCCTCTCCTCCCCTCCGGGCAGCTGCTCTACCGCTGCGCCAGGATGCGCGAGAACGACCGTATACGCTCGTGGATCCGCCACCTCGTACTTGGCGCCTCCGGATCGGGCCGTCCGGAGGAGACCCGTCTCGTCATGCTCGACCGCGCCGTCAGCTACACTCCCGTAGCCGATGCTTCGAACCATCTCGAAACGCTGCTCTCGCTCTACCGGCAGGGGCTCTCGCAGCCGCTTCCCTTTTTCCCCCGAGCCTCGACGGCCTGGGCCGCAAAGGCCGGCAAGAGCGAGCGCGAGCGGCTCGAAGCCGCCGGGGCCGCATGGCGTGAAGGGTACGGCGGACGGGAAGGCGAGGGTGCCGACCCGGCCTTCCGCCGCTGTTTCGGCATGGAGCCTCCCTTCGACGAACGATTCACGAGCATTGCCGACACGATCCTGCTGCCCATGCTCGAACACGGAGGGAAGGGATGAAGGAGCCTGTGACGCTTAATGTGCTGGATCACTCCACGGTGGCCCTCTCCGGCATGAACCTCATCGAGGCGAGCGCCGGCACGGGCAAGACCTGGGCCATCGCGTCGCTCTACCTGCGCCTCCTGCTCGAAAAGGAGCTGCGCCCCGAAGAGATTCTGGTGGTCACCTACACCGAAGCGGCCACCAAGGAGCTGCGCGCCCGAATTCGCCGCCGTATCCGCCAGGCGCTCGACCTCATGCGGGGAGGTGAGACGGAAGACTCCTTCCTCATCGCTCTTCTCGAGCGCTCGGCCGAGACCGGCTCGCCGGATCGGACGGCCATCCTGCTCGAAGCGGCGCTGGCCGGTTTCGACACGGCCTCCATCTTCACCATTCACGGCTTCTGCCTCCGGGCATTGAAGGATCACGCCTTCGAGAGCGGGGCGCTTTACGATACCGAACTGGTCACCGACCAGTCGGCGCTCGCCAGGGAGGTGATCGACGACTTCTGGCGGGAGCGCTTTTTCGGCATTGCCGACCGGCTGCTCGGCTACGCGCTGCTGAAGGGCTATTCGCCGGACTTTTTCACGACCTTCCTGAAATCCCTGCAGCTTTCCGAACGGGACGAAGTGGTGCCGCTATACGGCGAGGCGGAGATCGCCCGGATCGGGCATGCAGCCGGGGCAGCCTTCGAGGAGGTGCGCCGCCTCTGGAGTGCAGGAAAGGAGGCTGTTTCGATACTTCTGCGGACAGACAGGGGGCTCAGCCGCGCCGAAAAAAGCTACCGGGCGGACAGGGTGGAGCATCTGCTCTCCGCCATGGAGGGTTTCGTGGCCGCCGGAAACCCCTTCGGCCTCTTCGAGGGGTTCGAAAAACTGACCTCCTCCGGTATTGCGGCCGGCACCAAATCCTCCGGCACCGCCCCGTCTCATCCGCTTTTCGACGCCTGCGGGCAGCTGCAGGCGCTTGCCGATGAACGGTTGCTGGCCCTGAAGTCGGAGGTGGTGCTTTTTTACCGCCGGCGACTGCCGGAGCGCAAGCGCGAAAGCAACATCCGCTTCTTCGACGACCTGCTCGCCGACCTCTACCATGCGCTCCAAGGCGGCCCTGAAGCCGCCGCGATTATAGAAATCGGCCCCCAGGCTGCCACCCTTGCCGAAGCGCTCCGGAAGCGTTACCGCGCCGCCCTGATCGACGAGTTCCAGGATACCGATCCGGTGCAGTACGATATCTTCCGGCGCATCTACTCCGGTTCCGACGCACCGCTTTTCCTCATCGGCGACCCCAAGCAGGCGATCTACAGCTTCCGTGGCGCAGACATCTTCGCCTATCTGCAGGCGGCAGCCGACGTCGCCGCCGAGCGCCGCTTCACGCTCAACACCAACTGGCGTTCGGTGCCGAAGCTGCTTGGCGGCTTCAACCTGCTCTTCGACAGCGCCCGGTCGCCCTTCGTTTTCGATACCATCCCCTCGCCGCCCCTCCTGGCGGGCAAACCCGAACAGGAGACGGCAGCGTCCGGCGTGCCGCCGCTCGAAATCTGCCTCCTCGAATCCGGTGAGGGCGACGGCAGCCTGAAGAGCGGCGAGGCCGAACGGTTCGCAGCCGCCGCCTGCGCATCCATGGTGGCCGCAACGGTCGCCGGAGGGACCGGACCTGAAGCCATCGCCGTCATCGTGCGCACGCACCGGCAGGCCCGCATGATGCAGGCGGCGCTCCGGGAGCGGGCCGTCGTATCGGTCATGCAGAGCGACGAGAGCGTGTTCGCCTCCGTCGAAGCCGAAGAGGTGCGCGTTCTCGTGTCGGCGCTCGCCGATCCGGGCCGGGAGCCCCTCGTGCGCGCCGCCCTCACGACACCGCTCTTCGGGCTGAACGGCAGCGACATCGCCCGCCTCAACGACGACGAGAACGCCTGGGCCGCGCGGCTGCAGCAGTTCCGGGAGTACCACCTGCTCTGGCAGGAGCGCGGCTTCATGGTGATGGCCCGCGAGCTGATGCGCCGCGAAGCCGTGCGCGAGCGACTTCTCGCCCTGGCCGGCTCCACCGGCGAACGCGCGCTGACCAACCTGCTGCACTGCTTCGAGCTGCTGCACCAGGAGGCGCACAAGCGCGGGCTCGGTATGGAGGGGCTCGCGGCGTGGTTCAGCGAGCGGGTGGTGGCCAGGGAGCCCGGCGAGGAGTACCAGATACGGCTCGAAAGCGACGAACCGGCCGTCAGGATCGTCACCGCCCATGTCAGCAAGGGGCTTCAGTATCCGGTGGTGTTCTGCCCTTTCCAGTTCGGCGGCGGGAACGGAAGCGGGGAGGTGGTGCTTTTCCACGACGACCGGGGACGGATGACGAGGGATTTCGGGTCACGCTCGATAGAGCGCCACCGGAATGTGGCCGCGCGCGAGTCCCTTGCCGAGAACCTGCGTCTCTTCTACGTTGCCCTGACGAGGGCCGAACGGCGCTGCATCTTCTTTACCGGCAGGATCGTCGATGGACGGCAGAGCGGGCGGCCGCCGCAGCTCTCGCCATCCTCCTATCTGCTCTATGCTTCGGATGCGGCACGGCGGAACCCCGAACCGGTCGGAGAGGCCCGGCGGGAGCTTGCCGCACTCGATACGGCGGCGATGGCCGGAAAGCTGCAGGCGCTGGCCGACGGCTCGGAGGGAGCGATACAGGTTCGGCGACTCGCCTCCGGAGAGGCTTTCCGGACGCCCGTTCTCCCGGCGAAAGCTCCCGCCGGGCCGCCGCTCGTACTCCGGAAGTTCAGGGCGAGCATCGACACCGACTGGCGGATCGCGAGCTTCACCACCCTCAGCCGCCACAGCTACACGGCCTTCGAGCTGCCCGACCGCGACGGGAGCGACCCGGAGCGGCAGGCGGCCGTCGCTCCGGTTGTGCTGCCGGAGACGGATCGCTCCATCTTCGCTTTTCCGAAAGGTGCCGGAGCGGGCATTCTCATCCACTTGATCTTCGAAACGCTCGATTTCGCCACCGCTATCGACGATACCTCGGAGAGCGTTATCGCCCAAGCTGCTGGAAACAGCAGCGCGAGTGACAAGACTGCTGCCAGCAGCAGCGCGAGTGATAATGCGGCGCAGAAGGCGCTCGACCGGTACGGTTTCGACCGTCAGTGGCAGCCCTGCCTGACGGAGATGGTGCAGCAGGTGCTCCGGACGCCGCTCTCCTCGCCGGAGGGGAGCTTCACTCTCGGCGGGCTCCGGCAGGGGAGCTGGAGCACCGAGCTGGAGTTCTTCTTTCCGCTCAGGCGCATCACCTCTTCCCGCCTTTCGGAGCTGCTCATGCGGCACGGCGTCATCCCGAACAACACCGATACGGCCGCCGCCCTGCAGGCGCTCGATTTCGCTCCGGTCAAGGGGATGCTGATGGGATTCATGGACATGGTGTTCGAAGCGAAGGGGCGCTACTATCTGCTCGACTGGAAATCGAACCACCTCGGCAACGCCGTCGAAGCGTACCATCGGGACCATCTCGGCAAGGCGATGCAGGATAACCTCTACCGGTTGCAGTACCTGCTCTACACGGTGGCGCTCGACCGCTTTCTCTCGCTGCGCGTTCCGGGCTACCGCTACGACACGCACTTCGGCGGGGCGATCTACGTCTTTTTGCGGGGTGTCAGCGCCGAACGGGGCGAGGAGTACGGCTTCTTCCGCGACCTGCCTTCAGAAGCGCTGATCCGCGAACTGCAGGAGCTGCTGATCGAAACGGAAAAAGGGGAGAGCGAAGCATGATCATTGAGTTTTGCCAGCGATCCATAGACCGCCAGATAGCGGAATATCTCTGCCGGGGCGCAAGGGACGAATCGGGAGTGGTGGTGCGCTCGGTTGTGTCGCTGCTCAGCCAGGCGGTGGGGCAGGGGCACGTCTGCCTCGATCTCGAAGAGATTGCCGGAGATGTTGTGCGGATTCCGGGCCGGGATGAGCCGCTGCGTCTGCCCGATCTTGCAGGCCTGCAGACGGCGCTCCGCTGGCTCCATACGGTCGGCAGGCCGGGGGGTGAGCACCGCCCGCTGATTCTCGACGACGCAGGACGGCTCTACCTCTACCGCTACTTCCGCTATCAGGAGACGCTCGCCACAGCCATTCTTGCCCGTGCTGCAACGGAGACCGGCAGCCCCGACGAAGCCGCGCTTGCCGAAAGTCTCGACCGCTACTTCGGTCCAGACGATTCGGGGGAGGACCGCCAGCGGCAGGCCGCCCTCACGGCGCTCCGGAGATGCTTTTCGGTCATCTCCGGCGGCCCCGGCACGGGAAAGACTACTACCGTGGTGCGCATCCTCGCTCTTATGCTGGAACAGCCCGGCGGAGAGCGGATGCGCATCGCCATGGCCGCTCCAACCGGCAAGGCCGCCGCACGCCTCGCCTCGTCGATAGCATCGCTCCGGGAGTCGTTGCCCTGCTCCGAAGCGGTGAAGCTCCACCTTCCCGGCCAGGTAACCACGATTCACCGGCTGCTCGGCACCATCCCCAATTCGACCGGGTTCCGCCATAACGCCCAAAATCCGCTCCCGTACGACGCCGTCATCGTCGATGAAGCCTCGATGGTCGATCTGCCGCTCATGACCGCCCTCGTCACGGCGCTCATGCCTAAGGCCCGCCTCATTCTCATCGGCGACCGCGACCAGCTTGCCTCGGTCGAAGCCGGAGCCGTGCTCGGCGACATCTGCCGTGCCGCAGAATCGTCCGGCTCAGCCGTGGAGGGGTGCGTCACCGTGCTCAACCGCAACTACCGTTTCGGCGACGGTTCCGGTATCGCATCCCTCAGCCGCGCCATCAACAACGGAGACGCCGGCGAAGCCCTCCGCCTGCTTGGCGACCCGTCCGACGGCACCATCGCCCTCGAAGCCACGCCGACGCGCGAAACCGTCAGGAAGCGCCTGGCAAGCCCGGTACTCGAAGGCTTCCGCCCATACCTCGAAGCCGAAACCCCCGAAGACGCCCTGCGCCTCTTCGAGCGCTTCCGCATCCTCACCGCCCTCCGCGAAGGACCCTGGGGAGCCGCCGGCATGAACCACGCCGCCGAAACCCTGCTCCACGAAGCGGGACTCCTCAAATCCGACACTCCATTTTACCGGGGCAGACCCGTTCTCGTCACCGAAAACGACTACATTCACAAACTCTTCAACGGCGACACCGGCATCATCCTTCCCGACCCGGAAACCGGCAACCAGAAAGCATATTTCGCCGCCCCCGACGGCACCGTCCGCTCCATCCCCCCTGAGTTCCTCCCGGCACATGTAACCGCATTCGCCATGACGGTGCACAAAAGCCAGGGCTCGGAGTTCGACAGGGTACTCATGGTGCTGCCCCCGGAGGATACGCTTCTCCTGACGAGGGAACTGATCTATACAGGCATTACGAGAGCACGGCAGGCCGTTACGCTCTGGAGCGATGAAACTGTTTTTTCGGCAGCGGTAAAGCGCAGGACGGAGCGGAGAAGCGGGTTGAGGGAGAGATTGGATTAACCGTCAATAGACATCAATTCTGAACGAGACGCCATATTTGCATTACCCGATCCTTCTCCAGAATAGCTCCTATTTTATTTCAAGCGGTTTGAGTTGAGTGATATTTGGCGTATAATTAGTGACTCGCAGTTGGGGTAGCCATCTGATGCAGTCAGGAACCGACCTCAGGTATATTCAGGAACTTCTTGGACACAAGAGTAGCAAGACTATCGAAATCTATACCCATGTAAGCCAAAAAAGTTTACAGCGCATTAAAAGTCCATTCGATGATTTGTAATAACTACGAAAAGAACGCACCGTGCAATAACGCGCTACTTTGTAGCGCTTATTAATCCAAAAACAGTATGTAAGGCGCAACAGAGTAGCGCAGATAAACAAGTTAGGTGTTATTAAAGAAACAGCAGTATGATAAAGACAAATTCTATTACTCAAATACAATATACTCTGATAACATCTGAATCTTCGTTTTCAGAATCAAATTTCCATAATAAGGCTTTACGTCTCCTAAAAGAATACCCTAAAGACTTATTGCAATTAGAAAATGCAGTTGACCATTATGACTTTTCATTCCGATTCTGTCTTAGAAAAGGTTTAGAGCTGTTTTCTCTTTCGGATAAATTATTAAATATTGAAACCAATCAGGCAGTTGAACTTTTTGAAGGATATTCAAATGAATTTAATAACGCCTTAGTTAAAGTATTTATAATTGATTCTAGAATTGAATCACATGATAATATTGCAAATTTTATAGAAAAGATTACCCCATCATATTTTACTATAATCAACGAAACGGATAGCATAATTTCAAAATATAATTCGGAGAATTACTTTTCAAGTGGCAATTCTCTAATAGAACTAATAAAAAGAGATAAGACGATAATTGCAGAAGAAATTAAGGAAAAGTATCCTGAACATGAAATTAAACCATTCGATATTAATCCAAACAAATCATATATACATGAAAATAAATTAGTTTTTTCAAATCTAATAGAAGGTAACTATTTTATTTTAAATCAAATAATTGGGAATTTTTGGATTGAGGATTACAAAAAATATAATGATGGTGATTTAATGAAGCTAAGGTTACAATCACACCAGAGAGTCAATGAGATTTTAAATAAAGCTCAAATATTAGATGGTTTTACGAATGTAATGTATAGTAAGGATATTGCGAAGCAAGTATGCCCTTTCAACCCATTATATCCAACATTAATTTTAATTTCACCTTACCATTTCCCAGGATTAAACAAAATATTTCGAAATAAGAAACTTTCACCAAAAGAGAAAGCAATATTAAAAGTTTATAAATCAGAGCAGCGATTAGACTATTGTTTTGAAGGTGATGACAGTGTTGAAAAATTTTTATCAAGAAAGGAAATTGCTCAAATAATTGGTGAGATCAACTTTCATCTCTTATTTTTGGATGATGTAGGTTATTTACATGGTTTATTATCTTATTCTCCAATTATTAGGTTGCCATTAGTTGGTAAATCAATTAATATGGATTTGTCTCACTTAGAAAACTTTACATCAACCCGAAAAAAAGCAGTTAACAAAATATCGCAATTTGGTAAAAATTTAAGTAAGCAAATTTTAGCTGATGAAATAAAGGATTATATATCTAATCGAAATGGACAAATTGCTGTAATAAGTGATTTGCCAATTGAATGGTTATACCTTGAAGATTTACCCCTGTGCTACACTCATGATGTTTGTAGAATACCAGAATATAATCAAAATGGAATTGTAAATAATTATATTCATAATCAAAGATTCAACTTCCTTGTTAAAAGTGATTTAATTAAAAAAACACTAATAATTCATTGTGCGTCCAAGAATGATGTTGACATGCAAAAAATGTTCAATTTAATTGATTCATTTGAGGACGAATTTGGTTTTAAGAGTGTAAAATGTTCAACTGTCAAGGAAATAAAAGATGCTGTAGACGCTTATAAACCTGATTTTTTAATTATTGACAGCCACGGTAGTTTTGATAAATCTACGCTTTCGAGTTATTTAATTATAGATGATGAAAAAAAAGTTTATCTGACTGGCGATGACATAATTGAAAATAACATTAGTGCACCTTTGGTTTTATTGTCAGCATGTTCAACTATGCCAAACTATGGCTATGTTAAATTTCTATCTGATGCATTTATGCAAGCTGGAGCATTTACAGTTACGGTAACCTTTATGCCCATTGATATGGTAGATGCTGCAAAGTCTATTATTAGATTATTAGGAAAATTAGCACAGTTAAAAGACAGTATTATTCATACTAATTGGCTTGAATTTATTTCACATGTTTTAAGGACAACACTGATACATGAAATTATTCGGAAAGAACAATTAGAAGCTGGTATTAAAGACACCGATATTGACCACCAAAGCATAGCAGAAATATTAACTGAAACAATGGCGTTTCATAAGAGAAGAGAAGCTATAGAATCACTTAATACATTACTTAAAAAAGTAAACCCTGAATTCAAATTCGACTTTGAAAGCTTAAATAATGAATGGATATCTTATACAGTAATTGGAAGAGCTGATTTATTATATTTTGAAAATTGGATTAATAAATACAGGGAAATAAATTTGAATTTTGACACTGATAATAAGAATAACAACACCTAACATCGTGTATAAAACATTGGGGTTTAAGTGGTTAAATCAAGCGTTCTGCCCCGCATCGGCGTTTGTGTCGGCGGATAGGTACGAAGCCCGCAATCCCCAACGTTTCATACACGCAACCGTTGTGCGCAACTCTTGAACCATGCCTCATAACACCATGACTATTGAAGATATTTCCAGCGACTCACTTTTTCTTGATGGATTAAGGAAGGGTGAGTATTGTTTAGTTTTGGGTGCCGGGTTTAGTTTTGGCTTAAAAAACAGAACCTCTCCCGACTCTCTTCCTAAATTCGAGAGCATAACCCACAATGAATTTTACAGTATTCCATTAGTGAATGCATATGTATCATTGACAAACAAAGTTTTCAATGACACAGTTACCAAGGGTGAATCTGCCGCAAATACATGGGAGAATAACCACTTTTCAATAAAAAAAAGTGATGAGACAATTGATCTAAAATCTTTCTATAAAAATTTGTTCACCCTTGATGAGGAGTGGTTTAGGGAGAACGAGTTTAAGAATTATAAAAGCATTTTATTGCCCGATTGGTATCAGGTTTACACATTCAACTTTGACAATGTCTTTGAAACAATTGTAAAACTTAAAGGAAGGGAACCGTTTTATACCCTTCATTTTCCGGAACACTCTGGCATTGAAAGAACACAGGATAAAGCAATAGTTCATCTGCATGGATACATTTCCAATACGCCATTAGATAAACTTACATTCAGTGACAAAGCTTACAATTTTCTTAGAGATACAAAGCATACACTTTACGACCAGTTTTATACTGATGTTGATACAGGAAAAAAATTGGTAATCATCGGAACCCAATTTGACGAAAAAGTTATAGATGATAAATTCTTTTCTGGGTTAGAAAATAAGAATATCACGATTTATCATTTTGACTTACTCAACGATAATTTTAAAACCAAACCGGGCATAGCCGGAAATCCGAATTATCATTTCATAAAGATTAGTAATACTCACGAAGTTCTTACCTTCTTTGAAAAACATAAAGTTCAGATTGAAAACATAAAGATTGAAGGAGCAGATGTTATTAACTCCGACTTTATTGAAAAGGTAAAGCAGGAAGGAAAGAAGGAAGGATTTACTGCTTCGGATTTTTACTTAGCAAAACAAGTGGACGAATGTCAGTGGTATGGTGTAACTCAAAGCTGGGTTATTGAAAGAAACAATTACAACTATATTAAGCAGGAAACGATTTCATCCTTTTCTGATGAAAAGCGCAACTCCAAAATTTCAGTGTTGCTATGGGGGCTTGGTGGAAGCGGTAAATCTACCTTGCTTCGGAAACTTTCAGTTGACTTGAGCAATGAAGATTTTGCTGTGCTTTGGATTAAAGACAAAAGCATTCAAAGTTTTTATGACAGAGGTCTTCCCCAACTTAGTAGTGAATATCCTCACAAAAAGTTTTTGGTTGTAATAGAAGATTTATACAGGGTAAAGCAGCAAGAAGTAAACCTTAAAGAAATTATAAACAGCATTTGCAGTAACAGTAATGTCCGATTGATTGTTGGCGACAGAAGAAACGATGACAATTCATATAAGGAGCACATATACAACCCTGATAATAGTATTGTGGAATTAACTGTTGATGACAACAAAAAGACGCTTGAGAAACTTCTTGGAAATATACCTGATTGGAGAACATCAGCAGATAAACTTTTGAAAACTGATAAAGATTATAAAAGCACACTCTATTATATTCTGTGGACTATAGGCAGAACAGCACAAAAAGAGAAAGAAGGTTTACCAATCAGCAATATTCAAGACCTCATATCACATTTTAGAAGTCTGGTTCAAAGCGACTTAAAGGTATTGTTTGTCAATTACCCTGGCGTTACTAAAATGCTCTACTATTGGGCAAGTATTTATGCAAAGAACAAAATTTACATTGCTTACGATTTGTTTTTCAAATTGGCTGATTTATTCAATGCACCTTTTACTATTGAAAGTAAACTGATACTCGCTTCGCCTACACACAAGTCAATTCTTGACATCTACACACACAGAGCCATCGGTTTTATTAAAAGCGCAGGTGAACAGCCCTTGTTTGCATTTAACCATGATATTTTGGCTGAAGATGGATTAAGTAAATCAAAAATACCTGAATGGTATCCATTTGACGATAGTATAAAACTAGCGATGTTGCCTCTAGTAATCAATGATGGTGATGTTTTTTCTGCTTCAAATTTTCTCTCTAATTGCCTACGTTACATTCCCGATGTTTCATTTAGTAAAAAAGAAAAGAGAAGATGGGCAAATGAACTCAGGGGAAAGGGTAAATATTTGTCTCCTTATTTTGACATGGATTTTTATTCTGTAAATGAAAAGGTTGAATTAGCTAATGAACTCTTTTCCTTAGAGGATTTTAGGAGTCTTGTTCATTTTAATACTATCGTTAAGGCTTTGAACATTTCAAAAGACAAAGACAAAGCCGATAAAATTCTTTCGCAGGAGAACTTTTGGAATTTAGACAAGGAGATTGTCTGCACGGCTTTGAACATTTCAAAAGACAAAGACAAAGCCGATAAAATTCTTTTGCAGGAGAACTTCTGGAAATTGCCTAATCAGATTGTCAGCACGGCTTTGAACATTTCAAAAGACAAAGACAAAGCCGATAAAATTCTTTCGCAGGAGAACTTTTGGAATTTAGACAAGGAGATTGTCTGCACGGCTTTGAACATTTCAAAAGACAAAGACAAAGCCGAAAAAATTCTTTTGCAGGAGAACTTCTGGAAATTGCCTAATCAGATTGTCAGCACGGCTTTGAACATTTCAAAAGACAAAGACAAAGCCGATAAAATTCTTTCGCAGGAGAACTTCTGGCAAGAATTACCCTTTGACATTGTCAGCACGGCTTTGAACATTTCAAAAGACAAAGACAAAGCCGAAAAAATTCTTTTGCAGGAGAACTTCTGGAAATTGCCTAATCAGATTGTCAGCACGGCTTTGAACATTTCAAAAGACAAAGACAAAGCCGATAAAATTCTTTCGCAGGAGAACTTCTGGCAAGAATTACCCTTTGACATTGTCAGCACGGCTTTGAACATTTCAAAAGACAAAGACAAAGCCGATAAAATTCTTTCGCAGGAGAACTTCTGGCAAGAATTACCCTTTGAGATTGTCAGCACGGCTTTGAACATTTCAAAAGACAAAGACAAAGCCGATAAAATTCTTTTGCAGGAGAACTTCTGGAAATTGCCTAATCAGATTGTCAGCACGGCTTTGAACATTTCAAAAGACAAAGACAAAGCCGATAAAATTCTTTCGCAGGAGAACTTTTGGAATTTAGACAAGGAGATTGTCAGCAGGGCTTTGAACATTTCCGAAAATGAAGAATTAAAAGAAAAAGTTGGTAAGAGATTGTTTGAATCGGGGCAATGGAAAGAAAAATGGAATATCACCTATCACATTCTCTATTTTTATTCAGATCAGAAAAACATTCCTGATTCTGTAAGTAAAATTTGCACTACAATTATCTCTGAGTTTCTTGACAGAGGCAATACAGATAAAGGCAAAAGCTTCAGATACATCAACTTGATGAAAATACCGCTTCATTCTTTGCCTGATTGGAAGAAAAGCAGTTTGGAAAACATTCGTAGTTGGAGTTATCGTCCAAGGAACTTAGTTACAAATACAATTTTAGCTTACCGATGTTTTCCAAATGAGATAAAAAAAATGTGCAATGACATTTTGATGGTGTGGAAAGTGGAAATTAATAGGCCGATAAATACATTCGGAAGAACAAAAGAGCCACATAAAGGGAACCACATTCTCCTAAGTTTAGGACATCCAGATTTAGAGAAACTTGGAATGCAGACAGCAATACAAATAAAAAAAGTAGAGTTGCTATCACAGGGACAAATACCTGAACACATATTAGAAGCAGTAACCCAAATAATTGATGTAGGTAAGTTTCCAGTTTGGAATTCAATATATAACGATGAGCAAGAATAGAGCAGCGTACAACAAGGTATTGCCAAAAGCGGGGGGTAACGGGCTTCTATGTCACTTGGTAGATTCAACTTTAAAGCGCACCACAGAAGCTAAGGGGAATTGGGGACGTAAGTAAACAAGGTCAATAACATATTATTTCCTATTTTTTCTATGAAGAGTAGTTATTGCTCAAGAACCTGAAACGGAGAACAGCGATGCCGAGAGGAGCGAGACTGGATGCGCCGGGGTCGTTGCATCATGTGATGGTTCGGGGTGTCGAGAGGACGGCGATTGTTTTTGATGATGAAGACCGTCTGGATTTCCTGAACCGGATAGGCAAAGCGGCGGAGAAAACCGGAACGGTGATCTATGCCTGGGCGCAGATGAACAATCACGCGCATCTGCTGCTTCGGAGTGGATCGGCAGGTTTGCCGACGTTCATGCGGAAAATGCTGACGGGATATTCGGTATCGTTCAACAAGCGTCATCATCGAACGGGACATCTGTTCCAGAACCGCTACAAATCGATACTCTGCGAAGAGGAACCCTATTTCATCAAGCTGGTCAGTTATATCCATCTGAATCCCTTGAGGGCAGGATTGGTCATTTCACTGGAAGAGCTGGAGCGATATCCGTGGAGCGGCCATGCGGCGATCATGGGCATGGGTGAACATGCATGGCAGGATACAGAGTATGTTCTGCAGCAATTCGGCAGAACAATAGGTTCAGCCCGTAAAGCCTATGTTGAGTTCGTTCGTGATCAGATACAACTTGGTCGTCAGCCGGAATTGACCGGTGGAGGACTGGTGCGATCGGCAGGAGGATGGTCTGAGGTGTTGTCGATGCGGCAACGGGGCGAGCGTCAGTTTAGCGATGAGCGAATATTGGGGAGCGGTGAGTTTGCCGAAGAGGTGCTCGGAGAGGTTGGGGATGCACAAAAGGAGATGATGCCGATGCAGTTGCGTCGGGCCGATGCCCATGGGATGCTCGAAAGGGAGTGTGCAGAAAAAGGTTTGTCGGTTGAAGCACTCCAGGCCGGAAGTCGGAACAGGGAATATTCTTCGCTAAGGCGGGAGCTTGCCGGGAAGTTCGTCATTGAAATGGGCCTGTCTCATGCGGATGTTGCGAGGATGCTGGGTATTTCAAGGGCAGGTGTGAGTATGCTGGTGCGTCGATAAAAAACGGAAAAATAGGTGAATAATAATGGTCGCAAGTGTTGCGCTGACCTCGTTTACTTACGTCCTTCAATTTCCCCCTTTGCGGATCAGTGTGCCGTCCCGACGGGGAGGAATGGAGATTCCAGAGTATGACCTGGAACTTTGAATCGGGTTCGTTACGTTACATGTAACGAAGTAAAGAAAATGGAGATCATACATGAAGGTTGTAACTGAAAGAGTAAAGCGGTACAGAGACAAGCTTCGGGAGCGAGGGTTGAGACCTGTACAGATATGGGTGGCAGATACGCGACGCCCGGGATTCGAACTGGAGTGTCGCCGTCAATCGGCGTTGCTCAAGTCGGATGCTCATGAAAAGGAGGTGCTTGAATTCCTTGAGCGGGCAGCAGATCGGGAAGGTTGGGAGGCATGAAACGTGGATTGGTAGTAACGATCGCCTTGCAGGGGGATTACGGCAAACCTCGGCCTGCTTTAATTGTACAATCCGATTATTTTTCAGGACATCCGTCGGTAACCGTTTTACCGATTACCGGTGAGTTGCGTCAGACGCCGTTATTCAGAATCGATGTCGAGCCTGAATCCGGTAATGGATTGCGTAAGCGTTCCCAGATCATGGTCGATAAAATACAGACCGTTCCGGCAGAAAAAATCGGCAAAGCCATCGGTATTCTTGACGAAGCAACCATGATGGAAGTCAACAGGGCGCTTGCGCTTTGGTTAGGATTTGCCGGTAATCCAGGGGAGTCTCAGGGACGTTGATGAAAATAATAAGTAACCATAGCCTGCCCATGCACGGCAGGTTATTGTCGGATCTGCAAGGCGACGGAGAAAACAGAGCGGTTTGATTTTGATGAAAAGCTGCCGGCGCATCCTGACGTTTCTTTTCCTGAAGCCGAGACGAGCGCAAGCAATCGCACTCTTTGGCGGTTAAGTGCTGGTTAACTATACCGATTGGGCGTTCTTGAGCCGGGACAGGGTCCTGTTGAGCGGGATTTATTTGGGGTTCCTGTTTGTTTTGTATAACATGTATTGCGTTGAATAACATGTTATACGAGGTAACTATGGAAAAAGAGAAAGCGGATCGGATGATCGGCATCCGCATTCCGAAAAGTGTTGGCGAGCGGCTTGATAATCTTGCCAAAAGAACCGGTCGTACCAAGACCTGGTACATCCGCGAGGCCATTATGTCGCATCTCGACGATCTTGAAGATATCTATCTGGCCGAACAGGTTCTGGAGCGGGTGAGACGTGGTGAAGAGCCGGTGACCGGCATAGATGAAGTGGAGCGTCGTCTTGGTCTGGAAGATTGAGTTTGCCGCATCGGCTGAAAAAGAGCTGGCCAGGCTGGATAAATCCGCTGCCGGACGGATTGTCAAATACCTCCGTGAGCGGGTTGCGATAGACCCGCGGGCGTCCGGCAAATCGTTACGAGGCGATCATGCCGGGTTTTGGCGATACCGTATCGGAGATTATCGGGTGATTTGCGAAATCCTCGATGAAAAAATTTCAGTTCTGGTTGTCCGGGTCGGGCATCGGAAAGAGGTTTACCGGTAATATTGCTCATACACCGTTTACGTTTGCATGCGGCAAGTAAGGGCATGCAAGTAAATGAGGTAAGCAATGGATTCATTTCCTTGCTTATCAATAGACACGCTATTGGTCATGAACCCATAACGGAGAATAAGCAAAGAGTCGTGTAATGGGTTCCAGGATGTTCAACCTTCGAATCTGATTACATTTTTTCGATTTCGCTCAGCAGATCAGGGTGCCGGTCAATGAGTTTCAGCAACTTGAGCAACGGCGCTGGCGGCCTGGTTTCCCCTCGCTCGTAACGGGAGAACGCTACTTTGCCGACTCCGAACGATGAGGCGAGCTGCGCCTGGGTCAGCTTCAGCTTTCTGCGGATGCGTCGGATGTCGGCTGCGGGGTCG